>Ga0209702_10000144_pt1 | contig 138114 bp, 130 predicted proteins | sample FRY01_FD_187210 | JGI IMG/M metagenome (GOLD analysis project Ga0209702, IMG submission 187210) | Freshwater microbial communities from Lake Fryxell liftoff mats and glacier meltwater in Antarctica - FRY-01 (SPAdes) (version 2) | ecosystem: Environmental > Aquatic > Freshwater > Ice > Glacier...
AGGCTATATTCCACCGGCAGAAGCTGAGGCAAACTACTATCTGCAACTCGCCAAGAAGACCTCTTCTCTGGCATTAACTTAAACCAACCAGCCTCCATGAAACCCGGGGCGATTCAGTCCTGCTCGTCCTTGCCGCGCCAGACCAGTTGCGGGTCTAGATCGCGGTTGCGCGCGGCTTTCTCCCCCTCCATCCCTTTGCCCTTGCGCGCGTAATTCACCTTAACCGGGCTTTGCTCGTTCTTCTGCAGCACAGACTGATGCTCTGCCGTCGGAATGTTCTTGCGCTTCGCTTCGTCGTGCTTGAGTGCCTCGACGGTTTTAGCGGACTTGCCGGCGGTGGATTTTGTGGTTTTGGTGGATTTTCGGGCCATGGGAGTTTCAGTCGGTAAAGCCGATGCGGCGTTTGGGTTGGGTCTTGCGCGAGTGGTCCTCGGCAATCAGCTTCTTGATCGCGTCGAAGACGACAGCGAATTGTTCGTCGTAGCGCTTTTCCATCGCCTCGATCTTGCGGGCAAGCCCGCGGTTGGAGTCCATCAGGCGGCGCAGTTGCACAAAGGTGCGCATGATGGCGATGTTGACTTCGACCGCACGTTCGGAGCGCAGCACGCTGGAGAGCATGGCGATGCCTTGCTCGGTGAAGGCGTAGGGTACAGCACGTCGGCCACCATGCTGATTCAAGGTCACAATTTGTGATCTTGTGGGTGACGTTGATCTTGAAATGCCAATTTGGCATTTCAAGTTTTCCCATTCCTTGCCGGTAAGCTGGAACATGAAATCGTCTGGAAACCGGGAGCGGTTGCGCTTGACCGCCCGATTCAGCGCACTGACCGTGACGCCATACAGCCCGGCAAGGTCGGCATCGAGCAGCACCTTTTCGCCGCGGATGGCATGCACCAACGTGGCCAGATTCTCGGGCCGGGGGACAAGACCGGGCTTGTTGCCGCCCTTTCTGCTGACTTTGGCTTTTGCCATGGTCAGCCCTTTCCTGCCGTCTGGGTGGCCGCGGAGGCGATCATCTTGTCGAATTCGGATTGCACCTTGGCCTCGAAATCGGATTCGATCTGGTAGACCTCGGTGAATTCGGCAAAGGCCCAGCGCCCGTGAGTACCAAGGTGATTCACGCCGGGAATCCAGTAGGTGTCCATTGTGGATTTCTTTTCCTTGGCGTCTTCCCGGCGATAGCCTTTGATCTCGACAATCAAGTGCAACAGATCATCATTACCATGACCGTCGTCTACCAGCACGATGAAATCCGGCAGATAGGTGCGTGTCACGGAGCCGTAACGATAAGGCACTTCCAGCCCCAGATTATGGTTTTTCACATAGGCATAAACGCGAGGATGGGATTCCGCCACCCGGCAAAACTCAGCTTCCCAGTCACTGTCGAGCACCACCCAGTTGATATGGCACTTCGGCGGCGGACCGCTGGTATCCCAGCGCAGCAGTTTGGAAGTATTGAACCGAACATGCAGGGTAGACCCGGTCGGGTTATACGGGTCGAGCACAGCCTTGATCGGGCGCCGATCTGAAAACGCCGCGGTAATGGCTTTGGTGATGCGTTCACAAGCCATGTCGGCCAGTTCCTGGTACATGAGCTGCGCCGGATAGGTGCCGCCCTTGCAGACCAGATATTTCTTTCCATCAACACCATCCAGCCATTGTTTGGTGATGCGCTTCAACTGGCCGAACAAATGCAGCTTGGGCGCTTCGCCGGGGTCGCGCCATTTGGTGTAGAGCAAACGCTGGGTCAAATGGAACAGCAGCGTTGAGGGCCGCACGTCACCCAGATGCTTCAGAGTGAGATCAATGGACTCGCCGATGATGCCGGCACTCTGGGTGATGGTCGGGCCCACCAGGTCCGGAGTCAGCTCCATTACCGAGTCTTCATTAAATTTGGCGGTCAGCCGTTCCTCGGGTAATTCGACCCGGTAGCCTTCCACCCGCGGGAACTGGATTTCCAGTGCGTCGCGCTCGGGCCGCACGGCTTTGACCTGCACAGTCTCCCGTGGCGGCTGCGGCGGCGCGATGACCGGCTTGGCGGTGAAATCAAACGGGATGCCGAGCACATCAGCGTACTCGACGTTAAAAAGATTGTCCTCGTTCAGATCGTAGGACTGCCGGCGCAACGCGCGGCCGATGACCTGCTCGCACAGCAACTGGGTGCCGAAAGCTCGGATACCGAGTACGTGTGTGACGGTGTTGGCATCCCAGCCCTCGGTCAGCATGGATACGGATACCACGCAGCGGATCGACCCGCCCAACTGACCATGCTTGCCAACGGTGTTCATCACCTCGCGCAGCAGCGTGACATCATCGAGTTCCTTGCCGCGTTGCAGGTCGCTGGCCAACCTGCCGCCGCGCTCGAGAATATCGCGGCGAAAACGCTCGATCTCGTCGGCAGCAATGTTGCGGAAGTTGTCATCGAGCCCTTCGCCGGATTCGAGCTGTTCGCTGTCGATCAGCAAGGTGTTGGGCCGCGGCAGCGGATTGCCATGCTCGTCAAAATTGCGGAACAACGGGAGCACACCATTCTGCAGCGACAAGGTGCCGTCGTCATTCTCGCGATGAAAGCCGGAGATGTAGTCATACACCAGCTTGGAGGTCGAAGTGTTGTTGCAGACCACGATAAAACAGGGCGGCACTTGTATGCCGGCATCCGCCCAAAGATTGAATGTTTTTTCGTAGTGGCCATATAGGGCCTGCAGCGCAGTCTGCAATCGCGTTGGTAATGCCAGTGGGTCCAGGGTGGCGGCTTTGCCGCGGCCTTTCTTCGGCATGTCCTTGCGGATGTTTTCCCACAGGTTGCGGAACATCGGCATTTCGTCGCCGGGAATGTTCTGCGCCACCGGCACGCGCGGCAGTTTGACGATGCCGCACTCAATGGCGTCCATCAGCGAGAAATCACTCATCGTCCACGGGAACAGCGTGCCTTCGGCATAACCCGAACCGCGCAGGAAGAACGGGGTCGCGGACAGATCAAATACACGGTTAATGCCTAGCTTGCGATTAACGGCTTCGAGCCCGGAAATCCACAAGCGTGCGGCTTCCTTGTTTTTTTCCGCCTCTTTGCGGTCGTCTCCCTTGAGATCTTCGTCCTCGTCAGAACCCGCTTTCTCACGGTAGCAGTGATGGGCTTCATCATTGAAAGCCATGATGTTCTTCAAACCCATCAGGTCCGGCATCACCCGCTGCAGCATCTGGCCTTCGGTTTCGAGGGTATTCAGTTCGTCACCACGCCCTTGCAACAGCGAGCGCCCACCTTTGGAGAGCTCAATCTTCTCGCGTAATTTAAAGGCGTGGAAATTGGTAATGACGATCTTCGCGCGATTGACATCATCCAGCATGTCGTTCGGCACCAACTCGCGGCTGGCATAGTAGCTGTCCGGATCGTTGGGCTGCAGGACGCGCAAGCGGTCCTTGATTGTCAGACCCGGCGTGACCACCAGAAAACCGCGGGTAAATCGTTTGCTCTGCGGCCGGCGCACTGCGTTGATGGTTTGCCAGGCAATCAGCATTGCCATGACCGTGGTCTTGCCAGCGCCAGTCGCCAGCTTGAGGGCGAGCCGCATCAACTCGGGATTGGCTTCGTTATTGGCATTCGTTAGATGCTCAAGAAACCGCGCACCGGTTTTTCCCAAATCCGGCGCGACTTCGCTCAGCCAGATGGCCGTCTCAACTGCCTCCACCTGGCAGAAAAACGGCCGGATACTGGCAAAGCCATGATGCCGCCAGTGTTGCAGCAGGCGCGCCGTCTCCGGCGTGACACGCCAGTCGTTGGAATTCGGCAGCGCACGCCATTTATCTACCTCCAGCCGGACGGCATTAATGATCGCCGTGTGATCGTACTGCTGCTGCTTGGTGGAAAGACCTTTGCCTTCATCAAACAACAACGCTTCCTGTTTTGCCGCACTCGTACGCTTTTTAGGCTTGGGGATCGGCGTGATGAACTCTGCGAGGCGACGGTTATCGATTATTTTTTGTGTCGGCTGACCGCTCTCATCCAGCTCCCAATGGCGGTCCGGAGAACCATAGGGTGAATTGAGGATTGGTTTTTCGAAAAATTCGTTGCTCATATATTTTTTCTTATTGATAGCCAGCAACGGGCGAAGGCATTGATGCGATCGCGCACAATATTCCAGTAATCTCACGGGCCGCGACGTAGACAATCAAGAAAGTCCCCTATCGTTCTTATTTTTGAATTTGTTCTGGATTGTAGCGGCTGAGGTTCGTGAAGCAAGACAAATGTCCTATTGCACTTGTCGAAATGCAAACGACATACGCACGCTATGCGAACACTAGACCACGATTGCAGTGACACACGATGTGGAATTACATAAGACGTTGATTTTATTAATATTTTTACTATTCCCGAAAATGTGAATTCCCTACAAGCAGCACGACCTTAAGCGCATCAGCACCGCACTGGCGTTCACATTCCGGATTTAAATTAAAGCTCCGCGCAGGTCGCGCGGAGCTTTACACACAACCGCGGTGACGCCCTACCGCGCCAGCGGATCCGGCCTCAACTGAAACTGCACCACGCGCGGTTTGTTCTGCGTGCCGCCTTCGTTGTGGAACACGGTGCGCGTCGAGTTCGTCGCCCATAACGATCTCCCCTTCCAGCCGGCATCGGGATTGTCGATGCGGCCTTCGGCCCACTTCGCAAAAAATCCCATCGGATAGGGCACGCGGATGGTGACGAACTTGCCGTCGACCAGCGCGAAATACGAGTCGCTCATGTTGCCGGTGGCGATCGGCACATCGCGGCCCAGGCCAAAGGTGTTGAACTGGTCCACCCAGGTGTAATAACTCGCCTCGGCACTCCCGCTCTCCTGCACGTCGCGAAACTGCGGCCCGGGGAACGGGTACAGCGTCCAGCCCTCGGGGCAGTGCTTGCCCGTGGCTTTGGGGCCGTTGAGTGGCCCCTTGCACAGCTTGCGATCGAATTTGCCGAGGTGCCCGCTGGCGAGTGATGACCAGCGATGACGATTGCAACTTGTTGATTTTATTTGTATTTTATTGTCACGCTGATTCCCAGCCGGGCGCGCATGACTGCCGCCTTCAGCACTACCGCCCATACCCCGTGCAGCGGAGTTTCGGTTTGACAGCCGGTGCCACGAAGATGGAACATCGTTGCCGTAGTGGCATGACGGTGTGGGTGACGCAGCTTGCAATGAACAACTGCTTAACTTGCCGGACTGCGCATAAACCCCAGGCGGCGGGCACTTTGGTGCCGGACCGATCATGCGGGTAAGGCGTGCTGATCCGGTGCTGGAGGGGATGGGTATGAACGAGTCTGTGCGCCATGCACGCTCCCGGCTGGAGGCAGCCGCCCTTTATGCCTGCGCCGCATTCTTTACGCTGTTCTGCGCCAATGTGATCCTGCGCCGCGCCGCACGCGCCTTTGAATGGGACGCCTCCTGGCTGCTCGATCGCGTGCCCGAATTCCTGCTGCTGTTTGCGTCGGCTGTTTTGTTCGCCGTGGCCTCGCTCGCCGCCGAACGGCGCGACCAGGCTCACCGCACTGACGCGCCGCCGCCCTCATGAGCCGCACTTACCCCTACCGCACTTTTTTTCGGCGCGACGATTTCCGTGGCGCACCCTCAGCCTTACCCCCAGCCCAAGGAGAATAGACGTGAAATTCACCAAGAAGCCCACCTCTGAACGCGCCGAGCAAACACTGATCGATCGCCGTCGGTTCCTCACCGCCAGCAGCAAATTCGGATTCACCGTGGCCGTGGCCGCTGCCGCGGGCGGCACTCTGCTCAGCAAAGAGGCGCTGGCGCAGACCGCCGCCGAGGAGCAGCAGCGCCAGAAGGCCGCGAAAGAAACCATGACCATCGCCACCGAGTACCGCATCGGGGCCTCGCGCTGGTATCCGCTGATGCAGCTGAACCTGAAAGAAAACATCCAGAACGCGACCAACGGCTACCTTTACGTGAAGCTCGCCCCCGCCGGCCAGCTCGGCATGGGTTCAGCGCTGGCGCAGGGTGTGCAGGCCAACACCTTCCAGGCGGCGCAGCACTCGATCTCGAATTTCTCGCCGTTCGCACCCGAGGTTGATCTGATCAACATTCCGTACTGGTGTGGTCTGAATCAGGAGTTCGCCAACCTGGTGGTGTCCAAGGCCTGGAAATCCATCGTCCACAAAAAAGCCGAGGAGCGCGGTTTCAAGGTGCTGCTCTATCTGGTGCTCGATCCGCGCACGGTGGCCGCGCGCAAGGGCCTCGCCAATGCGCCGCTGAAAACGCCGGCGGATCTCAAAGGCATCAAGTTTCGCGTGCCGGGGTCGGCGATCCTGCAGCAGTTCTACCGCCTGGCCGGTGCCAACCCGACGCCCGTGGCCTGGGGCGAAACACCTTCCGCCATCCAGCAGGGTGTGGCCGATGCGCTGGACCCGGCCGTGGTTGCGCTCTATTCCAACGGCTTCAAGGACATCCTGTCGTGGGTGACCTTCAACAAGTCAGTGCCCGATTCGCAGGTCTATTCGTGCAACGCCGCGTGGTTCCGCAAGCTGCCGCCCAAGGTCCAGGAAGGCATCGAGTTCGCCAGCGACATCACCTTCCACCAGAACCTGGCACAGGTGCCGGCTGCGCGCGCCTACGCGATGGCCGAAATGGCGGCTGCGGGGGTCAAGTTCTACGTGCCTACCGCTGCTGAGATCAAGCAATGGGTGGATGCCTGCGGCTACCAGCGCCCGGAATGGAACGAGACCAAGACCAAGCTCGCCGGTTCGCTGGACAACTTCGAGCGCATGCGCGAAGCGGCACGCACCCGCACCCACTACTACGTGCACGACGTCTGATCGCACCCGCAGCAGACACGCGGCAGCGCACAGGCCCGCGGATCACTGATCCGCGCGGTCTGGCGCGTGCCGGGTTGCAACCCTTGATGCCCGGCCACCACCACAGGATGAACAGCACGCAATGAAAAAATGGCTGACCCAGCTCGATGAGAACGGCGAGCGCTGGATGCTGCTCGCACTCTACGGCTATATCGTCACGGTGATTTTTGTGGAGGTGGTGCGCCGCTTCGTGCTGAGCTATTCGTCGATCTGGGGTGAAGAAACCGCGCGTTACACTTTTATATATCTGGTGTGGATCGGTGCCGCGGCCGCAGTGCGCGACCGCGCCCACATCCGCATCGACGTGCTGCTGACATTTCTGCCGCCGCGGTGGTGTGCGGCGGTGCTGCTGCTGGGTGATCTGCTGATGGCCTGCTTTGCGGCCGTGGTGTTTTATTTTTCGATGAAGTTTTTCATGACTTCGCTGGAATTCAGTTCGGCGATTGAAGGCCTGCGCATTTCGCGCGCCTGGGTGCTGTTCGCGGTGCCGCTGGGTTTTGCGCTGGTGCTGCTGAGGGTTGCGCAGTCCATCGTGCGCGATGTCACTGATCTCAGAGCCGGGCGCGCACCCAGTGCCGGCAAGCGCTTGTTCGACTGAGCGCCATGTATATCCCTGAGGCGTTTGCGACAGCACAGTTGGGTTGGGGCGTATTGGGCCCGCTGCTGTTGATGCTGGTGCTGCTGGCACTGGCAGTGCCGGTGTGGATCGCGCTGGGTGTCACCGCACTGCTGATCCTGTGGACCACCGGCGCGCTGCCGCTGTCACTGATCGGTGAATCGGTGTTTCACGGGCTGGATTCGTTTGCATTGATCGCGATTCCGCTCTACGTGCTGACGGGGGACCTGCTGGTGCGCACCGGCCTGTCGGTCAAGCTGCTCAACATCGCGGATGCCACCATGGGCAGCGTGCGCTCGGGCATGGGCACCTCCAGCGTGCTGGGCTGCGGGTTTTTTGCCTGCATCTCCGGTTCAGATGCCGCGGGCGCGGCGGCGGTGGGCCGCATCACCATTTCACGGCTGATCAAGGAGGGCTACCCGCCCACCTACGCCTGCGCGCTGGTGGCTGCGGGTGCGTGCACCGGCATCCTGATTCCGCCGTCGATCGCCTACATCATCATCGGCATGGTGCTGGGCATCTCGACTTCCACGCTGTTCCTCGCCGCCGCGGTGCCCGGCGTGCTGATCATGATTTCGATCATGCTGACCAACGCGGTGATGAACCGCATCCACGGTTATGAACGCTCCAGCGGGCGCTTCAAACTGCGCGCGTGGTTGGCCTGCGTGTGGGACGGCCGCTACGCGCTGCTGATTCCGGCGATCATATTCGGTGGCATCTACTCCGGTGTGTTCACCCCCACCGAGGCCGCCGCTGTCGCCGTGGTCACCACCATTGCGGTCGGCGTGTTTCAGGGCACGCTGCAGTTGAAGGATTTTCCGGGTTCACTGGAAGGTTCAGCCAAGGTCTGCGGCGTCATCGTACCCATCATTGCGGTGGCGCTGCCGCTGGCGCAGGTGCTGGCGATCACCGAAGTGCCGCAAAGCATGGTCGGTGCCGTCGGTGCTTTTACCAAGGACCCGACGCTGACCATCCTGCTGATGCTGGGCATTTTCATGCTCGCCGGCTGCATCATGGAGAGCACGCCGAACATCGTGATCCTCGGGCCCATCATGCTGCCGCTCGCCCAGTCCATCGGCATGAACGATGTCCACTTCTGCATCTTCATGGTGACGTCACTGGGCATCGGCTTCATCACCCCGCCGCTGGGGCTGAACCTGTTTGTGATCTCGGGTCTTACGGGTCAACCCGTGCTGTCGATCGCGGCCAAAGCCGTGCCCTTTGTACTGGCCATGCTCTGCGTCGCGTTGTTGCTGGCTTTTGTGCCGCAGCTGTCGTTGTTTCTGGTGCGGTGACTGGCAGCGACTAGACAGTCGGACTGGTTAGAGCCCTGGCGCGCCGTCGCCAGTTTTTTTTAGTACAACGCGGGGCTATCGAATCGTCCGGCAGATAGTTGCGTCAGTGCGCTGATAACGGCACACAAACTGTGCAGGTCACCGATGACATGCATAGACAATTGGATTATTTATGCACTACGTACCTGTCGTGCACAGAAAATCAGCTTTGCTATGCGGCCAGAAGCAACATAAATAATTGATTTTATTGATATTTATTTGGCTACGGCGTGCCGGCGACAAAACCTGTTTCCAGCGCAGCCAGCAGTTCCAGCGCGCGCTCCACCTCGTTGCGCATCATCTCTCCGGCCAGGCGCAACTGACCTTGCTCGTCTGCTTCGCCTCCAATCAGCCGCGCCAGCCTTTCACGACCCGCCCCATCGAGTAACTGCGCCATGTCCTTGCCGAGCAGCTGGGCGCCGGCAACCTCGTAGTCGTAGGGCGAACCACCCGCATCGGGTAGTTCATCATGTAACCGGTCATGATTCCCGGCATCGAGATAGTTGCGGATGATCAGCACGAGATCATGCGCATCCTTGCCGGGTTGTTCGAACCTGCGGCTTTCCCAGGCAATGAATTTGAGTATCGCCAGCGCCGGCAGCGTCACGACCTGTACGCGCACAGCCGGAGGCAGAACAACCGTTATGCTGGCTGCATACGCCTCCCGGAATCCGAACATCGTCAAGTGCGTGGCATGGTCCGGCGGCCATGCAATGGTCCTGTCGGGCCGCTCGATTGCACCAAACGGCATGATGTCCACTTCCAGCGCACGTCGAAACCGCAACTTTTGCAGTGTGTTCCCGGGTATTGCGGTGAAATCCCCCGAGGCGATCAGGTTTTTTCGTAAAGCCAGATACTCATCCCAGTTACTGACCATGAAGGCGAGGTCCACATCCACCGTTGCACGCCGGGTATTGATTCCGTGAGCTGTTTGCAGCAGCAAATCGCGCGCGGTCGCACCCGCCAGCAGGTACGGGGCGACACCGACTATCGCGTTGACGCGGCCAATCATTTCCCCCAGCAGGGGATCAGCCTTCTGCGACAAATCCAGCAAGATAACCCTCGTAAACTTTTTGCGCGGTCTCGATACACCGGGCATCACCGGTCGCGAGCAAATCGGCATAGGCCAGCACGGGAGGCGTCACACCGGGGTGCTGCCATGCGTAGTCAAAAGTCCAAAAGCGCTGGCGGATTTCGACATCGCCATCAGGCTCTTTGCGCAATCGGTAATCAGCGATCAGTTGCCGATCAATCTGCTGCGCATACAAGGTCACCACGCCCGGTTTGAGATATTGGGTGAGGATTGCACCTGCCGTCTCACCGCCCAGTAATACGTTGTATTTGGCGGCATCAAGTGTTTTCCACCAATCGAATTGCTCCGCGCGGAAGCGCCCGAGCAGCGTGGTCTGCCGGAATGTCCCGGTATAAATCTCCACCCACCGGTCGAGCAGCCCGCGCCGGTTGATCAGGCGGCGACCCAGCTTGCGTGTGCGCGGTTTGAGCAGGAACCCCTGCTCGGCAAGTTCACGCATGACCCAGCCGACAGTGCCGTTGGCCACACCAGCGCGCGCGGCCAGATCCCGGTAGCCCAGATTGATCCAGTCCGGGTTGCACAGCAGCGCAAAGATGACTTTAAGCCCGGTCGGTTGCCATGCGCGACCGGCACGCGGCGCTTTTAGTTCTGCGCGCGGTTTGGCCCCCGTGGCCCAGATCAGGAAATTCGGGCCGCGCAGATACGCGTTACCCGCCGCATCAGCAAACGCGATGCCTTGCGCTTTTAATTGCTCGGCCACGGTTTGCGTTGCGTAATCGGTGATCAGCAACACATTGGGGCCCAGTTCACGCAGACGCGCAGCAATGGCCCCAAAAGTCTTGGGCGTAATCCAGCGTTTGCACTCGACGATATAGGCATCGCCCGTCTGCCCACCGTAGCCAATCCGAATGAGCGCATCCCCGTGGCGCCGGGCGGTGCCGGCAAACCGCTGTTCAACCTGGGCGTGCAGACCGTGTGCGCGCAGGGTCTGCAGTCCAGCGTCCAGGACAGCAGCTTCGTTCAGCGTGACGGGGTCCGTATTTTCTTTCATGCGGAAAACTGTACACTATTTTAGTATGTACATCAATAGTGTACGTTTATTTATAATGTACATTAAAAGCATAAGAAGATATCTAATTAATTGATAATTAACAATTATTTATTTTATGTACACTTTGATCAATCGTACATCAATGGTGTACAGTTCTTGCAAAGTAACAAAAAGTGCTCTTGATAACGCATTGGGCATTGGGCATCGCGCGATTAATACTGGACCCCGGCTTTCCCCCCAAGGTGACTTCCTTTCCCCCGAGGGGACTTGTTGCACAGCGCGCGGCGCCACCCAAGGTGACTTCCTTCGGGGCGCGCCGGGGTGACCCGGTGACGAAGCCTGCGCGCTACCGCACCTTGAACACCAGCTTGCCGCGCAAGTGCCGGCCTTCGCTTACACGATGCGCAGCCGCGGCATCGGCTAACGCATAGGTGGTGATCTGCGGCAGCTTCACCGCGCCGGAGGTCACCAGTGCAACGATGCGATCGAGGTGGGCGCGCTTGCGGCTCGCGTCCGGCTTGAGCGATGCAAAGTCAGCACTGGGCGGTGTGGGCGCCGGGCCGTTGATGAATGCCGCGCGGCCGCCACGGCGCAATACCTTGAAGGCGTTTTTCGCGACTTCGCCGCCCACGGTGTCAAACACGGCATCGCAGTCTTTCACCACGGTGGTGAAATCGGCTTTGTTGTAATCAATCACCTGATCCGCACCCAGGCTCTTCACATAGTCGGCGTTGGCCGCACTGCAGGTGGTGATCACCCGCGCGCCCAGGTGTTTGGCCAGTTGCAGGCCAAAGCTCGCGACACCACCGGCCCCGCCCTGCACCAGCACCGTCTGACCGGCCTGGACCTGGAGCGCATCTTCAATGGAGACAATGGCGGTGAGCCCGATCAGCCCCAGCGCGGCCGCCTCGATGTGGCTCCATTGCGCAGGCTTTTTGGTGACGATGGCGGCGTTGATCGCCACCTTTTCGGCATAACAGCCTTCGTCGCTGGTCTCTGCCACGCCGAACACGGCGTCGCCAGTTTTGAAATCCGTCACGCCGCGCCCGACCGCGCTCACCACACCGGAAAAATCCCGTCCCGGTATGTGCGGGAAACGTTGCGTCGGCGCGTGGTAGCCGGCGCGTGTTTTCCAGTCAGCACCATTGACGCTGGCCGCGTGGATGTCGACGACGACCTGCCCGTCACCGGCCACCGGATCGGGTTGCTCGCCGTATTGCAAGACCTCGGGGCCTCCGTTCTGCATGAAAAAGACGGCTTTCATTGTTTAATTCCTTTGTGGGTTACTCAGCTTGTCCGCGTGGGCACGCTGCGCTTTGCCCACCCTACATTCCTGGGGCCACGGTGGTGCGCAGGTCTGCGGCGTGGGCGATGTGTGTTTGTAACACAGCGCGCGCCTAGGCTGATTCTGTGTGCGCAAAAGTTATCTATCCATAGCGGCAATATAACTTGTTGTTTTTATTTATCTTTTTAGGTGCGCGCGGCAGGCCACCCGGCATGAACACCAACCTTCACATCCCGGATTTCGATCAACCCGGCAGCGCCATGCCTTCGTTGAGTATCTCGGTGCACGCCTTATAGCTGAACACCCGGCCGCGCTTTTTGCGCGTGACTTCAGCGACCACGCCCATGCGCTGCAGGTGCGCGAGCGATTTGTTCACGGTGGCCGGGGTCAGGCCGGTGGCCGCGACCAGCGACGCCGCGGTGGCGATGGGCTGGCGCAGCAGGATCTGTTGGATGGCGAGTGCCGACGCCGCCGCACGGCCCAGCGCGGTAATGCGTTCGCGGTCGGCGGCACCCAGTTCCAGCAGGCGCTTGGCCGACGTGGCAGCCTGCGTGGCACTCGTTTGCACGGCATCGGCAAAAAACTCGAGCCAGGTCTCCCATTCGCCGGATAGGCGCACGGCATTCAGCAGGTCGTAGTACGTCTGGCGGTGTTCTTTGAAATACAGGCTCAGGTAGAGCATCGGCTCGCGCAGCAATTGGTCGTTCGAAAGCTGCAGCGCGATCAACAGCCGGCCCAGGCGCCCGTTGCCATCAAGAAACGGGTGGATGGTTTCAAACTGCACATGCGCCAGCGCGGCTTTGACCAGCGGCGGCGGCGGTTCCGGCAGATCGTGCAAAAAGCGCTCGAGGTGTTTCAGGCATTCGCCGATTTCGTGCGCGGGCGGCGGCACAAACACCGCGTTGCCGGGCCGGGTGCCGCCGACCCAAACCTGGCTCGTACGAAATTCGCCCGGCGTGAGCTTGCCGCCGCGTGCGCCGCCGCTCATCAGCACCTGGTGCACTTCGCGGATCAGCCGCAGCGACAGCGGAAAGCCCCCGCGCAACCGCTTGAGACCGTGTTCCAGCGCGGCGACGTAGCGGCTGACTTCGCGTGCATCTTCCACGGGCACGCCCGGTTGCTCGTCGAGTTCGAACAACAGCAGATCCGCGAGCGAAGACTGCGTGCCTTCAATCATCGAGGACAGCACGGCCTCTTTGCGCACAAAGCTGTAGAGCAGGAGTGTCGCGTTGGGCAACAGTTCGATCAGCGTATCCAGTCTGCCCAGCGCGAGCAGCGCCGCATCAAACCGGGCGCGCAGCGCTGGCGTCCAGTCGATGGCAGGACGCGGCGGCAATGGCGCCGGGATAAAGGCCTCGAATGCCTCACCGGCGGTGGTGACCTTGTGGTAGCGGCCCTGCAGCGTGCGTTGCATGGCGGATAACCTAAATTAACAGGAGCCGTTATTTTATGATAACTGTTATAAGTAAAACAACAGAGCAGCGTAGATCAGGTTGATGCATCCCGAAAAACCGCAGTACACGGCACCAGTGTTAATTTAACTTATTGTTTTTAATCATTTTTTTAGACTTCGTCGCCTTGCCGCTCATGTCGACCCGCTCGACATGTTTTCCAGACCTGTCGAAGTTTCCCGCAATTTTCGACACGTCGACCGCTAACCGCCCGCACCTGGGACTATGGTCTCGCCGCGCCGCAACCTGTCCATCCGCTCCCGCGTATCAGGCGTCTGCCCGGCCAGTGTGAATTGCCGTGCCGCCTCGACCCAGCGCAGGCGGTCGATCATTGAGAGTTTGCCGTACGCCTGCAACTGCTTATCGCTGACCCAGTAGCTGAAGCCGCCTTGCGTCTGGCCGGCATGGTCGCTCATGGCTGCGCGCCTTGTAGTCGTCGCAGGTGTTCAATGTCGGCCTGGTCCTGCCTGCGCCCGGTGTTCTGTTTGAGCGCAATCATGTCCTTGATTGAACACAAGGTTACCGGCACGCCATCGACATCGCGGATCACGACCGCGGCAAAAGCGGCTTCGATATTTAATGGGTGCTGTATCAGCACATCCACCGTAGCACCGGATGTGCCCGGCGCATTCAGTGCAAATGCAATCATGTGCTTTGTTTCAATCCATGCTTTGCGTTGCACTGGATCCTTAAGGGACTCCAGTGGTACAGGCGCCTGCGGCTTGAGCCCGAGTTTGCGCACGCCATCAAAGAATGTCCCAAGATTGGCGTCGTCCAATGCCAGCACGATGTCTACATCCATGGTCATCCGCGGCACACCATGCAGGTTCATGGCCAAGCCATCCACCAGCAGGTAGCGGACGCGGTGCTCGTGCAGGCAACGGAACAGATCGAGGTAGAACATGGGGCAATTCTATATCCATATGCTCACTGGACACCGGCCCGGCGGTGTAGCGATCAAATCCCCAGATAACTCGACTTCACTGCTTCATCGCCCTGCAATTCCTGAGGCTTACCGGAATACACCACCTGCCCCTTGCTCATCACGTGCACGTAGTCCACCAGCTTCAGTGCGAGGTGCGCGTTCTGTTCCACCAGCAGGATGGAGAGCCCCGCCGCTTTGAGCTGCGCGATGGCCTCCCACACGCCCTGGATGATGATGGGGGCCAGCCCTTCGGAGGGTTCATCCATGATCAGGCAGTCGGGGTTGGTCATCAGCGCGCGGCCGATGGCGAGCATCTGCTGTTCACCGCCCGACAAAGTCTTGGCGCGCTGGGTGCGTCGTTCATTAAGCCGCGGGAACTGGTCGTAGACGCGTTTTAAATCCCAGCCGTGGCGATTGTCACCACCCGCGGCCACCTTGAGGTTTTCTTCGACGGTCAGCGTCGGGAACACGCGCCGCCCCTGCGGCACCAGGCCCATGCCGCTGCGCACGGTTTCGAATGACGAAACCCGGGTAATGTCTTTGCCCTTGAACTGGATGCGGCCGCGCCGCGGCGGGTTGAATCCGACGATGGAATTCACCAGTGTGGATTTGCCAACTCCGTTGCGGCCCAGCAGCCCGAGGATCTGTCCTTCTTCGAGCTTGAGTGACAGCCCCTGCAGCACGTACGCGTCGCCGTAGTAGGTGTGGATGTCTTCGATTTCGAGGATGGCCATCGTGTTCAGCCCGTGCCCAGGTAGATCTGCTGCACGCGCTCGCTGCTACGAATCTGCGCAATCGGGCCTTCTTCAACCAGCTCACCGAAATGCAGCACCGAGATGTGATCGGTAATGTCGAACACCACATCCATGTCGTGCTCGATCAGCAGGATCGCAAGCTTCGGATCCAGCCGCTTGAGGAATTCCGCCATCTCGCGCGATTCGCCCGATGACAGCCCCGCCGCCGGTTCATCGAGCAGCAGCAGCTTCGGATCGCTGGCGAGGCCGAGGATGATTTCGATCTGGCGTTGATCGCCGTGCGAGAGGTTGCGCACTTCGAGGTCGCGCCGGTCCCAGTAGCCGGCGTTCTCCAGCAGTTGCTGCGCCTTGTCATGCAGCTCGCGGTACGACGATTGAAACCGCCACAACACATATTTGAGTTTTTTGACGCCGCCGATCGCCAGCAACACGTTGTCGAGCACCGTCAGCTTCGGGAACAGGCTGGTCACCTGAAAAGTGCGCGCCATGCCCGCGGCCGTGCGCCGATACGACGCCCAGCCGGTGGCATCCGCGCCGAACAGCAGCACTTGACCTGCAGTCACCGGATAGACGCCGGTGATGACGTTGAACAGCGTAGTCTTGCCCGCACCGTTGGGCCCGATGATGGCCTTGCGGTCGCCGGGCATGATTTTGAGGCTGACGTCACGCACGGCGTGCAGGCCGCCGAAGCTTTTGCAGAGGCCTTTGAGTTCGAGGACGGGGGTGGTCATTAGCGGGTGGTCATGGGTGGGTGGTCATCAGCGATCTTGATTATTCATACTGCTACTCCTCTGCTTCGCTCCAAGTGTTCCCCTCACCCTAGCCCTCTCCCCCAAGCGGGGGAGAGGGAACAGGTACGGTAGAGCGGCTGGTTTTTGACCTGAGGCAGCTTATTCACGATCACTCACAGTACTTGCACGGCGGGTAATCACGGCTGTAGACCGGTTGCTTGAGGAAGTCGGCTTTTTTGTAGTTGCCGAACTGGCCCACGCCGGTATAGGTCTTGATCACGGTGTTCCACAGCTCGTCTTTCGGGTAGCCGAACATCTTTTTCTTCTCGACCTTCTTGATGTAGATGTTCTGCACCGGGTTGCGCATTTCATCGAGCTTGACCGGGCCGCGCGGCGCATCGACGGTGATCTCCGACATCATCTGGATGAACTTCTCCGGGCCCGGCCATTTGCCGCCGGTTTTTTTGAACACCTCGTGGATCATCTGCGCCGTGGTGTAGTTGCTCTCGGAGTAATACGACGGCACCTTGCCGTATTTCTCGCGATACTTCTGTTGCGAGTTCGTGATCTTCGGGGTGTCGATCGCGGCGCTGTACTGCAGTGCCGAGACGTGGCCGATGACTTCATCACCCATCGACGGCAGCACGTATTCGTCGTAGCTGGTGCCGCCGCCAATCAGCGGTTTTTTGTTGCCCGAGTTGGCGAGCTGCTTGGGTAACTGCAGCGCCATCGGCCCCACCATCAGCGTGAGGATGGCGTCGGCGTCTTTTTTGATCTGCGGGATGAACGGGCCGAAATCCTTGGTGCCCAGCGGTGGCCACATTTTCTGGATGATCTTGCCGCCGCAGTCCTCGAAGGCTTTCTGGAAGCCGCCGATGACTTCGTAACCGAAGGCATAGTCAGCACCAATGGTGACGATTTTTTTGTAGCCCTGCTCACACGCCCATTGCCCGAAGGGGTGGCTGGGCTGAGAGCTGGTCCAGCCGGTGCGCACCAGGTACGGGTATTTGGCGCTGTCGCGTTGAGTCAGATCGTCAGCAGCAGCAATCGACGACACATACACGGTTTTATGCCGCGAACTCACGGGGGCGAGTGCGTAGCCGGTCGAGGCCAGCAGGCCGCCGACAAACATCTGCACCTTGTCCTGGAGTATCAGTTTCTCGGCCTTGCGCACGTTGACCGGCGGCTTGCCTTCGCCGTCTTCGACAATGAAATTCACCTTGGCGCCGGCAAAGTCGCCTTTGACTTCATCGATGTACAACTGGAAGCCGTTGTTCATGTCCTTGCCGATCTGGGCAAAGGGGCCGGTCAGCGGTGCCAGAAAACCGATGCGCACTTCGGCCGCGGATGCCGGTGCTGTGGCCATGCCGAGGGCAAGAGCAATGCTTGTTGCCAGTATTGCTCCTGCGGGATTCAGTTTGATTCTGCGTTTCATGATTCACTCTCCTGTGGTGAGATGGGAATACTGTGGTTACGCCTGCGGTTGCTTTTTCCTGTGGTTTCTTTTGCCTGTTATTGCTTTTACCTGTAGCTGTTTTTACCTGTTACGTTTTCGCCTGCGCGCCGCTGCGGCGCGCGCGCCAGTTGCGCACCCGCGCGGGTATGCCAATCAGGCCGCCGGGCAGATACAGGATGGTCAGCACATACACGCCGCCCAGCAGGTACTGCCACCAGTGCACCAGCGTGCTCAGGTAATCACGAATAAAAGTCACCACGCCGGCACCGATGGCCGCGCCGATCAGCGTGCCGGGCCCGCCCAGCACCACCATCAGCAGCGCATCCACCGAGGTGGTGAGGATCACGTCTTCGGGGCTCACCAGCCCGTTTTTCTGCGCCCACAACACACCGGCCAGTCCGCCAAAAGCGCCGGCGATGATGTAGGCGATGTATTTGTGCAGCCACGTGTTGTAACCCAGCACACGCATGCGCGGCTCGCGCTCGCGTATGCCTTCGAGTGCGCGGCCAAAGGGCGAACGCACGATCAGGTACAACGATCCCAGCGTGAACACAAAGAAGCCGAACACCACGTAAAAAAACGTGACCTCGTTGGCGAGTGAAATGCCGAACTCCGGCCGCGGCGGCAGGTTGATGCCGTTGTCGCCCCCGGTCAGCGAATTCCAGCGATAGGCCAGGCCCCACACGCACATGCCCAGCGCCAGCGTGATCATCAAAAAATAAACGCCGGAGGCGCGCACCGCAAACAGCCCGAACACCGCGGCGGAGGCAGCGCCCAGCGCCATGCCCAGAAAAATCACCACCCAGAAACTCATGTCCAGGCCGAAACCATATTCGCTGGCGAGGATCGCCGTCAGGTACGCCCCCACGCCCAGGTAGGCCGCCTGCCCCAGCGACGGCAGACCGGTGTAACCCAGCAGCAGATCGAGGCTCATCGCCAGGATGGCGAATATCAGCGCATGCGTGATCAGGCTGATTACGTACGCACTCGAAAACGGCGTGATCACCGCCAGCACCAACAGGGCTGCGATGACCAGAATGATATTGCGCCACCTGTTCATGCCTGCAACCTCAGTCGCGGCCAAAGAGGCCGGTGGGTTTGAGGGCGAGGATCAACACCATGGGCGCATACAGCGTGAAGTACGACACCTCGGGGAACAACGCCTTGCCGAAATTATCCGCAAGCCCGACCATCAGGCTGCCCATCGCCGCACCGGCGAGGCTGCCCATGCCGCCGATGATCACCACGGCAAAGGCCAGCGGCAGCACTTCGAAATCCAGTCCCGGATACACACCAAAAAACGCGCCACCAATGGCACCACCCAGCGCCGCTAGAAATGCACCCAGCGCAAAGATGAACATGGAGACCCGCGAAGTGTTGATGCCGACGCCGCGCGCCATCTCGGCATCATCCACCGCAGCGCGCACCATCGCGCCCATGCGGGTTTTTTCCATTGCCAGCCACAGCCCCAGGCCCATCAGCACCGCGGTGCTGATCATGAAGATGCGGTAGATCGGCAGGTAGATGCCGCCGACGACGATGCTGCCGTCGAGCACGGCCGGCGGATCAATGGTCATCGGGTCGCCGCCCCAGATGTCGAGCGCGGCCTGCTGGAACAGGAAAGCAAAACCCACGGTCAGCAGCACCTGGCGCAGCGGATCAAAACCCAGCGGTCGCAGGAACACGCGTTCCATCACCAGCCCGACCGCGGCGATGGTCAGCGCGGCTACCGGCAGCGCCAGCCACCACGAACCGGTGACGGCAATCACCGACAGCGCGACATAACCGCCCAACAGAAAATAGGAGCCGTGCGAGAGGTTGACGATGCGCATGACGCCAAAAATCAGCGACAGTCCGCTCGCCAGCAGAAACAACAGCGCTCCATAAGAGATGCCGTTGAAGGCCTGAATCAGCCAGAACTGGATACCCAAACTTCTCCCCCTTCCCTGCTTATTGATAGCGTTATGGGATGGTGCTGCTATTTCGGATGCTGCTAATTCGGGTGTTGCAAATTCAGGCACTGCATCTTCAGGAATGACCTGTCATTCCGAGTCGCATTATCACCATCACCGACTGCACACGCAAACCGGCGCAGAAAAATTCAACAGAATCAGCGGTGCCTGCTTCCGGCAGAACGCCAGTCAGCGCGGGGCGAGCGTGCGCATGAACACCTGCAGGCCGTAGTGCAGCGCAATAAACGCCCCCAGCTCCATGATTTCGGCTTCGGTATAGTGTTTTTTCATGCCGGCATAAAAATCGGCATCAACACTGGCGGCGTTCATGTACATCTGGTCGGCGTAACGCAGCGCCCATTTTTCTTTTTCGCTGAAAAGCTTGCTACGCTCATAGTCGTCGCAGCCGGCGGTGATGGTCGCTTCATCCAGTCCCGCCTTTTTCGCCACAGTGGAACGCAACGCGCCAAAATACGGATCGCCCGAACGCCGCGTCAGTTGCAGACGGATGATTTCCTTCAGGCGATGATCAACACCCCCTTCGGCATGCGACATCAGCAGCGCGCGCAGCAGCGCTTTGGCGTACGACGGCACATGGGCAAGGATGCCGGGGAAGGTCTCGTCGGGCACACCCAGCGCCTTGCAGCGGTCGATCAGCGCCTTGAGTTCAGGATCAGTGATGTCGGCTGGTTTGATGGGTGCAATCAGCGTGTTTCCACTCATGATTTGCCTCCACCCGTCGCGGCCAGCGATACCGGTGCATCACCGTAAATGCGCTCTGACTCCTGCTGGTCGACCAGCCGGCCATCGGGCGAAAACATCGGATAGAACTTGAGAGTACCGAAAAAGGTGTGATAGCCGATGTTGAAACCGACAAAGGCGCCGAGTTCGACGATTTCTTCTTCGGAATAATGTTTGCGCAGCCGGTCGTAAAAGGCGGCGTCGATGGCGCCCGGATCGGTGGCCATCACTTCACTGTATTCGAGTGCGAGTTTTTCGGCATCGTTCCAGCGCGCACTCGCGCGGTAGTTCGCGATGCCATCATCAATTTCAGCTTCCGTCAGACCCTGCCGCTTCGCCGAAGCGGACCGGACGTTGCCTCAATAACTGCAGGTGGCCATGCGCGAGAGCTGCACGCGGATGACTTCCTTCAGTTTGTGATCAATGCGGCCGGTGTTGAACACGGTGTCCCAGGCCACGAACATCGCTTCGCACAGATCGACGTTGTGACCCATCATCGCGTGGAACGCCGGATCGGGCGCGCGGTTCTTCAGACATTTTTCGATATACGGCTGCAGCTTGGTCTGCTTCAGCGTTTCGATGTCGAGCATGGTGATGTTGGGCATGTGCATCCTCATCAGTTGTACAGCCAGAGAATAATCAACTTAACTCTGATTGCGTCCTTCGACAAGCTCAGGACGAACGGTTGGTTTTTGATCCCACATTAGGTTTACGGTTAAGCCTAATTCAGGGCAATTCGGATTGGGTCCTTCGACAGGCTCAGGACGAACGGCATATTTTTGATTCTCTTCGTGGCGAGCTATTTTTTCCGTTCATGGTGAGCCTGTCGGCCCATTCGTGGCGAGCTTATTTACTCCCCGTTCGTGGTGAGCCTGTCGAACCATGAACACAACTCACCTGACCAGTCTCCACCCGATTCAGTATAGACCAGCCGCAGAGTTCATCCCGCGCGCGCAGGAATCACCGGCACCAGAATATTTGCGGCATGCGCACCACCACAATGCAGCGTGACTTCGCCGCCAAAGATTGCCGACGGGCGGTCACGCGGGTCGTCGTGCAGGAACGGGCCGCAACCCAGCAGCTCGTTCTTGAAATTGGACAGCCGCGCGCCGGTGGTTTTCTGCCATTCGTAATCGCGGCTGCGTACGGTGAACGCGATGCGATAACCGGCGGGCACCATGATCGAAGTCGGCCAGATTTCAATGTCGAGCTGGACGATTTCGCCTGGCGTCAGCGGCTGCCTTTCAGCATGGGTGTGGTACGGGCGGTAATCGGTGGAGAGCGCGGGGTTGAGCTTGCGGTGTGAGGCGCGCAACCAGCCCTGCGCAATCGGCGTATGCGGGTCAATCGCGCCCATGAACACCACTTCCTGCAGATCCGGCGCATAAACCCGGAACACTACAAAGAGGTCGGCATCCGCAGTTGTTGACGACACAAACAGCCGCACGGCCAGTGGCCCGGTGATTTCGGTCGGTTGATCGAATGGCGGCGCAACAAAGGTCACGCCATCACCCGCTGCATCGTAGGTCGCGCTGCTGGCCGCAGTAAGCGGATCACGGCTCAGGCTGCGATGTCCCGGATCAAGATGCCAACGCGTCCACTGCGTGCGTGCCAGCGGCCATTCGTGTTCGTGGCGTTCGGCAAAGCGGTCAACATGCCGCACCTGCAACTGTACTTTGGGTTGCTGCGCCCAGCCGTTTGCCTCGCCCTTGAGGTAATGATCGAAAAAGCGCTGCTGCAGTTGCCGTCCGTAATCAGTATAGAAATGTGTCCAGTGCTCCAGCCCGTGCACTTCCAGCCATTTGTCGCGTGTGGCGGCGCGCACATAACCTTCAAAATTGCCGCGGGTATGCAGGCCCTGCCCACCCCAGTTCGCCGCAGTGAGCAGCGGCACGGTGATCTTGTCCCAGACCGCGGAACGCGCGCGGTGGTACTCATCATCAAACGGGTGGGCGAGGATCTGGTCGCCGAAATCGGTGCGGTTGCGCGCGAGTTCGGCGTCATCCAGCGTTTCGTCGCCGCACACCAGTTCGCCGGTGACGCGTGAACGCGGGCCGCGTGTGCCGAGGCCGTACTGCACGGTCTTCACCTGCATGTCATACCAGTTGGCGAAGAAGGTACTGAATATGCCGCCATGGTGCGTGGCGTCGCGATACCAGTCAGCGGAGCCTTCCCATACGCACATCGCAGCCAGGTGCGGCGGCTGCAGCGACGCCACCTGCCACTGGTTCATGCCGTAGTACGAAATGCCATTGAGGCCCACCTTGCCGTTCGACCACGGCTGTACGCCTGCCCACTCGATGCAATCGTAAAAATCGCGGGTTTCGCGCGGCGAAAACGGATCAATGAAACCCGGTGAACGCCCGGCGCCACGCGAATCGATGCGCACGCAGGCATAACCCTGGGGCACCCATTTTTCGGGATCAATGACTTCCCAGCTCTGATAAAGGTTGCTCGAGCCGGCAGCCACATCCGGATGTTCGTCCACCATGCGCTGCCACGCACTCGGATAACCGTCCTGGAAGGCGAGGCCCTTGGCGTAAGGGCCGTGCGTGAGTATCACCGGAAATTTTCCCGGGCCCGGCGGACGGAATACGTCGGCACGCAGCACCAGGCCGTCGTCCATGGTGATGGGCACATCCCAATCAATCTGCATGCCGTCGCGCAGCTCGCTGTGTTGGGCGTTACCCTGTGATGTGTTCATATCGGGTGGTGTCATTGTTCTGCCGGTGCGGGCCAGTCAAATCAGCCCATGACCGATTAGCTGCAATATACAATCTGACCGCAAGGCTAGCAAAATCTATAACAAAATCAGGAGGAACTGATGCACAAATATTTTATTCCACTCGGCATGGCTGCACTGTTTTGCACCGCAACTGTGCATGGCGCGCAGGTCGCCGCTGACTACCCCACCCGCCCCGTGCGCGTGATCGTCGGTTTCGGCCCCGGTGCGCCGGATGTGGTGGCGCGACTGGCGTTCGGTCAGGTATCGAATCAGGTCGGCCAGCAGTTCATTGTCGACAATCGACCGGGTGCGAACGGCATCATCGGTGCCGATCTCGTTCGTCAGGCAGCGCCCGATGGCCATACTTTTCTGCTGACCTCGGCTTCGTTTGCAACCAATCCCTTTGTGCGCAAGTCACTGCCCTTCGATGTGCGCCGCGATTTCACGCCGGTGACCAATATCGCCGCGGGCGGCGGTTATTTCCTGGTGGTCAATCCCAAGGTGCCGGTGCATACCGTGCAGGAACTGATCGCGATGGGTAAAAATCCGTCGACCAAACTCGCCTTCGGTTCGGCGGGCCTCGGCAACACGCTGCATCTGGCGGGTGAGTTGTTCAACAAGCGCACGGGTACCAGGATGGTGCATGTGCCGTACAAAGGCGCGGGCCCGGCCATCGCCGCCGTGGTCAGCGGTGAAATCCAGGTCATGTTTGTCACCACCTCGCTGGGCCTGCCGCAGATCGACGCCAAACGCCTGCGCCCCATCGCGTATACCGGCCCCAAACGCGCGCCTTACATGCCCGACGTGCCGACCATTGCCGAAGCCGGCGCGCCCGGCGTCACGCTCGACAACATGAGCTGGTACGGCGTGTTCGGCCCGGCCAAAGTGCCGGCAAAAATTACTGCCAGGGTGCAATCCGAAATCGCGCAGGCCTTAAAAACCGCCGCCGTGCAAAAAGGCCTGGCCGGCCGCCGCCTGGTGCCGGTGGGTGATACCCCGCAGGCCTTCAAAAAGTTTTTTGAAGCAGAGCTGAAACGATTTGCGGAGATCGTCAAGGAGACCGGTTACACGCCGGAGTAATCCACAATCAGGCTGTTGTCGAATGCGCCGTAGAAGTCCCCTAGTGGAGCAAGTCGGCATCCAGGGGGACGCCAAACCCGGACTGAATTCCGGATCAAGCTACGCTGCTCCGGAATGACAGTCATAAATGAGTTGTTGAATATAAAAGGATTTACAACATGAACGGAAAAATCCGTCGCGTCATCACCGGCCACGACAAAAACGGCAAGGCTGTGGTCCTCGAAGACGGTCTAGCACCGGCAGTACGCAGCAATCCGCTGCGCCCCGGGCACATCTCCGTGGACCTGTGGAAAACTGCCGCCACGCCCCACATCCTGCACACCAGCGAGCCCGATCCCACTGGTGGCCCCAAGCAGATTCATCCGCTGCCCGGCGGCACGGTGTTCCGCATTTCGGAAATCGCGCCCGAGACCGAAGCCATCCGCAATATTTCACCCGAGCAATCCAAAGCGGTGTTCGCGGCCATGGGCAACCAGAATGCCACCACTGCCGGCACCACCAAGGGCCGCCATCCGTTCATGCATCGTACCGAGACCATCGATTACGCCGTGGTGCTGAAAGGCGAGGTCACCATGCTGCTCGATGACGAGGATGTGGTACTGAAGGAAGGCGATGTGGTCATCCAGCGCGGCACCAATCACGCCTGGAGCAACCGCTCCGACAAACCGGCGCTGATGTTGTATGTGCTGATCGACGGCGAGTTTGATGACGAACTCAAAGGGCATGTCGGCGGTAGCGGCCACTGAGCGCACCCTGCGGTCGCGCAGGGTCACCCCTCACGAAAGTTACATAACTAATTGATTATATTAATATTTTTATCTTACACCGGGTCCCAGCTGAACACATCCTGGTTGCGATCCAGCTTGTAGAACGATGGCCGCAGTGCCGGCAGCGCATGTTCGGCGATGGTGCGCGGCGTCCAGCCTTCGCTGCGCTGCAGGCCACGGATGGGGCGCGACTGACTCATCAGGAATATCTCGTTCATGCGCGTGTAGAAAATCTGGCCGTTGACTTCATGGGCAGCGTCGCTGGCGAGAAACACGGCGAGCGGCGCGTTTTTATCCGGCGTCACCAACTGGCGTTGCGCAACACGCGCGGCCTTGTCCGGGGTATTCGACGGAATCGATCCAGTCATGCGCGTCCACGCCGACGGTGCGATGCAGTTCGAACGCACGTTGTAACGCTGCATGTCGAGGGCGATGGTTTTCGACAGCATCACCATGCCGGCTTTGGCCGCGCCGTAATTGGCCTGGCCGACATTGCCGGCAAGCCCGGAGTTGGAAATCATCTGCACCAGGCTGCCGCTGTTCTGCTGGCGGAAGTGGGTGGCTGCAGCGCGACTCATGTTGAACGCGCCATAGAGGATGACCTTGATTACCGAGTCCCAGTCTTCAAAACTCATCTTGTGGAAAATCACGTCGCGCAGGATACCGGCGTTGTTGACCACGCTGTCGATGCGGCCGTAGGTGTCGACGGCGGTCTGCACGATGCGCTGCGCGCTGTCGAAATCAGCAACACTGTCGGTGCTGGCCACGGCTTCACCACCTGCTTTTTTGATTTCAGCCACCACTTCGCCGGCCGGTGTGGCATCAGTGCCCTGACCGTCCAGTGAAGTGCCGATGTCGTTGACCACAACCTTGGCGCCTTCCTGCGCCATCATCAACGCGATGTCTCGGCCAATGCCGCGACCGGCGCCAGTCACCACCACCACTTTGCCTGCAACTATGCCCTCGCTCATTTCCAGTTACTCCTTGTCAATTCAGTTCCAGTTATAGAGTTCGCCGGCGTCCTTGGCGGAATCAAACTGCCATACCGCGGCCAGCAGCCGTTTGCATTTATCTGCACCCAGCAACGGCGTGCAGTTGACCGTGAATTTCTGTTCGAGATCGGCGTCAGTCATCGGGTTTTCACCTTCGCCCTTGGGATCAAGTACACGGGCTTCGAGCACACGACCGTCATTCAATGTCACGCTGACCGCACCGGAACGGCGCCCCGGGTAGATGCTTTCGCATTCCGGATCCGGGCGCGCATCAGATACGGCAATCAGCCGCTGCACTTCGGGGCGCGCCAGACTGACGGGCAAAAAATTATTGGCCGCGATGCCACCGTCCACTACCGCCAGTGCTGCCGCACACGGCGCACTCATCTGCGCATCGAGCAGGCTTTCGCAATGTTTGTGGTCGCGGCCATTCACCCCTACTGCGTATATGCCCATGTCCATGTGTTTGACATCTGCCGCTTTGAAACCATGCTGCTCGCGCAATGCCAATATGCCATCCACCACTGAGTGGTAATGGCGGCAACACGGATAAGGCTTGAAATAGGCGCTCTCGATTTCATAACGCTGGCCCAGGCCTTCGAACAGACGATCCCATTTCACTTCGCCGTCGACGAACACGTTGAAAAATCCGTAACGCCCTTCCAGCGCCTGGGTCGGACCGGTGATGCCGCGTTTGGCAAATTCGGCGCAGAGCAGGCCGTCACGCGCAGACTTTCCGGGATGCAATCGCTTGATTTCAGCGCCTCCGTGCAGGTATTCGCGAATGCCCCCCGCAAAACTGCTGGCGAGTCCCAGCGCATCGCTGGCTTGCCTGGCATCGAGCTTGAGCAAAGTCGCCACCGCCGCCGTTGCACCGAACACGCCGCCGATGGCCGTGTTGTGCCAGCCGCGGCGCGCGCTGCCGGGATGCATGGCTGCAGCAATGCGGATCATCACGTCATAACCGATCACCGCCGCCAGCAGCATGTCGCGCGGCGTGCTGCCATGCTGTTCGGCCGCAGCGAATATGGCCGGAAATACCGCGCCCGCCGGATGTGCCGAGGCATGGGTGTGGCCGTCGTCGAAATCAAGGCCGTGGGTATTGGCACCGTTCACCAGCGCCGCGTTCGGCGCTGACAGTCGCGCACCGCTGCCGATTACGGTGGCCGTGCGCGTGGCATCGCTTTCTTCGTAATAGGACAACAGCGCTTTGGATACCGGCATCGCCGAACCGGATACCGCGCAGGTGACAAAATCGAGCAGCGCACGTTTCGCCGCGTGGATGACTGGTGCGGAAAGTTTGTCGTAATTTGCAGCGGCGATATGTTCCGCCATGCGGGCCGTTGCACCGGCACCCGGATGCGCTGCAATCTGCTCAGTTGCACCTGCATTCATGATCAGTCCTTTTTGATTCCGGCTGTGCGGATGACTTTCGCCCATTTTGCGTGTTCGGAGCGGATGTAGGCAGCAAAATGCTTAGGGCTGTTGCCTGCGGGCTCGGCACCATCGGCAACCATATAGTTGATTACCTCCGGGAGGCTGAGTATTTTCAGCATCTCGGCATTGAGCCTGTTGATGATCGCGGGTGGCGTACCAGCCGGCGCCAGTATGCCGTTCCATGTATTCGCTTCATAGCCGGGATAACCGGCTTCAGCGACGGTGGGCACCTCGGGCAGCGCCTTGGAACGGCGATCACCGGCAACGGCCAGCGCACGCAGTCTGCCATTCTTGACCTGCGACGTGGTGTTAATTGCGCCACCAAACATGACCTGCACTTCACCACTGATGATCCCGGCCAGCGACGGGCCCGTGCCCTTGTACGGAATATGGTTCAGATCGGCCCCCGACATCTGCTTCAGCAGTTCCATCGGCAGATACGTACCGGAAGAACTCGCACCATAGTTGAGTGGCCGGGTTTTGGAGAGCGCCGCCAGCTCCTTGACGCTTTTCACCGGCAGCGAAGGATGCACCACCAGCACGGTGGACGACGCCGTGGTCTGAATGACCGGAGCAAAATCTCGCAGCGGATCGTACGACAGTTTGCGCAGGTTGGGATTGATCGCCAGCGTGCCGAGATTGCCAACCAGCAGCGTATAACCGTCCGCAGGAGAACGCGCACCGAGCTCAGTGCCGATGATGCCTTCGGCCCCGGCCCGATTGTCGACGAGGAAGTTTTTTCCCATGGCGTCACTCAGGCGTTGTGCCAGTGCGCGAGCCACGGTATCCGTGCCGCCGCCCGGTGAAAATGGTGAAATCAGACGCACCGCTTTGACCGGATATTCTTCAGCGCCGGCTATCGTCGCGAACGCAGCGCACAGCAACGCCGCCACTATATGCATGGGTTTCATGATATTTCCTTTTAGTTATGAATACTGCCAGCGGCTCATCATGGCCGCTGCAGAGACAACAGGGCGTCCACTGCAACCACGCCTTTGGTTTTGACTAGCAGCGGGTTGATTTCCGCTTCCAGTATGGTGTGCGCCGTCGCGCAGGCCAGCAGCGACAAGGCATGCACGACCTGCGCCAGCGCTTCCAGATCACCGGCAGGCCGGTTGCGATAACCGCGCAGCACGGCAAACCCCGGCACCTCGGTAATCATTTCGCGCGCCGTAGCCACGCTGACCGGCGCCAGGCGCACGGCATGGCCGCCGCCGATCTCGGCAAGAATGCCGCCGACACCGACCATCACGATCGGCCCCACGTCGCGGTCGCGACGGAAGCCGACGATCACTTCGCCCACGCCCTGCTCCATGTGCTGCACCAGCACGCCATCCAGCCTGACCTGCGGCATTGCCTTTTTGATCCGTGACAACATGCCGTCCACTGCGGTTTTCAGGGCTGCCGCATCGGCAATGTTCAGCACTACACCGCCGACCTCGGTCTTGTGCGGTATGTCGACGGAGAGGATTTTCGCTACCGCCGGATAACCCGTGGTCACCTTGTCGTTGCCGCTGCCGACCACTTGTGATGCCGCGAACGGAATACCGAGTGCCGACAGTGTTTCGGCAGCTGCACGTTCATGCATGGGGCCTTGCGCCGCCTTGCGCAGCGCTGTATCCAGTTTAGCCACCAGCGTTGCATCAACCGGCGGCGGCGTCTGTGGCGCACGCCATTCGCAATAAGCGCGTACCGCATCGGCGCAGGCTTCAGGCGTTCTGAATGCTGCAACTCCGCCCTCGCGCAAAATGTTCAATGCCGTACTGGCGCTGGGCCCCAAAAAAACAGCTAGCGGTTTTTTGTCCCACCGCGCCGCCAGTATGCGGGTGCGCACCGAATCCGGTTGCTGCAGCGCCGTCGAGCCCTGCACGTTGATCACCACATCGCAGTGATCGGAATCCTGCAGCGCGTTGATGATCGTCGGATACACTGAACCTTCAGCGCGCCCCATCGGCATGTCCGTCAGCGGCGCATCGGTGACTGTAATGTCCTGCGCGGCGAGGTCAGCGATGATCTTTGGCGTCGGCGGCACCACGGCAATACCGGCAAGGCCCAGGTGGTCGATGACCATGGCCGCAGCACCCCCGGTGCCGGTGACCACGGCCACGCGTTTGCCTTTGGGCGGTCGGTGGCCAGCCACCAGTTGCGCGGTCTCGAACAGTGCCTCGAAATTCTGCACGCGAATGAAGCCGTTATCACGGAAGAAGGCATTGGCCACATCGTCGGCACCGGCGATGGCGCCGGTGTGGGTGGTTGCGATTTCACGCCCCACATCGGAACGGCCAAGTTTGAAGGCGATCACCGGTTTGCCGGCAGCATAGGCGCGCCGCGCGGCTGCACCCAGCCGCGGCGCATCGCGGAAGGCCTCAAGAAACAGCAGGATGCAGCGGGTATCGGGGTCGTCGACCATGCAGTCGACCAACTCACCGACACCGACGTCGCATTCATTGCCCACCGACACCAGTTTTGAAAATCCCAGTCCGCGTTCCTGCGCGCGGCTGATGATCGCACCCATCATCGAGCCGCTCTGCGACACCAGGCTCAACGATCCCGGCAGCAGCGTTTCGGTTTCGAGCACGGCATTGGCGGAGAGCACGGTGTGGCCGGTGACGTTGACCACACCCAGGCAGTTGGGCCCAATCAGGCGTACACCGCCGCGTCGTGCTGCGGCCACCATGCGCTGCTGTGCGGCCTGGCCGGCCGCACCGGTTTCGGCAAAACCCGCGCTGAATATGGTTGCCGCCTTAACGCCTGCGGCTGCGCAATCATCGATGACGCCAGGCACGACCGCAGCCGGCACCATGATGAAGGCATGATCAATCGGACCCGGCGCGGATTTGATGTCGGGATAGGCCCGGTCGCCGTTGATCTCGGTGCGGCCGGGGTTGATCGGAATAATGGTGCCGGTAAACCCGTGTTTGCGCAGCACACGCTGCGGCCGCGAAGCAAGTTTTGCGGCATCGGCGGAAGCGCCTACCAGCGCAACCGTGCGCGGGTTAAATAACGCAGTACCCAACCGCTCGCGTTCCCTTTCAAGATCCTGTGCTGTGGTCATTTTGTGTGTAGGTAGCAGTTGTTCAGTTGGTCGGCGCAGCCGGACGCGGCGGCCGCTGTGAAAAGCGGCGCTCGAAGATGCTTTCGGCGAGCCGGTTTTTCATCATCTCAATGGAGCCGCCGGCGATCATCCAGCCCCGGCTGCGGCGCAGGCAGTATTCAACCAGCGTCTCCTGCGTGTAACCGAGCCCGCCCATGACCTGCATGGCTTCATTGGCGATTTCGTAACCGGCCTGATTGCACATCAACTTGGCCACCGTGGTTTCGTCTGCCCCTGGGAAACCGCGATCGGCATTTACTGCGGCGCGATACAGCAGCAATTGCGCCGCATCGAGTTTCATTTTCATGTCGGCGAATTTCCATTGCAGGCCCTGGAATTCGCACAGCAGCCGGCCGAACTGGCTGCGGGTCATCGCGTATTCCCGCGCGAGGTTGTAGCAGTAACGGCCATAGGCCAGCGAGCGCGAAGCGTTGCCGACGCGCTCGGCGTTGAAGCCGCTGATCTGTTTCTTGAAACCACCGGGACCCAGCAGCACATCCTCGGGCGGCACATACACGTTGTCGAAATACAGTGTTGCCCAGTCGTTGCCCGACATGAACTTGGCCGGCGTGCCGGTGCTGAAACCCGGTGCCGTACGCCGTAGCAGCACCGAACCGATGCCACCCACGCCGGGGCCGTAACGCACGTAGACCAGATACTGATCGGCATGCGGATTGGGGAACACCTTGCTGCCGTTGATGCGGTAACCCTTGCCGTCCGGCGTGGCGCTAGTCACCAGATCGGTGGTGGCCGAGCCGGCTTCAGGTTCGGTCATCGCCACGGCGATCACCTCTTCGCCCTTGAGCAGCGGTGTGAGGTAACGTTTTTTCTGATCGTCACTGGCGAAGTGCGCCAGTACGCGGATCGCGCCGAAATTGCCTTCCTGCACCACGTCGGCGCTGCGCGGACAAAACGCTGCCACAGTCTCAATCGCCAGCACTGCATCCATCAGCGTGCCGCCAGCGCCGCCGTCGGCCTCGGGCAGCGTGATGCCCATCAATCCCGCCTGTGCCATTTTTTTGGCGATGTCATGCGGAAACTGCGCGCTGTGCGCGCGGGCCAGCGCACCGTCGGCGAGTTCCTTGCGGGCAAAGGTGGCCACGGAATCGCGGAACATCTGTTGTTGTTCGGTAAGCCTGAAGTCCATCGGGTGCTCCGGATGTGATGAGAGTCTATGTGCTGCAGCACCTCGACAGGCCGCATGATGGTCAGCGAGAAATTCCCGGAAACATGAACGCCCCGAAGAAATCCACTGCTGCGCACAGCGTATCGAAGTTAACACGAAATCCGCCGTGTAATCACACGCCATCGGTTCCACATTACGGCGTAAATTTCTGTCGGCTAATTTCTGATGGTGAGTCAGTGAAATTGCTGCGCGGGGTACCGGCCACCCGCAAAAAAGCCCGCATCACGCGGGCTCTTTTGTAATGTATTGCTTACTGCTCAGAGGCTCAGTGCAGCTTGATGCCCGCGTCTTTGGCAAGCTTGCGCCATTTGTTGACTTCGGACTGGATGTGCTTGGAGAACTCCGCGGGCATCGAACCCACCGGGGTTGAACCGTCGCGAGCCAGCCGTTTGATGATCTCGGGATCCTTGAGTGCAGTGGCTATGGCGTCGCGGATTTTATTGATCACCGACTTGGGAATGTTTGCACCACCGATGATGCCGTACCACTGGTCAACCTCGTAGCCGGGCACACCGGATTCAGCAACGGTCGGAATATTCGGCACTGCCGGCGAACGCTTGGAATCGGTCATCGCCAGTACGCGCAACCGACCGCCCTCCCAGTGCGGCCGCACACCGAACAGCGTACCGAAACCCACCTGTACTTCACCGGCGAGGTTGGCGATGATGCCTGCCGCCGAGCCCTTGAACGGCACATGCACCATATTCACTTTAGCAAGATGGTTGAACATCTCGCCTGCAAAATGCTGCAGCCCGCCGGTCCCGGAAGAGCTGAAATTCAGCTTGCCCGGATTGGCCTTGGCATAGTCGATCAGCTCTTTGGTGGTTTTGGCCGGCACTGTGGAGTTGACGTACACCACATAAAACAACGAAGTCGCCTGCGAAATGCCCTGCAGATCCTTGCTCAGGTCGTAAGGCAGCTTGATATTGGTTGCCGAATTGACGCTATGTGATGCCGATATCAGGCAGATGGTGTAACCGTCGGGGCTGGCCTGTGCAGTGAGATCAACACCAATGGCACCGGCGGCGCCGGTACGGTTGTCGACGACGACCTGCTGCCCCCACTGCTCGCCCATGTGCTTGGCAAGCATGCGCGCGGTGGTATCCGTGCCGGCACCCGGCGTGAACGGCGCGATCAGGCGCACCGGCTTGTTGGGATAGCCCGTGGCGGCATCGGCCGCCCATACGGCGGTTGATGCAGTAGCGCAGACTGCGGCGGCAAGCGCTGCACATTTGAAGGACTGGAGCATGTTGAAATACCTCATTGATTAATATTGTTCGAGCGAGCGCAATAGTATGCAAATCAGCCGTATTGCGCCATGCACTTATCGCACTACGGACAAGCCGCCGCTACAGCCCCTCGGCATGACATTCAAGATGTTGATTTATTTATATTTTTATGACGCCACTGCAGCCCCGCGTCGCTGCAGAACAGGTTGTTGCGATGAATGGCCCGAAGACCGGATTTTACCGACGACACACCATTCGGCAGCAGGCAGTCCACAAGCTGTCGGAGTATGCTCGGCCGGAATGGCGGAATACACAGCCATCTACGGCAACGCATACACGTGTTGATTATTCGCGGTCTTGTTATCCGCAAACCGATCATTGACAGGATGATCGGGGGATTGATTTCTGAAAATGGAGCATGCATGCATTGGACCACCCTGAAAATTCTGCTCGGCACCATGAGCCTCATGGCCTCGCTGCTGGCGACCGGACCCGTCCGCGCAGCAGAGGCGCCGCTGTGGGAAGCCGGTGCCGGCCTTGCAGTACTCAATTTTCCCGATTACCGCGGATCGGATCAACGGCGAACCACGATACTGCCCTTTCCGTACGTGGTGTACCGCGGCGAATATCTGCGGGCCGATGAGCAGGGATTGCGCGGCCTGTTCTACAAGAGCGACCGCACCGAGCTGAATATCAGCATCAACGGTGCAATCCCGGTCGACAGCGAAAACAACGACGCACGACGCGGCATGCCCGACCTCGATCCCACGCTGGAAGTCGGCCCCACGCTGAACGTCGCACTGTGGCGCTCCAGTGATACCCGGCGCAGACTCGAACTGCGTCTGCCGCTGCGCGCCGTATTCGCCACCGATTTTTCGCACATCAAACATCAGGGCTGGGTTTTTCAGCCCAATCTCAATCTTGATGTTAAAGATTTCATGGGCAACCCAGGCTGGAACTTCGGGCTGATGGGCGGCCCGCTCTTTTCCGACCGCAGCTACAACCATTACTTCTACGCCGTCGACCCCGCATACGCCACTGCAACGCGACCGACCTACAGTGCGCGTGAGGGTTATGCTGGCGCACAGTTGACCGCCTCCCTCAGCAAACGTTACCGGAACTTCTGGGTTGGTGGCTTCGTCAGGGCAGATACCTTGCGCGGTGCGGTGTTTGAAAACAGTCCGCTGGTGAAAGATCAGCAATACATCGCTGTCGGGGTAGCCATGGCCTGGATACTCGGAACATCTAAGACCACGGTCGTTACGAAGCCACGATAACTGCGGACATCGTTCGCCGGTTGCCCGATCGCGGTCTGTGCAGTCGGCATCCGCGTAGACACAAACGCATCAAATGCCCGATGCTGGTGATCGGCACTGACCCCGACCTCACTGCAAAAACCACGCTGGAGTTCATCGCACGTCGTGGAAAATGATCCGGTACTAGCGACGTTCCCTGGAAGCGGCGACGCCCGCTTCCCATGAATAGCTCACCTGTTCGTCGGTGCCGAATGGAATTTTCACTGTGCTGCCCGGTGGATATTCCTCGCGATGCCGCTCCAGCAACCGCAGGCGCTGCGCTTCACGTTCGTGGACGAGGCCCAGCGGATCGGCGTAGCCAAGTTCACGCGCCGCATGCAGCGGCCAGTTGGGGTCGTCCATCAAACCGCGCGCCAGTGCAATCAGATCGGCATGGCCCTCTCGCAACAAGGCTTCGGCATGGCTCGCCTCGGTAATCATGCCAACGGCAACCGTGGGCATGCCCGTTTCGCGCCGGATCTCCCGCGCGTATCCCGCCTGAAAACCCGGCACCCGGGGAATTGCCGGCAAAGTACCGTCACCGCCGGCACTGATGCCGACGCCGCCCGAAGAACAGTCCACCACGTCCACGCCGTGATCTTTAAGTGCGCGCACCAGTGCCAGCGTCTCGTCGATGCCCCATACGCCGCCGGGACCTTCGACGGCCGAGGTGCGAAAGAATAATGGCCGATCTTTGGGCCAGACATCACGCACGGCATCGACCACTTCCAGCGCGAATCGCATGCGGCCTGCCAGGTCACCGCCATAGGCGTCGGTACGCTTGTTTGATACCGGCGACAGGAATTGATGGATCAGGTAACCGTGGGCGCCGTGGATTTCGCAGATGTCGTAGCCGGCATCAACCGATCGTTGTGTCGCCTCGCGCCAGGACGCGATGGTTTCACGGATGTCATCCGCGTCCATGGCGCGCGGAATCGCACCATCCGGTGTCGGCGGCAGCGCACTGGGCGCGACGCCCTGCCAGGGTCGCTCGGCCTCGGTGAGCGTGGCGCGATCCTTCAACGGACCATGCTGTGATGCGCGCCGGCCGCAGTGACCCAACTGGATGGCCGGGACCGCACCCTGCGCGCGGATGAAATCGGTAATGCGCCGGTAGGCCGGTATATGGCTGTCACTATAAATGCCGGCGCAATGATGGGTTTTGCGGCCACGCCTTTCTACCGCCGTCTCTTCGCCAAAGACGATGCCGCAGCCGCCCATCGCAAACCGGCCAAAATTGACCAGCTGCCATTCTTCCGGGCCACCGTCGTCCGACAGGTACTGGCACATGGGGGAACTGACGATGCGGTTGCGCGCGGTGATAGCCCGCAGCTTGATCGGCGTAAACAGTAATGGAACGTTGGGTGATGTAGTGTTCATCTTATGGAATTTTTAAATCTGTAATCGTGACTAAAATACTAGTGTAATCGAAGGATTGCGGACCCCCGGACCCCGCATTTATCCCATTGCACTCCACAGTTTGTCGAGCCGTTTGTACGACACCGGGTGCGGGGTCTTCAGTTCCTGAGCGTACAACGAAACGCGCAGCTCTTCGATCTGCCATCTGAATTCGGCCAATCGCGGGTCGACAGTGCCGGCTTTTTTCTGCAGGTCGACACGCATTTCGTAACGCCCCCAGAGCTGGTTGATGCTCGCCGCGTGTTTGGCGTCGCGCTCGGGATTCGCCGCGAATTTGCTGAGTCGCATGCGCATGGCCTGCAGGTAACGCGGCAGATGGGTCAGTTGCGGCCACGGGGTGGCGTTCAAAAACCCCTTGTAGACGAGCCGCTGGCACTGCGCGCGGAGGTCGTTTACCGCACGCGCGACCTGTCCTTTTGCCGCGCCCAATGCCAGTGAGAGCTGATGATGTTCCGCCGCAATGGTCGCAAACATCCGGCACGCACCTTCGTTCACTGCCGGCAACCGGGTGCGCGCACGTTTGACCTGGTCTTCAAAGGCTTTGAGTCCCCGTGGCAGTTCATCGTCGCCGATAAAGGCACGGTCGCAGATGGCGGCGACCAGATCGGCGCGCAACTCATCCACATTGGCCACGGCGCGCAACTGCAGCGCCGCCTGTTCGAAGCCACGCAGGTTTTTCTCCAGCTGGCGCAGTTGCTCCTTGAGCATGAGCCGCGTCAGCCGCACGATACCGGCGCGCATGGACTCACCCGCGGCAGCCTCCACATCGAAGAGCTGGATGGCAACGCTGTCGGTTTCATCAACCAGCGCTGGGTATCCGGTGATCTTGCGGCCGGCGCGGGTAAAGGTGATGGTCTGCGGCAGATCGCCAAAATCCCAGGTACGGATGTCCTTGCGTTCGATACCGGTGGTGGTTTCGCTGAAAGTCAGCTGCGCGGCCTCACCCAGTTGAGTTTTCAACGCAGCGAGATCGCGTCCGGTGGCGAGCTCGCGCCCCGATTCATCCACCACGCAGTAATTGCATCGAAGGTGCGGTGGATATTCGATCGCAGCGGCATCTTCACGCGCCAGCGGCGCACCGGCGGCGCGCGTCGCGTAACGCGCAACGGCGTCGGCAAAGGAGCCCTGGGCTGCGCCCTCGGCTTCGAGAAAGCGGGTAATGTGTTCGCTAGGCGGCGTCAGATTGCGGCGCCAGTTTTTGGGCAACGCCTTGAAGGCATACGCCACCTTGTCGCGAATCATGCCCGGCACCAGCCAGTCGAAGCTCGCAGCGTCGAGCTTGTTGAGCAATGCCAGCGGCACCGTTGTGGTGATGCCGTCCAGCGCATGGCCGGGATCAAAACGGTATTTGAGTTTCAGCTCAATCTCGCCAACTTTTTCGCCCGCATTTTCACCCACCTGCACGCTGTCCGGAAACTGCGCCTCGGTAATGTCCTCGGCGGCGTGGCGCATCAGGTAATCGCGTGTCAGCAGCAGATGTGCAGCGTCCTGCTGCTCTGCGGTCTTGCGCCATTTCTCGAAGCCGGCGCCATTGACGATGTCCTGCGGGATCAGCGCGTCGTAAAACGCAAATATCACTTCATCGCTGACCAGCACATCGCGTTTGCGCGCCTTGTGCTCCAGTTCCTGCACTTCCTTGATCAGCCGCTGGTTGCTCTGGATGAATTTGGCCGGCGTCGCGTAATCACCCGCGACCAGCGCCTGGCGGATGAAAATTTCCCGCGACTCTTTCGGATTGATCGTGCCGTAGTGCACACGGCGCTTGGGCACGATAGTGATCCCGTAGAGCGTGACACGTTCGTACGCGGTAACCATCGCGCGCTCGCGCTCCCAGTGCGGATCAAAATAATGGCGATCAACCAGGTCACGCGCCAGCGGTTCTATCCATTCCGGTTCGATGCGCGCCACGGAGCGGGCATAAAGCCGCGCGGTGTCCACCAGCTCACCGGCCATCACCCATTTCGGCTGTGCCTTCCTGAGGCCTGAGCCCGGAAATATCGTGAACTTGATGCCACGCGCGCCCAGGTATTCGCCCTCGTCATTTTTGAAACCAATGTTGCCAAGCAGGCCGGCGAGCAGCGCGCGGTGGATCTGCTCAAAGGTGGCCGGCAGGGTGTTGGCCTGCATGCCGAGCTCAGTGACCAGTGTGGCGAGCTGGCTGTGAATGTCGCGCCATTCGCGCATCCGCCGCTGTGACAGGAACTGCTCGGCGAGGTCCTGCGCCAGCTTGCGGTTGGATTTTTTGTGTTTGATCGAGTCGCCGAAAAAATCCCATAGCTTGAGGTACGCCATGAAGTCCGATTTGTCGTCTGCGAACTGGGCGTGGGCACGGTCAGCAGCCTCAGCGCGGTCGAACGGCCGCTCGCGCGGATCCTGCACCGACAGCGCGGAAGCGATGATCAGCACTTCATGCAGACAGCTCTCCTGCTTCGCGGCGACGATCATGCGCGCGATGCGCGGGTCGATCGGGAATTTCGCAAGTTGCCAGCCTACCGGCGTCAACGCTTTTTCCTGATCCACTGCGCCCAACTCAGCCAGCAACTGGTAACCGTCGGCAATCATCCGCGACGACGGCGCCTCCAGAAACGGGAAATCCTCGACATCGCCGATGCGCAGCGCCTTCATGCGCAGGATTACATGCGCCAGCGATGAGCGCAGGATTTCCGGATCGGTGTACTGCGGGCGCGCGTTGTAATCCTCCTCGTCATACAGGCGGATCGCCACGCCGGCGGCCACACGACCGCAACGCCCGGCCCGCTGGTTGGCCGAAGCACGGGAGATTTTTTCGATCTGCAGCTGCTCGACCTTGTTGCGATAACTATAGCGATTAACCCGCGCCAGTCCGGCATCGATCACGTAATGGATGCCCGGCACCGTCAGCGAAGTCTCGGCAACGTTGGTGGCGAGCACGATGCGGCGCGCGCCGCCGGATTTGAACACGCGGTCCTGCTCTTCGAAGGACAGCCGCGCATACAGCGGCAGAATTTCCGCGCCCTTGGGATGATGTTTGCGCAGCGCTTCGGCGGTTTCGCGAATTTCGCGTTCACCCGGCAGGAACACCAGCACGTCACCACCCGCGCGTTCGCGCCACAGCTCCGCTACAGCATCAACGATGGCGTCGTCCAGATCCTTTTCATCTTCCTTGTCATTTTTGGCTAACGGGTGATAACGCACCTCCACCGGGTAGGTGCGGCCGGTAACTTCAATAACCGGCGCCGGCTTACCGTTGATCGCAAAGTGTTCGGCAAATCGTCCGGCATCGATGGTGGCCGAGGTGATGATGATCTTGAGATCGGGACGGCGCGGCATCAGCCGTCGCAGGTAACCGAGAAGGAAGTCGATGTTGAGGCTGCGCTCATGCGCTTCGTCGATGATCAGCGTGTCGTAGGCACGCAGGTCGCGGTCACCCTGGGTTTCGGCGAGCAGGATGCCATCGGTCATCAGCTTGATGTAGGAATTCGCCGACAGTTTGTCGGCAAAACGCACCTTGTAACCTACGGCATGGCCCAGCGGGCTTTTGAGCTCCTGCGCGATGCGCGTCGCCACCGTGCGCGCAGCGATGCGCCGCGGCTGGGTGTGCCCAATCAGGCCGTGCACACCACGTTGCAGCTCAAGGCAGATTTTCGGCAACTGCGTGGTTTTGCCCGAACCGGTTTCACCGCAAACGATGACCACCTGGTTTTCGGCAATCGCGCGCGCGATGTCCGCGCGCCTGGCCACCACCGGCAGATCGTCGGGGTAAGCGGGCTGCGGCAGATTGCGCAGGCGTTGTGCGATGTCTTCGGGGGTGCGGGGTTTCATAAAAACTTTAGCCACAGAGAACACAGAGAACTGCAAACCCCGGGGGTTTTCCCTGTGTACCCCTCGCAGGGGGTATCGAGAGCCTCTGTGTCCTCTGTGGCTTGAAAGATTTTGACTTTAATACGGCCAATAAAGCGGGCGTGGATTATAACAATGGCGCCAGTGCCGCGAGCCGCGCAGTGCGTGCGGCGGCGGGCAGCTCGGCCAGCTCGCGCACGGCCGCATAAAAACGCGGCAGATCGCCATCAAGCTGCTTCAATAACGCCTGGAATGCCGGCACCTGCTGTGTGTATATCGACACTGCCGCCAGATGTGCATTGCCCAGCGGCTGCGCGAACCAGCGGTCATAACCGGAGAATCCGCCCCACTCCAGTTTGCGCTGCAGATGTTCGCGCTTGAGCGCAGCAAATGCTTCAGCCTTCAGCCTGCGCTTTTGTTCCGGCCGGGCATCGCTGGCATACAGTTTCGCCAGTTCCTCCCGCGTCTGCGTAATCAGTTTGCGGAAATCCGCACGGTAACGCTGCAATTGCACGTAACGCTCGCGATCGGCGGCATTGCCGTAAGCCGCCAGCCAGCGTGCGACACCGGCCTGCTCAACAACCACAGCGAAGGATTCGTTGAACACCGTGTCGTCTTTGACATAAACCACCTGGTGCGCGAGTTCATGAAACAACAATCGCGCCAGTTCCGGTTCCGGGTAATGAATAAAGGTATTGAGTACCGGATCGGCAAACCAGCCGATGGTCGAATACGCGGGGACGCCGCCGATATACACATCGTAATCTTCGGCAGCCACGCTTCGCGCATAAGACCGCGCCTCGGCTTCATCGAAATAACCCTTGTAGTTCACACAACCCGCCAGCGGAAAACACCATTGCCGCGGTTCGACAGAAAATTCCGCGGCAGCAAACACGTTCAATACCACAAAAGGCCGCGCCAGGTCGGCGTACGAACGGTAGCTGCGGTTATCGGGCAAACCCAGCTCGCGGGTCGCGTAGTCGCGGATGCGTAAAACGCGCTGCAGTTGCACCTTCAGTGCCGGCGTGGTCGCGGTATCTTCGAGCAGGCGTTCGATCGGCGCTTCGCGCCGCCAGATTTCAAGCTGGCCGCTGACGGATTGCAGGTAATAGGAAAAATTTCCGCAACCGCCCAACAGCAGGAGCAAAGTCAGAGCGTAGATATTGCGCATCATGCCGCCGCATCCTCGGCAAAACGACCGTTACGCAGGAAGGCGCAGCATTGGCGGGCAACTGCGCGCGACACCAGCATTTCGCTGTGACTGACCGGCAGCGTAATGCGCTGTGTGACGCCGGGAATTTGGGTTTCTGCCAGCGTGACCACGCCATCATTGGGTTGCGGCAGATCAGGCGCCACCAGCCGGCCCACGCCGATACCACGCGTCCCGGCGATGACACCGACATTCTCCGCACTACTGATGGACGGGCGCGCGGAACCCAACCATTCGGCAATACTTTTTCCCAGCAATGTTTTACCTCCGGGCAAGCGCGCCAGACGCGTGGCCGCATAACTGCCGGTGTACGGCGTGCCGGTCAGCACCAGCCGGCCGCATTGAACGTGTCTCGACGTTTCCAGCATTTTCAATGCAACCAGGCCGCCCATGCTGTGCGCAACGATGTTTACGCGCCGCACACCCCGTTGCCCGCAATACTGCGCGAGGCGCTCGGCATTTTCCTGCAAAGTCAGGCGCATGGAAGGATAGGAAAAACTGTGCACATCAAAACCGCCCTGCCGGATGTGCCGCGCCATCCAGCCCATGACCAGACCATGCGTCCACAGACCGTGAACAATGATGACGGGGTCTGCCGCAATCATCTCAGTCGGTCGGGTGGCACGCAGCCAGGATCTACATAATGCATTGATTTTATTTATATTTTTAACATTTTACACTGTGCCGTCACCAAAGATGGTGACCCCCTCGCTGCCCAGATGTTCGGCATCACCCCAGATTCCGGCGCGCCAGCAACCATCCTCGCATTCAAACCAGTTGAGGCTGGCGTTGACCAGCGGCACCGGACGCGGCGCCTGCAGCGCAAGTCCGCTGGCCGCGCGATATGCGCAATCAAGCACCAGGCCGTGGGTCACCACCGCAATGGTGGCGCCGGCATGACGCGCCGCAAGTTCTTCCAGTGCCGCGCGGCTGCGCGCATAAAAAGCCGCGGGACTCTCGCCACCGGGCACTGCGTAATCCGGATCCCGCGACATGAATTGCGCATACACCTCCGGGTCGCGGACCTCCATCTCGGCGCGGGTCATGCCTTCGAATACGCCGAAATGCCGTTCACGCAGGCGTTCGTCAGTCACGATGGCATGACCGGTGGTTGCGGCAATGCACTGCGCAGTTTGCTGTGCCCGCGGCAGATCGCTGGAATACAGCGCCGTGAATGGCATGGCCTGCATCCGCACACCCAGTTGTTCAGCCTGCCACAAGCCACGGGTGGTCAGCGGACTGTCCAGTTGGCCCTGCATGCGGCGCTCGGTGTTCCACAGCGTCTCGCCGTGGCGGATCAGGATCAGTTGGGTCATTGGTAGAAATGTGAAGGGTGAAGGGCAATGTGAAAAATCAACGCTCCGGGTCGCACAGATTCTACCGGTTATACTCGACGCGATGCCGATCTCCGACCTGCTGCAGCCCCACATCCTGATCCTCGCGCCGCTGATCGTGTTCGTGGCGTATGTGGTGTTCGGCATCTCCGGTTTCGGCTCAACGCTGATCGCGGTGCCACTGCTGGCCCATATTTTCCCGCTGAAATTCGTAGTGCCGTTTTTCGTTATCCTCGACTGCGTGGGCGCGTTCAGCATGGGCTTCCGGCTGCGTGCCGATGTCATGCGCCGCGAACTGATGGTGCTGCTGCCATTCATGGCGCTGGGTGTTATCGGCGGCGTCTACCTGCTGGTGCGCGTACATCCCGAACTGCTGATTGGCGGCCTCGGCCTGTTCGTGATTTTTTTTGGCGTGTCTTATGTGCTCAAGCGCGGCAAGGGTTTCCCGTTGCCGCACTGGTCAGCCGCCCCCATAGGCATATTCGGCGGCGGAACTTCGGCCGTGTTCGGCATCGGCGGCCCGATCTACGTGTTTTTCCTCGCCGGTCGCGGTGCCACCCCGACGCAGATCCGCGCCACCATGCCGATGATCTTCATGTTCACCACGCTGGCGCGCATAGCACTGTTCATCGTCGCCGGACTTTATTCGCCAGCAGCACTGGTCGCCGCCGCCGCCTTGTTACCCGTGATGGGACTGGGCATCTGGACCGGCCACCACCTGCACCTGAACCTCGAGCAACAAACCATCATCCGCGTGATGGGCGGCATGTTGGTACTCAGCGGATTTTCGCTGCTGTACCGGGCGTTGTCGTAGTTTCGAACTGCCTGGACGGCATTCAATGTCGTTTCAGGGTATACATTTATGAACTTCAACTTCGCCGGGGGCAGCCCGGCAAGCAAACCAATGGTGTTCAGTTCCCCCTTGTGAGCCGCCGAGCAGCACAGTCCGGTCAGGGGATGTCGGCGAGGACTGTCTGAGTCCTTGCCGCAAAGCGGCAAGGGCGAGTTCCGCGCCCCGAAGGAAGTCCCCTTGGGGGGCGCCCCGAAGGAAGTCACCTTGGGTGGCAGCCGCCTGACTGGACGAGCAGCGCAGGGAACCCGAAGGGCGGCTAGCCAAGGTCGCCTTCTCTTTGGTTACTTTCTCTTGGCGAAGCGTATGGACCGGACACATAGGTAACGCGTGTGCGGGGACATGGGTAACACTTTCCGGGTGTGCGCCACCCGGAGAGCAACCATGCCTTGGCAATCGAGGGATACCATGAGTCTGAAGCGAGAGTTTGTGTCATTAGCCAGTCAGGAAGGGGTAAATCGCCGTAGCTTGTGCGCTCGATTCGGCATCAGCCCTAAGACCGGCTACAAATGGTTGGGGCGATACCTGGCCGAGGGCGTCAATGGGCTTGATGAGCACAGTCGCAGACCGACGAGATCGCCTGGGCAGACACCACAAGCCATTGAAGCTGCGGTGATCGCGATTCGCAGCGCACATCCGGCGTGGGGCGGCCGCAAGATCAGTCGCCGTCTGACGGATCTTGGGCAGAATGCTGTGGCACCGAGCACGGTTACCGAGATATTGCGCCGTCACCGGTTGCTCGGGGATCGGGGCGAAGCCAGTCATACCTGGCAACGGTTTGAGCACGCAGAGCCTAATCAGCTGTGGCAGATCGACTTCAAGGGTTACTTTGCGACACCGGCGGGCTTGTGTCATCCGCTGACATTGCTTGATGACCATTCGCGCTTCGATCTGTTGCTGCATGCGTGCGCGAAGACTGATGCTCAGGCAGTGCGCCCCTTGCTTAGCCAGGTATTTCGACGCTACGGAATGCCGGTGCGCATCAACGCTGACAATGGCGCGCCCTGGGGCAGTCCACGCGAGCACGGGCATGGGCTGTCGCGTCTGAGCGTTTGGTTGGTCCGGCTAGGTATTCGTATCAGTCACAGTCGCCCGGGGCATCCGCAAACCAATGGCAAGGAGGAGCGCTTCCATCGCACCTTGAAGGCCGAGGTGCTCAATGGGCGCAGCTTCGTCGACCTGTCTGCGGCACAACACGCCTTCGATCGGTGGCGAACCGTTTATAACTGTGACCGACCACATGACGCCTTGGGACTGGCGGTGCCTGCGAGTCGCTACCAACACAGCGCCAGAAGTTTCCCCGAGGCCTTGCCGGCCATTGAATACGGCCCAGATGACCAGGTTTGCATGGTTCGATGGAATGGCGAAGTCCGCTTCGCACGACGCAAACTCAAGGTGTCCAATGCGCTGCAGGGCTTGCCCATCGCCTTTCGGGCAACACCCAGCGATGGGATATTTGATGTCTATTTCTGCCATCACCGATTCATGCGCCTTGATCTTTCTCAACCGACCCACAACCATCCTGAATCGATCTAAAGTGTTACCCATGTCCCCGCACACGCGTTACCTATGTGTCCAGTCCATACATCCCGCCAAGAAAAGTAACCCAAAGAAGGCGGCCCCGGCCAAACAACATCAAATATTCAACAACCATCACTTCGAGCCAAGGAATTTGGCAATACGTGCCACACCCTCCCGCAACGCCTCCACCGGTCGCGTATAAGCAAACCGCACATGCGCCGCCGCCTCATGTGCGCCAAAATCCACCCCCGGCGCTATCGCAACCCCCGCCTCTTCCAGCAAATCGCGCGCGAACTTGAAACTGTCGTCGGTGAATCGTGAACAGTTGGCATAAATGTAAAACGCACCTTGCGGCTGTTGCGGGACACTGAACCCCAGTTCACGCAAGGCCGGCAGCAGGTAATCGCGCCGGACGCGGAATTCGTCGCGCCGCGCATCGAGCAGCGCCAGCGTTGCCGGTTCAAAGGCCGCGAGTGCCGCGTACTGCGCCGGCGTCGGCGCCGCGAGAAAAAAATTCTGCGCCAGGCGATCGATGACTTCGACATAACGTTCCGGCACCACCATCCAGCCCAGGCGCCAGCCGGTCATGTTGAAATATTTGGAGAAACTGTTGATGACAAACACGTCGTCGCGCAGCGCCAACGCCGTCTGCGCTGCTTCCGCATAGACCAAGCCATGGTAAATCTCATCGACCATCAGCGCACCGCCGCGTTGCGCGGCGAAATCCGCCATGGCATAGAGCTCGCCCGGCGCCAGCAGAGTGCCGGTAGGATTCGAAGGCGTGGCCACCAGCGCCGCGACCGTACTCTTGCCCCAGTGTTGCTCGAGGTGCGCACACTGCAACTGGTAGTTGCTGTCGGGGCCGACAGCAATCGTTACCGGCATGCCGTCCATCAACCGCACAAAATGGCGGTTGGCCGGATACCCGGGGTCAGCGAGCAGCACTTCATCTCCGGGATTGACCAGCGCAGCCATCGCCAGCAGTAACGCGCCGGAAGCGCCGGCAGTGACGATGATGCGTTCGGCCGCGACCTCGACGCCATGGCGCGTGCGATAAAAACCGGCAATCGCCCGCCGCAGCGCCGGCATGCCCAGCGCCTGCGTATAAAAAACCTTCCCCTGCTCGATCGCGCGCATACCCGCAGCGCGCACCGGTTCAGGCGTGGTGAAATCGGGCTCACCGATTTCCATGTGGATGATGCTGCGGCCCGCGGCTTCGAGTTCATGCGCCCGCGCCAGCAGCACCATGACATGAAAGGGTTCGATGGCCGCGACGCGACGCGCCAGCGGCCAGGCGCCGCGTTCAGTGCTGTCCCGGCCCACTATTTCAGCAATCCTTCCGCCTGCAGCGCCGCCTGCACCTTGGGCCGCGCGCCGACGCGCGCCATGAACGCCTGGATATTGGGCCACGGCGCAAGGTCTATTTTGTGGATGCGCGTCCAGTTGATGACGGTAAACAGATACGCATCGGCCACGCTAAAGGCATCACCCATCAGGTATTGCTTGCCCGCCATCATTTTTTCCAGCGCATTGAGCCGGCGCTCGATGACACCCAGCTGAACCACTTTCATTTCCGGCGTCATTTTTGGATTAAACAGCGCACCTATGGATTTGTGCACCTCGGTGGCGACAAAATTAAGCCATTCCATCAACTGGTAACGCGCCATGGTGCCGGCAGCCGGCGCCAGCCCCGCTGCCGGCTTCTGATCGGCCAGATACTGGCAGATCACGCCGACTTCGCTGAGCACAGTACCATCGTCGAGTTCCAGCGCCGGCACATAACCCTTGGGATTGATTTTCCAGTAGTCGCCGCCGGATGCGGTTTTTTTGTTGGGAATGTCGACTTTCTCCAGATCGACGGCATAACCGGCTTCGTGCAGCACGATATGTGGCGCCAGCGAACAGGCGCCGGGGGAATAATAAAGTTTCATCGGGGTCTCCAGTGTCGTCGAACGGTGAGGTTGATCATCCTGCCGCAACCGAATACGCCTTGCAAATCAGCGTTCAAGCGTCCATACTGCGCGCCGGCGGTTGGAATCAGTCTATGCTCGCGTCCATTACGGATGCCTCTGTTTGGTCTTCTCCATACGTCACTGATGTCGCATCCAATTCCGGGTGCGAATCAGGTAATTCTGGAGATTTAGTATGGCAACCACCGGCACCGTTAAATTTTTCAATGCAACCAAGGGCTTCGGCTTCATTCAGCCCCAGGACGGATCCAAAGACGTGTTCGTGCACATTTCGGCAGTAGAAAAAGCCGGCATGAATACCCTGGCTGAAAACCAGCAGGTTTCGTTCGACGTTGAGCAAGGTTCAGACGGCCGCGCATCAGCCGTTAACCTGAAGGCAGTTTGATCAGCTTGCGCAGCAATACCGCACGGCGACCGGTTAACCGGTCGCTGCCGGTCATGGCTCAGAGCTGCGGTGACGCCCGCCTCAACCCACCACAAGGAGTGTCTTGATGGCCAAGGAAGAGATGGTCGAATTCGAGGGTGTCATCGAAGAGGTGCTGCCCAATACCATGTTTCGCGTAACCCTGGAAAACGGGCATTCCCTTACGGCTTATGCCTCGGGAAAAATGCGCAAACACCGTATTCGCATCCTCGCCGGTGACAAAGTCACCATTGAAATTTCGCCCTACGACATGGGCAAGGGACGCATCAGCTTCCGCCACAAGGATGAGCGCGCTGGTCCGCCGCCGGGCGCACGGCCGGCCTACATGAACAAGAAGCGTTAACGCTTCTAGGCTTCAGGTCGGGCGCAACAGCGCCGCCACAAATCAGGTTGCAGCTTTCCGGCGCGCTGCAACCGGCTGCGGCAACGGCAATGCCGTCTTGTATTTAACCTGTTTCAGCGCAAAACTCGATTTCAGGTTGCCGACACCCGGAATTTTCGCCAGAAAATCAACAATAAAGCGCTCCAGCGCCTGCACGTCGGCCACCATCACCCGCAGCATGTAATCGGAATCCCCGGTCATCAGGTAACACTCCATGACTTCGGGCCGCGCGGCGATCGCGCGCTCAAAAAGTTCCAGCGCCTTTTCGACCTGCCGCTCCAGCCGCACCTGGATAAACACCGATACCGTCAGTCCCAGCGCCAGCGCGTCGAGCAGCGTCACATAACGGCTGATCAGCCCACCCTCTTCCAGTCGCCGCACCCGTGCCAGACAAGGTGACGGCGACAGATTGACCGCGCGCGCCAGTTCCACATTGGACAGTTGCGCATCGTCCTGCAGCCGCGCCAGAATTTTCCAGTCTGTTGCATCAAGCTCTATTTTTGGCATTTTATGCTGTCAATACTAATATTTTCGGCATTGTATGCTGTATTAGACCTTTGAATCAATAAGATACGAAACCCTGTTCTGCGCGATACCGCGTAGCATCCGGGCATGCGTGCAACCCGCGCGAGATATCCAGCGCCGGAACCGGCGCACCGAGGAGCCCTGCCATGACCGACCTGTCCGCTAATTTGTCCAATTTGGCCGCCGCCTTCTGGCGGGTAATGCCCGCCGATCCCGATCCGACCGAGACGCGGGAATGGCTGGATGCCTTCAACTCGTTGATCAAATCCCAGGGTCGCGAACGCGCGACCTATCTGCTGCGCAAGCTGCTCGATGAAGCGCGGGCGCAACGCGTGCCCATGCCGCCAGTGCTGAACACGCCTTATTGCAATTCCATTGCCCTCGCCGAGCAACCGCAGTTCCCCGGCAATCTCGACATCGAAGCGCGGGTGTCGGCGCTGGTGCGCTGGAACGCGCTGGCGATGGTCCTGCGCGCCAATCGGGGCGCCGCCGAACTCGGCGGCCACATCGCCACCTACACCTCCATTGCCGACCTGTTCGAGGTCGGCTTCAATCATTTCTTCCACGCCGGCCAGGATGGCGACGCGGTGTTTTTCCAGCCCCACGCCTCGCCCGGCATCTACGCCCGCGCCTGGCTCGAAGGCCGGCTAAGCGAAGACCAGTTGAACAACTACCGTCGCGAAACCGGCGGTCCGGGTACTGGACTGTCGTCGTACTGCCATCCGTACCTGATGCCGGATTTCTGGCAGTTCCCGAATGCATCGATGGGACTCGGGCCGGTCAATGCCATCTATCAGGCGCGCTTCATGCGTTACCTCGAACACCGCGGCATTCGGAAAACCGCGGGTCGCAAAGTGTGGGCCTTTGTCGGTGACGGTGAAATGGACGAACCTGAATCGCTGGCCGGACTGTCGATCGCTGCACGTGAGGGCCTCGACAACCTGATATTCGTCATCAACTGCAATCTGCAGCGGCTCGACGGACCGGTGCGCGGTAACGGCTCGCTGATCCAGGAACTCGAAGGCCTGTTCTCCGGTGCCGGCTGGCATGTCATCAAACTGCTGTGGGGCTCGGAGTGGGACCCCCTGTTCGCGCGCGACACCGACAACCTCATCCTCAAGCGACTCCACGAAACCGTGGACGGCGAGTTGCAGAAATACGCCGCCACCGACGGCCCGTTCAACCGCGAACATTTTTTCAACAAGGATCCGGAACTGCAGGCGCTGGTGTCGCACCTGTCGGATGACGACATCGACCGGCTGCGCCGCGGCGGCCATGACCCGATGAAAATTTTAGCTGCTTACCATCAGGCAACAGACCACAAGGGCAGGCCCACCGTCATCCTCGCCCAGACCAAGAAGGGTTACGGCATGGGCCAGTGGGTGCAGGGCAAGATGGGCGCACACCAGCAGAAAAAACTCGAAGACGACGCCCTGCTCGCATTCCGCGATCGTTTCGCGTTGCCGATTTCGGATGCTGACGTTAAAGCACTGAAGTTCTGGAAACCCGCGGACGACAGTCCGGAAATGCGCTATATGCATGCGCGCCGCACAGCTCTCGGCGGCTATCTGCCGGCGCGGGTAACCACCGCGCCGCGACTCACGATGCCGGCGCTGACCAGTTACGCGCGCATCACCGAAGGCTCCAGCGGACGCGAAGAATCGACGACCATGAGTTTCGTCAAGATGCTCGCGCAGATGCTGAAAGACCCGACCATCGGCAAGCACATCGTCCCCATCGTCGCCGACGAGGCGCGCACCTTCGGCATGCAGTCGTTGTTCCGCCAGGTTGCCATCTATTCGCCGTTCGGTCAGTTGTATGAGCCCGAGGATCGCGACGAACTGCTGTATTACAAGGAGGCGCAGGACGGGCAGATCCTCGAAGAAGGCATCAACGAGGCCGGTGCGATCTCATCCTGGATCGCCGCCGCCACCAGCTACAGCGTGCACGGCACGCCGATGCTGCCGTTCTATATTTTTTACTCGATCTTCGGCTTCCAGCGCGTCGGCGACCTGATCTGGCAGGCGGGCGACTGCCGCTCACGCGGATTCCTCATCGGCGCCACCGCCGGCCGCACCACATTATCAGGCGAAGGCCTGCAGCATCAGGACGGCTCCTCACAACTGATCGCCTCCACCGTGCCCAACTGCCGCGCATGGGATCCCGCTTACGGTTACGAACTCGCCACCATCGTCCAGGACGGCGCGCGGCGCATGCTCGATGAACAGGAAGACGTGTTTTATTACATCACGGTGATGAACGAGAATTACGCGCAGCCGGCGATGCCTGCAGGTGCTCTGGAAAATATACTCCGCGGCATGTACCTGTTGCAGAAAGCACCCAAGGCACAGGTGCAGCTGCTGGGCAGCGGCACGATACTGCGCGAAGCCATCGCCGCCGCCGAACTGCTGCAACAGGACTGGAAAATCCCCGCCAATGTCTGGAGCGTCACCAGCTGGAGCGAACTGCGGCGCGACGGCATGGCCTGCACCCGCCACAATCGCTTGAATCCAACCGCAAAAGCGCGCTTGAGCCACGTCGCCGGGTCACTGGAAAAGCACAAGGGGCCGGTCATCGCCGCCTCCGACCATGTCGCCACCGTGCCCGACCTGATCCGCGAGTTTGTGCCGCAACGCTACGTCACGCTGGGCACCGACGGCTACGGCCGCAGCGACACCCGCGAAAACCTGCGGCGCTTCTTTGAAATGGACCGCCACCACATCACGGTGGCTGCACTGTCTGCACTCGCCGATGAAAACAAGGTCAAAAGAGAAGTCGTCGCAGAAGCTATTAAACGTTACGACATCGCCAGCGACGTTGCTCCAGCGTGGGAACGGTAAGATATCCACCCTGCTAACTTTAGTTTTTAAGGTAGACAATGGAAGTCACACGCAAGCTGGCACGTTATGTTATCGAGTCGCGTTACGCCGATATTCCGGAAAAGGTGAAGCATGAGGCGGCGCGCTCGTTTCTGAACTGGGTGGGTTGCGCGGTCGGCGCGAGCCGCCATGAGACCGTGGAAAACGCACTCGCGGCCCTGTCCGGATTTTCAGGCCCGGCGCAGGCGACCGTACTTGGACGCAACGACCGGCTGGACATCATGCAGGCGGCGCTGATGAACGGCATCACTTCGCATACTTTCGACTTCGACGACACGCATCTGAAAACCGTGATTCATCCCAGTGGCCCGGTAGCTTCTGCCATTCTGGCACTGGCCGAGCATAGTCCAACGAACGGCGAAGATTTCCTGCACGCTTTTATCCTCGGCGTAGAAGTCGAGTGTCGCATCGGCAATTCGGTTTATCCGCCGCATTACGATGTGGGCTGGCACATCACCGGCACCACCGGCGTGTTTGGCGCCGCCGCTGCAGCCGGCCGGCTGCTGCGGCTCAACGAGCAGCAGATGGTATGGGCGCTGGGCATTGCCGCAACACAGTCCTCAGGTTTGCGCGAGATGTTCGGCACCATGTGCAAGCCATTCCACCCCGGCAATGCCGCGAAGAACGGCCTGCTCGCTGCGCTGCTGGCGCAGAAAAATTTCACCAGTTCCAACCAGGGCATCGAGGCCAAGCGCGGTTTTGCCAACGTACTGTCCACCGCGTTCAGGCCGGAAGAAATTACCGAAGGACTGGGCAAGACTTTTGAAATTTCCCTCAATACTTATAAGCCGTTCGCCTGCGGTATCGTCGAGCATCCTGCCATCGACGGCTGCATCCAGTTGAGGAACGAGCACAAGTTCAAGGCAGCAGAGATCGAGTCAATAGCGCTGAAGTCACATCCGCTGGTGTTGGAACTCACCGGCAAGAAAACGCCGCAGACCGGGCTCGAAGGCAAGTTCAGCGTCTATCACTCTGTGGCGGTGGCCATCATTCACGGCGCGGCAGGCGAGGAAGAATACAGCGACGAGGTGGTGCGCAATCCTGAAGTGATCGCGTTGCGTGATCGCGTCACGGCCACTGTCGAACCCGGTATCCATGAAGACCAGGTGCATATCACCGTAAAAATGAAAGACGGTCGCGTATTGGAGAAGTACGTTGAGCATGCCATTGGCAGCCTGGGCAATCCGATGAGCGACGCCGATCTCGAAGCCAAGTTCCGCGCGTTCACCAAAGGCATCCTGACGCAGGCCGAGACCGACAAACTGATCCGCCTGTGCTGGGACATCGCCAAGCTCAAAGATGCGGGCGAAGTCGCGCAGGCCTCGGTCCCGGCTGCCATTACCGCGAAGTAAGTGCACGACATTGATGCTATTGGGGTGAGGCCCTACTTGCCTCCACCTTGACCGCAGTCAGGCCCGGCGTCGCACCGCGGGCTTCGCTGGTTTTCCGCGTACGCTTTTGCGCGCACGTAACGTCGGCCTCTGTGCAGGTTTTTTCGGTTTGCGCGACGGTGTGTGTTTAATACCGTCGAGAAACACGTCTATGACACCGCCCACGTCGTTGTCTTCCGGTATGGCTTCGGGATCCATGACCCATTTCCGGATCAATCCATTAAGCAGCGCGTGCAAACCGATCGCTGTGCGATGCGCGTCCAGGCCCGCCCGCAACTGCCCGCAAGCGATGCCTGCAATCAACCCGCCCTCCAGTCGCTCCAGGCAACCGGCCTGCATTTCGCGAAACCGCTGCCATACCGTTTGCATTTCATCGACGTATTCACACTTGTTGAACACGATATGAAACACGCGGCGACCCTGGGCATCACCTGCGGTGCGCTGCAGGATACCCACCAGCATCGTGCGCACACTGCCCAGCGGATCAGCATCCAGGGCAGGGTTGATCTGACAGGGTGCATCCTCCATCGGCATGGTCACGCGTGCGACCATTTCGCAGAACAGGTCGGCCTTGTCCTTGAAATGCCAGTAGATTGCACCGCGCGTCACTGATGCGGCCTCGGCTATGTCTGCCAGCGAAGTCCGCGACACACCGCGATCGCTGAATACCCGTTCCGCCGCATCAAGAATCTGGTTGCGTGTCTCTACTGCCTCATCTTTGGTCCGTCTGGCCACGTTCCTCCGCCATTTCCCGGCTGTATCCGGGCGTTGTCATAAAACCGTACTTTACATACATTCATGGTTGTATGTAAACTGCCGACCTTGGATCAGGCAACATAAACAGCAACGCCGGTCTTTATTTAATGTTGATAACACCGCTGCACGGCATCCCCGGCAGCACTCAGGGATACGACAACATGATCGCCCAAACACCCCACCATCTGCGCCGCACAACTGTAGCGGCATTGTTATTGCTGATTGCCGCCTGCGGCCCTGCCGGCGGACCTCCAGGTGGCGGCTACCCCCCCGCGGCAGTCAGCGTGATTACCGCCGCAGCGCGCGACGTGCCGGTGACACTGGAATACACCGGGCAGACGGCCGGCTACCGCGAAACGGAAATCCGCGCCCGGGTCAGCGGCATATTACTCAAACGTAATTATCGTGAAGGCAGCACAGTGCGTCAGGGCGAATCCCTGTTCGCCATCGACCCCGCGCCCTATCAACTGGCGCAGGCGCGCGCCGCCGCCGACCTGGGTGTGGCCGATGCGCGGTTACAACAAGCGCAACGCGAACTGGCACGACTGAAACCGGTATACGAGGCCAAAGCCGTCAGCCAGAAGGAATTTGACGACGCCACCTCTAATGAACGCATCGCCCGCGCCGAAGTCGAAAGTGCGCGCGCCCGCCTCAATGAAGCCCGCCTCAATCTCGAATGGACTCGCGTCGAGTCACCAATTACAGGCATCGCCAGCCGCGCGGCAGTATCCGAGGGCTCTCTGGTTTCAGGTCCCAGCGTACTGCTGACCACCGTCACGCAGACCAATCCCATGTACGTGATATTCGGCGTATCCGACCGTGACACGCTGGCTTTACGCAATGACTTTGATGCCGGACGACTTAAACTGCCGGCCGATAAGAAGCTTCAGGCCACCATCAAGCTGTCGGATGGCAGCACGTATTCGCACAAGGGCGCGGTCAATTTTGTCGAGGTACGCATCAATACCGCAACCGGCAGCAGCGAATCGCGCGCGGAGTTTCCTAATCCCGACAACCTGCTGCGAGCCGGCGAGTTTGTGCGCGTCATGCTCTCGGGTGCAATCCGTCCGGCTGCTATCGTCGTGCCGCAGCGCGCTGTGCTGGAAGGACCGACCGGCAAGTTTGTGTATACCGTCAACGCTGAATCCAAAGCCGAGCCGCGTCCGGTCGAAGTTGGTGCGTGGACCGAGGACGGCTGGGTCCTGCATTCAGGCATCAAGGCAGGCGACCGCATCATTGTCGACGGCGTGATGAAAATCGGGCCCGGTGCCCCCGTCAATGTCACCGACCCTGCCGCTCAGGGCGCGCCCCAGGCCCCGGGTAAACCGGCGGACCAGCCCGCCGCAAAACCGGCGAACAAACCTAAATCGCAGTCCTGAACAGAACGGACTGAGCCATGATTTCACGCTTCTTCATCGACCGGCCAATATTCGCAGCCGTACTGTCGATCTTCATCATCATCGCCGGCCTGGCATCGATACGCACCCTGCCGATCGCCCAGTATCCGGAAATTGCCCCACCGGTGGTCACGGTACGCGCAATCTATCCCGGCGCTTCGGCCCAGGTGATCGAGCAGACCGTCGCCGCGCCGCTGGAAAATCAAATTACCGGCGTTGAAAAAATGCTCTTCATGAGCTCGACGTCCACCGCACAGGGTGTGGTTGAAATCCAGATTACCTTCGACATCGGCACCGATGTCGATACCGCGGCCCTCAACGTCAACAACCGCGTCAAGCAGGTCGAGCCGCGACTGCCCGCGGAAGTGCGGCGCCAGGGCGTATCGGTCGAGAAAGGCTCTTCATCGTTCCTGCAGGTGATTGCCTTCACTTCTCCCGATGGCAGCCACGACGACCTGTTCATCTCGAACTACGTCACACTGAATGTGCTGGACGCCATCAAACGCATCCCTGGCACCACCAACGTGCAGATTTTTGGTGCCAAGGATTATGCGATGCGCATCTGGACGCGCCCTGACCGCATGGCCCAGCTGAAAGTGACGCCCGGCGATCTGCTGCGCGCGCTGAATGAACAGAACGCACAGTTTGCCGTCGGTAAAATCGGTCAGGCGCCGACCGGCGGCCCGCAGGAACTGGTGTATTCGATCACCACCAAGGGCCGGCTCTCAGAGCCTGAGGAATTCGAAAACATCATCATCCGCGCCGAAGCCAATGGCGCTTTGCTGCGCCTGAAAGACGTGGCGCGCGTCGAACTGGGCGCCAAGGACCATGAATTCATGGGCCGGGTCAATGGCAAATCAGCAACGCTGATCGGTATTTTCCTGCAGCCGGGAGCCAATGCCCTGGCCACGGCCGATCTCGTCACTGCCGAAATGAACCGGCTTAAAGAACGCTTTCCGCAAGGCCTGGCGCATGCCGCGGTGTACGACACCACCCGTTTCGTCGCCGTGTCGATCCGTGAGGTGGCAAAAACGCTGGCCGAAGCCATGGTGCTGGTATTCCTCGTGGTATTCATGTTCCTGCAGAACTGGCGTGCCACGCTGATTCCGTTCGCCGCCGTGCCGGTATCGCTGATCGGCACTTTCGCCGGACTGCTGATGCTTGGCTATTCAATCAACACGCTGACGCTGTTCGGCATGGTTCTCGCCATCGGCATCGTCGTTGACGACGCCATTGTCGTACTGGAAAACGTCGAACGCATCATGCGCGAAGAAGCACTTGAAGCGCGTGAGGCCGCCGTCAAGGCGATGAAAGAGGTCACCGGACCGATCATCGCGATGACCCTGACCATGTGTGCAGTGTTCGTGCCCATTGCCTTTCTCGGCGGACTCACCGGCGAACTGTATCGCCAATTTGCGGTGACCATATCCATCGCCGTGGTGATCTCCGGCGTGGTCGCGCTGACGCTGTCGCCCAGCCTGTGCGTGCTCATCCTCAAGAACGGACAGCGCAATCCCGGCCGGTTTTTCCAATGGTTCAACAAAACATTCCTGCGCCTGACCGGACGCTATGTCGACGGTGTAACCTGGATGCTGCGCCGTGGCGCTGTCGCACTGCTGCTGTTTGTCGGCATGGTCGCCATTACCGCGGGATTGTGGCGTGCCACACCGGGCTCGCTGGTGCCGGATGAAGACCAGGGTTATTACATTGCCGCGGTGCTGCTGCCCGACGGCGCCACGCTGCAACGCACCGACAAGGTGGTCAGTGAAGTCGTTGCCGCAATCAAATCCAATCCGGCCAACGACTATGCCATCGCCTTCACCGGCATGGACTTTCTCGGCGGCGGATTCCGCAACAACGCGGCAACGATATTCGTCACCCAGAAACACTGGGATGAACGCACGGTGTCGACACCGCAACTGGTCGGCGAGTTCTTCATGAAGACCGCCCACATCAAGGAAGCCCTGGTGCTGGGCTTCAACCCGCCGCCGATTTTCGGCCTGGGCAACGCCGGTGGCTTCGAGTTCTACCTGCAGAATCGCGGCGAAGGCGGTGCCAAACGGCTGGCTGAGGTGTCGCAGCAGTTCCTCGGCGCCGTCGCCGCGGATCCCATGTTCAAGGGCCAGCAGGTCAACACGCTGTGGCGCGCCAATGTGCCGCAACTGTACGTGGAAACCAACCGCGCAAAAGCGAAGTCACTCGGGGTATCGCTAGACGAAATCTACACCTCGCTGGCCGCAACGCTGGGCACTTATTACGTGAACGACTTCAACAAGTTCGGCCGCACCTGGCAGGTACTGATGTCAGCCGAGCCTGCCTATCGCAAACACCCAGACGATGTCGGCGCCGTCTATGTGCGTTCCGACCGCGGCGCGATGGTACCGCTGTCATCCCTCGCCAACGTGCAGTATTCATCCGGACCGGACACGCTCAACCGCTTCAACAACCTGCCCGCGGTGAAGATATTCGGTTCTGCGGCCCCTGGCTTCAGCTCCGGCCAGGCGATTGCGCGCATGGAAAAAATAGCCAATGAGAATCTGCCGCCGGAATTCAGTTACGACTGGGGCGGCGCCTCCTATCAGGAAAAACGCTCTGGCGGTACCGCGATAATCGCGCTGGGATTGGCCGTGGTGATGGTGTTTCTGATCCTCGCCGCACAGTACGACAAATGGTCGCTGCCGCTGTCGGTGCTGCTGGCCCTGCCTTTCGGGACCTTCGGTGCACTGATGGCCGTGTGGATGCGCGGCTTCACCAATGACGTTTATTTCCAGATCGGGCTGGTGACGTTGCTCGGCCTTGCTGCGAAAAACGCGATTCTGATCGTCGAGTATGCGGTGCTGAAAAAGCAGGAAGGCTACTCCACGTCCGCGGCGGCCATCGAAGCCGCCCGACTGCGCTTCCGGCCGATACTGATGACCTCGCTCGCTTTCATCCTCGGTGTATTGCCGCTGGCGCTATCCACCGGTGCGGGCGCCGGTGCGCGGCACTCGGCAGGCACGGGGGTAGTCGGCGGCATGCTTGCCGCCACTTTCCTCGCCATCTTTTTCATTCCGTGGTTCTACAAAATGATAGTCGACCGCAAACTGTCCGATAAACGCTCTACCGCGGACATTGAACACGAAGTCGCACACCATCGTGATCAGACACTGCGCACCGTGCATGCGCCGCACCACGCGCCGATCGGCAAAGGGGCTGGTGATGACAAATAAATCATTGATTTTTAATGTATTTTTAGTTGCCTTGCTCGCCGGCTGCGCAACCGGCCCGGCGTATGAACGGCCGGCAACGGAACTGCCGGATGCATGGCAGTCAGCCCCCGCACAGGGACAGGCCATACCCGGCGAACGCTGGTGGACACTGTACGGCGACGCCACGCTGGATCGCCTGGTGACTGAAGCGCTGGAACACAATCAGGATCTGGCGCTGGCTACTGCACGTCTCGACGAAGCCCGTGCGCTGGCACGCGTGGCTGATGCCCAGCAGATGCCGTCGGTGGATGCAGGCTTCCAGCGCGACCGCACGCGCATCTCCGGTGCCTCGGCTACACCGCTGCCGGCCGGCACGCCGCTGGAACGCAACAATTACCGCGGACAACTCAACGTCTCCTACGAACTCGACTTGTGGGGCCGACTGAGCAGCACAGCAAAGGCCGCACAGGCCGAACTGCTGGCTACTACTGCGGCACGCGAAACCGTGCGCATCGCGCTGACCACTGATGTAGCGCAATCATATTACGCGCTGATTGCACTGGATGCGCAGGTTGCCGCAACACGCAAATCCCTGACACTGCGTACAGACAACCTGCGTCTGCAGCGTATCCGCGCCGATGCCGGATTGATCAACGACTTTGCACTGCGTCAGCTGGAGGCTGAAGTCGCCGCGGCACAGGCACAACTGCCGGCACTGGAGCGCCGCCGCACCGGTGAAGAATTGTCACTGGGCGTGCTACTGGGCCGCAGTCCACGGGCATTGATCAATGACGCGGTCGCCCGCGATGTCGAACGGGACACCCTGGCCACACCGGTGGTGCCGGCAGACCTGCCTTCAACGCTGCTGCTGCGCCGCCCCGATGTTGCTGCGGCAGAGCAGCGCCTGATTGCCGCCAACGCCCGCATCAGCGCCGCACGTGCCGCACTGTTCCCGCGCATCGGACTCAGCGGCTTCCTCGGCAGCGAAAGCGCCGAACTGGCCAACCTGTTTTCCGGTCCGGCCCGTGTCTGGCAACTGGGATTTGCGCTGGCGCAACCGATATTCCAGGGTGGCCGCCTGTTCGGCGAAATCGAAGCCGTGAAGGCACGCGAGCGTCAGGCGCTGGCCCAGTATCAGAAAACGCTGCAAACGGCATTCCGCGAAACCCACGATGCGCTGGTCGCGCAGGCCAAGGCGCGGGAAATATTCGACGCCGAAAACGCGCGTGCACGGGCATTGGTCGAATCGCTGCGCCTCGCCCGCATTCGTTATGAGAACGGCCTGACCAGCCAGCTGGAAGTCCTGGATGCCGAACGCAATCTGCTCAGTGCAGAGCTGAACCGCAGCGATGCGCTGCGTGCGCAACGCGCGGCTATTGCCGATGTGGTGAAAGCAGTAGGCGGCGGCTGGGAAGGGTTTGCCAGCACCGCATCCCCCGCAGCAAAACGCTGACGGCTGCGGCCGTTTCATTGCACACCGGCCAGCAGCCTGGAGTATCATTTCGCCTGTTATTCACAGCGACGCTACCCACAGGAGTTACCCGGTGAAAATAGACCGCATCCATCATCTCAATCTGCGCTGCGCCCCAGCCGACCTGCCCGTAATCGAAAAATTCTACGACGAAGTTCTCGGCCTGAAAAAAGGTCCGCGGCCGAATTTTCCAAACCCCGGCATCTGGCTGTATCTTGACGGGCATCCACTGGTGCACATCAGCGCACGCTGCGTCGAAGGCTTCCTGCAGGAAAAGCACCACAGCAGCGTGGATCACATCGCCTTCGATTCACACGGCGCGGCGGAATTCCAGGCAAAGCTGGACAGCTTGAAGATCAAATACGAACAGCAGAATGTTGTTGACGCCGGTTACCAGTTTTTCCTGCGCGACCCGATAGGCACAGTATTGGAATTCAATTTTCCCAACAGTGAAGCCCCGGATGCAGTGGCCTCCGGCACGCTCTCAAAACGCCAGACTGCCACCGCCGCCTGATACTGTCAGGCCAGTGGCTGCCCCCAGCTGCTGCCGTAGAAACGCTCGGCAACGGGTTGGCGCGCCCGCGCTTTGACTTCCTTTGCCTTGGTCTCCTCGTCGAGCACATCAGGCTCGGCCTGGTAGCCCACGGCAACCATCGCCATCGGCGTAAATTCTTCAGGAATGGCGAATGCAGCGCGCGCCTTGTCCATGTTGAAGCCGCCCATCTGGTGCGCAACCAGCCCCTGAGCCAGCGCTTCCAGCGACAGCGACAAAGTGGCCATGCCGGTATCGTATTGCGCCCAGCGATTGGGATTGCCGTTGTTCAGCTTGGATCCTGCACAAGCCAGAAACAGCAGCGGCACGTTCTTGACCCATTTCTTGTTGTTGTCCGACAGGCAGTCAAACGCCTGCTGCCAGCCCTTTTCATCATGCGCGCGATCCCAGACCAGAAAACGCCACGGCTCCTCGCCAAAACATGAGGGTGACCAGCGCGCCGCTTCGATCAACGCAGCCAGCTGTTCGGGTTTTACGCCACGCTGCGCATCAAAAGCACGCGGGCTCCAGCGGCGTGCGGCCAGATCGTTGATGGGCACACTGGTAACGGCCTTGCGGTCCTGCATGATGGTCTCCGGTGGAAGGGCAAAAAAATACTTATAACACGTCGCCCGCAGCATCATCCGCAACGATGATCTGTATTCAGTCGAATCGCCAGACGTCCATACCCAATACACCATACGTGTATGCAGTGTGCAGGCGTTGCGGAGGCACGTCCGGAGTCGCCGCACCCAGAGCAACAAACAACGGCAACAGGTGCTCTTCGGTCGGGTGATTGCGCACGGCATGGGGTGCGCGTTGCCGATAGTCAAGCAGCTCCACCGTGTGCCCAGCAACCAGCGCAGCGGCCACCCAGTCGTTGAATTCACTGACCCAGGCTGGCGGCGATGCCGCGTAGTCATGCCGTCCGACTTCACGCAGATTGTGTGTGACACTGCCCGAACCGATGATCAACACGCCTTCATCGCGCAAGGGCCGCAATGCCTCGCCTAGACGCTGATGGTGTTCAGGACCGAGATGACTCTGTATGGCCAGTTGGGTCACCGGTATGTCTGCCTGCGGATACATCAGCAGCAGCGGCACCCACGCGCCATGATCCAGCCCGCGATCAGGCAGGGCAGCAGCCAAGCCAACCGCATCCAGTAACTGCACCGCCCGCTGCGCCAGTACCGGGGCACCCGGCGCGGCATAACGCATCCGGTACAGCTCATCGGGAAAACCACGAAAATCATGGATGGTCGCCGGTTGCGCAGCAATGCTTGCTGCAGGTGCCGCTGTTTCCCAGTGCGCCGAGATCATCAGTATGGCTTGGGGCCGCTCCAGCCTGGCACCGAGTTCGGCAAGAAAACCGCGCGTGGGCCCCGGCTCCAGCGGCAGCGTAGGTGCACCATGCGAGACAAATAATGCAGGCTGGCGATTCATGGATTTCACAGGTGGTTTGTCGTCCGTCATTTTAGCAATCCATTAAAAACCGCAGTGGCGCGTGGCCGGCGATTCACCAGCATGACGCCAGCAATGACTACGGGTATGGCCAGAAAGGTGGTCAGCGGATACCGCTCACCGAAGACCAGCATGCCGAGCGCCAGTGACGCCACGGTGATCACGTAACCGAGTTGGCCCACGATGACCGCGCCGCCACGCTTCTGCAACTCGAAGGCACCCAGGTAATACGCTGCGGTCAGCACACCAGCGCCGACCAGTCCGAGATCCTGTGCTTGAGACAACCCGCGCGGCACTTCGAAATCGTCGAGCGCAACCGACAACGGCACCAGCACCGCCGCCTGTATCGCCAGCAACAGACTCGCGGCAGCCATGGGTTTGAGACCGGCTGGCCAGGCCAGTGACCGGAATACGTTGCCGCCCGCCAGAAACAATGGTGCCAGCAGTGCCACCAACACCCAGGGCAGGGCCTGCGGGCCAGGCAGCGCACCGCGCGGCAGCACGATGGCCATGACACCGAGAAAACCCAGTGCAATGCCGGCCACGCGCAGCGGCTGCATTTTTTCGGTCCGCAACAGCATCGCGATCGCATACGTCAGCCCTGGCGAAAGCGCAGTGAGAACACCGATCAATCCCGCCGGCACATATGACAGCGCAGCAAAAGTCACCAGATTAGGGCCAGTGATGCCCAATACGCCTGCAATCGCGGCATAACGCAGATTGGCCCCTGACAGCGCGGGCAATTCCCGGCGCAGCGCGGCGACAACACCAATCGCAATGGCCGCGAACAGCAGTTGCCATGACAGCACACCCAGCGGCGACACACCGTCATCGCCTGCCACCTTGGCAAACGTATACACACCGGCGATCAGCATGCCGTTGAGCAGCAGCAACGCCTGCGTGAAGTACGCCGCCGCACCCGGCTCTGCTGCGCACGTCCCGGACAGCGGGATAGAAGACACCTGTGACATCGCTTCAGGCCGGACGGCGCAACAGCGGCTGGCGTCCGGACAGCGCGTATGCGCCATCCCCGAGCAGCGCCTGAACCAGCGCGGCCACCGCAAGAAACACCGGGTATTCCCAACCACCGCCTTGTGCGCTGAACACCCAGCCATTAGGCAAATGCACCCAGGTTGCACCCAGCAGAATCGGCACCGTGGCCAGCGCAACCCAGCGCGCGGCGATACCCGCGAGCAACAACAAACCCGCACCGATCTCGGCAATGGTCACCACGTATGCCAGCAGCCTCGGGAGACCGACAGATTCAAAGAATTGCACCGTACCGGGCATCGTAAACACCACGATTTTCAACAAACCATGGGCGATGAACATCACCCCCAACGCAAAGCGCAGGATCAGCGCCGCATAGGGTGCGGCAGGATTTTTCTCATATCGACTCATGACACTCTCTCTGAATAAAAATTCTGGTCAATCGCAGTTACGCTGGCTCAGCGATGCGTTCACCGACAAACTGCAGGGTCAGCAGCGCCACACGCCGGCCGAGGTGTTCGGCAGTGCGGATTTCACTGTCGAGTATGGCTTCGGCACCCTGGTCCGATGACGACTGGGTCAACAAGCCGGTGGAACTGCCCAGCCGGTTGAGGTCGTTCACGCTGCCCTTGCTCGAATTGTTGCCGGGCAGCAGGCCGAGGCCGGTCCACACCATGCCGTGCTGCATGGCAAAGGTGAACAACTGGGTTATCGAGTTGAACTTGTCCCCGCCCTGACTCGCGGAATGCGTAAAACCAGCGGCCACCTTGTCCTTCCAGCCCTGGGCAAACCAGACCTTGGAACTCGCATCCATGAATGCCTTGAACGGCGCGGACACGCTGCCCATATAGGTCGGCGCGCCGAAGATGATGGCATCGGCAGCAGCCAGGTCGTCCCAATGTTTGTCGATGTTGTCGACGGCGATCAGTTTTACATCCGCGTCGGCTGCTGCAGCCGCACCGCGCTGCACGGCTTTGGCGATTGCCTCGGTATGGCCGTAGCCGCTGTGATAAACCACTGCAATTTGTGTCATGTCAAATCTCCAGTCAGTCAAAAAATTATTTAAATGGCGCTTCAAACCAGGTCGAACAGCAGCAGTTCGGCGTCACGGGCATCGCCCAGACGTACCGCGGCCTCATTGGTGATCTTTACGCCGTCGCCGGCATGCAGAACCTCGCCGTTGACCGCAACCTCCCCGCGCGCGACATGCACGTACGCACTGCGTCCCGGAGCCAGCGCATGCGTCACCGCATCCGCATCATCGAGCAGCGTTGCGTAGACCGACGCGTCCTGGTGTATGGCCGCAGAACCGTCGCGCCCGTCGGAAGATGCAATCAGGCACAACCGACCACGTTTTTCGGCATCGGAAAAATGTTTGTCTTCGTAGCTCGATGCAATGCCGCTCACATTCGGTTCGATCCAGATCTGCAGCAGTTGCACGGCATCTGTAGCTGAGGGGTTGAACTCGCTGTGCATCACGCCGCGCCCGGCACTCATGCGCTGCACGTCACCGCGACGGATGACCGAGCCGTTGCCCATGCTGTCCTTGTGCTGCAACGCGCCGTCGAGCATGTAGGTAATGATCTCCATGTCTCTGTGGCCGTGCATGCCGAAACCCTGACCCGGCGCCACGCGGTCGTCATTGATGACGCGCAGCGAAGCAAACCCCATCTCGGCTGGATCGTGATAGCCGGCAAAGGAAAAGGTGTGGTACGAGTCCAGCCAGCCGTGGTTGGCGTGGCCGCGATCTTCACTTTTGCGCAGGTTCAGCATGGGGTTCCCTTTCCGGTTGCGTTAATCAGGTGTTGCCTTGAAACGCATTCTGGGAGCACCGGGCGGCGCATGATAGCGAAACTATTTGACTGTATTGATCAAATTTTATGAACTATATTTATGTTTAAAAACAATGTATTATGAATTTTCATTTAATTTACTTAATAAAACATTCAAGGTCGTATCCATGATGAGACTTTCGCTGGACGCACTACTGGTGATCGACGCCATCGACCGCAAGGGCAGCTTCGCCGCCGCGGCGCACGAACTGCATCGGGTGCCTTCCGCAGTCACCTACACCGTGCAGAAAACCGAGGAAGATCTCGACGTGCCGCTGTTCGACCGCCGCGGCCATCGCGCCAAACTCACGGCAGCCGGCCGCGAATTGCTGAATGAAGGTCGCCTCCTGCTGCGCGCAGCCAACGAACTGGAGGCGCGTGTCAAACGGGTCGCCACCGGCTGGGAAGCCGAACTGCGCATCGCCTACGACGCCATCATTCCGGCACGCGCCATGCTGCTGCTAGTGCAGGATTTCTCAACAGAGAATGTCGCCACGCGATTGCGGTTTACTCCGGAAGTGCTGGGCGGCTGCTGGGATGCGCTGGCCTCGGGACGCGCAGACCTGATTATCGGCGCTTCAGGCGAAGGCCCGGCCGGCGGCGGTTACCAGACCCGACGCTTGGGCGAACTCGAGTGGGTGTTTGCCATTGCACCCACACATGCGCTGGCCGCTGCGGCGGAACCGTTGAGTAGCCAGGACATCATCAAGCACCGTGCCGTGGTGGTCGCCGACAGCTCACGCAACCTGCCGCCGCGCACCACTGGCCTGCTGTCCGGACAGAACACGCTGACGGTCGGTGACGCCGCAGCCAAATTAGAAGCGCAGGTGATGGGCCTGGGCGTCGGTTACCTGCCGCGCTGCCTCGCCGCCGCTGCGGCTGCGCGGGGTGAACTGCTGATCCGCCGCACCGAAGAGCCCAAGGTCAGCCAGATGCTGTCGATCGCCTGGCGCACCGCACACAAAGGCAAGGCACTGAAATGGTTTGTCGACCAGATCAACCCGGCCACCTGGCTGGAGCAGGCGCTGCGTGCCGGCGCCAGTTGATCAGCGCAGCATGTCAGCGGGTGACAGGTGCAGCCGCACTCTCCGGCACCGCCGCAATACGCTCACCCACAACATAGGTGTAGGCCACGGGTATCACGAACAGCGTGAACAGCGTGCCCAGGCTCATGCCGCCGACGATGACCCAGCCGATGGCCGAACGCGATTCCGCTCCGGCGCCAGATGCAATCGCCAGCGGCACCGCACCCAGCACCGTGGCTGCGGTGGTCATCAGGATGGGTCGCAGCCGCAAGGCACAGGCTTCGATCAAGGCATCGATTTTTGATTGCCCGCGATCGCGCAACTGGTTGGTGAATTCAACGATCAGGATGCCGTTCTTGGTAATCAAACCGATCAGCATCACCAGACCGATCTGGCTGTAGACATTGAGTGAGCCTCCCGTCAGTTTAATCGCCAGCAGCGCGCCGGTCACCGCCAGCGGCACGGTGAGCATGATCACCAGCGGGCCGCGAAAACTTTCAAACTGCGCCGCCAGAACCAGGTAAATGAAGGCCAGCGCCAGCACGAAAATCAGATACAGCTGTTCGCCCGATTCGCGGTATTCACGCGACTGCCCGTCCAGCGCAGTCTGGTAGCCGGCATCCAGCACCTCGCCTGCCGCCTGTTCCATGACTTTCAACGCTTCATCCAGGGTATAACCCGGTGCGATGTTGGCGGAAATCACCGCCGCGCGCAGCCGGTTGAAATGGTTGAGTTCCTTGGGTGCAACGGTTTCACGCACCGTCACCAGATTCGACAGCTGGGTAATATTGCCGCTGGCGCCACGCACATAAATCGAAGTCAGGTCCGTGGGCTGGCGCCGGTCCTTGTCCTCCAGCTTGACGATGACATCGTATTGCTTGCCCTCGCGCTTGAAGCGCGTTACCTGGCGCCCACCGAGCAGCGTTTCCAGCGTGCGCCCTATGGCCTCGATCTGGATGCCCAGCGCTGCGGCTTTCTCGCGGTCGATGTCCACCGTCAACTGCGGCTTGTTGAGTTTGAGGTCGCTGTCGACATTGGCCAGTGCCGGCGAGCTGCGCGCCTTCGCCACCAGCGCGGTAACTTTGCGGTCCAGATCATCATACGAAGTTCCCTGCACCACAAACTGCACCGGCGGATTGCGGAAACTCTGGCCCAGTGACGGCGGATTGACCGGAAACGCCAGCACGCCGGGCATGGTTGCAAACATTTTCGGTGCGATTGACGCGGTGACCTCCTGGGTTTTGCGTGTGCGCTCTCCCCAGTCTTTCAGGCGCACGAATGACAATGCAAAGTTCACCGGATTGGGGCGCTCAAGGCCGGGGGCAACGACCACAAAGTAGGAATTGATCTCCGGCACTTCGCTGTAGATTTTCTCCCAGGTCCGTGCGTAACCGTCGGTGTATTCCTTGGTCGCGCCCTCGGGTGCGGACATCACGCCGATAAAGAAGCCGCGGTCCTCCAGCGGCGACAGTTCAGACTTGATGGTCATGAACAACAGGCCGCCGCCCACTGCGACCAGTGCAAATACCGCAACCACCGCCAGCCGGTGCGCGAGGCTCCAGCGCAGCAGCCGCTCATAACCGGAGGCCAGCCCTTCAAAAAAACTTTCCAGTGCGTTATATACGCGGCCGTGCTTGCGCTCACGCCGCAGCAGCTTGGAACACATCATCGGTGTCAGCGTCAGCGCAACAAACCCTGACACCACGACCGCCGACGCCACCGTCAGCGCAAATTCGAGAAACAGCCGTCCGGTATTGCCGGTGGAGAACGCCAGCGGCGCAAACACTGCGGCCAGCGTCACTGTCATGGCCACCACGGCAAAGGCAATTTCGCGACCGCCGGTCAGCGATGCCTCAACCGGCGACATGCCGTCCTCGATGTGGCGGTGGATGTTCTCCAACACCACGATTGCATCGTCCACCACCAAACCAACCGCCAGCACGATGCCCAGCAAGGTCAGCACGTTGATCGAGAAGCCCATAATCCAGATCAGGAAAAAGGCACCGATCAATGACACTGGGATGGTCACAAAGGGTATCAGCGTGGCACGCAGTGAGCGTAAAAAGAAAAAGATCACCAGCACCACCAGTGCCAGCGCTTCCGCCATCACCGTGTACACCGACGTGATCGACTTCTCGATGAACACCGAGGTATCGAAAGCCACGGCGATCTGCATGCCCTGCGGCAACGCTGCAGTGATTTTCGGTATTTCGCGTTTCACCGCCTGCGCCACTGCCAGCGTGTTAGCCGTGGACTGCTTGACGATGCCCAGGCCCACGGCGGGATTGCCGTTGACGCGCAGGATGTTGCGCTCGTCCTGCGCGCCGAGTTCGGCACGGCCGACATCGCTCAACCGCACCGGATAACCTTTCACCTCGCGGATGATCAACTGGCTGAACTGCTCCGGCGTGCGCAGATCGGATTCCGACAGCACCGTGAATTCGCGCTGACTGCTTTCGATGCGTCCCGAGGGCACTTCCACGTTCTGCCGGCGCAGTGCATCCTCGACATCCTGTGGCGTCAGCGCATAGGCCGCGAGGCGTTCGCGGTCCAGCCAGATGCGCATCGCGTAGCGCCGTTCGCCGCCGATGATCACCGAAGCCACGCCGGGCAGGGTTTTCAGGCGGTCTGCGACATAACGGTCGGCGTAATCGGAAATCTCCAGCGGACTGTGGGTTTCAGAAAACAGCCGCAGCCACATGATGGCCTGGGCATCGGCCTCGACCTTGGCGATGATCGGTTCGTTGACTTCATCGGGCAGGCGCCCGCGCGCACGGGACACGCGATCACGCACGTCATTGGCGGCCAGATCCGGATTGCGGTCATTGGTGAACTCGACGGTAATCTGGCTGACTTCCTCGCGGCTGACCGATTTCAGCGTCTTCACGCCTTCGATGCCGGAGATGCTGTCTTCCAGCGGCTGCGTCACCTGCGATTCAATCACCTGCGGACTGGCGCCCGTATACACGGTGCGCACCGAAACTACCGGAGAATCGATTTTGGGATATTCGCGTACCGTCAGCCGATCAAAGGCAATCACGCCGACCAGGATGATCAGCAGACTCATCACCGTGGCCAACACGGGACGCCGTACGGAAATTTCGGGCAGGAACATGATTACGGCTTCGCGGCCTGCGGTTTCTCGGACAGCACGCTCACCGCACCGCCATCCTGCAGTTTCAGTTGGCCATCGGCGACGACGGTCTGTCCGGATTCCAGCCCCGAGATGATTTCGACTTCACCGGGACGGCGCAAACCGAGTTCAACCTTGGTCTGCACTGCCTTGCCGTCAACCACGCGGAACACATAACTGCCACTGCCGCGCGGCACGATCGCCTGCTCCGGCACCAGCAGCGCATTTTCGCGACGCTCCAGCGTCAGGTTCACACGCGCGAACATGCCCGGCTTCAGGCGCACGCCGGGATTCGGCACGCGTGCGCGCAGCAGCACGGTGCGCGTGGCTTCATCCACCGACGGCTCGATGGCATAAATCTCGCCACTAAAAGTTTCTGCAGGATAGGCATCCACCGTTACCGCCAACGCCTGGCCGACGCGGATTTTGCGCAAGTAGAGTTCCGGCACACGGAAATCGAGTTTCAGCGTGCCTATGCCTTCCAGCCGCGCCACATCCTGGCCAGCCTTGGTATAAGCGCCGGGGCTGACCTGGCGCAATCCGGTCACGCCTTCAAACGGCGCGCGAATCAGGTTTTTCGCCAGCCTGGCCTTGATCTCGGCGACCCGCGCCGTGGCCTGGTTGAGGTTTTCGCGCGCTTCATCCAGTGCCTGGGCACTGATGAATTTTTTGGCCTGCAATTCCTCGGCGCGATTCAGGCGACTCTGGTTCAGATTGGCAGCAGCCACCGCCGATGCCAGTTGCGCCTCAACTTCAGAAGCATCCAGTGACACCAGCTTGTCACCTTTACGCACCAGCTGGCCTTCCTTGAAATGTATGGCCTCGATGCGGCCGTCGATTTCGGGCCGAATCATCACCGCTTCGTTAGCCAGCAATGTGCCGACAGCGGTAACTGCGTCAACCACAGCATCCTGACGCACGGTTGCGATCTTCACCGGCAACGCGCGCGCCGGCCCGGCCTTCGCAGGTTTGGCCGCCGGGGCCAATTGTGATTTTGAGTAATACCGCCAACTGAGGCCGGCGATCGCCAGCAATGCGACCGCCACGGCCAGATATGCAATACGTTTCATAGGGGTATGAGTCAGGTGTGCTTGAATGGGTGCAGCGTGAGTTCGGACAAGTGCAGGCGTGGAAAGTTTAACGCGTCTGCATGTTTGTTGTCAGAAGGGTTTATCCCCTCGCACCCAGATCACATTTCTGCATGCCGGACTGCAGACAGCAACTGACACGCCCGCGTTACCCGGCGGGCAGATTGGCCGCTATCCAGTCCGCCACAAAATCCACGCCCACCGACCGGTTGTCGACATGGGCATGCTCGGCACCGCCGTCCTCCGCGGTGAAGATGCGCAGCGTTTTTTTTGCTGAACCAACCGCGTCATACAGCTTCTGCGCATTCTCCACCGGCACCACACGATCGTTGGCGCCATGGGTAATCAGGAACGGCATGGTGATCTGTTGCGCGACTTCTTTTAAAGTAAATTTTTTCGCGACTTCGATGCCGGCATCGGCATCTGCGGCACCAACCACCCACTGAAACTGGAAATTGGACTGCGCGACCTTGTTGCCCTCCTGCTGCGCCTTCTCCTTGATGCGGATCTGCCACGCGGCCAGATCCCAGTGCAGCGCGGTCATCGCCACGCCCGCGGCATAACGCGGCTCGAATGCAGCAATGCGTCCCGAGTAATAACCGCCGAAGCTGTAACCCATGATGACCACCCGCGCCGGATCGACGTCGGCGCGCTGCGCCACGTAATCGTAAGCTGCCTTGCCCGGCACTTCGTAGTCGTAACGGCTGTGGATGCCGCGAAAGCGCAGGGTCTCGCCCTGCCCCGGTCCGTCGATGGCCAGCGTATGCATGCCGCGCTTCGCAAATTCCAGGCCGGCAAAGATGACGCTCATCTCCTTGCAGTTGTCCATGCCGTTGAAGATGACCACGGTCGGCGCGCGTGCACCGACATTCGGCGCTTTCATGAACAACGCCGGCAGCGTCGCGCCTTGGGCATGCGCTGCATACGGCACTTCAACACATTCAACGTTGGGGTAACCCCGGCTCAGTCCCGCCTGATAACAGCGATAAGCCTGGCGACCGACGGCCGCCTTGGCTGCACCCGGCGGGATGAAACGCTCGCCAGTGTAATAATAATTGCCGGCACGCATATAGAAGTTCGCTGCCGTTTGATCATTGCCCTGCGCGGCGGCGGCATCAGCCACCTGCTCCACGCGCGCTGCCATCGCACACCATTCCTCCTGCCAGGCCTGCGGCTCGCCCTGCCGCGTTTTCAGGCTTTCAGCAATGCGGTCGATCTCATCCATCGCCACCACGCCGTACGGCGCCATGCCCTTGCACGCCAGCGCGGCGTTGGACCACAGAAAGTTGCCGGGGAAATGATCAATCCAGAAGCCGCGGGTGGACATGCCGAATCCTTTGTTTAACGTTGGGCAGGTGATGCACGGATTACGATGGAACCATGATGGTGTTATTGTTCTGCACTGTTCGACCGCGCGCACGCAGTTTGACAGAACACCCGGGCGATGAAAAGAAAACAGGCCTGCGCGGTGCGACCAACCACACATCCCATCAGAGGAGAAACACCATGGTACGCACCTGCATCATCGGCGCCGCGCTGCTGTCCCTCATCACCGGCGCTGCCGCACAAAGTTATCCCACCAAACCGGTGCGCATACTGGTGCCGTTCGCACCCGGCGGCAATGTCGACATCACCGCGCGCACTATTGCGCCAGGACTTTCCGAATTGCTGGGGCAGCAGATGCTGGTTGAAAACCGCGCCGGGGGCACCGGCGGCTCGATCGGCACCACCGCCGTCGCACGGGCCGCACCGGATGGTTACACCATCATGGTGGCATCAAGCAGCGTGATGACCAACGGTCCGGCGCTGTACACGAATCTGCCGTATGACATCGTGCGCGATCTGGCCCCCGTCGGTCGCATTGCAGTAGTGCCGCTGGCGCTGGTGGTGCATCCCTCGTTACCTGCACGCACCACCCGGGAACTGATCGCAGTGGCCAAGGCGCAGGGCGGCAACCTGCTGATGGGCAATGCCGGCGTCGGCACCACCAATCACCTGATCGCCGAGTTGTTCATGATCCGCACCGGCACCCGCATGAACCTGATTCCGTACAAAGGCAGTGGCGCCGCACTGATCGACCTGGTTGCAGGACACATCTTTGCCCATGTCGACCAGATTTCTTCGTCATTGCCTTTCATCAAGAGCCAGCGCATACGCGCCATCGCCGTCACCACAGCCAAACGCGCGGCTGCCTTGCCGGATTTACCTACGCTCGCCGAGTCCGGTGTGCCTGGTTTCGACGCCAGCACCGTGACCGGCATACTCGCGCCGGCTGCAACCCCGAGCACTGTGATTGCGCAATTAAACACGGCCCTGCACAAAGTACTGGCCACGCCCGCAGTGCGTGAGCGCTTCACGACCTTGGGTGCCGAAGTGCAGCCGAGCAGCAGCGAAGAACTCGGTAAATTCATCCGCGACGATCTCGCGCAATGGGTGAAAGTCGTCAAACAGGCCGGCATCAAGGTGCGCTAACACCGCAGCCGGCCTGCGACGCAGGGCGTACAGCAGGATGTAATGTAACCTGTTAATTATATTATTATTTTATTGCTGTTGCTGCTGCTGCGCCTGCTTGGCCGCGATATCACTGCGCACCTGATCCATATCCAACGCCTTGGCCTGGTTCAGCACGCTTTCCAGGCCGGCCTCGGGTAAGGCACCCGCCTGCATGAACACAATCACCTCTTCGCGAAACAGCATGATGGTCGGTATCGAACGGACGCCGAAATGCGCCGCCAGTCCCTGCTCGTCATCCGAATTGACCTTGGCAAACACCACGTCGGGATGTTTTTCCGACATCGCCTCGAACACCGGTGCAAAACCCTTGCACGGGCCACACCACGGCGCCCAAAAATCAACGATCACCATCTTGTTACCGGTGACCGTGCTTTCAAAATTCTCCTGCGTCAGATCCTGAGTGGCCATTACCGCGCTCCTGCCTGTGAATATAAAAATGTCTGCGTATCACGCCGTCAGTTGCCGACGGCACTTTCCGCGCTCTGTTGCAGCAGATCAAGCAGCGCTGCGGCCTTGTCGAAAGTTTCCTGGTACTCGGCATCGCACTCTGAATCGGCGACGATGCCACCGCCCGCCCAGAACCGCACCGTGCCACGCGAATACACCAGCGTGCGAATCGCGATGTTGGTATCCATGTTGCCGTCGTAACCGACATAACCGATGGCGCCGCAATAGACACCGCGCCGGTGTGATTCAAGTTCTTCAATGATCTGCATCGCCCGCACCTTGGGCGCACCGGTAATCGAGCCGCCGGGAAACGCGCCGCGCAGCAGGTCAATGGCATCACGCCCCTGCGCCAGCGTGCCGGTTACCGTGCTTACCAGATGATGCACGGTGGCAAAACTTTCGACATCGAACAGCCGCGGCACCTTGACCGACCCCAGCTCGCAGTTCTTCGACAGGTCATTGCGCAGCAGATCAACGATCATCAGGTTTTCAGCGCGGTCTTTTTCACTGGCCAGCAGCTCGGCAATCAGCCCGGCATCCAGCCGCGCATGGCCGGCGCGCGGCCGCGTGCCCTTGATGGGTTTGGTTTCCACCTGGCGATTGTCGACGCGCAGAAAACGTTCCGGTGACGCCGACAGGATGTGTGCGTACGGCGTGGACAGATAGGCGGCATGCGGCGCCGGGTTGATCAACCGCAGCCGCTGGTAGGCCAGCCACGGATCGCCTTCGGCGTGCGCCACAAAACGTTGCGCCAGATTGACCTGGTAACAATCGCCGGCGCGGATGTAATCCAGCACGTGGTCGAAGGCATGGCCATAACCCTGCGGCGTGAAATTGGAGGTGATCGGTGAGGTCACCCGGAACGGTGCACGACTCCGCTCGGCGGGTGCTGCAGAAAACAACTGCACCAGGCTGTTCCATTTGCGGTCGGTATCGGCATCACGCCCCTGTCCGGCCAGCCACGCGCGGCGCTCGGAATGATCCACCACCACCGCCCAGTCGTAGATGCCGATGACCATGTCCGGTATGCGTTCGGCATCGCGCGCACGCACCGGCAGACGCTCGATGCGTCGCGCCAGGTCGTAACCGAAATAACCGATGGCTCCACCGCTGAACGGCAGGCTGCCACTACGCCCCGAAGGAAGTCCTCCTGGGGGGCAGGCCGTATCCATCGCCACATGGGTACGCAACAAATCAAAGGGATCAGCGCGCGACAGTTCAGTCCCGTCGGCATGGACTTCCGTGATCGCGCCGCGGGTCACCAGCCGGACATAGGGTTCGGCGGCGATGATGTCGTAACGCGCCTGGCCGGGATAATGCTGCCCGCTGTCGAGAAACACCGCCCACGACCGGTCAGCCACGGCTTCAAACAGTGCAGCACTGTCAGCGCGGTACGGCAGTTCAGTCAGCAGTGGAATGCTCATGTGCGCATTTTAATCTGCAGAACCGGCAGCGTTGGAGGAGCTTGCAGCACTGCGTAAACAGACGATAAAAATATCAATAAAAACAATAATTTAAAAACAAACTGTGGGTGGCGCCCGCTACATGGTCCGACACCACTTGCTGAGAGCGAAAAAAATCGGGCTGTGCGGCCCGATTTTTCATTTTGCACAGGAGCCAGGGCCGGCAGCGCCGGCACCCGTTCCTGCCTGCAGCCATCAGTTGGTGGCTTTGAGCCCCACCGTTTTGATCAGCGCTGCATTCTTGACCATGGATTTCTGCACTTCCTTGCGGAATTGATCCGGGCCGAGCACCACAATCTCGGTCGCCTGGAACGCCATGCCTTTTTTGACTTCGGCCGCTTCCATGGTCTTCGCCACTGCAGCGCGCAGCTTCTCGATCACCGCCTTGGGAGTGCCTTTGGGGGCGAAGAAACCCATCCAGCCGGTGTAATCAAAACCCGGTATGGTTTCGGAGATCGGACGGATATCGGGCAGCAATGGCGTGGTGTGGCTCAGGCTGTGGCCGATCGCACGCATGCGTTTGGCCGCCACGTGGTTCATCGCCGCAGCTGACGGGATCAGCGACCACTGCGATTCTCCGGATGCCACCGAACGGGACGAAGCGCCGCCGCCTTTATACGGCACATGCAGCGATTTGATACCGGACTCCTGCACGAAGTAGGCACCTGACAAATGGCTCTGTGAACCTATACCTGCCGATGACATGTTGAACGGTTTTTTGCCGCTCTTGGCATAGGCGATCAGTTCCGGCACGGTTTTAACCGGTAGCGAATTGGCCACCACCAGCACATTCAGCGTCACCGCAAACTGCGCGACTGAGTCGTAATCATTCACCGGATGATAGGGCGGATTTTTCAACAACAACCGGGCAATGGTGGAAGCCGCGGTAGTGGCAGTGATCAGCGTATAACCGTCGGGATTCGCGTCCTTGCCAATTTCCATGCCGATCACACCGCCAGCACCCGCGCGGTTGTCGACCACGATCTGCTGACCGAGGGTTTCGCCCAGGCGGTTGGTTACGATGCGCGTCAGGGTGTCCACGGAACTGCCCGGGCCGTTGGGCACCAGCACCCGCAGCGGACGACTCGGAAAACTGTCAGCGGCTACAGCGCTGACCGCTGCAGAAAGGCTGGTCGCTGCCAGCAATGCGGTAACTACATGGGTGAATTTCATATTGAACCTCCTCGGTCGTAAATATTTTTGAATTTGTCACAACGAATTGACCGAGGAGGATTTTGTCGCGTTTGAGCCAGCGTGGCAACCTTGCAGGACCAATTTGGTCAACAACAGCTTAAAAGCTTACGTGCCGATTTCCGTGTTTTTTCAATTACTTCACCAACTGCAGTCAGCACACGGCGCTTCAGATGGTCGGCGGGTCTTCGCGCATCACTTGTTCGGCAAAACGCATGTCGGACAGGTCTTCATAGGTAAATCGCGTGCGGATCGCCCCGCATGCCAGCATGGCATCGCGCAACCATTCAACGCCAGCGCGCTGCTGCAGCGGGTTGGTGTTCCAGACACCGCTCGCCTTGTAACCATTGAAGCACGCAGCCAACGCAGTCACGGAAATATCCGGTAGGTAACTCGCTACAGCTTCCGCCAACTCGCGGCCGTCATGCGCGGCCATCCATTTCTGGGTGCGGTACATGGCCCGCGTCATGCGCAGCGCGGTTTCTGGCTCACGCTCCAGAAACTGTCGCGTGGTGTTGAACGTGGTGTAAGTCGCAGGCCCGCGATCCGCCGCGCGGTACCAGACATGACCTGCGCCATCCGCAACCGCCTGATGCGCCAGCGGTTCGAACACTTGGATGACATCGACTTCGCCCGCGCGCAAGCGCTGCAGGTTTTCGCCCATGCTACCCGCGGGCGCACGGCGCACTGCAGCCGGATCGATTCCGGCCAGCCGCAGGTCGTGCTGCAGGCAGTACCAGGGTGTAGGCACCTCGGTCACCACCGCCAGCGTTTTGTCCACCAGATCCTGCATGCGAAAACCAGGATTGGCAGTGCGACCGATCAGGTAAAACGGATCTCGCCCCACCACTTCACAGAAACTGACGATGCCACTCTGCGGATGATCTTCCAGGGTGTGCATCAAACGCATAGGACCGCCCCAGGACACCTGCCCGGTACCCGCCAGCAGGCCGGTCAGCGTCTTGTCGGCAGCCGCCGACATCTCCAGGCGCACGTCCACGTCTTCAGCTTCATAGGCACCGAGTGCGAACGCCGCGTAGAACGGCGTATAAAAAACTGCACGGAAATTCTCGATCAGCGTGACGACCATGGCTTATTTCTTTCCCGGCTGCATGGTGGATTTCACCAGCGAGCGTGGGTCGCGCGGCCGCCAGCGGCCTGAATCAACCTGTGCCAGAAATTCAGCAGTCAGCCGGTTGAACAGATCGGGTTCCTCCACATTCACGGCATGGCCGGTGTTCGGCACCACGGTCAGCCACGCCGACGGACACACCCGCTTGATGAATATCCCCGGCTCCAGGCAATTATTGTCTTCATCACCGCTCATCATGTGCAGCGGCACCTTGAGCTGTTTCAGCTTGCGCTCCAGGCTCTGGATGGTGGGGCGTTTTGCCTGCACCCCGCGCAGCGTGTTGGCCGAACCCAGTGCCGAATGCCCGGCAAACTCGGCGCAGAACTGCGCAAAACCGCGCGGATCCTTGTTCTGGTACTGCACCCGCGACGGGCCAATCTGATACGGCTTGATCGCCTCGCGCGTGCCCAGCATGTCGAAACGCTGCGCCATGACTTCAGTGTCCTTGAGGAACTGGGCACGCTTGTCCGGATCGGCGCCATAACCCACGCCGACGGCAGTCAGCGACAGCGCCAAACGCGCATGGCGCAGTCCGAAGTGGAGCGTGGCATATCCACCCATCGAGCAGCCGATGATGTGGGCTTTTTTTATTTTGAGATGGCGCATGACATTGGCGATGTCGTCAGCCGCCAGCGCCTGTGAATATTTGGCGTGTGCGCGCGGCACATCCGACGGCGGATAACCGCGCGCGTTAAATGCAATGCAGCGATAACGCCGCGAAAAAAAACGCAGCTGCGGTTCCCAGCTGCGCAGGTCGTCGGCAAATTCGTGCACGAACACGATGGGCACGCCGCGCCCGGTTTCCTCGTAATGCAGCCTGACTCCGTCAGAATCGGCAAATGACATGCGTTTACTCCCCGCGTGAAAATTTATGTGCAAGCCCGAAGTTACAACGCAAATTCACCAGCGTCGACACTTTTCAGCGCTACACGGCAGCGCACAGTAAATACGGATCAGCAACGATGCGCAGCGTCGCGATGCCAAAACGAAAAATCGAGAACGTGACCTACATCAACTGCGGTGCCTGGGTGGACTGTTGCACGGCCGTGGTCGAACACAGGGACAGGCGCATGGAGCTGGCGCGCCGGGAATACCGCGTCACCGCAGCGAACGACGAGGAAGGCAAGGTAGTGCAGCTCTACACCGCGGACGCGGCATAAAAATATAAATATAATCAACATCTTATATAACTTCTCTGGTCAGGTGCCGCAAAAAGTCTGGTAACCCGCAGATACACTGACCGGCGCCGGCTCCGCATACGCCGATCGTCCGGCCTGTTCTTCAAAAGGCCGCTGCAGCACCGCCAGCAATTGTTCGAAGGGCGCGTAATTGCCCAGCGCCACCGCCGCATCCAGCGCTTCCTCGACTTTATGGTTGCGCGGAATATAAACAGGATTCACCGCACGCATGGCCTGCGCACGCTGTTCCGGCGCCACAGCTTCCGCATCCAGGCGCGCGCGCCAGCGCGGCAACCAGGCTTTTAACGCCGCGTCATCGGCATACAGCTTGTGCAAACCGATTTCGCTGAACTCGCCCGTACCTTGCGCCACATCGGCAAGCCGACGGAACGCCTGCGTAAAGTCGACACCCTGGCCTTCCATCGCCGACAGAAAATCCGTCGCCAATGCAAAGTCATCCGCGTCCTCGCGTGTCAGCCCCAGCTTCAGGCGCATGCCCTGCAGCCAGTAATACTGATAACGCGCCCGGAAACCTTCCAGCACGGCAGTCGCCTCGGCCACGGCCTTGTCCTGGTCGTTGTTGCGCACTTCAACCAGCAACGGCAACAGTGCCTCGGCCAGCCGCGCCAGATTCCAGGTCGCAATTGGCGGCTGGTTCACATAGGCATAACGTCCCTGCTCGTCGATGGAACTGAACACCGTCGCCGGGTTGTAGTGATCCATGAACGCACAGGGACCGTAATCTATGGTTTCACCGGACAGCGTCATGTTGTCGGTGTTCATCACGCCGTGAATGAAACCGATATTCATCCAGCGTGCAATCAGCGCTGCCTGTTTTTCACAGACGGCTTTCAGCAAACCGAGATACGGATCAGGCTGCCCCTTGAGTTCCGGGTAATGACGATCGATCGTGTAGTCGGCAAGCTTGCGCAACAGGGCCTCGTCGCCGCGTGCCATAACAAACTGAAACGTGCCGACACGGATATGACTGGCCGCCACCCGCGTCAGTACCGCACCCGGCAGATTGCGTTCGCGACGCACGAATTCACCCGTGGTCACAGCAGCCAGCGCGCGCGTAGTCGGAACCCCCAGCGCGTGCATCGCCTCGCCAATGATGTATTCGCGCAGCACCGGGCCCAGCGCGGCCTTGCCGTCACCGCCGCGCGAAAACGGCGTGCGGCCCGAACCCTTGAACGCGATGTCGCGGCGCTTGCCGTTTTTGTCGATGACTTCACCCAGCAGTAACGCACGACCATCGCCCAGCTGCGGCGAAAAGCCACCGAACTGGTGACCGGCATAGGCCTGGGCGATGGTATTGACGCCTTCCGGCAACTGATTGCCGGAAAAAAGTTGTGCGCCTTCCGCGGAATCCAGCGCTTGCGCGTTCAGCCCCAGCTCTTCGGCCAGCGCATGGTTGAGCTTGATCAGCTTCGGCGCCGGAGCCTCTGCGGCTTGCCACGGCACATACAGCCCTTCGAGATCGCGGACGTAGGTGTTGTCGAATGTAAAAATTTCAGACGCTGATGTGGATATGGCACTCATGGCTACATGATAGTCCATACAACTCGCCAGCACTCACATGGACGATCCATCTGCGACGCGCAACCTAACTGGATAACGCCGCCGCCTTGGCCCGCGCTCTATGCATTTTTTTATAGCTGTCGAGCAGGCGCTGATGCCGGTCGAGTCCCTCCAGCTTCATGCTCGTAAGCGTCAAGCCGAAGAATCGCACGCTGCCATCCACTGACCCCATCACCGCGTCCATCCGCGGGTTGCCAAACATGCGGCGGAAATTGACTTCGTAATCGGCCAGCTCCAGGTCGTCGTCCAGCACCACCTCCAGCACCACATTCAGGGCCTGATAAAACAAGCCGCGCTCGACCGTGTTTTCGTTATATTGCAGGAAGGTTTCCACCAGCTCTTTCGCCGCTGCAAATTGCTGCAGGGCGAGATAAATCAGCAACTTCAACTCCAGAATCGTTAACTGACCCCAGTCCGTATTTTCGTCAAACTCGACACCGATCAAGGTGATGATGTCGGTGTAGTCATCGAGCTCACTGTCTTCCAGACGTTTCACCAGCGCTTCCAGGCCGGCATCGTCCAGGCGATGCAAGTTCAAAATATCAGCGCGGAACAAGTGCGCTTTGTTGGTGTTATCCCAGATCAAATCCTCCACCGGATAAATTTCAGAATAATCCGGCACCAAAATGCGGCAGGCCGTTGCGCCTAGCTGGTCATACACGGCCATGTACACTTCCTTGCCCATGTCTTCGAGTATGCCGAACAACGTCGCAGCTTCCTCGACATTAGAACTCTCGCTCCGAGCAGAAAAATCCCACTCCACAAAATCGTAATCCGTTTTGGCACTGAAAAAGCGCCACGACACCACACCGCTGGAATCAATGAAGTGTTCAACAAAGTTATTCGGCTCAGTCACGGCATTAGTTTCAAAAGTGGGCCGGGGTAAGTCGTTCAGGCCTTCAAAACTGCGGCCCTGCAGCAACTCCGTAAGACTGCGTTCCAGCGCCACTTCAAAGCTCGGGTGCGCCCCGAACGAGGCAAACACACCACCGGTATGCGGGTTCATCAAGGTGACGCACATCACTGGAAACTCCCCGCCCAGCGACGCATCCTTCACTATTACCGGAAAGCCCTGCGCCTCCAATCCCTGAATCCCGGCCAGAATGCCGGGGTATTTCGCCAGCACTTCCTGCGGCACATCTGGCAGCGCAATTTCACCTTCCAGAATTTTGCGTTTGACCGCCCGCTCGAAGATTTCCGACAGGCATTGCACCTGCGTTTCGGCCAGCGTATTGCCCGCACTCATGCCATTGCTGAGGTACAGATTGTCGATCAGGTTGGACGGGAAATACACCACCTCGCCGTCCGACTGGCGCACATACGGCAGCGCACAGATGCCGCGTTGCAGATTGCCGGAGTTGGTATCGTACAGATGCGAGCCGCGTAACTCGCCATCAGGGTTGTAAATCTGCAGACAGTGCGCGTCGAGAATTTCCGCCGGCAGCGCATCCTTGGGGCCGGGCTTGAACCAGCGCTCGTCCGGGTAATGTACAAACGCCGCGTTGGCGAAATCTTCGCCCCAGAACTGATCGTTGTAGAAATGATTGCAATTCAGGCGCTCGATAAATTCGCCCAGCGCTGAAGCCAGCGCGCTTTCTTTAGTCGCCCCCTTGCCGTTGGTAAAACACATCGGCGAATGCGCATCGCGTATATGCAGCGACCACACATTGGGCACGATATTGCGCCATGAAGCGATTTCTATTTTCATGCCCAAGCCCGCCAGAATGCCCGACATATTGGCGATGGTTTGCTCCAGCGGCAGATCCTTGCCGGCAATACAGGTACTTGCTGTTGAATCCGCACCCGGCATCAGCAAGGCCTGCGCATCGGCATCCAGATTTTCCACCTCTTCAATCACAAAATCAGGTCCGGCTTGCACCACCTTTTTCACCGTACAACGGTCGATGGAGCGCAATATGCCCTGGCGATCCTTGTCAGAAATATCCGCCGGCAACTCGACCTGAATCTTGAAAATCTGCTGGTAGCGGTTTTCCGGATCGACAATATTGTTCTGCGACAGACGGATGTTTTCGGTGGGAATGTTGCGCGTTCCGCAGTACAGCTTCACAAAATAAGCCGCACACAAAGCCGAGGAAGCCAGAAAGTAATCGAAGGGACCGGGTGCCGAACCATCGCCCTTATAACGTATGGGTTGATCGGACACGACCGTGAAGTCGTCAAACTTGGCCTCAAGCCGAAGTTTGTCGAGAAAATTGACCTTGATTTCCATGTGCGAATTCCCAAATAGCGACTAAAACGATAGTGCCGCTATTATCCGGTTTTTTCAGTTGGGAGCCTGCGCTTCTCGACAATGGTTGCTGACCGGCTCCACGCGACCGCTCTGCTGCAAGCAAAGGTCAAAAAAAACGTGGGTTTGTTTCTTCCGCACCGAACTATTGCGTTGAACTGCTAGCCGCAGCACATACAGCCCTTCGAGGTCGTGGGCTTAGGTGTTATCAAAACCCGGAAAAACAGTTGTAGTAGCCCGTAAGTAGCGAAGCGAATTACGGGGCAGTTAACTTCAGTTTCCGTATTCCACTTCGTTTCATACGGGCTACGCTTGCTAGGATTTATGGAAATCACGACACAAAAGCCAACCTATTCCCGCAAGGAGACAGATAGCCACCCATTCCGCAAGAAGAACCATTACCTCAATTTTTCCGTCCCATGAACCGAAAATCCACCTGTATTTAAAGCCGTAATCGGCCGAATAAGTTGGTGGCAAAAGGAAGGCAATGAAAATAAAAATGCCTGCCATGACAAGCACTCGTCGTTGTTTTTTATTCATGATTTCCGCCAGCCAACTTGGATTAGTTCCGCCAAAATATTGTAATTCCTAAAAACCTTCCCTCCTTTGACATGTGCTTGACAAGCACTTTCGTAGTCTTGGATAAGCTTGTTGAACATTTCACATTGCTCAGATGACAATTTACTTTCTGCCTCTTGGCGCTTGCTCGACATGCAACCCTCCCCATCACATCAAAACACAACCAGCTCCGTATCGACTCACAGCAACAAAGGTACCGGAGTTGATTTCCCTTTCCACTTTTAACCCCGGCTCGACGCATCGACCTGAATCAAGGTCCGTACCCGATGATTGGACAACAAGCGCAGTAGTAGTAGCCCGTAAGTAGCCCTGCAACACCCTCAGGATAAACTCCGCGAATTACGGGGTAGTTGGCCTCAGCTCCCGTATTCCACTTTCCCCCAAGAGGACTTCCTTCGGGGCGCGTTTCATACGGGCTACGCTTGCTCATACTGCCGATCCGTTACTTGCCAGCTACCGCAAGCAATGCCTTGGGATTAGTCTGCGCAATGCTGAGCAACGTCCGTGCCGCACCGCTAGGCTGTTTACGGCCCTGCTCCCAGCCCTGAAGCGTACGAACAGATACGCCCAGCAGCCTTGCGAATTGCGATTGTGACAAACCCGTACGTTCTCGCGCTTCAATTGCGGGCGACAGGACAACCTGGGTCTTTCCCGCTTTCATTTGTTTCACTGACTCAAGCAATTCAGTCGCAAGGTCGCGCTTGGCTTCGTAGTCCCGCAGTTTGGTGCCCGTGAGCGGTTTAGCTTTCAATGACACGTCGTATCTCCTTAAGCTTAGTGCCTGTAATGTTGTCGGTCTTGGACTTCGCATAAATAAGCAGAAGTACAACCTCTTCTTCGGCTGTTCGTGTGAAATAGATCACGCGAACACCTCCGGACTTACCGGTGCCTGCACGCCGCCAACGAACCTTTCGAATGCCGCCCGATTGGAGTACTACGTCACCAGAATTTGGAAACTCGGCGATAAATGCGGCAAATTCACCTCGTTCTTCTTCACCCCAGTAAAGTGGCCATTGCTTCTGAAACACGAGAGTTTCGACAACGGTGAACATTTGGAGACTATACGCCTAGGGCGTATAAGTGTCCAGTGGCTCGCTTTATGAGGCATAACTAGTTTGATATGGACTACGCTTGTTCCAGCGCAGTCACGGCCTGGTCGCGGGAAACGGAAGGATAGTCCTCAAGGAATTGATCCAGACTCTCACCGGCTTCGAGACAATCAAACAGATTTCTCAGCGGCACACGCGTGCCTGCAAACACCGGCACGCCGCCCTGAATATCGGGATCACGATGAACACTGTCTTGTTCAGAAGCACGCCTCCAATGCCAGGGCATCATAGCGCCAATTGAATGGCCTCGAACGGGAAACGATACCGCAGAATATAAAAAATACCAAACAATACAAATGCTTATGGAAACTTACCCTCTTGGAACCCACAACAAAATTACTCTCTGCCGCCCCTCACCCCAACCCTCTCCCCACTAGCGTGGGGAGAGGGAGTTTTTTCATTTTTTTACGTAATTTCAAAACACCACCACACTGCGTATCGACTCCCCGGAGTGCATCAAATCAAAGCCCTTGTTGATGTCCTCCAGCTTCAGCTTGTGCGTGATCAGGTCGTCGATGTTGATCTTGCCGTCCATGTACCAGTCCACGATTTTCGGAACATCGCGCCGGCCCTTGGCGCCGCCGAAAGCCGTGCCTTTCCACACGCGACCGGTGACGAGCTGGAACGGCCGGGTCTTGATTTCCTGCCCCGCCCCCGCGACGCCGATGATCACCGACACACCCCAGCCCTTGTGGCAGCATTCCAGCGCCTGGCGCATGACATCGACATTGCCTATGCATTCAAAGCTGTAGTCCGCGCCGCCTTTGGTCAAGCTCACCAGGTAGGGCACCAGGTCTTCTTTCACTTCTTTCGGATTCACAAAATGCGTCATGCCGAATTTTTCGGCGAGTGCTTTGCGTGAGGGATTGAGGTCGACGCCAATGATCATGTTTGCACCTGCCAGCCGCGCGCCCTGGATCACGTTGAGGCCGATGCCGCCGAGGCCGAACACCACCACATTCGCACCCGGTTCGACTTTCGCGGTATTGATCACCGCACCGATGCCGGTGGTGACACCACAACCGATGTAGCAGACCTTGTCGAAGGGCGCGTCTTCGCGGATTTTCGCCAGTGCGATTTCCGGCACCACGGTGTAATTGGCGAAAGTCGATGTACCCATGTAATGAAACACCTTCTTGCCGCCCACCGAGAAACGGCTGCTGCCGTCGGGCATCACCCCCTGGCCCTGGGTCACGCGGATGGACTGGCATAGATTGGTCTTGCCGCTGAGGCAGTATTCACACTGTCGGCATTCCGGCGTGTACAGCGGAATCACGTGGTCGCCTTTTTTCAGACTGGTCACACCCGGCCCGATGTCGACCACCACGCCCGCGCCTTCGTGCCCGAGGATCGCCGGGAACAGGCCTTCGGGATCGGCACCCGAACGCGTAAATTCATCGGTGTGGCAGAGGCCGGTGGCCTTGATCTCCACCAGCACTTCACCAGCTTTGGGGCCGTCGAGGTCCACGGTTTCGATGGTCAGCGGCGCTCCGGCCTTGTGCGCGACGGCTGCTCTGGTTTTCATATGCAATTCCTTTTCATGCGTAAATCTTCTGGATGACAAACATTGTGCTTACAAGGCAGCCAGCAACGCGCGCGTAGCCGCCACACCCTCCTGCGCGACCTCCAGCGCCGGACGCGCCCACAGATCCGGATTCGGCGCCTCAAAACTCAGATAGCCCTGATAATTTTTTTCGGCCAGCAGAGTAAACACCTCGTTCCAGCGCACGATGCCCAGACCCGGCAGCAGGCGATCCGCAGGACGCAACATGCCCGGCGGCGCTGTCGTTGGCACGTCACTGTATTGGAAAGCAAAAATGTGTTCCTCCGGCACATCGGCAAAACCGCGGCCGCCGGCACCGCTGCGTTCGAGGTGATAGGCATCGAGCAACAGACCGAACGCAGGATGTGCGACCCGCGCATGGATTTCCTGTGCGATGTCCAGCCGGTTCACGCTCTGATGCGCCGAACTGTATTCATAAGCCATGCGCAGGCCGTGCGCGGCAACTACATCCGCCGCGGCACGCATGTTGGCGGCCGCAGTGTCTATGCTGCCCGTCGCCTGACCGGTGGCTGTCATGATCATGTCGCAGCCGACTGCTTTGGCTATCACGCAGGTTTCGTCGAGCACTGCCAGCAGGCGCCGGTATTCATCATCCTGCGCAAACAGCAAGCCGTATTCGGTGCCCATCACCGCCACCGCGATACCGGCATCACGGATCAGCCGGATCACGTCGTCGCGCTGCAAACCCGCCTTGTAACATTGCATCACATCGCTGCGGCGGATTTCCACCGCGTCCCAGCCCGCTGCACGCGCGATACGCAGCGTTTCAGCAAATGGCGTCGATTCCAGGGTCCAGGCATGCAATGCAAGGCGCTGCGCAAATCGGTCGAAATGCGGCTGTGGATCAATCATGGAAGCGGACCTGCGGTAAGAGATGGAGTAATATCCATTCTAGTATGTCCCCGCCTCCCTCGCAGCCTGCAAAATCTCCAACGTACCGTGGCCGCTTTGCACCATCGCCCACCGGGCCGTTGCATTTCGGTTCACTGGTCGCCGCCGTCGGCAGTTATCTCGACGCGCGCGCGCACAACGGTGAGTGGCTGCTGCGCATGGAAGATCTGGACCAGCCGCGCACGGCACCCGGTGCTGCGGACGCCATACTCCACACGCTGGAAACCCTGGGCATGGCCTGGAACGGCGACGCGCTCTATCAAAGCACCCGCGCCGAAGCCTACCGGGAAGCGCTCAATCAACTGAAAAAACGCGAACTGGTTTATCCCTGCGCCTGCAGTCGCCGCGAAATCGCCGATTCGGCTGTCAGCGGCATCGACGGACCGGTATACACCGGCACCTGCCGCAAAGGATTGCTGGCGGGGCGCGCCGCGCGCGCCGAACGTGTGCTGACCCGCAGTACAAAAACGGAATTCACTGACGCAATCCAGGGCAAAGTCACCCACAACATCGAACGCCAGATTGGTGATTTTGTGCTGAAACGCGCCGACGGGCTGTACGCGTATCAGCTAGCCGTCGTGGTGGACGATGCCGAGCAGGGCATCACGGACATCGTGCGCGGCGCCGACCTGCTCGATTCAACGCCGAGGCAGATTTATCTGCAGCAATTACTGGGCTACGCGACGCCGCGATATGCCCACCTGCCGGTGGCCGTCAATGTCATCGGCGAAAAACTCTCCAAGCAGTCGCTGGCAGCCCCCGTGGTGCCCGCGGAGCCGGTAACCGCACTCAATGCAGTACTGGAATTTCTCGGTCAGCAGCCTGTGTCCGGTTGCGGGCCGGAAGACACGCAGGCATTCTGGACTCAGGCCATCGCCGGCTGGCGCATGGACCGCACGCCGAAAACGCGCACGCTGCATGCGCCGGCCCCACCGGATATCAGATAACTTTACTGGTACGCAGCGCCGCAATGGTTTTGGCGTCGTAACCCAGTTCACCCAGTATCGCGTCGATCAGTATTTCCCCGGACGGAACACCTCGACTTCGGCCAGCATGACGCGCACCGAGAAATGCTGCGCGAATTCATCGAGCACCTGTTGCGCAATCGTCTCGGCAATCGCTCGCTCGCAGATGATTTTCATCTCGATAGTACGGTCGGTTTCACCGACGCCCTCGCGATGGCGTGCACCTTCTGAAGAAAAACTGCCGCCGCGCACTTCGTGCACCGTGTAACCATGCGCACCCAGCCGCGCGAGCAGCGCCATCAGGCGCGCTTCAAGCACGAACTCGGCGATGATGGTCAGCTGGCAGCGGATATGGGTCTGAGTATTCATGATGCGCTCCCCAGTATGGTCAACAGCGGGATGTTGACGAACACATTAAACGGAAAAGTCACCGCCAGCGCCGCGGAAATGCCCAGCGCGGGATTGGCCTCGGGCACCGCCATGCGCATCGCCGCGGGTGCCGCGATGTAGGACGCACTCGCCACCAGCACCGCAAACAGCGTGGCGCCGCCGGGCGTCAGTCCGATAATCCAGATGCCGCAGGCCAGACCGGCGACGCCCAGCAGCAGCGGTGCGGCCAGCGCAAACACGACCAGCCGGTGTCCAGCACGCCGCAGGTCGGGCAGGCGCCCGCCAACGACCAGCCCCAGCTCCAGCAGAAACAACGCAAGCACGCCGCGAAACAGATCGCCGAACAGCGGTTTCAGCGACGCAAAACCGTCAACACCGATGACCGCACCGATAATGATGCCTCCGGCGAGCAGCACAATGCCTTTGTTCACCATCACTTCGCGCATTACGGGTGCACCGCCGGCGCCACCCGCCCGGGCGAGCATCACGCCGGCGATGATGCCCGGCGCCTCCATCAGGGCCAGCAACACCGGCATGAAACTTTCAGTGGAAATGCCGCGCCGGTCGAGATAAGCGGCGGCAATGGCAAAAGTGACCACGGACACCGAGCCGTAATGCGCGGCCACGCTTGCGGCATCAGCGCGCACCAGGCGCACCAGATGCCGCAACACCGGGAACAGCACGAACGGCAAGGCGAAGCTCAGCGCAATGGTCACCACGGCCGGCCACGCCACGTTCAGCAGCGGCTCCTGTGACAGCGCAACGCCGCCTTTCAGACCGATGGCGAGCAGCAGGTAAATCGACAACGCCTCGTAGATCGGCTCCGGAAAACGCAGGTCGGAGCGCGCCAGCCGCGCAACTACGCCCAGCGCGAACAACAGGATCAGCGGATCCACGTCAGTCTGCCTCGCTAGATCACGAGTTGCGCACGCAGCGCAGCGATGGTTTTGGCGTCGTAACCCAGCTCACCCAGTATCGCGTCGCTGTCCGCGCCCACCGGACGCGGGGGCGTATCGGCGCGCGGACCGTCATGCGCATAGGTGAATGGTGACAGCGGCACCTTGAGGTCTTTCTTGAATCCGGTCTCCGCCGGCGAAAAACTGTGAAACAGTCCGCGCGATGCCGTCTGCGCTTCGGCCAGGCATTCCGGCACCGTGCGCACCCGCCCCGCCGGTGCACCGGCTTCGTTGAACAGCGGCTCCCATTCCGCGGCAGTACGCGTCATCAGTTTTTCCTGCATCAGTGCGCGCAGCGCCGGGATGTTGTCACGCCGCGCAGCAGGTGTGGCAAAACGCGGGTCATTATTCAATGCCTGCAACTCAAGCACCTGCACCATGCCCTGGTACTGGTGTTCCTCGTTCAGCGCAAAAGCGATCAGGCCGTCGGCGGTATTAAAAGTGGTCGATGCCGGCGCGCGGCTTGCGGCGTCATTCCCCGCCTGCTTCGGCGCGACGCCGGTATTTAGATACGCGGTCACGGTTGATGCCATCAGGATGATGTTGGTATCGAGCATCGACAAGTCGATGTACTGGCCCTTGCCGGTGCGCTGTTTCTGATACAGCGCTGCCGACACGGCGTACGCCGCAGCCAGTCCAGTCGAATAATCGATGATGGGCGGCCCTGCCTTCAGCGGTCCGGTTTCCGGGGTGCCGGTCACGCTCATGAAACCCGACCACGCCTGGATCACGCTGTCATAGGCCGGGTGCGACTGTTTGGGCCCGGTGTTGCCGTAAGCGGTGATCGACATGAACACGACTTCGGGGTTGACCGCTTTCACCGCCGCATAATCGATGCCGCGTTTTTCCGCCGAACCGCTGCGCAGGTTCTGCACCACCACATCACATTCAGCGGCCAGCTTCAGAAAAATGTCACGGCCTTCCGGCTTGTTCAGGTCCAGCGTCAGGAAGCGCTTGTTCGACGACTGGGTCATGAAACCCAGTGACATGCCTTGCTGGCCGAACGTGGGATCAGCCTCGGCGCGCCAGCGCACGGATTCACCCTTGCCCGGCGGCTCGATCTTGATGACCTCCGCACCCAGCAGCGCCAGTTGATAGGCGCAGAACGGACCTGCCAGCACGCGCGTCAGGTCCAGTACTTTGATTCCGGCAAATGCCCGTTGATCTGTCACGATGATTCTCCTTTTGCGAACAGGAGAATGATATCAAGGCAGGATGCGGCGCCGGCGCCGCAGTTCACATTGCGCTAGGGTATGCGTGCAGAACCGACCTGCAGTGCCTGCAGTTTTTCAGCGGCGACCCGGACCTGCAATGCTTTCACCTGCGACACGACCGCAAGCGCTGCTTCTTCACCCGCAGCGAGATTGGCCAGCTTGTGCGAAAAATCAGTGATGCGCGAACGTACCGTCTGCGGCCGGATGACGATATCCGCCTGCTGCGCATCAATCGAACCGCGCCACGACACATCCACGGCAATGACGATGTCGGCACCCATGTCACGCGCCACTGACGCCGGCACCCGGCTGGCCAAGCCGCCATCAACATACTCAGTGCCGCGGATCAGCACCGGCCAGAACAGCTTGGGCACGCTGGCCGACGCCCGCACGGCAAGGCCGGTGTTGCCGCGGTTGAACACCGCCATGCGATTGGTTGCGCGTTCGGCAGCCACTGCAGCAAACGGTTTCTGCAAGGCCTCAATCGGCCGGTTGCGCAACATGTCGTTGATGTAATCCTGCAGGCGCTCGCCTTCGATCATGCCCGGGCCGAACAGCGTGAAATCGAGCAGATCGTTGTCTTCGATCTCGAGGGCGGTAGATTCGAGCGCAGCGGCACGCATGCCGCCAGCGTGTAATGCGGCAACCACCGCACCCGAACTGACGCCGACGATGACATCCGCCTCGATGCCGGCCTGTTCGAACGCCTTCAGCACGCCGACGTGGGCAAACCCCCGTGATCCACCAGCTCCCAGCACCAGCCCGATCACCGGGCGCGGCGCCGTCACCCGGACCAGCGGTGCGGCATAGGGCGCGTCCGCTGCAGTGTAGTTGACGGGCGCAGTGGCACAGCCCGCCAGCACGCCGAAGGTCAGCGTGAGCAGAAACTTGAATACCGGGATTTTGGGAATGCGGCGCATGGGTCGAGTGTGAGATGACCCCGGAATTCAGTCAAGGTTCCCGCGGCCCCGCAATGGGTCTCGGCGCTGCGGCGACGACAGCGGCCAATTTGGTCGTGAATCCGCTTCGTTGCGCAGTTGCCTGAATGCAGCAAACACTACAGAATCCGCAACCAATTGATTTTGATACAACCGAAAAACAAACGTCTCTGGAGGACTAGTATGAGTTTGCCCCGCAATCTGCTGCTCGCCTGTGCAGCTGTTATGACCATCGGTGCCGTGCCATCGGCTTTTTCTGCGCAGGAATATCCGAGCCGCCCGATACGCCTGATCGTGCCCAATGCCGCCGGCAGTTCGGTGGACACGCTGGGCCGCATATTCGCGAACGGGCTCACCGTAAGCGCCGGCCAGCAAGTCGTGGTCGACAACCGCGCCGGCGCCGGCGGGTTGATCGGCATGGAAATCGGCAAGGATGCGCCCCCCGATGGCTACACGCTGATTTCGGCCTCAACTGCCGCCATGGTCATCGGACCCCATGTGCACAAAAAATTGCCCTTCGATCCGATGAAAGATTATGAATTCATTTCGCTGTTCGGCATTACGCCCAACATCCTGGTCGTGAATCCGTCGCTGCCGGTGAAAACCGTCAAGGACCTGCTCGACTACAACAAAAGCAAGGGCGGCAACGTCAACATGGCGTCCGCCGGTGTCGGCTCACAAAGTCATCTGGCCGGGGTGTTATTCATGAAACTCGGCAACACGCAGTCACTGCATGTGCCCTACAAGGGCGGCGGTGCATCAGTGGCCGCTACGGTGGCCGGCGAATCGCAGTGGACCATCACCCCGGCGCCCGCCGTGGCCGGCATGATCAAGTCCGGCAAGCTGCGCGCAGTGGCTCACACGCTGACAAAGAAATCTGCCCTGCTGGGTGACCTGCCGGCGGTAGCCGACACCGTGAAGGGGTACCAATACGGCGGCTGGGGCGGCCTGCTGGCGCCGCGTAATACGCCGAAGCCGATACTCGCGAAGTTGCACCAGTTGCTGGTCAAAACCACGGAGAATGCCGACTTCAAAACCGGTTTCGATCGGCAGATGACGGAAATCACCACCAGCACGCCGGAAGAATTCCGCAAGTTCGTCGCCAGCGAAATCAAGGCGATGGGACCGGTGGTCAAGGACGCCGGGCTGAAGACCTACTGATCCGACTTGCCGCCCCTCCCGCAAGGGTGGGCGAAAAAGGGCGGCCATGGCCGCCCTTTTTTTTTGCCATCGCTACCCGGTGATCACTTGCGCGCAGCCATCGCCGCCACCAGTTCACCCTGCTTCGCAGCCAGGGTTTTTAACCAGCGCTGGCCGCCAAACGTAAAGCCGACCCAGTAACCCAGTTCCACCAACTGTGGTTCAGTGAATTCCGCGCGCAACGCTGCCCACATCCCGTCATCCGCCTGATTCGGGTCATACATGATCGCGTCGGCATAACGCAGCGCTGTTTTTTCGCGCGACGTGAATTTCGTTGATTTCTCGTACTGCATCAATTCGGACATCCTGCTGTCAGCATCCTGCGCAGACCGCGCAGTTCCCTGATTACTTCAATAGCCGCATTCGACGGTGAATGCCACGTAGGCGCGCAATAATTCCTTCAAGTCGTGCTCGACCACGCCGGCACCATTGTCGAACAACATTTCACGCGTCTGGGTAAATGAGCGCATGACATCCGGTTGATGGGCGCGGATCGCCTGGTTCTCGGGACCCGGACGTCCGGCCGCAATCGCCGCGTCCAGCCACGCGCTGATCTGGGGATCGGTAACTTGATCAGGGGTTACATAACTCAGTCTGGCCATTACCGGTACCTTATGTGTTATCTGACAAGCGGGGGATTTTCAACCCTGCAGCCATCACACACAAGTAGTACTGACGTGGCACTGACGCCGCGGCATGCGCCGACCAATTTGGTCCTGATTGGTTGCCTTGCCGCAGCAAACCCGACAGAATGTTTGCCGGTTTCGATGTCTAAAAAAAGCAGAATTTTCGATGACCAACCCGCAGCATCCCAGGAGGAGCACCATGAAAAGCACACGTGTTTTTGCCGCGTTTCTTGCCACCCTGTTTACCCCGCTGTTTGCCGCAACCGGGCTGTGCGTGGCCACCGCCGCCACCGCCGCTGACACTTATCCCAGCCGCTCCATCCGCGTACTGGTCCCCAACGGTGCGGGCAGTTCCGTAGATACCCTGACGCGCATCGTCACTAATAATCTGGGCGGGGTCCTCGGCCAGCAACTGGTGATCGACAATCGCGCCGGTGCCGGCGGCATCATCGGCATGGAAATCGGCAAAGACGCCAACCCGGACGGTTATACGCTGGTCGCTGCCACCACCGCGGCATCCACCATCGCCCGGCTGCTGGTAAAAAATCCGACCTACCATCCGCTCAACGATTATGAGTCGGTGGTGCAGTTCGCCGAGACACTGAACGTGCTGGTGGTGGCCAATGCGCTGCCGATCAAAACAGTGCCGGAATTTATCGCCTACGCCAAGAGCGGCAAGAAGCCCTTCAACATGGCATCGGCGGGTGTCGGCTCGCAAAGCCATCTGTCGGGCGCGTTTTTCCTGCAAAAAGCCAAAGTGGATTCGTTGCATGTGCCGTACAAGGGTGGCGGCGCTTCTTCGGCGGCTGTGGTGTCGGGTGAATCGCAGTGGTCGCTGATTCCTTCAGCCGCGGGCATGACCCATGTCGCCGCCAAGCGCATGCGCGCCATCGGCCACAGCCTGAACCGGCCGACGACGCTGTTGCCGGCCGACGTCAAACCCATCGCCGACACTATTCCCGGGTTCAACTACACCGGCTGGATGGGTTTCTTCGCGCCGAAACGCACGCCCAAGGCCGTGCTCGACAAGGTGCGCATCGCCGTCACCAAAACCATGGATATGCCGGATGTCAAAAAAGCAATGGCCTTTCAGGGCACCGAAATCGTCATTCGCGACTCGGCGGGCTTCCGCAAGGAAGTTCAGGATTCGATGCAAGACAACGCCGACCTGGTGAAAGCCGTAGGACTCAAAGCCACCAACTGATTTTGCAGTTTCGCCGCGGGTCGCGTGCTTTAACACGCGGCCCGCTTTTTTTAGCAGCGCCCGCGGCATGTATTCAAGTGCGACGGCGCCAATTTGCTGAACGAGGATTTATCAAATGATATTGGATGCCATGGTCGAACGCGGCCTCTCGGAAGAGACCCGCATGATGCGCGAAGTCACCCGCAAATTTGCCAACGAACACGTGATTCCGTTCACGCGCAAGAACTGGCAGCGCGAATGGAACATGAATCCCGCAGAGCGGCTGCCGCCGGAAATCCTGCAGGTCGCAGACAAGATCGGCATCCGTACGCTGGGCATCCCCGAGGAATTCGGCGGTACGGCACTCGACCCCAAAACGGAAGTGCAGACCTTCGCTGTCATCTCGGAAGAGATTTCGCGCGGCGACTGCGGCCTCGCCGAAAAAATGGTGCAGATCTGGAAAGTCTCGGTACTGCTGCGCAATGTGGCGCCCCGCCATCTGCAGGAACTGTGGTTCCCGCGCGTGGTCAAGGACCCGGCCTTCCTGCTGTCACACTGCCTGACCGAACCGCGCGGCGCTTCCGACCGCTGGCTGCCTTACAACGTGCCCGAAGCTGCAATGCAGACCAAAGCCGTGAAAAAAGGCGACCGCTGGGTGCTCAATGGCCGCAAGCAGTTCATCACCAACGCCTACGACGCCAGCCTCTACGTGGTCTACGCCAATACCAACACCAAAGTCGGCATGCTGCAAGGCACCTCGAGCTTTCTGGTGCCGCGTGACACGCCGGGTCTGTCAGTGACACGGTGCAATGAAACCATGGGCGGCCGTTACATGAACAACGGCGAGATTGCGTTCGAGAATATGGAAATCCCGGAAGACCACCTGCTGGTGGAAAACTCGGCGTTGTCGAAAGCCGGCATCTACTTCCGCCCCGGCAAGATCATCCAGGGTTCCAAAAACATCGGCGTGGCAGTGCGCGCATTCGAGGAAACGGCCAAATACGTGCAGGAATATGTGCAGGGCGGCAAGATTCTGATCAAACATCAGGCCACTGCCATCCGCCTGGCCGAAATGGCGACCAAGATCTGTGCGGTACGCGGATTGCTGCGCGAAGCCTCACGCGCAGTCGACGAAAACACCCCGGAAGCCGAAGTGTTGTGCAATATGGTAAAACTGTATGCGTCAGAAGCGGTGCTGGAAGTGTGCAAACACGCCGTGGAATTACACGGCGGCAACGGCACCATGCTGGAATTCGGCATCGAAAAACTGTACCGCGATGCCACCATGTACCTGCACATGGACGGCACGGTGGACGTGACCAAGTTCAAGATCGTCAAGAACCTGTTCCCGGAAACCGCCGGCAAATACGCCGGACCTGAAGCCTGATCACGGCGGATGCGCCGGTAACCGGCGCATCCGTTCATCGTCACGCTCCTGATCCACGCATCTGATCCACGCACTTGATTCACGCACCTGATCCACTTTTTCAAACAACCGAATACTGGAGTTGCTGTTGAAAGCTTTGATCGTCAAGGAACACGGCCCCCTCGAAAACCTGTTGCTGGAAGAAGTACCTGATCCGACGCCCGGCCCGGGCGAAGTGCTGGTTGATGTGCATGCCGCCAGCGTGAATTTCCCCGACCTGCTGGTCATCGGCGGCACTTACCAGGTATTGCCGCCGCGACCATTCAGCCCCGGCAAAGACATGGCCGGCGTAGTCGCCGCTGTCGGCGCCGGTGTCACCACCTGCAAGCCAGGCGACCGCGTTGCCGCACAGCATGAGTATGGTGCTTACGCTCAGCGCTGCGTGGTATCACAACACACCTGCTACCCCATGCCCGAGGCCATGACATTTGCCGATGCCGCGGCGATGGGCATCGCCTATCCCACCGCACATTTCGCACTGGTTGAACGCGGTCGTTACCAGCCGGGTGAAACCGTGCTCATCAACGGCGCCGCCGGCGGTGTGGGCATCGCCACCATCCAGGTCGCTAAAGCGCTGGGCGCGATTGTGGTGGCCAGCGTCAGCAGTGATGAAAAAGCCGCGCTGGCGAAAAAGAACGGCGCGGATCATGTAGTGCGCACCGACGTCGACGACCTGCGTGAAAACTTCCGCAAGCAGGTGCTAGCCGCAGTCGGTAAACGCGGCATCGACATCATCGTTGATCCGGTCGGCGGCGATGTGTTCGACGCCAGCCTGCGGGTCATTGCCTGGTCGGGCCGCTTGATCGTCGTCGGCTTTGCCGAAGGCCGCATACCTGAAATCAAAGCCGGGCTGCTGCTGGTAAAAAACATTTCCCTGATCGGTCTGCAGTACAGCGCCTACCGCGATCGCCAGCCGGAAAAAGTGCAGCAGGTGCAGCGCGAATTGTTCGACTGGTACACTGCCGGGAAGATCAAGCCGCACGTCATGGCCGCTTACCCGCTGCAGCAGTATCAGGAAGCCTTGCGCGTGGTGCGCGACCGCAAGGTGGTAGGCAAGATTGTCATCCTGATGCGGCAATAAGTGTCAGTCACAATAATTGTATAACATGTTGATTTAATACATTTTTCTGGAATCCCCCATGCAAACTCCAAAATCCATCAGCGCCCTCGGCCCCCTGCCGCGCTGGATCTTCATGAGCCGCTGGCTGCAGGCGCCCCTCTACCTGGGCCTGATCGTCGCGCAGGCCGTTTACGTTTGGCAGTTCTGGACTGAGCTCGTACACCTGATCGGCATGATCACGGTCAAGGACATCACCGAAACCGAAATCATGCTGATCGTGCTCGGCCTGATCGACGTGGTGATGATCTCCAACCTGCTGGTCATGGTAATCGTCGGCGGCTGGGAAACCTTCGTCTCTCGGCTCGAACTGCAGAAACACCCGGACCAGCCGGAATGGCTATCGCATGTCAACGCCGGCGTGCTGAAAGTAAAACTCGCGACGGCCATCATCGGCATCTCGTCGATACACCTGCTGAAGTCCTTCATCAATGCCGCGCAGTACGATGAAAAAACACTGCTGTGGCAGACGATGATTCATCTCACATTTGTCGTCTCCGCGCTGGCCATTGCCTATACCGAAAAAATCACGCAATCGACACCGCGATCACATAAACCCGCCTCTCCAGGCACACCCGCCACAGCCGACGGGCATCAGGGTCATTGACGGCAGCGCCACGCACATCACGGCCAGTTGCAGGCGATGTTATGCCGGTCGCCTGCGGCTCGGTATCATGGGAGCTGTTGCACGGCGCAGGCCGTGATCATCGGGCATTGTGGACATGATCTTCGGATTCAAAACCCTGCCAATACGGTCGAGCCCGGAGGCCCAGAAGTTTCGTCCCCGCCCCGGATTATGGCTGCCTGCCGCTGCGGTCTGCATTATCGTCATCCTGATCGGCACGCTGATCGTCAACTTGCAGGCCCGGGATATCGAGGCACAACATGAGGTGGATCTGCTGGTCCAGGCATCGGCGGTGCGCGCGCGCCTGAGCCGCGAAATCAACAAGGTGCTGTACCTGACCAGTGGCCTCAGCAGCTACTTGGCAGTGCGCCACAACAATCTGCAGCGCACAGAGGTGGAGGCCATACTGGCGGCTCTTTATCGCGATTCGCCGCATATCAGGAATTTTGGCATCGCCGTGGGATACCGCGTCACCTACGTGCATCCGCTCAAAGGCAATGAAAAAGCAATCGGCCTGTATTACCCCGACCTGAAAGACCAGTGGCCTGCGATAGAACGCACGGTAGAAACCGGCCAGCCGTCTCTGACCGGACCGCTGAAACTCGTGCAGGGCGGCACCGGTTTTATCTACCGGGTACCGATATTCATCAACGACAAATACTGGGGGCTGCTGTCATCCGTGATTGATGCCGAATCGCTGCTGAGCGGCGCGCTCAATGACAACTCTGCCAGCGGGCTGGTGCTGGCCATCCGCAGCAAAGACCGTGCCGGCGCACTGGGCGCCGTATTTTCCGGGGAGGCAGCGCTGTTTGACGACAGCACCGCGCATCTGTTTGAGGTGGATGTGCCCGGCGGAAAATGGATCATTGCGCTGCGCTCAACCGAAGCGCAGGGGCATGGCGTACTGCTACTGCTGCATGGCTTGGTCTGGCTGCTGGCACTGACCCTGGGCTGGAGCGCGCTGGTTGTATTGACGCAACGCGCCAAGCTGACCCAGCTCGCGTTGTTTGATCCGCTGACCAAGCTGCCCAACCGCCTGCTCGCTGATGACCGTATCAGCTTGGCGCTGTCGGGACTGCACCGCGGTTCATCGCGCACCTGCCTGCTGCTGTTCATCGATCTCGACGGATTCAAGCTGATCAATGATCGTTACGGCCACAAAGCAGGCGACGCCGCACTGCAAAGCGCCGCATCACGGGCGAAAGCCGCCGTACGCGACATCGATACCGTCAGTCGCTGGGGCGGCGATGAATTCATCGTATTTATGGAAAATGTTGATCGTTCCAAGCTGGACGAAATCGTCGGTAAAATCCGCAACACGATCGAAATGCCAATTACTTTCGGCACCCATGAACTGAAAGTGGGAGCCTCCATCGGTTCAGTCTTTGCGCCGGGGGACGGCATCACGCTCGACGAACTGGTGCGCAAGGCGGACGAACGCATGTACGCCGACAAGGCTTCCCGGCGCGCGGTCAGATAAATCAGCCAACCGCAGCTTTTGCCACAGCTATTTCAGCATCAGTGGCAAACCGCTCAATATCAGGATGGCGCAGATCACACGGCGGAACACGATCTCGCTCATATTGGTGTGTACGCGATCACCGAGAAATATGCCCAGCAGCATGAACGGCACTGCCGCCGCGAACAGCAGCAGGGATTCGTGGCCGAATTCACCGACCGCGAAATATCCAGCGCCGCGTATCACTGCCAGTGTCATCATCATCGCCGACAGGGTGCCGCGGAACTGTTCCTTGGTGATGCGCAGGGCGTCCAGATGAATCGCAAAAAAGATGCTCGCCATGGTGCCGAATATGGTGCCCACTGCGCCGGCCAGAAAACTCGACACCGTGGCCACCCCGCGCGGCGGCAGCCTGTCTCCTGATTTTCCCCACGCCTGCCACAGTGCATAAAGACCGTACCCAGTGACCAGCGCGCCCAGCCCGCGCGCCAGCAGGGCGGCATCCAGCACCTTGAATAGATACAGCCCGAGTCCTATGCCAAGAGTGCAGGCCGGCAGTATGCCGAGGATGTGGCGCAGCGAGACATGCCGGCGATCCTTGCCAAACAAGGTCGCCGAAGCCGCAATCGTCAACAGCGTCCACACCGGCACCAGCACTTTCATCGGCAGCACCAGAGCCAACAGTGGCATCGCCGCAAAACCGCCGAAGCCGGTACTGCCGCGCAGCGCATAACTGGCAACCAGCACGACCGCGCAATAGCCCGCTTCCAGCAGGGTCAGTGGAACCATCACCGTTTGTTCAGCGTTGCTCCGGGGCATCGCCCGGGTCGCCGCCACTCAGCTCGATCAGGCGTATCACTTCTGCGGCAGCGCTCTGGGCCTCTTTTCGCGTCAAGGTTTCTGCTGCATCACCATCACCCTTGCGGATTGCCGCCAGCATCGCACGCAGCCCCTTGATGCTTTCCTTGGAACGGCTGGCGGAACGCTGCGGATGCGACAGCCCCAGCGCGCGCCAGCGCCAGATGCGCGCATGCAGCGTACCCAGCATCGAAGACAGGGTTTCACTGCCCGCGCCTTCGAACAGCACATCGTAGAACCGGTTTTTGGTTTCCAGCACTTCCTGCGCATCACCGCGCTCGTAGGCGCCGACCACCACATCCAGCGCCTGCGCCAGTTTTTTCACATCAGCATCACCGGCGTTTTGCACAAACAGGCGCGCGGCCAGTCCTTCGAGCACGGCACGTATCGTATAAAGATCCTTGGCTTCGACCAATGACAGCGCGCGCACCACCGGGCCCTTGTTCGGCACGTTGGCAATCAGGCCCTCGGTTTCGAGCTGGCGCAGCGCCTCGCGGATCACAGTGCGCGACACGCCCATCATTTCGGTGAGCTCGCGCTCGGTCAGCCGCGCACCGGGTGCGAGCCGGCCATCGATGATGGCGCGGCGCAGGCCGTCCAGCACCTGCAGCCGCAAAGGTGCTGCAAACCTCTGAATTTCTTCGAGTTTCGGATTATTCATGTACGGATCGCAGCTCCTTGGTGCCGTTCGGGTTGACCCATCCCGTAATACCGTAATACGATATTACGCAACGGCAAATCCGGCAAGGCATTTTCGTCCCCTGCTGCCGCGGTTTTCCGCTGCTGCGGTTATCCGGTTACCGACATCAATCCAATCCTGTGAGGAGCACGCACGTCATGAGCACCCCCGTCAAAGTAGGCATCGTCGGACTCGGCCGCTGGGCCAAAGTCCTGACCCGCGCAGCAAAACAGTCCAGCCAGGTGCAGATCGTCGCCGGCTACAGCCGCTCGCAGGAAAAACGCGATGCGTTCGCCAAGGAAATGGGCGTGCCTTCGGTGCCCGACATGCAAACCATGCTGTCCAATCCTGAAATCAAGGGCGTGGTGCTGACTGTTCCGAATGAACAGCATCTGCCGATGGCAGAAATGGTCGCCAAGGCCGGCAAACATGTCTACACCGAAAAACCGATCTCGCAGACGCTGGAAGACGGACTCAAAATCGAAGCGCTGCAAAAACAGCACGGCATCACCGTCACCGTCGGCCACAGCGCGCGGCTGATGGCGGGCATCCGCATCATCAAGGAAAAAATTGATGCCGGTGAACTGGGCCGCGTCGCCTTCATCGAAGCCAATTTCTCCAATGAACGCGCACTGGAACTGACACCGCAGACCTGGCGCTGGTACAAGGACCGCGCCCCCGGCGGCCCGCTGTCGCAGCTCGCCATTCACCAGTTCGACGTGCTGCACATGCTGGGCGGCGAACCGCAGGAAGTTTCATCCATGGCCTCCAAGCTGTCGCCGGTGGGCGCCGAAGTGGACGACCAGTCGATGTCGCTGGTGCGTTTCAAGGACGGCAAGCTGGGTTACGTTGGTTCGTGCTGGACCTCTCCCGGCATTTTTGCGGTGCGGGTGTTCGGCTCAAAAGGGTTGATGCATTACGAAATCGATTTCGGCACCTGGGATACGCCGCACCTGTTGCACAAAAATTCGGTGCTTTATATCCAGCGCGGCAAGGACGGCTGGGGCAAACGCGAAGACATCAAACTGCCGGAGAGCGACATGTTCCGCGCCGAGCTCGAAGCCTTTGCCGGCAGCTGCGTGTCGGGCAAGCCCAATGAACTCACTGCCCACAACGGCAATGTGGCCGTAGCGTTGACCAATGCCGCGCTGAAATCGATAGACCGCAAGGGCACCTGCGTCAGCATCGAGGAAGTGATGAACGATGCGCGCGCCAAGAACGAAGCCAAGCGCGCCGCCTGAAGAGCGGTAACTGGTAACCGGTACCAGCCGCCTCACCAATCACCAATTACCAGTCACCAATCACCATTGGCCAAAATCATGAACCGCTACTTCATAGACCTCACCCAGCCCGAGATCGCCGCACAACTGAAGAAAAATCCGCTGGTGATCCTGCCAGCGGGCAGTGTCGAGCAGCACGGGCCACACCTGCCCACCGGCACCGACATCTACGCCGCCAATGTCATCGGCCACGCCGTGGCCGAACGCATGGACGGCCTGGTGCTACCGGGCGGACCGCTGGGTGTGACGCCCATGCACATGCCGTTTGAAGGCACCATCACCCTGACCCCTGATACCTATCAGCGCGTGGTCACCGAAACCTGCGCCTCGACCGCGCAGCATGGCGCCAAACGCCTGCTGATCCTCAACTGGCATGAAGGCAACATTCCGTCACTGGCGATTGCGTCTGAAAAACTGCATCGTGAAGTCGGCATGAGCGTGATCGTGGTGCAGGCCTGTTATGTCGCGGCCGAACTCTACGGCCACGACTGCGGCGGTCTCACCCACGGCGGCGAAATCGAAGCGCTGGCCGTGCTCGCCTACCAGCCCGAGCTGGTGCACCTCGACCGCATCGAATACTCATCGGACCACGGCCACGGCCGCAAGTGGGACCGGCTGCGCCGCACCCGCAGTTATCAGCCGGTGCTGCGCGACATCAAAACCATCGCCTCCACCGGCTGGTACGGTGCGCCGGAACACGCCACCGCGGCCAAGGGCCTGAAAATGCTCAACGACATTTCCGATGCCATCGCCAAGGAATGCGGAGAGATTTTCACCCTGCTCGACGAAGCACAGGGTGGAACGGCAGAAATCAAACATTTAAAAATCGCGGGATAACCCAACTATGGCCAAAGTTCTCACGCAAGCCGAAGCCAAAAGCATGGGCCTGCCCGGCCGCAAGTCGCTGGAAATTGTTTCCGGCGAAAAAGGCTCGCAGGCCGTGACGCTGCGCCTGGTCGAAATCCCGCCGGCAAAACCCGGTGAAGCACCGCGTGGCCGCCATTTCCACCAGGGCTTCGAGGAATGCATCTACATCATGTCCGGTGAGGGATATACCGAATCCGACAGCGGCAACCATCCGCTGAAAGCCGGCGACACCATCCTGATTCCGTCGGGTGAAAAACACGCGACGCGCAACACCGGCACCGAACCGCTGGTGTTGCTGTGTTTTTTCCCGGTCGCGGACATCTCGAAGCGCACCCAGGAAACAACAACCCCTAAACCCTAGCCACAGAGGACACAGAGAACTGCGAGAAACATCATTTCCAGAAGCTTCTGGAATTCAGGTTTTTCTCTGTGCTCTCTGTGGCTAAAAAAGGTTTTGAATCATGCCCATCGATGTAATTTGCCTGCGCCCCGAATCCGATTTCACCCGCGTCAACGTCACGCCACCGAAGTCGGTCTCCATTGCCTATCGCAAACCCGACGATGCCGATCTGCCGGCGCTGATGAAGGAAGCCCGCGCGGTGATCATGCCCGCGGTCGGTCCCAAACTGCCGGCCGCGTTGTTTGAAGGCAGCAGTCTCAAGGTGGTGCAGATCACCGGTGCCGGCGTCGACCGCCTCGATGAACCCGCATTGAAGAAACTCGGCATCCCTGTGGCCAACGTGCCCGGTGGCAGCAACACCGCACTGGCCGAATACACTACCGCCTGCGCGTCAGTGCTGCTGCGCCGCTTCGCGTGGGCCGATGCCGAAATCAAAAACGGCAACTACGTGCCCTTCCGCAACCGCATGATGGCTGACAATCTGGCCGGCATCGACGGCGCCACAGTCGGTGTGGTTGGCATGGGTGTCATCGGCATGGCCGTGGCCCAGGCCTTCCACCGCATCGGCTGCAACATCGTCTATTTCGATCCGGCATTAAAAGATGACAGCGGCGCCCAGGCACTCAAGGCAAAGTCTCTTACGCTCGACGAACTGTTGAAAACCTCAGACGTGGTCACGCTGCATGTGCCACTGATCCCCGTGACACAGAACCTGATCAGCACCAAACAACTCGCGCTGATGAAAAAGGATGCGGTGCTGATCAATGGCGCGCGCGGTGGTGTAGTCGATGAAGCTGCGCTGGCGCAGGCACTGACTGACAACCGCATCGCCGGCGCTGCTGTTGATGTCTACAGCGTAGAGCCCGCCACACCAGACAATCCGCTGCTGCAACTCAAGGGCGAAGCCGCGTCGCGGCTGCTACTGACGCCGCATGTGGCAGGCGTCACCCGCCAGTCTGCGGCCTTCCTGTTCCAGGTTGCGTGGGAAAACGTCCAGCATGTGTTGGCTGGCAATGCGCCAGCGCACCGCGTCTACTGATTACAAAAACAATATTTGATTGGAGTCCCCTCTCCCCGCAATGCGGGGAGAGGGCTAAGGTGAGGGGATGCGCGAGCATCATGTTCTAGGATAACCTCCCCTCTCAGAGGAGGAATTAACAATGAAGCAAACCAAATCCATCGGCGTTGCCGTGATCGGCGCCGGCCGCATCGGCACGCTGCGCGCACGACTCGCCGCCAAACACCCGTCTGTCGGATTTCTCGCCATCGCGGACCTGGATCCAGCTCGCGCCAAGACGCTGGCCGAGACCACTGGCGCTGATTTTCATACCGGCGACAACAACGCAGCCATCGAACATCCCGAGGTCAATGCGGTATTTGTCTCCACATCCGAAGGTGAACACGCGGCACCGATCAAACGCGCGCTGGAACTGGGCAAACCGGTGCTGGTGGAAAAACCCATCGCACTGGCGCTGGGCGATGCCGAAGACATCCTCGCCACCTTAAAAGCCACCAACGGCAAGCTTCGCGTCGGTTACAGCCGCCGCTACAAGGAATGTTTTCTGCGCGCCAAGGAACAGATGATCCAGGGCCGTCTCGGACGCATTACTGGCGGCCTCGCCCGTGTCTACAACTCACGCGCCCAGGCCTTTGCCATTCTCAAGCGCGATCCGCACGCCACACCGGTGCTGGACGTACTGACTTACTACGTCGATCTGATGTGCTGGTTCCTCGAAGGCAATCCGCCAGTGGAAGTCGTTGCCCGTGGCCAGAAAGGCATATTCCATGAAGCCGGCTACAGCGCGGATGATGTGACCTGGGCCATCGTCACTTTCGCCGACGGCGCCGTGATCAACTTCGGCGTGAGTTACGCGCTGCCGGCGAAATACCCGACCATGGGTCAGTCCGACCGCGTGGAACTGCTGGGCACCGAAGGCACGATGATCATCGACGACGACCACATGGACCATGTGCTGTATTCGGATAAGGGCATTCCCCACGCTTATGTGCCCGATCACGCCGTCAACATGGCTTTCCTCGGCAGCAACACCGCAGGCGACTGGGCTGTAGGAGATTTCTGGGGACCGCTGGGCAACGAAACCCGCGCCTGGCTCGATCACCTCGTCACCGGCCATCCGACTGTGCACACCACGCCGGAACAGGCGCGCATCAACCTGGAAACCACGATAGCGATTGAACGGTCGGCGAAGGATGGCAAGCCGGTGCGGTTACCGCTGGAGTCTTAACGTTCACCGTGAGGGGCGGGCCGCTTGCGGCCCGTCCCTCACGACGGTGTTGTTAGGCGTGCGCATAAACCCTGAGCTATACAACTGCAATGTCGCGGAACTGCTTAAGCAGCGCTTCCTTCTCGGGAGCTAGGTCCGGAATTGTCCATGCTAGCGATGACCGTGCATTGTTGAACTGGACTTTCCATTCGAGGACGTGCGCAATGACGCTTACGGAAACGAGGGCTGAGACGAGCCTGCCTGATGAAAGGTATTTGCGAAAGTGTCGTTCGTGGCGCGCCACAAACTCGTCGGTGTGCTTTTGAAGAAAACGATCCAGCTCCGTTTTGTTTCGGACACGAAGAACAGTTTCCGGTGGAATGAGCTCATCCAGACTGAGGGCAACGACACCCACGGTAAAGTCTGCTTCCACCTGGCCAACAGCCTCCGATAGCACCTTCTCCACATTGGCCTCGGAATAGATTTTCTTACACGCGATGCCGAGCGTGCCCCCGGCAAGCGATAAAACGATATCTGGAGGATCTTCGAGGGCAGCAGAAGGACAGCTCCTGCGTAGGATTGCCCACAGTTCTAGTTCCCAGAAGATGTTCTTCGCATAGGAGTTTTGGCGACTGAAACAGTCTAGATCGCCAGACGTCAAGGCGTTCAGATACTTTTCCTTGCTAGGAACATCTCGCAAAGGAAGGATTGCGTCAGCCAGTCGATCAAGATGGAGCGCATAGAACACATCAATCATTGAAGAGTCAGCAGTCTGGTTGCACAACCAGCGATCTGCCACGGTCTTCGCGTTGCCAATGAGTTGCGCGAGACCGCATGTAGGCGACATGGTGACCCCGGCGGTTGCAAACAAATTCTCGATTTCCTGTGCTCTCGCCTTTACGTGAAGAAGATTTGACTTCTTTCTATTCGAAGCCTCCGAGACACTGCCACTCGGCGTCAATACCCCCGCCTCGGTGGGATGCCACAATTGCTTAGGGAATGATGTCACCGTGGTTATCCTTGAGCACGCCTAACGTGATTTAGACCGCAAAAGTGTCGGATAATATTCCGACGGGTCCGTTGAACAGCGACGTGCTTGTTCTCATTTTTCCCATACGATTCAATTTGTTATTGCGCTCAGGCGTATCGTAATGGGGTACTAACAAAAATGACAAATCCCGCAGAACCGATCACAGGCTGTTGATTCCATTACATTTCCCCTCCGATCTTATTGCATAAGTAATTGTTTTTATTTGTATTTTTTATGGCATAAGGCTGCCAGTGCCCCGTCAACCTGCCCCCTCACCCTAACCCTCTGCTCTGCCTCAAGTGTTCCCTTGTCCCCGCACACGCGGGGACAAGGGAATGTAGTGTGATCACCTCCTTTCAAGTCTGCAATTGTCTGCCTGCATTACCGCCCGCAAACACCGCCCGCCAGTTCACCGGCGCGGTGAGCTGCATCAGCACGAACAGCGTGACGATCGCACCCAGCGTGACTGCAAGTCCAGTCATACCCTTGAAGAAAAACGCGTACGAAAACAACACTAGGTAAAGCAACTGCGCTGTTCCTGCGGCAAGCATTGCGTAGCGGCCGCCGATCGCCGCGCGCAGGTAGGAAACGGTCAGGAACATCGAAGTCACCGTGGCCGTGCCGAATGCGATGTGGATGCTGACCTGGTCGGCCAGGTACGCAAACAGCAGGTGGAAGGAAAAAAACGTGGCGGCTAGGAAGAAGAAATGCATGGGATGCAGCTCAATGTTTTTGACGATGCCTATGGCCAGCAGCACCACGATGAAAAAGAACAATGACACCGGTGCAAAGACGGATATCTCCGCAGCCAATGGGCCCGGCTGCAGTTTCTGCGGCATCACCAGCGCGATGTTCACGCCCGCAACCAGTCGCCGGAATTCCCACACCAAATGCCAGCCGTTGTCCGCGAGTTCCTTGCGCGTCGGTGACATGCCGTCTTCCGGGAAATCAACGTCGCTGAAGTCAGTGGTAAGCGCCAGCCTGAAATTGCGCACTTCCGATACGCCGCTGCCCAACGCATAAGTCCAGCGGTTCAGACCCTGGCTGCGGTAACCGGCGCGCAGGGTCACGCGTTCTTCGGGTGCCAGTTCGACGGTGCCGGTGATACGGCCGTCCTTGGCCACCGGCGGTTGCAGCCAGGGTTTGCCGTCGATTTCGAAACGCAAATCGTCGAATACCGCGCGCTCGGCAGGGAACGGCAAGGCGATTTCGACAACCTGTCTTGAACGCTGCGGATTGGTCAGCGTGTACGCCGCATCAAAACGCACCCGGTAGGTCGCGTACCACAGCATGCCTTTTTGCCGGGGTTCCAGTCCCAGCGCGGCGCGTATATCGCTGGCATCGAGCGCCACCGGTTCGGTGATGCGTTTGGTAATGGTCTTGCGTGTCTTGACGCCATGCACTTCGGTTTCGATTTGCGCGGTGTCATGCCGCACCAGCACCGCAACCGGCGGCTGCTGGATCTGCGGCGCACCCCACAGCTGTTCAACACGGTTGCGCAGGCCTTCGTCGGTCTGATGGGTGCGGCTGCTGGTGACGCCGGCCAGTATCCACCAGGCGATGGCGGTGCAAAGATAGATGAAACCGATGGCAATCAGGCGTTTGAGCATGTTTATATCCTATTGTTTTTATTCATTATTTTTGACGGCTTTCTGATGCCATTCGAAATGACCGGCCGGCTTTATTTTCTTGATGCAAGGCGCTGCGGGCCAGAGACTGGGGACCGGTGCCGCGGGGACGGCACCACGTCGCGATGTCAGGGGGAGCATCATGGGATTTCATCACGCTGATAGGACTGCGAAATATTCAGACTTCACGTGCTATTTTTTTCCACAGCCCTGCCCCAACCACCGGCCCGCAGCGTCCTGCATGTTCAGGCGCCAGTTGCAGCCAGCAGCGCGACGACCGCTGCGCAAGCGAGACCGATCAGCACCCCCGCCATCAAGGCTCGCGCCAGCAACATAAAAAAATCCCATGCGATCTGCCGGTGTGTGAATACGGTTCGGGTCAATGTCGCGTTTGGGGAAGGGGTCATTTGTAATCTCCTGTGATATGCGCCCCGATCGGGCAATGTCATTTCAACTGCCATTGCTGGCGGCGCGCAGGCAGCGTGATGGCAAAGCAGGGATGAATTGTGGCAATCCGCGGGCACGAGCCACGGCAACCGACCCCGTGCGGTATAGTCAGCGCACCCTGATCAATGCCCGACTGCAGCAGCCATGCCGTACAAAATCGCCATCATTGAGGACGACCCCGCGATCGGCGCGAACTACGCCGATGCGCTGACCGCGCATGGTTATGCGGTGCAGCTTTATGCCGACCGCCAGTCGGCGCTGGCCGGGCTGCAGCCGCGGTTGCCTGATCTGGTGCTGCTGGACATCGGGCTGGCCGGCGATCCGGATGCCGGATTTGCGCTATGCCGCGAGCTGCGCAGCCAGTCGGCGACACTGCCCATCATTTTCCTGACTGCACGCGACAACGAGTTCGACATGGTGTCGGGCCTGCGCCTGGGTGCTGACGACTATGTCACCAAGAATGTCAGCCTGCCCCATCTGCTGGCGCGCATCGCCGCATTGTTCCGCCGCGCCGAAGTCGGTGGTGCTGCCGCCGCCAGCGAAGACGTGCTGACGCGCGGCGCGCTGGTGATGGACCTCAAACGTTTTGCGGTGACCTGGAACGGCAACCCCGTGGACCTGACACTGACGGAATTCTGGCTGGTGCACGCCCTCGCCCGCTACCCCGGCCACGTCAAGAACCGCGAGCAACTGATGGGCGAGGCGCATATCGTCGTTGATGACAGCACCATCACCTCGCACATCAAACGCATGCGCCGAAAATTCATCACGGTCGATGCCGGCTTCGACCGCATCGACACGGTCTACGGCATGGGTTACCGGTGGCAGGCGGACGCATAACCCGCGCGCTGCTGCCGCCATTGGGATTGCGCGGCAGGCTGGTGCTGGTGGCGCTGGTGCTGCTGGTCATTCCCTGGGCCGGTTATTCATATGTCAAAGCCACCGAGCAGTTGCTGCGCGAACAGCAGGAACGCCAGTTGATGGCCGCCGCGCGTGCCATAGCCGCTGCGCTGCACGACCGCCCCCGACTCGCCACACTGCGCGAAGATTCACCCGACGGCGACGCTGCCCGCGCTGAAGTGCGCGCACTGGTCACCGGCATCGCCCGCGCCGGCCTGCGCATTTGGGTGGTCGACAATCGCCTGCGGCTGATCGCCGTGTCCGGCGACATCACCGACAGTTCAGCGCTCACCACTGATGAAACTACCTTCGGCGTTGTCGAACGGCTGGTCCGCGCGGCACTGCGTCCGCTGCTGACACGCTGGCTGGAATCGCCGGATCTGCCCGCAGAAGAATACATACCCAATGACGTGGTTTTCGGCGGTCGCGAAGTCGAGCGTGCGCTCGACGGCGCACCCAGTCTGAAGCGCCGGCCGGGGCCGGGCGGCAGCGCGCCTATCGTTACGGTGACGCATCCGGTATGGATAGGCGAAACAGTGGTCGGCGCCACTGTAGTCGAAGAAAGCACTGCCGCAGCGGTGTCTTTCCGCGACCGCGCCATCGAACGCCTGATTGCGGTGACACTGATTGCCTTCGGCGCTGCGGCGCTGGTACTGTTCATGTTCGCCTCGCGCATTTCGGTGCGGTTGCGGCGGCTGCGCGACGAAGCCGAACGCGCCATCGATTCGCGCGGCCATGTGCGCGCACTGGTCAGCGGCGGTGATGCGCGCGATGAGATCGGTGACCTGTCGCGAAGTTTTTCACTGGCGCTGACACGGCTCGCCGACTACAACGCCTATCTCGAGGATCTCGCCCGACGACTGGCGCATGAACTGCGCACGCCCATCGCCGTGGTGCGCTCATCGCTAGACAACCTGCGGCTGAAAAAACTGCCGGAAGACGCTGGTGTGTACATGGACCGCGCCGAAGGCGGGCTGCAGCGATTGGATACCGTGCTCACGCGTATGGCCGAGGCATCGCGCCTGGAACAGGCCGTGCGCAGCGGCGAGCGTGAACGCTACGATGCCAAGGCCGTGGTCGCCGGTTGCGTCGCCGGTTATGCCGCCGCCTATCCCGACAGTCGATTTGATCTGCAGGTGCCGCGTCATCCGGTGATGCTCAATGGCGCGCCGGATCTATATGCGCAGATGCTCGACAAGCTGGTGGTCAACGCCATGGATTTTGCAGTCACCGGCTCGCTTGTAGTCATCACTCTGGCGATGCGCGGCACCACTGCCGTGCTGACGGTCAGCAATCGCGGCCAGTTGCTGCCGGAAAACCTGCGCCTGTTTGAATCCATGCAGTCCGCGCGCAGCGTACAGGCGCAGGACATTCATCTCGGGCTGGGCCTGTACATGGTGCGGCTGATTGCCGAATTCCACCGCGGTCATGCCCGCGCCGAAAATCTGGTCGATGGCAGCGGTGTGCAGTTCAGCGTGGAAATTCCGACGTTGATCGTGGACTAAACACCGCGTCGCACAGCCGCTGGTTCAGCCCGGCGGCCAGTGCAGCGGACGCCCGCCGAGGATATGCAGATGCAGATGAAACACCGTCTGCCCGGCTTCCGCGCCATTGTTGACGACCAGCCGGAATGCATCGCCGATCCCCAGTTGCTGCGCCACGGTACCCGCCGTCAGCAGCAAATGCCCCAGCAGCACCTGATCCGGGACTGCCGCATCGCTCAAACGAGGGATTTCCTGCTTGGGGATCAACAATACATGGGTAGGCGCCTGCGGATTGATATCGCGGAAAGCGAGGCAATGTTCATCCTCGTAAATAATGTCGGCGGGAATGTCGCGGGAAATTATTTTGCTGAACAATGTAGACATAAATACCTTTACAATCAATTATTTATTGAATTAATCTCACAGTCACCTGACCGCCTCGCCAGCCTGCATCCTAGCGTTTTGGGGATGCTAGCGGCCCCTTTGCCCAGCGTCAAAGTCAGCATTCACTGACTTATTATGCTGCGTCGCAATAAATATTTACGCCAAACCCTTGACATGCTGCTGGTCGCCCTTATAATTCAAATTGTGCGGTGCAATATAACTGCACCCAAGAAATTCAAGACGAATTATTAACTAATTGTTTTTAAAGGAGATTCACAATGTATCAGACTCCGGAACAGATTATTGCAATGAACAAAGCCAACCTCGAAGCCGCAATGCGTTTTGCTGGCGTAGCGATCGAAGGCGCCGAGCGCATGATCGACCTGCAAATGAAAGCAGCCAAGTCAGCGTTTGCCGACAGCATCCAGAGCGCAAAAGCCCTGGCCGCCGTCAAGGATTTCCAGGAACTGGCCGCGCTGAAAGACACAATGGCGCAACCGACGATGGAAAAAGCCACTGCCTACGCCAAAAGCGTTTATGACCTGACCTCCGAGACCCAAGCTGAGATCGGCAAGCTGGTCGAAGTGCAAGTCGCCGAGTTCAACAAGGACGTGGTTACCGGCCTCGACAAAATGGTAAAGACAGCCCCGGCCGGCTCCGAAGTCGGTGTTGCCGCCATCAAATCGGCCATCGCTGCGGTCAACTCGTCCTACGACAACCTGACCAAAGTTGCCAAGCAGTTCGCGCAAGCTTCCCAAGCCAACATGGAAGAAGTAGCTTCGCAAACCACTGCCTCGGTGAAGAAAGCGACCAAAAAGGCCGCCTAAGCATCAGCAGCACGCTGCAAACAAAAACCCCCGGCGATCCCGGGGGTTTTTTCTTGGGCACTCTACCCGCATCATCAAATCAGGACGGCGCTGCCGTCCACGGAAAGCCCAGTCCACTCACGCCCGCCTGCAGCATGGCGATTCCCGCTGTAACCTGGGTCGCATTGCCGCGTACGCCGAGTTCGATAAAACGCTCTGGAGTCACCCGTGGCAGGCTGAACACTTTCAGTCCGGGGAATGCACGCAGGCATTCATTCATCAGTTCGATCAACTGGCTCTCGCCCGCCTCACGCACGATGATCGCGGCTTCTGCCGCCCGTTCGGCACTGACATGCGCGTAACGGTTATCCAGCACCCACTCCAACATCGGCCACGCCATTTCCGGAAAACCGGGCAGGAAATGATGGTCGCGCAGGCTGAATCCCGGGATACGGTTGTAGGGATTGGGAATGATCGCAGCCCCTTCCGGAAACTCACCCATGGCCAGACGCTGCGGAGTTACACCCTTGGGATCGTCCTTGAAACGTCCGCGGATTTCAGCTTCGGCTTCGGGATGCAGCCTGAGCGCCACGCCGGCAGCCTGCGCCGCGCACAGCCGCGTGTGATCGTCGGGAGTGGCGCCGATGCCGCCAAAGCTGAACACGGTGTCACTGCCGGCCAGCGTGCGCCGCAGCGTGGCAGTGATCAGCTCCGGATCATCGCCCAGATATTGCGCCCACGAAATCTCCGGCCCGCGCATACCGCCCAGCAGGGCGATGGCCTTGGCCAGATGTTTGTCCTGACGTTTGCCAGAGAGGATTTCATCTCCGATGATGATGGCGCCGAATTTCATGAACGCTTTACCCAATACCCATTAAATGACTGAACAGGAAGCCCGGGACGCGCAACAGCTGCGCCCCGGCAGAAATACATCAGCTGTGGATGTAACTCTCCAGTTCCTGGATGGTTTGCTGCTGCATGGCGATGACCGCTTTGACCAGATCGCCGATTGACAACACGCCGATGACCTTGCCATTGTCGAGCACCGGCAGGTGGCGAATGCGGCGGCCCGTCATCAGCGCCATGCAATCGTCCACAGTCTGCACCGGCGTCACTGTGACGACTTCGTCCGACATGATTTCGCGCACTTCAAGTTCGTGCGAGGATTTGCCGAGCAGGATGACTTTGCGGGCGTAATCGCGTTCGGACAGGATGCCTTCCAGTTTGCCGTTGCTCATTACCAGCAACGCACCGATGTTTTTTTCGGCCATCAGTTTCAGTGCGTCATACACCGTGGATTGCGGAGTGACTGACAACACGCCTCCGCCCTTGCCCTGCAACAACTGGCTGACTGTTTTCATGATCCCCTCCTCTGGAGACGCCGAATCTGATCGGCTGAAGGCCAGTCTAGCCAATTTTCAGGCTGATGCGAAGCGATAGCGCCTCTGCCATTAAATTCCGACTGCTGTGTCCCCAATCAGCGACTGCTAATGGCTTCCGCTTTTGTCAGCAGATTCTGCGCCATGCGGATGTTGGCAATATCAACCAGGCGGCCATCGACCTGCACCGCACCTTTGCCTTCACGTGCGGCCTGCGCCATGGCTTCCACGATGCGGCGCGCTTTCGCCACTTCATCCGCCGACGGACTGAATACCGTATTGGCGGCTGCGATCTGCGTCGGATGTATGGCCCACTTGCCTTCAAAACCCAACGCGGCTGCACGGCGCGCGGCGGCGAGAAAACCGTCGCTGTCCTTGAAATCACCGTACGGCCCGTCTATCGGTCGCAGGCCATAGGCACGGCAGGCAACCAGAATGCGGGCCTGCGCTGCGTGCCAGGGATCGGTCTGGTGAAACTCGCGCCGGCCCTGCCCGTCACGATCCGACAATACGCCGTAGTCCGGATGCAGCCCGCCGATGATGGTCGTGCGCGCCCGCGTTGAAGCCGCAAAATCACCGGAACCGAAACATAGCGCTTCCAGCCGGCGGCTAGACTGCGCAATGGCTTCGACATTGGCGAGGCCCAGTGCGGTTTCGATCAGCACTTCGAAACCGATGTGTTTGTTGCTGCTTTTTCCCCTGCCCTGCGCCTGTTCGATCTGGGTGACCAGCATGTCGAGCGCATACACATCGGCCGGCACCCCGACTTTCGGAATGACCAGCATGTCCAGTCGCGGACATTGTTCAACAAGATCGACCACATCGCGATACATGTAATGCGTGTCGAGACCGTTGATGCGCACCGCCAGTATTTTTTTACCCCAGTCGATATCATTCAGCGCAGCCACCACATTCTTGCGCGCCTGCGGTTTGTCATCCGGTGCCACCGCATCCTCGAGATCGAGAAAAATGACATCGGCCGCCGATTTTGCCGCCTTGTCGAACAAGGCCGGATTGACACCGGGCACTGCCAATTCTGAGCGCGTCAGTCGCGGCGTAGCTGATTCGATCTGCATAAAACTCATGGTTTTTCCTCTTTGCGGCAGTTCAGGTTTTGCTGCCGGAACTGGACATGCCTTCCAGCACAGTAATCAGCGACGCCAGATCCTGTCGGCCCTTGCCCTGTCCCATCAGTGCATTGATCTGCTGCATCACCAGTGCCGCGCCGGGTGAAGCCAGCTGTGACTGGTGCGCGAGGTCGAGCACGATGCCCAGGTCCTTGTGATAGAGCCGCGTGTCGATGCCGTTATCGAAATTGTGTTCAACCATACGTTTGCCGAATACTTCCATCACCTTGCTGCCTGCGATCCCGCTCATCATCACCTCACGTACCTGTGCAGGATCAACACCCAGTCGCTGCGCGAGATTAAGCGCTTCCGCCACGCCTTGTGCAGTCACCAGCAGTGCAAGCTGGTTGCAGGCCTTGGTCACCTGCCCGGCACCGCTGTCGCCGACCCGGGTGATGGTCTTGCCCATGCAGGCGAACAGCGGCTGGACGCGTTCGAACACTGCGCGTTTGCCGCCAACCATGATCGACAATGCCGCTTGTTCAGCGCCCATGGGACCACCGGACACCGGCGCATCCAGCATGTCTATGCCCTTGGTCTCCAGCATTTGCGCCACCGACCGCGCGACCGCCGGTGAAATGGTTTCCATGTCCACTACCACGCTGCCGGAACGCGCCCCGTGAATCAGGCCGTCAGCACCCAGCGCCACGGCCTCAAAATCACTGGACGTGGTGACGATGGTGAATACGACATCCGATGCCGCCGCCAGTTTGGCAGGGGTTTCGTAACTGGTAGCGCCAGCAGCGACCAGTGGGGCCGCGCTGTCGGCACGGCGCGCATAGACGCCCAACTGGTGGCCGCCGCGCAGCAGATGTCCCGCCATGTGGCGCCCCATGGCGCCCAATCCGATAAAACCTACATTCACGTCTCAGTCCTTTCACTCATGATGCGTTTAGCCTGCGCCGATCCAGCCAAAGGCCATGATCAACGGCAGCGTAATCCAGAACAGTATAGTGCTCCAGCCGATCAGCAGCGCAGCAGCCGCGTCATCCAGACCGAAACGATTGGCCAGCAACAATGCCGTCATCATTGACGGCGTGGTTGCCAGCGCAACGGCCGCATACTGGGCTTCACCGATATGATCAAAAATTTGCGGCGCCACCAGCCACACAATCAGCGGTGTCACCAGCAGCTTGATGCCCGCCGCCACCAGAATCTCCGGACGCGGCTTCATATTGCGCCAGGGGATGGTCATGCCCAGCACGAACAAGATCACCGGAATGTTGGCGAGGCCGATGAAGCGTGCCGCATTAACCAGCGGCTCGTAAGTCAGCCCCAGTTGCTGGCTCGCCGTACCTAGAAAAAACGCCCAGATCGGCGGCATCGACATCATTATCCGGAATACCGAAGGCTGGGGGCCGGACTGGCTGTGTCCGCCGAGGCGTGTCGATATCCACACACCGAGGCTCCACACCAGCGGCATGGTCATCAGCATGTCGTTGAACGCCGCGTAACTGGTCGCCGCAGCGCCGAAAAAAAACACCAGCACCGGCAGGCCGATGTTGAAGGTGTTGCCGAACATGCCCGCCAATACCAGCGAGGCCCGTGTGCCGTCATGCAGATGCGGCCACAGGCGCAAGCGGTAGAGCAGCAGATACAAAATGCCGCCGGCAGACAGCGAACCGATGCCGACCAGCAACGGCACCGACAACAGGTTCATGCTGATCGGCGTGGTGGCCGAAATCGCGAACAGGATGCACGGAAACAGCAGATACATCACCAGCCGGTTGAGCGCAGTGCGCATCTGCTCGACATCGGTATCGGGAAAGAAGCGCGGCCACAGTGCGCCCGCAGCCACCAGCAACGAGAGGGGCAGCATGACCTGCACCAGCAGGTCCAGCAGTTGGGCCGCGTAACTCATGTCGGGCACCTGGCGCCGGAGCAGCCGCAGCGGCGCATCGGAATATTATTAAATTTCTATAAAATCAACAACTTACAGCATTATCTCGACGCTACTCAACGACTGCGCGCTTCGGGATTCAGCAGATTGGGCGGCGCATCACCACGCAGCGCAGCTACCAGATTCTGCGCAGCCAGCATGGCCATGGCCTTGCGGGTGGCCTCGGTGGAACTGCCGACATGCGGCGCCAGCACCACATTGTCGAGTTTGAGAAACTCCGGATTGAGTTTCGGTTCGCCTTCATAAACGTCGAGTCCCGCGCCGCGGATGGTGCCGTCCCGGAGCGCCGCTATCAGCGCCGCATCGTCCACCACGCCGCCGCGCGTAGAATTGATGAGGATGGCCGTGGGTTTCATTTTTTTGAGTTGCGCCGCGCCGATCAGATGATGGGTCTCGGGTGTATAGGGCATCTGCAGCACGATGAAGTCAGCCTCGGCCAGCAGCCCGTCGAAGGAGGCATAACTCGCGTTGGCCTTGCGCTCCAGTTCGGGCGCAAGACGTTTGCGGTTGTGGTAAATCACTTTCATGTCGAAGCCCAACGCGCGGCGCGCAATCGCCTGGCCAATGCGCCCCATGCCGATGATGCCCAGCGTGGCGTGATGCACATCCACCCCCAGCCACTGCTTTAACTGCCAGCCGGTCCATTCACCGGCGCGTACCCGCCGCTCGACCTCAGTGATGCGCCTGGCGGTGCCCAGCATCAGTGTCCACGCCAGATCGGCCGTGCTGTCGTCGAGCACGCCCGGCGTGTTGGTCGCCATCACGCCGCGCGCAGTGCACGCCGGCACATCGATGTTGTTGTAACCCACGGCGATGTTGGCCACGGCCTTGAGCTTCGGCGCAGCCGCCAGCAGTGCAGCATCCACGCGATCAGTCAGACAGCACATCAGTCCGCTACAGTCGGCGGCAGCAGCGGCCAGCGCCGCCGGCGCAAACGGTTTGTCTTCCTGATTGGCCTGCACTTCGCAATGCTGGCGCAGATAGTCCAGCGTTTCATCGAATACTTCGCGGGTCACCAGTACCCGGGGTTTGCTTACTGTATTCATCAGACGGCCTCTATATCAGGTTCTGTGTATGGGTGGATTCACTTCCGGTTCCGTCCGCCAAACCAGTAATCGTAGGCTATCGCAGAACCGACCAGCGTGTCCTGCGACCAGCCAACGGTGCGCTTGGCCCAGGCCTGCTGCGCCTTCCACACTTTTTCAAAAAACGGATTGCTCTGCACATGCCACGCCAGCACTTCGGTCCAGGCTTTCATCTGCGCCCGCAGCACTTCCGTCGGCGTTTCATGAAAAACAACACCCTGACGGTCACGCATCCACGCCTGATCGTCAGGATAACGATGCAGGGCTTTCCAGGACATGTCAGCACTGGCGGCTTCTGCCGCATACCGCACCACTGCCCGCAGATCGGCAGGCAGCGCATCATATTTTCCGCGGTTGATCAGCACCTCGAATACTTCTGCCGGTTGATGATGGCTTTTCAACATGCAGATTTTTGCAGCATCAGGCAGCCCCAGCCAGCGGTCCGAACTGGCGTTGTTGAATTCCACCGCATCGAGCTGTCCGGCTTTCAGCGCAGCGACTATATCCTGCTCCGCCACCGTTTCGATCCGCGCCCCCATGGCACGGTACAGATCGGCCGCCAGTCCGGTCGCGTGTATCTTCAGCCCCTTGAAATCCGCACTGGTCCTGATCGGTTTCTTGAACCAGCCCAGCGGCTGAGTCGGCATCGGTCCAGTAAAAAACGGCACGACATTGAGGTTGAGCTGACGATGGATGAGTTCCGCGTACAACTCCGTGCCGCCACCGTAACGGATCCACGCCAGAAAACCGTTGGCATCCATGCCAACAGCCGGTCCTGATCCGAACAGCGAAAATGCCGTATTGCGTCCGTGCCACAGGGCGGGCACGGCATGACAGCCATCAATGACGCCACGGTGCACCGCGTCCAGCAGATCCTGCGGCTTGACCACCGCGCCGGCGGGCAATACTTCCACGCGCAGGCGATTACCGGACATTTCGTTTATTTTTCGGCAGAAGTCCAGAGCGTACTCGTGGAATATGTCTTTCGCCGTCCAGGCGCCCTGCAGGCGCAGCGTCGTGACCTGCTGCGCTTTCGCGATCATCGGGAATCCGGCAACGGCAGCCGCACCAGTAACACCCGCGCTGCGCAAAAAGCGGCGGCGCGATGCAATATTATTGAGAGACATCAGTCGTGTATCAGGGTTAATTACGGGGTGTGATTATCGATCGCAGCTACAGATGTGGCTGGCTAGTGTAGCTGCGGGCCGCACTTGCTGCATCCGGCGACCCGGGTCACCAGACCTTGCGGATTATCCGGTCAGTCGTCCTTCGAATGCAACGACTGCCAGATGTCGGTGACCATCATCACGACTCCGATCAGCACAACACCGCTGAGCGCGGCGTCCTTGAGTTTGATTACCACAGGGCCGATGAAAATGAGGAGCATGGCTGCTGCCACAATGCCTGCAAATATTTTGAATGCCATTTGGTCTGTTCCTGTATTAAATCAGTTCGTTGCAAGCTGAGCCGTCAACCAACGCGCAGTACGCAAAAGTCGCACATCGCTGTGGCGCCGCCCCACCAGTTGCACGCCCAGCGGCAGGCCATTCCCACCGCGCATCAGCGGTATATTAAGCGCCGGCATTCCGCATAGCGTCCACAGTGTGCAAAACGCCGGGTCACCGGTGGACTCCAAGCCTTTGGGCGCGGTACCGGCCACCGCCGGCGTGATAATGGCGTCGCAGCGATCAAAAATTTCAGAAAACCCCTCGTTGATCAACGGTATACGCGAACATGCCAGTTGATAATCCAGCGCCGTCACTGCGCGCCCGCGGCCCAGTTGCTCGCGCAGGCCTGACGGCAACCGCTCACGACCGCGCTCCCACTCGGCATTCAGATACGCAGCCATCTCGGCTTCCATGATGGTCTGGTGCCAGTCATGCGCCTGGCTCACCAGACTCGGCAGTTCAACCTCCACCACTTGATCACCCAGCGCGGCCACCAGTTCAGCAAACGCTTCTTTTGTTTCCGCCTCGGCCCGCTCCCAGACAGGGCCCTTCACGAAGGCAATCAGCGGCGGAAGCGGCGGATCCTCCAGTGCTGTTGCACAGAAAGGCATGCGCGCCCGCACCCGGGTGTCCGGATCCAGCGGATCGTGGCCCACCAACTGCTCGGCAATCAGCGCGATGTCATCCAGTGTGCGCGCAAATACACCTACCTGATCCAGTGTGCGCGACAGTTTAAGTACTCCACCGCGCGGAATCAGGCCGTGCGTAGGTTTAAAACCGTACACGCCGCAATACGCCGCCGGACGAATCACACTGCCATTGGTCTGACTGCCGATTGCCAACGGCACCATGCCGGCGGCAACGGCGGCAGCCGAGCCGCTGGACGAGCCGCCGGGGGTATGTTCAGAATTGTGCGGATTGCGCGTTTTGCCGGGCGCGTAAGTCGCCAGTTCAGTGGTCACGGTTTTGCCCATGATCACCGCACCCGCGGCACGCAGCATCGCCACTACAGTGGCATCACGTTCCGGCGTGCGTCCTGCGTGCAGCGCACAGCCATCCTCGGTCGGCATGTCGCCGGTATCGATGATGTCCTTGATGCCTACTGGCACGCCGTGCAAGGGGCCGGTGGCGCCGCCCTCGGCACGATCAGCATCGCGCGCGCGCGCCTGCACCAGCGCATGCTCCGGGTCGAGAAACGCCCACGCCTGCACCTGTTCATCTACCTCACGCACACGCGCCAGACAGGAGTCCATCAACTCTTCAGAACGGACAGCACCTTCGCGGATGGTGCGCGCAGCATCGGTTGCAGACAACCAGTTGAGTCGGGAAGCATCCATGCGCGGGTCAGTTACCGTAAATGAGGTTCGGCAGCCAGTACATCAACTGCGGAAAGACATAGACCAGAACCATGGTGAACAACACCATCGCGAGGAACGGGAAACAGCCCTTGAAGATGGTCCACAGTTCCACGGATGCCGGCGCGATGCCCTTCAGATAGTACGCCGACATGGCCATGGGCGGTGTCAGGAACGACGTCTGCAAATTGAGCGCAATCAGGATGCCGAACACCATCGGATCAACATTGAAATGCGGCAGCAGCGGCAGGAAAATGGGCACGAAGATGATGATGATCTCGGTCCATTCCAGCGGCCAGCCCAGCAGGAAAATGATGAGCTGTGACATTATCAGGAAGGTGATCGTATTCAGGTCCATGCCGAGCACAAAATCCTTGATCAACCCTTCGCCGCCCAGATATGAAAATACCGACGAAAAGGTCCATGACCCGACAAACAAAAAGCACACCATCGCTGAGGTGCGCGCGGTCAGGTACACCGCCTCCTGCAAGCGCTGCCAGGTCAGCGCCCGGTACGCCGCCGCGAGTAGCAGGCTGCCGAACGCGCCTACCGCGGCAGCCTCGGTCGGCGTCGCCAGTCCGCCAAGGATCGACCCGAGTACGGACAGTATCAACACGGCCAGGGGTACGAAGGCCTGCACCAGCAGCAGGATCGCCTTGCTCCATGGCACATTGCTTTCCTCTTTGGACAATTTGGGCGCGAGCTTGGGATTGAAGACCACGCGCGTAATGACGTAAGTAATGTAGAGTCCGGCCAACAGGAACCCCGGCAGTAACGCCGCGGCATACAACCTCACCACGGATACCGAGGATGCTGCCGAATATACGATCAGCATGATCGAGGGCGGGATCAGGATACCGAGTGTGCCGCCGGCGCAGATGACGCCGGTAGACAGTTTCTGATCGTAGCCCGCCTTGAGCATAGCCGGCAACGCCAGCAATCCCATCAGCGTCACCACTGCACCCACGATGCCGGTGGCCGTTGCAAACATGGCACAGGTCATCAGCGCCGCCACCGCCATCGAACCCGGCACATGGCGCAACGCGACCTGCAGGCTGTAGAACAGCCGGTCGAGGATGTTCGATCGTTCGATCACATAACCCATGAACAGAAACAGCGGCACCGCGACCAGCACATCGCTGCTCATGATGCTCCAGGTGTTCTGCGTCAGCAGGTAGAACAGCCGACTGTCAAAAAACTCCTGGCCGGGCTGATAGTAGGCGTAATACCCGAAGCAGACACCCATGCCCATCAACGTAAACGCGATGGGAAATCCGAGCAGTATCACGAATATGAACAGCCCCAGCATCACCAGGGCGAGGACAGGATCGCTCATTTTGCGTCTCCTTGTCCGGCCGCATCTTTGGCGGCGTGCTGCTGAGCCAGCACGCTTTCCAGTTCTTCGACATCGTGCAAGCGCTGCGGCCAGCAGTTGTCACGTATGCATTGTATGCAGCGCAGCACTTCTGCAAATCCCTGCAGCGCCAGCAATCCGGCGCCGAACGGGATTAGAAGTTTTAACTGCCAGATCGGGATTCCTGCCGGGCTGTTGATGCTGACCTCGCGGATCTTGAAAGAGTCAATACCGTATTGCCAGCCAGCGATCACCAGCGCCAGCACGCCGGGGAAAAAGAAAAGGGCATACAGCGAGAGCTCCACGATCGCCTGCGTACGCGGACGCCACATGCGATAGAGAAAATCCCCGCGCACATGACCGTCGCGGGACAGGCAATACGCGCCCCCCATGAAAAACAGGCCGCCATACATCAAGTAACTGAAATCAAACGCCCAACTGGTCGGATCATTCAGCACATAGCGCACGAAGACCTCATACGAGGTGCCCAGTGTCAGGATGACGATACACCAGGCAAAAGCATGGCCGACCGTCTTGCTCAACTGGTCAATGCCGTAGATGACACGGTTAATCATGGCTGTGGGTATCCGCTGACAAAATAAAAGGGCGACACCGGATGGCGCCGCCCCGATTGCTTGCGATTTCCCGCCAACTTACGAAGGGATTTTGGTCTTGAAAATGTGCTCGTAACCCATTTTGTAGTCAGCGTCGTTGAGGAAATGATAGTAAGCAACGCGCTTGGCCCATGCGAGCTGCGAATCAACCACTTTCTTGAAGAACGGATCTTCGTCTGACAGTTTCTTGTTGACGACATCCCACGCCGCAAGCTGCGCCTGAAACACGGACTTTGGAGTGCGAATCACATTGACCTTGTGTTTGTCCTTCAGCACTTGCAGGTCGCGCGAGTAGTTGTCCATCCCTGTCCAGTAGTTGGCCTGCGACGCCGCCTCGACGCCATAGCGCCAGATGGCCTGCAGGTCCTTGCCCATCGCATCCCATTTTTTCTGGTTGATGGCGATCTCGAAAAACTCCATCGCCTGGTGGAAACTGCCCATCTCGTAGTTCTTGATCACGTCCTGGGCACCAAAACGCATGTCCGAGGTTGGGTTGTTGAACTCGAAGGCATCAATCACGCCACGTTCCAGAGCGGGGATGATTTCGCCGCCCGGCAACTGGGTCACTTTGGCACCCATTTGCTGGAACAGATCCGCAGCGAGACCGACGGTGCGGTACTTCAGGCCCTTGAGCTGCTTGGCATCGGTAATCGGCTTTTTGAACCATCCCAGAGGCTGCGTCGGCATCGGCATTGCGAAGAAACCGACATAATTCAGTCCGAGTTTCTTCAGCAGCTCGTTATACATGGCAAGGCCGCCGCCGCGATAAATCCACGCGAGCGTCTGGTTTGCATCGCAACCATTGATCGGACCGGAGCCGAACAGCGATGCCACTTTCGATTTGCCGTACCAGTAAACCGGAACGGTATGCCCGGCATCCAGCACGCCTTTGCTCACCGCATCCGTCACTTCGAACGGCTTCACTACGGCACCGCCAACCAGATAGTCGACCTTCAACCGTCCGCCGGCCATTTCGTTGACGCGGGTGACGAATTCTTGTGCCATTTCGTTGAATATGTCCGTCGCACCCCAGGCCCCCTGCATCTTGATCACAATGGGCGATTGCGCCACCGAAATCATCGGGAAACCAGCAATAGCCGCGCCGGTCGTCACTGCAGCTGCACCCGTCAGGAATTTACGTCGGGTCGGGCTCGCTTCAGTGGGTGCTGCTGTGGGTTTAACATCCTGTTTTTGAACCATTTTGCTCCTCCAAAGGACGATGACTACATGGAACCAAAACGGGAATCCGCGAGCGCATTACTATTTTTATTCGCGCAATCCCGCCACATATTTTGGAGTGCACCATGGCGAATAGTGAATTACATTGGATTTCGCCATGTGCAACGCCATATTACGGATAAACCATCGTAGCGTCCGACGCCTACAAATGCAAGTTTGCCGTCGCCGTCATTACAGCACAAACCCTAGCATGGTGGCGCTTACAGAATTCTTACTGCCAGGCGCGGTTTCCCGCAGTGGTAGCCGCTGAAAACAGCTACAAATACGACAGCAGATAGACCAGCAACAGGATCATCATCCACAAGGCTGCGCCGCCGGTGGTCCAGGTGCGCGCCAGCAGTCCATCGCCGCGATGCGCGGCCAGCACCTGACGCATGCCACCGGTTATCAACGGCCCAAGATTCGACGTGACCGCCGAAACTGCATACTGCCAGGCGCACTGTATGCCCCCCGCTATTGCCGGCAGCAGCCGGCGGTAAGACCAATCGGTATCGAGGTTGACCGATTTCAATTCAGGCGGATAAATACCGGTGCGCATCAGCACCGCGAACGCCAGTGCCGAGAACACCAGCAACTGCACCTGATCCAGTATGTGCGTGGGTGTGTACGGTGCGTAGTCCACGGCAAATGGCAACAGCTGATAGAACAGTCCGGGCGCACTGCCGATGGCTATGCACAAAATTGCCGCGCCACTCATGGCAATCAGCATGCTGGTCGGCGCCTCGCGGCAGCGGATGCCCGAGTCGTGGGCAAAAAACGCGAAGTACGGAATCTTGATTCCTGCGTGGTGGAATACACCGGCTGACGCAAACAGCAGCACCAGCCACACAAACATGTAACCTTCGCCTGCCGCCGCACTCATGATCATCGACTTGGTGACGAATCCGCTGAACAGCGGAAAAGCTGAAATCGATGCGGCACCGACGATACAGAAACCCGTCGTCCAGGGCATCGATTTGTAGAGGCCGCCGAGTTCACTGCCCTTCACCGTCCCGGTCCTGAACAGCACTGCACCCATGGACATGAACAGCAGGCCCTTGAACAGGATGTCGGCAAAAGCATGGGCTACCGCGCCATTCAGTGCCAGCTCACTGCCGATGCCCACGCCCACCACCATAAAGCCCAACTGGTTGTTCATGCTGTAGGCCAGCACCCGCCGCAGGTCGTTTTCGATAACCGCATAAAAAATCGGAAATGCCGCCATCGCGGTACCGACATAAATCAGCAGGTCCTCGCCGGCAAAACCCCGCGCCAGCGCATAAATCCCGATCTTGGTCGTAAACGCCGACAACACGACGGTACCGGTCGCCGTGGCTTCGGGATAGGCATCCTGCAGCCAGTTGTGCAGCAGCGGAAACGCGCATTTGATGCCGAGGCCCAGCATGATCAACCAGCCGCCCGAACCCTCCAGGCCGATGTGGTCAAACGCCAGGCCATCCCCGGCCGCCATCCGCACCGCAATGCCCGCGAGCAGCAGCATGCCGGCCGCAAGTTGTACTACGAGATAACGCATACCCGCGCTGAACGATGCCTTGGTGCGCCGCGCCCAGATCAGGATGACCGAAGACACCGCGGCAATTTCGAGGAACACGAACAGCGTCAGCAGATCGCCCGCAAATACGGCGCCCAGCGCGCTGCCGGCATACACCAGCGTACCCGCCTGCTGCCCGACGTCCTGAGCATGCAAGGCATAGATCGCAGCCAGAAATGTCGCCAGCAGGAACACGTAGGAGAACAGCAGGCTCAGCTTGTCCACACGCATCAGCACCAGCTGACCGCCGAGAAACTCGACCTGTCCGTAGATACCGTGCGGCAGCGCCAGCACAAAAGCAAAAGTCAGCAGCGGCAGCACCAGCGTCAGTACCGCGCGGGCGCGACCGCCCAGCAGCGGCACAAACACCGCACCGATGATCATGATCAGCGCGACCGGAAAATCAGCGCTCATAATAATCCTCGTCGCGCATCAACAGACGGCGCAGCCCTTTGGCAGATACCACCAGCACCACGCAGGCAACAAAGCCGAAAAAGCCGTAGAAGGAAAACCAGCCGGCAAAAGTGAAATCTTCGTGCTTGTGCAACAACAAATCGCACAACACCAATACGATGCCCACTATCCACAGTCCGCGGTAGAGTTTGGTGACGTTGGCGGGTTCGTCCAGCCAGTAGCGTTTGTCGTTAACTTGCATCCCGTGTCCTCTGCGATTCGCGACTACAACGACACCAGTTGCCGCGCCAGTGCCAGCGGAAACTCCATGCCGAAAAACAGCGCCAGCACACCGGTCGCCGTGATGACCATCGCCGCGACCATGGGCCACGGCGCCTCGCCATGCGCATGCTCGTGCCCGTCGTCCACCGGCTCGCGGAAATACGCGGCATAAATGATGGGCAGGAAATATGCAGCATTGAGCAGGGTGCTCGCCGCCAGTACCGCCAGCGCCATCCAGTGCTCGCCTTCGGCCGCACCGAGCACGATGTACCACTTGCTGTAAAAACCGGCCGCGGGCGGAATGCCGATCAGCGACAACGTACCGACCGTAAACGCGGCCATGGTCCACGGCATGCGTTTCGCGATGCCATCAAGTTCACTGACCTTGGTCTTGTGCGCAGCCGTGTAGATCGCGCCCGCCGCAAAAAACAGCGTGATCTTGCCCACGGCATGGCTCACGATATGCAGAGCAGCACCGATGATCGACAACGGAGTCAGCAGTGCCGCTGCCAGCACCACATACGACAACTGGCTAATCGTTGAATAGGCCAGCCGGCGCTTCAGATTGTCGGAACGCAGCGCCACCACCGATGCCGCGATGATGGTGAAGCCGGTGACAAACGGCAACCAGTCCACGCTGCTCAAGCCAGCGATGCGTTCGACACCGAATATATAAATCACCACTTTCACCACCGAGAACACGCCTGCCTTGACTACGGCCACAGCATGCAGCAAGGCGGATACCGGTGTCGGCGCCACCATCGCTGCCGGCAGCCAGCGGTGAAACGGCATCACTGCGGCCTTGCCGATGCCAAAGATAAACAGCGCCAGCAGTCCGCCGATGGCCGCATTGGAAATGTCAGCACCAAGGACGCCACCCGGCGTGAACTCGATCGTGCCCGCCATCATCCAGGTTGCAATGATCGCGATCAGCATCAGCGACAGTGAACTGCCGAGCAGGAATCCGAGATAAACCCGTCCTGCCTTGCGCGCTTCCTCATCCTGGTGGTGGGTCACCAGTGGGTATGTGATCAGCGTCAGCACTTCATAAAACAGGAACAGGGTCAGCAGGTTCGCGGAAAATGCGATGCCCAGCGTACAGGCGATGGCCAGCGCAAAACAGGCAAAGAAGCGGGTCTGGTGCGATTCGTCGTTGCCACGCATGTAGCCGATCGAATACAGGGTGCTGACCGGCCACAGCACGGCCGCCACCAGCGCAAACAACATGCCCAGCGGCTCCAGACGAAACGCCAGCGCAGCGCCGGGCAAAATTTCGAACAATACGATTTCCGGACGCCCGCCGGCATATACCTCCGGCACCAGCAGCAGCACGCAGACCAGCGCAATGCCGGCAGCGATGAATGACAACGTTTCACGCAAATTCGGCGAACGCTGTGTCAGCGCCACGCCCAGCGCACCCAGCACCGGCGTCGACATGGCCAACAGCATCAGATTCTGCGCGGTCACCGCATGCCCTCGAGCAACATCACCGCAGCGTCACGCGCACCGGCCAGCGAGAACGAGGTATCGAAGCCAAAATAAATGCAGGCGGCAACCAGCAGCCAGGCCGGCACCAGTAACTGCAGTGGCGCTTCCTCCCTTGAGGCAGCACCCGTAGGCGCAGCCCGCAGATAGGCAATTTCCACAAACCGCCAGACATAGGCCGCTGCCAGCAAGGAACTCGCGGCAATCACGACCACGATCCACCACTGCCCTGCCTGCAATGCCGACAGCACCAGATGCCACTTAGTAATGAAGCCGGCCGTTCCCGGCACGCCAATCAAGCTCAGTCCGGCGAGCACCACGCCGAAACAGGTCACCGGCATGCGGCGCGCCAGTCCGGCCAGTGCGTCGAGCTGACAGCTGCCCGTGCGCAGCACGATGCCGCCGACCAGCATGAACAGCGCCGTCTTGGTGACGCCATGATTAAACAGATGCACGACCGACGCGGTCATGCCATCAACGTTGCCGAGCCCCAGACCCAGCGTGATGTAACCGATCTGCGCCACGCTGGAATAGGCCAGCAGGCGTTTCAGGTCGCGTTCCAGCAGGGCTACCAATGAAGCCACCACCATGGCCACCGCCGACAGCAGGGTCAGTATCTCCAGCAGCGGCAGTCCTGGCAGCACCAGCCGCACACCAAAGATGCCAAACATGAAACGCAGCAGCACATACACCGACACCTTGGTCACCGTGCCGGCCATGAACGCCGAGACCGCCGAAGGTGCATAGGCATAGGCGCCGGGCAGCCAGATATGCAGAGGGAACAGCGCGATTTTTAATGACAGACCGACGGTTATAAAGGCCAGCGCCGCCAGCACGGGCCGGACTTCCTGCACCGCACCCAGGCGGGTCGCCATGTCGGCCAGGTTCAGTGTGCCAGTCATCAGGTAGAGCAGGCCGACGCCGATCACGTAGAACGTCGCGCCTATGGTGCCCATGATCAGGTACTGGAAGGCTGAGCGCAGCGCGCGCCGGTCCCGCCCCAGTGCAATCAGCACATAACCGGAGAGCGATGAAATTTCCAGAAATACGAATACGTTGAAGGCGTCGCCGGTGATCGTGATTCCCAGCAGACCGCACAAGCACAACGCGAACATCGCATACAGCAGATAGTGGCGGTCAGACGGCACTTCTGCGGCAATGCTCAGTCGCGCATATGGCAGCACGACCGCCGCCAGCAACGACACCAGCACCAGCACATACGAACTCAGGGCATCGACCCGGTATTCAATGCCCCAGGGTGGCGCCCAGCTGCCCATTGCGTAGGAAATGGTTCCGGCATCCTGCACCCGCAGGAACAGCAGTACGGCAATCACCAGTCCCGTCCAGCTTACGGCAGTTGCAATCAGCCAGCCCAGTCGTCCGCTGCGCAGCAACACGATCAGTGGCGCAGCCAGCAGCGGCACCACAACCTGCAGTGCGGGTAAATGGTCGAGAATCACGATGGTTGTCCGTCTTGACCCTGAACCGCTGCGGTGTGCTGATCGATTTCGAGTATTGCGTCTTCTTCGATGCTGCCATATTCCTCATGGATGCGCACCACCAGGGCCAGCCCCAGCGCCAGTGTCGCCACACCCACCACGATCGCGGTCAGGATCAATACATGCGGCAGCGGATTCGAATACACGGCGAATTGCTCAGACACAATAGGTGCAGTACCCCCGATCAGCTTGCCCGGCGCAATGTAGAGCAAGTACACCGAGGTCTGGAATATACCCAGCCCGATCAGTTTCTTGATCAGGTTGCTGCGCGCCACCACGATGTAGAGGCCGGCAACCATCAGCAAGATGGTCATCCAGTAACTGTAATGGCCGACCAGATTCATGAATAAACTTTCATTCGCCGGCGTTGCGGCCGCGACCGGCAAACACGTAAAAAATCTTTAGCATCACGGCGCTGACCGTAATCAGCACGCCGAGCTCAACCAGAAAAATACCGCGATGCTGCCCCGTCACCGGATCGGACGCCAGCACGAAATAATCCAGAAAATTGCCGCCCAGCAGCATGCCAGCCACCCCGACCCCGGCATACAGCAGGACACCGATTGCGAGCAGGGACTCCACCACAGCATCCGGCACCAGCGCACGCGCCGCGGGCAGCCCGAAAATGAGTGCATAAAAAATCACGGCTGCAGCAAACATCACGCCCGCCTGAAAACCGCCGCCCGGCCCGAAATCGCCGTGGAACTGCACGTACAGCGCAAACAGCAGCATGAACGGAATCAGCAGCTTGGCCACGACGCGCAATACGAAAAAGTCGCGCATCAACGCCTCTTCTTTTCTACTTTGCGCCGCCGGCGCAGCAGCGCAATGACGCCAATACCCGCAGTAAACACCACAGTGACTTCACCCAGCGTATCAAAGCCGCGGTAACTCGCCAGCACTGCAGTCACCACATTCGGCACTCCGGTTTCTTTGGGGCCGTCATTGAGATATCGCGGCACAACATGGGTATGTATGGGTGCCGCCGGATCGGAAAATGCCGGCAGCCCCAGCGTGCCGTATACCAGGGCGCCGCCGACACCGACGGACACCAGCAGCGCCGTCCAGGTCCGGTGCAATGGGCGCGCTTCATCTCCCCGTGTCAGGTGCAAAGCGCCGAGAAACAACACCGTGGATATTCCCGCACCCACCGCTGCTTCGGTCATCGCAACATCGACGGCATCCAGCGCGACCAGCACGGTAGCCATCAGAAAACTGTAGACCCCGCCGAGCACGACGACCGCAAACAGGTTGCGCTGGACCACCATGGCCAGCACCAGCAGTGCCATCAGCGTCAGCAGCACATTGATGATCAGCGCTTCGATGTGGCCTCCTCCGGGGATGTCACACTCTCCGCCGATGTGTAGTCATGGGCCAGCAATGGTTTCAGCCCGCGGGTCAGTGCCGCCTTGCACAAGGCATGAGTCGCCGTCGGGCTGGTGAAAAAAATCAGCAGGCCGATGATGATCAGCTTGACGGTGACCAGCGTAAACCCCGCCTGCAGCATCATGCCCAGCAGCAGAAATCCAGCGCCCGCAGTGTCGGTGACGCTGGCGGCATGCACGCGCGTATAAAAATCAGGCATCCTGATCATCCCCAGCGCGCTGATGACGCAGAATGCCGCGCCCGACACCAGGCAAGCCCAGCTCAACGCATTAAGCACTTCGCTCATTGCTCAGTGCCTTTCCCGCCGGGTTCACCCAGGTCGCCGAAACGAAAGAACTTCAGCACGGCAACCGTGCCCACCACATTGAGCAAACCATAGATGATGGCCAGGTCCAGGAATTCCGGGCGACCGGTCAGAAATCCGATCACCGCCAACAGCAGCATCGCCAGCGTGCCTATGGTGTTTCCGGCCTGCACCCGGTCAAACACTGTGGGCCCGAGCATGGCACGCACCAGCACCAGCCCCAGCGCAACCAGCAATCCTGCGGCAGCAGCGGTAAACATCAGTTCCCACCCTCCACTGACACCGGGGCCCGGCCTTCAAACCGCTGCACCCGCCGGTTCATCTCACTGTCTATGCAGGCCAGCGCGCTTTCCCGGGTCAGTCCGTGCACGACAAACTCGCCGGGCTCAACTTCGATCGAAATTGTGGCTGGCGTCAGCGTAATCGAGTTGGCGTGAGTCACCAGCCCCACCACCGTGCGCTGACCAGGAGCGAATTTCACCATCGTCGGCGACACCGGCAGCTTCGGATCGAGAATGATTTTTGTGACTGACCATGATGATCGCAGTATCTCCTTGATCAACCAGGGCCAGTACGTCAAAGCGCTCAAACCGAGATGGACCGGATGTCCCTCGTGATCAACCACGTCCATGCGCGATGCAAACCAGGCCACGGCCAGCGCCGATAACGCGCCCGCACCCAGCAAAAATGGCGTAAAAAATCCGGACAGCACTATCCAGAACAGAAAGAGCGCTGCAAACAGAGTGATCAATCGGCTCATAGCTGACTAAGTAAGACAAACATGGAAAACAACGCAGGGCGGTAACAATTTTTATGGGCGCAATTCTACGGTCTGAAGCTGCCCACCACAACCCGCACGCGCAGCGTTGCACCTGCGTGCGTAGCACAAATAAACGCCCTATAAAATAGCAGGTTATAGTAAACGGAAGTAACCGGATGTTATGACCAGATGCGCTGACCGTAAGCGCAACCCACAGACCGCATGATAATGACAGACGATGCCATGAATGAAACCGCGCACAAACACCTTGCCGGCGCGACAGGCAACCGGAGGTACAGCCGCGCATGAGCCCCATCCTCACCGGTCTGGGCCGCGCGCTCGCAAATTACCTATCACAACCCAATCCGCGCTTCCATCCCATCACAACCGTCGCACCGGAAGCGCTGGCCGCCGCCATTCGCCCGGGCGATGTGTTGCTGGTGGAAGGCGACACCCGTATCAGCTCCGCAATCAAATACCTGACCCAGTCCACTTGGTCGCATTCAGCGTTTTATGTCGGCGACTGCGTGGGCACCGGTGCGAGTGGTGAACCCCTGACCCTGATTGAAGCCGACATCAGGGAAGGCGTGCGCGCCATTCCATTAAGCCGGTATCTCAATTATCACACCAGAATATGCCGCGCCGTCGGCCTCACCCCGGAAGATCTGCAAAGCGTGATCGACTACGTAGTCTCGCGCATAGGACAGCAATATGACCTGCGCAACGTGCTTGATCTCGCGCGTTACCTGATCAGCACGCCACCGGTGCCCATGCGCTGGCGGCGGCGCATGCTCGCACTCGGCAGCGGCGAACCCACACGCGCAATTTGCTCCACCCTGATTGCCCAGGCATTCCAGTCCGTACGATATCCGATACTGCCCACCATCCAGCGCCAGCCTTCGGACGATTCCGACTGCAATAACTGTTATGACGAAATACTACATATCCATCATCACAGCCTGTTTGCGCCACGCGATTTCGACATCTCACCGTATTTCGCTGTGATCAAACCGGCACTGTCTAATAAATTTGACTATCGATCCCTGCGCTGGGCCGACAATGAGGAGTTTCCGGCAGACGCCTCCGGCCAGGGGGACGATCCCCGCTAGCCGGCGGCACTTTCAGGGCACCAGGATGATGTGCACCCGGTACGGTCCATGCGCGCCGAGCGTCACCGTCTGCTCGATGTCCGCAGTGCGCGAAGGCCCGGAAATAAAATTCACTGCGCGCGGCATCGTGCCCTGCTCTGTGCGCAACAAGGCCCACGCGTCTTCCATGCCGGCAACGATGCGGTTGCGCGACACCACGGCAATGTGGGTCTCCGGCAACAGGCTGGTCGAGGACGGCGTCTGTTCGCCGGACAGCATCATCAGCGTACCGGTTTCGGCAATCGCACAGAAAGCGCCGGTGATGCCGACCAGATCATTGCCGCGTGCGGCACGCGACTCCACCCGCAGCCGCTGCGCGCGCCAATCGAGAGCCGCCAATTCCGGCCAGCAGACCATCATCGGCTTCAGTGCCTGCGCCTGCAGATAGTTCGCCACTGCAGCCGGCACATCCGCCATAGCTACCACCGTATCCAGCGTGGTGGCCAGGCTCAGTGCACGGTCAGAGAAACGGGCAATCACATCGGCATCCACATGGGGCCGCGGTCCCTGCGGATGCGCAGCGATGTGCTGCGCAACGATTTCGCGTTCGGCGTCCGGCACCGTGGCCGGCGCCCTGCCCTGACGGGTACGGATGCGGGCGAGGATGTTTTCGCGTGCGGCCATTGCCGGAATTTTTGCCTTAGCCCAGCGTCGGCATGTTGAAACCGCCCGCCACTGCCTTGTCGTCGGGCCAGCGCGTGGTCACCACCTTGCCGCGGGTGTAGAAACGCACACCCTCGGGACCATGCACATGCTGATCACCGAACAATGAATTGCGCCAGCCGCCGAAAGAATAATAGGCGATGGGCACCGGGATCGGCACATTGACTCCGACCATGCCGACTTCAATTTCACGCTCAAAGCGCCGTGCCGCGCCGCCCGATCGGGTAAACACTGCAGTGCCGTTGGCGTATGGATTGGCGTTGATCATCGCAATTGCGTCATTCAACGATTTGACCCGCAGCACCACCAGCACCGGACCAAAAATCTCGTCTTGGTAAATGCTCATGTCCGTGCGCACATGATCGAACAACGTGGCGCCGATAAAAAATCCATCTTCATGCCCCGGTACTTTGACACCACGCCCGTCGAGCACCAGTTTGGCGCCCTGAGCGACGCCCTGATCCACATAACCGGACACCTTGTCGCGATGGGCGCGGGTAATCAGCGGACCCATATCGGGGTTTTTGCTGTTGCCGGCACCGATCTTGAGCTTCTCGGCGGCTGCTTTCAGTTTCGCCACCAGTTGATCGGCCACTTCCTCAACCGCCACCACGGCAGAAATCGCCATGCAGCGTTCGCCGGCCGAACCATACGCCGCGCCGATCAATCCGTCGGCGGCAAAATCCAGATCCGCATCGGCCAGCACTACTGCGTGGTTTTTCGCACCACCCAGCGCCTGCACCCGCTTGCCTTCTTTGGCGCAGGTTTCATAAATGTATTTGGCAATCGGCGTCGAACCGACAAACGACACCGCCTTGACCTGCGGATGATGCAGCAGCGCGTCCACCGCCTCCTTGTCGCCATGCACCACATTCAGCACGCCGTCGGGCAAACCGGCTTCCTTGAACAGTTCAGCCATGCGCATGGCTGCCGACGGCACTTTCTCCGACGGCTTCAGCACAAAGGTATTGCCGCAGGCGATGGCCACCGGAAACATCCACAGCGGCACCATCACCGGAAAATTGAACGGCGTAATACCAACGCACACACCCAGCGGCTGGCGCAGTGAATGGGTGTCGACGCCGGTGCCGACATCCTCACTCATCTCGCCTTTCAGCAGATGCGGGATACCCAGCGCAAATTCGACAACCTCGATGCCGCGCTGCACGGAACCGCCGGCATCAGCCAGCACTTTGCCGTGTTCTTCGGTGACCAGTTGTGCCAGTTCGTCGCGATGCGCGTTCAGCAACTCGCGATAACGCATGAGGATGCGCGCGCGGCGCAGCGGCGGCGTATCGCGCCAGCCCGGAAATGCGCGTTGCGCCGACGCAACTGCCGCATCCACATCCTTGGCATTGGCCAGTGGCACCTGGCGCGTGATGCTGCCGGTGGCGGGGTTGGTCACGCCCGCAGTGCGGGTCGAGCTTGCAGGCTGCGCCTTGCCATCGATCCACAGCGGGATGGTGGCCAGTGTTTTCATATCTGCCGGTTTGTTCATAACATTCTCCAAAAACCTTGATGCATTTCAGTAATCATTCAATTCCTTCCCCCACAGGAGGAAATTTCCACTTACTCCTTACCCCTCAGGGGATAGGTTGGGATGGGGGTGGGTGTGGTTTTGCATAAGCCGCCCCACCCCCTGCTTCGCTCCAAGTGTTCCCTTGACCCTATCCCCCTGAGGGGAAGGGAAGTTATCCGGTGGGCACGCTACGCTTTGCCCACCCTACATTAACGGATTTTTTCTGCCTTTGACTTTCTCTGTGCTCTCTGTGTTCTCTGTGCCATCTATGGCTCAAGCCTTTGGCTTTGATCTTGATTGATACATCTCCCGGAACGTCCTGCCCTCTGGTGCCGGAAAATCGCGGCGATCGGTCCAGCCGCCACCGAACGGCAGGCTGCGGATCATGCCCTGTTCGTTTGCCATGACCTTCAGCACGCGCACCTTCACGCGTGTCGCCAGACCATACAGTGCCGGTTGCTGTGCCAGCCAGCCCCACAACTTGAGTGCCGCCACCTCGTGCCAGGGCTTCAGGCCCTGCTCGAACTGGCGTTCGCGCAGTTTACGCAGCAAGTCCGGCAGCGGAATTTTCACCGGACAGGCTACGTGGCATTGCCCGCACAGCGTCGACGCATTCGGCAGATCGCGCGCATTTTCCAGTCCAATGTAGGTCGGCGTCAGGATGGAACCCATGGGCCCCGGATACACCCAGCCGTAGGCGTGGCCGCCGACGCTCTGGTACACCGGACAATGGTTCATGCACGCGCCACAGCGTATGCAACGCAGCATCTCCTGCATGTCACCACCGAGCAGCTTGCTGCGCCCCGCATCGACCAGGATCACGTGGAAATGTTCGGGGCCGTCGACGTCACCCGACCGGCGCGGGCCGGTGGTGACTGATATGTAATTGGTAATGCTCTGCCCGGTGCCATGCCGCGGCAGCAGCCTGAGCAGCGTCGTCACGTCTTCCAACGTAGGCACCACTTTTTCGATACCAGTGATCGCCACATGCACCTTGGGCAGCGTGGTGACCATGCGGCCATTACCTTCGTTGGTGACGATCAGTGTCGAGCCGGTTTCGGCAATGATGAAATTCGCACCCGAGATGCCCATGTCGGCCGACAGAAAATGCGGGCGCAGCTTCTCGCGCGCCTCGCGGCACAGCGCCGGGATGTCGGTCAGCCGCGGCGCCTGGTGTTTTTCTGCGAACAGGTCGGAAACTTCCTCGCGGGTCTTGTGCACCACCGGGGCGACGATATGCGAAGGCGGTTCCTGCGCCAGTTGCAGTATGTATTCACCAAGATCGGTTTCAACGACTTCAAGCCCGGCGGCAATCAGTGCGTCATTGAGCCCGCACTCCTCGGTCACCATGGATTTGGATTTGATGACCTTGCGCACGCCATGCTGGACAGCGATTTCGTTGACGATGCGGTTGACGTCGGCGTGGGTTTCCGCCCAGTGCACCACGGTGCCGCGCGCCATCGCGTTGCGCTCGAAAGTCTCCAGGTACACGTCGAGGTGTTCCAGCGCCCGGTCGCGCCCTGCGGCTGCGGAGTCCCGAATGTCGGAAAAATTGTCGAGCTCGGTGATGCGGTCGGCACGGCCCTGGACGAAATTACCCTGCAGTTTTTTCAGCGCACCCTGCAGCCGCACGTCCGCCAGCTTTTCGCCGGCGCGGGCCTTGAAATGCATGGAGGTGATTTGCATGGTGCTTAGTATATCGCGCGGCGCCGGGCAAACCATGCAGGCTGCCGCCCGTGACCGGTGACTTGCAGCAACAGCCCCGGCCCATTACCTCCCGGCCAGCAATGCGACAATGATCATGATCAGAATCAGGGTAAGAATTTTCCAGAACAACAGGGGATTACGCTCGAGCAGTGGCGGATGTTTCCTGCCCAAAAACGCGGCATTCGGATACCGCAGGTCATAAACAAACTCGGATAACTCTTCGTAACGCTCGTAGGGGTTCGGATGCACCGCTTTGCGCAGCGCGCCATCGACCCATGCTGGAACTTCACGCTGGTCGTCGAGCACGGAGTCGTAGCGCAATTTCCTTTGTGCGGCCCTGGTTCTGGTTTTTGCCACCTGCGCGCCATAAGGCAGCCTGCCGGTCAGCATCTGGTAAGCAATGACACCCAGTGAAAAAATATCGGAACGCGTAGTGCCGCCCTCACCCAGGAAATATTCCGGCGCCGTGTACTGCGCAGTACCCAGCAGATTGTTGCGCTCTACCGGGGCCGCAATCTCCATCAGGCCCGCCACCCGCGTTGAACCAAAATCAATGATCTTCACCGTGCCCGTGCCGTCGATCATGATGTTTTCCGGACGCAGATCCTGGTGCAGCATTTCCATCCGGTGAAAAGCCTGCAACCCCCGGGCGATTTGCTCAACAATCCCGCGCACGGTTTCCATCTCCGGTTTCGGGTTGTCCCTCATCCACTGGGTCAGGGTCTGCCCTTCGATATATTCAGTAACGACATACAGATAATTGCGCTGCCGGGTCTGGGCGCAGGGTTTCAGCACATAGGCGCTGTTGATACGCCGCGCAATCCAGTCCTCCATCAGGAATCTTTCCAGATACTCAGGAGCACCGCGCAGGTCTATGGATGGGGTTTTGAGAATGACCGCAACGTCTGATTCAACATCCACCGCCAGATAGACATGGCTGCGGCTGCTGGCATGCACCTCCCGCACAATTCTGTATCCGTCAAACACCATCCGCGCATCCAGCAGCGGTGGAAACGGCAGTTCGGTGAGTTGCTGGTAAATCTCGCCCGCATTCTGGTCCGGCAACTCGTCAACCCGGACGATCTGTGCCGTCAGGTTGTCCGTGCTGCCCTGCTGATAGGCTTCAGCAACAATCGCCCGGGCCGCGGCATCCAGATCCGCAGCCTGTTCAGCGATGGCATGGACCACAAACTCCGTGCTGACATGTTCGTACACCCCATCAGTGGTCAGGAAAAAAATATCGCCCGGCGCCACCTGCAGCGACTGATAGTCAATCTCCAGTTGCGTATTCATGCCCATGGCACGACTCAGGTAGCTGACATCCTCGGCCACGCGTACGCGGTGATCGGTAGTCAATTGTTCCAGGGTATTGCCATGCACCCGATAGATGCGCGCATCGCCGACATGAAACAGATGCGCGGTAGCCGACTTGATCACTACCGCACTCAAGGTGCACACATAACCTTTGTTTTTGTCGTAACGATGCTGGCTTTGCAGCGTCTGCGCATGCAGCCAGGAATTGGTTGCGGTCAGTACGCGTTGTGCTGATTTTTTTACAGACCATGCATCTGACGTGCAGAAATAGTCTTCAAGAAATCCCGTGACCGCAGCCTGACTGGCAATATGACTGACATCGCTGCTGCTGATGCCGTCGGCCAGCGCAACGGCAACGCCCTTGGTGCTCAGCTGCGGCTCCACCGGCACATAAATGCCGTGGAAATCCTGATTGGTTTCCTTGAGGCCTTTATCGGTATGCTGCCCCGCGGATATTTTTAATTGAGTGGCCATGGTCATGCCGCCGGTTCAAAAAATGCGGGGCGATACGAATCACCCCGCTCGCGCTGATTCCGGCAACCCTGATTTAATCTCAGTAACTCTTATACGGCAGGAACTTGCCGCTCATCACGATTTTGACCCTGTCACCTTTGGGATCAGGCTCGCGCTGCAGATCCATGCTGAAGTCTATGGCACTCATGATGCCGTCACCGAACTCTTCGTGTATCAGCGCCTTGAAGGTGGTGCCATAAACGTTGACCAGTTCGTAGAAACGGTAAATCAGCGGATCGGTAGGCACTGCAGTGGGTAAAGAACCCTTGTATGGCACAACCTGCAGCTGGGTAACGGCATCGGCAGGCAACTCCAGCTTCGCGCCAACCTTGGCCGCCTGTTCGGCAGTCAGGGTCATTTGACCCAGCAGGGCCGCCGTTGTCCATTCCTTGCTCTGGCCGGTCTCTTGCGCCAGCTGTCCCCAGGTCAGTTGCTTGCGCAGCTTTTGCGTAATGATCAATTCGGTAACTTCGTTGCGCGTCATCGTGTACTCCAGTACGGATTCAGATTAATAAACAGTCCCGGCGCCACGGGACGCCGGGACACTCCATGTCGTTGGTGATCGTTGGTGATTAAACCGGAACGCGCTTGGGGGCGGTTCTGATGTGCGTGCTGTACAGCGTCAACCCGGTGAATGCGAGTCCGCCGGCCAGATTTCCCAGCACTGTGGGGATCTCGTTCCAGATCAGATAATCCATCACCGAAAAGTTCCCGCCCATGATCATTGCGGAAGGGAACAGGAACATGTTGACGACGGAATGCTCGAACACCATGTAAAAGAACAGCATGATCGGCATCCACATCGCCAGCACCTTGCCGCTGACCGTGGTGGAGATCATGGCCCCGACCACACCCAGAGACACCATCCAGTTGCACAACATGCCGCGGATGAACAGCGTCAGCATGCCGGCAGCACCATATTGTGCATAACCCAGTGTGCGCGATTCACCGATGCCGGCGATTTTTTTACCGACTTCACCGGGTTCGACAGAGAACCCGTAGGTAAAGACGATCGCCATCATCACCGCAACCGTGAATGCGCCGGCAAAGTTCCCGACGAACACCAGACCCCAGTTCCGCAGCACGCCACCGATGGTGACGCCCGGGCGTTTGTCGATCAAAGCCAGAGGCGTTAATACAAACACACCCGTCAGCAGATCGAAGCCCATCAGATACAACATGCAAAACCCGACGGGGAACAGTATGGCGCCGGCCAGGGCAGATCCCGTTTGCACGGTGATGGTGATCGCAAATACTGCTGCCAGACCGAGTATGGCGCCGGCCATGTAGGCCCGGATCAGCGTATCCCTGGTGGACATGAATATCTTGGATTCACCCGCATCCACCATCTTGGTGACAAATTCTGACGGGACTAAATAAGACATGATTATTTTCCTAATTTTATGTGCGTGAAATATTTTTCAGCCATTGCGGTATGCGCTCACACGCCCACCGGACTCAACGGACTGCCGCTAATCAACTGCTGGTGGTCTATCAGCAATAACCAAGCCAGCTGTTGTAACTGCATCGCCCAGAGCACGATTTCCCCTCTGTAGCTGATCTCATCAGGCCAGTTACAAACGCGCCATCAACTGCTGCTAGCGCACCACCGGAGCACTCCGGCATAACAATGTTGCACCGCAAGAGTGCGCGCTCTGTTTCAACGCACTGCACTTGTGCAACATCCCCAAGCCGGCGCCGTCCCTCTCCTCAGACTATATATATAACATGTTGATTTTATTGATATTTATTGTTTTCTCGAATGCACTGAAGATGGCCAACGCAGGTGGCACACCACTTGCGATAGAGAGGTCATGGCACACACAACTTCCAAACCCGCGGCCGGCAAGGTGTACCTGGTAGGTGCCGGCCCCGGTGACCCCGAACTGATCACCATAAAAGCCGCCCGCGCACTGGGCACCGCCGACGTCGTGCTGGTGGACGACCTCGTAGACCGTCGTGTGCTAGAACACGCACGCGCGAACGCACGCATCGTCGCAGTCGGCAAACGCGGCGGCTGTAAATCAACATCGCAGGCCTTCATTGAAAAACTGATGATCCGGCTGGCGCGCCGCGGCAACATCGTCGCGCGGTTGAAAGGCGGCGACCCGTTTATGTTCGGCCGCGGCGGCGAAGAATGCGAAGCATTGGCTGCAGCCGGTGTAGCGGTTGAAATCATCAGCGGCATTACCGCAGGCATGGCGGTGCCCGCCATGCTGGGCATACCAGTTACCCACCGCACTGTCGCCCGCGGTGTCACCTTCCTCACCGGACATACCCACGACGGCAGCGGGCCGGACTGGACGGCATTGCGTGCCTCCGGCACCACGCTGGTTATTTACATGGGCGTCAAACATATGGCCACCCTGGTCTGCGGCATGCTGGACGCGGGGTTCCGTGCAGACACCCCCGCCTGCGCGATCCAGAACGGCACACTGGAAACACAAGCTGAAGTCGTCACCACGCTGAGCGCATTGCCGCAAGCCGCAACCGACGCCCGGCTGGGCAGCCCCGCAATATTGGTCATCGGCGAAGTCGTACGCCTGGCG
>Ga0209702_10000145_pt1 | contig 137509 bp, 134 predicted proteins | sample FRY01_FD_187210 | JGI IMG/M metagenome (GOLD analysis project Ga0209702, IMG submission 187210) | Freshwater microbial communities from Lake Fryxell liftoff mats and glacier meltwater in Antarctica - FRY-01 (SPAdes) (version 2) | ecosystem: Environmental > Aquatic > Freshwater > Ice > Glacier...
TCCGCGTCATCCAGAGACGGGCTTACGGACTGCGCGACGAAGAATATCTACGGCTCAAGGTCCTCACCTGCATGCTGCCGGCGCTCTGAAATGCTTCAAATTCACCCACTCGATTACCTGATGAGCCAATTTTGTTGGGATCTGCGCCGTGCGCCGATCAAACAAGCGGTGTCATCCCGAGCGTAGCGAGGGACCTTTCGCCCCGCCCTGGGAGCGAGTCCCGGGGGTGTGTTGGCGGGATATCAGGCTGCCTGCTTCACCTCGACCGGCACGCTGCGGATCAGGTGGTCGAAGGCCGACAGGGCGGCCTTGGCGCCCTCGCCCATGGCGATGACGATCTGCTTGAACGGCACGGTCGTGGCGTCGCCGGCGGCGAAGATGCCGGGGACCGAGGTCTGGCCCCGGGCGTCGATCTCGATCTCGCCGCGCGGGCTGAGCTCGATCGCGCCCTTCAGCCACTCGGTGTTGGGCACCAGGCCGATCTGCACGAAGATGCCCTCGAGCTCGATCGTCCTGGGCTCGCCGTCCCCGTTGTTGGCGGTCCTGTCCTTGTAGGCGAGGCCGGTCACCCGGGCGCCGTCGCCGTGCACCTCGGTCGATTGCGCCGAGACGATCACCGTGGCGTTGGGCAGCGACTTGAGCTTGGCCTGCAGCACGGCGTCGGCGCGCAGCTGGCTGTCGAACTCGATCAGCGTGACGTGGCTCACCAGGCCGGCCAGGTCGATCGCCGCCTCGACGCCGGAGTTGCCGCCGCCGATCACCGCCACCCGCTTGCCGTTGAACAGCGGGCCATCGCAGTGCGGGCAGTAGGCCACGCCCTTGTTGCGATACTCGGCCTCGCCGGGGACGTTCATCTGCCGCCAGCGCGCGCCGGGCGACAGCACGATGGTCCTGGCCTTCAAGGTGGCGCCGTTCTGCAGCTCGACCACGGCATAGTCGTTGGGCGTCGTGGCGGGGATCAGCCTGGTGGCGGTCTGCAGGTCCATCACGTCGACCTCGTAGTCCTTGACGTGCGCGGCCAGCTCCGCGGCCATCTTCGGGCCCTCGGTGTGCGAGACCGAGATGAAGTTCTCGATGCCCATCGTGTCCAGCACCTGGCCGCCGAACCGCTCCGCCGCAATCCCGGTGCGGATGCCCTTGCGCGCCGCGTAGATCGCCGCGGCCGCGCCGGCCGGGCCACCGCCGACCACCAGCACGTCGTAGGGCTTCCTGGCCGCGATCTCCTCGGCCGCGCGCTCGCCGGCCCCAGTGTCGAGCTTGGCCAGGATCTGCTCCAGGCTCATGCGGCCCTGGCCGAACGGCAGGCTGTTGAGGAACACCGAGGGCACGGCCATCACGCCGCGCGTCTCGACCTCGTCCTGGAACAGGGCGCCGTCGATCGCGGTGTGGCGGATGCGCGGGTTCAGCACGCTCATCAGGTTCAGCGCCTGCACCACGTCGGGGCAGTTCTGGCACGACAGCGAGAAATAGGTCTCGAACGTGTAGTCGCCGTCGAGGCCCTTGACCCGCTCGATCGTGTCCTGCGCTTCCTTGCTGGGGTGGCCGCCGACCTGCAGCATCGCCAGCACCAGCGAGGTGAATTCATGGCCCATCGGGATGCCGGCGAAGCGCACCGAGACGTCGGTGCCGGCGCGCACGATGGCGAAGGACGGCCTGCGCATGTCCTCGTCGGCCTCGGCGAAGGTGACCTTGTCCGACAGCGTGGCGATCTCCTGCAGCAGCTCCTTCAGCTCGGCCGACTTGGCGCCGCCGTCGAGCGACGCCACCAGCTCGACCGGCATGGTCAGGCGCTCGAGATAGCCCTTCAACTGGGTCTTGAGGTTGGCGTCCAACATGGCAGGTACTCCTACTGAAATAGAGTTTGTCATCCCGACCGGAGCGAAGCGGAGTGGAGGGATCTCCTTTCGTCCAAGAGATCCCTCGGCTTCGCTCGGGATGACGGCTACGTCGTCAGATCTTGCCGACCAGGTCGAGGCTGGGGGCCAGGGTCTTCTCGCCTTCCTTCCAGGCGGCCGGGCAGACTTCGCCGGGATGCGAGGCGACGTACTGGGCCGCCTTGACCTTGCGCAGCAGCTCGGAGGCGTCGCGGCCGATGCCGCCGGCGGTGATCTCGACGATCTGGATCTTGCCGTCCGGGTCGACCACGAAGGTGCCGCGGTCGGCCAGGCCCGCTTCCTCGATCATCACGCCAAAGTTGCGGGTGATGGCGCCGGTCGGGTCGCCGATCATGACGTACTCGATCTTCTTGATGGCGGCCGAGGTGTCGTGCCACGCCTTGTGGCTGAAGTGGGTGTCGGTCGAGACGCTGTAGATCTCGACGCCCAGCTTCTTGAACTCGGCGTAGCTGTCGGCCAGGTCCTCGAGCTCGGTCGGGCAGACGAAGGTGAAATCGGCCGGGTAGAAGAACACGACCGACCACTTGCCGCCCCCCTGGTTATCCTTGCCCTTGAGGTTGGCGTCGGTCACGTCGATGAACTTGCCGTTCTGGAACGCGGTGGCCTTGAACGGCTTGATCTCGGTGTTGATGAGGGACACGCTTGAAACTCCTTGGTTAACGCTTCGCAACGGTTACTTAGGGGCATTCTAAGATCGTTTAAAACGCAAAATACCGAATTGAATAATCGCCAGAAGCGATTACGTCCCCCCCATGAAGCCTATCCCCACCCTGCGACAGCTCCGCTACCTGGTGGCCGTGGTCGAGCGCTGCCACTTCGGCCAGGCCGCCGCCGCCTGCACCGTCAGCCAGTCGACCCTCAGCGCCTCCATCCAGGAGCTGGAGGAGCTTTTGGGCGCCCCGCTGCTGGAGCGCACGCGGCGCTCGGTGGTGCCGACGGCGCTGGGTCGCGCCGTCGCGGAGCGGGCGCGCGGCCTCCTGGAGGGCGCGGAGAATCTGATGGACCTGGCGCAGGCCTCGCGCGATCCGCTGTCCGGGCCGCTGCATCTCGGCGTCATCCCGACCATCGGCCCGTTCCTGCTGCCGCGTACGCTGCCGAAGTTGCGTGCGAGCTTTCCCAAGCTGCAGCTCTACCTGCGCGAGGACCAGACGGCGCGGCTGCTCGAACGGCTCGACACCGGCGAACTGGATGCCGTGCTGCTGGCGCTGCCCTACGCGCTGGGCGATCTCGAGGTGATGGATCTCGGCGCGGACCGCTTCTCGATCGTCTCCCCGGCCGGCCACACACCCGCCGCCAACATCGCCGACGAGAACCTGCTGCTGCTGGAGGACGGCCACTGCCTGCGCGACCAGGCGCTGGCGGCCTGCGAGCTGGAAGGCGCGCGGCGCAATGCCGGCTTCAACGGCACCAGCCTGCATACGCTGGCGCAGATGGTGGCCAACGGGTTGGGCGTGACCCTGATGCCGCAGATGGCGCTCGACGCCGGCATCCTGCGCGGCCTCGACGTCACGGTGCGGCCGCTCGAGGGCGCCGTGCCGCATCGGCGGATCGGCCTGGTGTGGCGGCGCTCGTCGGCGCGCACGGCAACCTTCCAGGCGCTGGGCGGTGCCCTGATAACAGAATTGAAGAACTAGCAGGTCAGGTCTGCAGGAATGATTCGTCAGGTCCCACAGGCGGTTATGCTATTTCAGGAATGCAGAGATTAAAGGCCTGTGCCCGACCGCGGATCTCGCGGTCGGGCTCTTTTTTGTCTGCGTTACTGCGGCGGAGCGGCCGGCGCCGTTTCCAGCGCAGGTGTTGCCGGGACCGGCGCAAATCTCGGCACGGTCGGAGTGCGCGGCTCGCTGGACGGCGCGGTGATGTTCGCAGGATCCGGGGTGCGGGCGGTGTCGTTCCGCTCCTGGCTGTTGCCGGAGAAGAACATCAGGCCGAGCGCGGCCACGATGGCCGAGATCACGCCCACCACCAGATAAAGGCTGCGGTTGGGCGTCTTCGGCTCGAAGGCCTTGTCGTTGTAGACCGGCTTGCCGAGCTTGGGATTGTCGTCGGTCATGGGGGCTACTCCTGCGGGGCGGTCGGCGCCGGGGCCGCCGGGTCGGCGGGCATCGGGAGGGATGCCGGACGATCTGCCGCGGGAAGCGCGTTCGGCCCGACCGGAGTGTCGGTCAGCGTGCGTTCGATCGGGGCCGGCGTCACCGCCTGCTCAGGCACGTCGGTCCGCGGCATCCCGAAATACAGGACGCCCCCGATCAGGGCGGCGCCCGCCACCGCGGCAAGCAGGACATAGCCCCCACGGCCATTGTCGGGCGCCCGGGTCGGATCGTTCGGCTCATGGGCGGCGGGCTGGTAGGCGGCGCGATCATGGGCGACGCGATCGTGCCCCGCAGGATTCGAGCCGGTGCGGCCCGCGCCCAGCTTGGGGTCATGGTTGTTCATTCTGGTATCCCTCTTGCTGCGTCTCTGGTTACTGTCTGTCCCACCAACGACTCCTCGCGCCGGATGGTTTCCCCCGAGGGAGGTGCCTGCTACCCTGCCCTGCAGATTCCGGAGGTCTCAAGAATGCCCGATTCACTGCCTTTTTCCGTTCCCCCGAAGACACCGGCCGTGCTCGACGCCGACGCAGCCCGGGCGCTGGTCGCCTCCTACGCGGCGGTCAGCACGACGGCGGCGGTCAAGGACATCGGCCGCATCGACGGGCATATGGGCCGCTTCATCGCCCTCTCGCCGATCTGCCTGATCTCGACGGCCGATGCCGCGGGCAAGCAGGACGTGACCCCGCGCGGCGATCCGCCGGGCTCGTTCAAGGTGCTCGACGAGAAGACGATCGCGCTGGCCGACCGGCCCGGCAACAACCGGCTCGATACGCTGCGCAATCTGCTCGAGAACCCCGAGGTCGCGCTGATCTTCCTGCTGCCCGGCGTCAACGAGACGGTGCGGGTCGCCGGCACCGCGCGCCTGTCGGTCGATCCGGCGCTGCTGGAGTCGATGGCGGTGCAGGGCAAGGCGCCGAAATGCGCCATCGTCGTGTCGGTGCGCCAGGCCTACCTGCACTGCGCCAAGGCGCTGCTGCGCTCGCGCCTGTGGTCGCCGGACTATGTCCAGCCCAAGGGTGCCTTCCCCTCGATCGCGCGCATGGTGGGCGACCAGATCGGCCTCAGCGAGGACGAGAAGAAGAAGCGCGAGACGATCACCGAACACGCCTACAAGGAAGGTCTATGGGCACCTATACAATAACCGGCCAGCGCGCCCGCCAGATGCGGGTGGTGCCAGCGGACGTGCTGAAGCGGCTCTATGCCCGCGACGACACCAAGGGGCTCGTGCAGACCGCGGCGCACGTGGCGCTGCTGATCGCGGGCGGCTGGCTGGTGCTGGAGACCCGCGGCACCTGGTGGGTGCTGCCGGCGCTGCTGCTGCAGGGCGTGTTCATCAATGCGCTGTTCGGCGCCATGCACGAGTCGGTGCATTACGGATCGTTCAAGACGCGCTGGATGGCCGACCTGCTGGCCTTCTTCTCGGGTGCGGCGATCCTGAACAATGCCGGCTTCTACCGGCACTATCATCTCGCCCATCACCGCTACACCCAGGATCCCGAGCGCGATCCCGAACTGATCACCTCGGTCACGCCGACCGGGTGGCGCAGCTATCTGTTTCGCATCAGTTCGATCCCGTTCCTGTTGATCCGGGTGCGCGACATCTTCCTGTTCCCCTTCGGCTTCAAGGGCGACGTGACCTACATCCACGAGGCGGCATGGCCCGAGGTGCGGCGCTGGGGGCGCTGGCTGCTCGCGCTCTACGCCGTGCTGATCGTGGGCTCGATCCTGTTGCGCACCGACGTCGTGCTGTGGGTCTGGTTCTTCCCGCTGCTGCTCGGGCTGCCGCTGCTGCGCCTCTATCTGCTCACCGAGCACACGCTGTGCCCCAACAGCGACGACGGCTTCGCCAACACGCGCACGACGCTGTCCAACCCGGTCGTGCGATTCCTGATGTGGAACCTGCCCTATCACGCCGAGCATCATCTGCTGCCCAACATCCCGTTCCATCATCTGCCCGAGGCGCACCGGCATTTGCGGCCGCACCTGAAATACGTCGCCAGGAGCTATACTCAGACGCATGGCGAGATCATCCGCAGCTTCGGCTGAGGGGGGGCAAAGATGCGGACGAAGGAAGGAATCTGGTCGGCGCAGAACGTGCGGCTGCAGCGCGGCGGCACGCTGCGCCAGGCCAACATCGTGTGGAAGACCTACGGCACGCTGTCGTCCAAACGCGACAACGTCATTCTTTATCCAACCAGCTACGGCGCCCATCACACCGACATCGATTGGCTGGTCGACGTGCGGCGCTGCCTCGATCCCAGCCGCTACTTCATCGTCATTCCCAACATGCTGACCAACGGCCTGTCCTCGTCGCCGTCCAACACGCCGGAGTTCCCGGAGGTCACGACTTACGACAACGTCATGCTGCAGCGGCAGATGCTGGTGGAGCTGTTCGGCATCGATCGCCTGAAGCTGGTCTATGGCTGGTCGATGGGCGCCCAGCAGGCCTATCACTGGGGCGCGCTGTTCGGCGAATCGGTCGAGCGCATCGTGGTCAATTGCGGCTCGGCCCGCACCGCGCCGCACAACTTCGTCTTCCTCGAAGGCATCCGTGCGACGCTGGAGGGCGCCGCGACGCCGCAGCAGGGGCTGCGGGCGATGGGCCGCATCTATGCCGGCTGGGCGCTCAGCCAGACCTTCTACCGCCGCGAGATGTGGCGCGGCCTGGGCTTCGACAGCCTCGAGGATTTCCTCGTGCGCTCGTGGGAGGCCAACTTCCTGCGCCGCGACATGTACGACCTGCTGGCCCAGCTCTGGACCTGGCAGCATGGCGACATCTCGGCCAACGATCTCTATCGCGGCGATCTCGAGATGGCGCTGGCCGGCATCAAGGCCAGGGTGCTGCTGATGCCGTCGGCCACCGATCTCTATTTCCAGACCGCCGACAACCGGGAAGAACTGCCGCACCTCAAATACGGCAAGCTGGTCGAGATCCCGTCGGTCTGGGGCCATCGCGCCGGCAATCCGCGCGACAATCCCGAGGACGCCGCGTTCATCGATGCCCAGGTGGAGGCTCTGCTCAATGATTGAGGTGTTGCCCGCGGACGGGCTGGTGATCGTCGCCAGGCACGAGTGCCATACCTGCGTGCTGGTCGAGCCGGTGATGCAGAGCCTCGACCGCGCCGGCCCGCTCACCGTCATCACCCAGGACGATCCGGCCTTTCCCTCGGGCGTCGGCCGTGTGCTCGACGACCAGCAGCTCGAACGCTCGTTCCATCTCAACATCGAGGCCGTGCCCACCCTGATCCGTTACGAAGGTGGTCGCGAGGTCGGACGCACCGTGGGCTGGGATCGCGCCGAATGGACGCGTCTCGCCGGCGCGGCGGCGGCGGGCGACGGCCTGCCGGCCTGGCAGCCCGGCTGCGGCTCGCGCAGCGTCGAGCCCGGCGTGCAGGAAACCCTGATCGCGCGCTACGGTGATCCCGGATTGAAGTCGCGCGAGATCGCGGTCGGCGAATGGGACGATCCGATCGAGGCCTGCTTCGAACGCGGCTGGAGCGACGGCCTGCCCGTCGTGCCGCCGACCGACGAACGCATCCTGCGCATGCTGGGCGGCACCGACCGCAAGCCCGACGAGATCGTCGGCATGATCCCGCCGAACCTGGCGCCCTGCAGCGTCGAGAAGGTGGCGATCAACGCGGTGATGGCGGGCTGCAAGCCGGAATACCTGCCGGTCGTGCTGGGTGTGCTGGAGGCGGCGCTCGACCCGCTGTTCGTGCTGCATGGCCTGCTCTGCACCACGCATTTCTCGGGCCCGCTGGTCATCATCAACGGGCCGGCGGCCAAGGCCGTCGGCATGAACGCTGGCGTCAATGCGCTGGGTCAGGGCAATCGCGCCAACGCCACGATCGGCCGCGCCCTGCAGCTCATCGTGCGCAATGTCGGGGGTGGTCTGCCCGGCGGCATGGACCGCGCCACCTTGGGCAATCCCGGCAAGTACACGTTCTGCTTCGCCGAGGACGAATCCGATCCGGATTGGGAGCCGCTGGCGCAACGGCGCGGCATCGCAGCCGGCAAGAGCGCCGTGACCCTGTTCCATGCCGAGGGCGTGCACGGCTTCATCGACCAGAAATCGCGCACGCCGGAGGAGCTCACCCGCTCGCTGGCGATGGGCCTGTTCGGGGTCGGCCATCCCAAGCTCTGCGACTCCGGCAATGCGGTGCTGGTGCTGTCGCCCGAGCATTACCGGATCTTCCGGGAAGGCGGCTGGAACCGCCGGCGCATCGAGGACGAGCTGTACCAGGCCCTCAAGCGCCCCGGCCGCGACCTGGTCCATGGCGCCCAGGGCGTGCCGGAGGGTCTGCCCGCCTCGATGGCGGACAAGATCGTCGACAAGTTCCAGCCCGACGGGCTGTTGATCGTTCGCGCCGGCGGCCCGGCCGGTCTATTCTCCGCCATCATCGGCGGCTGGCCCGGACAGCGCGTGCGCGCGGAATGCCAGGCCGTCACCCACGAGATTCGCTGAAGGACGCTGACCCCATGACTCAGGCCACGAACCATTCGAGCAAGCTGCGCGATCCCACGGCCGAGACCTCGCCGACGCGGCGCGCCCGCCTCGCCCCGCCATCCTCGCTCGACGGCAAGGTCGTGGCGTTGATGGACATCGGCAAGTCGCGCGGCGCGGAATTCCTCGACCGGCTCGAAGGCCACTTCAAGTCGGCCGGCGTGGCGACACGGCGCTATCGCAAGCCCACCAACACCAAGGTGGCGCCGGCCTCGGTGATGCAGGCGATCGCGGCCGAAGCGCAGCTCGCGGTGATCGCCTTAAGCGATTGAGGCTCCTGCACATCGTGCAGTCTGCACGACCTTCATGATCTCGACGGACGCGGGCTCCCCGGCGTCAACATCGTGACCACCGAATTCGTCGACGGCGTCACCGCGCAGAGCGACGCGCTGGGCTTCGAGCCGGCGGTCGTCTACGTGCCCCATCCGATTCAGAACCGCACCAACGCGGAAATCGACGAAATCGCCGACCGCGCCTTCGCCCAGGTGATGGCGCTGCTGAAGACCGCTTAGAGTCTTTCCGGGTCCGATAGAATCACCACCACCTCCCTCATGCTGAGGAGCGCTCCGCAGGAGCGCGTCTCGAAGCATGGGCACGAGCACCGCGCCTGTTGCCGATCCTTCGAGACGCGGCCTGCGGCCGCTCCTCAGGATGAGGGAGTGCGTGTCGAACTGAAGCGGAAAGACTCTAATCCTTCTCCGGAACCACGGCGGGCTGCACGGAATTGTCGGTGGCCGAATCGGCATCGGGCTCGACCGGTGCGCTGGTCTGCGGTGGCAGCGGGGCGTTGGCGATGAAGGCGGCGACGACGGCGGCGGTCGCGCGCGGTGCTTCTTCCATCGGGTTGTGGCCGAGATTCTCGAAGATCTCGAGCTTGGCGCCCTTGATGTCCTCCTGGAAGCGGAATGCGTCGGCCACCGGCACCCAGCGGTCCTTGGCCCCCCAGATGATGAGCGTCGGCACATCCATGCGCCGCAGCGGCGTGGGATCGAGCGGCTCCTGCGTGCGGGCGCGCTGCAAGGTCGCCTCGCGGTTGCCGGGGAAACGCTGCAGCTCGGCGTAGCGCTTGATGCGCTCGGGCGTGACCATCGCGGGATCTGCATAGGCCTCGTTGAGCGACCGGCGAACCAGCGCCTCCGGCTTGAAGTAGATCCCGACGTCGCCGACGATCGGCATGCGGGCGAGCCGGGTCGGCAGCGGTGCGTCGCCGCCCTGCCGCGGATAGCCCGCGGCGTCGACCAGCACGAGCTGGATGACGCGATCGGGCCGCGTGGCCGCAAAGGTCCAGGCAACGGCGGCGCCCAGCGAATGACCGGCCACCACGACCTTGTCGAGATGCAGTGTGTCGATCAGGACCTCTGTGAAATCCGCATAGGCCTCGACCGTATATTCGTCGCGCGGCCAGGCGCCGGTCAGACCGTGCCCCGGCAGGTCGACGGAGATGACGCGCGCCTCCTTGCCGAGTTCACGCGCCCAACCCTCCCACAGGTGCAGCGAGCCATTGGAGCCGTGGATCAGCAGGATGGGCACCCCATCGAGATTGCCCTGTTCGCGAATATGGGCGGTCACGCCGCCGACATCGATGAAGCGCGAGCGATCGTTGGCATAGCGTGCGATCAGGGTCTCGGGCGGTAGCGACGGCGCGTAGGCCCACATCGCCACACCCGTCAGCGCCGCCGCCCCGAACAGTGCATAGAGCGGCCAGCGCCGGCGGGGCGCCTCGTCCCTACGGCGACGCGGGGGCATCGTCCGACCTTTCTGCCGTGCCGTCTCTCGTGCCTTTCGTCGTGTCTTCCCTGGGGCCTTCCCGCACGCCGTCCTTGGTCTCGGGCAAGGGATCGGTGTGCAGCGCGAAGTTCAGCCGGTCGAGACCGCGCACCTTGAATTCCGGCACCGCGGCGGGATTGATGATCTTCCGCTCGATCAGCTTGGCCAGCAGCGCGCGGTTCAGGTCGTTGGTGACGATCAACCGGTCCTCGAGGCGGGCGACGAACACGAACAGCTCGAAGTCGAGGCGGCCGGACCCCACCTGGACGAAGCGCACGATCGGCGCCGGGACGCGCAGAACTCGGGCGTGCCCCAGCGCGGCCTCGCGCAGGATCGTCTCCATCGCGTCCACGTCGGTGCCGAGCGGCACGGTCAGCTTGATCTCGAGGCGACTCGATGTATCGGAATAGGTCCGGTTAACGACCGGATTCTGCAGGAACATGCTGTTGGGCACGATGACGTGCGTGCGCTGGAACGTCTCGATCTCGGTGGCGCGGATGTTGATGCGCCGCACGAAGCCCTCGTGGCCGCTCACCGTCACCCAGTCACCCGCCTTGATCGGCCGCTCCACCAGCAGGATGATGCCGGAAATGACGTTGTTGGCGATGTTCTGCAGCCCGAGGCCGATGCCGACCGACAGAGCGCCCAGCACGATGGCGAGATTGGTGAAGTCGACGCCCAGCGCACCGATCCCCACCAGGATGGCGATCATCACGCCGGCGTAGTTGAGACTGGCATCGATCGACTGGCGCAACGGCAGCGGTGCGTCGACGGTCGGCAGTATGCGGTCGCGCACGACGCTGCGTACCAGGCGCGCCAGCAACATGCAGACGAAGAACGCCGCGATCGCCGTGCCGACATTGCCGAGCGAGATGGTGACGCCGCCGATCTTCACGCCGCGCACGAGCTGGGTCAGCCCGTCGATCATCGCATCGGTGTCGACGTTCCAGGTCGCGGGGATGGCGATGGCCAGCAGCAGGACCAGGGCGGCGTCGAACAGCAGCAGCACGAGATACTGGCCGCGCAACGAGCTGTCCGGAGCCAGGCCGAGGCTGCGGCGCACCAGCGCGCCCGAGGGCGACCCCGGGGCGGCCGCCGCGTCCAGGAGATCGGCCGCCAGCTTGTGAAGCAGCAGGGCAATGGCGATCAGCAGGCAGGTCGTCGAAATCGACGTATGCAGGTGCGCGCCCAGGGTCGCATAGCCGATCAGCGAGAAGACGATCGACGACAGGACCGAGATGATCAGCAGCAGGCGCGTGACCGTCCACCAGGTACCCCCGATCATCGGCGGCAGCTCGGAGCCTTCGGGGCGGGCGGCCTGCCAGGCGCGGTTCGACAGGGCCGGCAGGCTGAGCACGGCCACCACGCTCGTCAGCACGACGGCGCCGACCGCGGCCACCGCATCGCGGTCCTCGCCGCGGCTCAGCGCCAGGTAGACGAACTCGAGCGGCAGGCTGATCGAGAACAGCCGCCGCAAGGCCTGGGACAGGTAATGGGCGCTGTCGTCGGTAAACGGCAGCACGCGCCATTCGGGTCGCGCCGGCGACAGGCCGGCCGCGGTCATGCCGAACACCAGCAGCAGCAGCATCAGGCGCACCACGGCTTCGGGGATCAGCGTGTCGATCGGCGCCGGCGGAGTGCCGGCCAGCAGGAGTTTGCCGACCAGCCACACCGCCAGGATCGGCACGAGCACGAGGCCGAGCCCGTCGATGGCGCTCACGATGGTCTGGTCGCTCTGGGCGTCGATGTGCGTGCCGCCGCGGCCGAAGCGGCGACGCAGCGCGCGCCCGACCCACCACAGGACGATGGTGATCGCGGCCCACAGGGCGAGCGGCACCAGCTCGGGGCTGCCCGAACTCAGCGACAGGAAGCCGTCGCGGCTCCAGGCCGCCATCGCCCCCGTCAGCGTCTTCACGGATGCCATGAATTGCGGGCCGATCTTGCTCCAGACGCCGGGCGAAAGCGGGGAAGGGTCGTGACGCAGCAGGGTCCGCAGCACCAGTTCGCCGCGCAGCTTGGTCATGCGCTCGAGCAGCTGGTCGGCCCGGGCGATCACCACCTCGCATTGCTTGACGCGGCTCTCGACGACCGTAGCCAGCTCGGTCAGCCGTTCGCGCTCGGCTTTCACCGCATCGCTCTCGGCCGGCGCGTCGGTGCCGGGCTTCAGCTCGAGCGGGGCCAGGAGCTTCTTGGTGTCGGCGAGGTCATTGCGCGCGAAGGAGGCGGCGGCCATGGCGGCCGTCCGCACGTCGGTCGCCTGCTCGCGCAGGCCGTCGATCTCGACCGGCAGCAGGTCGGCCTGCTCGGTGCGGGAGGCGATACGGTCGAGCTGACGGCCCCACAGCTCGACGAGTTGGCTGAAGGGTCGTTGCGGCGGCGGCACGGTCTGGGCGAAAGCCGCGACACTTGCGAACAGCAGCACGAACCATGCGAGGCGAACTAGAGATCGCATTCGGTGCGCGATTCCCGGAAACGACGAAAGGACTTTGACGGTCACTACCACGGGCGGCCCGGATCGGGCCACGCCGCAGACCGTGTCTGGTCGCGCAGAAGGGCGAAATCAGGGCGCCTTTCGGCAAGCGCTCTCGACCGTGACCGCTTCGTCGTTGACAGCGCCGTGACGACGCGGAACCTTGCCGCCCGAAATCCAAAGGGGAGACGACAAATGGCCGAAGGGCAAGGTTCCGTGGGCGAAGTACGCATCAAGCCCGACCGCCTGCACGGCTTCACCATGGCGATCTGCCGGGCCGACGGCAGTTCCGACGAGGAAGCGAAGCTGGTCGCCGACCATCTCGTGCTTGCCAACCTGTTCGGCCATGACAGCCACGGCGTCGGTATGATGCCTTCTTATATCCAGAACACCCTCAACGGCGCCTGCAAGCGCAACCATCACGCCACGATCGATCGCGACAACGGCGCGGTGATCGTGATCGACGGCGGCGCGGGCTACGGCCAGGTCATCGCCAAGGAGGCGATGGACATCGGCATCGAGCGCGCGAAGAAGCACGGTGTCTGCGTCGTCGGCCTCAAGAATTCCCATCACATCGGCCGGATCGGCCATTGGGGCGAGCAGTGCGCGCGCGCCGGCATGGTGAGCACCCACTGGGTGAACGTGCACGGCCACAAGTCGCTGGTCGCGCCGTTCGGCGGCGCCGAGGCGCGCTTCACCACCAATCCCTACTGCACGGCCATCCCGCGCAAGGGCCGCGAGCCGATCGTGCTCGACTTCGCGACCAGCCAGGTCGCGATGGGCAAGGTGCGGGTCGCCAACAACAAGCAGATCCAGATGGAGGAAGGCCTCCTGATCGATGCCGCGGGCAACGCCACCACCGAACCCGGCGTGATGTACAACGCGCCGTATGGGGCCATCCTGCCGTTCGGCCTGCACAAGGGCGGCGGCCTCGCCGTGATCTGCGACCTGCTGGCCGGCGCGCTGACCGGCGGCCGCACGCACAGCCCGCGCACGATCAAGAAGGACGGCACCGACATCATCAACAACATGCTGTCGATCATCATCGATCCCGATTCGATGGGCGGCACCGCCTTCTTCGAGGACGAGGTCGATACCTTCATCGACTGGGTGAAGTCGGCCAAGCCGCAGGCCGGCGTCGCCGAAGTGCTGGTGCCGGGCGAGCCCGAGCGGGCGCGCAGGCTGGACCGCGAGAAGAACGGCGTGCCGATCGATACCACCACCTGGCAGCAGCTCGTCGACACCGCCCGCAAGGTGCGCCTGAACGACACCGATATTCCCCAAATGGCCGGCGCCTGACGCGACCGGAAGACGACAGGAGACCGACCATGGCCAAAATGAAGCTCTATTATTCGCCGTCGTCGCCCTATGCCCGCAAGGTCAGGGTGCTGGCGATCGAGACCGGTCTCGACAAGAAGCTGGACATGGTGAACGTGGCGCTGACGCCGGTTGCGCCCAATGCCGACGTCGACAAGCACAATCCGGTCGGCAAGATCCCGGCTCTGTCGATCAAGACCATGGATCTCTTCGACTCGCCGGTGATCTGCGAGTATCTCGACAGCCAGCACAAGGGCCGCAAGCTGTTCCCGCGCAAGGGCCGCGACCGCTGGATGGCGCTGCGCCAGCAGGCCATGGCCGATGGCCTGCTCGATGCGGCGCTGCTCGCCCGCTATGAAGGCTTCCTGCGGCCCGAGGAGAAGCGCTGGCCCGACTGGTCGAAGGGCCAGATGAAGAAGATCGACGGCGTACTCGACCAGCTCGAGGCTGAATCCAGGGCGCTCAAGGGCAAGCCGACCATCGGCACCGTCTCGATCGGCTGCGCGCTGGGCTATCTCGACTTCCGCTTTGGACACCACGAATGGCGCGCCAAGCGGCCGAAGCTCGCAAAATGGTTCGCCGCCTTCGCCAAGACGCCTTCGATGAAGGCCACCGCCCCGCCGCCGGCCTGATCGCCCGTGACCGCCCCCAATGACCGCTGACGAGATCATCGCCCGCCTCGGTTTGCAGCCGCATCCCGAGGGAGGCCACTACCGCGAGACGTTCCGTGCGCCTGCCGGTAAGGACGGTCGCGGCGCCAGCACGGCGATCTTCTTCCTGCTCAAGGGCGGCGAGCGCTCGCATTGGCACAAGGTCGATGCCGACGAAGTCTGGCATCACTATGACGGAGCGGCGCTGGAGCTTTCGATGAGCGACGATGGCCGCACCGCCCGTCATCTGCGCCTGGGCAGCGACTTTGGCCTGGGGGAGACGCCCCAGATCGTCGTGCCGCGCGGCGTCTGGCAGGCGGCCCGTTCGCTCGGCAACTGGACGCTGGTCGGCTGCACCGTGGCGCCGGCCTTCGACTTCGCGGGCTTCGAGCTCGCCCCGCCCGGCTGGCGGCCGGGCGTTTAGCGAGACGGCGGCTGGCGCTTCCAGAGTTCGCGCGAGGCCAGCGCGGCGCCGACCGTGACCAGCAGCGCCGCGGCGATCAGCGTGCCGGTCGGTTCGGCCAGCCCGAAGGCGACCAGGATCGCCGTCGAGAGGATGGGCGTCGCATAGGAAAGCGCGCCCAGTGCGCGGATGTCGCCGCGCTTCACGGCGTGATCCCAGAAATAGAAGGCCGAGCCGGCCGGGCCGAGGCCCAGCGCCAGCACCGCGAGCCAGGCCGTGCCGGTGGCGGGCCACACGGTGCGCTCGAAGGCGAGATGGCAGACGAGCGAGAGCAGGGCCGAGGCGGCGCAGAAGGCGGCGATGGCGTCGGTCGGCGTTTCGCCGAAGCGGCGCGACAGCACGGAATAGATCGACCAGGAGAAGGCGCAACCCAGCGCCAGCAGGTAGCCGAGGGCATGGCTGTCGGCGAAGCTGAGGCCGCGGCCGAAGGCCAGCAGCACGACACCCGCGAAGCCCAGGGCCGCGCCCGCGAGGTGCGTCCAGCCGAGCCGCTCGCCCGCCAGTGGCGCCGAGAGCAGCACGATCAGCAGCGGCCACAGGTAATTGATCAGGTTGGCCTCGGCTGGCGGGGCGAGCTGAAGGGCCGCGAAATAGAGCGCGTGGTAGCCGAACAGGCCGCCGATCCCCAGCAGCCAGACGCGCGCCGGCCAGCCGATCAATCCGGCCCAGCCGACACCGTTTGCCAGGGCGCGGGCGATGCCGATCGCCGCGCCGACCGTGAACGTCATGGCAACCATCTGGAACGGCGGGATCGGCCCGGCCGACACCGACAGAAGGGCGAGCGAACTCCACAGACAGATCGAGATCAGGCCAGCCGCCATGGCCCGGCGCCGGACGGTGTCGGCAGTCGTCATCGCGGCCGCTTAGAGACTGCAGCGGGGAATGTCGAGCGGATGCATACTTTGCGTTTCACGGTTACGATGGATTTGTAGCGGAGCCTGAATGTTCGTTAGGCCGACCAATCCGATCAGTCATCGACTGGCGCGTATCGCCTTCATCCTGGCGACCGTCGGGTCGCTGATCGTAGCCGTTTCCGGGCCGCTGCACCGCTATCTCGGTCTCGACATCGAGGCGGCCATCGCCGTGTTCCGCTACGGCTTCTATCTCACGGTCGCCGGTGTCGCGCTGGGTCTGGCCACCATCCTGCCGGCCCGTCCGGGCGACCGGCGCCGGGGCTGCGTCGCGGCCTTCCTCGCGATCGTGATCGGCGCCGCCGGTGCGTGGGTGCCGCTGCACTGGTTCCAGCAGGCGCAATACCGGCCCGCCATCAACGACATCACGACCGACACCGCCAATCCGCCGCCGCTCGTGGTGACGGCGCAACTGCGGCGCGGCGCGCCCAACCCGCCGGCCTATCCGAAGGACAACGCCGCCCTTCAACGCGCCGCCTTTCCCGACATAGAATCCGTCGTGCTGGCGGTGCCGCCCGCCGAGGCCTTCAAGCGGGTCGATCGTGCGGCCATGGCGTTCGACTGGGAGATCGTGGCGCGTGCGCCGGCCGACGGCCGCCTCGAGGCCATCGCGACCAGCCCGTGGTTCGGCTTTCGCGACGACATTGTCGTTCGCATCCGCCCGCAGGGGACCGGCAGCCGGGTCGACATCCGCTCCAAGAGTCGCATCGGCGACGCCGATCTCGGTGGCAATGCCGACCGCGTCCGCGCCTTCATCGCGCGCTTGAAGAGCGACGGGTGAGTTGAAAACCTATGTGAGCGGCAGGGTGAAGCAGAACACCGTGCCCTGCGCGTTCGACTCGACGAGCGCGATGTCGCCGCCATGCAGAAGGACCAGATCGCGGGCGATGGCGAGGCCGAGCCCCGTGCCCCCCGGCCGGCCGCCGGTGGTGAAGGGACGGAAGAGCTGCTTGGCGACCGCTGCGGGAATACCGGGCCCGTTGTCGGCAATTTCAACCCGCAGGAAGTCGCCATTGCGCCGGGCGCGGACGGTGGCGCTGGTCGCCCCGGCCTCGAAGGCGTTGCGCCCGAGATTGACGAACACGCGGTAGAGCACGTCGCGGTCGCAGCGCACGACACCGTCATTGCCGATTTCGTTGATCCAGCTGCACAGGGCGTTGGGATTCTTGTCCTCGCCCTGTTCCTGCAACGCGACGCCGACCTCGTCGACCAGGTCGGCGAGATCGACCTCGGCCAGCCGGGGCGACGGCTTGTCGCGCACATACTCGATGGCGTCGCTGGCCAGGCGGGCCGCGCGGTCGATGGTGTTGAGAATGGTCGGTGCCAGCGCGCGCGTACGCTCGTCTTCGCTGCGCGCCAGGCGATCGGACAGCAGGCGTGCCGTCGCGAGCATGTTGCGCAGGTCGTGGTTGATCTTGTTGGTCGCGGCACCGACCTCGGCGAGGCGCGATTTCTGGCGCAGCGAGGTGCGCAGCTCGCGTTGCAGGATCTGGAACTCACGGTCGACCACGCCGATCTCGTCGTGGCGGCGCACCGGTCCGCGCTCGGTGCCGGCTTCTTCCGGTGCGCGGCGAAAGGCGGTCATGGCGGCCGACAGGTCTTGCAGCGGCCGGATGACCAGCCAGCGCAATGCGAGATAAAGCAGCGACGCCGTGAACAGCGCGATGATGATCGACAGGACGAGGATGCGGCTCGCATAGCCGTACATGGCGGCGCGCATCGGCGGTTCGTCGACGACGATCCAGACCATGGCGCCGGGCAGGCGCATCGATTCGCCACCCACCCGGATATAGTGTGTGCCGTCCCGTGCCATCGCTTCGAGTGCGTCCCAGATCAGGCCGAGCGCGCCTCTGTCCTTCAGGTTGAAGCCCGGCATCTCGGGCCGCGGCTCGACGTTCATCAGGGCGCGCTTGGGCTTGTTCGGCTCGACCAGCACGACCGCCTCGACGCGGGCATGCGCCAGCAGGGCGCGCTTCACCTCTTCCGTCACCATGTTGTCAGGCGTCGCATCGAGGGCGAGGGCCGCCAGCGTGCCGCTCTCGATCAGCTGCTCGAGATAGACCAGCCGGAAGCGCGCGATCGAGGGCAGGAAGATCGCGACCTCGGCCGTCATAACCGCGACGATCACGAGACCCAGGATCCGCCAGGACAGGCCGAAGGTGGCGCTTCGCCGGCGCGCGGGGTGGACGGATCGGGCCGGCAGGGTGACGTCGGCGGTCATCGGGCGACCCTACCAGACCGGCAACCGTGCGAGAAAGCGCACAAGGCTCCGGCTGCGCGAGCCGAACAGCGTTTCGGTATAGTAGCTCCCGGCGGCCCTCTTGGCGGTTTCGCCGAGGGTGGGATAGGGCGGCACGAAGCCCGCCAGGGTCGAGATCTTCAGCCGGCCGGAGAGGGCCAGGCACCAGCTCTGGATCAATTCGCCGGCCTGCGGTCCGGCGATGCCCGCCCCCAGAATGCGGCCGCGTCGGTCGGTGATGGCCTTCACCAGCCCGTCTGTCTCGTGCTCGGTCTGCGCGCGATCGTTCTCGGCGAATTTCCAGCGCAGGATCCTTATGCCGTCGCCGTGGCGCGCGCGCGCATCGCGCTCGCTGAGGCCGACCTGTGCCAGTTCCGGATCGGTGTAGGTTGCCCAGGGCACCAGCCCGGCATCGAGCTTGGCCGGCGCCCGGAACAATGCGCCCCGGATGAACAGAGAGGCCTCGTAGCCCGCCATGTGGGTGAAGGCATAGCGGCCGTTGCAGTCGCCGATCGCCCAGACGTTGCGATTGGAGGTGCGCAGCCGGTCGTCGACCGTGATGCCGCGCCGGGTGTGGGCGATACCGGCCTTGTCGAGATCGAGCCCGTCGATCGTGGGCGTGCGCCCCGCGGCGACCAGGAGGTGCGAACCTTCGATGCGCGGCCCCCCTTCGAGCACGGCGGCGATCCCGTCGGCCGTGCGCTCGAGCCGCGCGACACGGGCGTTCTCGCAGAGTTCGATGCCTTCGCCGCGCAGGCGCGCGAGGACGATCGCGACGAGCTCCGGATCGTCCTTGGCCAGACAGGTCGCCGCTTCCAGCACGGTGACTTTCGAGCCGAGGCGCCGGAAGGCCTGCGCCATCTCGAGCCCGATCGGGCCGCCGCCCAGCACCACGAGGTGCGACGGCAGGGTGCGGTTGGCGAAGATCGTCTCGTTGGTGAAGTGCGGCACGTCGGCGAGGCCGGGCACCTGCGGCAGCGCGGGCCGCGAGCCCGTTGCGAGCACGATGCGCTTGCTGCGGATGCGATGGCCGCCGGCCAGCAACTCCGTGCCGCCGGTGAAGCGCGCCTCTTCCCGCAGGACGCGCACGCCCATCTTCTCGAAGCGTTCGACCGAATCGTTGGGCGCGATGGCCGCGATCACGCCGGCGACATGGTCCATCACCTTGCCGAAATCGACGGCGGGCTCGACCGGCGCGATGCCGAAGGCGGCGCCGCTGCGTTGCGCCTGCGCCGCGCGGGCCGCGGCGATCAATGCCTTCGAGGGCACGCAGCCGAAATTGAGACAATCGCCGCCCATCAGCGCGCGCTCGACCAGCACGACGTCGAGCCCGAGCTGCGCTGCGCCGGCCGCCACCACGAGACCGGCCGAACCGCCGCCGACGACACAGACGTCGGGGGTGAGCATGCTGCTCATCTCAGGCGGAACGCTGCCGGCGCAGGCGGGCGAACACGACCGGCAGCAGGGCCAGGACAGCAAGTCCCAGCAGCGGCAGCAGGATGCGCCATTCGAAGATGATGCCGAGATCGGGCTGCTCGCCGCGCTCCAGCACCGTGCCGAGCCCTGCGCCGACGCTTGCATAGATGATTGCCGCCGGCACGATGCCCAGCATCGTTGCGAGCGCGTAGCGCCTGAGCGACATGCCGAGCAGGGCCGGCACGATATTGACCAGCCAGAAGGGAAATACCGGAACGAACCTCAGGAACAGGAGGTAGTTGAAATCGTTGTGCCGGAACCCCTCCTGGAAGCGCGCCAGCGTCGCCCCGGCACGCGCCCGGAAGAGATCGCGAAAGGCATAGCGCGCGGCCAGGAACACGGCGATCGACCCCAGCGTTGCGCCGATCACCGACAGGCAGGCGCCCGTCCAGGTGCCGAACAGCAAGCCGCCCAGCGGCGTCGCCACCACGGCGATGGGCAACGAGAAGGCGACCATGATCGCATAGGCCAGCAGGAAGACGAGCGCCGCCAGCGGACGATGGGCGGCGACCCACGCCGTCAGCGTGGCCTGGTGACGGCCCAGCATGTCGTAGGAGAAATAGCGCTCGAGCCCGAGCAACAGGAAGGTCGCCAACCCCGCCAGCAGGAATGCCACTGGCAGCAGCCGGCGCACTATCGACGTATCCATTTGGCCTTTCGTCTCTCCCCGCCTCGATATTGACGCTGCGGAGCCGTTCCTCAAGGCACATGCTGTCACGCCTGAGTGACCGGCGGGTTATGGACCGGCAGGCCGGGGTCGGTGGCCGTGACGCTCGGGCGGGCCGCGAAGCGCTGCCACCATGTCGACAGTCGCGGCCGGAGGGCCAGCAGGTCCGCCCCGCGCGCGGACCGTGCGAAGTACGCGACCATGGCGCCCAGGTGGAAGTCGGCCAGGGAGATCGTGGGACCGACCAGCCATGTCTCCGTTGCGGCCAGAGATTCCAGCGCGTCGAGTACCGCGGCGGCAGCCGCGAGGCCCTTCTGCAACTCCGCTGCATCACCCGCGGCGCCCAGATGCGGTCGAACGACATCGTGGACGAAGACCTGCCTCACCAGCGGCCAGTAAGCATAGGCATCGGCCACGCCGATGATCTGGTCCATGCGGGCCAACCGTCTCGGGGCCACCGGTTGGAGGGCGGGGCCGGGAAAAGCCCGGTCGATGTAGCGGGCGATGGCCCCCGTCTCGTAGAGCGCGAAGCCATCGTGGACGATTGCCGGCACCCGGCCGAACGGGTGAAGCGCCAGATAGGCCTTCGGGACCTCGGTCGCGAACGGGTTCACCTCGACCTGCTCGCAGGCCACACCCTTCTCGGCCAGGACAAGGCGGGCGATCCGGACGTAGACGCTGTAACGGTAGCCATGAAGAAAGAGGGCCATGCAGCATCCTAGCCCTCGTTGACTCTGAAGGGTCATACGCTTATTACCCTCGCCCACGGAATTTGCCCCCGGCGCACCGCGCGGGGGCCTTGTTGTGTTTAAGGAGTTGCGTCATGAAACGCACTTATCAGCCAAGCAAGCTGGTGCGCGCCCGCCGGCACGGCTTCCGGTCCCGGATGGCCACCGTCGGTGGCCGCAAGGTCATCGCCAACCGTCGCCGGTCCGGCCGCAAGCGCCTGTCGGCCTAGTTCGATTGGCCGCGGCGCGCCTCGGGCGTCTGCCGGATCGGAGCGATTTCCTACGCGTCCAGGCCGGGCGGCGATGTGCCATGCCCGGTTTTGTGCTGCAAACGGCCCCCGTCCCCCCCGACCTCGCTGTTCCCGCCATCCGGGTCGGCTTCACGGTCAGCCGCAAGGTCGGCAATGCCGTGGTGCGCAACCGGGTCCGCCGCCGCCTGCGCGAGATTGCCCGCGAGGTGATTCCGGAAACGGCGCGGGCCGACTACGATTATGTACTGGTGGGGCGCCAGGGCGCATTGGGCCGCGACTTCCAGGCGATGCGGGGCGAATTGCACGAGGCGCTGAGGCGTCTCAAGGCGCTGGCCGCATCACCTCCGACCCCGAGTTCCGTCGCGCCGCCCGGCCCGCTGCCCACCGCGCCGCCGATAGCGACGCCATGACTGCCCCATGAGCTGCATTGGCAGCTTGCGCCGGACCACTTAAATCGCCAGTTTCCGGGCCGCATGATGTCCTTTGTTCTGCGCAGCGCGATTCGTCTCTACCAACTCACGCTCGCCTACTTCTTCGTCGGTGCCTGCCGCTACGAGCCGTCGTGCTCGGCCTATGCGGTGGATGCCGTGTCGAAGCATGGCGCGCTGCGGGGGAGCTGGCTCGCTGCGCATCGACTGTGCCGTTGCGGCCCCTGGGGCGCCGGCGGCTACGATCCCGTTCCGTCGGCCGCCGCACGCGAGCGCGCGCCGCTTTCCTGTCATCCCGCCCGGCGCACCTGACGCGCCACGAAAGATCGCCGACAAATGGATCAGAAGAATTTTATCATCGCCATCGTCTTCTCGGTGCTGATCATCGTGGGCTGGCAGGCCGCTTTCCCGCCGGCCAAGGCCCCGGTCCAGCAGCAGGCGACGACGCAGTCGGGTGCGCCCGCAGCCCCGACCGGTCAACCCGGCGCTCCCGGTACCGCTGGCCAGCCTGGTCCTGGCGCCACGCCGGCGCAGCAGCCGGTCGTCAGCCGCAGCGCGGCCGTCGCGCTGACCCCGCGCGTGACCTTCAGCACCGGTGAACTCACCGGATCGATCTCGCTCAAGGGCGCGCGCATCGACGACGTGCAGCTCGTCAAATACCGCGAGACCATCGATCCCAAGAGCCCGCCCGTGCCGGTCCTGTCGCCGGTCGGCAGCGAACGTCCCTACTACGCCGAGTTCGGCTGGTCCTCGTCCGATCCCGCGACCAAGGTGCCGGGCCCCGAGACGGTGTGGACGTCCGACGCGCCCACCGTGGCGCCCGGCAAGCCGGCCAAGCTCACCTGGGACAATGGCGACGGCCTGATGTTCGGCCTCACGGTCTCGATCGACGAGTTTTTCATGTTCGACGTGAAGCAGAGCGTCGACAACAAGACCGACAAGCCGGTGACGCTGTTCCCGTGGAGCCTGATCGTGCGCTACGGCGAGCCGACCTACGAGGGCATGTACATCCTCCACGAGGGTCCGTACGGCGTCTTCAACGATACGCTGAAAGAGTTCAGCTACTCCGACTTCAAGGGCAACAAGCAGCAGAAGATCTCCACCACCGGCGGCTGGGTCGGCATCACCGACAAGTACTGGATGTCCGTGCTGGTGCCCGACCAGAAATCCAAGGTCGACGTCTCGATCAAGCAGACTGGCGCCGGCGCCGACGTGAAATACCAGATCGACTATGTCGCGAGCGGAGTCACGGTCGCTCCCGGTGCCAATGTCACGACCGATGCCAAGCTGTTCGCCGGCGCGAAGATCGTGCGGGTGATTTCCGACTATGAAAGCAAGTTCGGCATCCAGAAGTTCGACCTCACGATCGACTGGGGCTGGTTCTGGTTCTTCACCAAGCCGCTGTTCTGGCTGCTCGAGTGGCTCTACGTGCATCTCGGCAATTTCGGACTGTCGATCCTGGTGCTGACCGTGATCGTGAAGGCGGTGTTCTTCCCGCTGGCCAACAAGTCCTATGCGGCGATGAGCAAGATGAAGCGGCTCCAGCCCGAGATGGAGAAGCTCAAGGAGCGTTACGGCGAGGACCGCCAGCGCATGAACCAGGAGCTGATGCAGCTCTATCGCCGCGAGAAGGTGAACCCGGCGGCGGGCTGCCTGCCGATCATCGTGCAGATTCCAGTGTTCTTCGCGCTCTACAAGGTGCTCTACACCACCATCGAGATGCGCCATCAGCCGTTCTATGGCTGGATCAAGGACCTGTCCGCGCCCGATCCGCTCACCATCCTGACAGGCTTTGGAATGGTTCCGTGGGACGTCCCGTCGTTCCTGCACTTCTTCAACATCGGCATCTGGCCCATGATCATGGGCGTCACGATGTACCTGCAGCAGAAGCTGAACCCGCAGCCGACCGACCCGGTGCAGGCGCGCGTGTTCCAGTTCTTGCCCATCCTGTTCACCTTCATGCTGGCGCCCTTCGCCGCCGGCCTGGTGATCTACTGGGCATGGAGCAACACGCTCTCGATCGCGCAGCAATACATGATCATGCGCCGCCACGGCGCACCGATCGGCAACAAGCCCGTCGCCGCAACGCCTGCTCTCCCGCCGCCCGCCAACAACGACAAGAAGGGCGGCAAAGGATCCGGCAAGAAGAGCTGATGCCGGACAAGTCACCTGACGAGATCGACGAGGGGCACTCGCCGGCCGAGATCGAGGCCGCGCGCAAGCTGTTTGCGGGGCCCTGCGACTTCGTCTCGGGCGCCGCGTCGATCGAGTCGCTGCCCGGGATCTCGCTGCCGGAAGTGGCCTTCGCCGGCCGCTCCAACGTCGGCAAGTCGAGCCTGGTCAATGCGCTCACCGGCCGCCGCACCCTGGCGCGCGTGTCGGCCAATCCCGGCCATACGCGCCAGGTCAATTTCTTCAACCTGGCCGACCGGCTGATGCTGGTCGATTTGCCCGGCTACGGCTTCGCCAAGGTCTCGCGGTCGATGAAGGAAACGTGGCAGGACCTCGCCTCGGCCTATCTGCGCGGCCGTCCGACCCTGATGCGCATCTACCTGCTGATCGACGGCCGGCATGGCGTGAAGGAAAGCGACCGCGAGACGATGCGGAATCTCGACAGCGCCGCCGTCTCCTACCAGCTCCTCCTCACCAAGACCGACTACCTGCGCGCCGCCGACCTGCCGCGCGCCGTGAAGGCCGCCGAGGCGATTGCACGCAAGCACGGCGCTGCCCATCCCGAAGTGCTGCCGACCAGCAGCGAAACCGGCTTCGGCATTCCCGAACTTCGGGCAGACATCGTGGCCGTCGCCACCCTTTAGAGTTTTTCCGACAAGACAAAACACCTCACCCTGAGGAGGGCTCCATAGGAGCGCGTCTCGATCGCGCGGGGTAACCCCCGCGCTTTGGTGGGCACGAGCACCTCGCCTGCGGCCGACCCTTCGAGACGGCGCTTCGCGCCTCCTCAGGGTGAGGTCATTATTGGCTCGCTCCTCCGAAGCTACGCGGCGTCGTGAAAGATGATGCCCAGGGTAAAGCGCTGGCCGTCGCGCAGGCTCGACACGCCGTGTCGCATGGCGGTGCGGTGCCAGCCGCGGACGCCCTTCACGGGCCGTTCGTTCACGGCAAAGACCACGGCGTCGCCCTGCTCCAGCGGCACGACCTCGCCGCGCGACTGCATGCGCGCGCGCTGCTCGACCAGCATGAACTCGCCGCCGGAGAAATCGCGGCCCGGGGCGCTCAGCAGCACGACCGCCTGCAGCGGGAACACCATCTCGCCGTAGAGGTCGCGATGCAGGCAGTTGTAGTCGCCGGGACCGTAGCGCAGCAGCAGCGGCGTCGGCCGTGTCTGGCCGGCCTCGTGGCATTCGCCCAGCCAGTCCTTGAGGGCGGGCGGGAAGCGCCGGGGCCGTCCCAGCCGTTCGTTCCACCGGTTGGCGATCGCGGCCAGCCCGGGATAGAGCGCGTGGCGCAGCCGCTCGACGGGCGCGGGCAGCTCGTAGGCGAAATACTGGTACTCGCCCTGCCCGTAGCCGTGGCGCTGCATGACGATATGTTTGCGAAACCGAGACGGCTCGGGCCACAGCGCGGCCAGCGCGCGGCATTCCTCGGGGCCGATCAGGTTCCGCACCACGGTGAAGCCGCGATCGGACAGAGTTTCGCTGTCGAGGGAGTGGGAGGCTGCCATGCGGACATCCTGACGCGGCCGGTCCGGTTCTTCTATCCGGGAGCCGCCTAATATATTATGCGCCTCCGCGAATTGCTCGGCTCTCTCGACCCGGAGAGGGCTTTCGTTCAACTGGGGATGCTGTGAAATGGCCGAGCCTGTGCAACCGGACAAGGAGCAGAAGCGGCTCATCCGCATGGCGGAGACCATCTCCAAGGCGCTGCCCTACATGCGCCGGCACAACGACGCCACGTTCGTCGTGAAATATGGCGGCCATGCCATGACCGATCCGAAGCTCGGCGACCTGGTGGCCCGCGACGTCGTGCTGATGAAGCAGGTCGGCATGAACCCGATCGTGGTCCATGGCGGCGGCCCGCAGATCAACAAGATGCTGGAGCGGGTCGGCATCAAGAGCACGTTCGTGAACGGTCTGCGCGTCACCGACGCCGCGACCATGGAGATCGTCGAGATGGTCCTGGCCGGCTCGATCAACAAGGCGATCGTGGCCGACATCAACGAATGCGGCGGCATCGCCGTCGGCATCTGCGGCAAGGACGGCAACCTGATCCTGGCCAAAAAGGTCACGCAGATCCGCGACCCCAAGACCGGCGAGCTCCTGAAGGTCGACCTCAAGCAGGTGGGCGAGCCCGCCAAGATCAATGTCATGGTGCTGGAGCAGCTGCGCCGCGCCGACGTGATCCCGGTCGTCGCCCCGATCGGGTTCGGCGTCGACGACGAGCTGACCTACAACATCAATGCCGACACCTCGGCCGGCGCCATTGCCGGCGCGTTGAAGGCCAAGCGCCTCCTGTTCCTGACCGACGTGCCGGGTGTCCTCGACAAGGACGGCAAGGTGATCCCGGAAATGACGATCGAACAGGCCCGCGCCCTGATCGCCGACGGCACGATCTCGGGCGGCATGATCCCCAAGGTCGAGAACTGCATCGATGCCGTGAACTCGGGCGTCGAAGCCGCCGTCATCATGGATGGACGGGTGCCCCATTGCCTTCTGCTCGAGGTCTTCACCGAGGCGGGCGTCGGCACCATGGTCCGCCGCACGTGATCCCGGCCTGACCCGGGTCCGACCTTGAAAACCCCCGTTTCTCTGCATATTTAAGCCCGATGGCCCTCCTGCCCATCCTGACCGCGCCCGATCCGCGCCTGAAGAAGAAATCCCTGCCCGTCGAGACGGTCGACGCCGGCGTGCGCCAGCTCATGGATGACATGCTGGCGACGATGTACGACGCGCCGGGCATCGGTCTCGCCGCGCCGCAGGTCGGCGTCCTGAAGCGCGTCGTCGTGCTCGACATCGACCGCGAGGACACCAAGACCGGCCCGCTGTTCATGGCCAACCCCGAGATCGTCGAGGCCTCCGACGAGGACGTCTCGTACGAGGAAGGTTGCCTGTCGGTGCCGGATCACTATTCCGACGTCGTGCGGCCATCCAAGGTGACGGTCCGCTACCTCGACCGCGACGGCAAACGGCAGGACCTCGCCTGCGACGGCCTGCTCGCGACCTGCGTCCAGCACGAGATCGACCATCTCGACGGCATGCTGTTCATCGACCACATTTCGGCGCTCAAGCGGAACATGATCCTGCGCAAGCTCCTCAAGGCGCGCAAGGAAGAGGAACGCGACGCCGCCGAGGGGCGGCCCGCGAAGGCGAAAACCAAAGATCCCGAGCACGCGATCTAGATGTCGGTGTGACGCGAAGCGTCAAACACGATCCATATTGTCATCTCGAGCAGAGCGAGGGACCTTTACTGCGGTATCCGACCAGAGGTCCCTCGCTCTGCTCGGGATGACACCGATGCTGAGCCAGGGCTCCGTGTAAGCCGTTCAGTCGATCAGCTTCCCGTCCGCATCGAAGAACGGATACGGCCCGTCATAGTCGCCGATCACGGCGACGTGGGTCACCAACCGGCCGTCGTTCCACCAGTGCAGCATGAATCCCGGAGGCTCCATCCGAAAGCGGCTGGGCGCCTCGGGATCGATGTCGAGTGCCACCTGATGCGCCGGGCTGGGGCAGGTCAGGGTCGGCCGGCCGCCGACCCGGGCGTGGATCGTTCGATGCAGGTGGCCGCACAGGATCAGCTCGACCTGAGGATGGCGCGCCATGATGGAGGCGAACGCGTCACGGCCCAGAAGGCCGATCTTGTCCATGTGGCCGATGCCGGTGACGAAGGGCGGATGGTGCATCAGGACGAGCGTGGGGACATCCGGCTTGTCGGCCAAGGTCCAGTCCAGCCAGTCGAGCCGCTCGGTGCAAAGCTCGCCGCCACCCTTGCCGGGGATCAACGTGTCGAGGCCGACGAGGCGCAGCGGATAGTCGTCGATCGCGAACTGAAGGAACTTCCCAGCCGCCGGCAGGTAGCCGCCGTCGCGGAAGGCGTCGCGCATCGCCGCGCGGTCGTCGTGATTGCCGGGAATGGCGATGATGCGCTGCTGGATCGGCGCCAGGATCGACTTCAGGTGATCGTATTCTTCCGGTCGCCCCAGATCGACCAGGTCGCCGGTCAGCAGGACGATGTCGGGCTGCGGGCTCAGCGCCAGCAGCTCCTGCACGCAGCGTCGCAACATGGCAGCCGTGTCGACTTTGCGATAGGCGAGCTTGCCCGGCAGCTTGATATGGGTGTCGGTGATCTGTGCGATCAGCATGTCGTCGTCCTCACAAGACCAGGAGGCCACGGGGATCGATGGCCAATCCCACCGCGTCGCCGTGGCTGAAATCGCGGCGGGCCGTGCTCTCGATCACCAGCGGTTGCGCTTCGCCGACCTCGACGAACAGACGCGTGCGGTCGCCCAGGAAGAAGGCCGCGGCGACCTTGCCCTGCAGGCCCGTCGTCTCGTGCCCTTCGGCGACGCGGATGTCTTCGGGGCGGAACAGGATCTCGGTCGCGCCCGTGGGCGCCTCGGGCCAGGCGAGGCTGCCTGCCTGGCAGCTGAACGTGCCGTTGCTGACACTGCCGGTCAGGCGATTCATCGTGCCGATGAACTCGGCGACGAAGCGTGTGGCCGGGCGCTGGTAGATCTCGCGGGGCCTGCCGATCTGGGCGACGCGGCCATGCTCCATGACGACGATGCGGTCGCCCAGCGCCATCGCCTCGGCCTGGTCGTGCGTGACGTAGATCGCCGTGATGCCGAGCGACCGCAGCAGCGAGTCGATCTCCAGGCGCAGCGTGTCGCGCAGCTTGGCGTCCAGCGCGGTCAGCGGCTCGTCCAGCAACAGGGCGCGCGGGCGTACCGCGATGGCGCGGGCCAGGGCCACGCGCTGCCGTTGTCCGCCCGAGAGCTGGTCGATGCGACGATCGGCCAGCCGCGTGATCTGCATCATCGCCAGCATTTCCGAGACACGCGCCTTGATCTGCGCGTGGGGGACCTTTCGGATCTTCAGGCCGTAGCCGATGTTTCCGGCCACCGTCATGTTGGGGAACAGCGCGTAGGACTGGAACACCATGCCGACGTTGCGCTGCTCGATCGGCAGGCGCGTGACGTCGACGCCGTCGAACAGCACCTTGCCGCCGGCGTCCGGCTCTTCCAGCCCGGCGATGATGCGCAAGGTCGTCGTCTTGCCGCAGCCCGAGGGCCCGAGGAACACCACGGTCTCGCCGGCATGGATCGCGAGGTCGAGCGGCTCGAGCGCCCTGGTGCCGTCGGGGAAGGTCTTCGAGCAGCCCTCGAGCGCGATGGCGAGCGGTTGGCCGGCGTCGGTCATTCGGCTTCCTCCGCCACGAACTTCGCGGGGCGCGGCTTGGCAAAGGCCTGCAGCGCCAGCAGCAGCGGCATGATCATCAGGAAAAACACCAGGGTGTAGGCGCTGCCGACTTCCAGCCGCAGCGAGGCGTAGGCATCGGCGAGGCCGACGGGCAGCGTCTTGGTGAACGGCGTGTGCAGCAGCCAGGTCATGTTGAACTCGCCCATCGACAGGGTCACCACCATCAGCGAGCCGGCGAGGATGCCCTGCCGGCAGTTCGGCAGGACGATGTCGCGGAAGCGCGGCCAGAAGCCGGCGCCCAGCGAGGCCGCGCCTTCCTCGAGTGTCTTGAGGTCGATGGCGCTCAGCACCGCCAGCACGCTGCGCACCATGAAGGGCAGGGTGAAGAGCACGTGGCCGACCAGGATGAAGGCCCACGAGGTGCGAAAGCCCGACAGGCCGCCGTAGGTGACGATCAGCGCCAGCGCGGTCGCCAGCCCCGGCACCGCCACTGGCAGCACCAGCATCTCCTCCAGGGTGCGGGTCAGTGCGTTCTGCCGCTTGGCCAGCACATAGGCGGTCGGCACGCCCAGCACGAGCGTGACGGCGAGGCAGGCCAGCGACAGGCCGATCGACAGGAAGATCGTGTCGCGATAGCCGTTCCACACTTCCATGACCCAGCGCAGGGTGAGGCCGCTCTCGATACCGACGAAATAGTTCACCGTCAGGCCGGCCATCATCGACAGGATCACCGGCACCACCAGGAAGGCGCAGACCAGCAGGGTGAAGCCGAGCTGGAGGTAGAAGAGGCTGCGGCGCTTCATGTCAGCCTGCCGCCGCGACGCTGGAACCGGCGGCCGTGCGCGCCACCGCCAGCACCAGCCAGGTGACGATGCCCAGCACGAAACTCAGCGCCGCCGCCATGGCGATGTTCGCCGACAGAGTGAACTCGGTGTAGATCACCATCGGCAGCACGTTGATCCGCGCGGCCAGGGTGAAGGCGGTGCCGAACGCGCCGACCGCGGTCGCAAAGCAGATCGCGCCGGCCGAGATGAAGGCCGGCTTCAGGCCGGGAATGATGACGTCCCGCAGGACGTGCCAGGGCGAGGCCCCGAGCGACCGCGCCGCCTCCTCGAGCTTCGGGTCGAGCTTCTCGGCCGCCGCCATCACGGTGAGGATGGTGCGCGGGATGGAGAAGTAGACGTAGCCCATGAACAGGCCGGCGATCGTATAGGCGAAGACCAGCTTCTCGCCGGTCAGCGCCTGCGTGACCTGGCCGATCAGCCCCTGGCGGCCGGCCAGCATGATCACCATGAAGCCGATGACCACGCCCGGGAAGGCCAGCGGGAAGGTCAACATCGCCACCAGGGCGGCGTTGCCGGGAAACCTGTGACGCTGCAGGAACACGCCCGAGATGCCGCTGATGACGAGCGTCGCCGCGGTCGTCGCCGCCGCCACCGCGAACGTCGAGACGAGGCTGCCGAGATAGAGGTCGTCGGTGAGGATGGCGGTGTAGGCCGCCCAGCCCATCTTGCCGCTGCCGCCGATCAGGAACAGCCGCGCCATCGGCAGCAGGAAGAAGGCCGCGAAGACGATGCCGGCCGGCAGCAGCAGAAGGATCAATCGGCGGGTTTCGTGCCGCATTCTTCGGGGTTCCTCTTGGCACACCCCTCATCCTGAGGGGCGCGAAGCGCCGTCTCGAAGGATGGGCAACAGGCAGGTGCTCGTGCCCACCAAAGCGCGGGGGGTACCCCGCGCGATCGAGACGCGCTCCTGCGGAGCGCTCCTCAGGGTGAGGGCGTAAGTGAGCGCGGCGGGACGATGATGATCTTGTCGTCGCCCCGCCGGTTCTTGTTTTGCGTCAGTTCACTTCCTTGCGATAGCGCTCGACGATCTGGGCCTGCGCCTTGGCGAGGCTCTTGAGGTCGACCGCCTTGGCGCGGGCATATTCCGCGTCGGGCAGGAACTTGGCCTTGGCCTCGGCCGACAGCCGGTCGGCGAACACCGGCCGCAGATAGGCGTTGCCCCACATCGCCTGGCTTTCGTCGGACAGCACGAAGTCGAGCACCTTCTTGCCGTTGTCGGGGTTCGGTCCCTTGTTCACCAGCGCCATGACGTAGGGGAACACCAGCGTGCCTTCCTTGGGGATGACGAACTGCACCGGCGCCTTGTCGGTGTACTGGCCGCGATAGGCGTTGAAGTCGTAGTCGAGCAGGATCGGAATCTCGCCGGAGATGACGCGGGCATACGATGTCTGCTTCGGCACGATCGGCTGGTTCTTGGCCAGCTCCTTGAAGAACTTGATGGCCGGATCGAGATTGTCGTAGGTGCCGCCCAGCGCGAGATTGATCGCCATGACGCCGAGCTGGCCGACGGCCGCCGAGGTCGGGTCGAGATAGCCGACCATGCCCTTGTATTCGGGCTTCAGCAGGTCGGCCCAGCTCTGCGGCACCGGCTTGTTGCCGAGCGCCGCCTTGTTCACGAACAGGCCGAGCGTGCCGGAGTGGATCGTGAACCAGTTGCCGTCGGGATCCTTGAGGTCGGCCGGGATCTTCTCCCAGTTCTTCGGCTTGTAGGGCGTGAGCACGCCGGCATCCTTGGCCGGATCGGCGGCGATGCCGCCCAGATAGGTGACGTCGGCCACGGGATTGGCCTTCTCCGCGATCAACGCGGCGATGGCCTGGCCGGAATTCTTGTTGTCCGGCGGCATCTGGATGCCGAGCCTGGCCTGGATGGCCTTGAGCTGCGAGCCCCAGTCGGCCCATTCGGGCGGGCAGTTGTAGCAGACGGCGCGCTGCTGGGCGGCGGCGCCCGAGATGTTGGCCACGGCGGCGATACCGAGCGCGGCCGCGAACGCGAGATGTTTCAGCATGAGATCAACCCCTCCTTGTTTGACGTGTCGTATCGATGGTCGTGCCGTCGTCCGGCCAGCACACCAGCCGGACGCCGGCATCGCTCAATTGGCGCGCGATGGGCTCCGGCACCGGACGATCGGTGAACACGGCACTTGCTGCCGTGATGTGGCCGCCGCGCACCGTGCCGCCGCGGCCGAACTTGGAATGGTCGAGCACCAGGAAGCGCTGGCGGCAATGGGCGGCGAGCGCGCTGCGCATCGTCACCTCGTCGGTGCTGAAGTCGAGCAGGGTGCCGTCCTCGGCGACACCGCCGACGCCGTAGATGCCGATGTCGGCGGCGAAGCGGCCGAAGAAGCCGTGCGCCTCGCCCGCCACCACGTCGCGGTCGAGGTTGCGCAGCCGGCCGCCGGCGACGGTGATCTCGCAGGAGGCGCTGCGGCTGAGCGCCAGCGCGACGTTGAGATTGTTGCTCATGACCCGCAGCCCCGCATGGTCGGCCAGCGCCAGCGCGCACTGCTCGGGCGTCGTGCCGATGCCGAAGAACAGCGAGGCGCCGTCCGGCACCTCGCGCGCCACCAGCCGGGCGATGCGGCGCTTGGCGTCGATGTTCAGGACCTGGCGGGCGGGATAGGCGAGGTTTTCGCCCTCGGGCGGCAACTCGACGCCGCCATGGCGCCGCCGCAGCAGGCCGCGGTCGCACAGCAGGTTGACGTCGCGCCGGATCGTCTGCGGCGTGACGCCGAACTGGAGGGCAAGCGCCTCGATCGCCTGGAAACCGTCACCCCGGACGCGTTCGACGATGGCGCGGGCGCGATCTTCCGCCTGCATTCCCGGTTCCTGAGCCTGTTTCCTGTCCCGATCGATCTGCATCATTCGAATGAACGTGCAGGCCGTTGTTTTCCTTCGTATGACTTTCATATGAACATTCGGAGACGTCAAGTGAAGCGACGGCCGAGCGAAGCTCGACCGGCTAAACGAAACAATCGAAATAATCGAAACAAATGAAACGAATGTCGCACCCCCCCCCCGACTCCGGTGTGGGACGACCGTCGACGGAGCGCTGTTGCTCGTCGGTCCTTCTGAAAAACCCATTTGGGACAGGCTGCCAGAGCTTTTCCGCTTCAGGTCGACACTCACACCTCATCCTGAGAGGCTGGCCGGAAATGAATTGAATCGATTCAAGCACTTACCTCATCCTGAGGAGCGCCACGAAGCGGCGCGTCTCGAAGGATGGGCAACAAGCAAGGTGCGCGTTCCGATCCTTCGAGACGCCGTGCTGCGCCCGGCTCCTCAGGATGAGGTTATTGGGCTATTCATAGCCTCTTGTTTTAGCTGCATTCATTTCCGGCCAGCCTCTGAGGAGCGCCGCGTCTCGAAGGATCGGCAACAGGCGCGGTGCTCGTGCCCATGCTTCGAGACGGCTGCTTCGCAGCCTCCTCAGCATGAGGTTGGCGGTGGTGATTCCATCGGACTCGGAAAGACTCCAGAGCCGCCAAATGGAGGAAAAAGCTTCCTCCATTCCGCTGCGCTCCGAGCGGAGCGACGCTTCATTTGGGCAAAGGCGAATGCCCTGCGCTGCGAGGCTTGGTCGCACGGCCTATGTGGCCGTGCGCGTTCTTGCCATTGCTGCACGGCGCCGGCGCGAAACGAGGTTCGCGCCTTACTGAGCCGCGATCTTCGACGCGGCCGGGGCGAAGTCGCGTTCCATCTCGCGGCGGAGCTTCACGGCGGTCAGTGACTCGTCCATCACCACGTCGGCATAGGTCAGCGACTGGCCGGCCTTGATCGGCTTCACCAGCTTGACGTTGTGGGCGAGGCCGAGCGGCAGGCTGCCGAGGCCGGTCGACTTCTCCGACGGGAACAGCTTGCCGTAGACCGTGTAGCCGCCCTCGCCGTCGAGGATCTCGCCAGGCTTGAGGTCGCGCTTGGCGGTGGCGATGACGTCGGCGTGGAAGCCGATCGGCGTGCCGGTCGGCTCCTTGCGCAGGCCGATCGAGGCGACCGACATGCCGACCTCCAGCCCGATCAGGTGCCAGCGCTTGTACATGACCGAGTAACGACCGCTCGGGTCGGTCTGCAGCATGTACTCCTCGAAGCAGTTCTTCTGGTACTCCGTGCTCGCCTCGAACACGACCCAGACGCCCTTGCGGATTTCGTAGGGGATGGCGCGGCCGTCCTTCTCCAGCGACGACGCCACTTCGACCTGGCCCTTGTGATGGAGCTGGCCGCCCTCGGAGATCGGCCGCATGACGAAGGGCAGGTCTTCCACCGAACAGGGCGGGAAGGCGAGGCCGTCCGGCGCCGGCGTCAGGCCGGTGGCGTTGGCCACGGCGGTGCTCTCGATGGCGGGCTTGGAGCCGTCGAGGAAGGAGTTGAACATCTTGGGGTTCAGGCCGCCGCGCCTGGCCTGCTCCTCGTTGAGGCCCCAGTACTTCCACACCGTCTCCGGCGTCGACTGCGCGAAGTGCGGCAGCCACTTGTGGCCGCGTCCGGCCGCCGTCACCTCGAAGCCCGAGGTGCGGGCCCAGTCGACCAGCTCGCAGATCAGCGCCGGCTGGTCGCCATAGGCCAGGCTGTAGATCACGCCTGCGGCGGCGGCACGCTTGGCCAACAGCGGCCCGCAGAAGGCGTCGGCCTCGACCGTCACCATGACCACGCTCTTGCCGTGCCTGAAAGCTTCCAGCGCGTGCTCGACGGCGGCGATCGGATCGCCGGTCGATTCGACGATGATGTCGATCTCGGGATGGCTGACCAGGGCGCGCCAGTCCTCGGTGAGGTAGGTGCTGCCATGTTTGCGCGCGTCGGCGAACGAGCTGGCCGCCGTCACGTCGGGCTTCCAGCCCAGCCGCGCCAGGTTTTCGCGCGCGCGGTCGGGCGACAGGTCGGCGATGCCCAGCAGATGGATGCCCGGCGTCGTCGGGATCTGCGACAGGTACATCGAGCCGAACTTGCCGGCCCCGATCACGCCGATGCGCAGCGGATTGGCGTCGGCCGCGCGGGCCAGAAGCATGCGATGGAGACTCATGGTTTCCTCCGGTGTTTCTTGATTATTCCGCCGCGACCTTGCGGTTGACCGCGCGGATCACGGCATCGTCTTCCCACGCATCGATCGGCGTGAAGTCGCGATGGGCGATGTACTCGGGCCGCTTGAACTGGCGGATCGCGTTGTCGACCGAATTGTAGGTCACGTAGATGATCTGGCGGTCCCACGGCGACATGTTGGGCCCGCTGCCATGGACCAGCGTGCCGTGGAAGAAGATCGCCGAGCCGGGGCCGCCCTTGGGCGCGACGATGCCGCCCTGGTCGACCAGCTTGGCGATCGTCTCGTTGTCGATCACCCACAGCGGATAGGACGTCGTCGTGAGGTCGTGACTGGCCTCGATCGCGCCCTTCTTGTGGCTCTTGGGAATGAACCAGAGCGGGCCGTTGAACTCGTTCACCTCGTCGATGAACACCGCGAGGTTCATGGCGCGCGGCTCGGGCATGGCGTCGTCGGCTTTCCAGGTGCCGTAATCCTGGTGCCACTGCCAGACGTCGCCGTCGAAGGCGGCCTTCCCGTTGATCTTGAACTGGTGGATGTAGGTCTTGTCCTTCAGCAGCTGCTCGGCCGGCCCCACGAAGCGCGGATGATGGACCAGCGCCTCGAACACCGGGTGATACTTGTGGACCGCGAAGGCGGTGCGCACGACGTCGCCGGTCTTCTCGCGCACGTTCTCGGGACGGCGCTGGGCGAACACCTCGGGCACCGAGGACTTCAGGATCGCGGTCTCTTCCGGCGAGAAGTAATCCGGAAAGAAGAGATAGCCGTCTTCGTCGAATTGCTTGAGCTGCTCAGCGGTGAGATTCATGGCGGTTTCCTCCTTTGCCCAGTCGTCTTGCTTTGTCGTCGGCGCGGTCTTCAGGCGGCGCTGGAAATCACGACTTTCAACCGTCCCGTGAGAATGTCGGCCATCTGTTCGGCATGGCCACGGCACAACGCCTCGGCCTCGGCCGCCTGCCCCGCCTCGAGGGCGCGCAGGATGCCTTCGTGCTCGTCCCATACACTGACGCGCAGGTCCCCTTCGCTCAAGGCCGCCGCCATGACGCGGCGCAGATGCTGCCAGTGCTGCTGCGCGGTCTCGCCGATCACCGGATTGCCCGACGCTTCGTAGACGAACAGATGGAAATCGATGTCGGCCTCGATGACCGACGGGATGGAACCGCTCGCCACGGCGCGCCGGCCGACATCGAGCAGGGCGCGGCCGCGTTGCACGAGGTGGGGCGTGTAGTTCGCGGCGGCGAGGCGCGCGGCGGCGCCATCGAGGGCGGCGCGGACCACGTAGAGGTTGCGCGCCTGCTGCACGTCGAGCGGGGCAACGCAGACACCCTTGCGGCCGGCATCGATCAGGAAGCCCTCGCGGCGCAGCAGCATCATGGCCTGGAGGACCGGCTGGCGCGATACGCCGAACTGCTGGGCGATCTCCTCCTGGGTGATCCGGGCGCCGGATTTCAGCTCGCCGGAGCAGATCGCCTCGAGGACGGAATCGTGGATACGCTCGGAAAGATCGGGTCCGGGGAGGATCGGCCGCATGGTCCGTATACAGAACACAGGGCGTCCGAAGTCAACCGCCTAGCGGGCTTTCAGACCCTTTGAGCCCAGAATCTGGAGGCCGCGATCCGGGTAGTCGGTGATCAGCCCGTCGACGCCCAGCTCGATCAGGCGCGCCATTTCGGCTGGGGCGTTCACGGTCCAGGGGACGACCTTGAGGCCGAGCGCCTGGGCCTCCTTCACATTCTCCGCCGTGACGTTGCGCCAGAACGGCGACCAGGTGGCGCAGCCGGCCGCCTGGGCGAGCCGGGCCAGCGAGCCGCCGTGGGCAGCGAGGTCGAGCCCGCCCAGCCAGGGAGAGGGCCGGCCGCCGGTGCGCTGGACCGTATCGAAGTTGTTGCTCTCGATGCTCAGGCAGCTGGTGGCGATCCCGGGCGCGAGTTTCCGCGCCTCGATCAGGCCGCGCCAGTCGAACGACTGCAGCGTGCTGCGAGCCTCGGCCTTGCCCGCGCGGATACCATCGACGGCCAATCTCGCGAAAGCGGCGGGGTCGAGCGTGAGGTCGGGCTTGCCCGGATCGGTCTTGATCTCGATGTTGAAGCGGACCCCGGGTGCCGCCTGCGCGAAGAACTCTGCGAGAGTCGGGAAGCGCTGCCCGTCGACCGGCTTCTGCTCCGGGAACTGCTGGGCGTACTTGCTGGCCGGGTTCACGCGACCGACGTCGTAGCGCTTGAGGTCATCGAGGGTCAGCGTGCGGACGGCCGGACCGGGCGCCGCGAGCCATTGTCCGTCCGGTCCGCGCACCAGGTCGGGATTGAGATACGGGTCGTGGCTGATGACGACGACGCCGTCGCGCGTCACCGCGAGATCGGTTTCGAGGGTCGTGACGCCGAGATCCTGCGCGACCTTGAAGCCGGCCAGGGTGTTCTCCGGCGCCAGCCCGCGCGCGCCGCGATGGCCCTGCAGGTCGAACGCCGCCGCCAGCCCGGCGCTAGCCGCCCAGATTGCGCAGGCGAGCGATGCGATCGTCGATATCGGGATGCGTGGCGAGAAGCGCCGGTGTCTTCGCGGTGAATTGCTGGATCGGGTTGACGATGAAGAGATGCTGCGTGGCACGACTCACTCCGGGAAAGGGCGCTGCCTTCTCTGCGAGCTTACCCAGCGCAGAGATGAGGCCATTGGGGTTTCGCGTGAACTGTACGGACGTCGCATCGGCGAGATACTCGCGCTGCCGTGATACCGCCATCTGTACAGCCTTGGCCGCAAGTGGCGCCAGCAGTGCCACGACAAGCAGGACGATGATCAGGAGTCCGCCGCCCGAGCTGCCCTTGCGGTCGCTGCTGCGCATCCGGCCCCAGTTCATCGTGCGCAGCGCCATGTCGCAGACCAGCGCGATCAGGCCGACGGTGACGCCGACCACGACCATGTAGCGCGTGTCGAGGTTGGCGAGATGCGCCATCTCGTGCGCCACCACACCCTGCAGCTCGTCGCGGTTAAGCGAATTCAGCAGGCCGCGCGTGACGGCGATCGTGCCATTGCCGACCTTGTTGCCGGTGGCGAAGGCGTTCAGCGCGTCGGTCTCCAGCACCATGACTTTGGGCATCGGCACGCCGGCGGCGATCGAGATCTCCTCGACCACGTTGTAGAGCTGCGGCGCGTCCTGCTTCTCGATCACCTTGGCGCCGGCCATCGACAGCACCATCCGGTCGCCCACCGCCAGCGAAATGGCGCTCCAGCCGATGCTGACGGCCGCCATCAGGGCCGCGCCCGCGATGCCGACCTGGCTCACGACCGGCAGGGAACTGGACGACTCGCCTTCCAGCAGCGCGCCGACCAGGTAGCCGACCAGGGCCGCCAATGCCGTCAGAACCACCAGCAGCACCATCGTGTTGCGACGGTTCCGGTTCTGCGCGGCGACGAAGTCGGTGGTGGCGCTCATGCGCCGTGCCCTCTCAGCGCAGCGCGACCTTCGGCACTTCGCGTTCGGCCTCAGGCATGTTGAACAGGTCCATCGCGCCGAAACCCAGCGAGGCCGCGGCCAGCACCGCCGGGAAGCTCTGGCGGCGGGTGTTATAGGTGTTGACCGAGTCGTTGTAGAACTGGCGCGCGAAGGCGATCTTGTTCTCGGTGGTCGTGAGCTCCTCCTGGAGCTGCATGACATTGTCGTTGGCCTTGAGCTGCGGATAGTTTTCCATCAGGGCAAACAGGCCGTGCGTCGCCTGGCTGAGCGCCGCCTCGGCCGGCCCCGACTGCGCGGCGTTGCCGCTGGCCGCGACCGCGTTGTTGCGCGCCTGGATCACCCTGGTGAGCGTCTCCTGCTCGTAGCCCATGGCGTCCTTGACCACCTGCACCAGGTTGGGAATGAGATCGTGCCGGCGCTTCAGCTGCACGTCGATCTGGCTCCACGCGGTCTGCGCCTGGTTGCGGCCGCCGACCAGGCCGTTGTAGACGGCGATCAGCCACAGGCCGATGGCGACGGCGATGCCGAGGAAGATCCATGAGCTCATGCCAGTTCTCCTTTGCCGCGGCGGCCAGTCTAGTCATGATCGGGGCCGTTCGGGAGGAATAACGATGGAAACGTCAGAGCTGCTGAAAGCCTTCTGCTCGGCCGTGGAGCGTCGCGACGGCAAGAGCTTCGCGAGCCTGTTCACCGAGGACGGCGTCTATCACGACGTGTTCTACGGCGACTTCGTGGGCCGCGAGCGGATCGCCGAGATGATCGACGACTGGTTCCATCGCACCGCCCACGAGTTCCGCTGGGACATGCACCGGCCGGTCAGCGACGGCACGATGCTCTACGCCTACTACACATTCAGCTACGTCTCGAAGCTGCCCGGCGCCGAAGGCAAGCGCGTCGGCTTCGAGGGCTGTTCGATGATGACCTTGCGCGACGGCCGGATCGCGGAGTATCGCGAGGTCGCCAATGTCGGGCCTGCGTTCGTCGAGCTGGGCTTCGCGCCCGAGCGCACCGCCAAGATCCTCGCCAAGGAAGGCGCGCATCTGCGGGCCCAGCCCGAGTGGAAGCGTCATCTGGGCTGACGAGAGGCCTCAGCCGTTGTAGGCGCGGCCGCCGCGGTCGCGTAGCCACAGCCGGATCAGGAGGCGCTTGCGCTCAGGCTCCGGCCAGTCGCGGAACCCGGTGCGCTTGTGGCCGAGGGCGCGATTGTCGATGAGCTGCATCTGGCCCGGCTGGAAGGCGAAGCGTGCCGCCATGCCCGGCGCGTTCAGGATCGCCTCGAAGGCTTCGAGCGCGGCGGCTCCTTGCGGGTCGAGATCGACGCCGGCCAGGGCATGGCCGTTGGTCACCTGAAAGCGCGACAGCCGGGCGATCAGCCGGCCGGCCTCGGATTCCAGCATCGGATGGTGCGTCGTCATGATGTCGCCCGGCGCATGCTCGCGCTGGCGGTCGAAGTAGAACGGCCGGTAGAGCCGGGGCAGCAGGTCGGGGTGCTGCCGGCGCATCTCCTCGTGCGCGGCGGCAAAGCTGACGATGCCGCTCACACCGCCTTCCATGGCGGTGCGGACGCACAGCAGGCCGACATAGTGCGGTGGCACGAGATTGTAGCTGTTGTCGGTATGGAAGTTCTGTTCGGCATTGGTGACGTCGGGACGCACGCCGTTGCCCGGTGGTTTGCCGAGATCGGTGACGTCGTAGATCGAGGTGCCATCCCATTTCTGCGCCACCGGCCGGGCGACCAGGGAGGCGAGCAGCCACCATGCGGCGCGTACGCCGTCGCGCGACCAGCGTTCCACGGGCAGGCGGTCGACGATGGCGAAGCCAGGACCGTCATCGAGGCTGCGTCGGACGTCGCGCATGAAGGCGCGCGACGCGTCGAGCGGAAAATCCTGCGGCCGCAGCAGCAGCAGCGGCACGGGATCCCGGTCCAGCGCGGCAACGAGCCGATCGAGTTCGCGCTCGACGTCGCCGGGAAGCGCGATCCGGCCCGTTTCCGGCGCCAGCGTGTCACTGCGCCAAAGCAGCCGATCGGGCAATGCCTCGCGAGGCAACGGCGTGGAAAGATCGGCGGCGTCGGGCATGGTTGCTCTCCGCGGGCGGTTTGTCGTTAGTCGCGCAGCAGCTCGTTGATCGACGTCTTGGAGCGGGTGCGCTCGTCGACGGTCTTCACGATCACGGCGCAGTAGGTCGACGGGCGGTCCGGGCCGCCGCCGATATTGCCGGGCACGACCACCGAATACGGCGGCACCTTGCCAATATGGATCTGGCCCGTGGCGCGATCGACCACCTTGGTCGTGGCGCTGATGAACACGCCCATCGACAGGACGGCGCCGGTGCCGACGATCACGCCCTCGACGACCTCGGAGCGGGCGCCGATGAAGCAATTGTCCTCGATGATGACCGGGTTGGCCTGCAGCGGCTCGAGCACTCCGCCGATGCCGACACCGCCCGAGAGGTGACAGTTCTTGCCGATCTGGGCGCACGAGCCGACCGTCGCCCAGGTGTCGACCATCGTGTTGGTGTCGACATACGCGCCGAGGTTCACGAAAGACGGCATCAGCACGACCGACGGCGCAATATACGAGCCGCGGCGCACGACAGAGCCCGGCACGGCGCGGAAGCCGGCCTTGGCGAAGTGAGCGGGATCCCAGCCCGTGGTCTTGAGCGGCACCTTGTCGAACCAGGGGGCGGAGCCCATGCCGGGGAACGACGCGCCGCCGTCCATCGGCACCGAATCGTAGAGGCGGAACGAGAGCAGCACGGCCTTCTTCAGCCACTGGTTCACGACCCACTCGTCGCCGAATTTCTGGGCGGTGCGGAAGGTGCCGTTGTCCAGGCCGGCGATCGCCGCCTCGACCGCGTCGCGCACCTCGCCCTTGGTGGCGCTGTTGATGCCGTCCCGCGCTTCCCATGCCGCGTCGATGGTGGCCTGTAACTGGTTGCTCATTGTTCCCTCGGAAATCTGCCGCGGGACCTTATATGCTGCCCCCGATGACCTTCAAGCTCCCAGAATCGGTGCTGGTCGTGGTTCACACGCCCTTTTTGGACGTCCTCGTGCTCGAACGCACGGGAACCGGGCTCTGGCAATCCGTGACCGGCTCGCGCGAACCGGACGACCCGGAGCTCGAGGCCACGGCGCGCCGCGAGCTGCTGGAGGAGACAGGCCTGGCGGCCGGCGCGCTGACTGACTGGCGACAGGTCAACCGCTACGAGATCCGGGCCCAGTGGCGCGCACGCTATGCGCCGGAGGTCACCCACAATGTCGAGCACGTGTTCGGCTTCCAGGTGCCCGAACAGACCGTGGCGAGCCTCGATCCCGCCGAACACGTGGCCCAACTCTGGCTGCCGTGGCAGGACGCCATCGAAAAGGTCTTCTCGCCCACAAACCGGGATGCGATCTGGCAGCTGCCGCGGCGGGTCAGGCCGTAGGCCGTTTCTGACGCAAGGGTCCCTCGCTGCGCTCGGGATGACAATCTCGTTGAGATAGGCGCAGTGCGCAGATGCAGAAAACGGTGTCATCCCGAGCGCAGCGAGGGACCATTTATCATGGGCGATTGCCCTCCGTGTGCTCTGGGGCATAGTGATCCGGCATGACAGATTCTCACGCGGCCACGCCGCCCGTCCGCGAAGCCTCGAAGCTCGGCCAGTTCAGCTGGGCGCTGTTCGACTGGGCCAACCAGCCGTTCTTCACCATCATCACCACCTTCATCTTCGCACCCTACTTCGCCAACGTGCTGGTCGGCGATCCGGTGAAGGGCCAGTCGGCCTGGGCCTTCACGCAATCGGCCTCGGGCATCCTGATCGCGCTGATGAGTCCGTTCCTCGGCGCCATGGCCGATGCCGGCGGCCGGCGCAAACCCTACATCTTTGCCTTCCAGCTCCTGCTCGCCGCGGGCTGCGCGGGGCTGTGGTTCGCGTATCCCAACCGGCCCGACCTCATCCTGCCGATCAGCTGGGCGGTGATCCTGGCCACCGTCGGCGCGGAAATGTCGATCGTGTTCAACAATGCCCAGCTTCCCAGCATCGTGGCGCCCGAGCGCATGGGCCGGTTGAGCGGGTTCGGCTGGGGCCTGGGCTATTGCGGCGGCCTGGTCTCGCTGTCCGTGGTGCTGGCCGTCAGCATGCCGGCGCTGTTCGGACTGGCCCCGGACAACGACACGCCGCTGTTCGGCCTCGACGCGCAGAGCCACGAACTCGAGCGGCTGGTCGGCCCGGCCGCGGCGGTGTGGCTGGCCATCTTCGTCATTCCGATGTTCCTGTTCACACCGGACTCGGCCGGCGCGCGCCGCCAGTCGCTGTGGGTCGCGGCCAAGCAGGGCGGCGCGTCCCTCATTTCCACGGTGCGGCGGCTCGGCAGCTTCCGCAACGCGCTGACCTACCTGATCGCCTTCATGCTTTACAATGACGGGCTCGCCGCCATCATCGCCTTTGGCGGCGTCTATGCCGCCGCGACTTTCGGCTGGAGCACGGTGACCCTGGGCATCTTCGGCATCATCCTCACCGTGTTCGCCATTCCGGGCGCCTTCCTGGGCGGGCGGCTCGACGACTGGATCGGCAGCAAGCGCACCGTGCAGCTCGCCATCGCCGGCGTGATCGTGGCCACGCTGGGCATTGTCGGCGTCACCGCCGAGAGTGTTCTGTTCGTCATTCCCGCCGAGCCGATCAGCCCGACGCGTGGCCTGTTCGGCTCGCTGCAGGAGAAGACCCTGATGGGCTTCGCCCTGCTCCTCGGCTTCTGCATGGGGCCGATGCAGGCCGCCAGCCGCACCTTGATCGGCCGTCTGGCGCCGCACCAGATGTCGGGCGAATTCTTTGGCCTGTTTGCGCTTTCCGGACGGGCGACCGCGTGGATGGCGCCGGCTGCCATCGGCACCGTCACGCTCGTCACGGGCTCGACCCGTCTCGGCATGGCCTGCGTTCTCTTCTTCCTGGTGCTAGGCTTCATCCTGCTGTGGAAGGTGCGCGAAGAGCGCGCGGCCATTTGACCTCGGGCGTTCGAAGGAGGATCGCATGATCACCGCCATCGTGAACTTCAAGCTGCCGGCCGATATCGACGCCAGGAAGGCCGCCGAGCTGTTCAAGGGCTCGGCGCCGAAATATCGCGGCATGAAGGGCCTGATCCGGAAATACTATGTGTTCGACGGCGAGAAGCGGATCGGCGGCGGGGTCTATCTCTGGAAGAGCCGCGCCGAGGCCGAGGCGGTCTATACGCCGCAATGGCAGGCCTATATCGCCGAGCGCTACGGCGCGCCGCCCAGCATAAGCTATTTCGAGACGGCGGTGATCGTCGACAACGAGAGCGACACGATCACCGCCGACGCGGCCTAACTGGGAACGCGCGACTCCAGTCGCGCGTCATCGCTGGTCGCATTGGAAGCTCGCGCCACTTCAGAGTGGAGGTTACTCCGCTCGCAGTGGCGCGCTCCCAGCAATATTACCCTCGGCGCGCCGCCTCGATCGTGGCGACGTCGATCTTCTTCATGTCCATCGTCGCCTCGAAGGCGCGCCTCGCTTCCTCGCCGCCGGCGGCCATCGCCTCGGTCAGGACCCGCGGCGTGATCTGCCACGACAGGCCCCATCTGTCCTTGCACCAGCCGCACGCGCTTTCCTGGCCGCCATCGCCGACGATGGCGTTCCAGTAGCGGTCGGTCTCGGCTTGGTCGTCGGTGGCGATCTGGAACGAGAAGGCCTCGGTCTGCCTGAACACCGGTCCGCCGTTGAGGCCGATGCAGGGGATGCCGCAGACCGTGAACTGGACCGTCAGTACGTCGCCCTTCTTGCCGGACGGATAGTCGCTGGGTGCCTTGTAGACGGCGGTCACCTTGCTGTCGGGAAAGGTCGCTTCATAGAAGCGGGCCGCTTCCTCGGCATCCTTGTCGAACCAGATGCAGATCGTGTTCTTGGCGACGGCCATTGCGATCCCCTCAGACGTCCAGGATCGGCGAGAAGCCGCCGTAGATCATGCGCTTGCCGTCGAACGGCATCTTGTGGTCCTTCATGCGCTGGTCCTCCATCATCTTCTTCCAGCCTTCGTCGCGCACCTGCTTGGACGGCCACTCGATCCACGAATAGACGATCTTCTCGTCGGGCGTGGCTTTCACCGCGCCCTTGTAGTCGGTGACCTTGCCGTCGGGCACGCTGTCGCCCCAGGTCTCGACGACGCGGACTGCGCCAAATTCCGTGAACACCGCCGCGGCCTTCGTGGCCATCTCGAGATAGGCCTGCTTGTTGCCCGCCGGCACGGCTGCGAGGAAGCCGTCGACATAGCCGGTCTTGCTGCCCTTGTTGCCGGCTTCGTCGAGGATCGGCGTGAAGCCGGCGACGATCATGCGCTGGCCGTCGAACGGCATCTCCATGTCCTTCATGCGCGGATCGCTCATGACTTTCCGGTGGGCCGCCTCGGCGACTTCCTTGCTGGGATACTCGATCCACGAGAAGACCACGATCTCGTCGGGCCTGGCTTTCACCGCGCCCTTGAAGTCGGTGAGCTTGCCGTCCGGCACATCGTCGCCCCAGGCTTCTACCTGGCGGGTGGCGCCGAATTCCTTGGCGATCGGCGAGAAGTCGGCGGCGGCCTTGCGATAGGCCTCCTTCTTGTCGGCCGGCACTGCCAACACGAATCCCTGCACGTAGGTCATGACAATCGTCCTTTCGGTTGATTTCGACGGGATAGGTGGATATCAACGTAAATACATCATGTCAAAGATTCTGAACGCCACGTTCGAGACGACGGCTCACGTCTACGATCACTGTCTTTGCTTCGCCGCCCAGCGCGCCGCGCGCGCGCTGGCGCGCCGCTTCGACGAGGCTTTGTCACCGCTTGGTCTCACCAGCGGTCAGTTCTCGCTGCTGACGTCGCTCAATCAACCCGAGGCACCTGCGATGGGCGCGATCGCGGCGCTGCTCGTGATGGACCGCACCACGCTCACGGCCAACCTGAAGCCGCTGGAGCAGCGCGGCCTCGTCGAGATTGCGATCGATGCGGCCGACCGCCGCGTGCGGCGGCTCATTCTGACGCCGCGCGGGCGCAGGATGTTGCAGTCGGCCCTGCCGATCTGGGTGGAAGTTCACGGCGAGATCGACAAGTCGATGCCCGTATCGGACGGGCGGGCCTTGCGGCGCGGCCTGCGGGCGCTCGCATGACGCTGCTCGCTTGTGCCTGCGGCAAGGTCGAATACGAAGCGACCGAGCCCGCGATTCTCTCCGTCGTCTGCTACTGCGACGATTGCCAGGAAGGTGGGCGCCGCATCGAAGCATTGCCGAACGCGCCGCCTGTTCTCGATGTCGATGGCGGTACTGCCTGTGTCCTCTATCGCAAGGACCGCGTCCGCTGCACGCATGGCGCCGAACTCGTGACGAAGCTCAAGCTGCGAGAGAAAACGGCAACCAACCGCTTGGTCGCGACCTGCTGCAATTCGGCCCTCGCGATGAGCTTCGACGATTCGAAGCACTGGGTGCCGCTGTTCCGCAGCCGCTTGCGCGACGGTGCGCGCCCGCTCGACATGCGCATCTGCACGAAGTTCGCGCCCGACCCGGACAGGATCCTGAAGGACGTGCCGGCACATAAAAGCTTCGCCTTCAGCTTCATCGCCAAACTGCTCGGCTCTCGCCTCGTCATGGTGCTCGGGCGTTAGCTGTCATTGTCATCCCGACCGGAGCGAAGCGGAGTGGAGGGATCTTTCTTTGGCCTCCGCGGCGAAAAAGGATCCTTCGACTGCGCGCCTGCGGCGCTTCGCTCAGGATGACAATGTTGTCTTGCCCTTGAACGTACAGAGGTCGTTCACGACGCAGGCGGGACACAGGGGGGTGCGCGCCTTGCAGGTGTAGCGGCCGTGCAGGATCAGCCAGTGATGGGCGTGCAGTTTGTAGTCCTCGGGCACGCGCTTCAGCAGCTTCAGCTCGACCTGCAGCGGGTTCTTGCCGGGAGCGAGCCCGGTGCGGTTGCCGACGCGGAAGATGTGCGTGTCGACGGCAATGGTCGCCTCGCCGTAGGCCACGTTCATCACGACGTTGGCGGTCTTGCGGCCGACGCCCGGCAGCGCCTCCAGCTCCTCGTGCGTGCGTGGCACCTCGCCGCCATGCCGCTCGAGCAGAAGGTGGCTGAGCGCGATCACGTTCTTGCCCTTGTTGCGGAACAGGCCGATCGTCTTGATGTGGTCGATCAGCTTCGCCTCGCCCAGTGCCACCATCTGGACCGGCGTCTTGATGAACTTGAACAGCGGCCCGGTCGCCCGGTTCACGCCCACATCGGTGGCCTGCGCGGAGAGCACGACGGCCACCAGGAGCTGGTAGACATTGTCATATTCCAGTTCCGTCTCGGGCTCCGGCATTGCCTTCTTGAGGCGTGCAAAGAACTCGGGGATGACGGCGGTCTTCATCAGGGCCATATAGCTTCATACCATGACCGAAACGCCCCTTCCGGCGGTTCATTTCGCCACCTCGCTGTCGCCCCACAGGAGCCTCTCTGCGGAAGGCTTCCGCTTTGTGATGGCCGGCGCGGTCGCGGCCAACCTGGTGATCGGCCTGCCGATGTTGATCATGGGGGCCTGGCCGGTCTTCGGCTTCATGGGCCTCGACGTCTTTCTCCTGTGGTGGCTGTTCAAGCGCAGCTATCTCGACGCGCGGCGCAGCGAGACCCTGCTGCTGACCGACCGCGAGCTGATCGTGGTGCGGGTCGCCCCCGACGGCGAACGCGAGGAACACCGGCTCGATTCCTACTGGCTGAAAGTCGAGGCGACCGAGGAGCGCCTGGTCGTGGTGTCGCGCGGCAACCGTGCCGTGATCGGCCGCTTCCTCGGCCCCGACGAACGCCTGCGTGTCGCCGACCAGCTCAAGGCCGCCATCGCCGAGATGCGCGCGCCGCGTTACGAACACGAGTGGGATTGAGCGCGCCGACTGCGAGAGCCACTCCCGGGAGCGGCGGCAAACAGCGCCTTGCTTTGATTCGACAGGGGTGGGCAGGTGTCGGGCAGCGCTCCCCGGCGCAACAAGGAGAGACGCGACATGGACGACAGCGCAGCCGCCCGCAAGGAATTGACCCAGGTCGAACAGAAGATCCTGGAGACCGAGAAGGAAATCCGCGGGTTCAGCGCCGCTTATGCCGCCGCTGCCGATCCCAACGATCAGATCGGTTCCCACCGCTCCATCTGGTCGGCGCCCGACCTCTATCGCGAGCCCTTCACCGAGGCAACCCGGCGGCTGGGCGAACTGACCGCCCGGCGACGCGCGCTCAAGGGCAAGTTCGCCGACCTGCGATAGAGACAGTCGGGTTAGAGCCCCAGCACGTCTTTCATGCCGTAGAGGCCGGGCTTCTTCCCTGCCAGCCACTTGGCCGACGTCACCGCCCCTGCCGCATAGGTCTCGCGGCTGAACGAGCGGTGATTGAGTTCGAGCCGTTCGCCGGCGGCCGCGAAGTAGACCGTGTGTACGCCGACCTCCTCGCCACCGCGCAAGGTGGCGAACCCGATCTCGCCGGTCGGCCGGGCGCCGGTATGGCCGTCGCGGCTCTTGCGCCAGACTTCCTCGAGCTGGACCTTGCGGCCCGCCGCCGCCGCGCGGCCGAGCGCCAGCGCCGTGCCCGAGGGCGCGTCGATCTTGTGGCGATGGTGCATTTCCAGCACCTCGATGTCGTAGCTGGGGTCGAGCATCGACGCGGTCTTCTCGACCAGCGCCAGCAGGATGTTGACGCCGAGCGCCATGTTCGCCGCCCACATGATCGGCACCTTGCTCGCCGCGTCCTGGATCAGCTGGGTCTGGATGGGATCGAGGCCGGTCGTGCCGATCACCATGGCGACGCCCTTGTCCTGGGCCACTCTGGCATGCGCCACGGTGGCTTCCGGGATGGTGAAGTCGATCACGCAATTGGCGGCGGTGATGGCGGCGCCGCTGTCGTCTCCGATCAGGATGCCGTTGGCCTCCAGCCCCGCGACCTCGCCCGCATCCTTGCCCAGCGCCTTGCTGCCCGGGATCTCGCTGGCAGCGACCAGCGACACGCCCTCGGTGCGTGCGATCTGTCGGACCAGCATCTGGCCCATGCGCCCGGAGGCGCCGACGACGGCGATCTTCATCTCGTTCCTCTTTCCATTGGCTGGCATAGATTAACGGACCGGAAGCGAGGGGAACACATGCTCTTCATGGTGGTCGAGAAGTTCAAGAATCAGGACGGCAAGGCCGTCTATCGCAAGCTCCAGAAGGGCCGCGGCCTGCCCGACGGGCTGAAGTTCGTCGCGAGCTACGTGACCGCCGATCTCGGCCGCTGCTTCCAGCTCATGGAAACCGACGACATCACCACCTTCCAGCGCTGGATCGCCGACTGGCAGGACGTTGTGGAGTTCGAGGTGGTGCCGGTGGTCGAAGGCAAGACGACGCGCGAGGCGCTGGAGCCGCTGCTCTAATCTCTTTCCTCCCCGTCACGCGGGGGAGGTGGCCGCAGGCCGGAGGGGGAAGGCCTCAGTCGCGACGTTCATATCGTTGCTTTCCCCCTCCTGTATCCTCCCCCGTTTGACGGAGGAGGACTATCAGTCAGTTCCACGGATCCGCCACCTTCGGCCAGAACGGCGTCTTGCGCTTGGTGTAGGGCCAGCGGGTGACGTCGGGGTCGGCGGCGCCGGGCGAGGCGACGTAGAGGATCTCCTTCGCGACGCCGACGAAGCCGTTATAGAAATGCTGTGCCGACTTCACGATCACGACGCGGTAGTCGGCGGGATCGGCGCCGACCGCGCGGAAGGCGTCGGCGTGGAAGGTCTGGTTGCGGCGCGTGCAGATCGCGATGTCGACATGCTCCGACGACAGCAGCGCCATGTCGCCGAGCGGCGACATCACCGGCCCATAGGGCTGGAAGACGTTGCGGGCGATCTTCTTGACCGTGACGTCGAGGTCAACCGGATCGCCGCTCACCGTTCCCGACTTGCCGCCCAGCCGCATGCGGATGCGCGCGCCCTCGCCCGCCTCCTCGGCGATCTGGAAGGCCATCGGATCCCACATCACGCCGAACAAAGCCGGCCCGATCTCGCGTTCGACCAGCGCCTTCAGCACGAAGGTCGAATCGCCCGGCGCGCCTGAACCGGGATTGTCGGCACGGTCGGCCAGCACCAGCGGGCCCTGGTTGTGCGAGGCGGCGCGGTCCATCGCCTCGTCGATCGTGAGGTACTTGGTGGCATAGCGCTCGCGGTTGTCCCACAGCTCGCCGGCCAGCTGCTTGGCCAGCGCCTCGGCTTTGCCGATGTCGCCGTCGGCCACCACGAGGGTGCGGGTGCCGACATCTTCGACGTCGGCAAAGGAGAAGCCGTGGCTCAGCGACACCGAGAGGATGCCGTCCTTGCCCTCGAGGCTCTTCATGCGGACCACGAACTCATTGATCGGCGGCACGGAGGTGCGGTACTGCGCGATCATGCGGCAGTCGTAGCGCGCCATGACCGGTTTCACCTTGCCTTCCGCCGTGTCGGCGATGATCGCGAACAGCTCGGCGGCGCGCTCCATCGTGTCGGTGTGCGGGTATTCCTTGTAGCCGACCAGCACGTCGGCGCTGTCGAGCATCAGCGCGCTCAGGTGGCAGTGCAGGTCGAACTCGGCGCCGATTGCGACCTTCGGTCCGACGATGGCGCGGATCCTCGAGAGAAGATCGCCCTCGCAATCGTCGTAGCCGTCGGCCACCATGGCGCCGTGCACGTTGATCAGCACGGCGTCGAGCGGCCGGGCGGCCTTCACGCCATCCAGGATCTCGTCGCGGAAATCCTCGTAGACCTTGCGCACGGTCGTGCCCGACGGGGCGGCGAAGGTCGAGAGCCCCTCGATCACCGTCCAGCCGCGCTTCTCGGTCTCCTTGCGCCAGACATGCATCGGCGCGGTGAAGTTTGTCGGCTCATGTTTCGTGGCGTCGCCGTGCCAGATGCCATGCTCCTGGTAGCCGCGCAGGCCGGTCGGGAAGGGTACGAACTGGTTGGTCTCGGTCCCGAGGGCCGCGATGTAGACACGCTTGGTCACGATTGCTCCTTGGCGCAGTGGCAGCCCGCGACATGGTCGTCGACCATGCCCGAGGCCTGGATGAAGGCATAACAGATGGTGGAGCCGACGAACTTGAAGCCGGCCTTCTGAAGGGCCTTCGACAGCGCGTCGCTTTCCGGCGAACGGGTGGGAACGTCCTTGAGAGTCTTGGGGCGGTTCTTTTTCGGCTGGCCGCCGACAAAGCTCCACAGGTATTTCGAGAAGGAGCCTTCGCGCTCCTGCAGCGCCAGATAGGCCTGGGCGTTGCTCACACTGGCTGCGATCTTGCCCTTGTGGCGGATGATGCCGGGATCGAGCAGCAGCTTCTCCAGCTTCGCAGGGCGATAGCGCGCGATCTTCTCCGGATCGAACCCGTCATAGACCTTGCGGTAGTGCTCGCGCTTGCGCAGCACGGTGATCCAGGACAGCCCGGCCTGGCAGCCTTCGAGCGTCAGCAGCTCGAACAGCGCGCGGTCGTCACGCAGCGGGCGGCCCCATTCCGTGTCGTGGTATTCCTGGTAGAGCGGATCGTCCGAGACCCAGCCGCATCTCGGCTTGCCGTCCGCGCCGCTCACTCTATCGTGCTTCCAAACCATGAGAGGAAGCTACCCAATGTCCAAGGTCCCCGCCAATCTGAAGGTCTGCATTTTCGATGTCTTCGGCACCGTCGTCGACTGGCGGGGCAGCCTGATCCAGGACTTGCCCGCGCTCGGCAAGAAATACGGCATCGAGACCGACTGGACCAGCTTCGCCGACGACTGGCGCGGCCTCTACCAGCCGCAGATGACGAGAGTGCGCAAGAAAGAGCTGCCGTGGACCCGCATCGACGACCTGCACAAGGAAGCGTTCGAGATGCTGCTTGCCAAGCGCGGCCTGAAGCATCCGGGGGAGGAAGGCGCGTGGGAGTTCACCCACCTCTGGCACAAGCTCCGGCCGTGGCCCGATTCGGTCGAGGGCATCGGCATGATGAAGAAGAAGTATGTCGTGGCCACGCTCAGCAACGGCAACGTCGCGCTGCTGATCAACATGGCCAAGAACGGCGGCATTCCGTGGGATCATTGCTTCTCGGGCGAGACCTTCCATCACTACAAGCCCGATCCCGAGGCCTATCTCGGCGTCGTCGACAGCATGTATCTCAAGCCCGAGCAGGTCATGCTGGTCGCCGCGCACAACGCCGACCTGGCGGCGGCGCAGAAGTGTGGCCTGTCGACCGGCTTCGTGCTGCGCCCCGGCGAACACGGCCCCGACCAGAAGCGCGACCTCAAGGCCGAGGGCGAGTGGAATGCCGTCGGCACCTCGATGATCGATCTCGCAAAGAAGCTTGGTTGCTGATGTTCTTGGCCTCCCCCGTCAAACGGGCAGGGCAATCGCACGTGAGGTAAAGGTCCCTCACTCCGTTCTCAGGGCGGAGACTACTCCGCCCGCGATGACACTATTTGTTTGATCAGCGCACTGCGCAAACCCCAACAAGATTGTCATCCCGAACGCAGTGAGGGACCTTTCGCTTCCTCGAAAAAGCGAACTGCAACGGCTCTTCGGGGAACATGCGATCCCCCTGGTCAAACGGGGAAGGTGGCCGCAGGCCGGAGGGGGAAGGCCTCTGACGAGGCGTTCATCGCGTTGCTTGCCCCCTCCTGTATCCTCCCCCTATGACGGGGGAGGAACATGATTCTTCAGGCTACGATTGTCGACAGCAACGACGGAACCCGCTCATAGCGGACTCCTGTCAGAGTTTTGGCCGACGCGAGCGCCACGGTGTGGCGCGTTCGTAGGCCGATCCTGCGGCCAGCACGCTGGCTTCGTCGAACGGCCGGCCGGCCAGCTGGAAGGCGAGCGGCAGTCCGTTGGTGTCGAAGCCGCAGCACACCGAGGCGGCGGGCTGGCCGGTAACGTTGAACGGCATGCTGAGCGAGGGTTTACCGAGGAAGTGGAAGATCGGCGCCGGGTCCTCGAACACTTCCGGCGGTCCCCACTGGTTGGCCGTCATCACGAGGTCGTAACCGCGCATCGCCTCGCGTGTGTCCTGCTGCAGCTTGCGGCGGAAACGCAGCGCCGAGATGTATTGTTCGGCCGAGAGGAAGGCGCCGAGCTGGAAGCGACGCCGCGTCGTGTAGCCGAACTTCTCGGGCCGCTCGATCACATCGCGGCGATGGATGGCATGCGCCTCGGTGGTGATGATGACGCGGCCGCAGATGTGATAGTCGCGGATGTCGGGGAAGATCACGTCCTCGACCGTGGCGCCGAGGTCGCGCATGACGATCACGGCATCCTCCATACCTTTGGCCATGTCCTCCGAGAGTCTGCCGTCGGGGCCTTCGTACCAGCTCCGCGCCAGCGCGATGCGCATGCCCTTGATCGGTCGCCGTGCCGCCGCGCCATAGTCGACCTTGATCGTGCGCGCCGAGGCCTGGTCGTTGGGATCGTGTCCCGCCAGCACGTCGAGCATCAGCGCACAGTCCTCGGTCGTCCAGGCCATGGGCCCGGCGGTGTCGAGGCTGAAGGAGAGCGGGAAAATCCCGCAGCGGCTCACCAATCCATAGGTCGGCTTGATGCCGGCGGTGGCGCAGTAGCCCGCCGGGTTGCGGATCGAGCCGCCGGTGTCGGAGCCCATCGCGCCCATGCAGAGGGCCGCCGCGATTGCCGCGCCCGAGCCGCTCGACGAACCGCCGGGCTGAAAGGCGGTGTTCCAGGGATTGCGCACCGGCGGGAAAGGCTGGTCGGACGTCATCGCGCCGTTGGCGAACTCGTGCGTACCGAGCTTGCCCAGGATCACGGCGCCGCCATCCTTCAGGCGTCGCACCGTCTCGGCGTCGATCGCCGGGACATAGTCGATCTTGAGATGCGAATGGCCGGTCGTCTTGACGCCGGCCGTCTCGTAGATGTCCTTCAGCCCGATCGGAATGCCGTGCATCGGCCCGCGCCGCAGGCCGCCGCTCATTTCCATGTCGGCCTGCCGTGCCGCAGTGAGCGCCATGTCGGCGGTGACGGTGACGTAACTGGAGAGGCTGCGGTCGACGGTGGCGATGCGCGCCAGAAAGGCCTCCGTCAGGGCCGTCGAGGTCAGGGCGCCACGCGCCATCAGGCGGCCGGCATCGGCGATGCCCAGTGTCGTGAGATCGCCGGTCGTGTGTTCGGTCATGGGAAGGCCCTACTCGTCGGCGCGAAAGACTTGCGGCGGTTCGGCGGCCCAGGCCCAGCGCTCGGGGATGCGGTCCATCAGACCGAGCAGGCCGACATAGCCTTTGTGAAGGTGGCCGATATCTTCCTCGGTCAGCGTAAGACCGGTCAGCGCGGCGCGTAACCGGAATTCCTCCAGCGTTGGCGCCTTGGTCGACGATGTCATGACATTCCTCCGCAACGGTCGTGCATGCAATCGACATGCCGCTTCCTTCGTAGCGCGCGCCTGTTGCGTTGGCTTGGCCCTTGCATGACGGAACGGACAGAGTCTCGCGGTGGGATTGCCGACGGGATTGCCAAACCGGGGAGTAGTGAATGTTCAAGCGCCTTCGCGTCGCCGTCGCCGGCCTGGGTATCCTCGCAGCGACTGCGACGCCTGCCTTCTCGCAGGGCACTCTGCGCATCGGTATGACAGCCGCCGACATCCCGCTGACGACGGGCCAGCCCGATCAGGGGTTCGAGGGTTTTCGCTTCGCCGGCTACACGATCTATGACGCGCTTGTGAACTGGGACCTCTCGAAGGCCGACACGATCGCCGACATCCGTCCCGGTCTCGCTTTGTCCTGGGCGCCGGTCGAGGGTGAGCCGACCAAGTGGATCTTCAAGCTGCGCGAGGGCGTCAAGTTCCACGACGGTTCGGACTTCGATGCCGATGTCGTGATCTGGAACCTCGACAAGGTGCTGAACGACAAGTCGCCGCAGTTCGACAGCAAGCAGATGGCGCAGGTGCGTGCCCGAATCCCGACCCTGGTCGGGTACAAGAAGATCGACAAGTACACGGTCGAACTCACGACACGCATCGTGAACTCGCTGTTTCCGTACGATATGTCCTACGTCTTATATTCGAGCCCGGCCAACTGGGAGAAGCAGGGCAAGGACTGGAACAAGGTCGCGCTGAACCCGTCGGGCACCGGTCCCTTCAAGGTCGATCGCGTCGTGCCGCGCGAGCGTATGGAACTCTCGCGCAACGCCGACTACTGGGAAAAGGCGCGCGTGCCGAAGCTCGACAAGGTGATCCTGTTCCCGATGCCGGAGGCGGCGACCCGCACGGCGGCGCTGCTGGCGGGCCAGGTCGACTGGATCGAAGTCCCCGCGCCCGACGCCATTCCGCGCCTCAAGCAGGGCGGCATGACCATCATCACCAACAAGTATCCGCACAACTGGGCGTATCAGCCCAGCATGGTCGAAGGCTCGCCATGGACCGACATCCGCGTGCGCAAGGCCGCCAACCTCGCCATCGATCGCGCCGGCCTCAACAAGCTGCTCGGCGGCCTGATGATCGAGTCGAAAGGTCATGTCTATCCGGGCCATCCGTGGTTCGGCTCGCCCGCCTTCGACATCAAATACGATCCGGCAGCGGCCAAGAAGCTGCTGGCCGAAGCGGGCTACAGCGCGACCAGGAAGCCCAAGATCAAGATCGCGATCTCGACCTCAGGATCGGGCCAGATGCTGCCGCTGCCGATGAACGAATACGTGCAGGAGAACCTGAACGCGGTCGGCTTCGACACCTCGTTCGAGGTCATGGAGTGGAACGCGCTGGTGACCTTCGCCTTCCAGCCGGCGACGGGTGACAATGCCAAGAAGGCGGGTGTCAACGGCATCAACATCAGCCGCGCCACGGTCGATCCCTATTCGGCCTTCACGCGCCTGATGAACAGCAACTTCGTGCCGCCGGTCGGCGCCAACTGGAGCATCCTCAAGGACGAGAAGCTCGACGCCATGATCAACAAGGCGCACACGAGCTTCGACAAGGCCGAGCAGACCAGGTCCCTGTCAGAGGTGCACACCTACATCGTCGACCAGGCCTACTGGATCTGGATCGCGCACGACCTCAACCCGCGTGCCATGAGTCCAAAGGTAAAGGGCTTCGTGCAGGCGCAGAGCTGGTTCCAGGACCTCACTCCCATCGAACTCAAATAGCGACGAAAAGAGAGGCGGGCCGCAATGCTCCTTTATGCCCTACGCCGCCTGATTTACCTGGTCCCTGTCGCGTTCGGCGTGTCGCTGCTCGTCTTCGCGCTGGTGCATCTGGCGCCGGGCGATCCGATCTCGGCGATCGTGCCGCCGGATGCGCCCAAGGAAGTGGTCGACAAGCTCAAGGAGTATTACGGCTTCGACCAGCCACTGCCGGTTCAGTACCTGCGCTGGCTCGGCGTCACCCTGACGGGCGATCTCGGCACCTCGATCGGCACCGGCCGGTCGGTGGCGGCGGAAGTCGGCAGCGCCTTCGGCAACACCATCATCCTGGCCATCTCCGCCACGCTGTTCGCCTTCACCCTGGCGGTGATCCTGGGGACATCAGCGGCCTACGCCAAGTCGCGTATCGTCGACCGGCTGGTGACGATGATCTCGCTGATCGGCGTCAGCGTTCCCCACTTCTGGCTGGCGATCGTGCTGGTCATCATCTTCGCCGTCGAACTGGGTGTGCTGCCGCCGATGGGCATGGGACCGGAGAACTCGACCGGCTGGACCTTCGATCGCGCGCATCTCGCCCACATGGTGCTGCCGACCATTGCCTTGTCGGTGATTCCGCTCGGTGTCGTCACCCGCACGGTGCGCTCCACCGTCAAGGAAACGCTCAGCATGGAGTTCGTCACGGCGCTGCAGGCCAAGGGCATGCGCGACAGCCGGATCCTGTTCCATGTCTTGAAGAATGCCGCCCCAACCTGCCTCGCCGTCATGGGCCTGCAGGCCGGCAATCTGATCGGCGGATCGATCCTGATCGAGACGGTGTTCGCCTGGCCGGGCACCGGCTTCCTGCTGAACAGCGCCATTTTCCGCCGCGACCTGCCGATTCTTCAGGGAACGACCCTGGTGCTGGCCGGCTTCTTCATGTTGCTCAACCTGACCGTGGACATCATCCAGACCATGGTCGATCCGCGCATCAAGCGAGGCTGATCCGATGGCCCTGCAAAGTCCTTCGCTCGACATCGGCGGCGCCGTCCTGGTGAAGCCGACCCCCACCTCCGCCGGTCGCGGCTACTGGCAGTCGGTCGGCCGGCGCCTGCGCCGCGATCCCGTCACCCTGGTCTGCGCGGCCATCCTGATCCTGCTGGTGCTGGCGTCGATGGCCTCGCCCTGGCTGGGCATGGCGGATCCCTACAAGACGTCGATGCTCCGCCGTCTCTATCCGCTGGGGTCGCCCAACCACTGGCTGGGCACCGACGAGCTGGGCCGAGACATGTTCGCCCGCCTGATCTATGGCGGCCGGCTGTCGCTGTTCATGGGCGTGACGCCCGTCGTGTTCGCCCTGATGATCGGCGGCAGCCTGGGCATTCTCGCCGGGTTCGTGGGCGGCAAGACCAACATGGCGATCATGCGCGTGATGGACGTGTTCTATGCCTTCCCGTCGGTGCTGCTGGCGATCTCGCTGTCGGGGGCAATGGGCGCCGGTACGGAAAACACGCTGCTGTCGCTCACCCTCGTGTTCATTCCGCCGATCTGCCGCGTCTCGGAGAGCGTCACCACCCAGGTGCGCGGCTTCGACTTCGTCGATGCGGCCAAGGCCAGTGGCGCCTCGGCGTTCACCATCGTGCGGGTGCACGTGCTGGGCAACGTGCTGGGACCCATCCTGGTCTATGCGACGTCGCTGATCAGCGTTGCGATCATCCTGGCCGCGGGCCTGAGCTTCCTCGGCCTCGGCGTGAAGCCGCCGGAACCTGAATGGGGCCTGATGCTGAACACGCTGCGCCAGGCGATTTACGTCAATCCGGTCCTCGCGGCGCTGCCGGGCGTGATGATCTTCATCACCTCGATCTGCTTCAACCTGATGAGCGATGGCCTGCGCGCGGCCATGGACGTGAAGGCCTGACATGGACACGCTGCTTCCCATCCAGGATCGCGGCGGCCCGGCCCAGCCGCTGCTGCTGGCCACCGGCCTGCGCAAGCATTTTCCCGTCGCCGGCGGGCTTCTGGGACGCACCACCAAGGTCGTGCGTGCGGTCGACGATCTCACCCTCTCGGTGGCCAAGGGCGAGACTCTGGGCGTGGTGGGCGAATCGGGCTGCGGCAAGTCGACGGTGGCCCGGCTGCTGATCCGGCTGCTCAAGCCGGACAAGGGCACGATGGTGCTGGACGGCGATCCGGTCGACGAACCGCACGGCATCACCGTCAACGAGCTGCGCCGCCAGGTGCAGATGGTGTTCCAGGATTCCTACGCCTCGCTCAATCCGCGTCTCACGATCGCCGAGACGCTGGCTTTTGCGCCGCGCGCGCATGGATTGCCGGCAGCCGAAGCGCGCGAGCGCGTGCGCGACCTGCTGACCAAGGTGGGTCTCGATCCGGCGAGCTATTCCACCCGCTATCCGCACGAACTGTCGGGCGGCCAGCGCCAGAGGGTGAACATCGCGCGGGCGCTGGCGCTGCGGCCGCGGCTGATCATTCTCGACGAGGCGGTGTCGGCGCTCGACAAGTCGGTCGAGGCGCAGGTCCTGAACATGCTGGTCGACCTCAAGACCGAACTCGACCTCACCTACGTCTTCATCAGCCACGACCTCAACGTCGTGCAGTATCTCAGCGACCGCGTGCTGGTCATGTATCTCGGCAAGATCGTCGAGCTGGGTCCGGTCGAGGCGATCTACGGCAATCCGCAGCATCCCTACACGCGCGCGCTGCTGTCGGCGCGGCCGTCGATGGACCCGCGCAAGCGGACCCACGAGGCGCCGATCCAGGGCGATCCGCCCAACCCCATCGACCCGCCCTCGGGCTGCCGCTTCCGCACGCGCTGCCCGTTCGCGGAAGACGTCTGTGCCCGTGTCGAGCCGCCGCTGGCGGATACCAAATTCCAGGCCGTGGCCTGCCACATGCGCGTGGCGGGATCGGGTCATTCCAAGGCGATGGCAGCATGACGAACATGCTTCAGGTCCGCGACCTTCACGTCACGTTCGTAACGCCCGACCGCACGGTGCATGCCGTCAGCGGGGTCAGCTTCGACCTCGCGCGCGGCGAGACGCTCGGCATCCTGGGCGAGTCCGGCTCGGGCAAGAGCGTCACCTTGCGCTCGATCCTGCGGCTCCATCCGGAGCATCGCACGCGCTGGTCCGGTAGCATCAAGCTCGAGGGCGACGAAATCCTCGACATGGCGCCCAGGGCGCTGTCCGACCTGCGCGGCCAGAGGGTCGCCATGATCTTCCAGGAGCCGGCGACGTCGTTCGATCCGGTCTTCACCATCGGCCAGCAGATCGCCGAGACGGTACGCCGCCATACCGGCAAGAGCGACGCGGAGGCCATGAAGCGTGCCAAGGACCTGCTTGAGATGGTGCGCATTCCGTCTCCGGCGCAACGCCTGAAAGCCTATCCGCACGAGATGTCGGGCGGCATGCGCCAGCGCGCAATGATCGCGCTGGCACTGTCCTGCAATCCGACGCTGCTGCTGGCCGACGAACCGACCACGGCTCTCGACGCTACCGTGCAGATCCAGGTCCTGCTGCTGATCCGCGAGTTGCAGCGCGAGTTCAACCTCGGCGTCATCTTCGTCACCCACGATATAGGCGTGGCCGTCGAGGTCTCCGACCGGATCGGCGTCATGTATGCGGGCAAGCTCGTGGAAATGGCGCCGGTCGAACGCATGGTCGACGCGCCGCAGCACCCCTACAGTCGCGGCCTGCTGGCCTCGACGGTGCACGACGGGATGCGTGGCCAGCGCCTTGAATCGATCCCGGGCGCGCCGCCCGACCTCGCGGAAGTACCGACCGGCTGCAGCTTCGCGCCGCGCTGCAAGTTCGTGCGCCCCGACTGCACGGCCACGATCCCGTCTTTGCGCGACGTCGAGGCCGCGCACGCGGTGCGCTGCGTCCTCGCGGCCTAGACTAGAGGCCCGCGAGCGCTTCCTTGAGGGTCGAGCCGGGCTCGCCGGCCAGAACGATGTCGAACGGTGCATCGAAGATCGCCACGACCACGAGGCAGAAGCTGAACGCGATGGTGAACAGCCCGACGGCCAGCCGCATGGCGCGCCGGTTGTCGACATGGACCAGCAGCAGGGCAACCTGGGTGATGGCGCCGAACACCAGGATCGCCAGCCACTTGATGGGCGCGGTGACGTCATTGGCGAGACTGAGCCGGTCGTCGTGGGCACGCAGCAGGTCGCGGGCCGCTGCCAGCATGGCGACCCGCGCGGGCGGCTCGAGGCCGGGTGCCTGCGACAGCGTCGTGAGCAGATCGAGATAGGCCTTGCCCGTCTCGTTGCGTGTGCCGGCGATTCCGTCGGAATAGGGGTTCTCGGCGCTGGCCGCCGTGGCGTAGGCCTTCAGGCGGGGCACCACGACGGCTTCGAGTCCGTTGGCGCGCGCGAAATGGGCCAGCGCCAGGACGGTATCGGCTTCGATCTGCACGGCGTGCCTGGCATCGTTGGTCTTCTGCCAGACGTCGCTCACAAGCAGCGCGGCAAACAGGCCGAACAGAAGCGACACCGACGTGAAGTAAGGCGCCACGACGCCGCGGCTGGCGCGAATGCGCGGCGCCAGCGGCCCGCGGGCCTCGACGAGGAAGATGATGAAAGCGACGACGAACGGCAGGGCTGCCGACAGCCCGACTTCCAGGCCGGAGGCGAGGAAGCTTCCCATCAACCGCCGAACATCTCTTTCACCTTGCTGAAGAAACCCTCGGACTCGGGGCTGGTCTTGCCGGCCTTCTCGAATTCCTTGAGCAGTTCCTTCTGCTTGGACGTGAGGTTGGTCGGCGTCTCGACGTTGATCTCGATGTACATGTCGCCGTGCTGGCTCGAGCGCACGATCGGCATGCCCTTGCCGCGCATACGGAACTGGTGGCCGCCCTGCGCGCCGGCCGGAATGTTGATGCGGGCCATCTTGCCGTCGAGAGTCGGGACCTCGATGTTGCCGCCCAAGGTGGCCTGGGCCATCGAGATCGGCACGCGGCAGTGCACGTCGGCGCCCTCGCGCTCGAACAGCTGGTGGCGACGGACCGACAGGAAGACATAGAGATCGCCGGCCGGGCCGCCCCGCGCGCCGGCCTCGCCCTCGCCGCTCAGGCGGATCCGCGTGCCGTCCTCGACGCCGGCCGGAATGTTGACCTTGAGGGTCTTCTCGCGACGGACACGGCCCTGGCCTGCGCAGTTCTTGCACGGCTTGTCGATCACCTGGCCGGCGCCATGACAGGTATGACAGGCGCGCTCGACGGTGAAGAAGCCCTGCTGCGCGCGGACGCGGCCGCGGCCCTGGCAGGTCGGGCATTGCTGTGGCTTGGAGCCGGCCTCGGCGCCGCTGCCGTGGCAAACCTCACAGGAAACCGAACTCGGCACGCGCACCGTCGCTTCGGTGCCGCCATAGGCCTGTTCCAGCGTGATCTCGAGATTGAAGCGCAGGTCCTGGCCGCGCATGTCGCCGCGCCCGCGTCCGCGCGCGCCGTTGGCGCCGAACATTTCCTCGAAGATGTCACCGAACACCGACCCGAAATCGAAACCCTGGCCGCCCTGGGGACCGCCCGGTCCCGCACCGCCCTCGAAGGCCGCCGCGCCGTAGCGATCGTAGGCGGCGCGCTTCTCCGGATCCTTCAGGATGTCGTAGGCGTGGCTGATTTCCTTGAACTTCCGTTCCGCTTCCTTGTCGCCGGGATTGCGATCCGGATGGTGCTGCATGGCGAGCTTGCGGTACGCCTTCTTGATGTCGTCGGCGCTGGTCGTCCGGCCCACTCCAAGCAGCTCGTAAAAGTCTTGCGACATGCGCCCTACGCAGCCCCCACTCGCCTCTTACAGGTCGGCCTCCCGCTTGCGCGGGAGGCCGTCTTGTCGCTTCGGGTGTCCCTGATCAGGATCCCGACTTCTTGTTCTTGTCGGTGACGTCCTCGAACTCCGCGTCGACGACTTTCTCACCCTTCGCGTCGGTCGCGCCGCCCGCCGGCCCACCGGCTGCTCCGCCCGCGGCCGCACCGGCCTGGGCTTCGGCCTGCTGGGCCTTGTACATCGCCTCGCCGAGCTTCATCGCGGCCTGGGTGAGGTCGTTGGTCTTGCCCTTGATGGCCTCGACGTCTTCGCCGGCAAGCGCCGTCTTCAACCCCTCGAGCGTACCCTCGATCTCGGCCTTCTCGGTGGGGCTCACCTTCTCGCCGTACTCCTTGAGGTGCTTGTCGGTCGAATGGACCAGCGCCTCGCCCTGGTTGCGGGCATCGATCAGCTCGCGCTTCTTCTTGTCTTCCTCGGCGTGCAGCTCGGCATCCTTCACCATCTTCTGGATGTCGGCCTCGCTGAGACCGCCCGAAGCCTGGATGCGGATCTGCTGCTCCTTGCCGGTGGCCTTGTCCTTGGCCGAGACCTGGACGATGCCGTTGGCGTCGATGTCGAACGTGACCTCGACCTGAGGCACGCCGCGCGGCGCCGGCGGGATGCCGACCAGGTCGAACTGACCCAGCATCTTGTTCTGGGCGGCGATTTCGCGCTCGCCCTGGAACACGCGGATGGTGACCGCGGTCTGGTTGTCGTCAGCCGTCGAGAAGGTCTGGCTCTTCTTGGTCGGGATCGTCGTGTTGCGCTCGATGAGGCGCGTGAACACGCCGCCCAGCGTCTCGATGCCGAGCGACAGCGGCGTCACGTCGAGCAGCAGGACGTCCTTGACCTCACCCTTCAGCACTGCCGCCTGGACCGCCGCACCGACCGCCACGACTTCGTCGGGATTGACGTTGCGGGCCGGCTCCTTGCCGAAAAACTGCTTCACGACCTCGATGACCTTCGGCATGCGCGTCATGCCGCCGACCAGGATAACCTCGTCGATCTGGCCGGCCTGCAGGCCGGCATCCTTGAGCGCCGCCTTGCAGGGCTCAAGCGTCCGCTGCACGAGATCGTCGACCAGGGCCTCGAGCTTGGCGCGCGAGAGCTTGATGACGAGATGCTTCGGACCGCTGGCATCGGCGGTAATGAACGGCAGGTTGATCTCGGTCTCCTTGGAATTGGAGAGTTCGATCTTGGCCTTTTCGGCCGCTTCCTTCAGGCGCTGCAGGGCGAGCTTGTCGTTGCGCAGGTCGATGCCCTGCTCCTTTTTGAATTCGTCGGCCAGGTAGCCGATGATGCGGACGTCGAAGTCCTCACCGCCCAGGAAGGTGTCGCCGTTGGTCGCCTTGACCTCGAACACGCCGTCGCCGATCTCGAGGATCGACACGTCGAACGTGCCGCCGCCCAGGTCATAGACCGCGATGGTGCCGGCCTTGCGCTTGTCCATGCCGTAGGCCAGCGCCGCCGCCGTCGGCTCGTTGATGATGCGCAGCACTTCAAGGCCCGCGATGCGGCCGGCGTCCTTGGTCGCCTGGCGCTGGGCGTCGTTGAAGTAGGCCGGGACGGTGATGACCGCCTGCTCGACCTTCTCGCCGAGATAGGCTTCGGCGGTCTCCTTCATCTTGCCGAGGATGAAGGCTGAGATCTGGCTCGGGCTGTACTGCTCGCCGTTCGCCTCGACCCAGGCATCGCCGTTGCCGGCCTTCGTGATCTCGAAGGGGACCAGCGCCATTTCCTTCTGGACCATCGGGTCCTCGAAGCGGCGGCCGATCAGGCGCTTGACTGAATAAAGGGTCTTCAGCGGATTGGTGACGGCCTGCCGCTTGGCGGCCTGGCCGACCAGCCGCTCGCCGCTGTCGGTGAAGGCGACCATGGACGGCGTGGTGCGCGCGCCCTCGGAATTCTCGATGACCTTGGTATCGCCGCCTTCCATGACCGCGACGCACGAGTTGGTCGTACCCAAGTCGATGCCAATGACTTTCGCCATGATTTCTACTCTCTTCCCTCGGCAGGCTGTTCCGGACCCAAAGGCGTCCGTTCCGCCCCCGTACTATGGTTACCTGCCGGTAAAACCGGATCAGGACAGGGGCTATATAGGTCCTGTCCGGCTGCCTGCAATGGACTTAAGGACCAAAATCTCCACTGGAAAGTGCCATTTGGCGCACTACCCCGCGGATCACGACGAACGACCGGCCAAGCCGGCCACTTCCTAGTTTTCGTTGCTGGCGGGAGGGCTGGCAGCGGGTCCGCCCTTGGACACCGCGACCATGGCCGCGCGCAGCAGGCGGCCCGCGATCAGGTATCCCGGGATCAGCTCCTGGACCACCGTACCCTGCGGCACGTCGGGCTTCTCGACTTCCATCATCGCCTGGTGAAACTCGGCGTTGAACGGCTTGCCCAGGCTCTCGATGCGGGTGACGCCGTGGCGCTCCAGGACCGACTGCAGCTCGCGATCGGTCGCCTGGATGCCGACGATCACGTTGCGCAGGGCCGGATCGATGGAGCTGGTGTCGGCCGGCAGGGCCGACAGGGCGCGGCCGAAATTGTCGGCCACCGAAATCACGTCGCGGGCAAAGCGCTCGACACCGAACTTGCGCTCCTTCTCCACGTCCTGCTGGGCGCGGCGGCGCACGTTCTGCGCCTCGGCCAGGGCCCGCAGCTGCTTGTCCTGGAGATCGGCCTTCTCGGCCTGGAGCTGCTCGACGAGACGCTGCCATTCGGCGGCGGTTTCCGGCCGGGGCGGAATCTCGAGGTCGTCGGGGTCGACCGGCATATCCGCCGGGGCGCCGCCCGCGGTTGGATCGCTGGCCATGTGGTGTCCCTTTTGTTGATCGCCGGACTGTCGATCAGTCCGGCGGCCTTCACTTAGGGACGACCCCGCCCCGGGTCAACTGCGGTCAAACGGCTTGGATCACACGGCTTGCAACGGCGCGTGCAGCCTGGTGCCGCGCACGATGATGCCGCCGCGGTCGCCGAGGGTCACCGAGCCGTAGCGTTGGGCGAAGATTTCCGGGAGCGGGCGGGCGCGCGCGGCCGCCAGCCACAGCCGCAGCAGGTGGCGGCGGCGCTCCGGCTCGGGCCAGTCCTCGAAGCCCGTGCGGTCGTGCAGCATCGTGTGGTTGTGAACGAGCTGCACGTCGCCCGGCTTGAACTCCATGAACGTGTTGAGCGCGGGATCGTTGGCCAGCGCGTCGAACATGTCGAGCGCCTCGACCAGCTCGGGCGCGTGCCGCGGCGCCTCGGGGAAGCGCTGGGCGCTGTCGATGTACTGGCGCTGGTAGATCGCGGTCAGGTAGCCCTGGTGCCAGTTGAAGACGGGAATCTCGAAGAACGGCTTCTGCCCCTCCGGCACCTCGCCGCGCCGGTCGGTGGCGATCGGCTGGAACAAAAGCTTCAGCAGGTCGGGCCGGCGGCGGCGCATCTCGTTGAAGATCGTGGTCGAGCTGACCAGCGCCGACAGGCCGCCCGACTTCGCGGTCTTGAGACAGAGCAATCCGACGATGTCGCAGGAATCGGTGTGGTAGGTCTGCCGCTCATGCGTCTGGTAGATGCGGACGTTGGGATCGCTCACGTCGAGGCCGAGATCCTGAACGTGACCCAGCACGTGACCCTTGCCGTTCTGGGAGCGGGCGCTGCCGAGATGGGCGCCCAGGCCGAAGAATGCCGTCGCCGACTCGCGGATCGACCAGCGGTCGACCGGCAGGCCACGCAGCAGCAGGAAGCCGCGGCCGTTCAGCACCTCGTCGTCGACGCGCGAGCTGAGCCTGGGCCCGAGGGTCGGCAGCGGGAAGTCCTGCGGCGCCAGGACGGCGATGTCGGCATCGCGTGCCACCAGCGCCCGGGTCGCCGCCTCGATCTCGGCGACCTCGGTTGCGCCAAGCGGCATCATCCAGTCGTCGCGTTTGGAAATCTCGGGCCCGTACCAGGCGGCGGCGGCGGTCTGTTCCGGCGGCAGGTCAAACGTCATGGTCAGGGGTCCTCAGCTCAGGCGTCAGGCGTCCCAGGGAAACCGCGGGGCGAAAAGTTCGCTGTCGCTGGTCGACAGCCGATAGTTCTCGGTGGCGTTGACCAGGGCGGCGCGGATCCCGGGTTCCAGTGCACTGTGCCCGGCATCGGAGACGACGATGTAGCGCGCCTCGGGCCAGGCACGAGCCAGCGCATCGGCCGTCACCGGCGGGCAGACGATGTCATAGCGGCCTTGGACGATGGTGCCGGGCAAGTGGCGGATGCGGTCGAGATCGGCCCACGGCCAGCCTTCCGGCACGAAGGTGCCGTTGGCGAAGTAGTGGGCCTCGATGCGCGACAGAGCGAGCGCGAAGCCGCCATGATCGGTCTCGAACGGTGCGCGCACTGTCGGATAGAGCGTCGAGCAGGCCGCCTCGTAGCGACTCCAGGCGCGCGCCGCCGGACGGTGCAGGTCGGGATTGCGGTCGATCAGGCGCCGGTAATAGTTGCCCAGCAGGTCGCTGCGCTCCTCTGCCGGCAGGTGCTCGGTGAAGTCGCGCCACGCCTCAGGGAAGATTGTGCGCATGCCGTTGAGGAACCAGTCGATCTCCGGGCGCGCGCCCAGGAAGATGCCGCGCAGGATGAAGCCGGTCGCCCGCCCGGGGTGGCTGAGACCGTACGCCAGCGCCAGCGTGCTGCCCCAGGAGCCACCGAACAGCAGCCAGTTCGGGACGCCGAGATGCGTCCTGAGCTTTTCCATGTCGGCCACGAGATCGGTCGTGGTGTTGTCCTGCAGCTCGCCGAGCGGCATCGAGCGGCCGCAGCCGCGCTGGTCGAACACGACGATGCGATAGAATTGCGGATCGAAGAAGCGGCGATGCACCGGCGCCGAGCCGGCGCCCGGTCCGCCGTGCAGGAACACGACGGGCACGCCCTCGGGATTGCCGCTCTGCTCCCAATAGATCGTATGCCGGCCATCGACCGCCAGCATGCCGCTGGCATAGGGCGATATTTCGGGGAAAAGGTCGGAACGAAGGGAAGTCTCTGAGCGCGGCATGCGATTGTCCTTGAGGCATCACTGCCATAGCAGCGGCTTTCGTGCCAGCCTCGCGGGCGATTGCCGCCTCGTCCGTCGACCGTCTAAGGTCGTGGCGTCCCAGGAGGATCCGTGGAATTTCGCCGTATTTTGGCGCTGGTCGCGCTACTGGCCAGTGTCGTTGCCTGCACGTCCGTGGAGCCGCCGTCCGCCTCGACCTCGGCTGCGGCGACCGGACGCGGCACCGCGGCCCTGCCGCGCGAGATCGAGAAGCTCGTGGGCCCGGCGGACCAGAATGCCGGCCTCCAGGCCTATGTCGACCGGGTGGGCCAGCGCGTGGTCGCGGCCGCCGGCGTCAGCGGCTTCCGCTTCGTCGTGCTGGATTCCCCGGTCGCCAATGCGCACGCGGTGCAATCCTATGTCTTCGTCACGCGCGGTCTGCTGGCCCTGCTCGAGAACGAAGCCGAACTCGCCGCTGCGATCGGCCACGAACTCGGCCATCTGGTGCAGCGCCACGCCGCGCAGCGGGCGCGCGTCCGCCAGGGCGTGCTCGACGCGGCGATCGACGCCACGGCCACCAGTGGGTCGGTCACCGTCGGCCGCGCGGTGGCGCAGGACGGCTTGCTCGCCCTGCGGCGCTACTCGCGCGAACAGGAACACGAAGCCGACCGGCTGGCCCTCGGCTACCTCGTCAAGGCGGGCTATCGCGGCGATGCGATGGCCTCGCTGATCAACCGGCTGCGACGGCAGAGCGCGCTCGAGGCGCAGATCATGGGCGAGTCGCCCGATGTCGGCGACCGGCCGAGCGCCGCGTCGACCCATCCGGCGCCGATCGAACGCACTTCGGCGATCGCCGGTCTCCCGCTCGCGAACGCACCCGGCGAATCCAACGAGACGGACTACTTCGCGGCGATCGACGGCATGTCGGTCGACGACTCGCCGCGCGAGGGCTTCATCCGCGGTCGCACGTTCCTCCATCCGACGCTGCGCCTCACTTTCACCGCCCCGCCGGGCTTCCGCCTGTTCAACGAAAGCGACGGTGTGCTGGCGGTCAACCGGGACCGTTCACTGATGTTGTTGGCCTGCCCGAGCACGCCGGTGTCGGGCCCGCTGGACGACTGGATGCGTAACAGGTTGAAGCCCACGCCCACCGATATCCAGGCAACGGAGATCAACGGCAGCGAGGCGGCGATCGGTGCCCGGCCGCGCGGCTCCGATACCGGCCTCGGTCAGGCGCGTTACATCGTGATCCGGGACGGCAGTCGGGTGTGCAACTTCGCCCTGGTGAGCGAGGGCGCGGGCCAGGACCGGCAGATCGAAGCGATGATTCAGGCGGCACGGACCTTCCGCACTCTCACGCCTGCAGAGGCCGCTTCGCTGCAGCCCTACCGGCTGCGCATCGTCTCGCCGGCCGGGTCGACGCCGGCGCAGCTCGCGGCCGGCATGCCCTATCCCGATCTCAAGATGGAACGGCTGCTGGTGCTGAATGCGGCCCAGGCGCCGGCCGATCTCAGCAGCCGCCCTCAGATCAAGATCGTCGAGCCGTAGTTCACGGCTGGATCCGCTCCCGCACTGCGCCGTCGGCATCGAGCGCCACCAGCGCCGGCGTGTCGCGCGTGACGGTCAGCACGCGGGCCTCCTCCAGCACGGCGTTCCTGGCCGGTCCCGCGCCGCGCACCACGCGTGTGACGGAGGGCCAGCCGCCGTCGCTCGCCTTGCCCAGCGCTTCGTCGAGCGTGCCGTCGGATTGGGTATTCCACCAGAAAGCGTCGGCCTGTTCGCCGAGCGGGCGACCGGGATCGACGCCGGTGGCTGCGAAGACGAGGCGGCCGTCGACGCTGAGGGCGGCGCGCGACAGCGCATTCAGCAGATCGTTGTGGCCGGGCTGCAGCGCCTGGCGCTCGCGCAGGCCGGAGCTCCAGCGGGCGATCGCCAGCGGCCCGTTGCGGCAGGCAATGCGACCCTCGGCAATTGAATAGCCATAGGCCTCGATGATGTCGGCCAGCCCGCGCGCCAGCATCCAGTCGAGCACGTCGAGCGGCGCCAGGGCGAACTGGAGCTGCAACACCTTGTGCCACATCTCCTCCTGGCCACCGCGCAGGAAGACGAAATCCTCGACTTCGGCGCCGGGCCTGGCCAGCAGGCGCCGGCGTAACAGCAGCATCAGGTCGATGGTGCGCGGCGTATGGCCGGCCGCGCCCATCATGTTGCCCAGCACGACCAGCCGGTCGCCGGACTGCCAGCGCTGCAGCAGGGCACTCCCCAGCCGCTCCAGCGCGGCGTCGTCGCCCCTCAGGGCGCCCAGCGCCCAGGTGGAACCGCCATCACGCAGGCGGGCAATCGAGGCGACTGTGCTCATGGATCGGGGGGGGGCGAGGATCGGGCGGCGGGACATGAAAAAGGCGGCGCGACATGGAAGTGTCGGGCCGCCTTTCAGCTCATTCCGGGCCAGGACCGCCTAGGCGACCTTCTGCAGGACGCTGTTCAGCTTCTGCGTCGCGAGGTCCTTGTCGATGCGCTCGACGGCGGCGAGCTCGCGCGCCAGCCGATCCAGCGCCGCTTCGTAGATCTGGCGTTCGCTGTAGGACTGGTCGGGCTGGCCGGCATTGCGATGCAGGTCGCGCACGACTTCGGCGATCGAGACCGGGTCGCCCGAGTTGATCTTGGCTTCGTATTCCTGGGCGCGGCGGTTCCACATGGCGCGGCTCACGCGACCGCGGCCCTTCAGGGTTACCAGCGCGCTCTCCATGATCTTGCGCGAGCTGAGCTTGCGCAGGCCGGAAATCTTGGCCTTCGCCACCGGAACGCGCAGCATCATGCGCTCCTGCTCGAACGAGATGACGAAGAGATCGAGCTTGTGACCTGCGATTTCCTTCGCTTCGATATCAATCACGCGGCCGACGCCATGCGTCGGATACACCACGAAATCGCCCTTCTCGAAGGCATATTCCTTCGGCTTGGCGGGCGCCTTCTTCGGCTTGGCCATATCGTCTAGTCCCTTCACAACAGCCCCGCTTTCTGCGATACCGCGACCCACCGCATACGCTCCCCTGCGTATTCGGCCCGGCGTCGCGCCATCGGTAAGTTTCTTTCGGATACCGACGTGGACACCGAGCGAGCGGCGGACCCACTCCGGACCGCTTCAAGCGGCACTCCAATATCAGAGATTTCGCGCAGAGTCGCGCCTTATGTTGCATTTCAGCAACGGTCTAGCCATGCAGTAATTGCATGACTGTTGCAAATGCTACAATAATGGACTTGCCTGAGGCGGCCTAACGGGCGGCGGGCTTGTCGCTGAAATATTTCTCGAACTTGTCTTTTTCGTCCTTGAAGTCTTCCGCGTCGGCCGGCGCGTCACCCTTTCGGGTGATGTTCGGCCATGTCACCGCCAGGCTGCGGTTCAATTCCAGCCACTTCTCCAGGCCCTTTTCAGTGTCGGGCAGGATGGCGTTGGCCGGGCACTCGGGCTCGCACACACCGCAGTCGATGCATTCGTCCGGATTGATGACCAGCATGTTCTCACCCTCGTAGAAGCAATCCACGGGGCAGACTTCAACACAGTCCATGTACTTGCACTTGATGCAAGCCTCGGTCACGACGTAGGTCATATCGGCTCCAGAAACGAGCGGCAGCTGCTTAACGTGCGAGCCCCGGCGACGCAAGGCTGGCGATGGGGGGCGTGCGATTTAAGGCCAGCTAGTCGATCTCCTCATACAACGTGCGCGCTTCGGGCGCGGGGCCGCGCCGTTCACCCAGCGCCACGACGCGCACGATCTTCACCCGCGGCCCCAGCGCGAAGGTGAGCACCATTCCTGGAGCGACCGGGGCGTGCGGCTTCTCGACGGCGCGGCCGTCGATCCTGCAGCGCGACTTCTCCACGAAGCGGGAGGCCAACGTGCGGGTCTTGAAGAAGCGCGCATGCCAGAGCCACTTGTCGAGCCGCATCGCGCCTCAGCGACTCACGGGTGGCTACTTCTTTCCACCGAGATTGAGCTCGAGTAACTTTGCGAACGGCGAGTCGGCGGCCGGATCGCCCTTCGTCTCCGTCGTCGCATAGAGGCGCAATGCCGGACCGCCATTGTCGCGCCGCGGCGGACGTGGGCCGCGCCGGTCGTCGCGACCGCGATTGTCATTGGGCGGACGCCCGTCCTTGCGATCCTGCCTCGGAGCCTCGGGGCGCGGCGCATCGCTGGGCTGGCCGCCGCCGGGGCGAGATCCACTGCGCGGACCTTCGTCCTTGCCCCGCGGCGGACGCGGCGTATCGGCGAAGAACTGGCGCTCGTTCGGACGTTCCGGCCGGTCGCGGCGGCGCTGCTCGCGCTGCTGTCGTTGTTCGCGTTCCTGGAGGCGCTGGCGCTCGCGCTGCTCCTCGCGCTCGCGCACGAAGCGCGGCTTGATCGAGAAGGCGTAGAGCGGCCCGCTCTCTTCCGACGGCGGATGCACGCGATAGCCGAGACCGCGCAGCACGTTGGCCATCTCGGGCTCGGAGCAGCCGACCAGCGACATCATCTGCGGGGTGGCTCGGAACCAGCCCGGCAGCAACGGCCGCGGCTCCTTCTTTGCAGATTTGCCGTCTTCCTGTGGCGCGGTGCTCTCGGCCGAAGGGACCGCGTCTTCTGCCGCCATTTCCGGGGCAGATTCAGCCGTACTCGGTTCGGCCCCGGGCTCCTCAGTGGCCGTCGATTCGGCGACGGGCGCGGCCTCTGCCGGCGCTTCGGCAACAGGCTCTGCGGGAGCGGGCTCTGCGGCAGCGGGCTCGACGGCCGGCGCGGCGGCGATCTCAGGAGCCGGTTCTGGGGCCGATTCGGGGGCCTGTTCCGGGGCCAGCTCGGCGACGGCGGCTTCAGGCGTGGCTGCGGGCTCCACCGCGGACGCCGGTTCGTTCTCGCCGAACGCGGCCGCGACGATCGCCCATTCGCTGATTTCGTCGGCCGTGGCGGGGGCGGGGATGGCGGGCGCGGCACCGCTTGCCTCGGCGACCGGCTTCTTCTCCTGCTTTTCCTGCTGCTGCGCCCGGCGCGACGTTTCGCGGCTTTCGCGCACGGCGGCGCGCGCCATCGCGGCCAGGCGTTCGACCATGTCGGCGCGGATGGCGTGGTCGCCCAGCGGCAGGTAGCCGATGACGGCATAGAAATCGCGCTCGGCATCGCGCGGCAGGTCCATCGACGTGCGGCCCTCGGCCGGCAGCGGCGGGATCGTCTCGCGGTTCCGGGCGATCATCCAGAGGCCGGCGCGCAGGCGGATCGGCACCGGCTTCAGCATGCTGGGGAAGTACAGCGAGAACACGCCTATGCGCACACCCAGGCGCGCCAGCGCCTTGCGATCCTCGTCGCTGAGCTGGGCGAGTTGTTCCTCGACCGGGCGGCGCGGCAGAACGCCGAGGCTTTCACAGAGCTGGAAGATGACGCCCCGCGCGCCGGCCGGCAGTTCGGCGGTGGCGCGCGCGTCCATCAATTCGCTGAGGCCGAGGCGAATGCGGGTTTCGACCCAGGTTGCGGCGCGCTTGCGCACTTCCTCCCGCGCCGGCCCGTCGAGCAATTCGGAGGCGATGGCCTCTACCTTGGGCGCCAGAACGTCGCCCGACGGCAACAGCCGCGCGATGGGACCGCCGCCCCAGCAGACGCGCAGCTGCGCGTCGAACACGATTTCGCCGTCCGGACTGTTCGCGAAGGCCTGCAGACGATCGGGCAGATCCTGGCGAAGCGCGCGCAGTGCCGCGCTCAGCACCGCCTTCTGGTCGGTCTGGCCTTCCGTTGCGTCCGGCACGAAGCGGAAGCCCTCGATGCGACCGAGATGCTCGCCCTCGACCGTGACTTCGCCCGCTGCGGCGATTGACGAGTTCATTTCACCCTCATCGCGCAATCTTCGTACAAGCAAGGCCGCGCGTCTATCGACAAACCGTTGCGTGAGCCGCTGATGCAAAACATCCGAAAGTCCGTCCTCGATCGCGCGCGCGCGTTCCTGCCAGTGGGTGGCGCGCTGAATCCAGTCGGGCCTGTGTGAAATATAGGTCCATGTCCTAACGTGTGCGATGCGTGCCATCAACGTATCGATGTCGCCATCGAACCGTTCAAGACGTTTCACGTGACTGTCAATCCAGTCCTCGGGCAGGCGTTCGCCGCCCTGCGTCAGATGCTCGAAGAGCTGGCCCAGCAGCTGTATGTGCTCTTCCGTCATCGTCTTGCGGAAGTCGGGGACCTGACACACCTCCCATAGCAGCTTGACGCGACGCGGCGAGTGCAGCCGCGGCATAAACGCCGATTGCGCCGCCAGCGTCTGCAGGGCGAGCTGATCGTCCTGCTCGCGCACGCGCTGGAGAGCGGCATGCGGCGGGCTGGCATTCAATGCCGCGATCAATGCCGGCACCGAGCGGAAGTCGAGTTCGCTGTTGCGCCACTGCAGGTCGCGCAGCGGATCGAAGCGATGATTCTCGATCGCCTCGACGATTTCGGGATCGAGGCCGTTGAGGTCGGCCGTCGTGCCGAAGGTGCCGTCGTTCATGTGGCGCCCGGCGCGGCCGGCGATCTGCGCCAGCTCGACGGTGCGCAGCGGCCGCGAGCTGCGACCGTCATATTTGCGCAACGACGCGAACCACACGTGGTTCACGTCCATGTTGAGGCCCATGCCGATCGCGTCGGTCGCCACGAGGTAGTCGACCTCGCCCGACTGGAACATGTCGACCTGCGCGTTGCGCGTGCGCGGGCTCATCGCGCCCATGACGATCGCCGTGCCACCGCGCTGGCGGCGGATCAGCTCGGCGATCTCGTAGACCTCGTTGGCCGAGAAGCCCACGACCGCGGAGCGGCGCGGCAGGCGCGTCGCCTTCTTCGATCCGACATAGGACAGGCTCGAGAAGCGCGGCCGCGCCACCACGTCGATATCGGGCAGAAGTCTGTTCAGTACCGGACGGATCGTGTCGGCGCCCAGCAGCATCGTCTCATTGAGGCCGCGCGCGTGCAGCACCCTGTCGGTGAAGAAGTGGCCGCGCTCCGGATCGGCCGCCATCTGCACCTCGTCGACGGCGAGGAAGGACACCGGCCGCTCGATCGGCATCGACTCGACGGTACAGACGAAATAGCGCGCACCAGGCGGCGAAATCTTCTCCTCGCCGGTAATCAGCGCGACCTGGCCGGCGCCCTTCAGCTTGACGATACGGTCGTAGTTCTCGCGCGCGAGAAGGCGCAGCGGGAAGCCGATCATGCCCGACTCGTGGCCGAGCATGCGCTCGATCGCGAGATAGGTTTTGCCGGTGTTGGTGGGACCGAGGACGGCAGTCAGGCGGCCGGAGGCGCCGGAATACGACATGGCGGCACCTTCGCGCGCAGCCGCGGCGGAAGCAAGGCAGCCGGCTTCACCCCGAGTAGGCGGGTTCCAGTTTGTTGCAGCCGATCATCGGCCCGTGATCGGCCTGCTGCACCAGGACGGCAACGCCCTGGGTCGGACCGATACGATCGCCCGCAAGCGTCCAGCCCTTGGCCGTGCCGTCCCATTGGTCGACGCGTTCGAGCTGTCGCACGATGTTGAAGTTCTCGATCATGCGGCCCTGGTTCTCGCCGCTCTTCACCGGCGTGGCGTGCCGGCGGTCGTAAATCGCGAGTGTCACGTCCGCGAGCCGGCCCTCGAGCGGGAAGGAGTCCAGCTTGATGGTGAGGGGGCCGCCGATGCTCCGCGAAAGCGTGGGTGTCGCCCGGCGGGGCGACCGGGCCTGCGCCTTGGCCAGCAACGCTTCGATGGGCGCGCGATTGTGGCCGGTATCGTGACCGATGCCGTCGACCACCATCTCGGGCGTGTAGACGTAGCGTTGCTTCAGCACGCGGGCATAGGCGCGTTGACGCTCGGTCGTGTTGCGCGAGGCGAAGGGATCCTTCCAGCCGATATAGTCCCAATAGTCGACATGAAAGGCGAGAGCGACGATGTCGGGTCGCAGGGACAGGCGGCCGAGATAGGCGTCGGCCGGCGGACAGGAACTGCAGCCCTGCGAGGTGAAGAGTTCGACTGCCCACGGACCTTCGCCGGCTGGCCGTGCGGACGACGTCTGAGGGACCGACGTCGAGAGGCCGGCCGCGACGGCGGCGGCCCCGATCAGAAAGGATCTTCGGCGGGGAACTGAAGGCATGGACATGGCAACAGGATGCGCGCGGCACGCCCGGCGTGCCAATCAACAATCGCTCACTGACCGCTCACTGCCCGGTGACGTCCGGCTGGTGGCGCAGCCTGAATGGACTCCTGGAGCGTAATATTATAACAATCTAACAATGCATCGTCCGATCTCCCCCGGCACGACCCTGCTCGCCATGAGCGCCCCGGCCCGCATCGTCGCGGCGCTCGGCCTCTCGGCCGTGCTGTGGCTCTGCGCCTGGTGGGCGCTGTAGGTCCGCAATGACGGCTGCGCTGCGCCTCACCGACCTGACCGTGAGCTACGAACGCCACCCGGCGGTCCATCACGTGTCTGCGGAGATCCCGGCCGGCGAGATGACGGCCATCGTCGGCCCCAACGGCGCGGGCAAGAGCACGCTCCTGAAGGCCCTCCTGGGTCTGGCGCCGCACATCGAGGGCCGCATCGAGTGCACGGCCAAGCGCATCGCCTACCTGCCGCAGCAGGCGGAGATCGATCGTTCCTTCCCCATCTCGGTGCTGGATACCGTCCTGCTCGGCCGCTGGTCGCGCTTCGGCAGCTTCGGTGCCGCCACGCCCGTCGACCTGCACGATGCCCGGCACGCGGTCGAGGCGGTCGGACTCTCCGGCTTCGAGCGCCGTCCCATCGAGACGCTGTCGGTGGGCCAGTTCCAGCGCGTGCTGTTCGCCCGCCTGCTGCTGCAGGATGCCGACCTCGTGCTTCTCGACGAACCGTTCGCCGCCATCGACAGCAAGACCGTGGCCGACCTGATGGTCGTGATCCGCCGCTGGCGGGACGAGAAGCGCACCGTCGTCGCCGTGCTGCACGATTTCGACCAGGTCCGCCGCGATTTCCCGCACGCGCTGCTGCTGGCGCGCGAATTGGTCGATGCCGGCCCGACGGCGCGTGTCCTGTCGGCCGAGAATCTGCTGCGGGCCCGCGCCATGGCCGAGGCCTGGGACGAGCGCGCCGGCGCGTGCGACGTGCCCCTGCGGCTCAGCGCCTGATCGAGTATTTGGCGTCATGTTCTACGAGTATGTGATCGCGCCGTTCGCCGATTTCGGCTTCATGCGTCGCGCCCTGGTGGCCAGTCTCGCGCTGTCGGTCGGCGGGTCGGCGATCGGCGTGTTCCTGATCCTGCGCCGCATGAGCCTGATGGGCGATGCGCTGGCGCATTCGCTGCTGCCCGGCGCCGCGATGGGCTTCCTGATCGGCGGCCTGTCGCTGCCGGCGATGAGTCTCGGCGGCTTCATCGCCGGCGTGACCACGGCGTTGCTTTCGGGCGTCATCGCGCGCTTTTCGAGCATGCGCGAGGATGCGAGCTTTGCCGCCGCCTATCTGACGGCCATGGCGCTGGGCGTTCTCATCGTCTCCCTGCGCGGGTCGGCGGTCGATCTCATGAACATCCTGTTCGGCGCGATCCTCGCCGTCGACGAGCCGGCGCTGTTCCTCGTCGTGTCGACCGCGACGCTGACCTTGATCGGCCTCGCCGCCATCTATCGGCCGCTGGTCGTGGAATGCTTCAACCCGGGCTTCCTCGCCGCGATGGGCGTGCGCGGCTCGCTCTATCACTATCTCTTCCTGTCGCTCGCCGTGCTGAACATGGTGGCGGGCTTTCAGGCGCTGGGCACGCTGATGGCGCTCGGACTCATCCTGCTGCCGGCGGTGGCCTCGTCCTTCTGGGCGCGTGAAGTCTGGTCGATGAGCCTGGTCGCGGCGCCGATGGCCTTCGCGTCGTCGGCAGTCGGCCTGCTGGTGTCGTTCCATGCCGGCCTGCCGTCGGGCCCGGTCATCGTGCTGTTCGCCAGCTTCTTCTTCCTGCTGTCCCTGCTCTTCGGTTCGCGCGCCTCGGTGCGCGCGCGCCTGTCACGGCCGGTTCACTTGCGCGGGTAACGCGGCAGGGTAGGCTGACCTCCACGGAGGAAATCAGCATGACCAACTCGCCGGTGCCGGGCGTCACGCTCAAGACGACGACGGCCAACAATATCCATATGCGCTATGCCGAGGCCGGTACGGGTCCACTCGTGCTGTTCTGTCACGGCTGGCCCGAGAGCTGGTACTCGTGGCGCCATCAGCTCCTGGCGGTGAGCGAAGCCGGCTTCCGTGTCGTCGCGCCCGACATGCGCGGCTATGGCGGGACGCAGGCACCCGAGCCGATCGATCAATACACGCTCTTCCATCTCGTGGGCGACATGGCCGAGCTGGTGAAGGCGCTCGGCGAGACGAAGGCGGTGATCGTGGGTCACGACTGGGGCGCGCCCGTCGCCTGGCATGCGGCACTCTGGCGGCCCGACCTCTTCACCGCCGTCTGCGCCATGAGCGTGCCCTATGCACCGCCGGGCTATGTCGACATCCTGTCGGCGCTGGAGAAGCTCGGCATCGACGACTTCTACCTGCAGTACTTCCAGAAGCCGGGCGTGGCCGAGGCGGAACTGCAGCAGGACATTCGCGGCGCGCTGCGGCGGCTCTACTATACCGCCGGCGGCGAGATGATGGAGAAGGACAAGGGCTTCGCGCGCCTGACCGGCGGCACGCTCCTGTCCAACACCGCCGATCCCGCCGCACTGCCCGCGTGGCTGAGCGACGCCGACCTCGACTACTACGCCGGCGAATTCGCACGCGCCGGCTTCCGCGGCGGTCTGAACTGGTATCGCAACCTGCGGCGCAACTGGGAACTCAGCGGGCCGTGGCGCGGCCAGCCGATCCGCCAGCCTTCCATGTTCATCGCGGGCAGCCGCGACGGCGTGCTGCGTTTTCCGGCTGCCAGGAGCCAGCTCGACGCCTACCCGAAGACGCTTCCGGGCCTGCGCGGCAGCCACATCCTCGACGGCGCCGGCCACTGGGTGCAACAGGAGCGGGCGGTCGAGGTGAGCCGCCTTTTGATCGAGTTCCTCAAAGGTCTCTGAGGGCGATTGGGATTCGTTGGCTAGACCAAGGTGCGCAACTGCGCGGTGGCGACCGACAGCATCGCGAGGTCGATGGCGCCGGCCGCCGCGAGGTCTTCGTTCATGAGCCGGTCCATCCGCTCCAACGCGAGCCGGCGCGGTTCGCTCCACGCGTCGAGGGCGGTGGCGGGGTCGCAGTCGTTGCCGCCGCCCGCGCGCAGGGCCGACCTCAGCAGATCGGCATGGAGCGCCGCCAACTCGTCCTGCATCGCGAGCGCAGCCTGCGAGGGCCATAGCCCTTCGCGGGGCAGCTTCTGTGCGGCATTGGCCAGCAGCGCCAGAGACAGCCGTTCGCCCAGCCGGAAATAAAGCCGGGCGGTATTGCCGATCGAGCAGCCGTTGGCTTCCGCGGCCAGCGCGAGGTCGCCGGCGGCGGCCAGCGTTTCGAGCGCCGCGGCGCGGCGGGCGACGTCGGCCGGCGCGCCCATCGCCTCGAGGGCTGCCGACCGCTCGCCCAGCGTGGCGTCCTCGGCCGGTCCGACCAGGTCCACGGGCAGGTCTCCCAGCTCGGCGACGGCGCGGCCGAGTTGCACGGTCGCGGCCGTCGTGTCGAGCGGCTGCGGCAGGCGGCGCAGGGTCCATTGCACGGCGCGCAGCATGAAGCGCTGCGAGGCGATCAGCATGCGCACCTGTGCTTCAGCCTTGAGCGCGGGATCGAGCGCTTCGACGTCGGCCCACAGGTCGCGCAGTTTCCAGGCGTCCCGCACGACGGTGAAGGCCTGCGCGATGGCGGCTGCCGAGGCGCCGGTCCGCTGCGCCACCGTGTGCACGAAGGTCGGGCCGCAACGATTGACCAGCGAGTTCACGACCTGCAGCGCGGTGATCTCGCGGCGCAGGCGATGGCCCTGCAGCGCCGCCGCATGGTCCGCCTGCAGGGCCGTCGGGAAGTAGCGCAGCAATTCTCCTTCCAGACGCGGATCGTCGGGCAGGTCGGAGGCCAGGATCTCCTCGTTGAGGTCGATCTTGGCGTAGGCCAGAAGCACCGAAAGTTCAGGCCGCGTCAGCGGCTGGCGGTTCTGGGCGCGCACGCGCATGGCGGCGGAATCGGGCAGGAATTCGACGGCGCGGTCGAGCCGGCCCTTGCGTTCCAGCGCGCGCATGAAGCGCTCCAGCCGGTCGTGCTCCTCGGTTGCCTGGCCTTCGGCGACGCTGACCGCCTGACTTTGCTGGTAGTTGTGGCGCAGCACCAGGGTCGCGACCTCGTCGGTCATGGAGAAGAGCAGCGGATCGCGGGCCTCGGCCTGGAGCGCGCCCGCGGCGATGGCGCTGCCCGTCGCGATCTTGATGTTGACCTCGTGGTCGGACGTGTCGACGCCCGCCGAATTGTCGAGCGCGTCGGTGTTGATCTTTCGTCCGGCAAGTGCCGCTTCGATTCGGCCGCGCTGCGTGAAGCCGAGATTGGCGCCCTCGCCGATCACGCGGGCGCGCACCTGGCGCGCGTCGATGCGCACCGCGTCGTTGGCCCGGTCGCCGGCGTCGGCCTGGCTCTCGCTCGACGCCTTCACGTACGTGCCGATGCCGCCGAAATAGAGCAGGTCGACCGGCGCCGTCAGGATGGCATGCAGGAGATCGAGCGGCGCCATGGTGGGCTTCTCGACGCCCAGCACCGCGCACGCCTCGGGAGACAGCGCGACCGACTTGGCGGCGCGGTCGAAGATCGCCCCGCCCGCCGACAACAGGCTCTTGTCGTAGTCCATCCAGGAGGAGCGCGGCAAAGCGAACAGCCGTTGCCGCTCGGCCAGGCTGGTCGCGGGATCGGGCGAGGGATCGATGAAGATATGGCGATGGTCGAAGGCCGCCACCAACCTGATGTGCGGCGACAGCAGCATGCCGTTGCCGAACACGTCGCCCGACATGTCGCCGACGCCCGCGATCGTGAACGGCGTTTCCTGGATATCCTGCCCCAGTTCACGGAAGTGGCGTTTCACCGACTCCCACGCACCGCGCGCGGTGATGCCCATCTTCTTGTGGTCGTAGCCGGCCGAGCCGCCCGAGGCGAAGGCATCGTCGAGCCAGAAGCCGTAATCGCGGGCCAGCGCATTGGCGATGTCGGAGAAGGTGGCGGTACCCTTGTCGGCAGCGACCACGAGATAGGGATCGTCGCCGTCGTGGCGCACGACGTCGGCCGGCGGCACGACGCCGCCGCCTGAATAGTTGTCGGTGATGTCGAGCAGGCCGCGGATCAACGTCTGATAGCAGGCGATGCCCTCGGCCTGGATCTGCTCGCGTGTGCCGCCGGCCGGAGGCTGCTTGACGTAGAAGCCGCCCTTGGAGCCGACCGGCACGATGACGGCGTTCTTCACCATCTGCGTCTTCATCAGGCCCAGGATCTCGGTGCGGAAATCCTCGCGCCGGTCGGACCAGCGGATGCCGCCGCGGGCGACGCGGCCGCCGCGCAGGTGAATGCCTTCCATGCGCGGGCTGTAGACGAAGATCTCGACCAGGGGCCGCGGCGCCGGCAGCTCGTCGATGGCGCGGCTGTCGATCTTCAGTGAGATCCAGTCCTTCGAGCCACCCGCCTGCCAGTAATTGGTGCGCAGCGTGCAGAGCACGGCATTGTGGAAGCGCCGCAGGATACGGTCTTCGTCGAGCGTGGTGACGGCTTCGAAGGCCGAAGCGAAGTCCGCCTCGATGGCCGCGATTCTATTGCCGCGCGTCTCGGAGGCGGCCCCGCCCAGCGCGGGGTCGAAGCGCGTCACGAACAGGTCGACCAGCAGACGGGCCACTTTCGGATAGGCCGTGAGCGCGCGTTCCATATAGTCCTGACTGAACGGGACGCCGGCCTGTCGCAGATACTTCGCATAGGCGCGCACGATGGCGATTTCGCGCCAGGCGAGGCCGGCGCCCAGCACCAGCCTGTTCAGCCCGTCATTCTCGAGCGCGCCGGTGCGCAGTTTTTCGATCGCCTCGATGAAGTGGGGCCCGGCAACGGTGAGATCGACGGCCGACTTGTCCGCGGTCTCCACGCGCAGCACCTGCATCGCAATGCCATGCGTCTGGTCGTCGCCGCCGTCCTTACGCAGCAGGAAAGGAGCCTCGCTGATCACGCGCAGGCCGAGATTCTCGGCGAGCGGCAGGATGTCGGACAGTGCAACGGGCTTGCGTGGATGGAACAGGCGAAGCGCGAAGCGGTGCGTCGGCATGCCGGTCCGGCGGCCGACCTGCACGCCGAACACGGCGCCGTCGACGAACCTCTGAAGCTGCTCGATATCGGCGGCGGCCTGTGTCGACTCGAAGGTCTCGCGATAGACCACGGGGAACCAGTCCCGCCAGCGGCGCGCGGCGGCGCGTCCCTCCGCTTCGCCGAGCTTCGCCTGCAGGGTGGCGCGCAGCCGGTCGCTCCACGAGGTCGCCGCGTCGGCCAGGCCACGCTCGAGCTCGACGAGATCGGGTGGGGCCTCCTCGGGTGTGCGAAGGTTCAGCGTATAGAGCGACTGGACCAGCGCGGAATTGCTGCCGACCGACGTGGCAACCGACGTCACCTTTCCGTTCCAGGCTTTCTCCAGCAGGGCGGTGAAACGCTCCGAGAGCGCGGCATCGAAGCGTTCGCGCGGCGCGAAGACCAGCGCGGTGGCGAAGCGGCCGACCGTGTCGAGGCGCGAGAACAGGGCCACGCGTCGGCGCTCCTGGAGCTGCAGGATGCCAAGCACATGGTCGTAAAGCGTGTCTTCGTCGATCTGGAACAGCTCGTCGCGCGGGTAGGAATCGAGGATCGCCAGCATCGCCTTGCCGTCGTGGCTGTGCCGGTCGAGACCCGAGTGGCGCAGCAGCGCGTCGACCCGGCCGCGCAGCAGCGGCACGTCGTGCACCGCTGCGTGATAGGCGGCCGACGTGAACAGGCCGACCAGCCGATGCTCGCCGGTGACGCGCCCGTCGGCGTCGCAGGTCTTCACGATCACGCAATCCATCGTGCCGATGCGATGGACCAGCGATTGGCGGTCGGTCTTGACGATCAGGATGTTGTGCGGCCCGCGCGCGAAGCGCGCCATGGCCTCGCCGCTGCCGACGCCGACATCGAACAGCCGGACCTCGTCGCGGCGCAGGATGCCGAGCGCCGATCCCGGTACCAGCTCGTAGCGCAGGCCGGCGCTCTGGCTCGCATCGTCGACATAACGATAGCGGCGATGACCGAGGAAGGTGAAGTGGTTGGCCTCGAGCCAGCGCAGGAAGTCCTCGTACTCCCCGAGGCCCGGCGCGTGGCCGGGTGCCAGGTCGGCGATGGCGTCGAGGCAGGCGCGGCGCATCGCCCGCCAGTCGTCGACCGCGAGTCGAACCTCGGCCAGCACGCGAGTCAGCGCGGCGGCGATCTCGTCGAGCAGCAGGGGATCGGCCTGACGGTCGATCTCGATGTGCATGATCGATTCGGGTCGTGCGCGCTCGCCGGCTTCGAGCGCGATGCCGACCAGGTCGCCGTCGAGGTCGCGGCGCGTCGCCATCACCGGATGGGCGAGCAGGTGAACGGCGATCTCGCGGCGATTGAACTCGTTCGCGATCGAATCGACCAGGAAAGGCATGTCGTCGTTGACGATCTGCACGGTCGTATGACGGCTTTCGAAGCCGTGGTCGGCGAGGGCCGGATTGAAGATGCGTACCTTGGCGACGCCGGGCAGGCGGCGGCGGGTGAAGCTCAGCAGGGAGAGGGCGGCGGCGGCCCGCTGGTCGACCGGAGCCGCCGCCAGATCCTTGTCGGAGGCGCGGCCGAACAGCCGGCGCGCGAACTGCGCGGCTTCCTCTCCGCCGGCCTGCAGGGCGGCGGCGCAGATGGCGTCCAGCCCGTAGAGGCGCGGCGCGGAAGCAGTGGGCATTATTTGTGCATTCCTCTCGAATCTGGGGCCGATGTTACGCCTCACCATGACATTCTGACGACGAACTCTTGGCGATGCCAAGAATGCCCATCACATCTCGCGTTCTGCGGGCTGGCCCTTCGCGAGCCAGCCGATTCGCTGCGGTTTCTGTCTATGACCCACGGAATCCGCGGCGCAGCGCGTTTTGTTCTCATGTCATGCTGCACCTGCGAAGGCCGCCGGACCGTCGGGGAAACAGAATTTCAAACCTGTTTTTTGCGTTGTTTTCCAATGACTTAACTAACCATTCTTGAGATTCACAAGCGGGGAATAAATTTCGCAATGACAGGGTCGGCGGCTCGCGTACTATCTATGGATAGTGGGGAGAGGTCAGCCGCTCCCAAGATGTAGGTTTCTCCACAAGGTGTTCTATCCACACCTGTGGACAAAAAGAAAATGGGGACCGCAAGTGTTTGATGTCGTTCAAGTTCGAAGCGGCGCGCGGGTTGTGACCGATTCCTCTCGGGATTCCCGCCTCACGATCTTTGGCAAAGCCACGCTGAACGACCGGTACCTGCTGCCGGGCGAAAGCTATCAGGACATGTTCGCGCGAGTGGCCTCGGCCTATGCCGACGACGATGCCCATGCCCAGCGTCTCTACGACTACATCAGCAATCTATGGTTCATGCCGGCGACACCCGTTCTCAGCAATGGGGGGACCAACCGCGGCCTGCCGATCTCCTGCTTCCTCAACGAGGCGAATGACAGCCTCGAGGGCATCGTCGGGCTGTGGAACGAGAATGTGTGGCTGGCGGCCCGTGGTGGCGGTATCGGCTCCTACTGGGGCAATCTCCGCTCGATCGGCGAAAAGGTCGGCATGAACGGCAAGACCTCGGGCGTGGTGCCGTTCATCCGCGTCATGGATTCGCTCACCCTGGCGATCAGCCAGGGCTCGCTGCGCCGCGGCTCGGCCGCCGTCTACCTGCCCGTCAACCACCCCGAAATCGAAGAGTTCGTCGAGATCCGCCGTCAGACCGGCGGCGATCCCAACCGCAAGGCGACGAACCTGCACCACGGCCTCCTGATCTCCGACGCCTTCATGCGCGCGGTGGAGAACGACGAGGAGTGGGCGCTGGTCAGCCCCAAGGACGGCGCCGTCCAGCGCACCGTCTCGGCCCGTCACCTGTGGATCCGCATCCTGACGGCGCGTGTCGAGACCGGCGAGCCCTACCTGGTGTTCGTCGACCACGTGAACAACGCCCGGCCGCAGCACCACAAACTCGCGGGCCTCGAGGTCAAGACCTCGAACCTGTGCAGCGAGATCACGCTGCCGACCGGCATCGACCATCACGGCAAGCAGCGCACCGCCGTCTGCTGCCTGTCGTCGCTCAACCTCGAGAGCTATCTCGAGTGGCACGAGCATCCGACCTTCATCGAGGACGTGATGCGTTTCCTCGACAACGTGCTGCAGAGCTTCATCGACACCGCGGGCTCAGACTTCGCGCGCGCAACCTACGCCGCGATGCGCGAGCGCTCGGTGGGCCTCGGCGTCATGGGCTTCCACTCCTTCCTGCAGGCCAACGGCATTCCGCTGGAATCCGTGATGGCCAAGGTGTGGAACAAGAAGATGTTCAAGCACATCCGTGGCCAGTGCGACGAGGCCTCGATGACGCTCGGCGAGGAGCGCGGCGCCTGCCCGGATGCCGCCGATTTCGGCTTCAAGGACCGCTTCTCCAACAAGCTCGCGATCGCGCCGACCGCGTCGATCTCGATCATCTGCGGCGGCGCCTCGCCCGGCATCGAGCCGTCGGCGGCCAACGTCTACAACCACAAGACCCTCTCGGGTTCGTTCGTGGTGCGCAATCCGTTCCTCGAGAAGGTGCTGATCCAGAAGGGCAAGAACGACGAGGACACGTGGACCGCGATCACCTCGGACCAGGGCTCGGTGCGCAACGTCGACTGCCTCGACGACCACGAGAAGGCCGTGTTCAAGACCGCGTTCGAGATCGACCAGCGCTGGCTGGTGGAGCATGCCGCTGATCGCACGCCCTATATCTGCCAGAGCCAGTCGCTGAACATCTTCCTGCCGGCCGACGTGCACAAGCGCGACCTTCACCAGATCCACATGATGGCCTGGAAGCGCGGCGTGAAGAGCCTTTACTACTGCCGCTCCCTCTCCATCCAGCGCGCCGAGAGCGTGGCGGGCGAAGCCCTCGCCGCACCGCTCGGCGATCATGCCCTTACGGCGCCTAGAATCGATGCTCCCTCTTCTCTGCCGCTCGGAACGCCGCCGGGTACTCAGAGCAATGACTACGAAGAATGTCTTAGCTGCCAGTAACGAGCGTTGTACCCCTGTCGCGATCCCGGCTTTCGGGACCGCGGCAGGGGATTTTATTTTCAAGCGACCCCCATTCCTTCGCCCGACATATTGGACGCCCGCGCCATGTCACTTCTCGACGCCAAGCCGATCTACAAGCCGTTCCACTATCCCTGGGCCTATGACGCCTGGCTGACGCAGCAGCGCATCCACTGGCTGCCCGAGGAAGTGCCGCTGGCCGACGACGTGAAGGACTGGCGCAACAAGCTGACCGACAGCGAGCGCCACCTGCTGACGCAGATCTTCCGCTTCTTCACCCAGGCCGATGTCGAGGTGAACAACTGCTACATGAAGCACTATTCGCGGGTCTTCAAACCCACGGAAGTGCAGATGATGCTGGCCGCCTTCTCCGCCATGGAGACGGTCCACATCGCCGCCTACAGCCACCTGCTCGACACGATCGGCATGCCCGAAACGGAGTACTCGGTCTTCCTCACCGTCAAGGAGATGAAGGACAAGTACGACTACATGCAGAACTTCAACGTCGATTCGAAGGCCGACATCGCCAAGACGCTGGCCGTGTTCGGCGCCTTCACCGAGGGCCTGCAGCTCTTCGCCTCGTTCGCCATGCTGATGAACTTCCCGCGCTTCAACAAGATGAAGGGCATGGGCCAGATCGTGACGTGGTCGGTGCGCGACGAGACGCTGCACTGCAATTCGATCATCCGCCTGTTCCGTACCTTCGTGCAGGAGAACCCGGAAGTCTGGACCGAGGAGCTGCAGCGCGAGATCTACGTCGCCTGCTCGACCATCGTCGACCACGAGGATGCGTTCATCGATCTCGCCTTCGAAATGGGCGGCATCGAGGGCATGACCGCCGTCGACGTGAAGCGCTACATCCGCTACATCGCCGACCGCCGCCTGACCCAGCTCAGCCTGCAGCCGATCTACCGCGCGGACGCAAAGAACCCGCTGCCGTGGATGGACCAGATGATGAACGCCATCGAGCACACCAACTTCTTCGAGAACCGCTCGACCGAATACTCCAAGGCCTCGACCCGCGGCACCTGGGACGAGGCGTTTACCTAGGCACTTTGCGAAGGAGGTCGCGTCACCCTCGTGAGACGAGGGGCCTCCTTCATTGGCGGAATGCGCAGAGGGAAAAAGGTTTGTGCCTTCAGCCCTCGCCGAAGGTCCGCCTGTAGGTCTTGCTCATCAGCTCGTCGAAGCGCGTGCCCGGCTCGAAGTCGGACATCTCGTCCGGCCGCGTGAGGCCCGGAAGCTGGCGCGCGCAGTCGGACGGCTCGCCGAGAACCTGGGTGATCGGATACAGCGCCGACCAGGCGAGAACGCCTTCATAGTCTTCCTCCTCGTCCGCGACGTGCTTGTCGCGGATCTTGCCCGACGCCGTCTCGATCTCCATGCCGATCATGGTGGTCGCCTTGAACTCCTGCTTGTTTGGCTGACGGATGAGCTTGGAGCGTCCCGGATAGATGCGGTCGATGAAGCGGTCCATCAGCTTCAGCTTCTCTTCCGGATCGTCGATCACATGCGCCTTCCCGAAGGCCATGACGGCGCGATAGTTGACCGAGTGATGGAAGCCGGAGCGCGCCATCACCAGCGAGTCGAGATGCGTGACCGTGAGGCAGACGTCGACGCCTTCCTTCTGGTTGCGGATCATGCGGCTGGCGGACGAGCCGTGCCAGTAAAGGTGGCTGCCCTCGCGCCAGAAGCCGGTCGGCGTGCAGTACGGACGGCCGTCGATCACATAGGCGATGTGGCAGACCAGGGCCGCGTCGAGGATCGCGTGGATGGTTTCCTTGTCGTAGCGGCCGCGCTCGTGGACGCGCTTCACCTTGTTCACGTTGGTGACGGGATAGCTGTCGGGCGGAGTGACTGAATCGGGAGGGCTCATGACGGACCTTTGGGCGCACCGGAAGGGGGTTGCTTGCCGGTCGACCATCGTCGCGATACGGATCAGACGAAAGAGCCAGTTTGGCGCAAAGAGACTGGACCAGTTGAAGCTCCGCACGACGTCTCGTTCCCGGCGCGCCCCGCCGCTCGGCCTGGCGCTCGATCCTTCCTCGCCCGAGCCGCTGCATCGCCAGATCGGCGAGCAGATGCGGCGCGCCATCCTCGAACGGCGCCTGAAGCCCGGGGCGCGCCTGCCCTCGTCGCGCCAGATGGCAGACGATCTCGACTGCGCGCGCGGCACGGTGGTGCTGGCCTTCGACCAGCTCGTTGCCGAGGGCTACGTCGTGAGCCAGGCCGGCTCGGCCATGTCGGTCGCGGCCAACCTGCCCGACGAGATGCTGACCGTGCCGCCGACCAGCGCAGCGCCCAGCCATCCGGCCGTCGTCCGGCCCGCCGTGGCCCGCCGCACGCGGGCGCTGCTGGCCGAGGCGGCGCCGCCCGCTGCCGCCGGTCCGCCCTTGGCCTTTCCGACCGGCCAGCCGGACCGCGAGGCGTTTCCCTTTGCGCTGTGGGCCAAGCTGCTGGAGCGCGAGTGGCGCCGGCCCGGCATCGAAGCGGCGAGCGCCGTCCATCCGTTCGGACATGCGGGCTTGCGCGAGGCGATCGCGACCTATCTCGGCGTGGCGCGCGGCTTCACCTGCGATCCTGGATCCGTCGTCGTCACGACGGGCATCCGCCACGGGCTCTCGCTGTTCGCGGAAGTCGTACTCGATGCCGGCGACACGGCCTGGATCGAGGAGCCGGGTTTCGTCGGCGTGCGCGAGGCGCTGGCGACGTCGGGCGTCAATGCCGTGCCGGTCGACATCGATGAATCGGGATTCTCGCCCGAGATGGCCCTGGCGCTGGCGCCCGAAGCGCGCCTCGCGGTCGTGGCGCCCGCGCACCATTTTCCGCTCGGCACCGTGCTCAGCCTGCAGCGCCGGCTCGAACTGTTGAGCTGGGCCGAACGCAGCAAAGGATGGATCGCCGAAGACGATTTCGATGGCGAGTATCGCTACAGCGGCCGGCCGCTGGCGCCGCTGCGCACCCTCGACCGCTCCGGCCGCGTCGCCTATTTCAGCAGCTTCTCCAAGCTGCTCTTCCCCGCGCTCCGGCTGAGCTTCCTCGTCCTGCCGGCCTCGCTGGTCGAGGCCACCGAGCGGATCATGGACCGCGTCTCGGTGCGCGCGCCCCTGTTGGGCCAGGGCGCCCTGGCGCGCTTCATCGCCGAGGGTCACTTCGCCAGCCATCTGCGCCGCACGCGCCAGCTCTATGCCGGCCGCCGGCAGGCGCTGCTCGACAGCGCGGCGAGGCGTCTCGACGGGTTGCTCACCGTGGCGCCCGATCCGGGCGGCATGCACGTGATCGCCAGCCCCACCTCCCGGCTCGCGTCGCGCTTCGACGACGTCGCCGTGACGGCGGCCGCGGCAGCCGAAGGCGTGATCGTTCAGCCGCTCTCGGTCTGCTACGCCGGCCGCGCGCGGCGCCACGGGCTGATCCTGGGATACGCCGGAACGCCCGAGGCGAAAATCGATCGCGCGCTGGTGACGCTGCGCGACGTGGTCCTCAGCGAGGCCGGTCGCGGGAGCCGTGGAAAGTCGCGGCGGCGCTGAGACCTGTCAGCCGGCGCGCGCGGCTTTGGCGGCCTCGAAGGCGGCGAGGCGTTCGGGGAGCTTGCCGAGAGAAGCGCCCTCGGTCGTGACGACGGCGGGCTTGGGCAGCGTCTCGTAGAAATGGCAGGCCACGCGATGGCCGTTGCCGGCATCGCGCAGCTCGGGTTGCTCCTGCCGGCAGCGCGGCTGGGCATGGATGCAGCGCGTATGGAAGCGGCAGCCCGGCGGCGGCGCGAAGGGGCTGGGCACGTCACCCGCCAGCAGCACGCGTTCCTTGCGCACGCTGGGATCGGGCCGCGGGATCGCCGCCAGCAGCGCCTGCGTATAGGGGTGCAGCGGCCGGTCGTAGAGGTCGCGCTTGGTGGCGACCTCGACCAGCTGGCCGAGATACATCACCGCGACGCGATCGCTGATGTGCTTCACCACGGCGAGGTCGTGGGCGATGAAGAGATAGGACAGGCCGAAGCGCTGCTGCAGGTCCTGCAGCAGGTTCACGATCTGCGCCTGGATCGACACGTCGAGCGCCGAGACCGGTTCGTCGCAGATGATGAGGTCGGGATTGACCGCCAGCGCGCGCGCGATGCCGATGCGCTGGCGCTGGCCGCCGGAGAACTGATGCGGATAGCGCCGTGCGTGTTCGGGCAGGAGCCCCACAACGTCGAGCAGCTCCTTGACCCGTGTCGCGCGCTCGGCCTCGGTGTGCAGATCGTGCACGGCCATCGGCTCGGCCAGGATTTCGCCTACCGTCATGCGCGGGTTGAGCGATGCATAGGGGTCCTGGAAGATGATCTGCATGTGGCGGCGCAGACGGCGCAGCGACTGCTTGTCGAGGGTGGCGATCTCCTCGCCCTTGAAGCGCACCGAGCCCGCGGTCGGGTCCATCAGGCGCAGCACGAGGCGGCCGGTCGTCGACTTGCCGCAGCCCGACTCGCCCACCAGGGCCAGGGTCTCGCCGCGCGCGATCTCGAAGCTCACGCCTTCGACGGCACGCACCATGCCGATCACCTTGCGGCGGATCAGGCCTCGGCTGACCGGGAAATGCTTCACCAGCCCGTCGACCTGAAGGACGGGTACTGCGTCAGCGAGTTTCATGCCGCCCTCGCCAGTTCGACGGGTGCCTTCCAGCAGGCGACGCGATGCTCCGGTCCGAGGTCGCGCAGCGGCGGCGGCTCGAGGTGGCAGCGCGGATCGGCGAAGGGGCAGCGCGGCGCGAAGCGGCAGCCCTTCGGTTGATTGTTGGGGCTTGGCACCGATCCCTCGATGGTCGACAGCCGCTCGCGGTCGACCTCGATGCGCGGGATCGAGCCCAGCAGGCCGATCGTATAGGGATGCTGCGGATCGGCGAACAGGGACGCGACCGGGGCACTCTCGACGATCTTGCCGGCGTACATCACCACCACCTCGTCGGCGATCTCGGCGATGACTCCGAGGTCGTGGGTGATGATCAGCATCGCCATGCCGAGCCGGCGCTGCAGGTCCTGCAACAGGTCGAGGATCTGCGCCTGGATCGTGACGTCGAGCGCCGTGGTCGGCTCGTCGGCGATCAGCAGCGCGGGCTCGCAGGAAAGCGCCATCGCGATCATGACCCTCTGACGCATGCCGCCGGACAGTAAGTGCGGATAGTCGTCGACCCGCTGCTTGGCCGACGGGATCCGCACCAGCTCGAGCATCTCGATGGCGCGTACCTTGGCGGCCTGGGGCGACATCGTCGTGTGTGCGAGGATACCCTCCACGATCTGCTGGCCGATCGTGTGGACCGGGTTGAGCGAGGTCATCGGCTCCTGGAAGATCATCGACATCTTGCTGCCGCGCAGGCGGCGGCGCTCGTCGGCGGAGAGGCCGAGGACGTCGCGGCCCTCGAACAGGATCGCCTCGGCCTCGACCTGGCCGGGCGGACTCGCCACCAGGCCCATGACCGAGAGCGAGGTCACGCTCTTGCCGCAGCCGGACTCGCCGACCAGGCCGACGGTGCGGCCGCGCCCGACCGAGAAGTCGATGCCGTCGACCGCGCGGAACAGGCCGCGGTCGGTATGGAAGTGGGTGCGGAGACCGCGGACCTCGAGGAGCTTTTCCATCAGAAGGAGTAGTCCAGACCCTTGTAGAAGGTGTTCTGGTAGAGCATGTGCGGCCGCACGCCCTTCAGCTTCTTGAGACTGGTCGTGTACATCGCGATGTTCATGACCGGCATCCACAGATGTTCCTCGGTGACGCGCTGCTGCGCCAGCGCGTAGTACTTGGCGCGGTCGGCGTCGGTGATCGAGGCGCGGCCCATCTTCAGGTACTCGTCGGTCTTGGCATCGTTCCAGTTCATGCGGTTGGGCGTCGGCATGTTCCTGGAATCGAAGTAGAAGTTCAGCAGGTCGCCGGACGAGATGTAGGGAAAGGTGACCGTCCACAGCTCGAAGTCCTGCTTGCCCATCTCGGCGGGTGCGATCGTCGAATCGTAGCCTACTATCTTCCAGTCGACGCCGATCTTGCGCATGTAGCCCTGGATCGCCTCGGAGACCCGCGGGAAATAGGCGACCTGCGTGAACAGGACCCGCGGCGCCAGCTTGACGCCGTCCTTCTCGCGGATGCCGTCGGCGCCGACTTTCCAGCCGGCCTCGTCGAGCAACTTCCTGGCTCGCTCCACGTCTTCCTTGATGAGGCTCCTGGTCGAGTCCGCGAAGTCGAGCGCCTTGGGGTCGATGAACGTATAGGCCGGCTCCGCATTGCCCAGCATGATGCCCTTGACGATGTCGGCGCGGTTGATGGCGATGTTCATCGCTTCGCGCACGCGCTTGTCGGCCACCATCGGGCGTGTCGTCTTGTAGCCGTAGTACATCAGCTGGAAGTTGGGCTTGGCCTCCTGGACGTTGAGGTTGGGCGACGCCTTGACCTGCTGGATGAACTGCAGCGGGATCTGGTGCGTGACGTCGAACTGTGCGCCCATCATCGCCGCGACCCGGCTGGAATCCTCGGGCACGATCTTGATGCTGAGCTTCTCGAACTTCACCGGCCCCTTGTTGGTGTACATCGAGGGCCCCCATTTGTAGGCGTCGTGCCGCTTCAGCACGATCTCGGTGCGCGGCTGCCAGCTCTCGAAGCACCACGGGCCGGTGCCGTCGATCGCCTTGGTGCCGTAGTCCTTGCCGAGCTGCTCCACGCTCTCCTTGTTGTGGATCGCCGTCGTGAACATGGTGAGCTGCAGCAGCAGGTCGGCGAACGGCTCGTTCAGCTCGTACTCGACCGTGTAGGGATCGGGCGCGCGCAGTTCCTTGATGTTGCCGGCGCGCCAGGCGAGCGGCGCCTTCAGCTCGGGGCTGGTCAGCCGCTGGAAGGAATAGATCACGTCGGCAGCGGTGAACTTCTTGCCGCTGCAGAAACTGACGTCGTCGCGCAGCTTGAAGGTGTAGAGCTTGCCGTCGGGGCTGATGGTCCACGATTTGGCGAGATAGGGAATCGCCGTCTTGCCGTCCCAGTCCATCGCCACCAGCGTGTCCTGGAACATGTTCACGATGTCGGAGGTCGGCGACCAGGTCGTGCGCTGGCCGTCGTAGTGCGGCGCGTCGAGGGACTTCATCATTCGCAAGGTCTGCGCGTCTGCGACCTGGGAGAGACCGACCACACCAAGCAACGCCGTTACGCCCTTCAAGAAGTTACGCATCGTTCCCTCGCTTAGTTGTCGTTGTTCAGTGCGAAACGTCGAGACCCTTGTAGAAGGTGTTCTGGTAGATCATGTGCGGCCGCGCGCCCTTGATCTTCTTGTTGGTCACCTGGTGCATGTTGACGTTGAGCACGGGAATCCACAGGTGCTCCCGCATCACCTTCTGCTGCACCATCGCGTAGTACTTGGCGCGGTCGGCCTCGGTCAGCGCCGAGCGCCCGAGGCGCAGCCACTCGTCGGTCTCGGCGTCCTTCCAGTTCATGCGGTTGGGCGTCGGGATGTTTTTGGAATTGAAGTAGATGTTCATCAGGTCGCCGGCCGAGAGATAGGGCACGGTCACGGACCAGATTTCATAGTCCTGTTCCGCCATCTTGGCCGCGGCGATCGTCGAGTCCCAGGGCTGGAGCTGCCACTGCACGCCGATGCGGCGCAGATAGCCCTGGATGGCTTCCGCGATCCGCGGCGTGTTGCCGGCCTGGGTGTAGTAGACCTTGGGCTGCAGCTTGACGCCGTCCTTCTCGCGGACGCCGTCGGCACCGGGCTTCCAGCCGGCCTCGTCGAGCAACGTCTTCGCCCGCTCGACATCCTCCTTCACGATCTCCTTGGTGTTCGGGTCGAAATCCAACGCATCGGGATCGACGTCGGTGAAGGCCGGATCGGCGTTACCGAGCAGGATCGCCTTGGCCAGCTCGGCGCGGTTGATGGCGATGCTCATGGCCTCGCGCACGCGCCTGTCCGCCACCATCGGGCGAGTGGTCTTGAAGCCGAAATACAGGAGCTGGAAATTGGGCTTCGCTTCCTGGACCTGCAGCATCGGCGCCGCCTTGGCCTGGGCGATGAACTGAGCGGGGAACTGATGGGTGATGTCGAACTGCCCTGCCATCATGGCGGCGGCGCGGCTCGAATCCTCCGGCACGATCTTGATGACCAGCTTCTCGAACTTCACCGGCCCCTTGTTGGCGTACATGCTGGGCCCCCATTTATAGGCGTCGTGGCGCTTCAGCACGATCTGGGTGCGGGGTTGCCACGAGTCGAAGCACCACGGCCCGGTGCCGTCGGCACCCTTGATGCCGTAGTCCTTGCCGAGTGCCTCGACGCTTTCCTTGTTGTGGATGACGTTGGTGAACATGGTGAGCTGCAGCAGCAGCTCGGAATACGGCTCCACGAGTTCGTATTCCACTGTGTAGGGGTCGGGCGCGCGAAGTTCCTTGATCTCGCCCGCCCGCCAGGCATACGGCCCCTTGATCTCCGGGCTCTTCAAGCGCTTGAAGGAATAGACGACGTCCTCGGCAGTGAATTTCTTGCCGCTGCAGAACGACACGTCGTCGCGCAGCTTGAAGGTGTAGGTCCTGCCGTCGGGACTCACCGTCCAGGACTTGGCGAGGTAAGGGATGGGCGTCCGTCCGTCCCAGTCGAGCGCCACCAGCGTGTCCTGGAACATGTTGACGATGTCGGAGGTCGGCCCCCAGGTCGTGCGCTGGGCGTCGTAGTGCGGCGCATCGATCGACTTCATCATGTTGAGGGTCTGCGCGGTGGCCGGGTACGCAATACTCAACGCGAACGCTGCACTCAGGGCCTGTCTGATCATGTCTGCAGCCTCGGATCGAGGACGTCGCGGAGTGCGTCGCCCAGAAGGTTGGCGGCCAGCACGATGACGAAGATCGCGAAGCTCGGGATCGTCGCGATGTGCGGCGCCATGAACAGGAAGTCGCGGCCTTGCGCGGCCATCATGCCGAGTTCGGCGGTCGGCGGCTGGGCACCCATGCCGAGGAAGCCCAGGGCCGAGCCGATCAGGATGATCTGGCCGAAGCGCAGGGTCAGGAACACGAAGATGGTCGAGATGCAGTTGAGCGTGAGGTAGCGCCAGATCAGCGTGCGGTCGGAGACGCCGACGGCACGGCCGGCCTCCATGAATTCCTGGCTCATGATCCCGATCGCCGCGCCCCGCGCGACGCGGGCCACGTCCGGCACGGTCGCCACCACCAGCGCGATCACCACGGCGGTGAGGCCGGCGCCGAAGATCGCGGCCACCGCGAGGCCGATCAGGATCGCCGGGAAGGCCAGCATCACGTCGACCAGACGCATGATCCAGCCGTCGAGGCGGCGGTAGTAGGCCGCCATGATGCCGAGGAAGCCGCCCAGGAAGCCGCCGAAGATGACGCCGACCAGTCCGAGCATCAGCGTATTGCGCGAGCCGAAGATGACGCGGCTCAGTATGTCGCGGCCGGTATTGTCGGTGCCGAACCAGTGCTCGGCGCTGGGCGGCTGCATCACCTTGGTGAGATCGGTGAGATAGGGATCGTAGGGCGCGACCAGCGGCGCGAAGAGGGCGGCGAGGCCGATGATGGCCAGCAGCAGGGCGGCCACCACCGCCACCTTGTCGCGCGCAAGCCGGCGCAGGACGCCCGAGCGGGAGAAGACGCCGTTCTCTTCGGCGGCTGTCGGTGTGAGGGCGGGGGAGTTGAGGGCGTCGACGCTCATGACCGCTGCATCCTTGGATCGAGATAGACGTAAAGGACGTCGACGATCAGGTTGATCGAGAGGAAGGCGATCGCGAGGATCATGATCGCGCCTTGTGCCGTTGGGAAATCGCTCGAGACGATGGCGCCGACCGCCAGCCGTCCGACGCCCGGCCAGGAGAACATCGTCTCGGTGACGACGGCGCCGCCCAGCAGGAAAGCGGCCTGCAGGCCGATCAGCGTGACGACCGGGATCATCGCGTTGCGCAGCGCGTGGTGCACGATCACCGCCGTCTCGCGCAGGCCCTTGGCGCGAGCGGTGCGGACATAGTCGGCGCCCAGCACTTCGAGCACGGCGGTGCGCGTCAGCCGAGCGATCGGCCCGATCAGCACGCTGCCCAGGGTCAGGGCCGGCAGGACGAGGCTCGGCAAACCGCCGTCCCAGATCGGGCCGGTGCGGCCGGTGAAGGGGAACAGGCCCCACTGGAAGCCCATGTACTGGATCAGGACCAGGCCGATGAAGAAGACCGGCATCGATACGCCGGCGACCGAGACGGCCATGATCGCGCGGTCGACCAGGGTGCCGCGCTTCACGGCGGCGAGCGTGCCCAGCGTCAGGCCGAGGGGTATGGCGATCAGCATGCCGCCCAGCATCAGCTCGACCGTCGGGCCGATGGTGAGGGCCAGCTCCTCGCTGACCATCTTGTTGGAGATGATGGAACGGCCGAGATCGCCCTGCAGTACGCGACCGATATACTCGGCGAACTGAACGGGGATCGGGCGGTCGAGGCCGAGTTCGAGGCGGATCGCCGCGATGGTCTCGGCCCTGGCATCGGGCCCGGCGATGATCATCGCCGGATCGGCGGGCACCACCTGCAGGAGGCAGAAGCAAAGAAAGAGAACCCCGAGCAGGGCGGGGAAGGAGATCAGCAGGCGGTGGACGATCTGTCTTCCCATGCGCCGTCCTCGGACCGATTCAGCCAAGGGGAAGCGCGCCGGTTACCCGGCGTGTCTCGACGTTTCTCCCTGGCAGCCGCTGCTTCGGTCAGACCTGCGCGGCGTTCGTTATGCGGCGATAGTGCATGTGAATTTTACCGATGTCACGCCCAGCCTCCGGCGTGCGGCAGGACATGCCCGGTGATGAAGCCGGCGCCGTCGGAACACAGGAAGCAGACCGTGGCGCCCAGCTCGCTCGATTTGCCAAGCCGGCCGAGCGGGATCTGTGCTGTCATCTTGGCCATCGCCTCGCTGTTGGCGAGCAGCGCCGGCGGGAAGTAGTCGGGATTCTCGACATAGTTCGAGCCGACCGCGTTCACCGTGATGCCGTCGCGTCCCAGTTCCTTGGCGAGCGAGGAGACGAGGCCGTTCGCCGCCGCCCGCGCCGAGACATAGGGCGCGTAGTTGGCGATGCCGCGCAGCGGTGCGGCCGAAGAGACGAACACGATGCGGCCCGACTTGCGCTTGCGCATCGACGGCGCGACGAGCTGTGTCAGGCGGAACGGCGCCACGGCCATGACGTCCAGCGCATCGCGGAAATCCTCGATGCGGGCCTCGGCGAGCGGCGCCCGCAGCGCCGGATAGGCGTCGTTGTTGACCAGCGCGTCGATATGACCGTGCCGCTTCAGGGCCAGCTCGACCATCGTCGCCGGATCGATCGCCGAGAGGGCATGGGCGCCCGGGAATTGCGCCTCGTATTTGCGCCGTGCGCTTGGCGCCTCGAACGATGGATCGTGCGCCAGCACGGTGGCGCCCTGGGCCAGCGCGACACTTGTGGTGCCGTGGCCTGCGAATTTCTCGACGTTGGTGATCAGGATCACTCGGTCTTTCAGCAGCATGGCTATTCCTCTAGGTTGCGGCCCCATGGACCGAGCCCTCCCCGACGATCCTAACGCACCCCGTCCCGAGGGACAGGCCCCTGACGATCGTGCGTCGTTCGGATTTCGCGACGTGCCGGCGGCCGAAAAGGCCGGCCTGGTCCGCGAGGTCTTCGCCAGCGTGGCGCCGCGCTACGACCTGATGAACGACCTGATGTCGGGCGGCGTGCACCGGCTGTGGAAGAACACCATGGTCGACGTCGTCAACCCGCGTCCGGGCGAGAAGCTGCTGGACGTGGCCGGCGGCACCGGAGACATCGCCTTTCGCCTGCTGCGCCGGCAGGGCGAGCGGCCCGACGTCACCGTGTGTGACATCAATTCCGCCATGCTCGAGGTCGGGCGCGACCGCGCCGTCGACCGCGGGCTGCTGCAGGGGCTCACCTGGACCACGGGCGACGCGGAGAACCTGCCGTATCCCGACCGTTCGTTCGACGGCTACACGATCGCCTTCGGCCTGCGCAATGTGACCGACATCGACAAGGCCCTGCGTGACGCCTATCGCGTGCTGAAGCCGGGCGGGCGCTTCTATTGCCTGGAGTTCAGCAAGGTCACGTCGGCACCCATCGGCCGCGTCTACGACGCCTATTCGGAGCGCGCGTTGCCGTTCTTCGGCCGCGTCATCGCCAGGGACGCCGATTCCTACCGCTATCTGCACGAGAGCATTCGTCGCTTCCCGCCGCAGCGCGAACTGGCGGCTCGCATGCGGGCCGCCGGGTTCGCCAACGTCGCCTGGCGCGACATGTCGCTGGGCGTCGTTGCCCTGCACCAGGGCTGGCGCATCTAGATGTTCCGCGCGTTCCGCAACGCATGGCGCCTGCTTGGCATGGCGGTGAGCTTCGCGCGACATGACGCGCTGTTTCCGCTCGAGTCGCTGGGCATCGCGCCGGCGCTGATCGCGTGGGCGCGTCTGTTCGCGCCGCGTCGCGACCCGCGCCGCCCGGGCGAGAGGCTGGCGGCGGCGCTGCAGGACATGGGCCCGTCCTTCATCAAGCTCGGGCAGGCCCTGTCGACCCGCGCCGACCTGCTGAGCGAGGGGGTGGCCGCCGATCTCGCGCGCCTGCAGGACCATATTCCGGCGTTTCCCGGCGCAGAGGCCCGCCGCATCATCGAGAGCGAACTGGGCCAGCCGCTCGGCAGCGTCTTCTCGAGCTTCGACGACGTGCCGGTCGCGGCGGCGTCGATCGCTCAGGTGCATTTTGCGGTCACGGCCGACGGTCGAGACGTCGCGGTGAAGGTGCTGCGGCCCGGCATCGCGAAGGCGTTCGAGCGGGACCTCGATCTCTTCTACTGGATGGCCGAGCTGGTCGAGCGCACGCAGCCGCGCTTTCGCCGCCTGAAGCCGGTCGAATCGGTGCGCGCCTTCGCCGACGTGGTGCGGGTCGAGATGGACCTGCGCATGGAGGCCGCGGCCGCCGAGGAGCTGGGCGAGAATTTCGCCGACGATCCGAACTATCGTACGCCCAGGATCGACTGGGACCGCACCGCCGAGCGCGTGATGACGCAGGAGCGGGTCGACGGCATCCCGATCGGCGATCGCGACGCCATCATCGCCGCCGGCCACGATCCGCACGAGATCATGAGGAAGTGCGCCGAAGCCTTCTTCTATCAGGTATTCCGCGACGGCTTCTTCCATGCCGACATGCATGGCGGCAACGCCTTCGTCGATCGCCAGGGCACCATCGTGCCGGTCGACTTCGGCATCATGGGGCGGGTCGACGAGGCCACCCGCGGCTATCTCGCCGAGCTGCTGGTCGCCTTCCTGCGAAGAGACTATCGCGCCGTCGCCGAGGTCCAGTTCCGCGCGGGCTACGTGCCGCCCGACCAGTCGCTCGAAACCTTCGCGCAGGCCTGCCGCTCGATCGGCGAGCCGATCTTCGGCAAGCCCAGCCACCAGATCTCGATCGCCCGCCTGCTCGCCCAGATGTTGCGCGTCACCGAGCAGTTCGAGATGAGCGCGCAACCGCAGCTCCTGCTGCTGCAGAAGACCATGCTGATGGCCGAGGGCATGGGCACCAAGCTCAATCCCCACGTCAACATCTGGGAACTGGCGCGGCCGCTGATCGAGGACTGGATGGTCACCCATTTCGGTCCGCGCGCCACCGTCGGCCGCGCCGTCGGCGATCTTGCCCAGGGTCTGCGTCGCCTGCCGCGCCTGATCGACAGCCTGCACCTCGTGGCCGAGCATGAGCGGCGCAAGGCCGAGCGCGACGCCCTGCAGCCGCCGCCGACCGGCCGCCTGTGGCGTCCCCGATTCGCCGAGGCCGTTGCCGTCCTGGCCCTGGTGGCCGCCATCGCCGCCTGGTGGCACTGAGCCCGTGACGACCGATCAGATCGTCGTCGGCCTCGCGATCTTTATGCTCGCGGGCACCATCAAGGGACTGGTGGGGCTCGGCCTCCCGGCCATCTCCATCGCGCTGATGTCGCTCTTCCTGCCGCTGTTGGAAGCGATCGCGCTGATTGCGCTGCCAACCGTCGTCACCAACGTCTGGCAGGGCGCCGTCGGCGGCCATTTCTGGCATATCGTGCGCCGCCAGTGGTCGCTGATGCTGCCGCTCACGGTGGTGCTCTATCTCACGGTGTGGCTGGTCGGCCAGAAGGGCCCGGGCTGGGCTTTCCTGGTGCTGGGGACGGTGCTGATCGTCTACAGCACGCTCGGCCTGGTGCGCATCAGGCTCACCATCCATGCCGATCTCGAGAAGCCGCTGGCGCCGATCATCGGCGTCGTGTCGGGCTTCGTGGCGGGCCTGGTCGGCGTGCCGATCATCCCGCTGATGCCCTACCTGCAGGGGCTCGACATCAAGCCGGTCGAACTCGTCCAGACCCTGGGGGTGGTGCTGTGCGCCACCTCGCTCACCCTGACGGCCTCGCTGCTGTTCTTCGGCATGCTCGACGGGCCGCGCGCGCTCGTCTCGGGCGCCGCCGTCCTGCCGGCCCTGGGCGGCATGTGGCTCGGCCAGCAGATACGCTCGCGCCTGTCGGTCGAGCAGTTCCGCCAGGCCGTGTTCTGGGCGCTGCTGCTCACCGGCCTCTATACTGTCGCCACCCGGCTCTTGTGATAGGCTGAACGCCATGTTGCACGGCAAGCGTATCCTGCTGATCGTCGCGGGCGGTATCGCCGCCTTCAAGTCGCTGGAGCTGATCCGGCGCCTGCGCGAGCGCGGCGCCTCGGTGCGCTGCGTGCTCACCGAAGCCGGCGCCAAATTCGTGACGCCCCTCTCGCTGCAGGCGCTCTCCGAAGATCGCGTCTACAGCGACATGTTCTCGCTGACCGACGAGAGCGAGATGGGCCACATCCAGCTCTCGCGCGACGCCGACCTGCTGGTCGTGGCGCCGGCCACTGCCAGCATGCTGGCGCGCATGGCGGGCGGTCTGGCCGACGATCTCGCCACCACCGTGCTGCTCGCCACCGACAAGCCGGTGCTGGCCGCACCCGCGATGAACGTGCGCATGTGGACGCATGCCGCGACCGCGGCCAATGTCGATACGTTGAAGAAGCGCGGCGTCACCTTCGTCGGCCCCAACGCCGGCGCCATGGCCTGCAACGAACATGGCCCCGGCCGGATGTCGGAGCCGCTCGAGATCGTCGCGGCGGTCGAAGCCATGCTGGTGCGCGACCGGCCTCTCGCGGGCAAGCGCGCGCTGGTGACCTCGGGACCGACGCGCGAGGCGCTCGATCCGGTGCGCTTCATCTCCAACCATTCCTCGGGCAAGCAGGGCCATGCCATCGCGGCGGCGCTGGCGCAGCTCGGTGCCGACGTGACCCTGGTGAGCGGGCCGGTCGCCGTGCCCGATCCGCAGGGGCTGAAGGTCGTGCGCGTGGACTCGGCCGACCAGATGCTCGCGGCCTGCCTCGAGGCCGGCGCGCTCGACATCGTCGTTTGCGCCGCCGCCGTCGCCGACTGGAAAGCCGCCAGACCGGCCACCGGCAAGATCAAGAAGCAGGCAGGCACTCCGCCACCGGCCCTCGAACTCGCGCCCAATCCCGACATTCTGGCGACACTCTCCCGGTCGGGTCCGCGTCGGCCGGCGCTGGTGGTGGGCTTTGCCGCCGAAACCGAGAACGTGGTGGGCAATGCCGTCGAAAAGCGCACCCGCAAGGGCTGCGACTGGATCGTGGCCAACGATGTGTCGCCGGCCACCGGCACCTTCGGCGGCGAGCGCAATACCGTGCACCTGATCAGTGCCCAGGGCGTCGAAGACTGGCCGCCGCTCGACAAGGGCGACGTCGCCATGCGTCTCGCCACCCGGATCGCGCTACATCTTGCGCAGGCAGGCAAGGCACGGGCGGCAGAGTGATTGCCGGCCCCGGCGGGTTTTCCGCGCAGGCCGGACGACGTATTTGAAAGCGGTGAGTCAGTGAAGGGCATCGAAAGCATCGAAATCGAAATCGTACGGCTGCCGCACAGCCACGACCTGCGGCTTCCCGACTATGCGACAGCCGCCGCCGCCGGCGCCGACCTGCTGGCCGCCATAGACGCGGCCATCGACCTGGCGCCTTTGGAACGCCGGATCGTGCCGACCGGAATATCGATCGCCCTGCCGGTGGGCTTCGAGGCCCAGGTCCGGCCGCGCTCGGGGCTCGCCGCCAAGCACGGCGTCACGGTCGCCAACGCCCCCGGCACCATCGACGCCGACTATCGCGGCGAGGTCGGGGTCATCCTGATCAACCTCGGCAAGGAGCCGTTCCGCGTCGAGCGCGGCATGCGAATTGCACAGATTATCATTGCGCGTCACGCCCGAGCCGTCTGGCGAGAGGTCTCGACCCTCGACGAAACAGCGCGCGGTGCGGGCGGCTTCGGTTCGACGGGAGTAACAGCGGGCTCGACCAAGAGGGCCTGAGAGGGACGAGAGAACGGGATGCCTCGCCTCAGCAAGAAGACGATGTTCGCGATCGAGGCGGTTCTCGACGTGGCGTTCCATGTCGGCGACCACCCGGTGCGCAGCGGTGACATCACCGAGCGCCAGCGCATTCCCAAGCGATATCTCGAGCAGGTCCTGCAGCATCTGGTGCGTGCCGGCATCCTGTCCGGCAAGCGCGGGCCCCGCGGCGGCTATCGGTTGGGCCGGGACAGGACCAGCATCACCCTGGGCGAGGTCGTGAGGGTGGTGCGCAATCTCGAGGTCGAGAGCGAACCCAGCGATCCCTCGGTCGGCTCGCCGCTCGCCCACGAGGTCGTGTGGCCGCTCTGGGAGAAGCTGCGCGAGGAGATGATGGCGCAACTCGACAACGTCACGATCGACGATCTCTGCCAGCAGGCCCGCTCCAAGGGGCTCAACGTTTCGGCAGCGCCGCCCCACGCCGGGCACGCGACGATCTGATATACAGCTCCCCGGCTTTATCCGGAGGAGCAAGACATGGCCAAGAAGACTGCCGTTACCAAGGCGAAGAAAGCCAAACCCGCCCCGCGCAACAAGAAGCTCTACGACGAAGGCATGAAGATGCGCAAAGCCGTGCTGGGCGCGGCCTATGTCGACAACTCGCTGGCCGGCGCCGCCGACGACGAATTCATGATGGCCTTCCAGGACATCACCACCGAGTATTGCTGGGGCTATGCGTGGACGCGGCCGGGCCTCTCGAAGAAGAACCGCTCGATGCTGAACCTCGCCATGCTGGCGGCACTCAATCGCGGACCGGAGCTCAAGCTCCACATCAACGGCGCGCTGAACAACGGCCTGACCAAGGACGAGATCAAGGAAATCTTCCTCCAGGTCGCCATCTATTGCGGCATTCCCGCGAGCCTCGACGCCTTCAAGACCGCGCGCGACGTCTTCAAGGACCGCGGCGTCTGAACGCTCAACGGCCAAAGGTCCCTCGACCTGCGGCCTCGGGATGACAATGGGGGTGTAAGGGCCGGGGTGCGCAAAGCTCGCCGGTCCGTATGCACAATTGTCATCCCGAGCGAAGAGAGGGACCGTTCTCTCAGGGTGGTGCGATGACACGGTTGCGCAGCGCGCAGGCCGGTGAGGCGGCCAGCCTCACCGCGCTCTGCCTGCGCTCGAAGGCGCATTGGGGCTACGACGCGGAGTTCATGCGGCTCTGCGTGCCCTCGCTGACGGTGAACGAAGACAGTATCGCCGAAGGGCGCGTGCTGGTGGCAACCGACGAAAGCGGTCAAACGATCGGTACCGTCAGTGTCGGCCGCGATGGCGACGATGCCGAGCTTGCGTTGATGTTCGTCGAGCCCGCCGCCATCGGCGACGGGACGGGACGCCTGCTGTTCGAGGCTGCTGCGGCCTGGGCACGAGAGCAGGGATACCGGCGCCTGACCCTGCTCGCCGATGGCAATGGCGCCCGCTTCTACGAGCGCATGGGCGCCCGCTTCCTGCGAAACCAGCCGTCGGATGCGATTCCCGGCCGCGTGCTGCCGTCCTATGAATACGACCTCACGTCAGGAGCTTCGTCATGACCACGCTCGCACCTCCCGCCACCATCGCCTTCATCGGCCTCGGCATGATGGGCCGCCCGATGGCGACCCGCCTCGTCGAAGCCGGCTTCAAGCTGCGCGTGTTCGACGTCTCGCAGAAGGCGGTCTCCGACTTCGTCGGCGCCCATCCGTCGGCACTGGCCACGGCCTCGGCGAAGGCCGCCGCCCAGGGCGCCGCGGCGCTGATCACCATGCTGCCCGATGGCAAGATCGTGCGGCAGGCCATGCTGGAGGGCCGCGATCCGGCAATCGACGGGCTGGAGCCCGGCGCGGTCGTCATGGACATGAGTTCGTCCAATCCGGTCGACACGCAGAAGCTCGCGCGCGATCTCGCCGCGCGCGGCGTGGCGTTGCTCGACGCGCCGGTGTCCGGCGGCGTGAGGCGCGCGGTCGACGGTTCGCTGAGCATCATGGTGGGCGGCGCGGCGGCCGACCTCGAACGGGCGCGGCCGGTCTTCGGCGCCATGGGCAAGACCATCACGCTCTGCGGCCCTGCCGGCGCGGGTCACGCATTGAAGGCGCTCAACAATTATCTCTCGGCCGCGGGGCTCGTGGCGATGTGCGAGGCATTGGTCGTGGGCGAGGCGTTCGGCCTCGATCCCGGCACGATGGTCGACGTCTTCAATGCCTCGACCGGCAAGAGCAACGCCACCGAGGTGAAGGGCCGCCAGCAGGTGGTCTCGCGCGCCTTCGCCGCGGGCTTCACCACGGCGCTGATGGCCAAGGACCTGCGCACGGCGGGCGATGTCGCGTCGCACCTGAAGCTCAACATGCCGAACCTCGAGCAAGCCGTGGCCTACTGGACCGCCGCCGACGGCAAGCTGGGCAAGGGCGCCGACCACACCGAGATCTTCCGCTACGCCGAAATGCTTGCCGAAAAAGGGTAACCGAGGGGCCAATGACCGAAGCCTTCACGCTCGCCGGCACTTACATCCATCTCAACCCCGACGGCAGCGCCCGGGCGATGGAAGGCGGCGACCGCTTCTGGGCGGGCATTGCCGAGCGCCACGATCTCGACCAGGGCTGGTTGATGGGCGCGACCGGCCAGAGCAAGGATTGGGACCATTGGGAGCGCCATCCAGCTGGCGATGAAATCCTGACACTCTTGTCGGGTGAGATGGAACTCGTGCTGGATGCGCCCGGTGGCGAGCAGCGGGCCGTGCTTAAGGCTGGACAGACCTTCATCGTGCCGCGCGGCATATGGCATCGCGCCATCGTGAAAGAGCCCGGCCAGCTGATGTTTCTGACCCCCGGTGCGGGTACCGAGCATAAGCCCGTGACGACCAGCCGCGACCAGGCCGTCTTTACAGGGCAGGGGGCTGCCCCTATATAAGGCCACACAGGGTCCTTGGCGCTGCCTCCCCGGCGGCAACTCGATGGGGTCCATCCCGTACGACATAGCGCTGTTTTTCAAGGTTCGACCGCCCGGTCGCCTCATGCGCGTGCGTCATCATCCCCCTCTGTAAGACTGAAGACACATGAATCTCCAAGACCTCAAGAAGAAGAAGCCCCCCGAACTCCTGGCCTTTGCCGAAGAGCAGGGCGTGGAGGGTGCGGCGATGATGCGCCGCCAGGAGCTGATGTTCGCCATCCTCCAGAAGCTGGCCGCCGCCGACCAGGCGATCTTCGGCGTCGGCACCATCGAGGTGATCCCCGACGGGTTCGGCTATCTCCGCTCGATGGAAGCCAACTACCTGCCCGGCGCCGACGACATCTATGTCAGCCCGACCCAGGTCCGTAAGTTCGGCCTGCGCACCGGTGACACGGTCGAAGGCGAGATCCGCGCGCCCAAGGACGGCGAGCGCTACTTCGCCATGGTGCAGATCAACAAGATCAACTTCGACGATCCCGACGCGCTGCGTCACCGCATCAACTTCGATTCACTGACGCCGCTCTATCCGGACGAGAAGCTGAAGCTCGAGATCGAGGGCGGGGCCGCCGTCATGGCGCCGGCCGTCACCGAAGAAGCGGTGGGCGGTTCCAAGGCGACCTCGTCGGGCCGCGTCGGCACGCGCCGCACCGGCACGCTGACCAAGAAGGCCGGCTCGACGCCGCAGCAGCAGCTCGACATCTCGACCCGCGTGATCGACCTGATCGCGCCGATCGGCAAGGGCCAGCGCGCCCTGATCGTGTCGCCGCCGCGCACCGGCAAGACGGTGCTGCTGCAGAACATCGCGCACGCCATCACCGCCAACAATCCCGAGGTCTTCCTCATGGTGCTGCTCGTCGACGAGCGGCCCGAGGAAGTCACCGACATGCAGCGCACCGTGAAGGGCGAGGTCGTGAGCTCGACCTTCGACGAGCCGGCCAGCCGCCACGTCGCCGTGGCCGAGATGGTGATCGAAAAGGCCAAGCGCCTGGTCGAGCACAAGAAGGACGTGGTGATCCTGCTGGATTCCATCACGAGGTTGGGTCGTGCCTACAACACCGTCGTGCCGAGCTCCGGCAAGGTGCTGACCGGCGGTGTCGACGCCAACGCCCTGCAGCGCCCGAAGCGCTTCTTCGGCGCGGCCCGCAACATCGAGGAAGGCGGCTCGCTGACCATCATCGCGACCGCCCTGATCGATACCGGCAGCCGCATGGACGAGGTCATCTTCGAGGAGTTCAAGGGTACCGGTAACTCGGAAATCATCCTGGACCGCAAGGTCTCCGACAAGCGCACCTTCCCGGCGATCGACATCACCAAGTCGGGCACCCGCAAGGAAGAGCTGCTGGTCGACCGCGCGACGCTCTCGAAGATGTGGGTGCTGCGCCGCATCCTCATGCCGATGGGCGCGGTCGATGCGATCGAGTTCCTGCTCGACAAGCTGCGCACCTCGAAGACCAACCAGGATTTCTTTGGATCGATGAATCAGTAGGGCGCAAGGGCGCGCCCTTGAGCGCGCCCTGGTGGGCGGCAGCGCTTGTAACCAAGCGCGGGAGCCCACACGGCTCAGAACGGATAAGAACTCAGAAAGAGCGCCCCTTCCGGCGCTCTTCTTTTTCCTACGGCAAGTCGCGGGCCTCGCGGCTCGCAGTGAACCACAGCCAGATCACCGCCTGCAGCGCCATCAGGGCAACGGTGACGACCTGATGCGCCTCGGCGCGCGACAGGCCGTGCGCCGCGTCCATCCACGCCAGGGCCGGCCCGATCGCCGCCTGCACCACGAACGCGATCAGCATGCAGATGAGGTTGAGCGTCGTGTTGACCCGGCCGGCCAGTTCGGGGGCGAAGGCGCGCGTCACCAGCGCGTAGCAGACCACCGACATGCCGCCGAACATCACGTAGGCGAACCACAGGAGCTTGGGCGCCGCCGTGACGTTGAGCGCGATGGGCACGTGGATCGCCAGGAACAGCAACCCGTAGACCAGCAGCACCCGGCCGCCGCGCACGCCACGCCTGTGCAGCAGGTCGACGATCATGCCGCTGAAGAAGTAGCCGGGCACGATGGCGATCGAGAGTGCGAACAGCGCGACGCCGACCGACGGCTCGTCGAGATGCGCCACGTCGCGCAGCCAGCCGGCGGCCCAGAAGCTCGTGTAGCAGACCCAGACACCGAGCGAGAATGTCGGCGCGAGTCCTGCCTTCCAGAAGAGTGGTGTACGCAGCACGCTCATCAGACCGCTCAGTTCGTCGGCCAGGCGGCCCTTGCCGCCTCGTTCGTATCGGGGAGCGGCGAGGAGCTGGTAGAGTGCGACGGCGACGGTGATGGCGCCGAGGCCCAGGAAGACCTGTCGCCAGTCGAAGTCGACCAGCAGCCACTGCGCCGGGCGTGTCGCCATCGCGGCACCCAGCCCGCCGAACGTCATCATGACGGCGTTGACCAGCGGCAGGCGGCCGATCGGCCAATAGAGGACATTGGCCTTGAAGCCGCACATCAGTGCCACCGACAGGCCGAGCCCGATCAGCGCACGACCGATGCTCAGCGTGACGACGTCGTGGCCCAACGCGAACACGACGGCGCCCAGCGCGGTCACCAGCAGCATGATGGGTGCCACGCGGCGCGGTCCGAAGCGATCGAGGGCAACACCGGCGGGAAGCTGGGCGACCACGAAGGCGGCCAGGTACATCGAAGTCACGATACCGATGGCGGCATCGTCGAGGCCGAGTTCGCTGTGCAACGCAGGCGCCACCACGGCGTTCAGCGAGCGGAACAGGAAGCTCAGGAAGTAGCCGAGAGAAAACGGCAAGAATGCCGTCAGGACGAGCTTCAAGTGCGATCGCCCGTCCGTGCGAACACCGCGCTCGCATGCACGATGCGTTCCTCGCCGACCTTCAGGTAGCAGTTGGCGAAGGCCAGTCGTCCGCCGACCTTGTGGACGTCGACATGGGCCTCGACCCAGTCGCCGATCTTTGCCGAACCCGCAAAGTCTGTTTTCACGCTTGCGGTGACGAGCAGCGGCGAGGGCGTCTGGCTGCGCGTCGTGCGGTAGCCCAGGGCAATATCGCACAGGGTCATCAGGAGTCCGCCATGGGCAATGCCGCGGGCATTGGCATGCTTCGGCTGGATGCGCAGGCCGACCACGAAGGTGCCATCGCCGTTCTCGCGATAGAAGAATGGCCCGTTGTGATCGAGGAACGGGCTGGTGCGAAACAGCGGCTGGAAGCCGGCAGGGGGATCGGTGGCTGGTGGACTGCTGTCGTCCATGGTCAGGCTCCGAGATCGGCGGCGACGGCACGGCGCTGCTCCGCCGAGACGTCGACCCTGGCCCCGAACCAGGCTTCGAAACCCGGCCGGCCCTGGTGCAGCAACATGCCAAGTCCGTCGATGCAGCGATTGCCGCGGGAACGGGCCGCGGCCAGCAGGTGGGTTTCCAGAGGCACATAGACGATGTCGTAGACCGCCGATTCGCGGGGCAGCTTCGCGAGATCGATGTCGAGCTCCGGCTGATCTTTCATGCCGAGCGACGTCGTATTGACCAGCAGGGTCGCGCCTTCCAGCAGGTCCGAACGCTCGTCCCACGAGCCGATCACGATGCGCTGCCCGCCTGCCGGAGTGAACGCGACACCCAGATCGACCGCGGTTTCGCGCGTGCGGTTGACGAGTCGCAGCTCGGGCACGCCGGCATCGATCAGGCTCGAGACGATGGCACGGGCCGCCCCGCCGGCTCCCAGCACCACCACCGGTCCGGCATGCGGTGTCCAGTGTGGCGCGTTGTACTTCAGGGCTTCGAGGAAGCCGAACCCGTCGGTATTGCGGCCCTCCAGCGTGCCGTCGGGTTGCTTCACGACGGTGTTGACCGCGCCGATGCGCCGGGCGACCGGATCGATGTGATCGAGCAGCGGCAGGATCTCGATCTTGTGCGGCAAGGTGAGGTTGCAGCCGCGCGCGTTGGGTGTGCTCTTGAGGAACGTGACCAGTTCCTCCAGCGCGGCGCGCATCGGCTTGACGGGCAGGCGGCCGTAATGGCCGTCGATATGGTGCTGCTTCAGCCAGAAGCCGTGCAGCGCCGGCGAGCGCGAATGCCCGACCGGCCAGCCGACGATGGCGGCGAACGGCCGGCCCGCGGCCTCGGCAAGCAGTGTGTCGTAGGCGCTCATGCGGCCTTCTCCAATCCGATGCCATGTCCGGCGAGGAACGAAAGCAGCGGCAGCAACGGCAGGCCGAGGATGGTGAAATAGTCGCCCTCGACCTTCGTGAAAAGATGGGCGCCCACGCCTTCGAGCTGGTAGGCGCCGACGGAACCGGTCACCGCCTCACCGGCACGTGCGAGATAGGCGTCGAGAAACGGATCGGGCAGCGGCCGCATCGTGAGCCGTGCGTGCTCGCTGCAATGCCATAACCGCACGCCGCCTTTTGCGACGACGACCGAGGAATGAAGTTCGTGGGTCTGGCCGGCGAGAACCCGAAGCTGTTGGCGCGCCGCTTCCACCGTCGGCGGCTTGTCGAACAGCCGGCCGTTGCAGGCCAGGGTCGAATCGGCACCGATCACCATCGCCTCGGGATGCCGCTTGGAGACGCGCTGTGCCTTCAGCTCGGCCAGCGTCTCGGCGATGTCCCGCGGGGTCGCCTTTTCGGCCGAGAGGCTGAGTTTGATCTCGTCTTCGTCGACGCCCGACGTCTCGATCGCGAAATCGAGGCCGGCATTCTGCAGCATCTGACGACGCGAGAGACTGGCGGAAGCGAGGATCAGCATGGTTGTTACGCAGGCTCCAGGCGATAGAGGCCGCCGCTGTCGCTGTGGGTGACGAGATAGAGGAGGCCGTCGGGCCCCTGCCGAACGTCGCGGATATAGGGAAGCGCGTCGACGAGCAACCGCTCCTCGCCGACATAGCGGTCCCCGTCGAGCTCGATGCGGAACAGCGCGTTGTTCGACAGTGCCCCGGTGAAGACCGAGCCTTTCCAGCCGGGGAAGCGGTCGCCGGTATAGAAGGCAAGCCCGCTGGGCGAGATCGACGGGACCCAGACGCGCACTGGATCCTCCATCCCGGGCAGGCTCTTGTTCGGGCTGATCGTCGAGCCGCCATAGTCGATGCCGTGGGTAACCAGCGGCCAGCCATAGTTGGCGCCGGCCTTCAACAGGTTGAGTTCGTCGCCGCCGCGCGGCCCGTGCTCGGCCACCCAGATGCGGCCGGTGCCGGGATGCATTGCCATGCCCTGCGGGTTGCGATGACCCCAGGTGAAGATTTCCGGCCGCGCGCCGTCCCGTCCGACGAACGGATTGTCCGCCGGGATCGAGCCGTCGTCGCGCAGCCGCACGACCTTGCCGCCAAGATCGGCGAGATTCTGCGCGCGCTGCATCTGATAGCGCTCGCCGCAGGTCACGTAGAGCAGGCCGGCCCGGTCGAAGACGACGCGCGAGCCGAAATGCAGGCCGCCGGACGTGCGCGGCAGGGCCTCGAAGATGCGCTGCAGACCGAGCAATGCATTGTTGCGGAATTCCGCCCGCGCCAGCACCGTCGCGGCGCCGCCCTCGCCCTCGCCCGAATAGGTGAGATAGAGCAGGGAATTCCGGGCGAAGTCGGGATGCAGGCAGATGTCGAGCAGGCCGCCCTGGCCACGCGCAAAGACCTTGGGCAGGCCGCCGACAGGTGCCCGTTCGAGCCGGCCGTTGGCGAAGATGCGCAGCCGGCCCGGCCGCTCTGTGATCAGCAGGCGGCCGTCGGGCAGGAAGGCCATCCCCCAGGGCTGTTCGAGGTCGAGGGTGAGCATTCTCAGGGTGTAGGACGCCTTGGTGCTGCGCAGGACCTGCTGGGCGCGTGCGACGGCGGGGGCAGCCAACACCGCGGCGGCGGTCGCGGTCAGAAGGCGGCGGCGTCCGAGAAAGTCCTTCCTGGGCATAAACTCTCCTTGTGAAGGCCGCGCCGGGCTGGCGCGCAAAAGGCCGTTCACTATACTCGACGCCCGCAAGCAGGCGACGTTCCTCAGTCGCCGCTGCAAGGGGAGAAATCTGAATGTCGAAGTCCATCCTGATTCATGAAAATGGCGGTCCGGAGAAAATGCAGCTCGAGGACGTCGAGGTCGGCAAGCCCGGTCCCGGCCAGGTCAAGCTGCGTCACACGGCGATCGGCCTCAACTTCATCGACGTCTATACCCGCTCCGGCCTCTATCAGACCCCGCTGCCCAACGCAGTCGGCCGCGAGGCCGCCGGCGTCATCGTCGAGGTCGGCCCCCGGGTGAAGGGCTTCAAGAAGGGCGACCGCGTCGCCTATTGCGGCGTGCTGGGCGCCTACTGCCAGGAGCGCCTGATGGGCGTCGACCAGCTCGTGCAGGTGCCGAAGGGCGTGAGCGACGAGCAGGCGGCCGCGATCATGCTGAAGGGCATGACGACCGAGTATCTCGTCGACCAGACCGCCAAGGCGTGGCTGAAGAAGGGCGACACGATCCTGTTCCATGCCGCTGCCGGCGGCGTCGGGCTGCTGTTCGGCCAGTGGGCCAAGGCGCGCGGCTACAAGGTGATCGGCACGACCTCGTCGCCCGAGAAGGCCGCGCTGGCCAAGAAGAACGGCTACAAGTGGGTGATCGACTACACCAAGCAGGACATCGTGGCCGAGGTGAAGAAGATCACCAAGAACAAGGGCGTGCCCGTCGTGTTCGACGGCGTCGGCAAGGACACCTGGGCGGCTTCGCTCGACTGCCTGCAGCCACGCGGCCTGATGGTGTCGTTCGGCAACGCGTCGGGCGCTGTCGCACCAATCCCGCTCGGCATCCTCAACACCAAGGGCTCGATCTACGTCACGCGCCCGAGCCTCGGCGCCTACACCGCGACCCGGGCGACCCTCGAAGCCAGCGCCCGCTCTCTGTTCAAGATGGTGAAGAGCGGCAAGGTGAAGATCTCCATCGACCAGCATTATCCGCTGGCCGAGGCCGCCCAGGCGCATATCGACCTGGAGAGCCGCAAGACCACGGGCCAGACCGTCCTGGTTCCCTAGCGCCCGCGAAGCCTCACCCTGAGAGTCTGGCTCGAAATGAATGCAGCTAAAACAACAGGCGATGAAGGGCCCCGATAGCCTCACCCTGAGGAGCATCGCGCAGCGATGCGTCTCGAAGGATGAGGCAAGTGCTTGAATCGATTCAATTCATTTCCGGTCAGCCTCTCAGGATGAGGTAAGTGGGGAACTTGAGGCGGAAAGACTTCTAGATGGTCATCGTCGGACTGACCGGCTCGATCGGCATGGGAAAGTCGACCGCAGCGAAGATGCTGCGGGAGATGGGCGTGCCCGTGTACGACGCCGACGCCGCCGTCCACGTCCTCCAGGCGCCGGGCGGCGCGGCGCTGCCTGGCATCGAGGCGTCGTTTCCCGGCGTCGTGAAGGCAGGCGTGCTCGACCGCCAGGCGCTGGGCGCCCGCGTCTTCGGCAACAAGGAAGCGCTGCGCCGGCTGGAGGCGATCGTGCATCCGCTGGTGGCCCAGAAGCAGCGCGCCTTCCTGCGGCGCGCTGCTCTCGCGGGCGAGAGACTGGTCGTGCTCGACATTCCGTTGCTGTTCGAAGGAATGGGCGAGCGTCGAGTAGACGCCACGCTCGTGGTGAGTGCGCCGGCCTTCCTGCAGCGCCGCCGCGTCATGGCGCGGCCCGGCATGACGGCGGAAAAATTCAACGGGATCCTGCGCCAGCAGGTGCCGGACGCGCTGAAGCGGCGCAAGGCCAGTATCGTGATCCCGACCGGCCTCGGCCTCGCGCCGACACGGGCCGCACTGGCGAGCGCCGTGGCCGGTCTGCGCCCGCTTCGCGGTCGCTTCTGGCCCCCCAATACTTGGCGGGAGAAATTCACAGCCCGCCTCGCACGCGCTCGTCGCAAGTAGACGTACAAACAGGCTAGAAGATCGGCATGCGTGAAGTCGTCCTCGATACCGAGACCACAGGCCTCGATCCGCAAGCCGGCCATCGTGTGGTCGAGATCGGCTGCATCGAGCTGGTCAACCTGGTGGCCACCGGCCGCTCGCTGCAGCTCTACCTCAATCCCGAGATGCCGATGCCGGCGGGCGCACAGGAAGTGCACGGCCTCACCGACGAGTTTTTGGCCGACAAGCCCCTGTTTGCCGACAAGGCGGAAGAACTGCTCGAGTTCCTGGGCGACGCCCAGCTCATCATCCACAACGCGCAGTTCGACCTGGGCTTCCTGAATGCCGAGTTCGGCCGTGTCGGCAGGCCCAAGCTCGCGAACGACTATGTCGACACCGTCTCGATGTCGCGGCGCAAGTTTCCCGGCCAGCGCGCCAGCCTCGACGCCCTGTGCGAGCGCTTCGGCATCGACAACGCCAGGCGCACCAAGCACGGCGCACTGCTCGATTCGGAGCTTCTGGCGGAAGTCTACCTGGAGCTGAGCGGCGGCCGGCAGCGCGATCTCGGCCTCGCCCCGGAGATGGTGTCGGCGGGACTCGAAGGTCTAATGGACCAGAGCCGGACCATCCGGCCGGCCCGGCCGCATGCGGCGAGTCCTGCCGAACTCGCCGCCCACGCCGAATTCCTGAATAAGATCAGCGAGCCGCTCTGGCTGAAGGCCGACGCCTAACCCCTTTTCCTCCCCGTCTTACGGGGGAGGACGACATTCAGGCGTGGCCGACCGGACCGGTGGGGATGCCGGGGACCTGGCCGCCATTGGCCTCGAGCTGCTGGCGATAGAGTGCCACGAAATCGACCGGCGCGATGTTGAGCGGCGGAAAGCCTGCCTCGCGCGTGGCGTTGGCCACGATGGCGCGGGCGAACGGGAAGAGCAGGCGCGGCGTCTCGATGTAGAGCATGGGGCCTGTCGCCTCCGGCGGCAGGTCACCCAGGGTCACGGTGCCGGCATAGATCAGCTCGAGCATGAACAGCGGCTCTTTCTCCGGCGTATGCGCGGAGGCCTCGATCGTGAGCGACACTTCGAAGGTCTTGGTGTCGAACTGACGGTTGGCCACCTGCACGTTCAATGTCAGCTGCGGCTGCGTCTGCTCGATCAGGCTCTGCGGCGCGCGCGGATTCTCGAAGCTGAGATCCTTGATGTACTGGCCGTGCAAGGTGAGCGGCGCGGCGGGGCCGGCCTGGGCGGTCTGGCCGGAGGGTGGGGCGGACGGCGGAGGAGTGGTCGTCATGGCGCTCTTTCCAATGGTCTTGCGAAGGGTCGGGGCAAGATTTTGCTGCGGCGCGGCGGTACCATGCAGGGCTGCAGTGCACAAGATGCGGGCAGGTTCGGGGACCGAGCAATTGCCAAGGCGTCGGCCAGAGGTGAAAATGATTCTTCCGCTATTTGCACGCTTCGGCAGAGTATGAATCACTCTTCTCCACGTCCCCTGATCGGTATTTCCGCCTGCCTCAAAGAGAACGGCCGGGGCGGCTGGCATCACACCGTTGGCGACAAGTACGTCCAGGCAGCGATCCGTGCCGTCGGCGGCCTGCCCGTCCTGATCCCGGCCGTCGGCCCCGAGTTCGGCGACGAACCCGGCGTCATCGAGGCGATGGACCGCCTGCTCGACAGTCTCGACGGCGTGCTGCTGACCGGCAGCCCGTCCAATGTCGAGCCGCATCACTACGGCAAGGAGAGCCGCGACGGCACGCTGCACGACCGTGCCCGCGACTCGACCACGCTGCCGCTGATCCGGCACACGATCGACCGTGGTGTCCCGCTGTTCGCGATTTGCCGCGGCCTCCAGGAAGTGAATGTCGCGCTGGGCGGCTCGCTGCACCAGCACGTGCACGAAGTCGACGGACGGCGCGATCATCGCTCGCCCAAGTCGCCCGACACGGACGTGAACTATGCGCCGGCCCACGACATTGACATTGCCGAAGGTGGCGTGCTGCACCGCCTGCTGGGCGAGCGTCGCGTGAAGGTGAATTCGCTGCATGCGCAGGGCGTCGACGTGCTGGCGCCGCGCGCCCGGCTCGAGGCGACCTGCTGCGAGGACGGCCAGGTCGAGGCGCTGAGCGTGCCCGACGCGCCGGGCTTCGTGCTCGCGCTGCAATGGCACCCCGAATACAAGGCGCTCGAAAGCCCGGTCTCGATGAAGCTGTTCGACGCCTTCGCCGAGGCCTGCCGCGCACGCATGTCGGCGCGCGCCGCGCCGCTGCTGCGCGCCGCCGAGTAGGATCGCCCATGTCGGTGCCGACCAAGTCAGTATCGACGACAGGCAACAACGCGCGGCGCGATTTCTACGAGCGCATCGGCGGCCTCTCGATGGCGCCGCTCTGGGAATCTTTGCACCAGCTCGTCCCGCCGCAGCCCGCGCCGAAGTACCAGGCCGCGCACTGGGACTACGACAAGGTGCGGCCGTTCCTGATGGAATCGGGCTCGCTCATCACCGCCAGGGAGGCGGTGCGGCGCGTGCTGATCCTCGAGAATCCGGCCATGACGGGCAGCGCCTGCATCACGCCCACGCTCTATGCCGGCCTGCAGCTCATCCTGCCCGGCGAGGTGGCGCCGAGCCACCGCCACACCCAGTCGGCGCTGCGCTTCATCGTCGAGGGCGAGGGCGCCTATACCGCGGTCGATGGCGAGCGCACGATCATGCACGAGGGCGACTTCGTCATCACGCCGACCTGGACCTGGCACGATCACGGTAACGATTCGTCCAAACCGATGGTGTGGCTGGACGGGCTCGATATCCCGCTGGTCGCTATGTTCAACGCGGGCTTTGCTGAAAATGGCGAGACCGACGAGCAGGTCGTGACCACGCCGCAAGGCACGTCCGATGCAAAATTTGCCAGCGGCCTGCTGCCGGTGGACTGGAAGCCGGCCAGGCAGACCTCGCCGATTTTCAACTATCCCTATGCGCGCACGCGCGAGGCGCTGCAGGGGCTGGCCAGGGCCGGCGCGCCCGATCCCTGCCACGGCTACAAGCTGCGCTACGTCAATCCGGCCAGCGGCGGCGCGCCGATCGCCACCATGGGCACCTTCATGCAGCTCCTGCCCAAAGGCTTCGCGACCGCGCCCTGTCGCAGCACCGACGGGACGGTGTTCTCGGTCGCCGAGGGCGAAGGCGAGAGCCGGATCGGTGACACGGTAATGCACTGGAAGAAGCGCGACCATTTCGTCGTGCCGAGCTGGGCCCGGGTAGAGCATCGGGCCGACCGCGAGGCCGTGCTCTTCTCCTTCTCCGACCGCCCGATCCAGGAGAAGCTCGATCTGTGGCGCGAGGATCGCGGCGGGAAGTAGAGCGGCCGGTCAGGTCTTCAGCCAGCCCGCTTCCCTGACGGAATGCCGGAAGGACTTGTTCACCGGTACGGCCAGTCCTCAAGCCACCCGCTTTTTTTGCGCCGCGATGGAGCCGGCGCACTGGTCCGGCGGCAGCGGCCGCAGCTGGGTGTCGTAGGCATCGGCGAATTCGGCGCGGAATGGCTGGCCGTCGCGCTGGTACATCGACACGAAAAGCGTACAGGCGTCCGAGTGGTAGCGCAGCACCCGGGCCGACCCGTCCTTGCGGTCGAGCTGCGGGGATCCGAACAGCGCGACCAGTTGTGCCTCATCGAGGCCCTTGACGCGGTCCGCCGGGATGGGGGAGCCGGGATTGCGCGAGCTGAACACGCCCTTCTCCCCGGAGCCCAGCGAATATTCCTGGGTGCCGCCCGTCTGGCAGCCTCCCAGCAGGAGGAGGACGACGAGAGCCCCAAATACAGATTTCATGACGGCATTCTAACGCGGCGGCATCGGTCGGTTAAGGGGCGGCTTAAGCGTTTGCGCAAGATGGACCATCGTCGCCACGCCGAGAACCGGCACGATCAGGTTGAGGATCGGAATGGTGCCCAGGAAGACGATGCCGATGCCTGTGAGCCACAAGGTGCCGGCATTGGCCTTGCGCCAGGCCTTGACCTCGGCGGGGTCGCGCCGGCGCAGCGCGACCTGCTCGTAATATTCACGGCCCGCCAGCCAGCCGTTGACGCCATAAAAGAGGACCGCGCCCAGTCCGGCGATGAACAGCGCCACCAGGTAGAAAGGCAGCATCACCAGGTTGATCGCCAGCAGGGTGAGCAGGAACACGATGCCCGACCAGAGGCCGGTCCACAGCGGGATGCCGCGGGCAGGTCCGAGCTGCGGATAGTGCCGGGCTTCGACGATGTCGGCGATGCGCTCCATGAAGATCGAGATGACGATGCCGAAGCTTGCCGGGAACAGCATCAGCGCCAGCATCGCCACGGCGCCGCCGCCGAGCCAGCGGATGATCTCGTTCAGCCAGCCCCACTGGAACGTGGCGAACGATTGCAGGGCCCACCAGGCCAGCACGCCGAGTGCGATCTGCAGCACCAGCGACAGAGCGAGCGACTGCCAGACGATGCCGCGCAGCTTGGGATCGCCGAGCTGCTGCACCGCCAGTTCGAAGGCACGGATCATGCGCGGGGCCTCTCAAGCAGGCGGCGTCAGGCCTGCGCGCCGACGACGCCGGCGGCCCTCAGCTCGCCGATCTCCTTGGCCGAGAAACCGCGCTCGGCCAGGATCTCGTCGGTGTGCTGGCCGCGTTTGGCGGCGGGGCCCTTCACACCCTCCTTGGTGCGCGAGAAGCGCGGCGCGGCGGCCGGCTGCGGGAAGCCGGCGACGTCGACATAGGCGTTGCGCGCCCTGGCGTGCGGGTGGTTCGGAGCTTCCTTCATGGTGAGCACCGGCGCGAAGCAGATGTCCGTGCCTTCCATGATCGCGCACCATTCGTCGCGCGTCTTGGACTTGAAGATCGCGCCCAGGCGGTCCTTGAGCTGCGCCCAGGCCTTGCGGTCCATCTGTGCCGGCAGCGACTCGCCCTTCAGGCCGGTCTTCTCGAGCAGCAGCGCGTAGAATTGGGGCTCGATCGACCCGATCGAGACATGCTTGCCGTCCTGGGTCTCGTAGGTGCCGTAGAAGTGCGCCCCGCCGTCGAGCAGGTTGCTCTCGCGCTCCTCGGTGTTCCACAGGCCGGCGCCGGCCATGCCGTAGAGCCCGCCCAGCAGCAGCGCCGTGCCGTCGACCATGGCGGCGTCGACCACCTGGCCCTTGCCGGAGCGCTGCGCTTCGAGCAGGCCGCACACCATGCCGAAAGCCAGCAGCATGCCGCCGCCGCCGAAATCGCCCACGAGATTGAGCGGCGGCGTCGGCTTTTCCTTGCCGCCGATCGCGTGCAGCGCGCCGGTCAGGGCGATGTAGTTGATGTCGTGGCCGGCGGCCTTGGCCAAGGGGCCTTCCTGGCCCCAGCCGGTCATGCGGCCATAGACCAGCTTCGGATTGCGCGCGAGGCAGACGTCGGGGCCGAGGCCCAGCCGCTCGGCGACGCCGGGGCGGAACGGCTCGGTCATGCCGTCGGCTTTCTCGATCAGGCGCAGGACGACCTCGACGCCTTCCTTGCTCTGCAGATCGACCGAGACCGAACGGCGGCTCCTGTTGTGTACGGCGAACTTCGGATCGGCCAGCCGGTCCATGACATGCGCCTTGGTGCGGTCGACGCGGATCACGTCGGCACCCATGTCGCCCAGCATCATCGAACACATCGGGCCGGGGCCGATACCGGCCAGCTCGACGATCGTCAGTCCCGAAAGTGGACCCGCCATGATTTTCCTCCTGCAGAATGCGTGTTCTTCTGTCGAGCGGATGGTAGCTGAAGGGTTCGGCGTTACAAAACCTGTCACCCGGTCTAAAGTTCGCGCCGCGAGTGGGACGGTCGGAGGAAACGTAATGGGGTTGGGCCGCATAGTCGCGTCGGCGGTGCTTGCGTTCGGCGTAACCGGTGGCGCGTGGGCGCAGCAGGCGGAATCGCCGCCGCGGCCCAAAGAATACAGCCAGCAGTTCCTGGTGCCGGGTTCGTGGTTTCACGGCGTGCACGGTCTTGCCTTCAACAAGGACGACCAGCTCTTCGCCGGCTCGGTGATCGGCCAGACGCTGTACCGTGTGCAAGTCGATTCCGGTGAGGTCGACCGCGTCATCGATCCGCCGACGGGAATGGCCGATGACATCGCCTTCGCCGATGACGGGACCATGGCCTGGACGGCGTTCCTGATCGGCAAGGTTTATGTCCGCAAGCCCAATGGCAAGACCATCGAGGTCGCCCATGGCATGAGCGGCCCCAACTCCCTCGCGTTCGGCAAGGATGGCCGGCTGTTCGTCTCCGAAGTCTTCCTCGGCGATGCGCTCTACGAGATCGACATCAAGAACGTCGACAAGCCCGACTTCAAGCCGCAGGCACGTAACGAGCTTCGCCGCATCGCCGAGAAGCTGGGCGGCCTGAACGGTTTCGAGGTCCACCGGGACGACGGCTTCCTCTACGGCCCGCTGTGGTTCAAGGGCGAAATCGTGAAGGTGAATCTCGAGAGCGGCGCTACCGAGGTGATCGCCTCGGGCTTCAAGACGCCGGCCGCCGCCAACATCGACCCGCAGAACCGCGACAACGTGTATGTCGTCGATACCGGCACCGGGGGCATCTGGAGCGTGAGCCTCACCAGCAAGGCCAAAAAGCTGGTGGCTTCGATGAAGCCCGGCCTCGACAATCTTGCCTTCGATTCGCGCGGCCGCCTGTTCGTGACCTCGATGACCGACAACGGCATCTACCTGGTCGACAAGCAGACCGGCGCCCACCGCACCATCGTCGAAGGCCAGCTCGCCATCCCGACCGACCTCGCCGTCACCAGCGAGGGCGGCAAGGACACGGTGCATGTGGCCGATGTGTTCAGCTATCGCACCGTCGATGGTGCCACCGGCGCGGTGACCGATGTGCTGCGCGTACATGGTGAGACACACGCCTATCCGATCGGCATCTCGATCGGGCCCCGGAACGTGCTGCTCTCGAGCTGGTTTTCCAACACCGTAGAGAAAGTCGACCGCAAGACCGGCAAGCTCGTGGCAATGCTGGGCGACTTCGCCGCGCCCGTCGATGCGGTCGAGTTCGCCGACGGCACGATGTACGTGGCCGAGCTGGCGAGCGGCAACCTCGTGAAGGTGAGCGCCGACGGCAAGGAGCGCAGCATCGTGGTGAAGGAGCTGCGTGGCCCCGTTGCCATGGTGCAGGGCAAGGGCTCGCTGATCTACATCACCGAAATCTCGGCCGGTGTCGTCACCCAGATCGACGTCGCCTCGGGCGCGCGCAAGGTGGTGGCCGACAATCTCACCGGCCCCGAAGGCATCGACCTCGGGCCGGATGGCCGGCTGTACGTCGCCGAGGTCGGCCAGAAGCGCGTCGTCGCCATCGATCCCGCGACCGGCACGAAGACCGTGATCGCGTCGAACCTCGATATCGGCCTGGCGCCGTTCCCCGGCGGACCGCCTGCTTTGGTGCCGACCGGCGTCGCGGTCGGCCACACCGGCATCGTCTATGTCAGCTCCGACATCCGGAACTCGCTGTACAAGCTCACACCGCCCTCACCGTAAGGAATCGAGATGCCCGGCATTCCGTTCATCAGGGATTTCAAGTTCGACTACGGAACGGCGATGGAGGTGACGCCGCTGATCCGCCGCGTCGTGGCCAACAACCCGAGTTCCTTCACCTTCAAGGGCACCGGCACCTACATCATCGGCCACGGCAATGTCGCGGTGGTCGATCCCGGTCCCGACCAGCAGGAGCATATCGATGCCGTGCTGCGCGCGCTGCGCGGCGAGACGGTGACGCACATCCTGGTGACGCACACCCATATCGACCATGTGCCGGCGACGCCTGCCCTCGCCAGGGCGACCGGCGCCAAGGTCTACAGCTACGGCCCGCATCCGACACCCGAAGGCGTCACCGCCGAGCAGGAAGGTGATTTCTCCTTCGCGCCCGACGTGAAGCTGAACGACGGCGACGTGATCGAGGGCGATGGCTGGAACGTCGAGGCGGTCTATACGCCCGGCCACATCTCCAATCATCTGTGCTTCGCGGTGAAGGAAGACAAGGCGCTGCTCACGGGCGACCATGTGATGGGCTGGTCGACGGCGGTGATCTCGCCGCCCGACGGCAACATGGCCGATTATTTCAACTCGCTGCGCAAGCTGCTGCCGCGCGATGAGAGCCTGTACATTCCGACGCACGGCGCCGAGATCCGCGATCCAAATCCGTTCGTGCAGGCCTATATCGAGCATCGGCTGGGCCGCGAAGCGCAGATCGTCGCGCGGCTCAAGGACGGTCCGCAGACCATCCCGCAGATGGTCGCCAAGAACTACGCCGACACGCCGATACATCTGCATCCGGCGGCCGGGCGCTCGATGCTGGCCCACCTCGTCCAGATGGTGAAGGACGGGCGGGTCAAGACCGAGGACGGCCGCGCCACCATCGCCAGCGTCTATCGGCTGTAGAGGAACGACAAATGGACATGAAGCTTTCGGGCAAGACCGTGCTCATCACCGGCGGCAGTCGTGGCATCGGTTTCGCCTGCGCCATGGGTTTTGCAGCCGAAGGCTGCACGGTGCACATCGCCTCGCGGTCGAAGGAGTCGCTGGAAGCCGCGCGCGACAAGATCCGCGCCCGTCACAACGTGCCGGTCGAAATCCATCCCGCCGACTTCTCGAACGGCGACACCGCGCGCGGCGTCGTCGAGGCAGTGGGTCATGCCGACATCCTGGTGAACAATGCCGGCGCCATCCCGCAGGGCGACGTCTTCGGCATGACCGAGCCCAAATGGCGCGAGGCCTGGGATCTCAAGGTGTTCGGCTATGTCAACGCCACGCGGGCCATGCTGGAGAAGATGTACGCCCGCAACGCAGGCGTGGTCGTGAACGTGATCGGCCTCGCCGGCGAGAGCTTCAATTACGATTACGTCGCCGGCACGATGGGTAACGCCGGTATCATGGCCTTCACCCGCGCAGTGGGATCGAAGAGCGTCGATCACGGCGTTCGCGTCGTGGGCATCAATCCGCCGGCCACCCGCACCGACCGCATGCTGACGCGGTTGCGCGCCCAGGCCGAACAGAAGTTCGGCGATCCCGAGCGCTGGCCCGAGCTCACGAAGCACATGCCGTTCGGCCGCGCCGCCGAGCCCGACGAGGTCGCCGACCTCGCCGTGTTCCTGGCCTCCGACCGCGCCAGCTACATCAGCGGCGTGGTCCTGACTCTCGACGGCGGCCAGGCCGCCCGTCACTAGGACTTTCAATCGCATTCCTCCCCATTCAAATGGGGAGGCGGCCCCGGCGCTGTTTACAGCGCCTTTTGGCCGGAGGGGTCATGAGAGACCGATGGTCCTTCTTCCTTCGGCGCTCTCGGACATTGCTCAAGGCAATGTCCTGCCGCTTCTTGGGCTGAGCTTCGCTCAGCCCATCAGTAGACCTGGCGCATCACCTGGGCGGCGAAGCCCTCGACGGCCGCCTTCTTCTGCGCTTCGCTGAGCTTGCTGTCGGCGGCCACGGCCGGGCAGTAGGCGGTCACGAGATAGTTCACCAGCTCGGCGCTCTCCACTCCGGGATAGCGGACGCGGAGATCGGCGGTCGCCGAGGCGATCGCGTTGAAGGTATCGCCCCCCGTGAGCTGCCTGCCGACCGTCGCGATCTGCGCCGGCGTCTCCTTCAGGATGCCGGGCTTGGCCGTCGGCTGCGGCTTCGGGCAGTCGAGCGCCAGCGCGGGAAGGGCGGAGGCGGCGAGGATGGCGGCGGCCAAGGTGACAAGGCGAAGCATGATCGGTCTCCCGTGATGATCTACGGGAAAGCGATAGCAAAACCGATTTCAATAGTCGCGTGGAACTGAGAGGGAGGTTTCGCGTTGACGCTGCTGGCACGATTCGTCGCCGCGGGCCGTTTGCTGTAGAAGAGCCTTCATAGCGGCCCCGCTTGCCGGAGGGCGCTTCATGCGTGCGCGAGACCGCTTTTCTTTGCTTGCACGCTTTAGCCTGAAAGGCCGTAGTCCATTGAAATCGTTCGCGTGGCGCGCCTTCGGGCGCGCGCGACCCGCTGCCATTCGGGAAGACGAAGACGCCATCCGCAGCGAGCTGTTCAGCATCGAGCGGCTCGAGCAACACGCTCAAAGCCTCGCGGCCAGCCAGCCCGTCCATGCCGCGTTGACCGCCGGCAAGGCGCTTGTCGTCCGTCTGCGCGACAACGAGCGGGTGTTGCTGGATGCCTACCGCTCGACGGCGGCGGCCGTCGATGCTGGCCGCGTGATCACGCCGGCCGCGGAATGGCTCCTCGACAATTTTCATCTCGTGGAGCAGCAGGTCCGTGAGGTCCGTACCGACTTGCCCGCCGGCTACTATCGTCAGCTTCCAAAGCTCAGCGAAGGGCCCCTGGCCGGGTATCCGCGGGTGTTCGGCCTGGCGTGGGCCTTCGTGGCGCATACCGACAGCCGCTTCGATCCCGAGACGCTCATCCGCTTCGTGCGCGCGTACCAGACGATCCAACCGCTGACCATCGGCGAGTTGTGGGCCGTCGCGATCACGCTCCGTATCGTCCTGGTCGAGAACCTGCGTCGTTCGGCCAGCCGCATCGTCAACCGGCGTACGGAACGTGAGCTGGCTGATCTCGTCGCCGATCGGCTGTTGGGGGTGAAGGATCACCAGGCCGACCCGGCGGCTCTCCAGCCTTACGACCGCGAAGGTTTTTCCGAAGGCTTCGCCGTGCAGCTCGTTCATCGCCTGCGCGACCAGGATCCCGAGACGACACCGGCGGTGGGCTGGCTGGAGAAGCGGCTGGCGCGCGAGGGAGTGAGCGCCGACGAGTTGGTGCGGCGTGAGCATCAGTTGCAGGGCGCGACCAACGTCACCGTGCGCAACATCATCACCAGCATGCGGCTGGTCTCGGACGTCGATTGGGCGAAGCTCTTCGAGGAAGTAAGTCCGGTCGACGACGTGCTGCGGACCGGCGGTGTCTTCGTCGACATGGATTTTGCGACCCGCAACCTCTACCGCACGGCCATCGAGCAGATTGCCCGCGGTACCGCGCTCGCCGAACCGGAGGTCGCCCGGCGCGCCCTGGCCGTGGCGGCGGACGCCCCCGTCGACGAAGACGGCGACGACCGGCGGCGCGAGCCAGGCTACCATCTGATCGGCAGCGGCCGCCGAGCCTTCGAGCGGTCGGTCGGCTTCCGCACCAGCGGCCTCACCGTGCGGCGGCGGCTCCTGCGGACCGGTCTCGCGGGCTATGTCGGCAGCGTTGCCGTCACGGCCGGTATCGTGCTCCTGCCGCCGCTGCTCGGTCTGTCGCTGCTGGGAATCGAGGGTCCGCTGCTTCTCGCGATGGCTGCCGCGGGGTTCTTGCCCGCGGTGGATGCCGCGCTCCTGCTGGTCAACCGGCTGATCACCGAAGGCTTCGGCGCCACGCTGCTGCCCAGCCTCGAGCTGCGCAATGGCGTGCCGGCGCATCTGCGCACGATCGTGGCAATTCCCACCCTGCTGACGACGCAGGCGGCGATCGAGGAACAGATCGAGAGCCTCGAGGTCCACCATCTTTCCAACCCGGCGGGCGCGATTCACTTCGCCCTGCTGTCGGACTGGACCGACGCGCCCACCGAATCGATGCCGGAGGACGCGGCCCTGCTTGCGACCGCGGTCGAGGGCATCGCGCGCCTCAATCGCCGCTATCCCGCGGAAGAGGGAACGGATCGGTTCATTCTGTTGCATCGCCGTCGGGGCTGGAACGAAGCGCAGCGGTCCTGGATCGGCTGGGAGCGCAAGCGCGGCAAGCTGCATGAACTCAATCGTCTTCTGCGCGGCACGACGGGCACGACGTTCGTTGCCGTGCCGGGCGTCGCCCGACCGCTTCCCGCGGACGTGCGCTACGTCGTGACCCTCGATTCAGATACTCGCCTGCCGCGCGACGCGATCGTGCGGCTGGTCGGCAAGATGGCCCACCCGCTCAATCGACCGCGCTTCGACCTGGTTCGGGGTCGCGTGGTCGAAGGCTACGGCGTGCTGCAGCCGCGCGTCACGCCCTCGTTGCCGGTCGGTGCCGAGGGCTCGAGGTTCCAGCGCATCTTTTCCAACAACAGCGGCATCGACCCCTATTCGTCGGCCGTGTCGGACGTCTATCAGGATCTGTTCGGCGAGGGCTCCTATTCGGGCAAGGGCATCTACGACATCGACGCGTTCGAGGCCTCTCTGCACGGCCGCGTTCCCGACAACACGATGTTGAGCCACGATCTCTTCGAGGGCACTTTCGCGCGCTCCGGTCTGGCGTCGGACATCGAGGTCGTCGAGGAATTTCCCGCGCGCTACGACGTGGCGGCGGCGCGCCAGCATCGCTGGGCACGCGGCGACTGGCAGCTCCTGCCATGGATGCTGGGACTCGTGAAGCAAGCCGCGCCACGCGGGCGGGCGGCGTTCCTGCCCGCGATCGGCTTCTGGAAGATGTTCGACAATCTGCGTCGCACGCTGTCGGCGCCGGCGGCTGTCCTGTCCCTGCTGGCGGGCTGGATGCTGCCCCTCCCGGCTGCTCTTGTCTGGACAGGCTTCGTGCTGCTGGCCATTGCGCTGCCCACGCTCCTGCCGGCGATAGCAGCCCTGTTTCCGCGACATGCTAAGATCACGACCCGCAGTCATCTCGATGCGCTGTGGAACGACGTGGCTTCGGCTGCCTTGCAGACCGCGTTGCTCGTCGTCTTCCTGGCTCACCATGCCTGGCTCATGGCCGACGCGATCGGCCGGACGCTGTTCCGGCTCGTGGTCAGCCATCGCCGTCTCCTCGAATGGATCACCGCCGCCCAATCCAAGCAGAGCCTGCGGGCCGGTTGGCCTGGCCTTTACGGCAAGATGGCGGGAAGCGTCGTGGTCGCGCTCGTCGCCGCAGGCGTGGTCTGGCTGGTCGGCGCCGCGGCGATGCCGGTCGCCGCCCCGTTCGTGCTGGCCTGGCTGCTGGCGCCCGCGGTCGCCCATTGGGTGAGCCGTCCGCCTCGCGACGCCGGCAGCCTGCGGATCAAGCCTGCCGAGGCGGCCTCGCTGCGCCTCATTGCTCGCCAGACCTGGCGCTTCTTCGAGACGTTCGTCACCGAGGGCGACAACATGCTGCCGCCGGACAATTTCCAGGAGGCGCCGTCGCCGGTCGTGGCCCATCGCACGTCGCCGACCAATCTGGGTCTGCTGTTGCTCTCGACCGCCGCCGCCCGCGAGTTCGGATGGATCGGTGCGGCCGAGGCCGTGGAACGTCTGGAAGCCACCCTGACGACGATGGAGCGGCTGCAAAAGTTCCGCGGACATTTCTTCAACTGGTACGACACGAGCGATCTGCGCGCGCTGGAGCCGCGCTACGTCTCCACGGTGGACAGCGGAAACCTCGCCGGTCATCTGATCGCGCTGGCCAATGCCTGCGGCGCCTGGCGTACACAGGGCGCCGCGAAGCCCAACGGCGCGCGCGGTGCATCCGACAGTCTCGACCTCGCACGCGAAGCCCTGGCTGCGTTGTCGGACGACCGTCGCACCCATATGGTGACCCGCGCCGAACTCGTCCGGGCGTTCGACGGGCTTGAGGCGGCGCTGTCCGGTTCTCAGGTCCAGCTCGACGCGATTCTGCCGATGGCGGAGACTGCCGTCGACCTCGCGCGCACGCTTGCGAGCGAGCGCGCCGATCCCGAGAGCGCCGACATGCTGTTCTGGATTGAAGCGGCTCACCGCACCATCGCGAGCCATCATCGCGACGCCGCCCGTAGCCGTGAGCCGGCGGACGATCTGGATCGCCGCCTGCGGACGCTCGAGACGTCCGCGCGCGCCATGGCGGGCGCCATGGAGTTCGACTTCCTGTTCGATGAGCGCCGCCGACTGCTGTCGATCGGCTTCCTGGTCGCCGAAGACCGGCTCGACGTCAATTGTTACGACCTTCTCGCCTCGGAGGCCCGACTGGCGAGCTTCGTCGCCATCGCGTCGGGCGACATCCCGGCGCGACACTGGTTCCGGCTGGGCCGTGAGGTGACGCCGGTCGCTCGCAGTGCGGCCCTGGTCTCGTGGTCGGGGTCGATGTTCGAGTACCTGATGCCGTCGCTGGTGATGCGCGCGCCGTTCGGCAGCCTGCTTGAGAAGACCAATCGGCTCGTCGTTCGCCGGCAGATCCAGTATGCGACCGACCTCGGCCTGCCGTGGGGGATTTCGGAGTCGGCCTACAACGCGCTCGACAAGGAGTTCACCTACCAGTACTCGAACTTCGGCGTGCCCGGGCTCGGCTTCAAGCGCGGCCTGAGCGAGAACCTCGTGATTGCGCCCTATGCCACCGGCCTGGCCGCCATGGTCGATCCCGCGGCGGCCGCCGCCAATTTCGAACGGCTGGCCGCCGTTGGCGCGCGCGGCCGCTACGGCTTCTACGAGGCGCTCGACTTCACGCCATCGCGCCTGCCGGACGGTGAGGGTCGCGCGATCGTGCTTGCCTATATGGCCCATCACCAGGGCATGACGGTGGTGGCCATCGCCAACGCGCTGCTCGACGGCGTCATGCGGTCGCGCTTCCATGCCGAGCCCGGCGTCCAGGCAACAGAGCTGCTGCTGCAGGAGCGGGCGTCGCGCGATGTCGCGGTCGCCCATCCCCGGGCCGAGGAAGTCGGCGCCAGCGCGCTGGTAAAGGATGCGGAGCCGGCAATGGTGCGGCGCCTGCGCAATCCGCACGCCGCCAGCCCCTCCGTTCATCTGCTGTCGAACGGACGTTATTCGGTCATGCTGACCGCAGCCGGCTCCGGCTACAGCCAGTGGGGCACCCAGGCGGTGACCCGCTGGCGCGAGGACACCACGCGCGACGACTGGGGCAGCTATATCTTCCTCCGCGACGTCGAAACCGGCGCGGTGTGGTCGGCCACCCCCCAGCCATGCGGCCAGCGCCCCGATCGCTACGAGGTGATGTTCGCGGAGGACCGCGCCGAGTTCGTGCGCCACGATGGTACGCTGTTGACCAGCCTCGACATCGTCGTGTCTCCGGAGGACGACGCCGAGGTAAGGCGCGTGACGCTGACCAATGTCGGCAGCCAGCCGCGTACCGTCGAACTGACGTCCTATTCCGAGATCGTGTTGGCGCCGCGCGGCGCGGATGCAGCCCATCAGGCCTTCTCCAAGATGTTCGTGCATACCGAATATCTGCCGGCCACCGGCGCGCTGCTGGCGACGCGCCGGCGTCGCGGGCCGGGCGAGCCCGAACTGTGGGCGGCCCACCTGGCGGTGGTGGAAGGCGTGACTGTCGGCGAGATCGAGGTCGAGACGGATCGTGCCCGTTTCATCGGGCGCGGCAACGAGATCGGCGACGCGATCGCGGCGACCGACGGTCGTCGGCTCTCCGGCACGGTGGGGTCGGTCCTCGATCCGGTGTTCGCGCTGCGTCGGCGCCTGAAGGTGCCGGCGGGCGGCATCGCCCGGATTGCCTACTGGACGGTCGTGGCGTCGTCGCGCGAAGCGCTGCTCGACGTGATCGACCGCCATCTCGACGCCAACGCCTTCACGCGCGCGACGGCGCTCGCCTGGACGCAGGCGCAGGTTCAGCTCCGGCATCTCGACATCGATGCGGCCGAGGCGAGCTACTTCCAGCGCCTGGCGGGGCACGTGCTATACGCCAATCCGGCGCTGCGTTCCTCGCCCGACGCGATCCGGCGCGGCCTCGCCGCCCCGCCGGTCCTGTGGTCGCAAGGCATCTCCGGCGATCTGCCGATCGTGCTGGTGCGGGTCGAGGAGATCGAGGACACCGGCATCGTGCGCGAACTCCTGCGCGCGCGCGAATACTGGCAACTGAAGGGCCTGTCGGTCGATCTCGTGATCCTGAACGAGCGCAGCACCTCCTATGTGCAGGATCTCCAGTCCATGTTGGAGACCCTGGTTCGCGCCAGCCGGGCCCGGACCCATCTCGGGGTCGAGAATGTGCCGGGAGCCATCTTCGTCCTGCGCACCGATCTGATCTCGGCCGAGACTCGCGCACTCCTGCTGGCCCTTGCGCGCGTGGTGCTGCGCGGCGGGCGCGGCAGCCTGTCGGACCAGCTCGACCGGCTCAAGTCGCCGCGTGGTGTGGCGCCGCCGCTCCGTCGCGCCGTTGCCGCCGATGTCGGCACCAAGCCGTTGCCGCCGCGGCCGGTGGCGCTGGCGGCGCTGCAGTTCTTCAACAGCCTCGGCGGCTTCTCGCCCAACGGCCGCGAGTACGTCACCGTGCTGGGCCCTGGCCAGTCGACGCCGGCGCCGTGGATCAACGTCATCTCGAATGCGTCGTTCGGATTTCAGGTGGCGGCCGACGGCGGCGGCTACACCTGGTCGCAGAACAGCCGAGACAACCAGCTTACGCCCTGGTCCAACGATCCGGTCGTCGACCGGCCGGGCGAGGCGTTCTACGTGCGCGATCTCGACAGCGGCGAGCTGTGGACGCCGACCGCGCGGCCGGTGCGACTGGAGCAGGCGACTTACATCGTGCGACACGGCCGCGGCTACAGCCGGTTCGAGCTGGTGGCCAACGGCATCGCGCTCGAGTTGCTGCAATACGTCCCCGTGGGCGATTCCATCAAGATATCGCGGCTTACCCTCCGCAACATCTCCGATCGGCCGAGGCGGCTCTCGGTCACGGCCTATGTCGAATGGGTCCTGGGCCTGGCCCGCGGCGCCTCCGGCCCCACGGTCGTCACCGAACGGGACGGCGAAACCGGTGCGATCTTCGCGCGCAACCGATGGAATCTCCATCATGGCGGCCGGGTCGCGTTTGCCGACCTCTCGGGGCGGCAGACCGCGTGGACGGGCGACCGCGGCGAATTCATCGGTCGCAACGGCAGCATGGACAACCCCGCTGCGCTCAGCGCCGATCTGCCGCTGTCGCAGCGCCTCGGCGCCGGCCTCGATCCGTGCGCGGCCTTGCAGACCGCCGTGGACCTGCGGCCCGGTGGCCTGCACGAGGTCGTCTGCTTCCTGGGCCAGGCGTCTGACGAGGCCGAGGCGCGTGCGCTGATCGCGCACTACCGGTCGGCCGATCTCACCGCCGTGCATCGCGAGGCGGTGGAATTCTGGGACGGCGTGCTGGGCACCGTGCAGGTGAAGACGCCCGATCCGGCGACCGACATCCTGCTGAACGGCTGGCTGCTCTATCAGTCGCTGGCGTGTCGCTACTGGGCGCGGTCGGCCTTCTATCAGGCGAGCGGCGCCTACGGCTTCCGCGACCAGCTCCAGGATGCGATGTCGCTGTCCGTGCCGATGCCGTCGCTGGCGCGCGCCCACATCCTGCGCGCGGCGTCGCGCCAGTTCGTCGAGGGCGATGTCCAGCATTGGTGGTTCCCGATCGCGGGGCAGGGGGTGCGCACGCGCATCTCCGACGACCGCGCCTGGCTGGCCACCGTCGCCGCGCACTATGTCGAGACCACGGGCGATGCGGCGATCCTCGACGAGCCCGTTTCCTTCCTCGATGGGCCGGCGCTGCGCGAGGGCGAGCACGATCTCTACTTCCAGCCCGGCGAGGCCGACGAGAGCGCGCCGCTGTTCGAGCATTGCGCGCGAGGCCTCGATCTCAGCCTGGCCACGGGCGCGCACGGCCTGCCGCTGATCGGCACCGGGGACTGGAACGACGGCATGAACCGGGTGGGCGAGGCGGGGCGGGGCGAGAGCGTCTGGCTGGGCTGGTTCCTCTACGCGGCGCTGCGGGCGTTCGCGCCGATCGCCGAAGCACGCGGCGAGACGCGCCGTGCGACCGCCTGGATCGCGCATGCCGAGGCGCTGAAGGCCGCGCTCGATCGCGAGGCGTGGGACGGCGCCTGGTATCGCCGCGGCTACTACGACGACGGCACGCCGCTGGGTTCGGCCACCAGCGAAGAGTGCCGCATCGATTCCATCGCCCAGTCGTGGGCCGCGATCTCGGGAGCGGCCGATCCCGTGAGAGCCACGCAGGCCATGGAGTCGCTCGACAAGATGCTCGTGCATCGCGGCGACCGGCTGGCGCTGCTGTTCACGCCGCCTTTCGACAAGACCCCGCTCGATCCCGGGTACATCAAGGGCTATCCGCCCGGCATCCGCGAGAATGGCGGGCAGTACACGCACGCGGCGGCGTGGTCGATCATGGGCTTCGCGGCACTCGGTCAGGGTGACAAGGCCCACGCGCTGTTCGCGCTGCTCAACCCGATCAACCACACGGCGACCCGCGCCGGGGTGCTGCGCTACAAGGTCGAGCCCTATGTCGTGGCCGCCGACGTCTATTCGGTGGCGCCGCATGTCGGACGGGGCGGCTGGACCTGGTATACCGGGTCGGCAGGCTGGCTCTATCGCGCCGGCATCGAGTCGATCCTCGGTCTCAAGGTGAAGGGCGACCGGTTCGAGGTCGCCCCCTGCCTGCCGGCGACGTGGCCGGGCTTCGAGATGACCCTGACTTTGCGTGGGTCGGTCTACGAGATCGTGGTGCGAAATCCCGCCGGCCTCAGCCGCGGTGTCGTCGCCGTCGAGGTGGACGGTGCGGCGCAGCCGGCGGTGGACGGCAAGGCGGTGATCCGCCTGGGCGAAGACGTCGCCCGGCGTCGGGTCGTGGTGACCCTGGGCTGAGTGCTACTTGCGCTTGGCGGCGGAGGCGGCCGGCTTGACGGGCGACGCCATGGCCGACGCGAAGGTCGGTGCGACGGTCTTGGTCTTGTCCTGCTTGGGTTTCTTCGTCTCGCGGTTGCCGCGGCGATGTTTCATGGACATGGGAGGGGTGGCTTCCTGGCGTCGAGGCGGAGAAAACCCCCACATCGTCGGGCCATGGCAAATCCTACGCCCTTTCCAGTACGAAGTACGATTGCGGGCCGGCTAATTCTCGACTATCGCGACGACCGTGGGCGTGCGGGGTTTCTGGGTTCGCTCCGGTGTGGCTGATTGCGAATGCGACGAGGCGCGATCGCCGATGGTCACGGCTGCCACCAACAAGAGCAGACCGCCGGCCACGGCGCTCGGTCCAAAACCCCAGCGGACACTGTGCCGCCAGCACGGAAACGCCGCGATGCCCGCAGCCGCCAGCAGCACGGCGAGGATCAATCCCAGCATGCTATCTCCCTATCGTTGATCGGTGAACGAGCACGACGGGTGCGGGTTGCCTTGGAATGGTCTTTTTTTGAAACAATTTGTTCCGCAGCTTGTTCCCCCAGCGACGGCATTCCACATGGCCGCACGGCAGGTGGCAGGGGTAGTTTGCCTGCAATAATGAACGATCCCCTCTCCGACGCCCGCGCGCTGCTGCATTCCGTCTTTGGATTCAACGCCTTCCGCCCAGGGCAGGAGGAGATCGTGCGTGCGGTGCTGGACGGCGAGAACGTCCTCGCCGTGATGCCCACGGGCAGCGGCAAGTCGCTTTGCTTCCAGCTTCCGGCCCTGGTGCGACCCGGCCTGACTTTGGTGGTGTCGCCGCTGATTGCCCTGATGCGCGACCAGGTGCAGGCGCTGACCGCCGCCGGGGTCGTGGCCGGGAGCCTCAACTCCAGCAACGAGCCGGCCGAGAACGCGCGCGTGATGGGCCTGCTGCGCCGTCGCGAGCTGCGCTTGCTCTATGTCGCGCCGGAACGGCTGGCGCGGCCCGACACGGTCGAGATGCTGGCCGAGGCCCAGGTCTCGATGATGGCGATCGACGAGGCGCATTGCGTCTCGCAATGGGGCCACGACTTCCGGCCCGACTACCTGACGCTCGGCAACCTTGCACGCCAGATCGGCGGCCGTCTGCAGACGCTGGCCTTCACCGCCACCGCCGACGCACCGACCCGCGGCGACATCGTCGAGAAGCTGTTCCCCGATGCGCCGCGCGTGTTCGTGCGCAGCTTCGACCGTCCCAACCTCAAACTCGCCTTCAAGCCCAAGGAGCGCTCGACCCGCCAGGTCCTGTCCTTCGTGCAGGCGCATCCGGGCGAGAGCGGAATCGTGTACTGCTCGTCGCGCCGCAAGGTGGAGGAACTGGCCGAGGCGCTGGTCGCCGCCGGGATCAACGCGCGGCCCTATCATGCCGGCCTCGACAAGGCGGTGCGCGACCGCAACCAGGACGCCTTCCAGCAGGAGGATGGACTGGTGATGACCGCCACCGTCGCCTTCGGCATGGGCATCGACAAGCCCGACGTGCGTTTCGTCTGCCACGCCGACCTGCCGTCCAACGTCGAGGCTTACTATCAGGAGATCGGCCGCGCCGGCCGCGACGGGCTGCCGGCCGACACGCTGACGCTCTACGGGCTGGGCGACATGCAACTCCGGCGCCTGCAGATCGAGCAGGGCGATTCCTCCGACGAGCGCAAGCGCATCGAGCGCCAGCGGCTGGGCGCGCTGCTGGCGCTGGCCGAAGCGCCGCGGTGTCGCCGCCAGACCCTGCTCGCCTATTTCGGCGAGGCTTCGGAGATCTGCGGCAACTGCGATCTCTGCCAGGAAGGCGTCGAGCTGTTCGATGCGACGATCGACGCGCAGAAAGCCATGTCGGCCATCGTGCGCACCGGCGAACGCTTCGGCATGGAACATCTCATCGCCATCCTGACCGGCGAGCGCACCGACACTGTCGCGAAGTTCAACCATGAGCGGCTGCCGACCTTCGGCGTGGGCAAGGATCGCAAGCCCGCCGACTGGCGTTCCATCTTCCGGCAGCTCTCGGCGGTCGGGCTGATTGCCCAGGAGCTTATGGAACACGGTCGGTGGCGGGTCACCGACGAGGGCTGGGGCGTCCTGAAGGGCAAGCAGAAGGTCGAGCTGCGCAAGATTGTCGCCTCGCCCGCGAAAGGCGGGCGTCGCGACCGCCGCGCGACGACCCCCGCGATCGTCAGCGATGTCGACGGCCCGTTGCTCGAATCGCTCCGCACGCTTCGCACCAAGCTGGCCCGTGCGCAGAACGTTCCCGCCTATGTCGTTTTTTCCGACCGGACCCTGGTCGAGCTCGCGACCCACAGGCCCATGACGTCCGCCGCGATGCGGGAAATTCACGGAATTGGCGATGCCAAGCTGGAGCGCTACGGCGCGGAATTCCTGGCGATCATCGAGCCGCGCGCGCCCTGACGCGGGGCCAATTCCGGAACTTTTACCGCCTTCTCCACGTTCTTGAAAGCGCGCACCCCGTGTCGGGGAGGGCGCCTTTTGGCCCGGAGCGGGCGGACAGAGGCGGAGTAATCGAATGGCGGCCAGGGCGAGCAAGTCGAAGGACCGGACGGGTGTCCCCGGGCTCGACGACATCCTCCTGGGTGGCCTGGCGGTTGGCCGGGTCTTCCTGCTCGAAGGCAGCCCGGGTACCGGCAAGACGACGATGGCGATGCGGTTCCTGCTCGAAGGAGCCGAGGCCGGTGAGCAGGGGCTCTACATCACCTTGTCCGAGACTGCGCCCGAGCTGCTAGCCACCGCCGAAGCGCATGGCTGGACGATAGACGAGAAGACCGAAATCTTCGCAGTCGTGCCGCCGGAGAGTCTGCTCGACGCCGACCAGCAGCAGAGCCTGCTCTATTCCTCGGATCTCGAACTCGGCGAGACGATCAAGCTGATCTTCGAGGCGGTCGAGCGCAGCAAGGCGCAGCGCATCGTGCTCGACTCATTGTCGGAAATCCGGCTGCTCGCGCAAAGTTCCCTGCGCTACCGTCGTCAGATCCTGGCGATGAAGCACTATTTCGCGCGCCACGGCGCCACCGTTCTCCTGCTCGACGATCTGACGACCGATACCCTCGACAAGACGGTGCACAGCGTCGCGCATGGCGTCATCCGACTGGAGGAAATGACCCCGGATTACGGCGGCGAGCGGCGGCGCTTGCGCGTGGTGAAGTATCGCGCGCAAGGTTTTCGCGGCGGCTACCACGATTTCGTCATACGCGCCGGCGGCGCCCGCGTCTTTCCGCGACTGGTGGCGTCAGAGAGCCGGCGCACCCTCTCGCGTGGCCGCATCGCGACCGGGCTGCCGGCGTTCGACGGCCTGCTGGGGGGCGGTATCGAGCAGGGAACGAGCACCTTGCTGCTGGGGCCGGCGGGTTCGGGCAAGTCGACGCTGGCGTGGCAGTTCGTGGCGGAAGCCGTTCGCAAGGGCGACAAGGCAGCCATGTTCATCTTCGACGAGGAACTGGGCTTGCTGGTGGATCGCGCCAAGCCACTGGGCTTCGATTTCGCCGCGATGCAGGCGACGGGCCTATTGCAGATCACGCAGCTCGATGCTGCCGAGCTGTCGCCCGGTGAATTTGCCCACTCTGTCCGCCTGGCCGCGGACGATCCTGCGATGAAGACGGTCGTGATCGACAGCGTCAACGGTTACCAGGCGTCCATGCCGCAGGAGAACGCCCTGATCCTGCACATGCATGAGTTGGTGCAGTATCTCAACCGCGCCGGCGTTTCGACCTTCCTCACGGTCGCCCAGCACGGACTTGTCGGCGAGACCAAGTCGCCGGTCGACGTGACCTATCTTGCCGACGCCGTGATCCTGCTGCGCTTCTTCGAGGCCGAAGGATCGGTGCGCCGTGCGCTCTCCGTCATCAAGAAGCGCGGCGGCAGGCACGAGGACACGATACGCGAGTTCTGGATCGACGGGGGCCTGCACATCGGCGAGCCGCTGGTGGCATTCCAAGGTGTCCTTCGCGGTACGCCGTCCTACCCCGGAGATCGCGCGCCGGCGCGACTGGCCCCCGGCGAATGACCGTTCCGCGCACGGACCGACCTCTGCGAGCGTTGGTGCTGGCCCCCAGGGGGCGGGACGCCGCCGTGGCGTCTTCATTGATCGAATCCGCGGGCGTGGGGTGCACCGTCTGCCCGAGGCTCGCGGCCGTCGTCGATTTCCTGGACGACGACGTCGCATTTCTGCTGATTACGGAAGAGGCGATCCGAGGGGCCGACCTAAAGCCTCTTGCGCTCTGGCTCGCCAACCAGCCCCCGTGGTCCGATCTGCCCTTTCTTCTGGTGACCGACCAAGGCGCAGGGCCAGAGCGTAATCCCATAGCTTCCCGCTGGCTGGAGATGCTGGGCAACGTCTCGTTCATCGAGCGACCCTTCCATCCCACGACGCTCGTCAGCGTCGCGCGCGCGGCGGTAAAGGGCCGGCGGCGCCAGCACGACACGCGCCGGCTGCTTGCCAACCTGCGCGAGAGCGACGTTCGGCTGCGTACGGCGCTGCATGCGGGGCGCCTGGCGGCCTGGGAGTTCGATTTCGAAACCTCATGGCTCTCGGTCTCGGCCGAAGGGAAATCGATCCTGGGTCGCGCCCCTTCGCAGGAAGTGGAGTTGGATGATCTTATGCGGGAGGTTGCACCTGAGGATCGGTCCCGCGTGGCACAGGCGCTCGGCCACAGTGTCGCTTCGGGCGAGGATTTCGCCTGTGATCTCCGCTTCGCGCGTCGCGACGGCCGTATGCTCTGGCTCGACGTTCGGGCGCGCCTCGTGAAGGACGCTGGCGGGGCGCCGCGTCGATTCGTGGGTCTCGCCTCCGACATCACGATCCGCAAATCGGCCGAGGCGGCGCTACAGGACATGAACGAACAGCTCGAGAAGCGCGTCGAGGAGCGGACGGCGCAGCTTCGCAGTGCGCATGACGAACTTCTGGCCCAGATCGCCGAGCGTGAACGTACGGAAGCCCAGCTTCGGCAGATGCAGAAACTGGAGTCGATCGGCCAGCTCACCGGCGGCGTCGCTCACGATTTCAACAACCTGCTGACGGCGGTCATCGGCAATCTCGAACTGCTCCGCAAGCGCGTCCCGGCAAGCCCGTCCAGCGACCGGCTGATCGACGGCGCGATGCAGGGCGCCCAGCGGGGTGCCGCGCTGACACAGCGCCTGCTGGCCTTCGCGCGTCACCAGGCACTCGATGCCCGGCCGGTCGATCTGGGCGAACTGGTGCGTGGCATGGACGACCTGCTGCATCGCTCGCTCGGCCCGTCGGTCACGATGGTTCAGGATCTTCCCGCCGAAATTCCACTGGCCCATGTCGATGCCAACCAGGTCGAACTCGCCCTGCTCAACCTTGCGGTCAACAGCCGGGATGCGATGCCGGCGGGCGGCACGCTGACCCTGGCGCTCGATATCGCAGAGACGCACTCATCAAGCGATCTGGCGGCGGGCCGTTACGTGCGCCTGAGCGTGTCCGACACCGGCGCAGGCATGGACAGTGCGACGCTCCAGAAGGCGATCGAGCCCTTCTTTTCCACCAAGGACGTGGGCAAGGGGACGGGACTTGGCCTGTCGATGATCCACGGCCTCGCCCAACAGCTCAATGGCGCGCTGCGCCTGTTCAGCACGCCCGGCCAGGGCACGCGGGCGGAACTCTGGCTGCCCGTCGCCCACGGTGCGGCGAAGCTCCCTGCTCCCGAACCCGCGACGCGCGCGCCCGACAACAGGCGGCGGGCAATTTTGCTTTTCGTCGATGACGATTTTCTCATCGGTCTCAGCACGACGTCGCTGCTCGAGGATCTCGGGCACACGGTCATCAAGGCCTCTTCGGGGTCGGAGGCGCTGGACGTGTTGCGCGCTGGCGGGCCGATCGACCTGATGATCACGGATTACGCCATGCCCGGCATGACCGGGCTCGAACTCGCCGAGGAAGCCCGTGCACTGCGGCCCAACCTGCCGATTCTCCTCGCCACCGGCTATGCCGACCTGCCGACACGCCCCAGGTTCGAGCTGCCGCGCCTCAGCAAGCCCTATCAGCAACAGCAGCTTGCCGAGCAGATCCAGGGCCTGCTCGGCTGAGCTATGAGGCCAACAGCGGAATCACCCGCCGCACGCGCCCGTCGCGCAGCCAAAGCCCGCCCCAGACGATGACGCCGAGATAGACGCCGAACAACGAATGGCTGAACAGCGGGCTGCCGATCCGCAGGTGGGTCGCGATCGCGCCGCCGAACAGGCCGGTCAGCAGGACTGCGCCCAGCAACGCCGTGCGAGGCCAGGCGTAAAGCGCCGTGCAGGCGAGCGTCACGATGCCCAGGAATCGCGCGAAGGACTCGGTCGTGGGATGGCCGAGCTCCTTCATCGTGGTGGTCACGATCTCGAGGGGTGGCAGCTTGATCACCCCGTCGAAGATCAGGAACAGGATGGCGAGGCCGCTCAGGATGCGGCCCGCCCAGAGAGCGCGCGGGGAGATCATGGTCAGGCTGCCTTGATACGGCTCCCCATCGACCACAGGACGCCGAACGGATCGCGGAACTGGCCGTAGCGGTCGCCCCAGAACATGTTCTGGACGGGCAAGACGACCATGCCGCCGGCCTTCACGGCCTTGTCGAAGGCGGCATCGACGTCGGCGACCTGGAGGTGAAGTGCGAAACCCGCCGGCGCTTCCAGCGGATGGCCCTGCTCGGGGAAGGCGTCCGCCAGCATCAGCGAACCGCCGCTGATCACCAGATGGATGTGCATGTAACGGCCCTTGTCGTCGGGCGGCATGCGCATGACTTCCGCGGCGCCGAGCGCCTTTGCATAGAACTCGGCAGCCTGGCCGGCATTGCTGACGGAGAGATAGGGGCAGGGGCCACCGAGAACGGGAGGGGCGGCATTGGCGTTGGTCATGGCGATCTCCTGGGCTGTTGTCATTGCCCGAGGACGAACGGCCGGTCTCGCGTCCGACATCACCGCCGGGATTTTTCTAGGGCGACAGCCGGTCCAGATGCTGGCGGATGTGCGCGGCCTCGGCCGGGGAGTTGGCGAGCGCGATCGCGCGGCCGAACGCCGCGCGGGCTTCCTCGGGGCGCTCGAGCTGCTGCAGCAGCGCACCCTTCACGCCATGAAAGTAAAAGGGCTCATCAGGTAATCGAGTGGGTGAATTTGAAGCATTTCAGAGCGCCGGCAGCATGCAGGTGAGGACCTTGAGCCGTAGATATTCTTCGTCGCGCAGTCCGTAAGCCCGTCTCTGGATGACGCGGA
>Ga0209702_10000146_pt1 | contig 137472 bp, 134 predicted proteins | sample FRY01_FD_187210 | JGI IMG/M metagenome (GOLD analysis project Ga0209702, IMG submission 187210) | Freshwater microbial communities from Lake Fryxell liftoff mats and glacier meltwater in Antarctica - FRY-01 (SPAdes) (version 2) | ecosystem: Environmental > Aquatic > Freshwater > Ice > Glacier...
CTGTGGCAGAAATTTTGTACTGACGCCCCATTATAGTAACGGACGAAACTGTCGCGCCCCTTTGCAGTAAAATCCAGATTACTGCGGGTGTAGTTCAATGGCAGAACGGCAGCTTCCCAAGCTGCATACGAGGGTTCGATTCCCTTCACCCGCTCCATTCCCGCAAATGGATATCGAGTAATGAAAATCCTCAAATATCTGATCTTTGTAATTGGCACTCTGATCATAGTTGTCGGCGTTGTGTTCGCCTACGTGGCGGCAACCTTTGACCCGAATGCGTACAAGCCGCAGATCATCGAACTGGTGCAGGAGCGCACGCAGCGCACGCTGAAGCTCGACGGCGATATCAAGCTGGCCTTCTGGCCGAGCATCGGTGCCGACCTGGGCAAGCTGTCACTGTCCGAGCGCAAGAGTGAAAAAGTGTTTGTTGCTGCCGAGGGTTTGCGGGTGTCGCTGCAGTTGATGCCGCTGTTGTCGAAACGGCTGGTGGTGGATGAGGTGACGGTCAAGGGCGCACGCATCAATCTGGTGCGCAACAAGCAGGGGGGCATGAGCATTGATGACCTGACAGCGCAGGACGATGCACCGACGCCGGAGAAGGCCGTGGAGCAAAAGCCGGCACCGTTTGCGTTCGACATCAGCCAGGTGGTGATTGCGGACTCTGCGCTGAGTTTCCGCGACGAAGCCGCGGGCGCACAGTATGCGATTTCGAAGCTGAACCTGAAGACTGGCCGTATTGCACCCGGTGTGCCGGCGGATGTGGCGTTGTCGCTGGCGGCGCAGGGCAATCAGCCCAAACTGAATCTGACCGTGGAGATCAAAACGCGGCTCACCTTTGATCCTGGCAAACAGGCTTATGCGCTGCAGAATCTGGCGCTGGAGGTGCAGGGGCAGGCAGCGGATGTCAGTGATCTCGTGCTCAAGGCCGGCGGCAGCATCAGCGCAAACTTGAAAAGCGGCGAGTTTGCCGCGGACAAACTGACAGTGGCGGCGACCGGTAAACGCGGCAAAGAGGCGTTTGATGTCAAGGTTGATGCACCGCGCTTGAATTTTGCCGGTGACAAAGCGATGGGAGACCAGCTCGCGGTTGTCGTAAAACTGACCGGCCCTGAGGGTGACAAAAGTGTGAGCCTGAAATCACCGGTAAGCGGCAATTTGCAGGCGCGCCAGTTCAGTCTGCCGCAATTGCAGGCCAGCGTCAGTGCAAGCGGCTCCAGTGTACCGGGCCAGAGTATCAGTGGTGAGCTGACGGGAAGTGCCCGCATCGATATCGCGAAAGAAAACGCGCAGCTGGATGTAACCGGAAAAATTGCCGACAGCACACTCAAGGCGCAGATCAGTGCTGCGGATTTTTCACCACCAGACATCCGCTTCAAGGTCGAGATCGACCAGCTGGATGCTGATAAATATCTGCCACCGAAAGCGGCTGCCGGCGGAGGCGGAGGCGGAGGCGGAGGCAGCGGCAGTACCGCGCCTGCTGCGGCAGGCGGGGAAAAACCTTTTGATCTGTCGGGGTTGAAGGCTTTCCGCGCCAATGGCAGTTTGCGTATCGGCGCCTTCAAGGCCGGCAACGTTAAAGCCGCGAATTTGCAGGCTGATATCAAGGCCAACAATGGCCGCATCGAAGTGAGTCCGCTGAGTGCAAATCTGTACCAGGGAACATTGAATGGTGCGGCAACAGTCAACGCTGCGCCGGCAGTGCCGGCGTTTGCACTCAGAGCCAATCTTGTCGGAATCGAAGTGGCGCCGCTGCTGAAGGATCTGGCCGACAACGAGACGCTGGAAGGCAAGGGCACTGTTGCGCTGAATGTAACGACCCATGGCAATGTCGTGTCGGCATTAAAACGCGCACTGGACGGCACGGCCTCCCTGAGGCTGGCCGACGGCGCGCTGAAAGGCATCGACATTGCTGGTGCGATCAGCAGTGCCAAGGCGAGTTTGGGCGCGCTCAAGGGCGAACAGACCCAGCAGGCGGATACCGGAAAGAAGACGGGATTTTCCGAGCTGACGGCTACTTTCAAAATTACGGACGGCATAGCACGCAACAATGACCTGTCGATGAAATCACCCTTGTTGCGGGTGGCGGGTGAAGGCGAGATCAATATCGGTGCCGACACCATTAATTACCTGGTGAAGGCCAGCATCGTCGGCACGGCCAAGGGCCAGGGCGGGCGCAACATCGACGATCTGCGCGGGATTACAGTGCCGGTGCGCGTGACCGGGCCGCTGGCGGCGCCCTCGTACAAACTGGATTTTGGCGCGATGATCAGTGATACCGCAAAACAAAAAATCAAAGATGCCGTAAAAGAAAAGCTGCAGGAACGATTGTTTGGCGGTGGCGCAAAGACTGATCCGGCAGCCCCGGCGTCGGATGCTCCGAAAAGCGGGGGCAGTGCGCGCGATGCGTTAAAGGGCTTGTTTGGGCGCTAAGACGGCAAGCCGGCAGGCAATCCGGCCGGATGAGCGATCGGTGGAATTTGCGCCGGCACTGATCGCCTGGCAGAAACGCCATGGCCGCCACGACCTGCCGTGGCAGAACACGCGGGATCCTTATGCCGTGTGGCTGTCAGAAATCATGCTGCAGCAGACGCAGGTGGCTGCGGTCATTCCCTACTATGCGCGATTTCTGCAGCGTTTCCCGACGCTGGCCGCGCTGGCCGCGGCGCCGTTGGACGACGTACTCGCGTCCTGGAGCGGTCTCGGTTATTACTCGCGGGCGCGCAATCTGCACCGCACGGCCCAGACGGTAGTCGCAGAGCACGGCGGGCAGTTTCCGGCGGCGGTGGACGACATCATGGCCTTGCCCGGCATCGGTCGATCGACGGCAGCAGCGATCCGGGTTTTTGCATTTGGCCGGCGTGCCGCAATACTCGACGGCAACGTCAAAAGGGTGCTGGCGCGGGTATGCGGCATCGCGGGTTATCCCGGTGATGCTGCGGTGGCCACGCAGTTGTGGCATGAGGCCGAGGTGTTGCTGCCCACCACAGGTCTGCGGCCCTACACTCAGGGTTTGATGGATCTGGGCGCCACGGTGTGTGTGCGTCGCAAGCCGCGCTGCACGGAGTGTCCGGTGCAAATGCTGTGTATTGCACACCAGACCGACCGGGTGGCAGAACTGCCGGCGCCGAAGCCACGCAAGGCGCTGCCGCAGCGCCGCACCATGATGTTGGTGCTGCAGCGGGCAGACGAGGTGTTGCTGGAAAAACGTCCGCCGACCGGCATCTGGGGCGGCCTGTGGAGTTTCCCGGAGGCGGCAGCAGATGACGACGCTGTTGAAACCTGCACACGGCGTTATGGTGCGACCGTAAAAATACTTGAACCGCTGCCGATGATTGCCCATGGTTTTACGCATTTCCGGCTCGACATCCTGGCGCAACCGATGGCGGTGACCGCTTGGCCGCAACGCGCGGAAGAACCCGGTTGCCGGTGGCTGCCGCTGGCGCAAGCGCAGACGGCGGCAGTGCCTGCGCCAGTGCGGGTCATCCTGGAGCAACTGATGGTGCAGCAACGAGTGCAGCAACCCGAGCTATGAACTGGCAGGACATCAACGCCTGGCGCAAGGCGCAGCGCGCCACCTGGATAAGCTGGCGTTGTGCTGTGCCGGCAGCGCAGCGCGATACATGGGGATTGCGCATGACCGCGCTGCTGCAGGCCCTGGTGGCGGAGCCGCAGGGCATGGTGATCGGATTCTGCTGGCCGTTCAAGGCCGAATTTGATGCGCGTTTTGCAGTGCGACACTGGCGCGGACAGGGTGCCATCGCGGCCTTGCCGGAAGTGACTGGCAAGGGCCAGCCGCTGCGTTTTCGGCAGTGGTGGCCGGGTGCACCCATGACCACCGGTGTCTACGATATCCCGTTGCCTGACGGCACCGCCGAAGTGTGGCCCGACATTGCCATCGTGCCGATGAATGCCTGTGATGATCTGGGTTACCGTTTGGGTTATGGCGGCGGATACTTTGACCGCACCCTGGCCGCCCTGGAGCGGCGCGTCATCGCCATCGGTGTGACACATGAGGCCTGCCGCGTACCGACCATACATCCGCAGACCCATGACATCGCGATGGATTTTGTGGTGACGGAAGCGGGAATTTATGCGGCTGGCGGCGAGCCACTGGCCTTGCTGGATGCAGCATCAGGTGGGGCGCAGTTACAAACACTGCTGCAGCAGCGGGCCTTGCCTTGAGAATAACTAATTGATTTTATTGGTTTTTTCTATAATTCCATGGGCCAGCATCAAATCGCGCAGTTGGGACAGCCGGGCTTCGGTATCAGTCAGTTCCAGCAACGCCTGTTTCTCCTGCATTGAAATGGGCAGGATTTCCGCCAACCGGTAACTGACCCACACCGGATCATCGAGCCGCACCGGCCTCGGCATCCCACCACCTGCAATCTCTGCACGTTCGGTGGCCAGCCGCAGTACTTCCTGGCAAGCCTGGTCTATGGTGTCTGGTCGCGTGGGTTCAGGCAGGGATTCGATGCGGGCAGTAATGAGTCCGTTTGCAGCGATCGTGGTGTCGAGGATGCGGAAGCGTGCGCCGCCACGCGCCAGCACGGCAAACAGATTGGGGTGCGGAACCTCCCAGTGCTCAATACGGGCGAGACAGCCGACTCCGTACGGCGCCGCCGGTTTGCCGACTTCCTGCCCTTCCTTGATCAGGCAGACGCCGAACGGCGTCGTGTCGCGCAGGCACGTCTTGGTCATATCCACATAACGCTGTTCGAAAATTTTCAGCGGCAGCAGACCGTCGAGAAACAGTACCGTGCCCAGTGGAAACAGCGGTATCTCAGCGGGCAGTGCAGTCGGGGCTGCGGCAGTCATTCCGCTCATGTGTCCAGTTCCCGGTGGCGCGCCAGCGTGCGCGTATGTTCCCGAAACCGGGCGGCCAGTGTTTCCACGAAAAAAACCGAACGGTGGCGGCCGCCGGTGCAACCGATGGCGATGGTCAGGTAACTGCGGTTGTCGCGTTCAAAGGCCGGCAGCCAGTCACGGACAAAACGGTGTACGTCTTCGAGCATGCGCATGGCATCCGGTGTCGCACGCATGAAGTCAGCCACGGCCGCGTCACAACCGGTCAGCGGCCGTAATTGCGGGTCGTAATGCGGATTGGGCAGGCAGCGCACGTCAAACACAAAGTCAGCATCCAGCGGGATGCCGTGTTTGAAGCCGAAGGATGCGAAGAGCAGTGTCAGTCCGACATGGGGCAGTGTCGCAAAATCCTTCACCCAGTTGCGCAGGGTGTTCGGCGCCACATCGCTGGTATCGATGTGATGTGCTATGTCGGAGATGCCGGTGATCAGTTCCCGCTCCCGGGTAATACATTCGGGCAGCGTCAGGCCGGTCTGCGAGAGCGGGTGGCGGCGGCGGGTTTCCGAATATCGTTTGATCAAGGTGTCTGGTTTTGCCTCCAAGAACAAGACGCGCACATCGACATTGTCGGCACGCAGGTGTTTGACCAGATTGGGCAATTCAGTAATGGCATCGCCGGTGCGTGCGTCTATGGTCAACGCGACGTTGTCATTGCCGGAAGTGCGCAGCGTCTGCACCAACCCGCCAACCATGGCCACGGGGAGATTGTCGACACAATAAAATCCGCTGTCTTCCAGTACTGCCAGAGCGACGCTTTTGCCAGAGCCTGACAGTCCGGTGATGAGTATCAGTTGCATGTCAGCATGCGCAGTATCGCTGGCGCGCAATCATCCCGGCCCGCCATCCTGGCTTGTCATCGATCGCGACTGACGCTCGATAAACTCCCGGGTGCTGTCGATGCCGCGCATTTGCAGCACGTGGCTGCGTACCGCGGCCTCGGTCAGCACGGCGAGGTTGCGGCCGGCGGCGACGGGGATGGTGACTTTGTGTATTGCAATGTCCATCAGCATCTCGGTGCCGGGTTTCAGGGGCAACCGCTCCAGGTGGGTGAGATCAGAGCCAGACGGGCGCTCGAGATGCACGATCAGTTTGACGTTTTTGCGGGGGCGCAATGCCGCTTCGCCGAAAATGGTGCGGATGTTGAGGACGCCCAGCCCGCGCACTTCCAGATAATCACTCAGCAGCGGTGGGCAGCGACCTTCCAGGCTTTCCGGGCCTAGCCGGTAGAGTTCGACGACATCATCGGCAATCAGCCCGCCCCCCCGGCTGATCAACTCCAGTGCGAGCTCGCTTTTGCCGACGCCCGAATCCCCGGTAATCAGCACGCCCACGCCCAGCACGTCGAGAAATACACCGTGGATGGTAGTTGACTCGGCGAGCGAGCGCGCCAGGTGCGGGCGCAGTATCCACATCAGTTCGACGCTGGAGATCGGCGACGAAAACAGCGGGGTGCGCGTGGTTTCTGCAACTTCGATCAGTGTATCCGGGGTTGCCGGAGTACCGGCAACGATGAAACAGGCGAGTTCGCGGGTAGCTGCGCGCTGCAGCATATTGCGACACGTGGCGGCATCCAGTGTGCTCAGGTATTTGACCTCAGACTCACCCAGCACCTGGATCAGATTGGGGTGTATGAAGTTCAGGTGGCCGACCAGCCCCTGGGATGAGTCTTTGGTGAGTTCGCTGTCTATGCCCTTGTCGGCGCCGTTGCGTCCGGCGACCCAGGTCAGCCGCAGTTTTTCACGGGTGTCTTCAAACAGCCGGGATATGCTGACTTGGGGCATTGGGTTCCCACTGAGTAAGTAGCTGCTGCAGCTCGTCCGGGGTGGCGGCGTTGAGCAGTTGTTCGCGGAAAGGTTTGTCGCAGAACATCTGCGCCAGTTCGGAAAGTATTTGCAGATGTTCGTCGGTTGCGCGTTCGGGCACCAGCAGCACGAAAATCAGTTTGACGTTTTCGCCGTCAGGCGCGTCAAAGGGTATGGCGCTTTGTACGCGTATCATCGCGCCGGTTGCTGCCTTGAGCCCCTTGATGCGGCCATGGGGAATGGCGACGCCCTGGCCGAGGCCAGTAGAGCCGAGTTTTTCTCTGGCAAAAAGGCTGTCGAAAATCAGGCTGCGGGAAAGGCTGTCGTTGTTTTCGAAGAGCAGCCCTGCCTGCTCGAAAACCCGCTTTTTGCTGGTGAGATCGGCATCGAGCAGGATGTTGGACAGGGGCAGTAGCTTGGCGATCAGGTTCATGAGCGTATTAAATGAGTCTCGTGATTCCCGGCGCGTGGCCGGATTTCACTCCGTGGGTTCCGTGGGTTGATACTTGATGGGATCGGCATCGTGGCGATGCGCGATATTCTTGCCTTTGTGTTTGAGGATGGCGCGATCGAGTTTGCCAACCAACTGATCTATGGCCACATACATGTCTTCGCCGTGCGCCTCGCAGAATATTTCCTTGCCGCTGAGATGTACCTTGGCTTCCACGGTATGTTGCAGTTTTTCCACTGACATAATGACGCTGATGTCGATGACGTGGTCGAAGTGGCCGGTAATTTTTTCCAGTTTGTGCGCGACATGGTCGCGGATGGCTGGGGTGATCTGCAGATGGTGACCGGTCAAGTGCAAGTTCATGGCATTTCCTCCATCATAGGGTTTTCCTCAGATTTACCGGAAGGATTTGCATCGATTCCCGGTATTTGGCGATAGTCCTTCGTGCCACAACTATACCCTGCTGGCCCAGCAATTCCGAAATTTGGCCATCGCTCAGCGGTGTTCGGGTATTTTCCGCGCTGACCAGTTGCTTGATCAGAGCACGTATGGCTGTGCTTGATGCGGCGCCGCCGGCCTCCGTTGCGACGTGGCTGCCGAAAAAATACTTCAACTCGAAGATTCCCCGTGGCGTGTGCATGAATTTCTGGGTAGTGACCCGTGATACCGTCGATTCATGCAGGCTCAGGGTATCGGCGATTTCGCGCAGCACCAGCGGGCGCATGGCGACTTCGCCGTGCTCCAGAAAATTGCGCTGCCGGTCGGCTATGGCCTGGGACACGCGCAGGATGGTGTCGAAACGTTGCTGCACATTCTTGATCAGCCATTTTGCTTCCTGCAGCTGGGAACTCAGTTGTTGCGAGCTGATGCCGCGGTTGCGTTGCAGAATGTCGGCGTAGAGACGGTTTACCCGGAGGCGCGGCATGGCGTCCGGATTAAGTGCCGCGAGCCACACCCCTTTGACCTTGCGCACGATCACGTCGGGAATGACATACCGAGTTTCTTCTACGGAATAATCCTGGCCCGGTCGGGGATTCAGGCTGATGATCAGTTTCTGCACCGAACGCAGACAGGCGTCGTCGCATTTCAGCAATCGTTTGAGGCGGGAAAAATCCTTCCCGGCCAGCGCGGCCAGGTGATGTTGCACCACATCCAGCGCTGCGCTGCGGTAGGGGGTGTCTTCCGGCAGCACGTTAAGTTGCAGCGTCAGGCATTCAGAGAGGTTGCGCGCACCGACGCCTATGGGGTCCATGTGCTGCAGATGCTGGAGCGCAATGCACAGTTCTTCTTGCTCCACTTCCAGTTCCGGCGGCAGCATGGTGCCTATGTCTTCCAGCGACTGCAGCAGGTAGCCGTCGTCACTCAGCGAATCGATGAGCAGGTCGAGCAGTTGCTTGTCGCGGTCGGACAGGTGGATCAGGGAGAGCTGGGCGCTGAGGTGGGCGCGCAGGCTCGCAGGTTGTTCCGCCACCGGCGGAAAATCATCATCATCGGACTCATTGCTGCTGCCTGCGCTGCCGTAGTTGGTGCCGTCCATGATATCGAAGGCAGAGCTTTCTTCGCCCGACGCAGCAGTCTCGGCTTCAGCCGGCGGCGACGCTTCGGCGGAGTCGCCGGCTGATTGCGTAACACCTTCATGCGGAGGTGCTGCCGGCTGTTCAATGCCGCCGTCTTCGCGTTCAAGCAGGGGATTGTCCTGCAGCAGTCGGTCGATTTCCTGATCGAGTTCAAGAGTTGACAATTGCAGCAGCCTGATCGACTGCTGCAATTGCGGCGTCAATGTCAGGTGCTGCGAAAGTCGGAGTTGTAGCGAATGTTTCATTCAGGATCGGAGGGGGGAGATCATGTCCCGGGTTTGCGTGCTTGCAGCCTCGCGTACCCTGTGGCGTTAAAGCCGGAAATGCTCACCGAGATAGACTTTTCTAACGTTTTCATTATAGACGATCTCGTCCGGTTTGCCGTAGGCGAGCACCGAGCCGTCGTTGATGATGTACGCGCGATCGCAGATGCCCAGGGTTTCACGCACGTTGTGATCAGTGATTAGTACGCCGATGCCGCGCGCCTTCAGAAAACCGATGATTTTCTGAATTTCGATCACGGCAATCGGGTCCACGCCGGCAAATGGCTCGTCGAGCAGAATGAAGCGTGGTTCGGTGGCCAGGGCTCGGGCAATTTCCACCCGCCGCCGCTCCCCGCCCGAAAGGCTGATGGCAGGATTGTTGCGCAGGTGGCCGACGTGCAAATCTTGCAGCAGGGTATCCAGACGGGTTTCTATGGTTGCCGCGTCGTTGTGATACAGCTCGAGGATGGCGCGGACATTGTCGGCAACCGACAGGCGCCGGAATATTGAAGCTTCCTGCGGCAGATAACTCAAACCAAGGCGGGCCCGGCTGTGCATCGGCATGTGCGTGAGCCGCGTCTGGTCCAGGTAAAGTTCGCCGCCGTCCATGGCGACCAGTCCGACCATCATGTAAAAGCAGGTGGTTTTGCCGGCGCCATTGGGCCCCAGCAGCCCGATGACTTCGCCGCTGCGCACTTCCATCGAAACGTCCTTGACGACGGTGCGTGCCCGGTAGCGCTTGTTGAGTCCGGTGGCCTTCAACAGATAGTTTGCTGTTGTTGCGTCTTCAAGTGTGGTGTTGCCTGGTAACGGCTGCACGGTATCCACGCGTTTTCTTCAGCGCTGCGGCGGTTGCGGGGTTTCCCGCGCGCCGGCATTCGCAGGCTTGTCTTTGGGTTTGGGCTGCAGCACAGCTCGTACGCGGCCATTCGTGCCGGTGGCGGTTTTGGGGCCGCCGGTCACCTGGAAAAATTCCGTGGTGGCGTCGTATGAGATGTAGTTGCCGCGAACTTCGTCGCCGCCTTTTTTCATTGATGCGCGGTTGAACATCTGCACTTTGTCGGCGCGGCCGTCGTATTCGATGCGTTCCGCCCAGCCTTCAATATATTCGTCAAAACCTTCGCGCTTCTGTTTGAAGTACGCGAGATTGCCCCAGGTGGTGCCATTCTTGAATCCCTGATCATCTTGACGGACTTCCATGCGGTCACCGCGTATGATCAGCGTGCCTTGCGTAAGCACGACCTTGCCGATAAATGTCGCGATCTGTTTCGCATCATCAACGGTAACCCGGTCGGCCTCAATGTTTATCGGTTTTTCGCGATCGGTTTTTTCGGCAAGCGCGTTGCCGGCAGCAATGGAGGAAAACAGCAGGACCATTGCGCAGGCCGTGGACAGCCGCCGGAGAAGATCAGCGGCGTTTATCTTTGCGGCTGGGGTCATGGTAGGTGGCTGTGAAGTGGGACAGAAATTTTGCGATGCGGGTTTCACTGTTCAATTCTAAGCCAATCGCGTGGGCAACGGTATGGGCGTCGGTGATGGTGACGGGCCGGTCTGTGGTTGCAGTGTGTTCATCCGGAGTGACATGCAGAAAGCTGGTTTCCAGCACGAGCTCACTGCGGTTGGCATAAGCGGCACGTACTGCACGCACGTCGGTGAAGAAATCTACATATTCACCACCGCTGGATACTTTCGCCGTGCGCGAGGTGATGGTCATCGGTGTGTTGCCGGAAGCGTTGCTGATGAAACGCGGTGACACCAGATCGGTGGTGTCGTCGTCCGGGTAGTGGGTCATGCGCTCGGCGTGCAGCGTGTGTTTGACGTCGCCGCTGGCATCCATGCGGTGCGCGATGATTTTCTCGATGATGAAATCAGGATCATGCCGCTCCGGTTCGGAAACTTTGACGCCCTGCTCCAGAGCCTGGTTCAGCCAGAATGTGAGGCCGAGCAGGAGGGCCAGCAGCAGCAGCGGAAACAGTTGCGAGAGTCGTGTCATTGCCGCTGGCCGGTGTGGTGGATGTAGCGGGCGGTGCGCGTAACCAGTGTGCCCTGACTGTGCATGATCATTTCGCAAAATTCACGGGCGGCACCTGATCCGCCACGGGCGTGCGTCACGTAGTGAGCGCGGCGTTTGAGTGCGGCCGGCGCATCGGCAACGGTTGCGGCGAAGCCGCAGCGGCACAACACCGGCAGATCAACGAGGTCATCGCCGAGAAATGCCGCTTCGTCTGGACTAAAACCGGTTGCGGCAAGCAGTGTTTCAAATGCAGTCAGTTTTTCCGCCACGCCCTGCAGTACGTGCCGAATGCCAAGATCCTCTGCCCGCAGCCGGACACTGGCAGCGCGCCGGCTGGTGATGATGGCCAGCTCCACGCCGGTATCCTGCAGCAGTTTCATACCCATGCCATCGCGTACGTCGAACGATTTCATGGCATCACCGGTTTCCGAGTAGTGGAGTCCGCCGTCGGTCAAAATGCCATCGACATCGAAGATCGCGATTTTGACACGCTGCGCCTTCGGGATCATGGCTGTCTCGCCGGAAAACGCGGTGTGGCCACTAGACAACTTTGCCGCGGAACAGGTCGTGTATGTTCAGCGCGCCCAGCAGCCGGTTGGCGTCATCGACGACCAGCAGCTGCATGACCTTGCTGCGCTCCATGATTTCAACGGCTTCCGCGGCGAGATGATCCGGGCCTATGGTGCGCGGATTGGCGGACATGACTTCGGTGATTCCGGTTTTGCGCAGGTCCTGCCCTTTGGCGATGGCGCGGCGTAGATCGCCGTCGGTAAAAATTCCTTTGACAGTCTGGTCCTCACCGACTACGGCGGTCATGCCCATGCGGCCGCGCGACATTTCCAGCAACGCATCGGCCAGAGCGGAGGTGTCGGCGATGCGCGGCGCATCGGCTCCGGAGCGCATGACATCACGTACCAGAGTCAGCAATTTGCGCCCCAGCGTGCCGCCGGGGTGCGAACGCGCGAATTCGTCCTGGGTAAAACCACGCGCTCGCATCAGTGCCACGGCGATGGCGTCGCCCAGTGCCAGCGCAGCAGTGGTGCTGGCAGTTGGTGCGAGGTTGAGCGGACAGGCCTCCTGAGCGGCGCCGGCATACAGATGCACATCGGCTTCGCGCCCCAGCGTGGATGCCGGATTGCCGGTCATGGCCACCAGTTTTGCACCTTGCCGTTTGAGCACGGGAATCAGGATCAGCAGTTCCGCAGTTTCACCGGAATTGGACAGCGCGAGGAATGCGTCGTCCCGGGTAACCATGCCGAGGTCGCCATGGCTGGCTTCGGCAGGATGCACAAAAAATGCCGGGGTTCCGGTGCTGGCCAGCGTGGCGGCGATTTTGCGGGCAATGTGCCCGGATTTGCCGATGCCGCTGACTACAACGCGTCCCTGGCATTGCAGCAGGATGCGCACCGCCTGTTCAAAGCGCGCATCGAGATGTGCGATCAAGGCGGTGATGGCCCGGGCCTCGATTTCGAGGACTTCCCGGGCTGCTGTGATCGCAGGGCTGGTCACGGTGTCGCTGGAGGGCTTGTTCATTGCTGAAATTATAACAAACGGTTATCCCGGACCTACGGCGGCGTTGCTTGCAATTCATTGAAGAAAAGGCAATATTCGAAGCGTTCGTAACACTCCGATTCCATGCAAAATACCCTGCAACCCGTACTGATACTGCTGGCAGCTGCCGTACTGGTGGTGGTCGTTTTCCGTACGTTGCGGCTGCCGCCGCTGCTGGGTTATCTGATTGTGGGCGTCGCTATCGGGCCCCACGCGCTGGGCTGGATTACGACGACGGATGAGGTTCGCGACCTTGCTGAGATCGGCGTGGTCTTTCTGATGTTCAGCATCGGCCTCGAATTCAGCCTGTCGCGCCTGATGACCATGCGCCGTATCGTATTCGGGCTGGGTGGTTCACAGGTGCTGATCACCCTGTTGCTGGTGTTCGGTGTTGCCATGGCGGTGGGCGTGTCCTGGCAGGGCAGCATCGTGCTGGGCGGTGCGCTGGCGCTGTCATCAACGGCCATACTGGCCAAGCTGCTTGCCGAGCGTTTTGAACTGAATTCGGCCCACGGCCAGCAGATCATCGGCGTCCTGCTGTTCCAGGACCTCGCCGTGGTCCCGCTGCTGATCCTGATTCCGGCGCTGGGTGCGCCGCCGGAGAATCTTGCGGCCACGCTGGGTTTTGCCTTGGTGAAGGCGGCGGTGGTGCTGCTGGTGCTGTTGTTTGTCGGGCAGCGCCTGATGCGGGCCTGGTTTCATGTGGTCGCGCGCCAGAAGTCGTCTGAGCTGTTCGTGCTCAATGTGCTGCTGGTGACGCTGGGCGTGGCCTACATGACCGAACTGGCCGGTTTGTCGCTGGCGCTGGGCGCCTTCGTCGCAGGTGTGCTGATTTCGGAAACCGAATATCGCTACCAGGTCGAAGAAGACATCAAGCCGTTTCGCGACATTCTGCTCGGCCTGTTTTTTGTCACCATCGGCATGCTGCTGGATGTGCGTGTTGTAGTTGAAAACGCCTGGGTCAGCGTGTTGCTGGTATCGCTGGTGTTGATCAAAACTGCGTTGATTTTCGGATTGAGCCGGTTGTTCGGGGCACCCAGCGGCGTGGCCATGCGCGCAGGACTGGCGCTCGGCGCCTGCGGCGAATTCGGGTTTGTGATACTGGCGCATGCTCTGGGCAGCGGCCTGCTGGAGCCCGGCATATTGCAACCGGTGCTGGCGGCCATGGTGTTGTCGATGCTGATAGCGCCGTTTGTGATCGAGCGCAGCGAAGCCATAGTGCGGCGCTGGAGCACCACGGAATGGATGAGTCGCGCCATGCAGTTGCACAACATTGCGGTGCAGTCCATGGCGGCTGATGCGCATGTGCTCATCTGCGGATATGGCCGCAGCGGCCAGAATCTCGCGCGTTTTCTCGAGCGCGAGGGGATCCCCCTCATCGCGCTCGACAACGACCCGGAGCGCATACGCGAAGCGATAGCGGCGGGTGAGCGCGTGGTATTCGGCGATGCCGCGCGCCGCGAAGTGCTGCTGGCGGCGGGTCTGTCGCGGGCGCGGGTGGTCATTGTTACCTATGCCGATACTGCGTCGGCGTTGCGCATCATCGCCCAGGTGCACGAAGCGCGGCCTGGCTTGCCCGTGGTCGTACGCACAATAGACGACAGTGATGTGGAGACGCTCCGCAAGGCCGGTGCCACCGAGGTCGTGGCTGACCTGCTGGAAGCGAGCCTGATGCTGGGTTCCAGCACATTGATGCTGATGGGCGTGCCGCTGAACCGGGTGCTGCGCCGCATACGCGAAACCCGTGAGCATCGTTATGATCTGTTCCGCGGTTTTTTCCGGGGCGTTACCGATGCCAGTGAGGAGGACGACCAGGCGCCGCAGCCGCGGCTGCATTCAGTGCTGGTGGCAGCAGGCGCGCGTTCGATAGGGCGGCAACTGCAGGAGCTGGATCTCGCCGGCGCGGGTGTGGAAGTCACTGCCGTCAGACGGCACAATGTACGGACGGCGACGCCGGTGCCGGAGACACGAATTGAAGAAGGCGATGTTGTTGTGTTGCTTGGTTCCGAAGCAGCGGTGGCCGCTGCGGAAATCAAGCTGCTGCAGGGTTAGGCAATAACGCTACGCGCTAAATGCCAGCAGTACTCGATGGTCGAAAAAAAAGCCCGCGGCAGCGGGCTTTTTTGTTGGAGCAACTGGATTACAGCAAACTGGCGCCGCCGCAGTTGGTGCTGCCATTGATCGTATTCCATACGCCTGCAGGCGTAGTAGCGCTGGTGCAGGCTGGCGTGGCCGCGGCTCCGTCGGTAGGCGCTGCTGCTGCATTCCCCGCGTAACGGGAGAACTGGAAACCGCCGGTGTTGGGTGCGCCGTCATCGACCTTGCGATCGACTTCGACAATAATTTCCACCGGAATCTGCGCGCCGCTCTTGATGTTGTGGCGTGCTGCAGACGGTGTGGCTACCGTGCCTGCGCCGTAGATACCGTCATAGATCAACTCCATATATACGCCATACGGGTTGGTCGGGCTGGTGGCCGTACCGGCCGCTGCTGCGCAGGTGTAAGTGCCATTGATGAATCCGGCCTTGGATAAATGTTCCCAGGCCAGTACCGATTCCTGATTGGCTGCCTCAACGCGGCCATTGCCGTTGCCGTTGCCGTTGCCGCAGGCAGCGGTTGCGGCCACGCCGTTGATGTTGGTCGTTGCCGTCGTGTAATCACCGGGCAGTGCGCGGTAGCGGTCGAGGAAGCCGAAATAGGCTGCCTTGATACCGTCCTGCGTGGAAATGATGTTGCGCACCCGGGCGCTGGTAATCAGTTCCTGGCCTTTGAGCACACCACCCAGCAACAGGCCAATAATGACCAGCACGATGGCGATCTCAATTAGCGTAAACCCTTGTTGGCGCTTCATTTTTTATCTCCTCGTCGCCCATAGGCGGCATTAAGTCCTGCTAATAATGCAATGTTCGTGCCAATTCGTGGTCGCAAGCCAAAAATACTGGCTAGCAGCAGCAAGCCATGCGCACCCCGGAGATCGTATTCAACATGTTGATTATTAACAATATTTTTATTGTTCCCGGCAAGCTAGTAGCAGAGCAGCGAGTTGCCGGATTGCGTTTGGGTGAAATACGCGCACTTATTGTCGAGATTTCGACGATGGCGACGGGTTTTTGGCGCTTTCCAGCGCCTGCAAGCGCTCGGTCAGAAAGTGCAATTCGCTGGGATCAGTGATCTCGCCGGTTGCCAGCAGCCCGCCGAGCAGGACTTTGGCGCTCGCCGTTTCACCCATGTCTTCGAGTATGAATATCCGCATTTGCCGGGCCCAGTTCGAGGCTGCACCGGCGCGGCGGGTAATGTCGGAGGCATACCGTAACGCCAGCGCCTGATCCTTGAGGCGATGTTTGGCCATGATTGCGCAGTGAGCGAGCCAGCGCCAACGTTCGTTTGGCGCTTCCAGGAACTGTGACTGCACGAACTCGCACATCGCGCGCTGTTTGTTGGGATCCGGCACTTGTCCATAGAGTTGTGAAGCCATCATTAGCGGATAACCACTGTGCGGATCAAGGCGCAGCGCCAGCGCCAGCCATGCCGCCACACGCGCGTAATCGAGATCACGGAAGGGGATGCTGATACCCGGTTGGTTGTCATAGGCCTGCAGATACAGCACCAGTAGTTGTGCGGCGGCGATGGGGGCGCCGAAGCTCGCAGCCCGCAGTGCAGCAGCGTCAGGCGCAGGGGGCAAAGCCTCGGCGCGTGCGACCGGCGCGGGCTGGGCGCCGTGCCACAGTAGTTGCAATACCAACGCGATGACGAGCAGCCATGCGACTGCGGGAGGCACTGCCTGCAGTGCGCGCTCGTCGGTGAACCCCGCAAGGGCCGGCATTTACAGACTCCTGCGATAAAAATCAAACAACGCTGCCGCCGTCAACAGCGCAATGTAGAGGCTGCCCTGCACGGCAATACTTATCAGCAGCGCCGGCTCGGGCGGCGTATTGACCAGCCAGGCCGTGTCCGTCCAGCGATCGAGAGCGGGCATCAGATAACCCAGCCCTTCCACCATCGTGCTGGTGATCTGGTGTGACAGCGTATCCTGGCCCGCAACAGGGTGTGCGCTCATCAGGCGCATCGCAGTCAGGCTGCGCGCCAGCAGATAAAAAGCAGCGACAAACCCTGCGGCAGGCAGTAATTGATTAAAGGTGATGATGCAGAATAGCGACAACGCAGCGACCAGCGCCAGCTCTATGGCCAGTGAGGCTGTCCACATCGAGGCCGCGGCAGTCGGCGCCAGCAGCCACAGCGGCAGTGAGAGAATGATGGCGATGACCAGTGCTGTCAGCACAAATCCCGAGAGCTTCCCGCAGATATAATGCGAACGGGGTACATCCAGCGCGAGCAGCATATCGAGGCCCTTGTCATTGAATTCGCGGGCGATGCAGGCCAGTACGTACATGCCGACCATGAACACTGCGCACAGGCGCGCGGTCGTGGCGTAAAAACCCAGTTGGAAGCGGGTGGTTTCAGTGACGGCGAGTTCGCGGATGAACAGGCTGGCGACGAACAGTATGGCCAGTGTCAGCAGGGCCATTGCCGGTACGCGAGTGCGGATGGCCTCAAGGGCGGTATATTTGCCTATGGTGATAATGTGCACTGAGGTAACCGGTTATTCCAACTGACGAAGCAGGACTGACGAAGCAGTATAGCCAATCCAGTATAGCCAAGCGCATGCCTGACGATACACAGAATACAGTTGCCCAAACGGCCGGTGTGCGCGTGGCGTCTGCTGCGCCGACGCGGTTTCTGAATCTGCTGTTGTCCTTCATGCTGCTTACGCTGCATGGTGCCATCGCGTGGGGCGTGGATGAGTGGTGGGCGCGCGGACTGCTGCTCGCACACTTTGGCTTGTTCCTGATGTGGCAGCCGGTATGGCGCGGTGAACGCCAGATACCCTTGACGTTGGCCTTGCTGGTGCTGGGAATCGGTGCATTTTTCGCTGCATCCGGCAACTGGTGGCTGATTGCGACCTGGATTGCCGTGCTGTTCGGTCTGATCGGCGGTGGTGTGCCGGGGACCATAGGCCGTGGGGATCGCATGGTCACGATACTGGGTGCAGTGTACCTGGTGACCATGCTGCTGATGTGGGTGGTGCCGCAACTGTTCAGTCACTACACAGTGGTGTCCGGTGCCGCCGTGCTGGTGCAGTATGGATTGCCCTTGCTGCCGCTGGCCATACTGTTCATTCCCAAGGGCAAGCACCGGCAGGATGCGCCGGTGATCGTGGATCTGTTCTACAGCGTCGTATTGTTTCTGCTGGTGGTCGCGCTGGCGCTGGGGAGTTTTGTCATCCAGGAAGTTTCGCACGGTCAGTATCTGTTGGGCCTGGCGCAGACGCTGATGGTGATCGGGCTGCTGCTGGTGGGGTTGTCGTGGCTATGGGATCCGCACGCGGGTGTTGCCGGCATCCGCACCCTGCTGTCGCGTTATCTGCTGGGTCTGGGCTTGCCTTTTGAGCAACGCATGCGGCGTCTGGCCGAGCTGGCGCAAGCCGAAACCCGATCCGAACAGTTTTTGAGCAGTGCGCTGACTGACATGCTGGACCTGCCGTGGGTCACGGGTTTTGGCTGGACATCGCCGTTGTCGGTCGGCGAGGTGGGCAAGCAGAGTGTGCATGTCGAGCAGATCGAGACCGGCAACGCCCAACTGACTATGTATACCCACAGAGCGTGTTCACCTGCCGTACTGCTGCACATGAATCTGCTGATGCAGATGGTGGGTCATTTTTACGAAGCGCATCGTCGGGAGCAATTGCGTCAGCAATCGGCATATAGCCAGGCCATCTATGAGACCGGTGCCCGGCTGACGCACGATGTCAAAAACCTGCTGCAGTCGCTGCGTTCGATCTGCGCTGCGGCTGAAATGCGTGGTGCCGACGACACTGCATTCCGGTCGTTGGTGCAACGGCAGTTGCCGCAGATTACCCAGCGTCTGGGCGCCACGCTGGACAAGCTGAAATCCCCGGAAGTTGTCACTGGCAGCGACGTGGAGGCAGCCATCTGGTGGCAGGCGCTGCAGATACGCCATGCCGGCCGTTCGGTGGTATTTGAAACCGGGGGTGAGCTGGCGGATATGCGCCTGCCCATGGATTTGTTCGACAGCATTGCTGACACCTTGATCGAAAATGCGCTCTACAAGGGCGCGCAAGGCGGGACGATATGGGTCAACGTTAGCCTGGCGCCAGGGCCGCGTCTGCGCGTTTGTGATGACGGAGCGCCGGTGCCTGCTGCGTTGACGGCGCAACTGTTGCGTGCGCCGGTGGCGTCAGACAGCGGTCTGGGTGTGGGCCTGTTCCAGGCGGCGAACTTTGCCGAACAATCGGGATACGCACTGATGCTGGCGGATAACAGTCGCGGCAGTGTGTGTTTTGAACTGGCGCCTGTTACTTAAGGCAGCTTGCCGGCTGCAACCATGCGGTTGAACAGAAGATTTTTGGATAACCAAATCACTATGTCGTCGAACTCACCTGCTGTAGATCCAGCGGCCGATTGAGTCCGGCTTACGAAAATGGTGTTGTTATCAGTATTTGCCAGTTCATCGGCACCTGTCGGCGCTGGATATGCCGCATTCGTGGTCGAATTGATTGCGCCGAGGCCGTTTTTCCCATGCGACATGAGCACTGCTACGGCCCCCTGACCGGCAGTGCCGGAGGTCAGCAAAGTCGAACAGGCAGCGTTTGTGCATACGCGCAGCGCGGAGTTGCTGGTGAGGATAAAAGGCGTGGAATGTGACGAATAGGTGGGGTCCGCGCGGTAACGAATGCGATTGCCCCAAGAATCCACCCCAGTTACCCCTAATGTAGCCCAAGGCAGGTTGCCCTCAGTCGATGTGCATGCGCCGGCAGTCACGTCTTCTTGTCCGTCATTTGAGTTGGCGCCAGTCGTCAGATCTGGGCATGGCAGATAACCATTGGCGATGGTGTAGCCGACGAGGGCTTCCTTGGCCTCTTCCATTGATTTTTGGGTATCGCTGAGCTGCTTCTGTTCTACCTGCGTGCCGAGCGGTATCAGGATGCTGCCAAGGATGAGCGAGACGATGAATAGCCCCACTGCGATTTCGATTAGCGTGAAACCGCGGTTAATGCGGTGCTCTACAACCCTTCCCCGATACGGGACGCTGTGCAATATGGTTTGTTTTTTGTGGCGGGAGTTTGGGGTCAATTGGAACCTCATCGCTAGGGTACGGCCGGACAGGGGGCGCTGGGACTGCAGAGTGCCATTCGGTCGTTGCTGGCCGGAAAGCGGGAAGGTTTGACGTAGTTTGCGTTGCCATCGCTGTTGGCGCCGTCCTCCATGCAGTCCGCGGGAGTGGTGCAGCTATGAGTCTGGAGGCCAAGCGCACGGCCAGACACGATAACGAGGACGCGCGTATCACCGCCGCCGGTCACTGCGGCTACACTCAGCGGCTCGTCAGCGAAACTGAAACCAAAAATTCCAAGTATGGTGTTTACGATACCGATGTTCAACGGGAGACCGCATAGAAGTCCACTAACGATTCCCTCCAAACCGAAACCACCTAAGCCGGTTATTTCACCACAGGCTTTTGATATTGCGTAGTGCGTGACTATGTTCCAGTTGTTTTCCGAGAACCATGACGGGAGGTTATTTGGGAAAAGGGGCCAAGACGCCTGATTGCAGGGTGGCCCTGCAGTAGTGATGGGAAATCGGCCACGCAACATGCCGGAACTGCAATTGTACGGCGCGATACTACCGTAGGCGTTGGCGAATGGATAATAGCCACTGGCGGCACGGTAGTTTTCCAGCGCCGTGATTGCTTCCTTGGCGACGCGCACATTGACTACAGAAAAAAGCGCATCGCTGGTGATCGGCAACAGGCGGTCGTTGAAACTGTCTGTCGGCAAACCGGTCTCGAACGTGTTGTCGGGCGTGGGGCCATTCGCATTTTCGCCTTCAAGGAAGTGCGCTGCGCACAGTTTGCGTGGCGCGCTGGCATTTGTGGTGGCGCAAGTCGCGACCGTATTGTCTCGGTCTTGAGCGCCGGTCACTTTTCCCGGTGCAAACACGATCGCGATCACGGTGTTTGCGGGCGCGCTGCCGGTGATCGCAAAGTCTCCGAGCGTGTCGCTGTTCAGGACGCTGCCCGACGTGCGAGGATTGTTTTTAAACGTGTCCGATACCGCATACCACAACAAATTGCCACTGCCGTCGCGAAGTGGTGGTATGCCCAGCGTTTTCCACGGGAAATAGCCGATTCGCGCGCTTAGGGGACTGCATGGTGTTGTGGCGATGCCATTTGGTTCCCCTGCCGTTAACGCTAGGTTGGGACAGGGCAGTTCACCGGGCCGTGGGTTGGGCGGTGGCGGGACCCCAGGCAAGCCCGAGGTGTTTACGGCGGCGGCGTAACCGATCAACGCTTCTTTGGCCTGGGCGAGCGCGTCGGCAGTGATTTGTTCGGAGGCCAGTCGCGCGCGCGTGGCGCTGGCGAAGTAGATGGTGGTGGCGACGATGCCTGCGACCAGCAGCAGCAGCAGCGTGGCCATCCCGGCTAGCCCGCGCTGTTTTTTAATAAATATATTTAAAAACAACGAGTTGCCTCTGTTGTCATAGGTTGGCCCAGATCAGGGGCGGGCAACGGGTCGGGGATTTTCCGGACTGGCAGGCGCTCCCGTGTTGCCGCGTGCCGCGGCTTGCCGCAGCGCTTCCAGCAGTTCAGGGGGAAGCGCTTTGGGATCAGTTTGGGCGCCCGGCTGGGGTTGGGATTTGGGCTCCGGCGCGGATTTTGGTTTTTCCGCAGGCGCAGATTTGGTTTCCTGGCCTGCGTAAGACTCGTCGATCTGCCCGGACAGCAGTTCAGCGCTTTGGCCGACTTTCAGCCGCACTTGCCTGGTGCCCGCTTGCGGGGTTTGCAGCAGGATATGCCCGTTGCGATCGATTTGCCCGGTGATCGTTTGTTTGTTGCGCAAGTCGGTTTGGGAGAGCGGTTCGCCGTTGACCCACACCGTGGCTTTACCATCGCTGCGGCGGACGATGCCGTTAAAGGTGACGATTTCCGGTATGGGTTCGTTGCGCACCTGGGAGGCAACGGCACGCCTCGCGCGCAACTTGTCGAGCTCTGCGCGCTGCTCGGGTGTGTAGAAAACCCGGTCGAAGTGGTCTGTTGCCTGCGCGAGTTGCATGACGGCGAGCAACGAGATGATGGCGAAGAACACTCTCATGGTTGCGCTCCCGGGGCGTCGGGCGTGGCCGTGATCCACATCAATTGGCAGTTGGCCTTGATGTTGGGCTGGTAGCGCAGGGTGTCGGAGCTGTCAGTGCGGCGCAGATTGCACTGATCAAGCTGGAACAGCCCCTTGCCCTGAGCGCGAAGCACATCAAAAAAACGCAGCAGGTCGCCTTCATGCAGCAGCTGGAAATCGAGTTTCATGGCGGATTGCCGCAGCCTGATCTGTCCCGGATTGAGTTCGGCGGCAGCGGGGTAGGGTTGCTGGACGCCGATTTCGTAGTTGACGCCGAACAGTTCGGTGCGCTCGTTGGCGATACGCAGCGCGTCCAGCCAGTTGATGCGCTGTTCATTGCCGATAAAGCCGGATTGCTGTAACTGGCGATACTTGCTGACATATTGAACAATGATGGCTTCTTCATCGCCGGAGCGTTGCATGCGCATTTCTGCGTCGCGCAACAGACCTTGCTGGTGGGTGAGCACGGCCTGTGCCTGTAGGCGCAGCATGTGGGTGTAATAAATAGCGCCGGCGGTCACGGCCAGGGCCAGGGTCAGCCAGATCAGTGGTACGCGTAGCGCTTTGAGATCATCGGTGGTCATGTGGGTTGCCTGAGTACGATGACCATTTTGAACTCGGCGGCGCCAGCCTGCGCCGGATTGTCTGCTGTGTTGCCGGTCAGCGCGAGTGTGGGACTGGCATTCAGCGGCAGTTGTACGATGCGCACGTTTTCCACTGCCGCGTCCTGGCGCAGGCGGTCGGCCAAGCCATTGATGGAATCAATGGCCGTACGGAAGTCGCCATTAAAATTACGCATCTGGCCGGTGATCTGGCCGCTTTGCTGGCGGTTGGCACCGGGAGCGGGGGCCAGGGCACTGGCGGCTATGCCAGTCGCTGTGGTATTGGATTCGAATCCTCCCACGCGGTGCTGCCAGGAAATGTCCGCGAGAGCAATTTCCGGACTGGGGGTCAAGGCGCGGCCGATGACCTGCAGAAAACGTTCCGGAGTTGCCGCCGAGGCCTGCAACTGATCCGCGAGCTCGGTCGCCTTGCGCAGGTTTTCGGCAGTGGTCGGCGCCGAGGGGAAACGTCCGGTTGCGGCCTGATATTTCGCGTTGACGCTGGCAGTGCTGCGGGCGGTTTCGTCGGCACCTGCATTGAGCGAGATTTGTTCCCAGGTGTTGTAACCCGACCAGCAGATGCCGATTGCGGCAACGATGGCGCTGGCGGCGTAGAGCTGGCGGCGGGACTGGTAGCGTCGATATCCGGCGGTTACAGCGCTGGATGCGAGATTGTTGTCAGGGATCCGCGCGCCCAGCAACTGCAGATAGATGACGGCCGGAGAGATATTGAGCAGCCCCGGGTCGAGTTTCAGGCTTGAGGCAATTTCCGCCGGACCGACGCGGCGGCATTCCATATTGGCATTGCTGTTGCGTATGGCCTGCGCGGTTGCTTCAAGCGTGTCTGCATGGTCCAGCAACACGACGTTGACCGCCTCATCCAGCGTGGCTGCGCGCAGCGCGTGCAGATAAAGGCGGGTATTGGAGATTTCGTCGACCACTGCCTTGTCGCGGGCGCTGGTGTCGACATCGCTGCGACTCAGGCGGCTGAGGCGGAAGGCGCCGTCGCGGAAAAACGTCAGCCGAGTACCCGTAGACTGTACGTTAACCAGCAGCAGATTGCTGGCCTTGTTGCCAACGGCATCAACCAGTCCGGCAGTCACCATCGGCAGCAGGTAGATGCCGCCTATGGGCAGGCCGCATTGTGTCAGCGCCGACAACCACGGTGTGACGAGTTCTGCATTGGTCAGCGCCGAAAACAGGTAGCGGTCATCGCGCCGTTTGTTGCCGTCGCGACCGATCAGTGACGCAGCGCAGTAGATGGAACCCCGGTAATACTGGCGAAGCTTGCGCTCGACCATTTGCGCGCGCTCGGAGCTGGACGCATGAGGCAGGGTTTCGAAACGATAATCTTCTTCGGTGGCATCGACGATGACAAATGCCGGTGCGCCGCCGGAGGCTGCAGCATAAACACGGAATTTCGCCGCACCCGCTTCGTTGTTTTCGAATACGGTGCACTGGGTCAGCCGCCCGCCCCGCCAGCGCGCGGCGGTTGCCTGGTTTGCCGATATGCAGAGTAGAAGTTTATTGGCCATGATGGGGAAGGGGGTGCCCCGCGGCTAGAATTTCAGTTTGCCGAGAATATCATAGACAGGTCCCAGCACTGCCCAGATGACAAAGGCGATCATGCCGCCGAGGACCAGTGTCATCGCAGGTCCCAGCATTTGCATGCCCTTGTCCACCGATTCCTTGACGTCGCGATTGTAGAAATATGTGACATTGGCCAGCGCCACGTCGAGAGCACCGGTGCTTTCCCCTACGCGCAGCATTCTGATGACCAACGGCGGGAACAGCCCCAAGTTGCGGAAGGTGTCGGTGAGGCCGTCGCCGGCAGCGATCTGCTGCACTGCGCGGTTGAGTCCGTCCGCAACCACGCGATTGCCGACCACATCCTCACTGATGCGTATCGCGTCGAGCACGGTGATGCCTGAACGGTACATCAGGCCGAAGATATTGGCGAAGCGCGACAGGATTATTTTCTGGATGATGGGACCCATGACCGGTAGGCGCAGTATGGCGTGGTCCCACAGGTATGCAGCCTTGTTGGAGCGCCGGACCACCAGCATCAGCGTGATGATGGCAATGGTCGGCAGCACCAGTATGGGCAGCCAGTAGTCCTTGGTAAATGCCGAGACGGCCAGCAGCATCCGTGTCTGCATGGGCAGCTCCATGCCCATGGATTTGAACAACTGGGCAATTTGCGGCACCAGAAACACCAGCAGCACGCCCATCACCCCGAGTACGACCACCAGGGTCAGCGTCGGATACATCAGCAAACGCCGGGTTTGCGAAATCAATTCATCCTGCCAGCGCGTGGTGTCGGCGAGGTTCTTGAATATTTCCGGCAACTGTCCGGACTGCTCCCCGGCCCTGATCAGGCTGACGAATACGCGATCGAACACGTCCTCGTGCGTGGCCATGCATTGCGACAATATGCTGCCGGCCTCCATGTCCTCGGTCATGATGGTCAACACCTCGCAAAACCGTGGCGAGTCGATGGTGTCGCGCATGTCGCGCAGGCCGTCAATGATCGGGATGCCGGAGCGCACCATCTGCTCCATGTCGAAGCAGAAGTTAATCAAATCCTGGCGGGTGACCGAGCCGCCGCCTGCCAGCGAAGAAGTTTTGCGATCGACCTCTTTGCAGGTGATCAGGTCCAGACCCATGCGGCGCAGCCGCAGTTCCAGGTCAATTTCGTTGACCGCGTCCAGCCCGCCACGCGCCGGTCGGCCGGTTTTGTCGATCGCCTTGTATTCGTATGAGGGCACGATTCAGCGGTTCAGGCGCAGCCGCGGATTCTGGAACGGAGGTTCATTGGCGCAGTCGCCCGGTCAGGTCTACGGAACGGGCGACTTCGGCGAGACTGGTGCTGCCGTCCAGTACGCGGCCGAGGCCCTCCTCTGCCAGGGAGCGAAATCCTTTGGAGACCGCCTCGGCACGCAGCTCCTTGGCGGTGGCGCGACGTGCGACAAGTTCGTCCAAGTCGGCGTCCATCAACAACAGTTCCATGATGGGGGTGCGGCCGCGATAACCCTTGTTTGCGCATTGCTTGCAACCCACAGGGCGGTACAGGAATGAGGTCGAGTCACCCGTGGGGCCGAGCAAGGCGCGTTCTTCCTGTGACGGCGCGTAGGCTTCCTTGCAATGGGTGCACAGCACGCGCACCAGCCGCTGGGCAATGATGCCGATAATGTTGCCGGCCATGATGTCGGGCTGTACGCCGATATCCAGCAGCCGCGGAAATGCACCCAGCGCGGAATTGGTGTGCAGCGTGGTGAACACCTGGTGGCCGGTCATGGCGGCGCGGAAAGCCATCTCGGCAGTGTCGCGGTCACGCACCTCGCCGACCAGAATGATGTCCGGATCCTGGCGCATGATGGAGCGTATGCCGTTGGCAAAATCCATGCGCGCTACTTCATTGACGGAGGTCTGCCGCATCAGCGTCACCGGATACTCGACCGGATCCTCCAGGGTCATGATGTTGACCGTTTCATCATTGACCTGTGCGAGCAACGAGTACAGCGTAGTGGTCTTGCCGCTGCCGGTAGGGCCGGTGACCACGAGTATGCCTTCGGGGCGCGCCAGCATGATATCCAGCTTGGTCATGGTTTCGCGCGACAGGTTCATACGATCGAGGCTGACGATGGATTTTTCACGGTCCAGCACCCGCAGCACGATGTTTTCGCCGTAAATGGTGGGCTGGGTGGAGACGCGGAAATCAATCGGCCGACCGTTGAGCGTCAGGGACAGCCGCCCGTCCTGCGGCGCGCGGGTTTCGGCGATGTTCATGTCGCTGACCACTTTCACGCGTACCGTAATGCCGGGCATGTAGGTCTTGTGCAGGCTGCGCACCGTTTCCAATACGCCGTCAATGCGGTAACGGATGCGCAGAAACGCGTATTCCGGTTCAAAGTGAATATCGGAAGCGCCGCGTTTGACGGCGTCGACGAGGATAGCGTTGACCAGGCGCACCATTGGCTGGGTGTATTCATCACCGCCGGCCTGCAGGCTTTCATAATCGATCTCGCCGGTTTCAATCTCGGTGAGGATGCCGTCCACCGACAACTCGTGCCCGTAGAACTGGTCGATGAAATCGCTGAGCTGCGCCTCCGCGGCGAGCAGAGTCTTGAGCTCCACGTCATGGCCGAGCATCGCGCGCAGCTGATCCAGGGCAACGACGTTGAAGATTTCAGTCGTGGCGATGGTCAGCACCTGATCGGTCGCGTCATACGCAATCGGCAGCACGTGGTTGCGACGCGCAAAATCTTCGGGCACCAGACTGAGCGCTTCCGAGTCTGCGACCACCTGCGCGAGATCGATGGATTCCTGGCCGACAGTCCGCGCCATGATGTCGCGGATTGCCGTTTCAGTGACGAAGCCGAGACGGACCAGCAGGCGGCCGATGGGGATGTTGCTGTTGCGCTGTTCGGCCAGCGCGATGGCAAGCTGATCCTTGGTGATCAGCCCCTGCTGTGCCAGCAGCTCACCCAGCCGCAGTTTCTTTCGTTGTTCGGACATCGCGGAGGCCCCGGGGCCGGCTATTCCGGCCGGGCTGCGAGTTGGAGGATACGGTCCTGCGCTTGTGCCAGATTGAACCCGACGCGGCCCTTGCCTTGCGCCTGGGCGACGGCACGACGGTAGTAGCCGACGGCCAGTTTGGTTTGACCGACATGTTCAAGCCCGACCGCCAGATTGTAGGCGTAATCGGGATTCGCAGATTCCAGCTGATAGGCCTGGAAATAAGCCTGCTGGGCTTCGGCCCATCGCGATTGGTCGCCGTAGAGGTTGCCCAAGGTGAAATAAAGCGAGGGCAGCGGCTCGCGCGAGATCAACTGCTTGAGTTTGGCTTCTGCGGACGCCGGATCGGCGCGCCCCAGCATGGCAATCAGTCCAGCTTGCGCATAGGCGTTGCGGGGTTCCAGATCCAGCACATTGAAATATAGGCGACTGGCTTCTTCGGTCCGGTTTTCCTGCATGGCAACTGCGGCCAGTCCCAGCAGCGCGTTGATGTTGCGCGGTTCGTTGCGCACAGTGTCCCCATAGAGCTGGCGTGCCGCGTCCAGTTTTCCGGATTGCAGTGCTGCGTAGGCCTGCGGCAGTCGCGAATCAAGTTTCGGTTCGGTGGCACCCGGGCTGACGCGGATGGTGTCGCGCGGCGCTTGATTGCTGGCTGCTGTTGCTGCTGCGGTTGCCGGTGCACGCGGCGCGGCGCGCTGGGTGCGCGGCGGGCTGGGTTCGGGTGCAGGTGCAGCGGCCACCTGGGGCGGTGCCGGGGTGGCGGGGGCGACCACGGTGCCGATAGCAATCGGCGGCTGCACAGGTGCCGGTGCTTGTGTCAGCGGCGCGGGCGGCCTTGGCATAACGGGTGGCCGGGAGATAAACAGCCCGGGATTGGTGATCTGCAGATAGAAATAAATTGCCAGACCCAGTGCGATGACACCACTGATAACGCCGATGATTAAAACCGGGGGAATGCGCGAACCGCTGGTGGCAGGCGCAGCTGTCGCCTGCATGACGGTTGCGGCACGTGCCCGCTCGCGATCCGCGGGTGCGGGTTTTGATGCTGACGGTGGCGGTGCCGCAGGTGGAGATGGTGGCGACGGCGCATCTGCCTGCAGTGGCTCCAGCGTCAGTTCCTTTGGCAGCGGTCTTGTGCCCGGGGCCGCTGCTGGAGCGGTGGCGCCGACAGGCGCTGACGCGGGCGGCGCTTGCTGCGCGTCGCCACGATCCTTGGCGGCCTTTTCCAAGGCCTTCATCAGCAGGCTCATGGGGCGGCGGGTCTGGGCGCGGAGGAAGCGTCAGCTTGCGGCAGGAAACGCTGGAAAAATTTCAGCTCATCGCTTTCCAGTGATGGGTTGGGCACAACTGTCGGCTTGAGGAAAATAACCAATTCGGTTTTGGTGACATTTTCGTTGCGGTTTCGAAACAGGTCGCCGAGTCCGCCAACCCCCGACTCGCCTGAGATTGCGTCTACGCCCGGAAGTTGTTGGCGATCGTATTGGACATTGTCTTGCATCAGACCGCCCAAAATTATGGTCTGTCCGCTTCCGACCTGCAGCACAGATTCCATTTCCTGAACCTGGATTTCCGGAACCAAATTCTGGATTGTTAATGCAGGATTCGGATCGGGTTTGCCGGTACCGATCAGCCTGGACACGGTTGGCCTGACGATGAGCGTTACGCGACCATCCTCATTGATTTGCGGGGTTACGCCCATAACGACACCGATCGATACGGTTTTTGCTGTCGTGTTGGTTGTTCCTGGAGTTATTGCGCCACCGACCCCGACAATGGGCGGGGTCGTCTGGACCTCGAAATACACTCTGTTCTCGACAGCTTTTAACAGTGCAGTTTGATTATTCATCGCCATCAGCTTAGGGCTGGAAAGTACCCGGGTATTGCCGAACTGCTGTAACAGATTGATTGCGAACTGAATGTCGCCTGGCCTCGTGTTTCTCTGATTGAGTGCAAGCTGCGCGAACGGAGTGATAGTTGTTCCGAACGCGGCCGGTGGAGTGCCAAGGGGGCCCGCGAGAGCTGTGCCCAGTAGATTTTGGGTAAATGACAGTCCGCCACTTCCGGAAATACGTCCCCAATCGATGCCGCTCTGATAGCTGTTTGAAAGTCGGACCTCAACGATGGTCGCCTCAATCAGCACTTGTCGCTGCATGGCATTGATCACGCTATCCATGTGCCGCTGGATTAACCCGTGCTGCATATCCGTAGCAAGTACGGTGATGGTCCCGCTCATTGGGTTAACAATCACGTCCTTGCCGACATCAGTAGATTGCGGCGCCGCAGGGCGAGTTGTTACTGAAGCGCTCTGAATTAATCCAGGAGCTCCCGCGCCTGCGCGTGATGCAGCTTCAATTCTTTTTAACTCCGTATCCCTGGCAGTTTTTTCCAGCTCAAGACGTTCCGATTTCTGGTTGGCGTTTTCCGTGATTCTTCGGGTGGATATAAGAATCGAATTGATATTGTCTTTGAGCTGCTCCCAGAAATCATTGCTAGTTTTGCTCGTTACCTCGGTTTTGGAGCCACCAGCGGCGGATTGATTGCCGCCGCTAGACGAGGAGCCAATTTCTCCGGTTACATTGATTGTCGAGTTGATGGTTCTCGATGTGTTGACGTAATTGACGCGGTAAGTTTTGACGAACGGCGTGTCCGTTGACACGAGGATGGTGTTGCCTTCGGTTCGATATCGCAGGCTAACTTGGTGCGAAATACGCTCCAGTATCGCCGGCAAGGTTTCGTTGATGGCATTGAGGCTGACCAAGCCGCCGAGGCCGGGATGGATGTCTATGTTCTGCTTGGTGTCGCGCGCCAGTGCCAGCAATAATTCTTTCACCGGGACTTCGTGCACGACCACGCTGTAAGTCTGGGGCTGGACCTGCGGTGCGGGCGGCGGTACCAGCGCTGATACGCGGGCTGGAGGTGGTATGTCTGCCGCTGCTTTGGGTTGAGCGGCAGGTGCAGTGATGTGTCCTTGGGATGGGGGAATGGCCGGGCGGAACTGAGCGCAGCCGCTGGCGAGCAGCGCCACTGCGCAGCTCAAGGCGAAAGTTGCGGTTGAACCGCGCGGCATGGCGGCGGGCCGCGCGGCGCATCGACTGTGAGCAGCTGACCGTTCGGACATGTAGTTCTTTCTCCCCTGCTTCACGGGCGGTTGGTATTCGTGTTTCACGGGTAGTGTTATGCGGCTGCCATCACGACGGATTCTTTCCGCCGGTTTCTGTTTTGATGCCCTGAACCGTCCGCAACAGAGGTTGATACGCCATCAGGCGCGGTGGTAATTGTGCCATTGCCTTACGGGCTTCGCCTTGGCTATTAAAACTGCCCCAAGTTACGGTTAAAGCCGGTTCACCCTTTGCCAAGGTACGATACACAAAAAAATCATTGATTTCAATGGACTTGGCGAGGAAATTGAGGTGTTGGTTAAGCTGTTGATCGTCGTGGGCGCCGAACAACTGAACGGTGTAAGTCTGAGGTGCGGCAGCGACCAGCCATGCCGTAGTGGCGGTCAGCCGTTGCTGCAGCAGCGTGCCGCCGTTTTCTGCGGGCGGTGCGAGGGGCGCAGATGGTGTGGCGGGCGCGACAGTTTTGATAGGCGCAGTGCTTGCGGGTGTTGCTGGTGCGGGCGCAATGACTGGGGCAGCGGTCGCCGCGTCAGGCGTGGGGATAGCGGCCGGGGAATCTTTATAACCAGTTGATTTTATTGATATTATTTCCGTATCCTTGGTAATATCTGCGGTAGCAGGCGTTGCCGGATTGTTATCCATGACAGGCGGATAGGCGGCGGCAGGGCTGGTTTGTTGGAGTCCGCCCAGCCAGGCATACAGGCCTGCACCGGCGGCCATGCCCAGCACCACCAGTGCCATACCCAGTGCCAGTCGTGATTTTCCCGCAGGCGGTGGGGCCTGCTGTGCAAACTCACTGTCACGGACGGCGGCATCCAGGTGTTTCTGGCGAATGCTGTGGGTGTTTTCGGCAAAGGCAGCGAGCAGGGCCTTGTCGGCGATCAGGTTGATACGGCGCGTCAGTCCGCCGGTAATGCGGGCAATTTCGCGAATGATTGCATCGGTAAACAGGTCGGGGCCGCGATAACCTGCCGCGCGCAGCCGGAACATCAGGTACTCGCGCACTTCCGGAGCGGTCAACGGCTCCAGGCGGAAGCTGTGGGTAATGCGTTCCTTCAACTGGCGGATCTGGTTTTGTCGCAGGTTCTCGTCGAGTTCTGGCTGACCGAACAGCACGATCTGCAACAGCTTGTCGGATTTGGTTTCAAGATTGGACAGCAGCCGGATCTCCTCCAGCGTGGGTATCGGCATGCCCTGGGATTCTTCGACGAACAACACCACGCGTTTGCCTTCGCCATGGCGCTGCAGCAGATGCTGCTGGATGGCGTGCATGACAGACAGTCGGCTGGACTGAGGGTCGGTTTTCAGTTGCAGTTCGAAAGCGATGGCGTGGAGTATTTCCTCGGGAGAGACACTGGGATTGGCGAGATAGACCGTCTCCACATGTTCCGGCAGCCGGGTCTGCAGCATGCTGCACAGCACGGTCTTGCCGCTGCCGACTTCCCCGGACACCTTGACGATGCCTTCACCGTGCGTGATTGCGTAGATCAGCGCTTCGAGTATGGGGCCGCGGTTGCCGCCACCAAAAAAGAAATCCGTATTCGGCGTGATCTTGAACGGCGCCTGGGTGAGTCCGAAATGTTCGTAATACATGGCCTGTTATTCCTCGGCGGTGTCCGTGCGCGACTGCATGCGACTGTAAAGCGTGGTGCGATGTACGCCGAGTCGTTTGGCCGCTTGCGACAGATTGCCATTGGTCAGTGCGAGAGCGGCTTCGATGAAGCTGCTTTCCCAGCGTTTCAATACGTGGTCCAGACGAAAGTCCGGATCGGCCTCGAGTTGCCGCCGCGCCGCGGCCAGCAACATGCCGCCATCGGACAGCGACGGCATGTTCTCTGAGGAGAGGCTTTCGCGATCAAGTTCGCTTTGCAGCAGTTCCGGGGTGATCCTGGTGCCGGCGTATTTGGTGCACAGTCTGATTACGATATTGCGCAGTTCGCGGACATTGCCCGGGAACGGGTATTCGCGCCAGAGGCGGTGTGCGTCGTCATTGAGTTCCACCGGCTGTGCACCAATCTGCTGGGCATAGAATTTCCGGTAATGATCGAGCAGCAATTGTTTGTCTTCGCCCAGGTCGCGCAGTGGCGGCACGTTGACCGTAAAAACCGACAACCGGTGATAGAGATCGGCGCGGAAGCGGTTGTGGCGGATTTCGCTGCGCATGTCGCGGTTGGTCGCGGTGATGACGCGGGCGTTGGAAACGCGGCTCTGGGTTTCACCGACGCGCTGGAATTCGCCATTTTCCAGTACCCGCAGCAACTTGGCCTGCAGTTCCAGCGGCAATTCGCCGATTTCATCCAGAAACAACGTTGAGTCGACGGCGTCTTCGAAATACCCGGCGCGTGCCGTGGTGGCGCCGGTGAATGCGCCCTTGGCATAACCGAACAACGTGGGTTCTACGAGCGTCGGTGCGATTGCTGCACAGTTGAGCGCCAGAAAGGGTTTGGCTGTGCGGCGACTTTGTTTGTGCAGGGCCTGCGCGACCAGCTCCTTGCCGCTGCCGGACTCACCTTCGATCAGCACCGGAAAAGGCGCGTCTGCGAATTGTGTGATCTGTTGCCGCAGTTTTTGCATGGGCGTGCTGTTGCCGAGCAATCCAGTTGCGGCGCTGCCGGCTTCGGCAGTTGTAAAGCTCAGCGCCTGCAGCAACAGCTTTTTCAGTTGCGCGGGCTCTGCCGGCTTGGAAATAAAATCGATAGCGCCCAGCGTACGCGCGTGTCGCGCGTTGGCTTCGTCATTTTGACCGGAGAGCACTATGATTTTCATTGCCGGGGCCGCGGCGATCAATTCAGTGATCAACTGGAACCCCTCGTCGGGGTAATGCGGGCGAGGTGGCAGCCCGAGGTCGATCAGCGCCAGTTGCGGTGGTGTGTCGCGCTGGCGTAGCAGCGCTTTCGCGTGTTGTCGGGATTCCGCGGTGCTGACCGCAAAATCGTTACCGAGTACATAGCTCAGCGTGTCGGCGATTGCGGGATCATCGTCAACGATCAGCAATTCCGGCTTGTTTTGGTCACTCACGTGTGAATCTTATATGCATGAAACCCGTATTTAACTTACTGAAATTACTGGGTATTGTGCCAGATTGCGGGGTGCGAAACATCAATCATCCGCGATGCAGGCCAGATAGGCCTGTTCCAGGTCGTTTGCGTCATGTTGTGCGACAAATTCGGCGGGCGTGCCGCAGAAACGCAGCTGTCCGCGATGCATCACGGCCATGCGACCGCACATTTCTGCCACATCGGGCAGGGCGTGCGAGGTCATCAGCACCGTGCGCCCTGCTGCGTGCTGTGTTTTTATTTCGCGCTTGAGCAGGGCCCGCGCCTTCGGGTCCAGGCCGCTGGTGGGTTCGTCGAGAATATAGAGATCCTTGCCGGAAAGCAGGCAGGCAGCCAGCCCCAGTTTCTGGGTCATGCCCTTGGAATAGGCGCGCGCTGGTCGATCGAGAGCGCTGGTGTCGAGTTCCAGGCTGCTCAGCATCGCACACGCGCGGGTTTCATCGTAGGCCAGGTTGTGCAGGCCGTTGATGTACCGCAGGAAATCGCGGCCGGTCAGGTAATAGGGCGGAGTGAAACGTTCGGGCAGGAAGGCCAGCCGGCTGCGGGCTGCAGTTTGCCGGTGTGGTGTGCCGAAGATGCCGATTTCACCGGCCTGGATGTCGCAGAAGTCGAGTATGCATTTGATCAGCGTGGTCTTGCCGGCACCGTTTTCGCCAACCAGGCCGAAGCATTCACCCTGGGCGATTTCCAGCGAAAAACCGGCCAGCGCAACTGCGCTGCCGTAGGCTTTGTCCAGACCGTTGATGCGCAATGCGGATGCTGACATGCGGCGTAACTTAGCTGAAAGTCGGGGGAGGGTAAACAATGGTCATAAGCAACGACAACGAGCAAAGTAACAGGCCGGGGCGGGGATCAGCGCAACAATCGCAGGGGAATGGCAGGCAGTCATATAATTCAGGCATGCAAAACGCCGACCACGCCTTGCTGCGGCAGCTCTCCGAAAACAGCCGGCGTTACCGGGATCCGGTGACGACCATCGACTGGGCGCGGCTGGATACCGGCAGCTTCTGGCTGCCGGAACCGGCGATGTCTCTGTACGGGCTGCCTGAATATGCGACGCTGGCGCTGGATGTGCGGCGGCGTCTTTCGCAATACGAATTCATCAATGTCATGTATGCCGGCCTGTGGCTGGAGCGCGTTTTCATGCAGCGCGTGTCGCGGCGCCTCGCTCCGGAGCTGGCGCGTGTGGTGTACGAGTATTTTCTGCATGAAATGCGTGAAGAGGCTGGCCACAGCCTGATGTTCCTGCGGGCCATAGAAAGCAGCGGACTGGATATACCCACAGGCGCCTGGCGGCCGCCGCGGCTGGCCGACTGGCTGGCGCGCAAGGCGCCTGCCGGCGGCGCCTTGTTCTGGGTGGCCACGGTGATTGCGGAAGATGTCCCGGACAAATTCAACCGCTACATGCGTTCCAGTCCGGAAATCAATCCGGCAGTGCGCGATATCTGTACTGTGCATTGCATGGATGAAGCCCGCCATATCGCTGCTGCACGCGTCCAGCTTGAAGCTACGCTGTTGCGCCTGCCGCGCGTGGCCGTACATCTGCTTAATCCGCTGGTGCGGTTGCTGTTCCGGCAGTATGCAGGGGTTTTTTATACGCCGCCGGCGCAGTTCTACGAGCTGGCCGGGCTGACTCACGGCGAACGCTGGCGCCGGCTGGCGTTGGGCAATCCGGCGCATACCCGGTTCGTCCGCGAAAACCTCGCGCCCACTGTGCGCATGCTGGAGAGTTACGGCTTCAGGCCGCAATAACTGTTTGTATTGCTGGTAATCAGCTCGCGGCCGCCAGCGCCTGCGCGGCACTGTGCGCCGGGTGCCAGTTCAGTTCCTGCGCGGCACGGCTGCAGTCCAGTGTCAGCGTCTGTTGCAATCCAGCCAGCCAGCCGGGTTCGCCACCCCAGCCGCACAAACCATGCGCCAGTTTGAGTCCGGCGCGCGCTGCTGCAGGCGGCAGCGGCAGGGCGCGCGCATGCCGGCGACGCATCGCATCGCGCAGCTTCCAGGTGTCGGCAGCAGCGAGGTTGTAGGCGCCATGCGCTGCGCGCGTCAGGCTGCTGAGCACGGCCGCGGCGACATCGTCTTCATGCACGCATTGCAGTTCCGGCTGGGGATCTGCCAGGTGCAGATAAAAGGGCAGGCGCAGGATTTGCCGCAGGGTCGGTTGCGCATGGGGGCCGAGAATGACATGCGGGCGCAGACAGATGCATTCCGGCACGGCCTGCGCCAGCAGTGCTTCGAGTTCGGCCTTGTGCTGGCCATAAGCAAAACCCGGCAGCGGCGCAAAAGGCGCCGTTTCACGGACGCCGGCACCGTGGCCGTACACCGCAGCGCTGGACAGATGCACGATGCGTCGTACGCCGGCGTTACGGGCGGCTTGCAGCAGCGCCAGGCTGCTTGTGACATTGATGTCGTGCATGGCGGATACGTGCATGCGTCCGCGCAGTACGACGTATGCGAGATGTACCAGTGCGTCGTGGTCCGGCAGCAGTGCTGCTGCGCGCGGATCGCGGAAATCCATGACGGACGCACGAAATTTCGGGTGAGAAAAATGCGGGGGCTGCAGATCGATACCGGTGATCTGCGTAATGTCCGGGCTGGCGCACAGTTGCGGCAGCAGTGCACGGGCCAGGCAGGAGCTGGACCCGGTGATCAGGATTTTCATGAAGCGGGGGCAGCGAAAGCGGGCATGACTTCACGGGCAAACAACGCCATGGATTCGCGTGTGGTGGCAGTATCCAGTGCGCCGGCGCCGAAAGCGCACAGCAGGTGCGTAATGCCGGCGTCATGATACTTGCGCAGCTTGGCGATGCATTCTTCGGGAGTGCCGACTACTGTCAAACCGGCGAAGTCGGTCAGTCCGAGATTGACGCCCAGCTTCATCAGGCTGCGGAAGCGGCCCAGTTCGTGCATGTGTTCGTAGCCGGGATACAGTCGTTCCAATACCGGTAACGTGGTCTTGAAAAGCTCGCCGTAGAACCAGCTGAAAGCGTCGTGCGCCAGTTTGTGCGCTTTCGCGCCGTCGGCGAGGCACAGTATGCCCAGCGTCATGCCGGCACGCGGTGCGGCGGCGTGGGTCCAGGCCTGGTGATAGCGCTTAATGTCGTGTTCCACCATGAACCAGGGTTTGAACGGCCCGGCGAGTACACCGAGTTGCTGCGCTGCTGCCCAGTCATAGGTTTCAGGGCTGACGGCGGCAGTCCACAGCGGCGGGTGCGGACGCTGTACGACGCGCGGCACCAGATCGAGGTTGTCCAGGGTGTGGTGAGTGCCGCGGTGGTTGAGCGGCCCGTCGCGGAATGATGCGCGCAGGATGGCCAGGTTTTCCTCGACCAGCGCGCGGCTGTGGGCCATGTCCTGGCCGAATGTGGCGTACTCCAGCGGTGAAAATCCGCGGCCAATACCGACTTCCAGTCGCCCGCCGGACAACACATCGAGTGTGGCGACACGTTCGGCGACATGCACCGGGTGGTGCAGTGGCAGTGGAATGATGGCGTGGCCGATGCGGATGCGTTTGGTGCGCGCAGCGGCAGCACCCAGCAGGATTTCAGGTTTGGACGAATGCGAATAACCGCGCATGAAATGGTGCTCGACCAGCCAGGCGCAGCCGTAACCCAGAGCATCGGCGAGTTCGATCTCTGCCAACGTGTCGGCATATACGGCTGCTTCGCTGCGGCCGGTGTGGCCGGGGACAGCCAGTTCGTAAAAGAGGTCGAATCGCATCGGCGGGGATAGTGACATCAAGTGATCATGATGTCAGCCGCGGGAAGCAGAAACAAAATTCGCGTTCAATTTCGGGTCCAGGTGCGGTTTGGTTACACTGCCAATCTCGTTTAGAATCCGCACTTTATTTCAGGCAGCGACAGACGTCGTGGCATCCGAATTCTTCATTGAAATCAAGGACGTTAATTTTGCCTACGGGCGGCGTCCGATACTCACCGGCATCAATATGACCATCCCGCGCGGGATGGTCGTGGCGATCATGGGTATCAGCGGTTCGGGCAAAACCACGCTGCTGCGGTTGATCGGCGGGGTGTTGAAGCCGACCTCCGGCGAGATCTGGATCGATGGTGAGTGTACCAGTGCGCTGGATCAGGCCGGCATTTACCGGCTGCGCCGGCGCATGGGCATGCTGTTCCAGTTCGGCGCCTTGTTTACCGATCTGTCGGTGTTCGACAACGTGGCTTTCCAGATGCGCGAGCATACTGAACTGCCGGAGAGCATGATCCGCGATCTGGTGATGATGAAGCTGCATGCCGTAGGCCTGCGCGGTGCGCACAAACTGATGCCGGCTGAATTGTCGGGTGGCATGGCGCGGCGGGTGGCGCTGGCGCGGGCGATTGCGCTGGATCCGCTGATCATGATGTATGACGAACCGTTTACCGGACTCGATCCGATTTCGCTGGGCGTGATTGCCAATCTGGTGCGTCAGCTGAACGACACGCTGGGCACGACTTCGCTGGTGGTGACGCACGATGTGCAGGAGGCGCTGAATGTGGTGGATTATGTGTATTACCTGGCTGACGGCAAGATGAAAGCGCATGGCACGCCGGAAACAATGCGCGCGGACAAGGATCCGCTGGTGCATCAGTTTGTTTACGGTGAAGCCGAAGGTCCGGTGGCTTACCAGTATCCGGGCAAGGACTACGGCGAAGAGCTGAAACTGGGGAAGCGCTGCGAAGCAAGTCCTCCTGGGGGACGCCGCGAAGCCAGTCCTGCTGGAGGGCGTCATGGCGCATAGAAGCCTGCCGACCATACGCAGCATTGGTGCCAGCGCCATCGACAACGTGATGCGGCTGGGCTACGCGACGCGTTTCATCGGTTTGACCATAGCGCATTCGGGCACCAGTTTTGCGCGTCCGGGGCTGATCATTCGCGAGCTGTACTTCACCGGCGTGTTGTCGCTGATCATCATCCTGGTGTCTGGCTTGTTCGTCGGCATGGTGCTGGGACTGCAGGGTTACCAGACGCTGACCACCTACGGTTCGGAGTCGGCGTTGGGCGTGCTGGTGGCGCTGTCGCTGGTGCGTGAACTGGGGCCGGTAGTGGCGGCGCTGCTGTTTGCTAGCCGCGCCGGCTCGGCGATGACTGCCGAAATCGGCCTGATGAAAGCGACCGAGCAGCTGTCGGCAATGGAAATGATGGCGGTGGATCCAATTGCGCGGGTGGTGGCGCCGCGGTTCTGGGCCGGCGTGATTTCGATGCCGCTGCTGGCGGCAATGTTCAGCGCCATGGGCATATTCGGCGGTTACATCGTCGGGGTGGTGCTGATCGGTGTCGACGAGGGTTCGTTCTGGTCGCAGATGCAGAGTGCCGTTGATGTCCGCGAGGACGTGGTCAACGGCGTCATCAAGAGTTTTGTATTTGGCGTCGCCATCACCTGGATTTCGCTGTTTGAAGGGTATGACGCGCCGCCAACCGCGGAAGGCGTTTCAGGCGCGACTACTCGCACCGTGGTAACGTCATCTTTGGCGGTTCTGGGGCTGGATTTCATCCTGACCTCCTTCATGTTCAGAGGTATATAGCTTGTTGAGAGGTGTGTAATGGGACGTTCAATGCTGGATTTATGGGTGGGCATATTCGTGGTTGCGGGTGTTGCCGCATTGGTAATCCTGGCTTTCAAGGTCGGCAACATGTCGAGCCTGGGCAGTGGAGAAACTTATGAAATCAATGCCAACTTTGACAATATCGGCGGACTGAAACCGCGCGCATCGATCAAGAGCGCCGGGGTTGTGGTGGGACGCGTCAAGTCGATCAGCTTTAACAACGAGCGGTTCATGGCCAAGGTGACCATGGATATCGACGCCGGGTACAAGTTTCCCAAGGACACCACGGCGTCCATCCTGACTTCCGGGCTGCTGGGCGAACAATACGTCGGTCTTGACGGCGGCGGCGACGATCAGATATTGAAAGGCGGCGATACGCTACGGCTGACGCAGTCGGCTGTGGTGCTGGAGAAACTGATCAGCCAGTTCCTGTTTGACAAGGCCGCCGAGGGTGCTCCGGCGAAGTAATAGTGCAACACCATCTGATTACGCAATGGCGACTGAAATACATGCATAAATTATTGATTTTATTTTGTTTTTTGTTTTCTCTCGGGGCTGCCACAGGAGCCGTTGCTGCGATTCCTGCGCCTGATGTGCTGGCGCGCAGCGTCACCGACGAGGTCATCGGCATCCTGCGCAGCGACAAGGACATCCTGTCGGCTAACCATCAAAAGGCGCGCGAGCTGATCGAGACCAAGATTGCACCGCACTTCGATTTTGCCGGCATGACCCAGCTGGCGATGGGCAGGAACTGGAGTGCGGCCAGCGGTGAACAGCGCAAGGCGCTGATTGTCGAGTTCCGTGCGCTGTTGCTGCAGACCTATACGGCGTCGCTGCAACTCTTTCGTGACCAGAAAATCGAATATCGACCGCTGAAACTGACGCCTGCAGACACCGATGTGGTGGTGCGCTCGCTGGTGCGCAGTGCGGGGGGCGGCGAACCTGTGCAGATCGATTACGGCATGGAAAAATCCGCAGACGGCTGGAGAGTTTACAACGTCAAGATCGGGGGCATCAGCCTCGTCGAGTCCTATCGCGGCACGTTTAATACGGAAATCCGGAACAGCGGCGTGGACGGACTGATCAAAACCTTGCGCGAGAAGAACAGGGCGCTGATTGCGCAATCGGGCAAATGATTGAGTGCAAAGAGGGCCGTTGCACGCTCAAAGGCGCCGTCAACCTGGAGAACGCGCTGGCGTTGCGCGAAGAGGGCCTGCGGCTGTTTGTAGATGACACAGTGACCGTGGATCTGGCCGGCGTTACCGAAGTCGATTCGGCCGCAGTCAGCCTACTGTTCGAATGGCGCCGTGCAGCACTTGCTGCGAACCGAACCATCCGTTACGTCAACCTTCCGGACAATCTCGCCAGCCTGGCACAGCTTTATAGCGTTACCGAACTGGTGGGCGCTGAACAGGCGTAGCGGCGTGTGCGGCACTGCCCGCGCACCGCATGCTCACATCCGGTCATGACACACGCCATCGAAGTCATTGATGTCACCAAGCGTTATGGCAGCCTGCAGGCGCTGGCGGGCATTAGCCTGGCCGTGGAACAAGGCGAATTTTTCGGCTTGCTCGGCCCCAACGGTGCCGGTAAAACGACGCTGATCAGCATACTGGCAGGACTGACGCGGGCGAGCAGCGGCACGGCGCGCATCATGGGGCACGATGTCGGCACCAATTACCGCGAGGCGCGGCGCGCGCTGGGCGTGGTGCCGCAAGAACTGGTGTTTGATCCGTTTTTCACGGTGCGCGAGGCGCTGACCATACAGTCCGGTTATTTCGGGCTGCGCGACAACCGGGCGTGGATAGACGAAGTGATCGAGAATCTTGATCTGGGCGACAAGGCTGACGCCAACATGCGTTCACTGTCCGGCGGCATGAAACGCCGGGTGCTGGTGGCGCAGTCACTGGTGCACAAACCGCCGGTGATCGTGCTCGACGAGCCCACCGCAGGCGTAGACGTTGAATTGCGCCAGGCGCTGTGGCGTTTCATCCGCCGGCTGAATAGCGACGGTCATACCATCGTGCTGACCACGCATTACCTGGAAGAAGCCGAGGCACTGTGCGGGCGGGTCGCGATGCTCAAGCAGGGGCGCATCGTGACGCTCGATAAAACCGAAAACCTGCTGCGGCTGCATTCCGGCTGTTATGTTGAATTGCGATTGGGCGGTGCTTTGCCCGCCGAGCTCGAGCCGCTGGTCAAGGATCGGCGTGAAGACGGTGCTATCCGGCTGGCACTGCCTGAATACGCCGGGGTCGAGCGGGTCATGGCGGCGCTGCGCGAGTCGCAAGTGACGATCCAGGAAATGGAGATCATGCGGCCGGATCTGGAAGAAGTGTTTGTGCAGATCATGCGGAGGTCCTGACGCCATGGCCGGCTTCTACACCCTGTTCTACAAGGAATGGCTGCGCTTCTGGAAAGTCAGCGTGCAGACCGTGCTCGCGCCGGTGCTGACCGCGCTGCTCTATCTGCTGGTGTTCGGCCACGCGTTACGCGGTCGCCTTGAGGTGTTTCCGGGTGTGGAATACACGACATTTCTGATTCCCGGGCTGGCGATGATGGCGATGCTGCAGAACGCGTTTGCCAATGGGTCATCGAGCCTGATGCAGTCGAAAATGACGGGCAATATCGTATTCGTGCTGTTGCCGCCGTTGTCGCACCGGGTATTTTTCCTGGCGTACCTGCTGGCGGCCATGGCGCGCGGCATTCTCGTTGGCAGCGGCGTACTGCTGGCAGCGCTGTGGTTTGCCGATCTGCCGCTGGCGCATCCGTTGTGGGTGCTGATGTTCGGAGTGGCCAGCAGTGGTGTGCTGGGTGCGCTGGGCATCGTTGCCGGGATCTATTCCGACAAGATCGAGCAACTGGCGGTGTTCACCAATTTCATCATCCTGCCGCTGACATTCCTGTCCGGGGTTTTTTATTCGATACGTTCGTTGCCCGGATTCTGGCAGACAGCCTCGCATTTCAATCCGGTGTTCTACATGATCGATGGTTTCCGCTACGGGTTTTTCGGCGTGGCCGATACTTCACCCTGGCTGAGCCTGACAATTGTGGTCGGGAGTTTTATCGCTTTATCATTGCTGACGCTGGGGCTGCTGAAAAGCGGATATAAACTGCGGCATTGAGCAGTAGTAGTTGACAGTATTTGACAGAAGTTGAATCACTCATTCCGAATTCAAAAGAGGCAACGCGCATGGTTACTCCAGAAAGCATCAAACAATCCATCAGCACTGGACTTGAATGTCAGCATGTCGAAGTGGCCGGCGACGGCCATCACTGGGAGGCGGTCATCGTCAGTCCGGCGTTTCGCGGCAAGAACATGGTGCAGCAGCACCAGTTGGTCTACAAGGCGCTGGGCGACCGCATGCGCGAGGAAATCCATGCGTTGTCGATGAAGACACTGACCCCTGAGCAATGGCAGGAAGCCGGTGCCAAGTGATGGCCATGATAATTTGTTGCCGGAAACCGGATTAATGGCAGGCCATGGATAAACTGCTCATCGAAGGCGGTGTGCCCCTGTCCGGAACGGTGGCGATCTCCGGTGCGAAGAATGCCGCGCTGCCGATACTCACGGCGGCGTTGCTAACGGATGAACCTCTGATCGTCGAAAACGTGCCGCATCTGCGCGACGTTTCAACCATGCTTAACCTGCTGATGCAGATGGGCGTCAACACGTCGCTGGACGAGAAGGGTGGTGTTGAGTTACACGCGAAAAACATCACCGATCCGGTGGCGCCGTACGAACTGGTGAAAACCATGCGCGCGTCGGTGCTGGTGCTGGGGCCGCTGGTGGCGCGACTGGGCGAGGCGCGGGTGTCGCTGCCCGGGGGCTGCGCGATCGGATTACGCCCGGTGGATCAGCATCTCAAGGGTCTGCAGGCCATGGGCGCCATCATAGACATGGAAGAGGGCTACATGATCGCGCGTGCCGAACGGTTGAAGGGCGCGCGTATCTGCATGGACATTGTGACCGTAACCGGCACCGAGAACCTGATGATGGCGGCGACACTGGCAGACGGTGTCACAGTCATCGAAAACGCCGCACGTGAACCCGAAGTTCCAGATCTGGCGGCCTGTCTGACAGCCATGGGCGCCAAAATCAGCGGCGCTGGCAGTGACGTGATTACCATCGAAGGGGTAGAGCGCCTGCACGGTGCGCGCCACAGCGTAATGCCGGACCGTATTGAAACCGGTACTTTCCTGGTGGCGGCTGCCGCCACTGGTGGTGCAGTGCGGCTGACTGGAGCGCGCCCGGGGACACTGGATGCGGTGCTCGACAAGCTGCGTGAGACAGGGGTGCACATCACCACCGGTGAGGACTGGATAGAGGTCAAGGCCAACGGCGGGCTGAAGGCGGTCAATGTGCGCACCGCACCGTACCCGGCGTTTCCGACGGACATGCAGGCGCAGTTCATGGCGCTGAACAGCGTGGCGCAGGGTGCTTCGCACATCATCGAGACTATTTTCGAGAATCGGTTTATGCACGTACAGGAACTGCAGCGCCTGGGTGCCGACATCCAAGTCGAAGGCAATACCGCAGTCATTAAAGGCGTCGGCGAACTGAGCGGCGCGACGGTGATGGCGACCGACCTGCGTGCTTCGGCCAGCCTGGTCATTGCCGGACTGGTGGCGGCAGGGGCCACCACCATCGAGCGCATTTATCACCTCGACCGCGGTTACGAACGCATCGAGGAAAAACTGTCGAAACTGGGCGCCCGCATTCGGCGGGTGAATTGAACGAAACTGCGTTGAACGAAACTGCGTTGAACGGAACGGAACTGAACTGAAAGCAGGCGAGCATGCGCGACTACTGGTTGAGCAAACTGTTTTTTGACCTGCAGGATCCGGCCAAGGCCGCCGAATATCGCGCAGGTCGTGCGCAAGTGCTCGATCGTTACACGCTGAAACCGGCAGTGCGCGCTGCGGTCGAGGCCGACGATGTCGGTTATCTCGCGCAGCTGGTTAATCCCTATCTGCTGCGGTTTTATTTTCTGGTCGCAGGCATGGCCGATGACGAATTCGTGAAGCGCATCCGCGCCTCCGGCGACGGCCATGGCTGAACTCGCCGGCGTCTATGCGGCCAGCCACGGGCCGCTGATCATCCGCAAGTGGGACAGCGTAAGCCCTGCGCATCAACAGGCGCTGACCGGTGCATTTGACGAGCTGGGGCGGCGCATCAGGGCCGCACGGCTCGATGCGCTGGTGATCATTTCGCCGGACCACTGGGTGAATTTTTTCATCGACAACCTGCCAATGATTTGCATCGGTGTCGGTGAAACCCACGGCGGACCCAACGAGCCGTGGATGGTGAAAGAATTTCCGCACCCGACACTGCCCGGGCATCCACAGCTCGCGCGGCACATCCTCGAGACTGCACTGGAGTCAGGTTTTGAACCGTCGGTTTCGCACCAGATGCTGCTCGACCACGGGTTCTGCATACCGCTGCTCAAGGCCGGCGTGGACCCGCTGCCCATCGTGCCCATCGTGTTCAACGACATCGAGCCGCCATTTCCGACCGTGCGCCGCTGTTATGCCTGGGGTGAAATGCTGGCGCAGGCCATTGCCACGATGCCTGGTAACTTGCGCGTGGGCGTGCTGGCCAGCGGTGGGTTGAGCCATTCGGTCGGCGAAGCGACCATGGGCCTGGTGGAAGAGGAGTTCGACCGGGAATGTCTCGCGCACTTTGCGGCTGGCGACCCGGCAGCCTTGTGCGATTTTCTGACGCAACGTTTGCCGCAGGTCGGCAACGGCGCATCCGAAATCCGCAACTGGGTGGCCGCGCATGGCGTGGCCGGCGGGCGTGGCTTCGATCTGATCAATTACAGCGCCGTGCCCGAGGTAATCGTGGGTTGCGGTTTTGCGGCCTGGGATCTGGCTGGACGGAATTGACTTGCGCGGGCGGGGTTTACGTAAAATTCACGTAAACTATTGATTATAAATAATAATTATCCCGACAGTTCCATGTCTGCGGCATAGGTATTCTGTTTGTAGTGAAACGGCACCGGGCCGTCAGGCTGGCCCTTGATGAACTGTTTCACGAACGGATCATCAGAATTTTTTACGTCTTCCGTCGCGCCCTCGGCCACGACCACGCCGTCAGCCAAAAAATACACATAGTCGATCGCCTTCAGCGACTCCTGAGCGTCGTACGAAACCACGATTGAAGTCACGCCCAGCGCGTCGTTGAGCTGGCGGATCAGCTTGCCGACCACGTTGCAGGAAATCGGATCGAGCCCGGCGAACGGTTCGTCATACATGATCAGATCGGGATCGAGCGCGATGGCGCGCGCCAGTCCCACCCGCCGCAGCATGCCACCGGAACATTCGGAGGGCATCAGTTGCGCCGCGCCGCGCAGGCCGACGGCATTGAGTTTCATCAGCACCAGATCGTTGATCATGTCTTCCGGTAGGTCGGTTTTTTCGCGCATCTGAAAGGCGATGTTTTCGAACACGGACAGGTCGGTGAACAGGCCGCCTTGCTGAAACTGCATGCCCATCTTGCGGCGCAGCCGGTACAGCCCATCGCGGTCGAGCTGGTGGATGTTTTCGCCGAGCACATCGACCGTGCCACGGGAGGGGCGCAACTGGGCGCCGATCAGCCGCAGCAGCGTGGATTTGCCGCAGCCGCTGGCGCCCATGATGCCGATGACCTTGCCGCGCGGGATGTCGAGGCTGACGGATTTGAAGATCTGGTTCGCGCCGTAGGAAAACGCAAGATCCCGGATTTTTACGACTTGGTCAGTGGTCATGGCAAAGCAATGCGGATAACGCAGTCCGGATGAGGCAATGAGCTTGGAGTGTAACGCGCAGCGCCTGGTTCGTGAACCGGATTTGGCCCGGCGTCCGGTGGAAATACGTTACAATTCAGCACTTTCGCGAGCGCCTGTGGGCGTTGCGTGCCACTCCGTCCGGCCATGCAGTCATGATCACCATCGCGCTCTCCAAAGGTCGCATTTTTGACGAAACCGTGCCGCTGCTGAAAGCAGCGGGCATCGTCACGCTCGAGAATCCCGAGACCTCCCGCAAACTGATACTCGCCACCAACCGCCGCAATGTGCGGGTGGTCATCGTGCGTGCCACCGACGTGCCGACCTACGTGCAGTTCGGCGGCGCCGATCTCGGCGTGGCGGGCAAGGATGTGCTTGATGAGCATGGCGGCACCGGGCTGTACCAGCCGCTGGATCTGAAAATCGCCAAGTGCCGGATGATGGTCGCCGTGCGCAAGGACTTTGATTACGCCACTGCGGTGCGCCAGGGCGCGCGGCTGAAGGTCGCTACCAAGTATGTGCGGGTGGCGCGCGAACATTTCGCAGCCAAGGGCGTGCATGTTGATCTGATCAAGCTCTACGGTTCGATGGAGCTGGCGCCGCTGACCGGCCTCGCTGACGCCATCGTCGACCTCGTCAGCACCGGCAGCACATTGAAGGCCAATGGCCTGGTTGCTGTGGAAGAAGTCGGGTTGGTCAGTTCGCGACTGGTGGTCAATCAGGCTGCGCTGAAACTGAAACGCGCAGCGCTGCAACCGCTGATCGAAACTTTTGCCCGTGCCGTGGGTTGACCATGCGCAGGTTGTCCACGAGCCAGGCTGATTTCGACGCGCGCCTTGCTGAACTGCTGGCGTTCGAGGCCGCGCAGGATCCGCAGGTCGATGCCACGGTTGCCGAAATACTGGCGGATGTAAAAAAACGCGGCGATGACGCGGTGCTCGAATACACCACCCGCTTTGATGGCGTCACTGCCGCCACGCTGGCTGAACTGGAAATCCCCCGCAGCGAATTGCAGGCGGCGCTGGCGCGCATCCCGGCCGCGCAACGTACTGCGCTGGAAACCGCGGCGGCGCGTGTGCGCGATTACCACGAACGCCAGCGCACCCAATCCTGGGGTTATACCGATGCCGACGGCAATGAACTCGGCCAGCAAATCACTGCGCTGGACCGTGCCGGCCTCTACGTGCCCGGCGGCAAGGCTGCCTATCCCTCGTCGGTGATCATGAACGCGGTGCCGGCAAAGGTTGCAGGCGTGGCTGAGTTGATCATGGTGGTGCCGACGCCGCGCGGTGAAAAAAATGATCTGGTGATGGCCGCCGCAGCAATCTGCGGCGTTGACCGCGTGTTTACCATCGGCGGCGCGCAGGCGGTGGCAGCGCTGGCTTACGGCACGGCGACCATTCCGCAGGTGGACAAGATCGTCGGGCCCGGCAATGCCTATGTTGCTGCGGCGAAACGACGGGTGTTCGGCGTGGTGGGCATCGACATGGTGGCTGGCCCGTCGGAAATCCTGATCGTTGGCGACGGCAGCACCGATCCCGACTGGGTGGCGATGGACCTGTTCTCGCAGGCCGAACACGACGAACTGGCGCAGGCGATCCTGCTCGCACCCGATGTGAAATATATCGATGCGGTCGCAGCAAGCATTGAGCGCCAGCTCAAGGACATGACACGGCGCGCGGTGATCGAGGCATCGCTCAAAGGTCGCGGCGCGCTGATCGAAGTGCGCGACCTCGATGAAGCCTGCACGCTGGTCAATCGCATCGCGCCCGAGCATCTGGAGCTGTCGGTTGAAAACGCGCAGGCGCTGCTGCCGAAGATCCGCCACGCCGGTGCGATTTTTCTTGGTCGTTACACCTCCGAGGCGCTGGGCGACTATTGCGCCGGGCCCAACCACGTGCTGCCGACATCGCGCACGGCGCGTTTCTCGTCGCCGCTGGGTGTTTATGATTTCCAGAAACGTTCCAGCGTGATTCGCGTGTCACAGGCTGGTGCGGTAACGCTGGGGCGGATCGCGGTTGAACTGGCCGACGGCGAAGGTTTGTCCGCGCACGCCCGTTCGGCGGCACTGCGCTTCCGGACTTAGAGCTGCCCATGAGCCGTTACTGGAGTGACGTGGTGCGCAGCCTGACGCCTTATGTGCCGGGCGAACAGCCGAAGCTGCCCAACCTGGTCAAGCTCAATACCAATGAAAGCCCGTACGGTCCGAGCCGGCGCGTACTCGACGCGCTGCGTGCCGAGATCGGCGACACGCTGCGTCTCTATCCTGATCCGGGCAGCGAGCGCCTGCGCGCGGCCATCGCGCAGCGTTATGGCGTGACCCCGGCACAGGTCTTCGTCGGCAATGGTTCCGATGAAGTGCTGGCGCATGTGTTCCTCGGTTTGCTGAAACATGACAAGCCGTTGTTGTTTCCGGACATCACCTACAGTTTTTATCCGGTGTATTGCGGCCTCTATGACATTCCGTTCGAACAGGTGCCGTTGAACGCGGCGTTCGAGATCGCAGTGGATGACTATCTGCGACCTAACGGCGGCATCATTTTTCCGAACCCCAACGCACCTACCGGGTGTTTGGTGGCGGTGGCCGAAGTGGAGCGTCTGCTGCGCGCGAACACCGGTTCGGTGGTGGTGATCGATGAAGCCTATGTCGATTTCGGCGGCGAGTCGGTGATATCGCTGGTCCACCGTCATCCGCAGTTGCTGGTGACGCAGACGTTGTCAAAATCGCGCGCGCTGGCGGGTCTGCGCGTGGGTTATGCCATTGGCCATCCCGACCTGATCGAGGCGCTGAACCGGGTCAAGGACAGTTTTAATTCCTATCCACTGGACCGCTTTGCGCAGGCCGGTGCGACGGCGGCGATCGAAGACGATGAATACTTCAAGACCATGTGCGGCAAAGTCATGGCCACCAAGCAACAACTGGTGCAGGACCTGCAGGGCCTGGGATTCGAGGTGCTGCCGTCGGCGGCGAATTTTGTATTTGCGCGGATTGCGGGGCGTGATGGCGCCGACATTGCTGCGCAGTTACGCGAGCGCGGCATCATCGTGCGCCATTTCAGCAAGCCGGTGCGTATCACCGAATTCATGCGCATCACCGTGGGCACCGCTGAGCAATGCGCCGGGCTGGTCGAGGCGCTGCGCGAGATCCTCCGCGCGACCTGAGCGGCGGCTGAGCGCGAATTCGTTTATACTCTTAAATCAACAAGTTACCTCAGGCACAGGCACATCATGGCGAGGCAGGCGCAGGTCACACGCGATACTCAGGAAACCCAGATTACGGTCAAGCTCAATCTGGACGGCAGCGGCAAGGTGAAGCTCGCCAGCGGCGTGCCTTTCCTCGACCACATGCTCGACCAGATTGCACGCCATGGATTGGTTGATCTTGAGGTCAAGGCCAAGGGCGACCTGCATATCGATGCGCACCACACCGTCGAGGATATTGGCATTACGCTGGGCCAGGCCTTTGCCAAGGCTGTCGGCGACAAAAAAGGCGTGCGCCGGTACGGTCATGCCTATGTTCCGCTGGATGAGGCGCTGTCGCGCGTGGTCATCGATCTTTCAGGACGACCGGGGCTGGAGATGACCGGCAAGTTCACCCGTGCCCGCGTCGGTGAGTTTGACGTTGATCTGGTGCGCGAGTTTTTCCAGGGTTTCGTCAACCATGCGCTGGTCACGCTGCATCTCGACAACCTGAAAGGCACGAACACCCATCACCAGGTGGAGACGCTGTTCAAGGCTTTCGGTCGTGCGCTGCGCATGGCGGTGGAACTTGATCCGCGGGTGAAGGGCATACCCTCCACCAAGGGCAAGCTCTGAGCACACACTGCGGCACGCAGCGGCAGAGTTGCACATTCCGGATGATCTGTTGAGCGAATTTCGATGACCATAGACGTTGCCGTCATAGACTACGGCATGGGTAATTTGCGCTCGGTGTCCAAGGCCCTGGAACACGTGGCGCCGGGGCGCAGTGTGGTGGTGACCAGTGATCCTGCCGAGGTGGCGCGTGCCGGCCGTGTGGTTTTTCCAGGACAGGGCGCGATGCGCGACTGCATGCGCGAAATGGAAGCGCGCGGACTGCACAATGCAATCGTTGCTGCGGCGCGCGACAAACCATTTCTCGGTATCTGTATCGGCCTGCAGATGCTGTTCGACCACAGCGAGGAAGGCGATACGTCCTGTCTGGGCCTGTTGCCCGGCACGGTGAAACGCTTTCCGGCAGCGCGCATGGTGGATGCGCAGGGCGCAAAACTTAAAGTGCCGCACATGGGCTGGAATGAAGTCGAGCAGAGTCTGTCACATCCGTTGTGGCAGGGCATCAGCGACCGCAGCCGGTTCTATTTTGTGCACAGTTATTATCCGCAACCGGCCGACTCCACCCTGGTCGCCGGCTGGAGCAGCTATCCGTTCCGGTTTGCCTGCGCGGCGGCGCGCGAAAACCTGTTTGCCGTGCAATTTCATCCTGAAAAGAGCCACACTGCAGGACTGCAGCTGCTGTCTAACTTCGTGGCGTGGAAGCCATAACTGCGAATGGTGCCCGATGATGGTGCGCCAGCGATTTTTTGAAACCACCTTGTAATTCCCGCTGCTGTAGTATTATTGATGCCAGAGCAATGATTTTGCCGAAGACGCTGAAGATATCCCCTCTTATTTTTCCGCACACCACTCCTGATCCGGCTTACCTGTCGTTGCGCATTCCGACTCAACCCGGCTTCACAATTTACCCACTCCCATGCTGATTATTCCCGCCATCGATTTGAAGGACGGCAAGTGCGTACGCCTGAAACAAGGCGATATGAACGATGCCACTGTGTTTTCTGAAGATCCCGGCGCCATGGCCAAACAATGGCTGGATCAGGGCGCCCGCCGTTTGCATGTGGTGGATCTGGACGGCGCTGCGGCAGGCCGGCCCAAAAATAAGGTGGCAATCAGAGCCATCGTGAAAGCCGTAGGCGTCGATCTGCCGGTGCAACTGGGCGGCGGCATCCGCGACCTGGACACCATCGAGTCTTACATCGATTCCGGCATAGGCCACATCATCATCGGGACTGCGGCCGTGAAAACACCGGGATTCCTGCAGGAGGCCTGTACTGCATTCCCCGGCCATATCATCGTGGCGCTGGATGCCAAGGACGGCAAGGTCGCCGTGGACGGCTGGTCAAAAATGACCGGGCATGATGTCATCGATCTGGCCAAAAAATTCGAGGATTACGGCGTTGAGGCTGTGATCTACACCGATATCGGCCGCGACGGCATGCTGACCGGCGTCAACATCGAAGCCACGGTAGCGCTGGCACGCCAGTTAAACGTGCCGGTAATCGCCAGCGGCGGCATCACCGATCTTGAAGATGTCAAAAAGCTCTGCGCAGTCGAAGCCGAAGGCATTACCGGCGCCATCACCGGGCGCGCGGTCTACCAGGGCACACTGGATTTCAGCGAAGCGCAGAAGCTGGCTGATCAATTAAGCAAGAAGGACTGAACCACAGGGACTCCGCATGGGTGTGTCTGTGCGCTGCATTCTCTGTGCCGAAGCTTTTATGGGCCTTGCCAAACGCATCATTCCCTGTCTCGACGTCAACGCCGGCCGCGTGGTCAAAGGCGTCAACTTCGTTGAGCTGAAGGATGCCGGTGATCCAATCGAAATTGCCCGCCGTTACGACGAGCAGGGTGCGGACGAACTGACGTTCCTCGACATCACGGCGAGCAGCGATGACCGCGGACTGATCCTGAACATCATTGAATCCGTGGCGGCGCAGGTGTTCATACCGCTGACGGTTGGCGGTGGCGTGCGCGCCGTGGATGATGTGCGCCGGCTGCTCAACGCGGGGGCCGACAAGGTCAGCATCAATACTGCCGCCGTACAGAATCCGCAACTGGTTGCCGATGCCACCGGCCGTTATGGTGCGCAGTGCATCGTGATTGCCATTGACGCCAAACGTGTCGCCGGAAGCGATCCGTTGCGGTGGGAGGTGTACACCCACGGCGGACGCAAGGCGACGGGCCTGGATGCGGTGGAGTGGGGCAAAAAAATGCAGGCCCTGGGCGCTGGTGAAATCCTGCTCACCAGCATGGATCGCGACGGTACACGCGCGGGTTTTGATCTGGAACTGACCCGCGCCTTTTCCACGGCACTGGACATCCCGATCGTTGCCAGCGGCGGTGTCGGTAACCTTGATCATCTGGTCGAAGGCGTGACCATTGGCCGTGCGGATGCCGTGCTCGCCGCCAGCATTTTTCACTACGGCGAATTTTCGGTGCACCAGGCCAAACAGCACATGGCTGCGCGTGGCATCGAAGTGCGCTTGTAGACGTCAAAAAAAACAATTAAAATCAACGAGTTATAAATTGGCGCGGCGGACCCGTTTCCGCGATACTGAATCATGGATTGGCTGGACCGCATACACTGGAGTGCAGACGGGTTGATCCCGGTGGTCACACAGGAGACCGGGTCCGGGCGTGTGCTGACCGTGGCCTGGGCCAATCGCGAAGCACTGCAGCAGACGGTGGCCAGTGGTGAAGTGTATTACTGGTCGCGGTCGCGCAAAAAACTCTGGCACAAGGGCGAAGAATCCGGCCATGTGCAGAAGGTGCGGGCGATACGCCTGGACTGCGATCAGGATGTGGTGCTGTTCGAGGTCGAGCAGATCGGCGGCATCGCCTGCCACACCGGGCGACACAGTTGCTTTTTTCTTGAGCTACGCGACGGGAACTGGGTCGAGACCGATCCGGTGTTGAAGGATCCCAAAGCGATTTACGGTAAATAGCGGGCAAATAAAGCAATGGCAAAAACGGATACCACCCTACAGGACGTATTGCTGCGGCTCGGCGCAACCATCGCTGCGCGCAAAGGCACTGCTGCGGCGGATTCTTACGTCGCCGGCCTGTTCGCCAAAGGTGATGATGCCATCCTGCGCAAGGTGCTGGAAGAAGCGACCGAGACCCTGCTGGCCTCGAAAGAGGGTGATAAACTGCACGTGGTGCGCGAAACCGCCGATCTGTGGTTTCACACGCTGGTGCTGCTGGCCTGGCATAGCGTTGGGCCGGAGGATGTGCTGGCGGAGCTGCAGCGGCGCGAGGGCGTGTCGGGTATCGCCGAAAAGGCGTCGCGCAAATAGGACGCTGCAGTACGGGCGCTGCAGCACGTATTGAGCGTCGCACGTATCGATTTTCACCCCGTGCCCGGGCACGGATCATGAGGAGCGTCATATGGGTTCGTTCAGCATCTGGCACTGGTTGATTGTGTTGCTGGTGGTGGTTCTGGTGTTCGGCACCAAAAAACTGCGCAACGTAGGTTCCGACCTGGGTGGTGCGGTCAAAGGTTTCAAGGAAGGCATGAAACAACCTGAAGATGGCAAGACCGATCAGGCCAAGGGAGAAATTCCGCCCTCCACCGGCCAGACCATAGACGGCGAGGCACGCAAGGAAACCACGAAGTCGTGAAGAGCGAGTGGTGAAGGGTGAATGCGTGAAGGGTGAAGGGTAAAACCCGGCACCTCCGTCTCACGCGGTAGCAACCCTTCACGCATTCACCCTTTCCCCTTCACGTTATTCCCCCATGTTTGATATCGGCTTCTCCGAACTGATGCTCATTGCCGTGGTGGCGCTGATTGTCATCGGACCAGAACGCCTGCCCAAGGTGGCGCGCACGGTGGGCCACCTGTTCGGCCGCATGCAGCGCTACGTCAACGACGTGAAATCCGACATCAGCCGTGAAATGGCGCTCGATGATCTGCGCAAGCTGCAGTCAAGCATCCAGGAATCAGCGCGCTCGATCGAGGAGTCGGTTACCCAGGAAATGCGCTCTGCAGAATCCGAAATGAATAAGATCGGCGACGATGCACAGTCGGCGCTGCAGGAGCCCGCGGCTCCGGCGGCAACACCGGCGCCGACCGATAGCGGGAAAACGGCATAACGCATGACAGGTTCCCCGCAGTGAGCGAAGACACCTTTATTTCACACCTGGTTGAATTGCGCGATCGCCTGCTGCGCGTGGTGGTCGTGTTCATCGTAGTGCTGGTGGTGCTGATCCCCTTTGCCTCCGACCTCTATGACCTGCTGGCAACGCCGATGATGCGCGCCTTGCCCGAGGGCGCAAAAATGATCGCCACCGGCGTGATAACGCCGTTCCTGGTGCCGATCAAGGTGGCGATGATGCTGGCTTTTGTCCTCACGCTGCCCTTTACGCTGCACCAGGCGTGGTCGTTCGTCGCCCCTGGACTCTACAACCACGAAAAAAAGCTGGTGATGCCACTGGTGGTGACGAGCACCTTGTTGTTCGTGGTCGGTATCGCGTTCTGCTACTTCTTCGTGTTCAACACGGTCTTTCACTTCATCAACCAGATTGCGCCGAAAAGCATCACCGTTGCGCCGGACATCGAAAACTATTTGAATTTCGTGCTGACCATGTTCCTGGCGTTCGGGCTCACCTTCGAGACGCCGATTGTCGTGGTCATGCTGACGCGCATGGGTCTGGTGACGCTGGATCAGCTGCGCAACATCCGGCCTTATTTCATTGTGGTCGCCTTTGTCATTTCCGCGATCGTCACGCCGCCCGATGTAGTGTCGCAGCTGCTGCTGGCGATACCCATGTGCCTGTTGTATGAAGTGGGATTGCTGGCTGCACGTTTGGTGCCGAAGCGTGCTGCTGCGCCCGAAGATGACGACGGTTACCAGTCGCCCACCGACGCGCAGCAGGATGCTGAACTCGACCGCATCGAAGCCAAAGAGCGTGGCCGCTCCGGCAACTGATGGACTGACCGCTGAAGTTGCCGGCTGGGCTGCCTTAAGCTGCCGGCTTAGTCTGATTATTCCTTGCGCGGCTGTTTGGGACGGCGGCCGACGGTAATCTTCAATTCGATTTCTTTGGTTTCGCGCAGCACGCGCAGTGTCGCCGGGCTGCCCGGCACCAGTGCCGCAATCAAGTTGAGCATGGTTGCCGAATCCGTCACCGGTTTGCCTTCAACGGCGATCAGCACGTCGCCCACCTTCATGCCACCGCGGTCGGCGGGGGTGCCGCGGAAAACTTCGGTGATCAATGCGCCGCGGACGGTGGGCATCTTGAACGATTCGGCGATTTCGCGGGTCATGTCCTGCACGCCGACGCCGATCCAGCCGCGTTGCACCGCGCCGGTTTTGATGATCTGCTCCATGATCGTTTTAGCTGTGCTGACGGGAATGGCGAAGCCGATGCCCAGTGAGGCCCCGCCCGGCGTTTTCGAGTAAATTGCCGTGTTGATGCCGATCAGGTGACCGTTGATGTCGACCAGCGCACCGCCCGAATTGCCGGGATTGATGGCCGCGTCGGTCTGGATGAAATTTTCGAAGGTGTTGATGCCGAGATGGCTGCGGCCTAGCGCGCTGACGATGCCCATGGTCACGGTCTGGCCGACGCCGAAGGGATTGCCGATGGCCAGCACCACGTCGCCGACGCGTGCGCTGTCGGGCTGACCAAAAGCGATGGCCGGCAGTTTCGGCAGATCAATCTTGAGTACTGCAAGGTCCGATTCCGGATCGGTGCCGACCACGCGCGCATTGACGCGCCGGGTGTCGGCGAGCGCGACTTCGATGCCGTCAGCAGCTTCGACGACATGGCTGTTGGTGAGGATGTAACCGGAATCGCTGACGATGACGCCGGAACCCAGGTTGGTGCTGGGCTGGCTTTGCATTTCGGGTTGGTCGCCGAAAAAAAAGCGGAACAGGGGGTCATCCTGCATGGGATGCTGCAAGGTCTTGACGGCTTTGGAGGTGTAGATGTTGACCACCGCCGGCATCGCCTTACGCACGGCATCGTTGTATGAGGCGGTGCGCGGGGCGTTCGAACCCGCGTCTGGTGCCGGTTGCCGTACGGTAATCACGGCGTTCTGCGGCACGCCGTTCAGCAGGTCGGGGCGCAGGGTGTTGACGATGAACAGCACGGCGAGGCAGATCGTCGCGGTTTGGCTGAAGATGAGCCAGAGTTTTTTCATAAGGCGAAGCTCCGCGGAGGCGCGGTTACAATGACTCTTTGCAATTCCGGATAACGGCTATGGAACGTGCTGCGCTGGAAGACTATCTTGCAGATTTTCTGCAAGTCCCTGATTTTCGTGATTATTGCCCAAATGGACTGCAGGTGGAAGGGCGGCACGACGTGAACCTGATCGTCACCGGCGTCACCGCGTCAGCAGCGCTGATCGAGGCCGCCGTGGCAGCAGGGGCCGATGCCCTGCTGGTGCACCACGGTTATTTCTGGCGCGGCGAAGACGGCCGCATTACCGGCATGCGCCGCCAGCGCATCGGCATGCTGCTGGAAAACAACCTGAATCTTTTTGCCTACCACCTGCCGCTGGATGCCCACCCCGAAGTCGGCAACAACGCCGCGCTGGCGCGGCAACTCGGTCTCAAACCGGCGGGAAATTTTGGTGAACAGAATCTTGGTGCACACGGCGTCCTCGAGGGCGGCGCCACGCTGGGTGCATTTGCGCAGGTAATTGAACAAAAACTCGGGCGAGTGCCGCTGACCATAGGTGATACGAACAAACCGTTGCGGCGCATCGCCTGGTGCACCGGCGCGGCGCAGGGCATGTTCGAACAGGCGATTGCGCTGGGCGTCGATGTCTATATCAGCGGCGAAATTTCGGAGCCCACCGTGCACGCCGCGCGCGAGTCGGGTGTTGCATACATCGCCGCCGGCCACCATGCGACCGAACGCTACGGAGTGCAGGCGCTGGGCGAACACTTGGCGCAGCGTTTCGGGCTGCAGCATCGCTTTATCGAGGTAGAGAATCCGGTTTAAGATTTTTAGTTGTGAAACCGGGGCGCCGCTGCCTCCTGTCTATTCTTCGTCAGTGCTGAAATAGTGGCGCGTTGTGCGTTGTTTTGACGATTTTTCAGTGTTTTTGTGTTGTTACACCCTGTAACAACTTCATCCGCCTCTCCATGTCCCGCGGGTCTATGATTAGTTATCTTCCAGCGACTTGGGGCATTACCATGCGCGCAATTGCAATTTTGACGTTGACTACGGCCATGTTGGTCATCAGTACACAGGCGGATGCCCGCGGGGGCCACCACAGGGGCGGTCACCACGGTCATGCGCGTTTCGGTGTGTTTATCGGCGCGCCGCTGCTGCTGGCACCGTGGTGGGCACATTCCAGTTATTACTATTCGCCGCCGCCGGTCGTGGTGCGCGAGCGCGTTGTGGTGCGTGAACCGCTGATCTATTACGACGAACAGGGCAATCCGGTGCCGCCTGTACAGACTCAACCTCAGACTCAGCCGCAAGCCCAGGCCAGGGCACAAACGCAGGCCCAGCCGCAGTCGGAATCATCAACACCGACCTGGTTTTATTGCGCGGATTCGCAGTCCTATTATCCCTACGTGCAAAACTGCGCATCACCCTGGCAGCGGGTTGCTCCGCATTCACCGCCACCGCCGCGCTAGGCATTCGATTTTTCCGGACGCGGCGTTACGCGTCTGCGTTTCTGAGTATTGGCGTCCTCACGGTTAATTCTGCAGCCGCACGTGGTGTACCGAGTCTGCGCAATCATCATCGGTTTTCAGGTTGGCCGCACGTATGCCATGCGCGGCAAGTTCTTCATCGCGCTCCTGCATGTCGCCGGTCACACCCACGGCGCCAAGCAAATCACCGTCCGCGGCGCGGATCAGCATGCCGCCGCCTTCAGCGAATATTTTGTCCTGTGAAGCCTTGAACAGGAAGTCCATGAACAAGGGGCGCTGTTCCGTGCGCACACGCACCAGACTAGAAGAGCGGCCCAGCGCCAGTGCGGCGTAAGCCTTGCCCATGGCCATTTCAAATCGCATCATCGCCGAGCCGTCTTCTTTCATGAAGGCTTTGACCACGGCGCCCGGTTCCACCACAACAACTGAGATGGGTCGACATTGCAGTTCACGGGCACGGGCCAGTACAGCGGCGATGATTTTTTCGGCCTGAGCCTGGGTAATCTGGGACATGGGTATCTCCAAAAGTGCGAAACTGCATGCTGCCATAAAAAAAATAGTGCTTTGTTCACAATACGCGCGATGCGAGGAGGCAACATGAACAATCCGGATTTCTACAGATTGCTGCTGATTGTAATAACGGTCGTGTGCGCGCCGCACACGTGGGCGGCAGAGACTTATCCCGTAAAACCCGTGCGTTTCCTGGTGGGGTTTTCGCCCGGCGGCGCCAATGATCTGGTGGCGCGCGTGGTGGCCGCCAAACTTTCGCCCGCGCTGGGACAGCAGGTGGTGGTGGACAACCGCGCAGGAGCCGGCGGCAATATTGCGCATGACCTGCTGGCGAAGGCGCCGGCCGATGGTTACACCATGGTGCTGGCATCCGTATCATCGCTGGCGATGAGTCCGGGGCTGCTCAGCAAAATGCCCTACGATCCCGTCCGCGATTTTGCGCCGGTGGCGCAGGTGGTCAACGTGACCAGCCTGCTGTCTGCGAATCTGTCGAGCGGATCAAAATCACTCAAGGATTTTGTGGCGCGCGCCAAGCAGCAACCCGGCGCGCTCAACGTCGGCAATCCGGGCAGGGGCAGCATTGCGCATCTGGCCTTTGAACTGTTCAGCGTCACCGCGGGCATACGCGTGGTCAATGTGCCATTCAAGGGCGGCAGTCCGGCCGCGATCGGCGTCATCTCGGGACAGGTTGGACATATGATCGGCATCATTTCGACCGGAGCGGCGCACGTGAAGTCGGGCAAGCTGCGCGGTCTTGCCGTAACGAGCCCCAAACGTTCAGCGATATTGCCCGATGTGCCTGCGTTCGCCGAAGGTGGTTATCCCGGGTTCGAGGCCAGTGGCTGGCTGGGCATTGCCTTCCCGGCGCAAACGCCCAAGGCCATCGTGCAGCGCATGTACCAAACGGTGCGGGCAGTGATGGCGATGCCCGATGTGCGTCAGACTTTGGAAAATGCGGGGCTGGATCCGGAAGTGAAAGATCCCGCGGCCTTCCATGCGCTGATTAAATCCGATCTCGCGAAATGGGACAAACTCATCAAGGATGCGGGGATCAAGGAGCAATAGCAGATGGTCAGGGTATCGTTATTGCCGCCGGCAATACAGCGGTGCCCGGTGAACTGCCGGCGTGAGGTCTGGAGGCGCCAGAGTTAATCCCATAACGTGTTGATTTAATTAAATTATTTCACGTTTTACTTAACTTTCCTCCCTGCTCACGTGTAAAATACTGCGTTTTTCGCAGAGTCGAGCACTTTCAGGGGAGTTTCAGGCATGTCCGAGAAGGGTACTGATCAAGGGAAGCGGCAGTTTCTGGTCGCGGCTACGACGGTGGCTGGTGGCGTGGCAGCAGGTGCAGTAGCCGTGCCGTTTGTGGCGAGCATGTTGCCGTCTGAGCGTGCAAAAGCTGCAGGTGCGCCGGTGGAAGTTGACTTGGCCGGGATCGCGCCGGGCGAGCGCAAAACGGTCGAATGGCAGGGCAAGCCGGTGTGGGTGGTCCGCCGCACCAAGGAAATGCTCGATACCGTGCGCGGCAACGACGGCAATGTCGCTGATCCGGATTCGAAAAAGAAAATGCAGCCTGCCTATGCGACCAACGAATTCCGTGCGATCAAGGATGAATATCTGGTGGTGGTCGGCATCTGCACTCATCTCGGGTGTTCGCCGGTGGAAAAGTTTGCCAAGCAGGCCGAGGCCTTTGATCCCAATTGGCAGGGCGGTTTTTATTGCCCGTGCCACGGTTCGCTGTTCGACCTCGCGGGCCGCGTGTTCAAGAATAAACCCGCACCCGACAATCTGGTGGTGCCGCCATACAAATATCTGTCAGACACGCGCCTGCTGATTGGCGACGACAGCAAGGGGGCGTAAGAAAAAAATGGCTGCGACACCCAAAGAACCCGTAAATTTCACCGGCGCCGGTCGTCTTAACGCTCCCATCAGCGGTGTGCTGACCTGGGTAGACCAGCGCTTCCCGTTGATGTCGCTGTGGCGCGAGCATCTGTCCCAGTACTACGCACCGAAGAATTTCAACTTCTGGTATTTCTTCGGTTCGCTGGCGATGCTGATCCTGGTGATCCAGATCGTCACCGGCATTTTCCTGGTCATGCATTACAAGCCGTCGGCGGCTGAAGCATTTGCGTCCGTCGAATACATCATGCGCGACGTGCCGGGCGGCTGGTTCATCCGCTACATGCACTCGACCGGCGCTTCGGCCTTCTTCATCGTCGTTTATCTGCACATGTTCCGCGGACTGCTCTACGGTTCGTACCGTCAGCCGCGCGAACTGATCTGGATCTTCGGCATGCTGATCTACCTGTCGCTGATGGCCGAAGCCTTCTTCGGCTACCTGCTGCCGTGGGGCCAGATGTCGTTCTGGGGTGCGCAGGTGATCATCAACCTGTTCGATGCGCTGCCATTGATCGGGCCTGATCTGTCGACCTGGATTCGCGGTGACTTCGTCATTTCCGACGCCACGCTCAACCGCTTCTTCGCCTTCCACGTGATCGCGCTGCCGCTGGTGCTGCTGGGTCTCGTTGCCGCGCACATCATGGCGTTGCATGAAGTGGGTTCGAACAATCCCGACGGCGTGGAAATCAAGAAACACAAAGACGCCCAGGGCCATCCGCTAGACGGCATTCCCTTCCACCCGTACTACACGGTGAAAGACATCGTCGGTGTGGTGGTATTCCTGTTCCTGTTTTTCCTGGTGGCGTTCTTTATGCCGGAGATGGGCGGGTATTTCCTCGAATACAACAACTTCATTCCGGCTGATTCGCTGAAGACACCGCCGCATATTGCGCCGGTGTGGTACTTCACGCCGTATTACTCGATCCTGCGCGCGATTACCGAAGACTTCATGCTGGTGCTTGCGGCCGGTGTAGCGGCTTATGTGTGTCTGATCTGGCTGACCGTGCGCAACATGAGCGTGAAATTCCTGGCGTCGGCAATCGGATTAGTGTTGATCGTGCTGATGATCGGCGGACCGCTGGCGCTGGAAGCAAAAGTCTGGGGTGTGGCCGCGATGGGTGCGGCAACGCTGATTTTCTTCCTGCTGCCGTGGCTGGATCGCAGCCCGGTGAAATCGATCCGTTACAAGGGTTCGCTGTTCAAGACCGCGCTGACGATCTTTGTCATCGTGTTTCTGGTGCTGGGTTATTACGGCACCCAGACCGTGACCCCGGCCGGCACACTGATCTCGCAAATCGGCACGCTGATTTATTTCGCGTTTTTCCTGCTGATGCCGTGGTATTCGGTGATGGACAAGACCAAACCCGAACCCGACCGCGTGACGATGTAATGGATGAAATGATGAATAAAATCAACAAGTTATTCTCTATTCTGCTGCTGGCCCCGACGCTGGCACTGGCTGCGGGCGATCACCTCAAGCTGGATCGCGCGCCGATCAACGAAGAAGACATGGTGTCGCTGCAAAGTGGCGCCCGGCATTTCGTCAACTATTGCCTGAACTGCCACAGTGCGGGTTACATGCGCTACAACCGGCTGCAGGACCTCGGCTTGAGCGAAAAGCAGATCCTCGACAACCTGGTGTTCACCGGTGCCAAGGTCGGCGACCTGATGAAAATTTCCATGGACCCGAAAGAGGCCAAGAGCTGGTTTGGCGCGACGCCGCCGGACCTGTCGGTGATTGCGCGCTCACGCGCTTCCGCTGACGGCAGTGGTGCCGACTGGTTGTACACCTACCTGCGCAGCTTCTACCGCGACGCCGAGCGGCCCACTGGCTGGAACAACACCGTGTATGCCAACGTCGGCATGCCGCATGCCCTGTGGGAACTGCAGGGTGAGCAGGTGCTGGCCGAGCACAAGGTGCAGGGCGAAGGGTTCATGAAAACCGAAATGGTCCTGAAACTCGACAAGCCCGGCACGCTGACTGCGATCGAATACGACCGCATGGTTGCCGATCTGGTGAACTACATGGTGTACATGGCAGAACCGGTGCGCAATGAGCGCAAGACCATCGGCATGTATGTGCTGATCGCGCTGTTCCTGTTGTTTTTCCTGGTTTACGCACTGAAGAAAGAATACTGGAAGGACGTGCACTGACCTTCAGGCAGGCCTGTGGGGGCCGGGCGCGGAATTCGCGTCACGGCCCCGGTTTTCTCAGGTTCGTTTTTGCCTATCCTCTTTTGCCAACCGACTGACACGCCCACCGTTACGGATACCCCCACATCATGATGACACTTTATTCGGGCACCACCTGTCCCTTCAGCCAACGCTGCCGCTTTGTGCTCTACGAGAAGGGCATGGATTTCCAGATCATCGACGTCGATCTGTTCAACAAGCCGGAAGACTTGGCGGTGATGAATCCGTACAACCAGGTGCCGGTGCTGGTCGAGCGCGATCTGATCCTCTACGAATCCAACATCATCAACGAATACATCGACGACCGTTTTCCGCATCCGCAGTTGATGCCGGCGGACCCGGTGATGCGGGCGCGGGCGCGGCTGTTTCTGTACCGCTTCGAACAGGAAATGTTCATCCATGTGCCGGCCATCGAAAAAGGCACGCAGAAGCAGGCCGACAAGGGTCGCCAGACCATCCGCGACAGCCTCACCCAGATTGCGCCGGTGTTCGCCAAGCAGAAATACATGCTGGGCGATGAGTTCTCGATGCTCGACGTGGCGATCGCGCCGCTGCTGTGGCGCCTGGATCACTACGGCATCCAGCTCGGCAAACAGGCCGCGCCGCTGATGAAATACGCCGAGCGCCTGTTCAGCCGTCCCGCCTACATCGACGCACTGACGGCATCCGAGAAAGTGATGCGGAAGTAATTTGTTGCCATGGCAGAACGTTCGACCAAACCGTACCTGATCCGCGCCGTCCACGAATGGGCGTGCGACAGCAACCTGACGCCCTATCTGTCGGTCAAGATCGATGACCACACGCGGGCGCCGATGGAGCACGTCAAGGACGGCGAGATCATGCTCAACGTCGGTTATGACGCGACGCGCAACCTGACCATGGGTAATGACCTGATCCAGTTTTCCGCGCGCTTCGGCGGCGTATCGCGCGAATGTTCGGTGCCGATAAGCGCGGTGCAGGGTATATTCGCGCGGGAAAACGGTCAGGGTCTGTTTTTCCCTGCGGAATCCGAAGCGCAGTCGACTGCGCCGGACGGTGTGTTGCACCCGTCATCCCCGGACACGCCCGAAGACCCCAAGCCGGATACGCCCGCCCCCGGCGGGCGGCCGCGCCTGCAAGTCGTCAAATAGCTGCACCATCGGCGCTATTGCGCCGGTCTTGTTTGACACCCTCCTGCCCGCGTCGCAGAATCTGCGAACGCCGTAATCTGCACACAATTAATGCCGCTCCAGCGGCTGCAGCGGCGGACGCTCAGCACGTTCTCATTCCCCAGGAGTCGTGCATGCTTACCCCGGAAGAACTGGCGCAGGTCGTACCTGCCGAATCCACCATATTTCCCTCGCCGATCCCGACGCAATGTATATCCAGCGACGAGTACATGCCGACGGCGCAGACCGCGAAGCAGCGCGAGTTCGAAGCACGCGTCAAGGCCATCGGCGACGAACTGGCGAAAAAGCAGGGCGTGACGCGCCGCCGCTTTTTCAAGAGCGCTGCCGGCATGGCCGCGGCATTTGTCGCGATGAACGACACCTATGGTCCGCTGTACATGGTGAGTCGTGCGGAGGCCGCAACACCGGACATGGCCAACGAACGCGCCAACGCGCTGAAGAGCCAGTTCATCATGGACATGCACACGCATTTCCTGCGCGACGACACGCGCATCATGGGTTTTGTGCGCCAGCGCGAAGCCGTGGGCAAAGCCGGCTGGAATCCGCTGCTGGCGGGCAAGCCGCAGACCATCGAGGATCTGAAGTTCCCGAATTATTTCAAGGAAATCTACCTCGACTCCGACACCAAGATCGCGCTGATTTCGGGTTCCGGATCGGAGGAGCCGAAAGACTGGTTCCTCACCAACGAAATGAAAAACGATGCGCGGGTCAAGGTCAACAAGGAGGCCGGCACCAAGCGCATGTATGCCCACGCCATCTTCATGCCGGGTATGCCGGGTTGGCTGGACAAGGTGGACCACGACCTGGAAGTGCTGAAGCCCGATTCGTTCAAGGGTTACACGGTTGGTGACAACACCAACAAACATCTGGCGCGCCATCCATGGCGGCTGGATGACGAAAAGCTGCTGTATCCGTTTTATGAAAAACTGGTGAAGGCATCAAAAGACAAGCCGAGTCTCGCCAATGTCTGTTTCCACAAGGGACTGTTTCCGCCAGCGGTCGCGCAGAAGTTTCCCAACCTGCTGGAATATGCCGATGTGCGCGACGTGGGCAAGGCGGCGAAGGACTGGCCGCAGCTCAACTTCATCGTCTACCACTCGGCGTTTCGTTTTACCGGCGGCGCCTACAAGATCGGCATGGAACAGTTTGAAAAAACCGGTCGCATCGACTGGGTCACCGACGTTTCGGAAATCCCGGAAAAATTCGGCGTCAAGAATGTCTACGGCGACCTCGGTCAGTTGTTCGCGCAGAGCACTGTGGCCGAGCCGCGGCTCAATGCGGCAATGATGGGGCAACTGGTCAAGGGCATGGGTGCGGATCACGTGGTGTGGGGCACCGATGCGGTATGGACCGGAGCGCCGCAATGGCAGATCGAAGCGCTGCGTCGGCTGGAGATACCGGAAGACATGCAGAAGAAATACGGCTTCCCGGCACTGGGCCCGGCGGACGGTCCGATCAAGACGGCGATTTTTGGCGGCAACAATGCGCGGCTTTATGGCGTGACGCCGGAGCATCGTGCATCGCTGGTCAATGACCGGTTTGCACAGGCGAAGGTGGCTTATGACCGCGAGGGTGGGGATCGTACTAATCTGGCTTATGGGTATGCGATCAAGTCGGTTTAAGTGCGAGTTGGTTTAAAGAAAGGCGCGGACGGAAGTTCGCGCCTTTTTTATTGAAACTGTCAATTTCAACTTCGCCGGGGGTAGCCCGGCGGCTAGTTACTTTCTTTGTGCGGCCAAAGAAAGTAACCAAAGAAACGCCGCCCCGGCTCACCGGCCCTGCGGGCTTCCCTGCGCTGCTCGTCGTGCCGGGCGGCTGTGGAACTCGCGTGATGCCCGTATGACGGGCGATGTTGCGGGCGTTGAACGTCAGCGATGTGACCACTGCCTGCGCAGCTCACACAGTCCTCGCCGACTTCCCCCGGCACGCCTGCGCTGCTCGGCGGTTCACAAGGGGGGATCAACCGACGCGTAGGGTGCAATAAGCGCGCGCATTGCACCGAATGCAGAGTGGGACAATAAAGTATGCGGTCGCGTGGCAAAGGGCCTGGTAGTTAAAACTCGAAGTTTATTTTTTGCGTCTCCGGATTTCTTTAATCACTGCGGCATTATCGAGCTCCGCTTCGCCTGCTTTCATGCAGCCTTCAACGATGTCGGTATAAGTCGTCGTCAGCGGCAGTTGTTGTTGCAGGCGTTGTGCCAGTTCCAGCATCAATGAAAAATCCTTCAGTGACTGCACAATCTTGCCGTGCGGCGTGAAATCGCCGGCGATCATTTTGTCGCCCTTGATGTCCATGATCTGCGAGTAGGCGGCTGAGTCCTTCGCGACTTTCAGGAATGCGCCGGGGTCGAGTCCCATGCGTTCGACGAACACCAGGCCTTCGGCCATTGCGGCGCGGTTGATGCCGAGGATCAGGTTGATCGCGAGTTTGGCGCGGCCGCCGTTGCCTGCTGCACCGAGGTGGTGGCGGCGCGGGCAGAGGGCGTCGAGCACGTCTTTCGCCGATTCCGCTGCCGCCGGGTCGCCGCCGACCAGGCCCAGCGCCTCGCCGCGGGCCATTTGTTCACTGGTGCCGGAGACCGGCATTTCGATATAACTCAGGCGCTTTTGCGGCAGGCGTTGCGCCAGGGCACTGATGCGGTCAGGGTCGCAGGTGCTGACGCAGATGGCAGTCAGCGGCGGCGCGTCCGCCGGCAGCGCTGCGAGCAGGCCATCCGGTCCTTCCAGTGCAGCTTCCACCTGTTCGGTGTTGAACACGGCAATGACCACGATGCGACATTGGCGCGCGAGTTCAGCCAGCGAGGCGGCGGCGCTGCCGCCCAGCGTGGCGAGTGCGGCGGATTTTGCGGGATCGACGTCGTAACCGGTTACGCGATAGCCGGCAGCCGACAGGCGTCGTGCGCAGGCCATGCCCATCAGGCCGTTGCCGATGATGCCGACTGGAGTGGTGTTGTTTTGAACTATATTTGTCATGTGCAGTCCGTTAGAAGTTCGCGCAATTATAGGAGGCCCGGCACGCAGCGAGGCGCTATAATCCGGCCTTCGCGCCGGCATAGCTCAGTTGGTAGAGCAACCGCCTTGTAAGCGGTAGGTCGTCTGTTCGATTCAGACTGTCGGCACCATCAGCGCCGGCGCAAAAATCCGCAGGAATCGGCGGAATGGTGAATAATCCAATAAAATCAATGGGTTATGTTAATCGTGAGGTTGGCGATGGGGGTCGTGTTGTTGTAGTGCGGCCGCATGGCATTTTCATGTGGCGGCATCATCTGAAACGCCACAAAAAACACGGACCGGACGTATTCAAACCGCACCGGTGCGGCATGTAAATGGAGAGAGACAACTTGATTAACGTAGAACATCTGGTCAAGGCCTTCGGCCCCAAACTCGCAGTGAACGATGTTTCGTTCAGCGTCGAGCGCGGCGAAGTGCTGGGATTCCTCGGACCCAATGGCGCTGGCAAGTCGACCACCATGCGCATGATTACCGGCTACTACCCTCCGACTTCCGGCAGGATCACCGTCGGCGGCCATGACATGGTTGCCGATCCGATTGCCGCCAAGCGCCTGATCGGTTATCTGCCGGAGAACGCGCCCGGTTACGCCGACATGACGGTGCACGGCTTTCTCAAATTCTGTGCCGAGTTGCGCGGCCTGCAGGGCGATGCGCGCAAACGCGCGGTGAATCGTGCCGTGGAGCTGTGTTTCCTGGAAGCGGTGCTCTACCAGTCGATCGACACGCTGTCCAAGGGCTACAAACACCGCACCTGTCTCGCGCAGTCGCTGATCCATGATCCCGATGTGCTGATCCTCGACGAGCCCACCGACGGACTCGATCCCAACCAGAAATACGAAGTGCGCAACCTGATCAAACGGCTGGGTGAAAACAAAGTGGTTATTTTTTCAACGCATATTCTTGAAGAAGTCGAAGCGGCATGTACCCGGGTCATCATCATCGACCGCGGTCGCATCGTCGCCAGTGGCACCCCGGCGGAACTGAAAGCGCGCTCGCCGGAAGGCAGGCTCGACGATGTGTTCCGCGCGATTACGCTGCCGGACACGGTCAAGGCGGAGGCACGAGCATGAATCCCATAGCCAATATCAAAACCATCATGAAGCGCGAGCTCGGCGGTTACTTTACGTCGCCGATTGCCTATGTGTTCCTGGTCATCTTCCTGCTGCTGACCGGATTTTTCACGTTTACCATCGGCAACTTCTTTGAGCGCGGCGAAGCTTCGCTGGTGTCGTTCTTCACCTGGCATCCGTGGCTGTATCTGTTCCTGGTACCGGCTGTCGGCATGCGCCTGTGGTCGGAAGAGCGGCGGCTGGGCACGATGGAGCTGCTGCTGACCATGCCCATCACCAACTGGCAGGCCATCGTCGGCAAGTTCCTCGCGTCATGGCTGTTCCTGGCGCTGGCGCTGGCACTGACTTTCCCGGTGATCATTACCGTTAATTATTTCGGCGACCCTGACAACGGCATCATCGCCTCCGGTTATGTAGGCAGCCTGATGCTGGCCGGCTCATATCTGGCGGTAAGCTGCATGACCTCCGCGCTGACGCGCAACCAGGTCATCAGTTTCATCCTGTCGGTAATGATCTGCCTGTTCCTGATCCTCGCCGGCTATACCCCGGTGACCGACCTGCTGTCGCGGGTGGCGAGCCCGGTGGTGGTCGATGTTGTCGCGGCATTCTCGGTGATGACGCATTTCGAAGGTTTCCAGCGCGGCGTGCTCGACACGCGCGACGTGGTGTTTTTCGCCTCGGTGATCGGCTTCATGCTGTTCACCACCGGCGTGATCATCCGCAACCAGCGTGCGGGATAAGGTTACGAAAACTCAGATCATGAAAAACAAGAACACAGAAACACTGATGTACTCGGCCGGCGGCATCATCGCGCTGGCGCTGATCCTGATCGCAGGCAACTTCATATTCAGCGCGATCAATGCGCGGGTGGATCTGACCCAAGGCAGCGTTTACACGTTGTCCGACGGCACACGCTCTATCCTGTCGAAACTGGAAGCGCCGGTAAAAATTCGCTTCTATTACACCCAGGGCAGTGCTGCGGTACCGCCGGGCCTGAAGACTTTCGCCGGGCGTGTTGAAGATCTGCTCAGCGAGTACAAGGCGGCAGGCAAGGGCAAGGTCATCATCGAGAAATTCAATCCCCAGCCGGATTCCGATGCCGAGGAATCAGCGGCGCTCGACAACGTCGAGGGACAGATGACCAACACGGGCGAAAAGTTCTACCTCGGCCTTTCGGTGTCCTTTCTCGACCAGAAGTCCCCGATCCCCGTGCTGACGCCGGATCGCGAGCGTTTGCTCGAGTACGACATCACACGCTCGATCTCGCAGGTGGGCCAGGCCAAGAAAACGGTTGTTGGCATCATGAGCAACCTGCCGGTGCTGGGCCGTTCGCTCGACCCGATAAAAAAACAGCAGCCCCTGCAGCCGTGGGTGCTCGCCGACGAGCTGAAGCGGATTTTCGACGTGCGCAAAGTCGAAATGAATGCAACCAAGATTGACGACGACATCAAGGTGCTGCTGGTCATCCATCCGCGCGACATCATGGAGACGACCGAATACGCGCTCGACCAGTTCGTGATGCGCGGCGGCAAGCTGATCACCTTCATCGACACCTACGCTTATTTTGACCAGCAGCCGGATCTGCAGAATCCGTTTGGTGGCAATGCCGCAGGTCAGTCTTCGCTTTACAACCTGTTCAAGGCCTGGGGTGTTGAGCCCAGCAACGGCAAGGTGGTTGCCGACCTGACTTTTGCCAGTGGCGAAGGCCCGCGGCTGCTGCCGACGCTGCTGTCACTGAACAGCGAAGCGCTGAATCTGGACGACGTGGTGACCAGCCAGATCGGTACGTTGCTGATTCCGTTCGGCGCCAGTTTTACGGTCAAGCCGCCCGAAGGCATCAAGCAGACCACGTTGGTGCACACTTCGAAAAACTCGATGCTCGCTGACCTGATCATCGCCACGTTGTCGGGTGAACCGTCGACGCGCGGCTTCCAGCCTTCGGGCAAGGAAGAGCCGCTGGCGTTTCGTCTGACCGGCAAGTTCAAGACCGCATTCCCCAACGGCAAACCCGCCGATCCGTTCGCACGCGGCAAGCCGGTTGATCCGGCGCAGTTCGAAGCCGACCGCAAATCACACCGCAGTGAAGTGGCTGCCGAAAACACCGTAGTCATCGTGGGTGACTCCGACATGCTGACCGATGGCGCGGCGGTGGACATCCAGGAAATCTTCGGCCAGCGCGTGGCAGTGCCGCGTAACGGCAACCTCGCTTTTGCCCAGGGCCTGGTCGAGCAGATGGCCGGCGACAGCGCGTTGATCAGTCTGCGCAGCCGCGCGGCATTCAGCCGTCCGCTGACGGTGATCAAGCAGATCGAGGCGCGGGCGCAGGAAACCTATCTCGGCAAGATCAAGGCACTGGAAGACGAACTGAACCAGACCAGTGAAAAGCTGCAAGCGCTGCAGAAAGGCGGTAAATCGGCGGTCGCCAGTGGCGGCGCAATTCTGACTGCGGAACAGCAGACCGAGCTGGAAAATTTTCGCAAAAAATCGATCGAAACCCGTCGTGAACTGAAGGACGTGCGCAAAAACCTGCGTGAAGATACCGATGCGCTGCAATTGTGGACCAAGGCGATCAATATCGCGCTGGTGCCGCTGCTGGTGATGGTGCTGGGTGTCACGCTGGCGATCATCCGCCGGCGTCGCATCAACGCCAGGGCGCGCCAGTCATGAACCGCAAACAATTCCTGTGGTTGATGCTGGTGGTGCTGGTGCTCGGCGGCGCAAGCCTCGCGCTGTTCTGGCAGGACCTGACTGCGTACCGCGACAGCGGTGCGAAAATCGGCGCGCGCCTGCTGCCTGAATTCAAAATCAGCGATGTCACCAAAATGCACCTGCAGGATGCAACGCAGGAAGTGACGCTGGTGGCAAAAGACAAGATCTGGCGTGTTGAACAGCGTGGTGGTTATCCGGCGGATTTTTCTGAAATCAGCGGCCTGATTTTCAAGCTGCTCGATGCCAAGGTCGTGCAGTCGGAAGTGGTGGGCGCGAGCCTGCATCCGCGGCTGGATCTGGCGACGCCGGGCAAGGACGCCAAGGAAGGCACCGGCACGCTGCTGGAACTGACCAACGCCTCGGGCAAAATTCTGGTCAGCATGGTGCTGGGCAAGGTGTCGCTGAAACTGGATCCGGTAAATCCGCTGCCCAATGCCAGGAACGGTGTGCCTGCCGGTCGCCATGTGCTGGTGACGGGCAAGGGCAACACGGTCTACGTGGTGTCCGACCCGCTGGAAAAAGCGGTGGCCGACCCCGGCGTATGGCTGGCCCGGGATTTTTTCAAGGCCGAACGCATCAAGACGCTGCAACTGGCGGCGGATGGTGGTGGGGCGTCCTGGAAAATCACTCGCGATGAAGAATGGGGCCAGTGGAAGTTCGCCACCGGCGGTGGTCAGCTCGACCCCAGTGCTGCAGTGGCGGCCAACAACGCCCTGTCCAACCTGGCATTGACCGACGTCATCATCGATGACAAAACCGGCACCGAAAAAGTGGTGACGCTGGTTGCTGAGACTTTCGATAACCTGACGTACACCGTAAAAATTGCACCGCATAAGGATGGCAATTTTGTGGTGCGTTTCAGCGTTACCGGCACGCCGCCGAAAACGCGCAAGCCGGAACTTAACGGGAAAACTGCAGAAAAACCCGAAGACGCCGCCAAGCTCGACAAGGAATTCGCTGAAACCCTGCAACGCCTGGAAGCGCGGGTGATGCTGGAGCAGGCGCGTTCGCAGTGGGCCTACGTGGTACCCGGCAAGCTGGTGGCGCCGCTCCTGCTCAATCGCCAGCAACTGACGGCTGCGCCACGCCCGAAGTAATACCATAAGCTGTTGTTTTAATTGAATTATGTATAGCCCCGCGCGCGGGGCTATACTGCTGGCATGAAGCGTTTTGCGATCGGCCTTGCAGCCCTGTTGGCGCTAAGCCTGTTGCCCGGGTGCGCGGTTACGTTGCACGGCAATCAGACCAGCGGCGGCGGCATAACGACCACCACCATCGGCAGCAGCATCCAGGGCGGCACCCGCATCGGCAATGCCCGCATCGGGGGTTCCTACGGTGCGCCGCTGGCAGGCAATGCCGCTGGCGGCCAGCTGTCATTCTCCAGCGGCGCTTCGGCAGTACTGGTGCTGGGCCTGGTGGTTGCCGGGACGGTGGATCTGGTCAGCGACTGGTTCCGACCCACGGCACCGCAACCGGCCGCACGCACGGGCGGCATCGCACACACCTGTTCCTGTTATGGCTGGCAGCCGGAATTGACGGCGGCCGACCGTCCGCAGTAACTTCCCGCAGTCGCTTCCATTTCCGTTACGTACTTCTTCCGCCACTCAAACAGACAGGCACGCCTTATGAGCAACCTCAAAGATCCGCAGACGCCCACACCTTCACCAGTGTTCCCGCAGGATAAAAAGTGGGACTACAAAAAACGCACGGCCGGTTACGAATCCGACGTCACGGCGCTGGTGCGCTGCATGCTTGAAGATGAGTCGATCCTGGAAGACCAGCGTGCAGCGTGGGAACGCTGGCGTAACGATCCTTCGGGATTGAAGCGATGAGCGCCCGCAGCTGGTCAGCATTGGGTGCTGCGCTGTTGCTGGCGGCGACAGCGGCTTCCGCACAAAACTTTCCATCGCGTCCGGTGCGTTTTGTGGTGCCCTATGCGCCGGGGGGCAGCACCGATACGCTGGCACGGTCCATCGGCACGGCGTTGTCCGATCATCTCGGCCAGCAGGTGGTGGTCGACAACCGCGCTGGTGCCAACGGCGATATCGGCATGAGCATCGTCGCCAAGGCGCCGCCTGACGGCTACAGCATCGTGCTCGGCTATATCGCCAATCTCGCGATCGGCCCCAGTCTGTACGCGAAGATGCCTTACGATCCGGTGAAGGATTTTGCGTCGATCACGCAAGTCGCCGGCGCTTCCAATATTTTTGTCACTCATCCCTCGTTGCCGGCAAAAAATTTCAAGGAGTTCATCGCCTATACCAAGGCCAATCCGAAAAAAGTGTCGTTTGCTTCGGCAGGCGTGGCCAGTGTGGGCCATTTGACCGGTGAACTGTTGAACGACATGGCCGGCATCGACATGCTGCATGTGCCGTACAAAGGCAGCGGCCAGGCCATCTCTGATCTGGTCGGCGGGCATATCAAGGTCATGATCAGTGGCATGGCATCCACGCTGCCCCATGTGCGCTCGGGCAAGCTGGTCGGCATCGTGACCACGGGCCTGAAGCGGACCCCGGCTACGCCCGATATTGCGACCATCGCCGAAACCTACCCCGGGTTTGAATCGAGCTCATGGTTTGGTGTGCTGGCACCGGCGGGTACGCCAAAGGCTGTCGTCGCGCGACTCAATGCCGACATCCACAAATCATTGCAGGATCCGGGCGTGGTCAAGCGCCTCTCGGGCGTGGGTTTCGAGATTGTCTACGGCACACCGGAGCAATTCACGGCCTACATCAAGTCCGAGATTAAGAAGTGGGCGAAGGTAGTGAAGGCCTCGGGCGCGACGCCGGGGTGATTTGCTGATCACGGTTTTTTTGTCGCATTCCGGGCCGGCAGGCCCGATACCGCAGAGAGGAAAGCCATGATCCATGTCATCGCTGTCATCACCGCCCAACCGGGCAAGCGCGACGAACTCCTGCGCCATTTCCGCACCAACATGCCGGTCGTGCAGGCGGAGCAGGGCTGCATTGAATACGGGCCGGCGATTGATGCCGATCCCGGGTTGTCGGTGCAGACGATCTATGGCCCGGATACTTTTGTCGTGATCGAGAAGTGGGAGTCGATGGAGGCGCTGAAGGCGCATGCGGTGGCGCCGCATATGAAGGAATATGCGGCTAAGACGCGGGAGATGGTTGCTGGGCGGGCTATACATGTATTGGAGCCGGCGTAGTGGCTTGATGCTGGCGGGTGATTTTCGCCGCCGCTGTTTGCCTGCGTGGGTTGGCCGGGGGCAGCCCGGCGGCTGGTTACTTTTCTTGCTCCGCCAAGAAAAGTAACCAAAAGAAGGCGGCCCCGGTTCGCCGGTCCTTCGGACTTCCCTGCGCTGCTCGTCCCGCCGGGCGGCTGCGCAACTCGCGTGCTGGCGCGATGAATTTCAAGGTGTCGGGGCGGTTTGGCGTGTTGCTCTTGCAACGGTTTGAGCGGCTCGCCCAGTGCTCGCCGACTGCCCCCGGCGCGACTCCGCTGCTCGGCGGCTCACAAGGGGTAACCCTGTGAATTTACGCTAGCAGGTATGACAAACGGATTTCGGTTATTCTTTTGCCTGATCGTCAGGCGATGGTTTTCATGCCATTTTATCCCCGTCAAACCCCCGCTGATTTTTATTAATCCATTGAATTAAATAAAAAAATATGAAAATCAGCGGAATGTTATCCATCGTGCTGGAATGTTATACGGCATTTTCGCCGTATAAAACTAGTTAGACCGCAGGCGGCCCGCATGCGCATATCCGCTTTGGTTGTAGCTGTTCTTGTATCCCTGGGTGCCGGCTGCGCCAACCCATTGAACAGAGTCACATCCGACAACTACGCGGATACGTGTGCGGCTGCCGAACGAAACGGCAGATTGGATGTGGCTGAGCAGGCTTGCTACCGTGCGCTGGTGAATGTCGACATGGGAAATCTCGGCCCAGAGCTCAAGTCCCAGCGGTTGTATAACTTGGCACGTATCAAGCGCCAGTTGTCGAAGTTCGCAGTGGCAGAAGACCTACTCAAGCAGTCTCTTCCCATCGAGGAACAGTTATCCGGCTCGATGAGCCATCAAATCGGAAGGAGACTCGTCGAGTTGGCCACTAACATGGCTGGCCAAAATCGATGGAACGAAGGCGCACCGTATCTGATCCGCGCACTGCCCATCGCCGATCAATTTTCTCCGCAAGAAAAAAGCTTTATGAGAGCAGTGCTCCTTAAGTACGGCTCGGAATTACGGAATTCAGGGAACGTAGATATCGCAGCGCAGTTCGAAGCGCGGGCGGCAACGTTGTGACGTACAGGTCTAACCCGTCGTTCCAGCGGACGGCTGCGCCGCCGCTGAACAAATCCGTTAGCCGGCACAACAATGGCCGTTGAAGACGAACTGATGTCCATCGACAATGCTTTAGCCGAGCTTGAGTTCAGGCTCGTTGACGACGGGGTGGTTGGGACACATTTAAAGGGTTCCGACGTCGCTACCTTTACGCGACTCCGCATCGAAGCGAAGTCTATCTTGGATAATGTTCTTGGTATCGCCAACAACTTTTCGCTGAACCTCCATTTCTCGCCCCCCGGCTCTTCATTAGCAATAGTTCAGGAATGCCGGGGGGTGATTCAGGGCGCGGTGAATCACCTTCGCCGAGAGGGCACCGCGATTGCCACTCAGCCATCCTTACCCTCCAAAGCGTGGTTTGTTGATCTATCTCGACTTGCTGCACTTCGAGCAGCAAAGTCCCCGCAGTGGGATCCAACGCGATTGATAAGACTTTGCGAAGAACTGAACGTGGCCTACTCCAACGATTGTTTCATGTCCGTGGCGATGCTCGTAAGAGCAATACTCGATCACGTTCCGCCGTTGCTCGGTAAGCAGACTTTTGCTGATGTCGCGAACAACTATCCTGGGCCAAGCTCATTCAAGAAATCGATGCAAAACCTGCAGCAATCACTGCGGAACATCGCCGATGCACACCTTCACGTTCTTATCCGGCAGAGGGAGGTGCTCCCAACGGGGCAGCAGGTAGACTTTCACAAAGACCTCGATGTATTGCTCGGTGAGATTGTGAGGACGTTGAAGTGATAAGCCGGCTAACCATGCACTGCAGGGGGCGCGGGCAAGCGGCGCGGCGCTTGCTTGCCCGCGCCTCTGAGCGCGAACGTAATTCCACGAATTATTGCCGAGCTATCCCCAGCTTCTCGTAGATCGGTCTGATCTGCGCACGAATGGCGTGGCGGCGATTTGCCAGCACCAGCCCCGCGGCGATGCAGCACAGTCCGCCCAAGGTCAGCGTTGCGCGCGGGCCGATAATGTCGGCCAGTGCACCGGCGGTCAGGCTGCCGAAGGGGGCGATGCCGAGGAAGGCTGCGGTGTAGAGGCTCATTACGCGCCCGCGTTTGTCGTCGTCGACTATGGTTTGCAGGATCATGTTGACCGAGACCGAGGTGACGAGGATGCCGAAGCCGATGATGACCAGCAGTGGCAATGCATAGCCGGTTGAAGGCGCTTGCGCGAACAGTGCGAGTGCGCTGCCGGCGGCTAGTGCGGCGATGATGATCAGGCGGATCAGGCCGCGGGCGTTGGCGCGCGAGGCCAGGTACAGCGTGCCGGAGATGGCGCCCAGCCCGCCGGCGCCCACCAGGAAACCCATGTCGTCGGCGCCGCCGCCGAACACTTCGCGCACGATGACCGGCATCAGCGTCGTGTAGGGCGTACCGAGGAAGGCGACCACCGCCAGCGTCAGCAGCAGTGCGCGTATCGGCAGCAGGTTCCACGCATAAACAAACCCTTCGCGCAGGCCCGCGAGTACCGGCGTTTTGATCGGTGGCCGCGGTCGCGCCTGCACCCGGATCATCAGGAAGGAGATGACCACGGCGATGTAGGTCAGCGCATTGATCAGGAAACAATGGGCTTCGCTCAGCACGCCGATCAGGATGCCGGCGATGGCGGGGCCGACCAGGCGGCCGCAGTTGGCCATCAATGAGGTCAGGGCGATGGCGTTGGGCAAATCTTCCTTGCCGTTCACCAGTTCCAGCAGATAGGCATGGCGGATCGGCAGCTCGATCGCCACCAGCACACCGAGCAGCATCGCCAGCGTGACGATATGCCAGGGGGCGATGATGCCGGCCAGTGCCAGCGTTGCCAGTGTTACCGCCTGCAGCAGTTCCAGCAGCTGGGTGATGAACATCGTGCGGTGCAGATTGCAGCGATCCGACCACCAGCCTGCCAGTGGTGAGAGCAGCAGGATGGGCACGCTGCTGGCAAAGGCGAGCACGCCCAGCAGTGTTGCCGAGTCGGTCAGCCGGTAGAGCAGCCAGCTTTGCGCCACCATCTGGATCCAGTAACCGACCAGCGCAAAAATCTGGCCGGTGAGGAATAGCCGGAAATTGCGGTGACGCAGAGCGCGTAATGCAGGCAGGGCCATGAGTAGGGGAGAAAAGACCGAATTCTACTTCATGGACTTCCGAGCGAGTTGGGGCATGCGCTACGGTAAAATCAACGCCTCCCATGCCCGACCACAAATCCGCAACCGGCGGCGCGTCCCTGGCGCCGCAATTGATCACCATGTTCCAGTTGATGGTCGTGGTGTTGTTGTGGAACAGCGCCTACAAGGGCGGGCGCATCCTGAATACCCTGTACGCGCTGGAACTGGGCGCCACACCGCTGATCATCGGCTTGTTGCTCGCCACCTACGGCGTGTTTCCGCTGCTGATGGCGGTCAAAGCGGGGCGCATCGCGGACCGTTATGGTTCGCGGGTGCCGATCATGTCCGGCATGGTGGTGTGTTCGCTGGCCGTGATGCTGCCGTGGTTTTCGCCGACTCTGCCGATGCTGTTTGTGTCTGCAGCGCTGACCGGTTTCGGTTTTATTCTCGGTCAGGTGGCTTTTCAGTCGCTGGTGGGTACCTTGGGCGCCGGTGAAGCGCGCACCCGCAATTTCAATCTGTATGCGCTGATCATCGCCGTTGCCGATTTTGTCGGACCGGTGTCCGCCGGATTTTCCATCGACCATGGTGGCCATGTCCGTACTTACCTGTTCCTGGGTCTGCTGGGACTGGTAGCCACCGTGGTGCTGATTACCCTGGCGAAACGCGTGCCGCGCCATCTGAAGCCGGCGCCGACCCCCGCCAGTCACCGCATGTCCGACTTGTGGCGGGATATCAACATGCGCCGGGTGCTGATCGCCGGTGCCGTGGTGATGACCGCCATCGACCTGTTCCAGCTCTATATGCCGCTGTATGGCCACCAGGTCGGCCTGTCAGCTTCAGTGATCGGCATGATCCTCGGCGCCTCGGCCGCGGCGACTTTTGTTTCGCGCGCGTTGTTGCCCATGCTGGTGAGGAATTTTGGCGAGGAAAAAACGCTGCTCTACGCATTGTTCCTTACTGCGAGCATGTTCACGTTGATTCCGGTGTTCTCCAGCCCGCTGCCGCTGGCTGCGATCTGCTTCACGCTGGGCCTGGGCATGGGCCTCGGCCAGCCGCTGACGGTGATGTTGTGTTACCACTATGCGCCCGAGGGCCGTGGCGGCGAATCGCTGGGGCTGCGCATTGCCATCAATAATTCCATGCACGTAGTCGTGCCCGCGATGTTCGGCGCCGTGGGTGCGGCGTTCGGACTGGCGCCGGTGTTCTGGGTCAGCGCGGGGGCCGTTGCGGCCGGCAACTGGTACGCGCGCAAGCGCAGCGTCTGAGTCCCAAGGGAAACCGGCTTGCCCATCCATCTCATGCTGCTGGTCGTGCTGCTCAACATGAGCGCATTCCGTGGCAGCAAGGTCCTGGTGTCGCTGTTTGCGCTGGAGCTCGGTGCACCGCAGATCATGCTCGGTGTGATCGTCGCCTTGTATGCCCTTTGCCCGATGCTGCTGGCGCTGTATGCGGGCAAACTCTCGGATCGTTTCGGCGTGCGCTGGCCGCTGGCCCTGGGCTCACTGGGTATGGCCTTGTCACTGATCCTGCCCGGCATATTTCCTACGCTGCACATGCTGTACGTGTCAGCCTTTCTGCTCGGCGCATCGCATGTGTTTTACAACGTGTCGGCACAAAATCTGATCGGCATGCTGAGTACGGTGACGACGCGCACCCGCAATTTCAGCAACCTCAGCCTGTGTATTGCCAGCGGCGGATTCATCGGGCCGCTGATCGCCGGTTTTGCGATTGACAGCTTTGGTCATGCCCTGGCCTATCTGTGCATCGCCGTCACACCGCTGATTTCGGCCGCGATCCTGTTTGGCGCGCGCAAGCGACTTGCCGCGGTCAGTGGCGGCAAGCCGAAAAAAGATGAAGACGCGGGTTATGCCGTCGGCCTGCTGCAGAATGCGCCGTTGCGGCGCACCCTGATCACCAGCGGCATCATCCTCACCGCGATCGACCTGTTCCAGTTCTACATGCCGATCTACGGCCATGCCATCGGCCTGTCGGCTTCGGCGATCGGCGTCGTGCTGGCGATGTTTGCCGCAGCGTCATTCATTGTGCGCATCATCATGCCGCGGCTGGTGGTGCATTTTGGCGAGGAACAGGTGCTGACGGCCTCGATCTTCATCGCCGCTGCGACCTACTTGTTTTTCCCGCTGATCGAAAGCGGCGTGCTGCTCGCGGTGATTGCGTTTGTACTGGGCATGGGCACCGGCTGCGGCCAGCCGCTGACACTGATGCTGATTCACGCGAAGGCACCCGCAGGCCGTTCCGGCGAGGCTCTGGGATTGCGCATGTCCATCAACAATCTCACGCATATCGTAGTGCCGCTGTTTTTTGGTGCGGTCGGCACCGCGTTCGGCCTGGCACCCGTGTTTTTGGCCAATGCCGTGATGCTGGGCGCCGGTGGCATGCTCAGCCGGCGGCGCTGAACTATACGAACTGTACGGGCAGCGACCATCGTTATAATTCACGGCATCACTTCAAGCATCACTCTAGAGGCTACACATGAAAATCGCGATCATTGACGACTATCAGGATGCGTTCCGCAACACCGCCGCGGCGAAACAACTCGCCGGCCATGAACTGCAGGTTTATACCGATACCGAGAAGGATCCGGAAAAACTCGCGGCACGGCTGAAAGACGCCGAGATCCTGGTGCTGACCCAGCAGCGTTCGAAAATGCCGCGTGCCGTGATCGAAAAGCTGCCCAAGCTGAAAATGATCAGTCAGACCGGGCGCAATGCGTATCACATCGATATTGCCGCCTGCACCGAAAAAGGCATCGTCATTTCGGCGGGCGGCGGCGGCAACCCGACGCCGACTGCAGAGCTGGCCTGGGGCTTGATCATCGCCGCGCTGCGGCGCATTCCGCAGGAAGCGCAGCGCATGAAAAACGGCCAGTGGCAGGGTTCGGTAGGCACCGGTCTCGCCGGCAAGTCGCTGGGCATTTACGCCTACGGCCGCATCGGCAGCATGGTGGCCAAGGTCGGCAAAGCCTTCGACATGAAAGTGGTGTGCTGGGGCCGCGACGGTTCCACCGCCAAGGCGCGCGCGGCGGGGTTTGAAGTCGCGGCCAGCCGCGAGGCGTTTTTTGCCGAATCCGATGTGATCTCGATACACCTGCCGCTGAATGACGGCACCCGCGGCATCATCACCGCAGAAGACCTGGCACGGATGAAAACCACGGCGTTGATCGTCAATACCAGCCGCGCGCCCATCATCGCCAAGGATGCACTGGTCAACGCGCTGAAAGCCGGTCGCCCCGGTCGTGCGGCGATTGACGTTTACGAGGAAGAGCCGGTAGTGAATGCCGCACATCCGCTGATCGCCATGGACAACGTGGTATGCACGCCGCACCTGGGTTATGTCGAAGAGGCAACCTACGAGTCGTACTACGGCACGGCGGTGGAACAGATCGTGGCTTACCTGGCCGGCAAGCCGATCAATGTGGCCAATCCGGATGCGCTGAAATAGCGCTGAGATTTTGGAGAGTATCCCAGCCCTATCCGTTCGCCCTGAGCCTGTCGAAGGGCGACAGACTGCGACAGTGCTGCATCAGGGCTTCGACAAGCTCAGCCCGAACGGTAATTCAGTTTTTCTGTAATGAATTTTTTCGATAACGTATTGCGAGGTAAATAACGATGAAAAAACTGCGTTGCGGCGTGGCCGCAGTCGAGGCGATGCGCGCCGCCGGGGTCAGCAAGGTGTTCGGCCTGATGGGTTCGAGCACGCTGGAAATGTACGACGCGCTGTACGATGTCAAAAAAGACATTGAATACATCGGCGTGCGTCATGAGAACTGCGGCATGCACATGGCCGATGCCTATGGCCGCATGACCCAGACTCCCGGCACCTTCATCTGTGGCCAGGCTGGACCGGGCGCCGCCAACATGGTGCTGGGCCTGGCGCAGGCCAAGTTTGCCTATTCGCCGGTGGTGGCCATCACCGGGCTGGCGTCCACCGAACACCTCGGCCGCGATGCCTTCCAGGAAATCGACCAGAACACGCTGTTCCTGCCGGTGACCAAACGCGTGATGACCGTGCCGCGGCCGGAGCGTATCCCCGAATTCATTCTCGAGGCCTATCGCATAGCCAATGCTGGCCGCCGTGGCCCGGTGGTGGTGAACATCCCGCGCGACCTGTTCAACCACGACATCGACACCGATATCCCCCAGTGTTATGCACCGGACATCAAGCCGCCGGCCGCCGATGCCGCTACGCTGGCCGAAATCCGCAAGCTGATCCTCGCCGCGAAAAAACCGGTGATCCACGCCGGCGCTGGCATCAAGTGGGCGCGCGCCAGCAAACAACTCGCCGCACTCGCCGACAAACTGCAGATCCCGGTGACCAGTTCCGCCGGACACGCCGACATCCTGCCCATGGATTTTGCATTGCATGCCGGCGGTGTAGGGCCGCGCGGCAATCCGGTCGCCAGCACGCTGATGCGCGAAGCCGACCTGATCATCGCGCTGGGCACACGGCTCGGCTTCAACACCACGTTCTATAAAAATACCGATGTCTCGCCGACGGCGAAGCTGATTCAGGTCGACGTCGACCCGATGGCGCTGGGCCGGTTTTTCCCGACCACGCTGGCGGTGGCAGCTGATGCTGGTGCCGTGATCGACGGCCTGACCGCGCTGATGCAGCCGATCACTGCCGACGCCGCACCCTGGCGCAGCCGCAACGAAAGTTATGCCAAATCACGCGCAGCACTGTGGGCCGAACGCGAGGCCTCAGGTGCCCGCACCGGCACACCGCTGCATCCCGACGTGATCTACGCTGAAGTGCGCAAGGCAGCACCGCGCAACGCCGTGTTCTCGCTGGACGCCGGCACCACCGGCTTTCAGGCCACCGACCAGTTGCCGTGTTACGAAGCACCGGCACTGATCACGCCGCTGGACTGCGGCATGGTCGGCTTCTCGTATTCGGCGGCGATAGGCGCCAAGGTCGCCGCACCCCAACGCGCGGTGATTTCACTGATGGGCGACGGTGGTTTCGGCATGACCATGGGCGAGATGACCACCGCGGTGGCCAGCAACATACCCGCTGTCGGCATCGTCATGGACAACGGTACCTGGGGTTCGGAGATCGCCTACCAGCGCGACTTCTACAACGAGCGTTACATCGGCGCCCATGTGCACAGCCCGCGTTTCGACGAAGTCATGAAACTCACCGGCGGCAACGGTTATTACGCGACGAATGCAGGTGACACCGCAGATGCGTTGCGCGACGCACTGAAAGCCGGCAAGCCGGCGATCATCCACGTCAAGATCGATCCTGATGCGACCATCAGTTTCCGCAAGGATGCGCTGAAGAAACGGCCATCCTGACCCCGCGGGCAGGATGGACCTGTGCCGGATCGAACGGGCGGCGAGCGCAGTTCATCCGGCACCTTTGAATTGCAGCAAGGTAGGGTAAGCAGAGGTATAATCGTAAGTTGTTGATTATATTGATATTTTTGTTTTACCCCGTAGCGCGCCGGGCTGCGTATTTCAGCGATGTAGGGTGGGCAAAGCGCAGCGTGCCCACGCGGATAAACGCGCAGGATAATTGCCATCCATGTCCCGCTATCGTCGAAGCCTTGCCGGAGGCGGCACTTTTTTCTTCACGGTCAATCTCGCCAATCGAAAAAGCGCGTTGCTGATCGACGAAATTGACCGGCTGCGTCGCGTTTTTGAACTGGTGCGCACGCGGCATCCGTTTCGTACGGTGGCCTTCTGTGTGTTACCTGAACATATGCACACTGTGTGGCAACTGCCGCAAGACGATGTGCAATACGGGTTGCGCTGGGGCATGATCAAGCGCGCGTTTTCAAGCGGACTGTCGCCGGCTGCCGAACGGTCCGCAAGCAAGATCACCAAACGGGAAAAGGGGTTATGGCAGCGGCGGTTTTGGGAACACCAGATACGTGACGACGCGGATTTGCAGCGCGACGTGGATTACATTCATTTCAACCCGGTCAAACATGGGCTGGTGAAACAGGTGCGCGATTGGCCGCATTCTTCGTTTCATGTATACGTCGAACGCGGAATGTTGCGGCAGGACTGGGCGGGGGGGCGCGGTGGCGGGCAATGCGGGCGAATTCGGGGAGTGAGCACCAGGTGACCGTGGGCACGCTGCGCTTTGCCCACCCTACGCACTGCTCCGGCAGCGCGATCTTCCTGTTACGCTAGCCGACATATTCCCAAAGCCATCCCGATGAACCTACCGATCACACCCCTGCAGTTGATGGATTTTTTCGGCGTCGCCGTGTTTGCCGTCAGCGGTGTGTTGGCCGCGGGGCGCAAACATCTCGACTGGTTCGGTGTGCTGTTGATCGCCACGGTTACCGCGATCGGTGGCGGCACGCTGCGTGATCTGCTGCTCGACCGCCATCCGGTGTTCTGGATGGCCGACACCGGTTATCTGTGGGTGATTTTTGCGACGACGCTGCTGACGCTGCTGATCGTGCGTTTTCGCGAAATTCCGCTGCGGGCTTTGCTGGTGGCTGATGCGCTGGGGCTGGCGCTGTTTGCGATCAGCGGCGCGCGCATCGCTGAGGCCGCCGGTAACGGCGGCATCATTGCGGTGATCCTCGGCACCATGACGGGGGTGGCCGGCGGCGTGTTCCGCGACATGTTGCTCGCCGAGATTCCGCTGCTGCTGCGCGATGGCGAAATTTACGCCACGGCGGCGATCGCCGGCATCGTGGTGTATCTGCTGCTGGAAGGTTCAGGCATCGACCGGCTGACGGCCGGTTATGTGGGCATGGCGATGATAGTCGCGCTGCGTTTTACCGGAATATTTTTCGGCCTGCGCATGCCGGCGTTGCGGCTGGGCGAGCCGCGAAAGTAGAGAAAGAAACGATTTCAACCACCTTTTACCGCCAAGTCGCCAAGACCGCCAAGTAAACCGGGGAGCGTAAAAAACCCGACATCATTCCGGGTTTCTTTGGCGGCGGGGTGACTCCCATCTGCGGATTGGACTTGCAGTCATTTCGCTGTTGATCGTCTTGGCGCTCTTAGCGTACCCGTCAAGCGGGTATTGAAAAGAATCTTGGCGGTAAGTAAGGGTTTTGTGCCTATCAATGCAGGTGGCGGTTCCGGGGATGCAGCGGGATCACCGTAGAACTGGCGGGTGATTCGCTGTCCTTGGTCTGCGCCGGCTTGTGCGCATCGAACATGCCGGTGACCAGCGTGGTGATCTGTTCCACTTCGGGCTGGTCGAGATGGCGCGCCAGCATATGGTGCAGGTCTTCCACCACGCACTGGCGGCGGAATTCGTGGATGGATTCCGGTGATGGGCCGATGAAAAACTGGTGGAACTCGTCATCGCCGCTGTCCGGGTAGTACGTGACTTCGACTTCCGAGGCGTATTCGGACAGCGGGCCCAGGCTGTTGCAGGCTTCCGTCAGCTTGGTGTGGAAGCTGCGGCCGACGTCCCCGGTCCAGCAGATGCTCAGCACGCGATCATGCGTATCAAAGGCAATGCCGGTTTCTTCACGCTCCAGACTCTTGGCATCGGCAAGGTGATCGGCGTCCACGTAATCGAGCCAGGGGCGCAGCGCGAGTTCGATCTGCGCCAGACGCACACCTTTGCACAGGAAAATGCTGCCGTGGACATGGACTTCGGTTTTCATTGCAGTTTGCTTCCGGTGTGAGTGCAGATTACTGCGCGGGGCGACAAGGATAGCACAATGGGGAAGTCATTAAAAACTCAATATAATCAACCGGTTATGGCTATAAAACCACTGTGGCCGGCCGGTGTTTTTGGCTGGCGCCCGGCAGTATCCTCCGCGCCTGATCAGGCTTCGCGGAAAAGCCGGCCTGCGCCGCGTATTGCGCGTTTGTCACCGATCTGGCGCAGCATGCCCCACATCGAAGCCTGATTGCTGGTGACTACCGGTTTGCCCAGGTCACGCTCCAGCGCTTCGATGATCTCCAGCGTGCGCAGGTTCGAGCAACTGATGAATATTGCCTGTGCGTCAGGGTGGTCCACTTTTTTGGCGAGCGCGGCCACGCGCTCCGGTGTGACGGAGGCGTGGGCCTGGGTGCCGAAACCTTCAATGGCCAGTACGGTGTAGCCGGCGGCTTCCAGATACTGCTGCACTTTTTCATTCAGCCAGGGTTCATAGGCCGTGGCTACGCTGATGCGGCGGACTTCAAGCGCCTGCAGTGCGTCGGTGATTGCGGAAGCCGAGGTGGCGCCGGGGATGCCGGTTGCGGCCTTGATCTGCGCGCCCATGTCCCGGTCGTATTGCGGTCCCTTGAGAAAGCCGCCGGCGGTGCAGCCGTAACAGATCACGCTGACCTTGGCGTGGGCAAGCAACTGGGCGGCTGCAGGCACCTGGGTGCCCATCCACATCAGATTTTCTTCTGTGTCCGCCGTATGCGAAATGCGTTGTGTATGCATGGACATGGCGTCGCCTGCCATGCGTTGAACTTCGTATTCCATAACCGTGTTCCATGACGGAACGATCAGGCCCAGCTTGTGTTCCCAGGTTTCCAATTGACCGGTTTCCTCAGCGATGTGGATGTGCTGCAGAGAATAACAGACGTGCCTTGACGCTAGTGGAGGCGACGCCTACCATCATTTGGCGATCCCGCATGAAAGTTCGTGAATAAAAAATCAGCAGGTAAAACGAGGAAACGATCATGGGCAGGCATTTTATTCTGCAGTTTGCGATTTCCGGATGTCTGGCGGTGGTTGCACTGGGTGTGGCGCATGACGTTGGCGCACAGGCCTATCCGTCGAAACCCGTGCGCATCGTTGTCCCTTATCCGCCAGGCGGAACCACTGACATACTGACCCGCCTCATCGGCCAGAAGCTGACCGAAACATGGGGCCAGCAGGTGATCATCGACAATCGCGCGGGGGCGGGCGGCAATATCGGCGCCGAAGCCGTGGTGCGCTCACCTGCAGATGGTTATACGCTGTTGTCGGCGTCCACCGTGCATACAGTCAATCCCAGTCTCTACCGCAAACTCGGCTACGACCCACTGAAGGATTTTACGGCCATCACGCTGCTGGCCCAGGTTGCGAACATCCTGGTGGTGCATCCGTCGTTGCCGGTAAAAACCGTAAAGGAATTCATCGCGTTCGCCAAAAAACGGCCGGGGCAGCTTAATTTCAGTTCTGCCGGCAATGGCAGTGCGCCGCATCTGACAGCGGAAATGTTCAAGATGAAGACCGGCGTGAACATCGTGCATGTGCCGTACAAAGGTGCGGCGCCGGCGATGGTCGATTTGATTGCGGGGCATGTGACGCTGACTTTTGCCACCGCGCCATCCGCAGTGCCGTACGTGCAATCGGGGCGCCTGCGCGCGCTCGGTGTCAGCAGTGCCAAACGCATACCCGCGTTGCCGGCGGTGCCGACCATCGCGGAGGCGGGGGTGCCGGGCTACGAGGCGATAGGCTGGAACGGGCTGACGGGGCCGGCCGGAATGCCGCAGCCGGTGGTTGACCGGTTGAATGCGGAAGTGGTGAAAATCCTGATCGCGCCTGACGTCAGCAAGCGCCTGAGTGACCTGGGACTGGAGCCGCGCACCAGTACGCCTGCGGAATTTTCTGAATTTCTCAAGTCGGAAGTGGTGAAGTGGGCGCAGGTCGTCAAGGACTCCGGCGCCAGGCTCGACTGAAATCCTGCGGCTGGGTAGCCGCGTGTGATCAGGCGGGAATCAGGTCCAGGTCGCGCAGCAGAGCACCCATGACGACACGCTCGCGCTCCAGAAAAGCACGGAGTTCTGCGCCGCCCAGATAGGTGTTTGCCCAGTATTTTTCCGCCAGTGCAGCGTTCCATTCAGTGGTAGCCGTGGCGGCGCGCAGTGTGTCATCCCAGTACGCGATCTGCTGCGGCGTCAGTCCGGCCGCGCCGATAACGCCGCGCCAGGTGCCAATCACGCAATCGACCCCCTGTTCAGTCCAGGTTGGCACGTCGGCGTAAAGATTCGGCAGGCGTTGCGGCGCCGAGATGGCGAATGCACGCACCTGGCCTGATTGCATGGCCTTGACGGCGCTCACTGCCGTGATGGCGCCGACTTCCGCGCGGCCCTCGATGACGTCGGCGATGGCATGCAGCGCCGAATCAAAGACATTGATCTGCAACGCGCCGACATCGCCGCCGGCGTGTGTGGTGACCTGTGCCAGCGCCATGTGGTTGATATTGCCGAGGGCGGTGGCGAGTGCGATGCGGCAGCCTGCAGTGTCCGCCTGCAGTCGCGCCATGAAATCGGCGCTGCTGCGGATGGTGGAATCCGCACGTACGACAAAGGCGATGTATTCGGTGTAGAGGTTGGCCAGCGGCGTCAGTGCGGCATGATCAAAATCCGCCACGCTCAGTACCTTGTTGGTAATGATGGTCGGCGAGTTGATCACTATGATGTGAGGATTGCCGGGGTGCTTGCGCAGATAATCCCAGGCATTGCCGCCGCCTCTGCCGGGAATGTTGGTAAGACTGAGCGCTTGGCCGGTGAGTTGGCGTGCTTCGAGTATCGCCATCAGCGCGCGCGCCGGGCGGTCCTGGCCGCCACCGGCAGGAGTGCCGGCGACAATTTCAATTTTGTTTTCCGGGCGCCAGCGGGTCATTGGGTGCTCGCACTGCTGGCCGGGGGAACAAACACCACCAGTATATTGGCCGCGATGATGGTGCCGGCGAGGAAGTAGAACCCGGCGTAAACACTCCAAGTGTCGGCGATGATGCCAAAGACGGCCGGCCCGATGCTGGCGCCGATGGCGAATATGGTGAATTGCAGGCCGACGCCGGTGCCGGCGAGTCGCTTGGGGGTGTTCTCGATGGCCCAGGCTTGCATCACCGGCCGTATGGCATAGAGGAAGAAGCCGACCAGTGCGACAAAAATGATAAAGGCAAAGGACTGTCCGACGAGCACCATGCCGAGGATGGTGACACCGGTCAGCAACATGCTGGCCAGCACGACTTTCTGCCGACCTACTTTATCGGACAGATGTCCGGCGATCGGTCCGGCAATCAGGCCGGCGACCTGCAATACGGTCATGCATGCACCAATGGCGATTGGCGAGTAACCCTGCTCGTACGCCAGATACACCGGCAGAAATACCAGCAGGCCGGATGAGGTCAGTGTACGAAAGCCACCGCTGATGCAGATCAGCATCAGCGCGCGGTCGCGCAGCAGGCTGACCAGGTCGCGCAGGTACTGGCGCATGTCCCAGGGTTTTTGGTCGCCCGGTTTGGCATTGCTGTTGGCGTTCAGATTGTCGTCTTGCGACGCCGTCAGCGTGCCCAGCAGCACCAGGATCAGCGTCGCCATGGCCAGTCCCGGCACGATGTTGATCACCACCACTTCACGCCAGGTGAACCACGCCAGCAGCGTGCCGGCCGCCAGCGGCGCCAATGCTTCGCCGAGGTTGCCGCCCATGCCGTGGAAGGACAGCACCAGGCCCTTGCGCCGCGGATAACGATGCGCCAGCGTCGGGATGGCAGCGGGGTGCCACAGATTGTTGCCGATGCCGACCAGCATCACGCAAATCACCAGCATCCACATGCTGTGACCCATGCTCATCAGGGCATAGGGAAAACCGACCCAGAACAGCGACGCCGCCATCAGGTAACCCTTTTTCCCGATCGCATCGACAACCATCCCGCCGGGCAGATTGGAGAGCGCGCCGGCGAGGTGCTGCGCGCTCATCAGGAATCCGATCTGCGTATAGGAGAGACCGAGCTCCTTGCCGATCAGCGGCAGCAGCACGTAGAAGGTTGCGGGATACCAGTGGGTCAGGGCGTGGCCGGCGGAAATCAGCCAGACATCGCGAAAGGTTCGCGGTGGTAAATCGGTGGTGGCAGTCGTGCTCATAATATGGTCGTAACAGGGATGCGAGTGATCATAGCATGCAGGAATGCGCGGACCCTGCAGCGTATAATCGCTAACTCCCTCGTAAGCCCTCGTAAAAATTCTTGTAAAAATCTTCTGAACTGGCAATTCATGCGCACTGACATCGAACGTTTTTTCAGCCCCAAATCCATCGCCATCATCGGCGCATCGCAGGACCTCGTCACCATCAGCGGCCAGCCGCTGAAACACCTGTTGAGCCATGGTTACCAGGGCAAGCTCTACCCGATCAATCCCAAATATCAGGAAATCTCCGGCGTCAAATGCTGGCCTTCGCTGGAGGTGCTGCCGGAAGCACCGGAGCTGGCGCTGATCCTCGTCAATGCCTCGCGCGTGCCGGATATGCTGACGGCGTGCGGCAAAAAAGGCGTGCCGTATGTGATTATTTTCAGTTCAGGATTTTCGGAAATGGGCGGCGCGGGTGTCGCGGCCCAGCAAAAACTGGCGGAGATCGCGCAGCAGTACGACATCGGCGTCATCGGGCCGAACTGCCAGGGCATGATCAATGCTGCAGACCGCGTGCTTGCGGGTTTTGGTTCGATATTCAGTGCCGACTATCCAGTCGGCAGCGTCAGCATGGTGTCGCAGTCCGGCGGATTTGGTTTTTCGGTGATGAATCTGTCGTCACTCGACGGCGGCCTGCCGTTCCGGCAGATGGTGACCACCGGCAACGAGATCGGCGTGTCGACTCTGGATTTCATGGATTATTTCATCCGCGATCCGCATACCGAAATCATCGGCACCTACATTGAAGGTGTGAAAGACGCACGGCGCATACTGGATGTCGGTGACAAGGCGCTGGCCGCCGGCAAACCGATCCTGATGTGGAAAGTCGGTAACACCGAGCAGGGGCAGAAGGCCGCGGCTTCACACACCGCAAACCTTGGCGGTGCGATGGCGCTGTACAAAGCTGCGTTTAAACAGAAAGGCATCATCCAGGTCGAGGATATCCAGGACCTGGTTGATTACGGTCGCGCATTGCGCAACAAACGGCTGCCGCTGGGCAACCGGGTCGCCATCATCACCATCTCCGGCGGCGCCGGCATCCTGATGACCGACGAAATCGTCGCGCGCGGCATGCGCATGGCCGAGTTGGCGCCGGCCACTGTGGCCAAGCTGAAGGAATTCGTGCCGTCGTTTGGTTCCGTCGGCAATCCGGTGGATGTCACTGCGGCGATTTTCAACGATCTGACACTGATCAATCGCACGCTGCAGGCCATCAATGACGATCCGGGCGTGGACTGCATCGCGATGATCAACGCGTCGCTACAGGGTGAAATCGCGCAGAAGGTGGCGGATGAGATCGTTGCCGTTGCCGCGCAGACCGACAAGCCGATCTTCATTTCGTGGAGTGCGCGCGATGTGGTGGCGCCGGAAGCCTATGCCGCGCTGGATGCGGCGTTGATTCCCCATTACAAATCGCCGGTGCGTGCCGGTCGCGCGCTGGCCGCGGTGTCCTGGTATGCCGAAGCGAAACGCCGCAATGTGGCGCAGAAAAACGACAAGCCGCCGATCATCCAACGGCCGACCGCGCAGGCACAGCTCCGCGGCAAAACCGGCGATGTCGCCGAATATGCGGCAAAGCAGGTGCTGGCCGAATACGGCATTGCGGTGACCCAGGAAACACTGGCGAAATCCCGTGATGCTGCGGTGGCCGCCGCGCAGAAAATCGGTTTCCCGGTAGCGATGAAAATCCAGTCCTCAGACATCTCGCACAAGACCGAAGCCAAGGCCGTGAAGCTCGGTGTTGCTGATGCCGCGGCAGTGGCTGTGGCCTACGATGAAATCCTCAAAAACGCCAAGGCCTATAAGGCGGATGCGCGCATCGACGGCGTGCTGGTACAGGAAATGGTCGGCGGCGGCATAGAGGCCATCGTCGGCATCACCAACGACGAACTGTTCGGACCGGCAGTGATGTTCGGGCTGGGCGGCATTTTCGCCGAGGTATTGAAGGACGTGTCGTTCCGCTTGGCGCCGATTACCCCGGCAATGGCGCGTGAGATGGTCGAAGAGATCAAGGGTTACCCGGTGCTGGCCGGGGCAAGGGGAAAACCGGCGGCAGATATTGATGCGCTGGTCGATACCCTGGTCAAACTGTCGGCTCTGGCAGTTGATCTGCAGGATCAGATTGCCGAAGTCGACATCAATCCGCTGCTGGTGATGCCGAAGGGGCAGGGCGTGAAAGCAGCGGATGCGCTGATCCGCATGAAAGGCTGAATATGACGCTGACGTCCGAAGTGCAGCAGTTGTGCGATGAGGTTGCGCGCTTCGTGCGTGAACAGGTGGATCCGCGTACACGCGAGATCGAAGAAACCGATGCGGTGCCGGACGACCTGATCCAGCTGGCGCGCGAAGTGGGACTGTTCGGGCTGACCATTCCCGAGGAATACGGTGGCAGCGGGCTTGATCTTGCCGGTAAGTGCGCGATCGAGGAAGTCATGGGGCAGACCAATTACGGTTTTGCCACGCTGATCGGCAACCATACTGGCATCAGCACCACCGGCATCAATGCACTGGGCACGGCGGCACAGAAAAAGAAATTTCTGCCGAAGATGGCGAGTGGCGAATGGATCGGCAGCTTTGCGCTGACCGAACCGCAGGCCGGTTCTGACCCTGCTGCGATGCGCACCACCGCGGTGAAAAAGGGCGACCGTTATGTGCTGAACGGCGAAAAGATTTACATCACCAATGCCGGCCTGGCGCAGGTGTTCACGGTGATGGCAATCACCGACAAGACCAAAGGCATCAAGGGCATCTCGGCGTTCATCATTGAACGCGATACTCCCGGTTTCAGTATCGGCAAAAATGAATTGAAGATGGGCATGCACGGCTGCACCACGGCGCCGCTGGCTTTCACCGACTGCGAAGTGCCGGCGGAGAATCTGCTCGGCGCCGAAGGCATGGGTTATGTGCAGGCGCTGAAAACACTGACTGCCGGCCGGGTCACGGTATCGGCACGCTGCTGCGGCATGATGGACAAATTGATTGCGCAGACCGCGGATTACATGAAAACCCGCACCCAGGGCGGCAAAAAACTCGCGGACCATCAGGGCCTGCAGTGGATGCTGGCTGACATGGCGGTGGCACGTGATGCGGCGCGCGGCCTGACGCAGCGGGCAATCGAAGTCCTGTTAAGCGGCGCACGCGGCAGCATGGAAGCGTCCACCGCAAAACTGTTCGCTACTGAAGCGCTAGGTCGTGTCGTTGACGCCGCAGTGCAGATTCACGGCGGCATGGGTTATATGCGCGACATGGGCATCGAAACCACGTTCCGTGACGCGCGCATCGTGCGCATCTACGAAGGCACGTCGGAAATCCAGCGCAACATCATTGCCGGGCTGCTGTTGAAGGATGATTGAAGTTCTGCTCGGCGTTAATTCGTAAGCAATTGATTTTATTTATATTTTAAGCAGAGTATCTGCGGGAGTTTGCGATGGCGAAAATCCAGGAACTGATGAATCTCGATGGCCACGTCAGTGTGATTACGGGTGGTGCAACCGGTATCGGCTTGCAGATGGCGAAAGGCCTGGCTGAAGCGGGCTCGAACATCGTGGTCTGTTCGCGGCGACTGGATGTCTGCGAAGAGGCTGCGGCGCAGATTGAAAAAAACGGAGTCCAGGCACTGGCCATAGGTTGCGATGTCACCAAAGCCGAGCAGGTCGAGGCGATGAAGGACGCGGTGCTGAAAAAATTCGGGCGCGTTGATGTGCTGATCAACAATGCCGGCCGTGCCTGGGTGGCGCCGCCGGAAGACACGCCGCTGGAGCGCTGGCAGCAGGTGTTTGATCTGAACATTACTGCGCCGTTCCTCTGCGCGCAGGCGCTGGGCCGCGAATTCATCAAACAGAAACGCGGCAAGATCATCAACATTGCTTCGATCGCCGGCCTGGTCGGGCGCAATCCGGCTGCCTACAACTCGATTGCCTACGGGGCGAGCAAGGGGGCGCTGGTGAACTTTACCCGTGACCTCGCCGTGAAGTGGGCGCAGCACAACATCCAGGTCAATGCGATTTGCCCGGGATTTTTTGTGACGCCGATCAACGAGAAGCTCTATCTGAAGAACAAGGACAACATCGAGCGCGAGATTCCGCTCAAGCGCACCGGCGGCCCTGATGACCTGAAGGGGATTGCGGTGTTGCTGGCATCGAATGCATCCAATTTCATGACCGGCGCCATCATTCCGGTCGATGGCGGTGCAGTGGCGTGGTGAGACAGCAGAGGGTTGTCAGGGTCTTGGCGTGCCGATATTCATTTGTCAACAGCCCGAAATTATGATGTGACGGTGGCGAAAGTATGCTTTAAAGTGGTTAGCCAAGGGGGAAACTACTTTTGAATATCCGCGGCGAACAATTTTATCGTGCTTTGATTGAGCATTCGTCAGACGGCATCCTGGTGCTGGGGGCGGACCTCAAGGTATTTTTTTCGACGCTGCAGGATCTGCGGATGGTTGGCTTGCCGGATGTCAATCCGCTGGGCACGACTCTGCTGGAATATGCCAGCGAAGAATATCGCGATGACATGACCAGCTGGTTGCAGCGGGTCATCGACCAGCCAGACGACGATCACCGTTTCGAGTTTGAGGGCAGGCAACGGGTAGAGCGTGGCCGGCATTTTGTGGCCATAGCCACAAATCTTCGCGCCCACCCGGCAGTTCAGGGGATCGTCATCAACATCCGCAATGTGACCGAGCGCAAACTGGCGGAAATGGATGCGCGCCATTACGCGATGTATGACAGCCTGACCGGTCTTGCGCGACGTGAATTTTTCTCCCAGATGACGCGCAGGGCAGTTGCCCACGCCAACCGGCACAAAGAGGTGCTGTCCCTGATGTTTGTTGACCTCGATGGCTTCAAGGAGGTCAACGACGCACTGGGCCATGCAGCCGGAGACCGGCTGCTGAAGGAAGTGGGCGCCAGGCTGCGCGACACCCTGCGTGAGGACGACAGCCTGGGGCGTGGCCAGTTGCTGGAAAACGAGGATCGTATTGCCCGGCTGGGCGGAGATGAATTCACCGTGTTGCTGACCAAACTGACCGCGCCGGAGAATGCAGGGCTGGTGGCCCAGCGCATGCTCGACGCCGTGGCTGCACCGTATGTGGTGGATGGTCGGGAAGTGGTGGTGACCATCAGCATCGGGATTTCGATTTTCCCGCAGGATGGAAGCACCCCGGAGGCACTGCTCAAGAGCGCAGACCTTGCGATGTACGCTGCGAAAAAAGACGGCAAGAATACCTACAGGTATCACTCCCAGCCCTGATCGGGTGCCTGTGGAATTCCGGTCAGTGCGATTTCGCGACGCGACGTTCTGTACGTCGCAGCATCCGCGGATTTTTAGTTTGGTTCTATGCCTGCAGCTTTAACCACTTTTCGCCATTTGGCGATTTCAGACTGGATGTGCTGTGCAAACTCGGCGGAACTGCTTCCGACCGGATTTGCGCCTTCCTTTGACAGCCGGTCGATCATGGCTGGGCTTTTCATGACGGTGACCACTTCCGAATTCAGTTTGGTCATGATTGCCTGTGGCGTGCGGGCTGGCGCTAGCAGACCATACCAAGTGCCAGACTCGTAACCCTTGACGCCAGCTTCGATCATGGTAGGCAGCTGCGGAACGACAGGCGAGCGCTGCGTACTGGTAATGGCCAGAGGAACCACTCTGTCCGCCTTAATCTGCGGCAGCGACGACAGGACGCTGGCGAATGTCATCGATACCTGTCCACTGACGACATCAAGCAATGCTGCGGCAACGCCCTTGTAGGGAACATGCAGCATCTCGATATCGGCCAGATCCTTGAACAGTTCTCCCGAGAGATGACCGCCGGTGCCGTTACCAGCTGATGCGAATGACAATTTTCCAGGTTGCTTTTTCGCCAGCGCGATCAACTCCTTCACCGATTTTGCGGGTATGGATTTATTGACCAGCAGGATCAGACTTTGCGTGGCGACCAGTGAGATCGGCTCAAAGTCCTTCACCGGGTCATAGGGCAGCTTCTTGCGCAGGCTGACGTTGATGGCAAACGACGCCACGGTGCCCATGATCAGCGTATAGCCGTCGGGCGGGGCCTTGGCGACGATTTCGGCAGCAATGGCACCACCGGCGCCACCGCGATTGTCAATGACCACCTGCTGTCCCCAGCGCTCTGTGAGTTCAGCGCCCACGGTGCGCGCCATGGTGTCGACACTGCCCCCAGCCGAACTGACGACGACGATGCGTACGGGTTTAGTGGGATAGGTCTGGGCTGTTGCATTGCAGCTGATCACCAGCGCAGTGATTGCTATGGCTGTCCGGATAAAATGCATGTTGTTGTCTCCTCGTGGTATTGGGTTGCCTGTACCGGCAACTAGGGTTGGAATCCGACTGTGCCTGCATATTTTGCCATCACGTCCGCATCGGGCAGAAATTCTTCCTCAAGTTTTCTGATTGCTGAAAATCCGATGTAGGCGTGCATGTTACTGGCCGGGTGATCCTCGGAGCGTGCCTCAAAGCGTTTGATGGCTTCAACGTCGTCCTTCGCAAACTCGCCAAAGTAATCCACCATCGCGACTGTTGACGAGCGCAACGCGCCGGTAGCGTTGGCGACCATTGCGATGCCCAGTTCATTGAGCTGTTTCAGTGACAGTCGCGGTGATACGCCGGTACGGTTGTAAGTCAGTGGTCCGCGGATATCGCGCACACAGCGTTCGATTTCGGCCTCTGTGGTCAGCGCCGCAGGGAAGATCATGTCAGCCCCGGCGTCTATGTAGGTGTTGCAGCGCCGGATTAGCTCATCCATGGTGCCGCCGGCAACGCCGCGCGCGTCGCAGCGCGCGATCAGCAGAAAATCGGGATCGAGATCTCGGCGCGCGCGGTCCGCAGCGCGGATTTTGCCGACCATTTCATCCATCGCGACAATCTGTTTGCCGGCGACGTGACCGCAGCGCTTAGGCGCAACTTGGTCTTCAATATGAATGCCTGCGCAATCCGCGGCAATAAAATCCTCCACGGTGCGCATTACGTTAATTGCATTTCCGAAGCCGGTGTCTGCATCGGCCAGCACGGGTATCGATACCGCACGGGCCACGTAGCGGGTCATCATCACGATCTCGTTTAGCGTGATCAACCCGACGTCAGGTTTGCCAAGCAGAGCCGCCGACACACTGTAGCCGGTGACGCCGCAGCATGGGAAACCGGCCTGTTCGATGATCTTCGCCGACAGCGCATTAAATGCACCGGGTTTGACCAGCGTTTTGCCTTCTTTTAGTAGTTCTCGCAGTCGGGTTGATGGCCTGACTCTTGCTGCGCTGATCATGGCTGGAATCCCACCGAGCCTTCGTATTTGGCCAATATTTCGGCGCTGGGCAAATATTCTTCTTCCAATTTTTTTATGTCGGAGAAACCGATGAAGGCATGCATGTTGCCTGCGGGATGATCTTTTGTGCGCGCTTCGAAGCGATTGACGGCCTCAACGTCATCCCTGGCAAATTCCGCGAAGTAATCGACCATTGCGACAGTGGATGAGCGTAATGAACCGGTAGCGTTGGAAACCATCGCGATACCGAGTTCGTTCAACCGGGACACCGGCAACCGTGGCGACACGCCGGTGCGATTGAAATGCAGAGGGGCCTTGATCTCTTTGGCGCAGCGTTCCAGTTCGGCTTCCGAAGTCAGGGCTTCAGGGAAAATCATGTCTGCGCCGGCTTCGACATAGGCGTTGGCACGGCGGATCAGTTCATCGACGCTGCCGCCGGCGACACCACGGGCGTCACAGCGGGCGATCAGCACAAAATCCGGATCAAGTTCGCGGCGCACACGGTCTGCAGCGCGCAGTTTGCCAGCCATTTCCTCGGTCGCGATGATCTGTTTTCCCGCAACATGGCCGCAGCGTTTGGGCGCCACCTGGTCTTCGATATGGATTGCGGCCGCACCGGCGGTAATGAAGTCCTCGACGGTACGCATGACGTTGATGGCATTGCCAAAACCGGTATCGGCGTCGGCGATCACCGGGATTTTTACTGCGCGCGCAATGTAACGCGTGATCATCACGATTTCGTCCAGTGTGATCAGTCCGACATCGGGTTTTCCGAGTAGCGAGGCGGAGACGCCGTAGCCGCTTACGCCACAGCACTGGAATCCGGCTTTTTCTATGATTTTTGCCGACAGCGCGTTGTAGGCTCCGGGTTTGACCAGCGTTCGGCCCTCAAGCAGAAGTGCGCGTAGGCGGCTGGATGTGGATTGTGGTCTGGACATCGGAAACTTCCTCCGAGAAGGGCGTCGCGGGCGGTCCCGGCTGATGCCGGTAACTGACACCTGATTAACTTGATGCTAAATTGTATTCAATTGTATACAATCATGCAACAAAACAGGGCGTGTCCCGACAGGGACCGCCTCATTTTTTTCTGACACCAGATGTCGATAACCTCCAAATCAAAACGTACTGCGTCGAGGAAGAAGCCTTCAGGCATACCGCCAGCCCGTCGCAGCACGGGCCTGGGTGAGGTTGTCTACAACGGCCTGCTGGAAGGCATACGCCGCGGTGATTTTCGTCCCGGAGAGCCGGTCCGCGAGCAGCATGTCACGACATGGCTGAAAGTCAGTCGCACACCCGTGCGCGATGCGATGCGCCGGCTGGAGGCTGAGGGTTATCTGGTGCATGAGAGACATAGGGGTGCGGTGGTGGCCACGCTCGATGACCAAGCGGTGATCGAACTGTATGCCTTGCGCGAAGTACTGGAAGGGGCTGCTGCAGCGATGGCGGCGCGGTACGCCAGCGATCTCGAAATCAGACAACTGGAGCAGTTGATCGACGAGAGCGCACGGATGAAGGATCCGAAGGAGCTGATCGAATATCAGCGTCGTATCAACGACCTGATCCACCAGGCCGCACGCAACCGATATCTGGTCAAGACCATGCGAAAATTGCGCGAGACACTGTTTCTGGTGGGCAGCGTGGTTACCGTGATGCCGAACCGGCCGGCCACCCTGTTGCGTGAACATCGCGAAATTCTGGCGGCGATCAAAAAGCGCGACTCGAACAAGGCGGAGAAGGTCATGCGCGATCATGTTTGCAGTGCACTGCAATGCAGGTTGCAGATGCGCGCCAGCACGACTGCGACGGAATATCCTTATGTGCCGTTTCCGCGAAACAAAGGCAGGGCGTGAACAATAACTGTGTGCAACTGCATCGAATTTTACTCAGCAGGGAGGACGCATGATAAGCAAAGGCAAGCAGTTCAAGGAATTGATCCACCGGAAAGAAATCCTGATCCAGGTGGGTGTTTACGATGGTTACAGCGTGCGGCTGGTCGAACAGGCCGGTTTCAAAACCGGGGCGATTTCCGGTGCCGGCGTGTCGGAGAGTCGTATGGGCTGGCCCGACCGTGGGGTCATGACCTTTGAAGAAAACCTTAATAACGCGCGCCGGTTGGCTGACTGCTCCAACTTGCTGCTGCGCGCCGACGCCGATACCGGTTATGGCAACGCGATGACTGTGCACTTCGTCGTGCGCGCTTTTGAGAAAGCGGGCATGGCCGCGCTGATGATCGAAGATCAGGTGTGGCCCAAGCGCTGCGGTCACATGGCTGGAAAATCATGCATCCCCGCCGAGGAAATGGTGCAGAAGGTCAAGGCGGCGGTTGATGCGCGCCGCGACAACGACTTCGTCATTGTGTCGCGCACCGATGCGGCCGGGCCGCATGGCGTGGATGAGGCGATCCGCCGCCTGAATCTGTATGCCGAAGCCGGTGCGGATGTTATGTACGCCGATGCGCTGCTGTCGAAGGAAGACATCGCCAAGGTTGCGAAGAACGTGCCGAAGCCGTTGATTGTGAATATGGGTCTGGGCATGCGACCGCGCAAGACCACGCCGCTGATGAGCCCCAAGCAACTGCAGGACATCGGTGTCGCTGCAGTCAGTTATCCGCGGCTGCTGACTACTGCTGCGCTGCGCGGCATGATGAACGCACTGGATGTGTTCAAAGAGGAAGTGGTCGGTAAGAATATCGTGGTTGACCGTACCGATCTGCAGGTCGGGTTCGAAGAACTTAACGACCTGATGGGCATGAAGGTGCTCGACGAAATGGAACGCAAATACACTGAAGGATGACAGCAGAAGTTTTCAATATTGCCATGATGTTTTATTCCCTCGCCTTGAAGGGGGAGGTGATTGAGGCAATACACCAGGAGTAGTCCATGGGCATGACCATTGCAGAAAAAATACTGGCCGCCAAAGGCGGGCGCAAAACCGTGGTGCCGGGCGATGTGGTGACGGTGGATGTGGATACCGTGATCTTGTTCGACAACAATTTCATGCCCAACAACTGGCGCGAAATACTGAAAGTTGCCGATCCGTCGAAAATTATTGTGACCTTTGACCATCGTGTGCCGGCGCCCACGCAGCAGGCGGCGGCCGCGCAGGTCACTGGCCGTGCGTTTGTCAAACAGTTCGGCATCAAACGTTTCCATGATGTCGGCCACAACCAGGGCATCAGCCATCAGCTGGTGGCCGATTACGGCTACGCACTGCCGGGGTCTGTGTTGTTGTGCAGCGATTCACATACCTGCAGCGCGGGCGTGTTCAATTGCCTGGCGCGCGGCGTCGGTGGGCCGGACATTATTTATGCGGCGATCAAGGGGCAGACCTGGTTTCGTTGCGGGGAAACCGTGCGCTATGAGCTGACCGGCAAGCTGCCCGATGCGGTTACGGCCAAGGACGCTTTTCTGCAGATTGCCGGGGTACACGGGGATCACGCGACCATGAACGTCGAATACGGCGGTTCCGGAGTCGCGGGCTTGAGCATCAATGCGCGCAAGACGCTGACGGCGATGTCGGCGGAACTGTCGGCGGAGTTCGCGACTTTCGAGGCCGATGATGCGTTGATCGAATGGATACGGGCGCGCAATCCTGCGCCGTTCGAGCCGGTGTGGCCAGATGCCGATGCCCGCTACCACGCGGTGCGCAAGGTCGATCTGTCCGCACTGGAACCGCTGGTGGCATTGCCAGACAGCGTGGTCAACAATTCTCAGCCGGTGAGCCAGGTGGCGGGCACCCGCATCGACCAGGCCTATCTGGGTTCCTGTGCCAATGGCACACAGGATGACATCGAACTTGCCGCACGCGTGGTCAAAGGCCGGCGTGTCGCACCCGGCGTGCGCTTCATAGTGACGCCGGCATCGCAGACGGTTTATCGCGACATGGTGGCGAGTGGTGCCGTGCAGACGCTGCTCGATGCCGGAGCGATGATTGCGCCGCCGACCTGCGGCGCCTGCGGCGGCGGGCATATGGGTGTGCTGGGGCCGGAGGAGGTTTGCCTGACTTCGAGCACGCGCAATTTCAAGGGACGCATGGGCGACCCGAGTTCGCAGGTCTACATGGCTTCGCCGGCGACGGTGGCGGCTTCAGCGTTGACCGGCGTCATTACCGATCCGCGGGAGTTTTTGAATTGAAGTCAAATTCATTTACCGCCAAGACGCCAAGAAGAACAAATGCAATCAACCTTGGATGCGCATTGCGGCAAGCCAAAGAAATAATTCGGGAAAAGCCATTCATGATTGTTGTTGAAGTGAATTCAGGTTTTCTTGGCGCTCTTGGCGCCTTGGCGGTTAACTTGTTTTCTTGGGGGATTCCATCTTGAAATTCAAAGGGCGTGTGTGGATCGTCGGTGACAACATCAATACCGATCTGATTCTGCCGAACAAGGCGTTTTACATGACGCATGAAGAACAGGCGCAATACGTGTTTCATGCCAATCGCCCGGGATGGGCGCAGCAGGTGCAGCGGGGCGACATCCTGATCGGCGGCAGAAATTTCGGCATGGGCTCAAGCCGGGCCGCGGCGCGGTCATTAAAAAATCTGGGGCTGTCTTGCTTGCTGGCGGAATCGCTGAACGGGCTGTTCCTGCGCAATTGCGTCAACTTCGCGTTTCCGGCACTGGAGTGCCCGGGAGTACACGCGGCGTTTGCCGAAGGTGAGGAAGCCGAAGTCGAATTCGGCACGGCGCAGGTGCGCAATGTGACGCGCGGCAGCACAGTGGCTGGGAAGCCGCTGCCGGCGCCGCTGATGGCCTTGGTGCAGGCCGGGGGCGTTTATCAGTTGCTGGAACAGGAAGGTTTGATAGCGCCTAAAAAATGAATAAAATCAATAATTTATGATCACTCCGTGATTGATGCGGCAAGTCAGTGCGCGGCGGCGACCGGTTTTACATATTGCGCAACCTGCGCCAGCAGTTCTGATTCCTGATAAGGCTTGCCGAGAAAGGCGTTGACGCCGATCTGTTCCGCGCGATTGCGGTGTTTGTCCGCCGTGCGCGACGAAATGATGATGATAGGTATGGCCGCAGTGCGCGCGTCCTCACGTATCCGGGTGGAAAAATCAAAACCGTCCATGCGCGGCATTTCGATGTCTACCAGCAGCGCATCCGGCAGGATGCCGTGCATCTGTTCGAGCGCGTCCAGCCCGTCTTTTGCGGTCATGACTTGGTAGCCCTCGCGCTCAAGCAGTCGTCCGGTAATTTTTCGTACCGTCAGCGAATCGTCGACAACCATCACCAGGGGTAGGGCCGGCGGCGTTGCTGCGGGCAGTACAGATGCGGCCTCGCTGATTGTTGATGGCGTGCGATGAGTCAGGTGCACGGGATTGATGATCAGGACGACACGGCCATCACCCAGTACTGTGGCGCCGGTGACGCCGGACACCCGGGCCAGTTGCGGGTTGATGTTCTTGATGACGATTTCCTGATTGCGGGTCAGCTCGTCTACATGCAGCGCGATGCGCTGCAGGCCGCTGCGCAACAGCAGTATCGGACTGTAGCCCTGGGTCGCGACTGCTGGCGCGGGGAGTCCGAGCAACTGCTGTAGAAAATACAGAGGGTAGGACTGTCCGCGGTCTTCAATGCTGCCGCGGAGTCGGGCTGCAGCCAGCTGCTCGGGCTGCAGGCTCAATACCTGTTCGACCATGGTCGAAGAGATGGCGAAATTATCGGTTGCGGACCGGACCAGCACGGCTTGTGCCACGGCGAGGGTCAGCGGCAGAAAAATGCTGAAGGTCATGCCTTTGCCGGCGGCAGACAGGGTTTCGATATGGCCGCCGATGGCGATGACTTCGTTGCGCACCACGTCCATGCCGACACCGCGCCCGGAGATTTCGGTGACTGATGCTGCCGTAGTAAACCCGGGTGCAAAAATCAGTGCTTTTAATTCTTCCTCGCCGGCATCCTGCTGCGGGTCTAAGAGTCCCTGGGTCAGGCCCTGTGCGCGCAGTTTTTCATAATCGAGTCCGGCGCCATCATCGCGAACGATGATGGCAATCTCGTTGCTTTCCTGGCGCAGGGAAAGGGAAATTTCCCCCGCTTCGGATTTTCCGGAAGCATGGCGCGACTCCGGCGATTCGATGCCATGGCTGATGGCATTGCGCAGCAAATGTTCGAGCGGGGCACTGATGCGTTCCAGTACGCTGCGGTCGAGCTCGATATGGCTGTCCTTGATATCAAGGTTTATTTTTTTGCCGAGTTCGCGCGCAGTCTGTCGCGCGATCCGGTAGAGGCGTTCATCAAGATTTGAGAACGGGACTGTGCGGGTGCGCATCAGCCCCTGCTGCAGCTCCCGGCTGCCGCGGGCCTGTTGCAGGACGGCGGCTTCGACTTCTCCGGCATTGCGCAGCAGCGCCTGTTGCACGGTGGTCACATCATGCAGGCTCTCCGACATCATCCGCGTCAATTCCTGCAGCCGGGTATAACGATCGAACTCCAGCGGATCGAATTCGGGACGGTCAGTTGTTATCACGGACTGGCGCGACTGCATCTGGCTGTCCGCCTGGACTTCGATTTCACGCAACTGGCCCTTGAGCCGCACCATGCTGTCGTTCAGTTCGGTCAGCGATAGCCGGATATTGCGCAGTTCGCCTTCGATCCGGCTGCGGGCGATGCCGACTTCGCCGGCTTCGTTGATCAGGCGATCCAGCGTGTCGGCATGAATGCGCAGCATCGCGGCGCCCTGCAGCGGGGCATCCGGACGCAGCAGTTCAGCCGGTTCAGCAGTGACGGCTAGTACTGGCGCCGGAACATCCGGGGTGGGCGTGTCGTGAACGCGCAGGCGTTCCACGCCTTCGGACAGGCGATCAACATGAATCTCCATGTCTTCCAGCAACGCCATGTCCGGCGCGCCGGCAGCAACTGCGGCATCAACCCGGTTTTCCAGCAGATGGGTAAGCTCGCCCAGTCGCATGGCACCCGCCATGCGCGCGCTGCCTTTCAGGGTATGCAGGGCCCGTTGCAGGGCCTGCGGCACCTGCGGGTCGCCGGGATTTGTTTTCCAGTCACGCAAATCGCGGCTGATTTGCGGCAGCAACTCCAGCGCCTCTTCCAAAAAAATCGGTAACAGTTCGGTATCCAGATCGTCGCGGATCTGACGCTGTTCCTGCACGGTTTGTGCCGCTGCAGCCCGGACCAGTGCGGCGTCGTCTATCGGTTCAATGACGGACTCAGTTACAGATTCATTGACGGGTTCAATGGCAGGTTCAATGAAAGGTTCAGGGACAAGTTCAGCGGCAGATTCGATGAACGGTGCTGGCACGCTCTCGTTTGTTGCTGGCGGAGACAGATCGACGAGTTCGTCAACGAGTTCGTCGGAATCTTGTGCGGCAGATGCCTGGGACGCCTGCAGGCGTTCGATCAATGCATCCAGCCCGGCCAGCAGATCCGGGACTGCCTCAGGATAACGTCGCTGTGCAACATCGGTCAGCATGGTGTCCAGCGCCGCAACGGATTGCTGCAGCAGTTGCAGGTCTTCAGGCTGGATGACCCGCCGGGCATTTGGCAGGCATTGCTCCAGGCGCATTGCCAGATCCGCCGGCGGCGTCAATTCTGCTGTGCGCGAAATGCTGGCCAGTGTATGTGCCGCGCGTTCGAGTTGGCTGCTGGCATCGCCGCCCGGCGTGCTGCACCAGGCGTCTATTTCTGTGCGCAAAGCAGCCAGGTGTTGCTGGGCTTCCTTGCGGAAAACTTCAAAGAACATTTTTGAAACGCGCACTGTACCGATGACGACTTCGTCCGGTTCCTGTTCGGGGGCGGCAGCTTCCGGCGGTGGCGCGGACGCCGCGTTGGCCGTAGGTGTTGCCGCAGGCGCGTTCGTGTCCAGAACCGTGGCGTTTTTCAGCGCAGCGGCCATGTCGGTCAGTTGCCGGGCTTCGATCTTCAGCGGTTGTCGGGCACTGAGCTGCTCTACCCAGGTGGTAAATGAACGGGTCGCGAGTTCGATCAGTTCGAGTAACGCCGGTGTAGCCGGCCACTGCCGGTCCAGCCAGTGGTTCATCACCTGTTCGATTTCCCAGGCGGTTTCGCCGAGTTCGTTCAGGCCGACCATGCGCCCGCTGCCTTTGAGCGTATGAAAACCGCGGCGTATGGTAGTGAGTGCCTCCAGATCCTGCATATTGGTTCGGCAGGCCGGCAGGGCATCATCGACGGCGGTGAGAACTTCCCCGGCTTCTTCCAGGAAGATATCCAGCAGCTCATCGCTTACCGCCGTGGTCGGTGTGGACGGCTGTTCTGCGGATGCAGCTGCGAGCGGAGCAGCAGTGTCCGCTGGTTGCGGGGGAATGTTGCCCGGTGTTTCGACTGGGGCGGCGGGCGGCGCATTGCGCAGTGCCAGACGCTCAAAAAACGCATCCAGTACGTTTTCCATGGGCGCCATGCCGCGGAGACAGGGGTCGAGGTAAAAACCCAGGCTGCTCAGACCCTCGACGATGGTATCCATGTCGCTTTCAGTCCACGTCGGATCAGCGCCGGCGCACTTCGCAATCAACTTATTGCATATGGACTGGATTTCCGCGGCGCGGTCAAAGCCGATGATGGACAGCGCGCCGTGTATTTGCTTGAGGTAAGGGGGCAGCGTGGAGAGGGTATTGACCCGGGAACGGTCGCGTGCGTAGCCGTCGAGTATCTGCTCCACATGCTGCAGATTACTGGAGATTTCCTTGGCGACCTGCATTTGCAGTTTCAACCGGCTGATTTCTTGGGTAAGATTTTCGCGCAATCCTTCGGGCAGGGATTCTGCCGGTTTGCCCTTTACGGAATCCAGCAGCCAGCCGCCCATGATTTCCACCTGCTTGTCCAGGTCGGGCGGTACATCGGTGAAGTGATCGATGATGTTTTCGATCAGCAGGAAGGCAGATGCCATTTCCGTGATCATCAACTGGCTCTGCCGCGGATAGGGGTCGGGCAGGCGGGTCGATACCATGGCGATCAGATCGATCATGCGGATCATCTGGACGTTGCCCAGATCATGGATTTTGGCTTTGAGCGCCGTCACGGACTCGCGCAGGGATTGCAATGCGCCTGCGTTGCCGGAGACGTACTGCACCCAGACTTCCTTGATGGAGTGCACTCGCCCTCGCACTTCATTGAGTGCCGGCTCCAGCCAGTCCATGTCGAATTCCATCAGACCGGGCAAATCTGATTCGGGGAATAGACTGTCGAGTTGGTACAGTTGCTTGATTTCGCGGATACGGGTGGAAGTTGCCCGGCATTTGGCAATGGCAAACAGCACGTCGCGCAGCAGGGGACTCAGATCAGGTGTTTCGCTTTTGGCCAGATCGCGCATGCGCAGATCCAGTTTGCTGCACAGCGTTTTGGCCCCCGTCATCCAGCTGTCCTGGTTTGCCGAGCGCAGCAGGCCGTCGATCAGTCCGGCTGCAGCCCACCACAGGGATCTGGGGTGCGGCAACTGGGCGGCCATGACATCGAGTGCTTCCAGCGTAACGCGCATGTCCTTGAGGCCATCGCGGGCACCGGGATTGCGCAGCATCGCCAGCAGGCCGCGCTGGAAGCGCGAGCGTTGTGCCAGCAATGTTGCCGGGAGTTTGTCCAGCGGCACCACGGCAGCTGCAGCATGAGTCGGAGCATCCAGCGTCAGGTCCGGGAAAAAAAGATCTTTTTCAGAAACTTCGCCGTTGCCCCTCAGACTGGAAACTTCACGGTATGACGGGAACAGCTTGATCGGGGCATTGACCGCACCTTTGGCAAGGCCGTCAATAAATTCCTTCAGGGCAAGCACTGCGCGGTCCAGCGTGCCCACTGCTGAGGGCCGTACTGCCGGCTCGGCGGCAATGCCGGTGAACGCATGTTCCACCGATTCGCAGAAGCCCACCGCGCCATTGAGTCCGAGGATGTTCAGAGCGCCGGTCACTTGATGGATTTGCCCGGAACATTTTTTCAGCACTGCGGATTCTTCGGGTTTGGCGAGGAACAGCGCAATGTTTTCCCTGACCGATTTCAGGGCGTAGTCGACTTCGGGTTTGACCCAGGACAGAGTGGGGGCGAGAGGAGCAGTCATGGCTGGGTCTACGGTTTAATAAATAGCGGATGCAAGGTGATTGGGCGGGTTAAGCGGGCAAAGTAAGCGGGCAAGGTAAGTGGGCAAATTAAGCGCGCAAACTAAGTCAGCTTGAATCCGGCAACTGAACGCTTGAGTTCATTGGCCAGCAGGGTCAGTTCTGTTGCGGAATTGGCGGTTTTTTGCGTTCCTGCCGTGGTCAGCTGGGTGATAGTCAGAATGCCTTTCATGCTGGCCACAACCTGGGCGGCCGACTTGGCTTGTTCCTGGGTGGCGTTGGAAATTGCGCCGATGTGTTCAGCCAGTTGCGTTGAGACCTGTTCGATTTCGTGCAGCGCCTGGCCCGCCTGGTCTGCAACCCGAGTGCCCTCGACCACGCCCTGGGTGCTGCGCTCCATGGCTTCGACAGTGTTCTGTGTGTCCTGCTGAATGATTTTTACGATTTCGGTGATGTGTTTGGTGGCTTCCGCCGAACGTTCGGCCAGACGCTGCACCTCTTCGGCCACCACTGCGAAGCCGCGACCGGCTTCGCCTGCGGAGGCGGCCTGGATGGCGGCATTCAGCGCGAGCACGTTGGTCTGCTCGGTGATGCCCGTGATCAGCTGCACGATTTCACCGATTTCCTGGGAGCTTTCACCCAGGCGCTTGATGCGTTTGGAGGTTTCCTGAATCTGCTCGCGTATCTCGTCCATGCCGCGCATCGCGTTGCGCACGGCGACTGCCCCCTTTTCTGCGGCATCCAGGGAGTTCTGCGCCACCCGAGCCGAACGATTTGCATTTTCAGAAACCTGGTTGATCGAATGTGCAATCTGCACCACCGACTGGCCGGTTGCCTTGATTTCAGCCGACTGTTTCTGGGTGGCAGCCAGTAATTGCGTGGCGATTTTTTGAGCGCCGCCGGTAGCATGGGTGACCTGGTCCGCTGCTTTGGTGATGCCGGTGACCAGCTGTCGTATCTGTTCAATCGTGTAGTTGATGGAGTCGGCAATCGCGCCCGTGACATCTTCTGTCACCTTTGCCTGTACGGTCAGGTCGCCGTCAGCGACTCGCCCCATTTCATCGAGCAGCAGAAGAATAGCGTCCTGGTTACGCTTGTTTTCCTGCTCGCTCAGCAGGGCCCGGCGCCGCGCATCGTCCAGGAACACCTTGCCGAGCAGAAACAGGCTGGCCAATGCCAGCAGGGCAAAGGCAATGGCGCCGCCGCCGTAGATGGTCTGTGTGGCGGTGGCATTCTGATAGCCGTCTGCCAGATTCGTCGGCAGCTTGAGCAGACTTTCGCTGGCAGAAAACACGTCACGATTGCCCTGCTTGGCGCGTGCCAGGTCACTCATGCTGCCGACAATGGTGTTCACGCCCGCCGCGAACGGGGCAAACGCTTTGCTCAACTCTGTCGCCTTGCGTTTGGCTTGTGCGTTGCTGATTGCACGAATGGTGCTGCTGCCCGTGCCGAGCAGGGCATCCAGCGTTTGCTGATAACTGCGGGTGTTGTTGCGCAGGGACAGTGCAACCTGCGGGTTGGGTGTTTCAGTGGATAACAGTCGCAGGGCGTCGTCAAAGTTGAAGTTAGCCACGTCAGCATATAGCTGGCGGGCATAGGTGGTCGTGGAATAGGCTTCCCGGGCATCGAGGGTGGCAACCGCCAGTTCCTGCGCCAGCAATGCGAGCCGCGGCGCGGCTTTCTGGATGTTGTCTTCGAGTGCCTTCAGATTCACCAGTCCCTGCTGCTGGGCAAGTATCAGATTGATGTTTTTTTCGACCGGCCCCCAGTGTTTGGTCAGTTCGGCGAGCAAGCCCTGCATTGCGGATGGTGAGGGGTCAACCACCACATTGTTTTTCTCGCCGCCCTGTGCCAGCAATTTCAGATTGCCATTGAACCGGTCGCGGCTTTCTTTCAACTGGGCAAATGCCACGGGTATGCCCTGCACGGCCTGCTGTGCACTGTTGGCGATCCGCTGCGAAAGCATTTGCATTTCCGTTGCCGTTGATACGTAAACAGCGGTTTGCGCCGCTTCGCGATTTTGCAGTGTGGCCAGCAGTGCTGCGGTCAGCAGGAAAACAGCCAGTATGGCGAGCAGTACCCGGAATTGCCGGGTGACCGGCCAGTGGCCGATGAGCGGCAGCCCGCCCGCTGTGCCGGGGTCTTGCGGCTGACCGGTGGCGACAGCTTTGCCGTCAGGCTTGCGCCATGAAAAAATTTTCAGAATGTTCATGTTAAACCCCGGTTTGGCCAAAGTTATGGTGGTCATGTTTATGTTCCTACTTGCAGAAAATCAGGATGTGCAACCAGTTGTGGCATGCCCAGGTGCTGCCATGACTGCGATTGATGATCCATGAATTGCGTTGTAGACCATGGCGGTGCTTTGCCGGCGGCATTGTCGACTTGCAGTTGCTCGTCCCGGTACAGACCCAACACCCGGTCTACCAGCAGGCCGCAGTAAATCCGGTATCTATCCGCGACCAGCAGCAACCGTGATTGTTCGGTGACGGTTGTTGCTATGCCTTCAATGAAGGCGCGGAAATCCACAACGCTGTAAAGATTGCCCCGGATATTGGTGACGCCCAGAAACCATGTCCGTGTCAGCGGGACCGGGTAGACGCGGGGCGCCGGAATGACCTCGCTGGTGTCGGCGAGATCGATCAGCCAGCGGCTGCTGCCCGCCTGCACGCCGAGCTTAGATGCCGATTGGCCTGCGGCGGGATTGACCAGACGCGCAGAGAGCGTGCGCTGGTAATCCCGCAGGGAAGGTTTATCCGCCATGTTCAGCCCAGTGCCGTAATTTTCGCCAGCAGATCTTCCTGGCGCACCGGTTTCACCACGTAATCGCGCGCGCCCTGGCGCAGGCCCCAGACCTTGTCGGTCTCCTGTCCTTTGGACGAGCAGATAATCACCGGAATGTGTTTGGTTTCGTCGTCGCGGGTGAGGGCGCGTGTTGCCTGAAAACCGTTTTGCCCCGGCATGACGACGTCCATTACCACCAGATCCGGCTTCAGTTGTTTTGCCTTGGCCAGTCCGTCGTCGGCGCAGTCGGCGCCGAATACCTGAAAACCGTTTTTCATCAGCATGTCTGTCAGGTGCTGGCGATCGGTTGCGGAATCATCGACGATCAGTATCTTTTTAATGGGCATGGTTTTGTTCTCCTGAAAATAATCAGACCGGTGTTGTTTCGCTGGTGTAATCCATTACGGCCTGGATCAGATCTTCCTTGTTGAAGGGTTTGGTCAAATAGCGATCAGATCCGGCTAGCCGACCGCGGGCCCGGTCGAACAGGCCGTCCTTGCTGGAGAGCATGATGACGGGCGTTGTTTTGTAAACGGGGTTCTGCTTGATGAGAGCGCAGGTCTGATAGCCGTCGAGCCTGGGCATCATGACGTCTACAAAAATGATGCCTGGCTGGTGATCGCTGATTTTGGACAGCGCATCGAAGCCGTCCTCGGCGAGGAGGACCTCATACCCGGCCTGCCGCAGGAATATTTCCGCGCTGCGCCGTATCGTGTTGCTGTCGTCAATAATCAATACCTTGACAGCAGTTTTAGCAACTGAAGCCATCACTACCCCTCTGTTCATCGTGGCGTGCGCAAGCGCGCGGTACCGCCACACATGTTGGTATCTGGCTACTTATTGTTTTTGGAGAAAGCGGGGTGGCGCACTGGTATGGCCGGCGACTGCTGTTGGCGCAATTTATGTTCGCCGGTGGTTCGTGCAATTTACGTGTGCTCGCAGTGTGCAACTGCGTATGGTTTTATGCGTCCCCTGAAGCAGATACGAGGAACAAGTTACTTGCCCATGGCGATCGGGACAAATCTAACAAACTGGTAAGTTCAGGCAGGGGCTGAGTGATTTTGGCTGCCGGGTGGCGCCAATTAATATTTTATTTACAACGAGTTATGCCGAACTCTTCGGGAACCGGCAAACCTTGCTAATGTGTGACAAAGGTCACACTGCCCACCAGTGGCGCACGATATGAAAATAAACGGGTGCAGCAAAACAGACGGATGCGACGCGGTCGAGCATGCCGCCATAACCTTCGACCATCATGCCCCAGTCTTTGACGCCACGGTCGCGCTTCATGGCTGACAACACCAATCCGCCAAAAAATCCCATCAAGGTGGTTGCCAGCGAGACCATTGCCGCCTGGAGCACCGAGAATGGCGTCAACCACGACAGCAGCATGCCGAGTGCGACTGCAGCGGTAATGCCACCGACAAATCCTTCGACCGTCTTGTTTGGCGAAACCTGAGGCGCGATCTGGCGTTTGCCCCAATAGCGGCTGCAGACATGATGCAGGATATCGCTGCTTTGCACGATCACCACCAGAAATACAATCAGGAACACATTGCGACCGCTGTAACCGGGGATGCGCAGGTTGAGTAATGCCGGGACATGCGATATGCAGTACACGGTGACCATCAGCGCCCACTGGATGGTCCCGGTGCGTTCCATGAACTTGTGTGTATCTGATTTCACCGCTGACAATATAGGCAGGAACAGGAAGGCATAGGCGGGAATGAACACCGAATACATGCCATACCATTCGACGCCGATCAGAAAGTACTGAAACGGCAGCACGATAAAAAATGCCATGACCAGTGCCTGGTGGTCGCCGCGGCGCGTGGGCGCCAGTGTCAGGAATTCGCGCAGTGCAGTGAACGAGACAAAGGCGAACAGGACGATGACCCCGATACGTCCGCCGAGCAGCGCCAGGCCGATGGTGACGGCCATCACCCACCACGCCTGAATGCGGATGTTCAGATTGTCGATCAGCGAGTGCGGGTGGCCATCGGCAACCTTCAGCTTCAGCCAGGCACCAAGCAGGGACACGGAAACCAGCAGCGCCAGCGTGCCCGCGACCATCAGCAAAATTGCCTGAGTGTGATTCATCGTTCGCTAGGCTCCGCGGTCGCCCTGGTTTCGAGCAGCGCGGTACGGATACGCGCAAGAAAGGCATCCTTGTCTTCGTCTGCCTGCAGTTGCAGCGGGGCGCCGAAACTGATGGAGCACAACAGGGGCACCGGAACAATTTCGCCCTTGGGCAGCAGCCGGCCCAGGTTGTCCATCCATACCGGCACCAGCTCGATCCCCGGACACTGCTGTGCCAGGTGGAAGATGCCGCTTTTCATGGGCAGCAGCAGTTCATCAGTGGTATTGCGCGTGCCTTCCGGAAAGATAATCAGCGAATCGCCGGCTTTTACGGCGGCCGCCATCAGATCCACCGGTTCCACGGTGCTGTCTTCGCGGCTGCGTTCTATGACTACGCCGTGCAGTACCTCGTGAATGATGTAACGTTTGAGCGCGCTGGCCCCCCAGTAATCGGCCCCCGCGACGGGACGCGTTACGCGACGCAGTTCGACCGGCAGCGAAGCCCAGATCAGCGCGAAGTCGGCATGGCTGTTGTGGTTGCCAAAATAGATGCGCTGCACCGGTACTGGCGCGCAACCTATCCAGCGCGCTTGCGCGCCGGTAATCAGCCGGGTAAAACGCGTCAGCGCCCAGGACGCGGTTTCAGGTAACGGGCGCCGCAGAAATTCGATCGAAAGCATCCTCTATCAGGCTCCTGTCAGGGTCTTATTCTGGCGATTGCCCGCCGTACAGGTTTTCTTCATTGTAGACGAGCGGCGGGATTTCTGCGGTTCGGGTTACATTGACACTGAATCAACCGCTTTTGTATAGTCAGCAACCTAATCCCGCCGCAGTTACGCGACAGGGCATACGGATCCCGCCTGCCTGACGCCAAGCGCCTTTATTACACATCCTTTATACGGAGAATCACATGTCCAGGATCACGCTGCAGCAAGCCAATACCATTATTGAAAAAGCCTTCGCCAAAGCGAAGGAAACAAAAGTAAAGCCGCTGACGGTCGTAGTGCTTGACGATGCCGGGCACGTGGTCGCTGCGCAGCGCCAGGACAATGCAACCATGTTCCGTTACGACGTAGCGCTGGGCAAGGCGTGGGCGGCGGTGGCCATGAGTTGTTCCAGCCGCGCGTTGGCCGGTCGTGCCAAGGAAAACCCCAACTTCATGATCACACTGGCCGCAACGGCGCAGGGCAAGTTTTTGCCGCAGCCGGGTGCCGTATTGCTCAAGGACGCGTCCGGCAATATTCTTGGCGCCGCAGGTGCCAGCGGCGGCACTGGTGACGAAGACGAAGCCTGCTGCGCGTATGGCGCCGAACAGGCCGGACTGAAGCCGGTCATCTGAGTGAGCGACGAGGACACTATCATGACTGCAAACACAGAAACCAAGACCAAAGGCGCTGTCAAAGGCGGCAACGGAAAGTTCATATTCCCGCTGGCGGAGATGGGCAAAATCGAAGCCGGCACCGGTTATTCCACTGCAGTGGGACCGGTGGTGGAAGGGGAGCGCATGCAATGTGCGCTGGTGACCAAACCCAAGGGCACCGGCTCACGGCCGCATCTGCATCCCAATGAGCAATGGAATTACGTGGTCAAGGGCACGCTGCGCGTCAAGGTGGGTGAAGGCGAGGAGCAGTTGTGCGGTCCTGGCACCTTGCTCTATTTTCCCGCAAACATTGTGCACTACACGATTGCCACGCCGGAAGAGGACGTGGTGTTCTTCGCGGTAAAGGATCTGTCGCACGGGATTATCGGCAAGGCAGTTGATGGCACGATGGCGGGGGGGCATTTTGACCCTGGCTATGGTCCGGAGTCCGCGTAATGCCGCGCACGCTACCTGCTCAGCCGGGCATGGCACTGGCCGATGTTGACACGCCGTCGCTGATACTCGATCTCGATGCTTTTGAGCACAACCTGCAGCGGCTGCAGGAATCGCTGGCCGGGCGCAAGGTCATGCTGCGGCCGCATTCCAAAAGCCACAAATGTCCGCAGATTGCGTTGCGCCAGATGGCGTTGGGCGCTGTCGGTGTGTGTTGCCAGAAAGTCAGTGAAGCCGAGGCCATGGTCGAAGGCGGCGTGCCCGATGTGCTGGTGGCCAACGAGGTGGTCGGCGCAGCCAAGCTCAAGCGTCTTGCGGCACTGGCAAAACAGGCGAAGATCACGGTCTGTGCCGATGATGCTGGCAATGTTGCCCAACTCGACGCGGCGGCACGGGAGTTCGGCGTCACACTCGACGTGCTGGTCGAAGTCAATGTTGGCGCCAATCGTTGCGGTGTAGAGCCCGGTGAACCGGCGTTGAAAATCGCACAAGTCATCGCTGCCTGTAAAAACCTGCGTTATGCAGGACTGCAGGCTTATCAGGGTGGTGCCCAGCATCTGCGCAAGGTCGAGGAACGCCGCGCTGCAATAGCTGCTGCAGTGGCGGCAGTCGAGCGCACGCTGGCACTGATAGAAAAAGCCGGGCTGCCCCGCGGCAAGGTGACGGGCGCCGGTACCGGCACCTACCTGTTTGAAGCGGCGAGCAAAGTCTATGACGAGCTGCAGGTCGGATCGTATATTTTCATGGACGCCGATTATGCGAAGAACGACTGGACCGAAAGCGGCATGCCGCGTTTTGAGCACAGCCTGTTCGTGTGGACCACGGTGATGAGCCGTACGCGGCCTGACGTTGCCATAGTTGATGCCGGATTAAAAGCGTCGAGCGTGGATTCGGGCATGCCGCGGGTTGCCGATTCAAAAGCGGAATTTCTCAAGGCTTCCGACGAACACGGCGTCATCAAAATCAATGACGCCCCGGGATTCGCGCTGGGCGACAAAATCCGGCTGATACCCGGCCATTGTGATCCGACGGTTAATCTGTATGACCACTATGTCTGTGTGCGCGGCGGCAAGGTCGAGGCCCTGTGGCCGATTACGGCGCGCGGTGCAGTCTGGTAGGAGCATAAAAGCATGGCGACCATCAAAAAAATCGGCTTCATCGGCGTCGGCAACATGGGCAATCCGATGGCTGCCAATTTGCTGAAAGGCGGGTTCGACGTCACGGTGTTTGATGCGCGACCGGAAACTGCCGCAGCATTCGTTGCGCAGCACGGCGGCAAGGCGGCAGCTTCGTTGGCCGATGTAGCGCGCGATGCCGACGCAATCATCACCATGCTGCCCAATGACAAGATTGTGCGCAAAGTGATGCTGGATGCCGGTGGTGCCGCCTCTGCGCTTGCCAAAGGTGCGGTGCTGATCGACATGGGCACCTGCGATCCCACGGGTACGCGCAAGACCGCAGAGGCGCTGGAAAAATCGGGCATACACATGATCGATGCGCCGGTGATGGGCGGAGTGGTGTTCGCTAAAGATGGCACGCTGGACATCATGGCCGGCGGCAGTGCAGCACTGGTGGAGCAGGTGACTCCGGCGCTGAGGGCCATGGGTCGCGCTGTCACGCATTGCGGGGCGGTGGGTTCTGCGCATGCGATGAAAGCGCTGGCCAACTACGTGAATGCCTGTGCGCTGATCAACGCCGTCGAAGCGCTGACCATAGGCAAGAAGTTCGGACTGGACACAAAAATGATGGCCGATTCACTGGCGACCATGTGCGCTGGACGCAATCATCCGATCGAGAAAAAAGTCATTCCGCAGGTGCTGACCCGCAAGTTCGCCTCGGGCATGGCACTGAGTTTTATTGCCAAGGACGTCAAAATAGCCGTCGACACCGCGCATGCCATTGGTGCCGCGGTGCCGCTGGGTGAAAAAGTATCGGAACTGTGGGATGCGGCGGTGGAAAAGGTAGGCGCCGGTGTGGACCAGACCGAGATCGTGCGCTACTGGGAAGAGGCGTCCGGCGTCCGGCTCTGATCGCGCCGGAGCAACATCAGGAAGACGCAGAATACGGCTGCTGCGGCTACCAGATGTTTTACGGAATGCCCGCTGATTGCACCTGAAGTCAGTGTATAGATGCCGTAATCGGAGTATTCGGCAACTTTCGCCAGCGCGTAGAAGCTGACGCCGTACAACAGATAGTGGCTGTGAGTGTGGCGGCCGGGAAAGGCCGCGATCACATAGGGGATGACCAGCAGCGGCGTGAGCTGTACCCAGATGTAAACGCGCAGATCATCAGTGATTTTCCACAGGATGACGCTGATTATGCCGATTACCAGTGCAGGTATCAGCAGTTTCTTCTCCAGTCCCTTGCCCAGATGCTCGCTCAGCAGCGCGGCAAACAGGCCCATGAATGCCACGGTCATCGGCAACCGGTCCCAGACCAGGGTGTCGTCGTTGGGGGTGGCGTGGTAATACCCGGAGCCCGCAAAGACCAGGGCTACACCGCAGAAAAAAACCATCCACGAATGCGTGACTTCCAGACGGGTATTCCGGCGGCACCATAATATCCCCGCAGCTCCGATGACCAGGAAGGCGGTGTTGGATACGACATTGCCAAAATTCCGCAAGCCCAGGCAGGTTCGCAGGTCGGCAAACACGTGATAACCGCGCTCCTGGGGTATCGGTGCGCCATGCACTAAAAGCAGATAAAGCAGAGGCGCCGCTATGAGCAGGATCAGGCCGGTCTCGCGCCAGCCTATCGGTGAGGGCTGCGGTTTTTCCACGGAAGCACCTATCTGTCTGGTTGCGCTGCGCTGTGAGAATAAACCAAATTGCGGTATGTTCCCCGTAAAGCTGGCGACTAGCAGTTCCCTATCAAAAACAGGAGGAGTGCGGCAATGGCGCAACAGAAAACGAAAGTGGTATTGGGCACCGCAACACCCGGCGGCGGATTCCCCGCCTATGGCTGGCCTTATGCGGAAGTGCTTAATGCGACCGACGACACGCTGGACATCGAGCCCATCAATACCAAGGGCAGCGGCGAGAATGTCGGTCGCATCGAAAGCGGCGAGCTCGACATTGCGCTGGCCACCGGCGAGGTGACTTACGAGGCGGTTAATGGCATCGGCCGTGCACCGTGCAAGAACATCCGCATCATCAACGCCACTTATTCACAGGCAGGCATGTTCATGGTGCTGGCGGACAGTCCATACAAAACCATCAGCGATCTGGTCGGCAAGACCGTGGTGTGGGGGGCATCCAGTTCGGGCTTTGTGGTGCTGGCGCGTTATGTATTCGACGGACTGGGCCTCGACCTCAAAAAGGATTTCGACGCACGCCTGCTCGAAAAAGCCGGTGATGGACCGCCGCTGGTCAACAGTGGGGAGGCTGCAGCGATGTGGGGTGGTGGCGTCGGCTGGCCGCCGTTCATGAAAATTGCGAACAATCCCAAGGGCATGCGCTTCATTTCGCCGAGCGCTGAAGAAATCAAGCGCATACAGGCTAAACACAGTTTCCTGAAACAGACGACCATGCCTGCCGGCAGTTATCCCGGCCAGACCGGCCCGGTCACTTCAGTGGGGTCGTGGCCGTTCGTACTGGCGCGTGCCTCATTGCCGGACGATGTGGCTTATCGGCTGGCGAAAGCGTTGCATACAGGACACGTTGCGCTGGCCGCGAAGCTGGATCAGGCGCAGGAATCGACGCTGGAGAACACGCTGGCCGCAGCACCGACCCGGGACCTGATCCATCCCGGGGTGCTCAAGTACATGAAAGAAATCGGCCTGGTCTGAAATCGGCTTGATCTGAAAGATCAGGCTGAACGGACTAAATTAAAAACCGTACAGCCGGGCGGGGTTGGCAACCAACACCTGCTCACGCTGCGCGGCATCCGGTACCCACTGCAACAGCAGGTCGGTGAGTTCGCCATCGTTGGGTGTCGCACCCTTGTGCATCACATGCGGCCAGTCGGTGCCCCAGATCACCTGCGCGGCATTCGCTTTCAGCAATGCGTGAGCAAACGGAATGGTGTCGGCATGCGGCAGTGGTTCGCCCGAGATGCGGTACGGCCCGGTCAGCTTGATCCAGGCCTTGCCGGCCTGCAGCAAACGCAGAAACGCTTGAAACCCCGGTGCGTTCAGACCGAGTGATGTTTTCATGTAACCCAGATGCCCGAGCACTATGGGTACCGGAAAATCCGCGAAGCTCTGATCCAGATCAGAAAACTCATCGGTATGCATCAGGAATTCCATGTGCCAGCCCATGGGAGCGATGCGGGCAGCCAGGCGACGCAGAATGTCCATCGGTAGTGACCCCGCCTTGCGATCCTTCACGTCAACGATGTTGACGCGCACACCGCGTACGCCTGCGGCGTTCATGGTTTTTAATTCCGCATCGCTGATCGCCGGGTCCACCACGGCTACACCGCGCAGTCGTTGTGGATCGGTTTTCATCGCGTCGAGCATTGCCGCATTGTCGGTGCCGTAAACGCTGGGTTGCACCAGCACTGCACGTTCAACACCCAGGGTGTCGAGCATGTGCCGGTAATCTTTCATCAGGCAATCCGGCGGCGTATAGACACGTGCCGGCGAGTAGTCGTAACGCGCGGCAGGACCTAGCACATGCGCGTGCGTGTCGCAGGCCAGCAACGGCATTGTGAATCTCGGCGCGCGCGGCTTGAAATCCGGTCCGGCACACAATGGTGCGCCGGTGGTGGGTGTATTTACAGGCATGGTATTTATTATAAATTATTGATTTTATTGATATTTTATGCGGCCTGTGCTTCTTTCAGTCCCGGCATTACAAACTCGATTGCTTTCAGTTCAGCTGCGAGCGAGGCACGCTGATCCTTGTTTAACTCGAGCAGCGGCGGGCGCACCGTGGCCCATGACTCATCACCGCTGTACTGCGCAACGCCAGCCTTGAGCGCGGAGATCATCACGTACTTGCTGTTGCCGAAGGTGCCGCGTACGACATCCAGCGCCTTTTGCTGTGCATCGGCATCCGCGTTTTGCCATTCACGATAGAGCTTGTCGATCGCGGCCGGGTTGACGTTGGCTGTGGCCGAGATGCAACCTGCGCCGCCGTTTTTCATGTTGGCAAGCAGGAAAGATTCGCTGCCGGCAAAAACGTCGAACCCTTGCTTGGCGAAATTGTCGAGCATGGTCTTGGTGTTGTTCCAGTCGCCAGAACTGTCTTTCATGCCGGCGATGGCAGTCGGATATTTCTTCAGCAGCCGTTCGACCAGTTTGGGCGTGATGCCGACTACCGCGACCGGCGGGATGTGGTACAGGTAGATGCGCAGCCGGTTGTCGCCGACACGTTCAATGATTTCGGAATAATTGCGGTACAGGCCTTCGTCGCTGACCCCCTTGTAATAAAACGGCGGCAGCATCAGTACGCCGGCGCAGCCGGCCTTGACTGCGTGTTCGGTCAGACGCACTGAATCAGTCAGCGCACAGCAACCAGTGCCGGGCATCATGCGCTGCGGATCAACGCCTGCCGTCAGCAGCGCATCGAGCAACGCGGTGCGTTCATTAAAGGACAGCGAATTGGCTTCGCTGTTGGTGCCGAAGGCGGCCAGCCCTGAACCCTGGGAGATCAGCCACTTGCAGTGCGCGATGAAGCGCGGGGCGTCGGGGTTGAGATCCTTGTCGAATGGCGTGACTACCGGGGCGAGCACGCCCTTGATGCGTTGCGTCTTGCTCATAACATTGTTCCTCGCTGCAGAATCGTTGAAATAAGGGCTGATGTTGCGATGTGTGGCTGGATTATGTGTATGAAAAACGAGCTGCCATGGCTGGCGATCCAGCGTGCTGCGCAGTCAGTCCACATAGGATAGCACTGCCCCATGCCGCCGCCCAAATGCGATGGTGATTTGCATTGTCAGCGTAGCGGGTGGTTGTTAAGCTTGCGGGCCTGTTTCGCCAGCATCCCAATAAAACAAGAGGAGGACATCATGTCCCGTACAAATTTTGCTTTATTCGCCGCAGCAATGTTCGTGCTGCCTGCGACTGTTCATGCTGCGGACTATCCGACCAAGCCGGTGCGCATGCTCATCGCGTTTTCACCGGGTGGCCCCAGCGACATATTGTCCCGCTTGATCGGCGGCAAGCTGGCGGAGCGTATGGGGCAGGCGTTTGTATTTGACAATCGTCCGGGTGCCGGCGGCAATATCGCCGGCGAAATTGTTGCCAACAGTCCGGCGGACGGTTACACGCTGATGATTGCCAACAACAGCGTGCTGGCCGCCAACGCCTCGCTGTACAAAAAGATGACGTTTGATCCTGCGAAAGACCTGGTGCCGGTGGTGTGGGTGGCCTCTCAGCCGAACATACTGGTGGTGCATCCTTCCGTGCCGGCAAAATCGGTGAAGGAGCTGGTGGCCTATCTGAAATCGAAGCCGGGCCAGCTTAACTACGCGTCGTCCGGCAGCGGTGCCGCCGCGCACCTGGCCGCAGAGCTGTTCAAGAGCATGACCAAAACCGACATGGTTCATATCCCCTTCCGTGGTGCAGCGCCGGCGTTGGCGAATGTGCTTTCCGGACAGACCCAGGTGATTTTTGCAACGGCTCTGTCGGTGAAGGCTCATCTCGATGCCAACCGTCTGCGGCCGCTGGCCGTGACAACGGCCAAGCGCATGCAGACCATGCCGCAGTTGCCGACCGTTGCGGAAGCAGGGGTTCCGGGTTTCGAAGCGTCTACCTGGCACGGGCTGGTGGCCGTGGCGGGTACGCCGCGCCCGGTGACCGCCAGACTCAACACCGAAGTGAATGCCGTGCTCAAGGACGCGCAGGTGAGCAAGTTCCTGGAGAACCAGGGCGCGATCATTGAGGGCGGCAGTGCGGAAAAATTCATCGCCCATATCAAATCCGAGATTCCGAAATGGGCAAAAGTCATCAAGGAATCAGGTGCGCGCGTCGACTGACCGTAAAAGCACAGGGAGTAACGGATGGTTGAACTCAAAGTTCTCGGCGCAGGTCCGGTCAAACGCGGCGTGACGCAGATTGCCGCGCAGTTTGAAAAAGATACGGGCAATCGCGTGATCGTGGAGTTCACTGGTGCGCCCGCGGTGCGCGAACGCGTACTTGCGGGCGAAGCGGTGGACGTTGCCGTGGTGCCGCAGTCCGCGATGGAGGAATTTGTCGCGCAGCACCGGGTCGCGGCAAACACCCGGGTGACCCTGGGCCGTTCACGCATGGGTCTGGCGATGCGCAAAGGCGCTGTCGCGCCGGATCTAGCATCGGTGGCTGCATTCAAGCAGGCGGTCACCGAGGCGGATGCCGTGGTGGTCAATGTCGCATCCAGCGGCAATTACGTGGTGAAACTGCTCGAAAAACTGGGCCTCGGTGCTGACAAGGTGGTAAAGCAGGCGGATACGGTGAAGGTCATGGACCACGTGGCAACGTCACCGCAGAACCTGCTGGGTGCCGGTCAATTGCCGGAAATCCGCGAGCTGATCGACAAGGGTGTGGCGATTGTACTGGCAGGGTCGCTGCCGGACGAGTTGCAAAGCATTACGGCTTATGAGGCGGCAGTAACAAAGGCGAGTGCGAACGCGGATGTTGCTGCGACTTTTGCAGAGTATCTGGCACAGCCAGCGGCCCGCGCCGCCATGGCAGCCACCGGCATAGATTAACTGGAACATCATGACCACCTTGAAAATACTCAGTGCCGGCGCAGTGAAGCGCGGCGTGGCGCGCGTAGCTGCAGCATTTGAAAAGAGTACCGGCACTAAAGTAGAGATTGAATTCACGCCGGTGCCGGAGGTACGCAAGCGGGTAATATCAGGAGAGACCGCGGATGTCATCGTGGCAACACCAGCGGCGATGGATGAAATTGCCGCCGCGAACAAAATTGTTGCCGACAGCCGCGGCCATATTGGCCGCTCGCGCATGGGGGTGGTGATCCATGCCGATGCGCCCATGCCGACGATTTCCGATACCGCATCCTTCAAAACACTGTTGCTTGCCGCCAGCCATGTCGTACGCAACGAGGCCTCCAGCGGCATCTATACCGAGAAGCTGCTCAACAAACTGGAACTGACAGCGCAGCTCGGATCGAAAATCACAGTTGTCAAAACCGGTTCGGCCATCATGCAGTATGTTGCCGATCATCCGGCGCAGGCGGTGGGACTGGCGCAGATTTCCGAGTTGATGGTGATGATGGACAAGGGCTGCGCAGTCAAGCTTGCGGCACCACTGCCCGATGAAATCCAGAACATGACCAGTTATGAAGCTGCGGCGATGAGCGGTGCGCCGGCGGCTGCCGTTGAACTGGCGCGGAGCCTGGCTGCTGCCGATGCCAGAAAGATTTTTGCTGAAACGGGTATTTCGTGAATTTACTTTTTGGAGAATGGCATGAATCGTAGCATTGTGGCCCTGGCGGGCCTTTTTTTTTGGTTTGAACACCGCATTGCACGCTGCTGAAATTACGGTGCTTAGCGGGGGCGCAGTGGAACCGGGCCTGAAGGCGGCTGCCGCAGCGTTTGAAAAAGAATCCGGGCACAAGGTCAAGATTACCTTCAACACCACGCCACAAATGCGTAAACGCGTTGCTGTCGGAGACACTTTTGATGTGATCGTTGCGCCGCCGGCGGCAGTGAAGGAGTTTGCGAAAACCGGAAAAGTGGATGGCGGCGGTGTCGACATCGGCCGCGTCGGGTCTGGTGTGGCTGTGCGCCCCGGGGCGCCGGTACCGGCGATAGCTACAGGCGACGACATCAAAAAGGCAGTGCTCGAAGCCGAGTCCGTGGTGTTCAACCGCGCGTCCACCGGCATCTACTTTGAAAACCTGCTGAAAAAAATGGGCGTGTGGGAACAGGTTGAACCCAAGACCACGCGTTATGCCACCGGCGCCGAAGTGATGAAGCATGCCTTGCAGGGTAAGGGCCGTGAGGTTGCTTTTGGCCCGATCACCGAAATCCTGCTGGAAAAAGACCATGGCCTGGTGTTTGTCGGCCCGCTGCCGACTGAGGTGCAGAACTACACCTCGTATATTGCCGTGCCGATGAGCGCGGGCACGCAGAAAGACGCGGCGCAGGCGCTGGTGAAATTTCTCGGCGGGTCGGTGGGCAAACCGCTGTTTGTAGCGGCTGGTATTGAATAAGCTGACGCTGGTTGCAACCGGGGGCATTTCGCCTGAGTGGATAAAAGCCCCCGGGGGGTGATTTCGACGTTTTATGGCACTTGATGGCGCCCATGGCATGAGTTTGTAACGGCTTGTTACACAAGCAACAGACCGTTGCACTTTGTTCGTTTACAGTCGCTTGCTGATTTGCGTTACTGGACACGGGCAACCAACACAAGGAGATTGCCATGAACGCAAACAAGACCATGATCACCGTTTCGACGATTGCAGTTGCAGTGGCCACCCTGGCCGTATCGTTGAATGCAGCAGCAGATGATCGTCGCGGACAGCGGCGTGATGACCGGCCTGCTGCGGTTGCACGCCATGCGCCGCCCGCTGCCGTACGCCATGCCGATTTTCCGGGGCGCGAACATGCGCGTCATGCGGAACGGGAGCATCCGGTGTTCCGGCATCGTCCGCAGGTCGTGTACCAGCGCCCGGTGGTCGTAAACCGGACCGTGGTTGTTGAGCGCCAGGTCTATGTGCATCGTCCGGCACCGATTTATTACCCCGCGCCGCGTCCTGTGTATGTCCGTGCGCCGACCCGGGTGTACCACGACCAACCGGTGGTCTATGCCGACAATGACCATAATCCAGCGGGTGCGATTGCGGGTGCTGTGATCGGCGGCGTGATCGGCAGCCAGGTTGGTGACTACGAAACCCGCGGTATCACGACGGTGATGGGCGCCATCTTCGGCGGCATTATTGGTAGCGGGTTCTGATCGCGTTGATACGGTAAAAACAAAGGCAGCCCAGGCTGCCTTTGTTTTTTTAAGATGCGCTGTTCTGCAAGCGACTTATCGTGCTGGTTCCAGGCCGCTGTTCGTAATGGCCACGGCAGCTTCCGCAGACGCCAGAAATTCCAGTGCCTTGCGCGCAACAGCCTTGTCCGGCGAGTTGGCGCCGATGCCCACCGTAAAGTTGGACACCTTCTGCAGTTCATGCGGCAGCGGCGTGACGTAAGCGATGCCCGCCACTGGTAGCAGTTCGCTCATCTGCTGAAAACCGAAATCGAGTTCGCCGCGCGCGATCACGGTGCCTACGCGTTCGCCACCACCGATCAACCGGCTTTTGGGCAACACCTCATTGGCGATGCCGAGGCGCTGTACCAGTTCGGTGGTGAAGTATTTACCGCTTTCGCTGGCAGAGTAACCGATAGCCTTCGCTGCGAGCAGCGTCCGCCGCAGGTCATCGGCGTTGCGTACTGCGGGATCCGGGGCGCCCTCGCGCACAGCGAAACCCATCATTGAACGGGCGATGATGGTCGCGCCATCGGCCAGGACGTAGCCGTCGACGATGAACTGGCGCAGCACGCCGTCTGCGACGATAACGATGTCGGCGACTTCGCCGCGTTTCAGGCGGTTGGGGATGGAAGTGTCACCGGTGCCGATGGAAGTGGTGACGGTGACGATGGTCTTGCCGGTGAGTTTTTCCAGTTGCGGAATCAGTGCTTTGTACGCCGCAGTAAATGCGCCTGAGGTCATCACCCGAAATTCGTTGGTCGGAACGCTCATTTGCGGTTGAACTCCAGAATATCAAACCCGCAATAACGGTCGGCGATGTAGATCAGTCCGCGGTCATCGACATCGGTGTCATTGGTTTGCGGGCAGGGTTTGCCGCCGCAAGGTTCCGGGATGTACCAGCCTACTTCCTGCGGTGCTGACGGGTCAGCTACGTCGACGATGCGCAGGCCGCCGGCGAACCACGCGCAATATAGCAGGGTGTCGCCGCCTTTCCAGTTTTCCTGAAACTGGTGCGCACCGAAACGACCGGGTGTGGTGCGGCTCCACGGGCTGTCCAGTTCGCTGACTTCAAACAATGAAACCGGTTTGATGTTGGCGAGGTCAGTGACGTCGAGGACCCAGAGGCAGCCGTGCGGACGACCGCGGCGGCGCGCCATTTCTTCGGCGTCGTGGGCGTGGTCTTCCTCGTCGATGGCAATGGCGATGCGTTTGCCATCGAGTTTTTTCAGTACCGGCATGAAAGTGTGCGAAGGTTCTGGATACGGCGGGTGGTAGTTGTAGGCGCCGACGGTCTTGGGCTTGCGGATGTCAGTGACGTCCACGACGCGCACGCCGCCATGCCAGCAGCCGGCCCACAGTTCGTTGCCGAACCTGAGCGTGTGGTGCAACCGGTGCTGGCGGCCCGACCAGGTTGGTTTTTCACCGCCGGCGATGTGCTGCCCGGGCATCCACCACTTTGACACTTCCTCCGGTTTGGCCGGGTTGCGGATGTCGTAAGTGACGAGGATGTTGCCGATGAAGCCCGGCATCTCGGTGGAGATATAAGCGTAGTTCTCATCCATGTCGAAACGGTGCACACCGCGGCCATGGGTTTTCTGGAAGTGGATGAGCTTCGGTTTTGCCTTGTTGGATACGTCATACAAACTGAAGCCGCCGCGTTCGTACGGATTGCGTTCGGCTTCCTCCACCGCAGGAATGTCAGCGACAGCGACGCCCAGCTTTGCCGCGAGTTCGGCGTGGGTGGCGTCGCGGCCGAGTTCGGCCTTCAGTTTTGTGCGCAGCTTGGGCAATTCGTCGGCTTTGCGGCCGATGGCGGTCATGTTGCGTTCGCTGTTGATGATCATCAGGTCGCCGATCACCCGCGCCTTGTGGCTGTGTGAATCCGGATCGGCGACGTTGATCTGCGCCACGATGCGCGGATTTTTTGCATCCGACACGTCAAGAATGCTGGTGCCCAGTTGCTGCTTGTTCGGGATGTGACCGATGTAGGCGTGCGTGCCTTCTACATAAACCTGGCCAGCGCCCGGGAGATCCAGGTGCGATTGACGCTTGACGTTGTGGGCAAGTGTGCCGGGTTTACTGGTGATGCCGTCCATGATGTGGTTTTCCTCTGCGTTGAGGCGCAAAGTCTAACTCATGAGCCCAATAGTGGGCGCATGAGCTCGGTTAGAATAACGGCAATCTCTGAATTATTTCAGCAGATCAATGTAGGCCACTCAGGAGGAGTCCAGATGGCGCGCACCAAAAAGCGTCCGGAAGAGTTGCGCAGTCACCGCTGGTTCGGTACCCGCGGACTGCGCTCGTTCACCCATCGTTCCCGTGCCCTGCAGATGGGATACACGATCGACGATTTCGCTGGCAAGCCGGTGATCGCCATCATCAATACCTGGAGCGACATCAATCCCTGTCATGCGCATTTCCGTACCCGCGCCGAGGAAGTAAAGCGCGGTGTGTGGCAGGCGGGTGGTTTTCCGCTGGAGATGCCGGCGATTGCGCTGGCCGAGCCGTTCCAGAAACCGTCGACCATGCTTTATCGCAACATGCTGGCGATGGAGACCGAGGAGCTGCTGCGCGGTTATCCAGTGGACGGTGCAGTGCTGATGGGCGGTTGCGACAAGACCACGCCAGCGCTGATCATGGGCGCGACTTCGATGGGGCTGCCGTTCATCTATGTGCCCGCCGGACCAATGCTGCGCGGCAACTGGCATGGGGAGCCGCTGGGCTCGGGCAGTGATTCCTGGAAATACTGGGCTGAATTGCGTGCCGGCAACATTACTGAAAAAGAATGGGATGAAGTTGAAGCGGGCATTGCGCGTTCGTACGGTCACTGCATGACCATGGGCACGGCCTCGACGATGACCTCGGTCGCTGAGACGCTGGGCCTGACCTTGCCGGGCGCGGCATCGATACCCGCGCCAGATGCCAATCATCCGCGCATGGCTACCGCCAGCGGGCGGCGCATCGTCGACATGGTGTGGGATGACCTGAAACCTGCCGAAATCCTGACGGCCAAGGCCTTCGACAATGCAATCACCGTGGTGCATGCCCTGTCGGGCTCGACGAATGCACTGATCCATCTGGTCGCGATGGCAGGACGCGCCGGCGTTGATCTGAAGCTTGATCGCTTTGATGAACTGGCGCGGCAGACTCCGGTGTTGGCCAATATCCGTCCCGCGGGCCAGAAGTACCTGATGGAGGATTTTTATTACGCCGGCGGCTTGCGCGCGATGATGACCGAGCTGAAGGACCTGCTCAATCTTGATTGTGCCACCGTCAATGGTCGCACCCTGGGCGAGAACCTGGAAGACGCGAAGATCTACAACGATGACGTGATCCGTCGTCGCAACAATCCCTTGTCGGAAAGTGGCGGCCTGGCAGTGCTGCGCGGCAACCTCGCACCCGACGGTGCGGTGATCAAACCGACCGCGGCCGAGCCGCATCTGATGAAACACACCGGACCGGCGGTCGTGTTCAAAAATTATGATGACTTGTATGCGCGCATCGATGACGACAACCTGAAAGTCGACGAAAACTCGGTGCTGGTGCTGCAGAATGCCGGCCCGCAGGGCGGACCCGGTATGCCGGAATGGGGACAATTGCCGATACCCAAGAAGTTGCTGAAGCAAGGCGTGCGCGACATGGTGCGCATTTCTGATGCGCGCATGAGCGGCACTTCTTACGGCGCCTGCGTGTTGCACGTGGCGCCGGAGGCTTACGTTGGCGGCCCGCTGGCACTGGTGCGCGACGGCGACCTGATTGAACTCGACGTCGAGGCGCGCAAACTTGAATTAAAAGTCAGCGCTGCGGAACTGGCGAAACGGAAAAGCGAATGGAAGCAACCGCCACCGCATTACACCCGCGGTTACGGCGCAATCTACGCGCAGCATGTTACACAGGCCGACAAGGGCTGTGATCTCGACATGCTGCACCATGGTGATCCGACGCCGGACCCCGAAGTTGTTCATTGATAATTACTGATACTTACTTATTACGCACAGGGAGTACGAACATGGATTTACCCGTGAATCAATTCAAAAAGGCCATCAAGGCTGGTAAACAGCAAATCGGCATCTGGTCCAGCATGTGCAGTCCGATTGCTGCCGAAGTGCTGGCCGACGCCGGCTTTGATTGGGTGCTGCTGGATACCGAGCATTCACCGAATGAATTGCCGATAGTGCAGAACCAGATGGATGCGATGCTCGCCGGCACTACCGAAGCTATCGTGCGTCCGGCATGGAATGACACGGTGCTGATCAAGCGTTACCTCGATGTTGGTGCGCGCACGCTGCTGATTCCCTATGTGCAGAACGTCGAAGAAGCGAAGCGTGCGGTGGCCGCAACGCGTTATCCGCCTGAGGGCGTGCGCGGTGTTTCGGGTTGCACTCGCGCCAACCGTTACGGTCGGGTGAAAGATTATTTCAAGCGTGTGCATGAAGAGATGTGCGTGCTGGTGCAGGTGGAGACGCTTTCGGCGATGAAACAGATCGAACAGATCGCCGCGGTCGAAGGTGTCGATGGCGTGTTCATCGGACCGAATGATCTTGCCGCCGACATGGGTCATCTTGGCAACTGGCAGCATCCGGAAGTGTGGAAGGTCATGGAAGACGCGGCGAAACGCATCACCAAGGCCGGCAAGGCGCCGGGCATCTTGGTAGGTGAGGGCGAAGGCCAGCGCTGCCTCGACATGGGTTATCTGTTTGTGGCCGTCGGTTCGGATCTGGTGATGTTGGCGCGAGGTACCGAAGCGTTGGCGGGTAAATTCAAGAAAAAATAAGCGTACAGCACAAGGTGTAATGCGTAAATATTGTTTATAATCAATAAGTTATGTTGAATTTATGGCGATTCTGATTCGCGGGCAATGATGAAACTGAATACTGTGCTGACGGCGGCCGTGGTAATCGCAGCCGCCGTCATTTTTTTGCTGCCGGTGCCGGCCGGTGTGGCGCCAAACACCATGCATGCGGGGGCGTTGCTGGTGTTGATCATGGGACTGTGGGCCATCGGCTCGTTGCCGGAGTATCTGGTGGCGTTGCTGTTTTTTGTGCTCGCCATCCTGCTGAAAATCGCCAGCCCTGCGGTGATTTTTTCCGGATTTGCATCTGGGACCTTGTGGCTGGTGCTAGGCGGATTGGTGATCGCGGAAGCGGTGCGCATGACCGGGCTCGGCGAACGCATTGCGCGCACAGTGCTCGGCGAACGCACCTTGACCTATCACCAGCTGGTAGCCGCTGCTGTAGCCGTGTCCGTCGTACTGTCGTTTCTGATGCCGGCGACGGTCGGTCGTATATTGCTGCTGGTGCCTATCATCGCTGCAGTGGCGGAGCGCCATGGCCTGCGGCCGGGCAGCATGGGGCATAACGGCGTATTGCTTGCAACCATCATGGCGACTTTCCAGTGCGGCACGGCGATACTCCCCGCCAATGCGCCGAACCTGGTGCTCGCCGGCGCCGCCGAGACGCTTTACAACGTACAGCTGATTTACGCGGAATATCTGTGGGTGCAGTTTCCGGTGATGGGGCTGGTCAAGGGCGCGTTGATCATCGTGGTGACCTGCTGGCTATTCCCGGCGCAGACCCAGATCGCGACCGCTGCGGCCGAGTTGCGCGCAATGAGCATCGAAGAGAAACGCCTGCTGGCCATCCTGTGCACGGCACTGGCATTCTGGTCTACGGACTTCCTGCACCATATTCACGCTGGATGGATTGCGCTGGCGGCGGCTGTTTTGGCGCTGATGCCGCGCATCGGCGCGGTGCCGGTGAACCTGTTCCAGGAGCGCGTGCGCTTCGGCGCGTTTTTCTACGTTGGCGCCATCCTCGGCCTGGGTTCGATGATGCTGGATTCCGGTGTCAGCGCGGGCATCGGTCACGCGCTGCTGAGTGTCATCGTGCTCGAGCGTGGCGCGGATGCAACTAATTTTGGAATTCTCAGTTTAATTGCGACTTTTGCCGGGATGCTGACGACCAATCCGTCACAGCCGGCGCTGCTCGCACCGCTGGCAGGTTATATCGCCGAGGCCACCGGCTGGCCGATCAAGACGGCACTGATGACCATCGCTATCGGCTTTTCCACATTGATATTGCCGTATCAAGTGCCGCCTGTGGTCGTGGGGCTGCAGGCAGCAAACATAACTGTGCGTACTGCCCTGCGTATTACGACGGTGCTGGCGCTGATCAGCATCGTGGCATTGATTCCGTTGAGTTATCTGTGGTGGCGGGTGATCGGATATTTCGGTAATTAGGCAGGAACACGACACGGAGGCTGAAGTGAGTGCACAATTGTTTACGCCAGTGCAGATCGGCAAACGTACATTGTCCAACCGCATCACGGTTGCGCCGATGTGCCAGTACAGTGCCGTCAAAGGTTCGATGACGGACTGGCATCTGATGCACCTGGGTTCACTGGCGATTTCCGGCGCCTCCATGCTGGTGATTGAAATGACCGGCGTGACGCCAGCCGGCCACATCACACCGCATTGCGTGGGGCTTTATTCCGACGCTAACGAAACGGCGATGCAACGTGTTGTTGATTTCGTGCGCAGCATTTCACCGATTGTGCTGGGCGTGCAGTTGGCGCATGCCGGGCGCAAAGGTTCAGTGCACCGACCGTGGGAAGGTCGTGATTATCTGCTGCCAGATCAGGGGGCATGGCAGACGCAGGCGCCGTCGGCCATCCCGCTGGCTGCCGGCTGGCCGGTGCCGCAGGCGATGACCCGGGCCGACATGCAGCAACTGGTGCAGGCTTTTGTGCAGGCGGCACAGCGTGCGGCGCGCATCGGGCTCGACTTCATCGAAATACATTCCACGCATGGCTACCTGTTGTCGGAATTTTTGTCGCCACTGTCCAATCGGCGCGATGATGAATACGGCGGCAGTCTTGAGAACCGCATGCGCTTTCCGCTGGAAGTGTTCCGTGCAGTGCGCAGCGTGTTTCCTGCTGAGCGTGCGGTAGGCGCCAAAATCTCGGGCACCGATTTTGTCGACGGTGGATGGACGCCTGATGACGCGGTGGCGTACGCGCGTGTGCTCAAGGCTGAAGGCTGTGCTTATGTCACAGTGTCCGGCGGCGGCGTCGTGCTTGATGCAAAAGTTCCCGTCGGGCCGGGTTACCAGGTGCCGTTTGCGGAGCGCGTCAAAAAGGAAACCGGCATCACCACCGGTGCTGTGGGCATGATCACCGATCCGCAGCAGGCCGAAGCCATCATTGCCAACGGCCAGGCAGATTTTGTTTCACTGGCGCGGGCGATGTTGTTCAACGCGCGCTGGCCGCAGCATGCTGCTGTCAGCCTCGGTGTTGAGGCGCCTTACGCGCCGCAATACGAGCGCGCAGCGCCCAAAGCGTGGCGGCCAGGACGCACGCTGGGCAAAATCACCTAGCCTGGGTGTAGTGACGTGCGGGTTGTGTCCCGCAGGAGGTTATGCGGGCCGGTTAGGGGTACAGAGGCGCGCGACTTATAATGCGCCCATGCAGCCCGCAATCGCCGTTAATCCGAAAGACATCTTCAGCCACCGCAAGTACTGGGCGGCGCGCTTCGGTACAGCCCCGTTTTTACCGATGTCGCGTGCCGAGATGGACGAACTCGGCTGGGAGGAATGCGACATCATTCTCGTCACCGGTGACGCCTATGTCGATCACCCCAGTTTCGGCATGGCCATTGTCGGCCGGTTGCTGGAAGCGCAGGGCTTCCGTGTCGGCATCATCGCCCAGCCCGACTGGCAGAGCGCAGATGCGTTTCGCGCGCTAGGCCGACCCAAGCTGTTTTTCGGTGTGACCGCCGGCAACATGGATTCGCTGGTCAATCGTTACACCGCCGAGCGGCGGGTGCGCAGCGACGATGCCTACACGCCGGATGCAGAACCGGCGAAACGGCCGGACCGTTCGGTGATTGTTTACAGCCAGCGTGCGCGTGAGGCTTATTCCGACGTACCTATAGTCATCGGCGGCATCGAAGCCAGCCTGCGACGTATTGCGCATTTTGACTACTGGTCGGAGAAAGTGCGGCGTTCGGTGCTGATCGACGCCAAGGCCGACATCCTGGTCTATGGCAATGCCGAACGTGCCATCGTCGACATTGCGCATCGTCTGGCCGCTCGAGCGACGCTAGACAGCATTACCGACATCCGCGGCACGGCCTTCATGCGCACGGCGACGCCGGCGGACTGGATAGAGATCGATTCGACGCGCATTGACATGCCGGGGCCGTTGAATCCGCCGGTGGATCCGTATGCCACCGAAGAACAGATGGCCAAAGCCGGATCAGCACCGACGCCGGATGGCGCGAAGGTGGTGCGTTTCATCCGCGAAGTGAAAAACATCGATCGCGCGCGCAGCGTGATCCGTATGCCGGCGTATGACGCCGTAGCGCAGGATGCAGTGCTGTATGCGCATGCCTCGCGCATCCTCCATGTCGAATCGAACCCGGGCAATGCGCGGGCATTGATCCAGCGCCACGGCGACAGGGAAGTGTGGATCAATCCACCGCCGTTGCCGTTGACGATGAAGGAAATGGACGCGCTGTACGAATTGCCCTATTCGCGCGTGCCTCATCCGGCTTATGGCAAGAAAAAAATCCCGGCCTACGAGATGATCCGTTTTTCGGTGACCATACAGCGCGGCTGTTTTGGCGGCTGCACGTTCTGTTCGATTACTGAACATGAAGGTCGCATTATCCAGAACCGCTCGGAGGACTCGATTATTCGCGAGGTCGAGCAAATTCGCGACGAGGTGCCGGGTTTCACCGGCGTGATCTCCGACCTCGGCGGGCCGACGGCGAACATGTATCGCCTAGCCTGCAAGAGCAAGGAAATTGAGTCGGCCTGCCGGCGGCCGTCGTGCGTGTATCCGGGCGTGTGTCCGAACCTGAATACCGATCATGCGCCGCTGATAGGCCTTTATCGCCGCGCCCGCGCGCTGCCCGGCATCAAGAAAGTGTTGATCGGCTCCGGCGTGCGTTATGACCTGGCCGTGGAGTCGCCTGATTATGTGAAGGAACTGGCACAACATCACGTCGGCGGTTACCTGAAAATCGCCCCCGAGGCGATCGGTGAAGGCCCGCTGTCGAAAATGATGAAGCCCGGCGTAGGTTCGTACTACAAGTTCAAGGAATTGTTCGACAAGTATTCGAAGGCGGCAGGCAAGGAGCAGTACCTGATCCCGTATTTTATTGCGGCCCACCCCGGCACCACTGACCAGGACATGCTGGATCTGGCGCTGTGGCTGAAGCAGAACGGTTTCCGTGCCGACCAGGTGCAGGCTTTTCTGCCGTCACCGATGGCGACAGCGACGGCGATGTACCACTCGGGCAAGAATCCGCTGCGCAAGGTCACGCGTGACAGCGAGGACGTGATTATTCCCAAGGGTCTCAGAGTGCGCCGGCTGCACAAGGCACTGCTGCGTTACCACGACGCCGAAAACTGGCCCATGTTGCGCGACGCGTTGCGGCGCATGGGGCGCAGCGATCTGGTCGGCAACGGCAAACATCAGTTGGTGCCGACTTTTCAGCCCGCAGGCACGGGGCTGAAGCCGGAAGGTGCGCGGCAGCCGAGCAAATACCAGTCATTCCGCACCCAGCACACCGGCTTGCCGCCAGCGCCGGTGACGCGTGATCGCAAGGCCAAGCCTGCAGGAAAAACCAAGCAACCGGCGCGTTCCGCCAAGACGCGCTAACAGGTTTTCAACTATGCGGTTTCCAGCGCGGCATTGCGACGCCGGCGGACCGCGTTCATGGTGGTCACCACCAGCATGTCGAGCATGCAGTAGAACGTGCCGGCGGCAAGTGGCGGATTCATCGTGGTCCAGTCCACCACCGGCACCTCGTACAGCCATACCCAGTTGCCGATTGCTGTGCCATAGACTTCCAGCCCCAGCGATAACATGAACATCACTGCATACAGTTTGCGTCCGTTGCTGAACACCATGCAGAGCACCAGCAGCGTGTAGAGAATCAAGCCCATGGTATCGGCGCCGATCCACGCCAGGATGAGCACTGGCGGTGCGGCGGCCAGCGGCACCGCCCAGATGATCGAGTCGGGCATGCGTCTGCAGATAGCCATGCCCAGCGCGAATATCAGTGCATGTGCCGGCGGCACGAACAGAGGAATGTTGTGCAGCCGGTATTCGTAGAGCCCCCAACCCAGAGACAGGAAGATTTCACCTGCAGTGGCATAGGCCACACACAGGATCATGCCGGTACGCGTTTCCGGTGCAGAGTTGGCCAGCCAGTACAGCAACATAGCCCAGGCCACGATGCTGACCGCATCCTGGCCCCACACGGCGACATGCTGATCGACGAGTAAGCCAATGCCGATCAGTGCGACGATAGTCCATGGCGGTGTCGGTGATGTCGCGATATTGAGCGAGGGTGGCGTGGTGGCCGCCATTTGTAACTAATTGATTATATTAATTATTTTCCAATGAATTTGGCTTTGCGCTTAGCCTTGAAGCTGGCGATGCCTTCTTTCGCATCGGCACTCTGACGGATGCTTTGTATGGTTGCGCGGCCCTGTGCGGCGAGTTCCGACGGCCCTTTCGGGATGACGCGCCCGACATAATCGCGCAGCACCGACAATACCAGTGGGGCATTGTCGGCAAGTTGCCGTGCCCAGACCAGGGCGGTTTCGAGTTGCGCGCCGGGCTTACTCAACTGGTTGACCAGTCCGACCTGATACATGCGTTCGGCAGTGATTTCATTGCCAACCAGCATCAGCTCCATCGCCACCTTGTGCGGGATGCGCGCGGCGAGTCCGGCAATGGCAGCGCCGGTGAAACCGACCTTGGCTTCGGGGAACATGAATTTGGCATCGTCTGCGGCAATGCACAGATCGCACATCTGCACGATCACCACGCCGCCACCGACCACCCAGCCGCCGACTGCGGCGATCAGTGGTTTCTGCATGGGCACGCCGATATTGGGCACGCAGCCCGGGAAATCGTCGGGTGGCCCTTTGATGTCGGCGCCGCCGGTGAAATGTGCGCCGGCATGAGTCAGCACGCCGACGCGGTCATCGCTGTCATTCAAACGTTCGAGCGCCGCACGCAATTGTGCTGCGACATCGTTGTTGATGGCGTTGCGTTTTTCAGGGCGATTCAGCGTGATGATGGCGATGCCATCGCGAGATTCATAAGTGACTACTGCTGTGGTCATGAAAAAACTCCTTCGGTAAATTTATGCGGCTGGCACAGCAGCCAGTGTGGCGCGCGCGTCTAATGCGATGACGCCGTCGCCCGCTGTGCGCACCAGCAGTGGATTGATGTCGAGTTCGACCAGGCGAGGACCCAGTGCGGCAGCCAGTTCACTGAGTCGGGCGACGGTATCGGCGAGCGCCTCAATGTCGGCTGCAGGTCGGCCGCGCGCACCGGCCAGCACCGGTGCAAGACGCAATCGTTCGATCAGCTGTCGTGCGTGTGTCGGCGAGATTGGTGCTATGGCCATTTGCACATCATTGAGAATTTCCACCAGCACGCCGCCGCTGCCGATGATCACCACTGCGCCGAACTGTGCGTCCCAGCGGCAACCGACAATCAATTCGGTGCCGCCATCGAGCATCGGTTGCACTACGCAGCCATCCAGCGTGGCGCCGGGCAGATGCGCAGCGAGTCCGCGCGCAATGTCCTGCCATGCGGCGCGCAAGCCGTCAGCATCCTTGATGTTTAGCTTCACGGCGCCGGCTTCGCTCTTGTGCACCAGTTCGCGGCAGACGCCTTTCAACACCACCGGGTAACCGATGTGCTGCGCTTGCCTGAGCGCGGCATCAGGTGTGCGCGCGAGTATGTCTTCGGTGGTATTGATGCCACCGGCGCGCAGCAGCGCTTTGGCTTCGGGTTCGGTTAGGCGTCCATCGGGCAATGTCGTTGTGTGCGCGCGTATGGCAGCCGCGTTTGCGGATGACGATTTGGCAGGCGACGGCGGATTGCGCAAGGCATCGCCGTAGTCGACGGCGACGCGCAGCACGCGCAGCGCATCGTCGAGACGGTTGGTATATGGACAGCCGATTTCCTTGAGCACGTTGCGCGCACCGTCAACCAGTTTTCCCGGCGTCAGCAGAATTGCGGTGGGTTTTTTGCCGGCCAGCGCGGCTTTGCCCCACTGGCGCACCTTGTCTTCGAGTTGTGGCGTGGTGGCGACTGCAATCAGGATGGCGCCGACTGCCGGATCATTTGCCAGCAATTCGTAAGCGGTGAGCGCACTGTCGAGGCCGCTCGCCCGCGGTAGACCGCCGACGTCCAGCGGGTTGATGGTGCGGCCCGGCGGCAGGAATTTTTTCAGTTCGGTGCAGGTGGTTGCGCCCGGCTCAGCCAGTGTCAGGCCAGCGGCGACGACGCGATCACCAGTCACCGCAACAGTACCGCCCGAAGGCGACATCACGGCGACCGTCGGCGTTGCTGCCGCGCCGAAGCGGATCAGGAAGTCCGCGCAGTAAATCAGGGCTTCGGGATCATCGAGCAGACAAACTGCGTAATCGCGGCATGCGGCCTCCCATACCGCGTACGAGCCGGCGAGGCTGGCGGTGTGGGATTGTGTGACTTGCTGCCCGGCAGCGCTGCGTCCGGCTTTTACCGCAAGTATCGGCTTGCCGGCGGCACGCGCCCGCTGCGCGAGCGCGAGAAAACGTGCGCCGTCCTTCAGACCTTCTATATAGAGGCAAATTGCGCGTGTGTTGTCGTCTTCAATGAAATACTCAAGCAGATCGCACAGTTCGATATCAGCCTGATTGCCGACGGTTGCGGCAACGCTGAATCCGGTGCCGAGATCCTGTGCATGCGAAATCAGCGACGCCATCAGTGAGCCGCTTTGGCTGGCCAGTCCAATCGCGCCGCGCGGCATAGGCGGCACTGCCAGCGCAACCGACGAGGTCAGCGCGAGTTGCAGGTGCGGGTTGATGTAACCGAGGCAATTGGGGCCGATCAGGCGCATATCGTAGCGACGAGCGATTTGCAGCAATTCGTCCTGCCGTGCCGCGCCTTCTGCGCCGGTTTCCGCAAAATCGGCGGTAATCACCACGGCGCCGCGTGCACCAGCCTTGCCGCAATCCTCGATTGCCGCGGGTAGATGCGCTGCGGGCAGGGCGAGGATGCAGACATCAACGGGTTCGCCAGCCAAGGCGAGCTTTGCTACTGCTGGGATGCCTAGCACTTCCTTTGCCGTCGGATGCACCGGCACGATGCGTCCGCGATAGCCGTGCTGCTGCAGAAAATGCATCACGCGGCCGCCGAATTTGGCGGGATCGCCTGATGCGCCGATCACAGCGACGCTGCGCGGGTTAAGAATGGCCCGCAATGTGGAGGCAACAGGATTCATGGTTTGATCGCAGCTTAGCATCGATATTTGCCGGTATCGGCGGTCCGGAGTTGTGCGCCCCTATAATCGGAGGCTCACGTTGTAAATTCCGGAGAACAAGATATGGACGGTGTAGCTGTAGTGACGGGAGCGAGTTCGGGGATAGGCGAAGCCATTGCTCAGGATTTGCTGGATCAGGGGCTAACTGTAGTGACACTGCAGCGGCGTCCACCCAGAATAAAGCATGCGCGCATCTTGCATCATGCTGCGGACCTTGCTGATGCGGCGGCAACTACGGCAGTGGCGCAAGAAGTCGCTGCCAAATATCCCGTGCGTTATCTGGTCAATAACGCCGGCGCCAACCGACCAGGTTCGCTTGAACAGGCGACCATCGACGACATGGACCATGTATATGCGCTGAATGTTCGCGCGGCCATGATCCTGATCCAGACTCTGGTGCCGGGCATGCGCCAGGCTAAATTCGGCCGCATAGTCAGCATTTCTTCCCGCGCCATCCTAGGTAAGACCCAACGCCTAGCCTACGCTGCAGGCAAAGCGGGGCTGGTTGGCATGACCAAGGTACTTTGCCTGGAGTTAGCGGGAGATGGCATCACGATAAATGCAGTTGCGCCGGGGCCAGTGGCTACTGAACTCTTTGACAATGGCCATCCCATAGGCAGCGTAAAGCGCCAGGCCGTGATCGACAGCATTCCGGTCAAGTGGGTGGGAACTCCTAGGGATGTGGCCCGGGCAGTCAGTTTTTTCCTGAATCCGGAGAGCGGATACATTTCAGGTCAAACGTTGTTCGTTTGTGGTGGCAGCAGCGTCAGCGGGTCTGGCGGGAATTAGAGTATAAGTTATTGTTTTATTTAGTATTACTTTAGACTCAACTTAGTGTGTGTGCGCTCACATAAAGGGGAATTCAGATTTATTGGCACTTGTCGCGGGAATCAAAATTTAGCGAGTTTGGTTTGGCTGGGAGGGGGAGGTATTGGTCGGGATCGTAGCTGAGCAAAAGTAGGGGGATAGCGTAGCTTCACTTGCTGCGGACGAGTTCTCGACGTTGCCTGCGTATACCACTGCATTTTCATGGCTTTGTGCATGACAATGCCGATTTCCCGGTGTTGGTATTGCCCGTGCCGTGATCCCTTAGCATTTTTCATACCTAATTCGTTGACACTAAGGCTCAATCTAAAGATAATTGTCGGTTTCGTTCGGAGGGGTTCCCGAGCGGTCAAAGGGGGCAGACTGTAAATCTGTTGGCTCAGCCTTCGAAGGTTCGAATCCTTCCCCCTCCACCAGGTTTTTTTGTAAGGGCGTGCCTGGGAGTTTGTGTCGGGGTGGTGTGTGCGGATTCTCGGAATGTGGTGGTGTGGCGGTCAGGGCGGGTGTAGCTCAATGGTAGAGCAGAAGCCTTCCAAGCTTACGACGAGGGTTCGATTCCCTTCACCCGCTCCAGCAACCGCAGTACTCGCTTCCCGACGGGAGCATGGCAGCAAGTTTGGTTTTGCGCCCATGTAGCTCAGTGGCAGAGCACTCCCTTGGTAAGGGAGAGGTCGCGTGTTCAATCCACGCCATGGGCACCAGTTTCATGCAGTTGGAGTGTTTTAACTTTTTTTCTAACCATCAACAGAAAACACGGTAGGGAAAAGCAATGGCCAAAGGCAAATTTGAGCGTACGAAGCCGCACGTGAACGTGGGAACGATTGGTCACGTGGATCACGGGAAGACGACGCTGACGGCGGCGATCACGACGGTGCTGTCGGCGAAGTTCGGCGGCGAGGCGAAGGGCTATGCCCAGATTGACGCGGCGCCGGAAGAGAAGGCACGCGGGATCACGATTAATACGGCGCACGTGGAGTATGAGACGGCGAAACGTCATTACGCGCACGTGGATTGCCCGGGCCATGCGGACTACGTGAAGAACATGATCACGGGTGCGGCGCAGATGGACGGCGCGATCCTGGTGGTATCGGCTGCTGACGGCCCGATGCCGCAGACCCGCGAACACATCCTGCTGGCGCGCCAGGTGGGCGTGCCTTTCATCGTCGTGTTCATGAATAAAGCGGACATGGTCGATGACGCGGAGCTGCTGGAGCTGGTGGAGATGGAAGTGCGTGAGCTGCTCTCCAAGTATGATTTCCCGGGTGATGACACCCCGATCGTGATCGGTTCGGCGCTGAAGGCGCTGGAAGGTGACAAGGGTGATCTGGGTGAAGTCGCGATCATGAAGCTGGCGGATGCGCTGGACAACTACATTCCGGAGCCGAAGCGGGCGCTGGACGGCGCGTTTCTGATGCCGGTGGAAGACGTATTCTCGATTTCCGGTCGTGGCACAGTGGTCACGGGCCGTATCGAGCGCGGCATTGTCAAGGTGGGCGAAGAGATTGAAATCGTGGGCCTGAAGCCGACGCTGAAGACGGTGTGCACGGGTGTAGAAATGTTCCGCAAGCTGCTGGACCAGGGCCAAGCGGGCGACAACGTGGGCATCCTGCTGCGCGGCACGAAGCGTGAAGAGGTGGAGCGTGGTCAGGTGCTGGCGAAGCCGGGCAGCATCACCCCGCACACGAAGTTCACAGCCGAGATTTATGTGCTGTCGAAGGACGAGGGTGGTCGTCATACGCCGTTCTTCAACGGTTACCGTCCGCAGTTCTACTTCCGGACGACTGACGTGACGGGCAGTATTGAGTTGCCGAAGGGCACGGAGATGGTGATGCCTGGTGACAACATTTCGATCACGGTGGCGCTGATACAGCCCATCGCGATGGAAGAGGGGCTGCGTTTCGCGATTCGCGAAGGTGGCCGTACCGTTGGTGCCGGCGTCGTTGCAAA